>Ga0308159_1000042_pt1 | contig 597665 bp, 553 predicted proteins | sample PhyCR1_FD_201040 | JGI IMG/M metagenome (GOLD analysis project Ga0308159, IMG submission 201040) | Phyllosphere microbial communities from UC Gill Tract Community Farm, Albany, California, United States - DLSLC.R1 | ecosystem: Host-associated > Plants > Phyllosphere > Unclassified | place...
ACGATAACGGCAGCAGCCTGACGCACGCGGAAACCACGGCGGACGCGGGCCGCACCCTGAGCCTGAGCAGCGGGCGGGACGCCGCGCTGCAGGGCGCGCAGCTGAGCGGGGAGGCGATAAGGGCGGACATCGGGCGTGACCTGCTGATAGCGAGCGAGCAGGAGAGCAGCCGTTATGATATGAAGCAGACGGGCGGCAGCGCGGGCCTCGGGGTGACCTGGGGCGCAGGCTCCCCGGCGTCTGCCAGCGCGAGCGGCAGCCGCGATAAAATGCACAGCCGCTATGACTCGGTGCAGAAACAGTCGGGCCTGTTCGCCGGGAAGGGGGGCTTTGACGTCAGCGTTGGCAACCACGCGCAGCTGGACGGCGGGGTGATAGCCAGTACGGCGGACGCGGCGAAAAACAGGCTCGATACCGGGACGCTGGGCTTCAGCAACATTGAGAATAAAGCCGACTATGAGGTGGAGCACCAGAGCGTCGGCGTCAGCAGCGGCGGCAGCATCGGCAGCCAGTTCGTCGGAAATATGGCCAACGGCCTGCTGACCGGGGTCAACGGCAGCGGCAGCGACAGCTCAACCACCCAGGCGGCGGTCAGCGACGGCAGCATCATCATCCGCGATAAGGATGCCCAGCAGCAGGACGTGGCGGACCTGAGCCGCGATACGGCGCACGCCGGGAACGGCCTCAGCCCGATATTTAACAAAGAGAAGGAGCAGAACCGCCTGAAGGAGGCGCAGCTGATAGGTGAAATTGGCAGCCAGATTGGGGATATTGCCAGGACGCAGGGCGAACTGAGCGGGCTGAAGGCGGCGAAAGAGAAGCATGGCAATCTCAGCGCTGACCAGCTGCGTGAAACGCAAGAGTACAAAGCCGAGATGCAGAAGTACGGCACGGGCAGCGCGCTGCAGCAGGGCATCCAGGCGGCGACCGCGGCGGTGCAGGGGCTGGCGGGCGGCGACCTGGCGAAGGCGATAGCGGGCGGGTCTGCGCCGTATATTGCCAGCATTATCGGTAGCAGCACGCTCGATCCGGCAGGTAAAGTGATGGCGCATGCGGCGGTCAATGCGGCACTCGCGGCGGCACAGGGCAATAACGCCCTGGCAGGCGCAGCGGGCGCAGCGACCGCAGAAATAAGCGGCATGATAGCCCTTGAGGTTTACGGCAGGCGTGCCGGAGAGCTGAACGAGCAACAGAAGCAGACGGTCACGGCACTGGCCACGCTGGCGGCGGGCCTGGCTGGCGGCCTGGCGGGCAACGGCACGGCAGATGCACTATCTGGCGCACAGGCCGGACAGACGACGGTCAACAACAACTTATTTGGCGGTAACGAAGAGAGCCAGACGAAGTTTGCCCAGGAGCACGCTAAGGATGTGATGTCCTGTGCCGATGCGCCTTCATCTGAATCCTGCGGTCGCGGTCAGGCCGTCAATAAAGCGATTGCCGGTGCGCTGGCAGGCGGCGGCGCTGCCTCCCTGACGGGAGAATCCCTGGCGATGTGGGGGCTGGGGGCGGGCGTTAACGCAGGTGTTCAGTACGCAGAAAACGGTGAAATTAACCCGGTTAACTCGGTTATAGCGGGCTGGGTGAACGTGATTACGATGGGCCAGGGCTGGAAGGGAACGGTAGGCTGGAATGCAGCCGGAGGTGCGTTAACCAATCAGATCAATGGTGACGATCCTTTAACGGGCGCAGTGACTAACGGAGTCGGTGCCGGGTTAGGTGTTGGTGCCAGTAAAGTTATCTCAGCAGGAGCTAATGCAACAGGTAAGTGGGTAACTGGCGGCTGGGATCCGAAGTTTAATCCTGACCTGCTAAAATATACGGAGATCAAAGGACAGCTGGGGGTCTCTAAGCAGGTGTTGCCGAGCAAGTTGCCGGGAGCAGCAGGCAACATTGGTTCTTCCATCACTTCAGAGATGACAGGAACTGAGATTCAAAAAATCATTGAAAATAAATTTAAGAGTGGAGCGAAATAATGAAGGCGCTAATGTTCAATCTCTTCATTATAGTTATTTCATTGGTGGCTGGTGTTATTATTGCCGAAATGTCCAATGTCGCCCTTGTTTTTATCAAGTATTTTGCTTACGGATTTATAGATTTAAAATGGTCTGATTTTTTTAAAGGTATAAAAGTAGGAGGAACTGGAGGCGGGATGTTAGGTGTTGGAATTGTTTTATTCCGCCTCTTTAAAGTAAAAGGTTTTTAGTATTAGTTACCAATCCCGCCCTCACCAGGCGGGATCTTCCCTATTTCAGCTCCTGTGCATGATACCCGCTGTTGCGTTTAAACTTCGGCACATCGCAGGTATTTTGTATCGCTCCCGGAAACTCTTTCAGCCACTGCGCAACCTTCCTGCGGTTGATCGGCACCACGCTTAAGCCCTCGATGCAGCCCCACAGCTCGCGGGTGTCCTGGGTGGTGATCACGATGCAGTCCGGCATCACCCGGATCTTAATCGGCATCCCGTGCAAAAATCCCGCCTGCTCCAGCCACTCCCCGCGGAGAAACAGCCCATGATGCATGGCGTTGCTGTGAAACTCACAGCGGTTGGTCGGTTGCGGTACTTCAGTTGTGCGTGGTTCTGACTTACAATTCTGCTTAGCCATGATAACTACCTTCTTTAGTTGCTGTGGTCAGCGGGCTGCTGGTGTCCTACCACCTTCAGCCCGCGCTAAAATTCCTTTCTCTGTGTCATTGCTGATGCATCAAAACCTGTACAAATATACGCCTGATTTTCTGCAAAATCGCTGAGATAAATTGCGGCGCGCCTTCCATTTTTTGATGAATGTTTACGCAACGTTTGCTTGCACTATTGAATACTAAATAACCTTAAAAGGGAGGCTACAAAGCGGGGATTGCACGGATGCAGGGGAGCAGGGATATCAACATTGGTATCCGTTATCGGATATATCAGCTGACCGCCAGCGTGGTCAGCAACCTGGGCCGTGACAGTACCACCCACCTGAGTGCGGGCCACGATATCCTCTTGGACACGGCAACAACGCGCCACGCCACCGACTACACCCGCAACGACCAGAACTATGACCGCACGCGGGAAAGCCGGGAGGCCGGCTCCACGATCGACGCGGGCGGCAGCCTGATGATGCAGTCGGGGCACGACATGACCCTGCGCGCGGCGAGCGTGACCGCAACGCAGGACGCCACCCTGCTGGCGGGGCATGACCTCAGCCTGCAGAGCGGTGAGGAAACCTGGGACCAGTCGACCCGCGCGAAGTGGACAAAACACCACTTCCTGTCGAAAACCACCACGAAGATCCAGAGCGAGACGCATCAGAACGGCGCGCTCAGCAGCACGCTGTCCGGTGATACGGTGACGGCGCAGGCAGGGCACGATATGACAATGAGCGGCAGCAATATTGCCGGGACGCACGACGTCACCCTGAGCGCGGGCCATAATCTGACGCTGACCACCGCCGCGGAGTCCAGCCACACCGCCTCGGTTGAGCAGAAGAAAAAGTCCGGCTTCAGCGGCACCGGCGGGCTGGGTTTCTCGCTGGGGCGCTCGTCGCAGAAGCTGACCCACGACGACAGCAGTAACGTCCGGAAAGGCAGCGTGGCGGGCAGCAGCGCGGGGAGCCTGACGCTGCTGGCGGGGAACGCGGCGACCGTTCACGGCAGCGACCTGGTGGCCGGTCAGGACATGACGGTTCAGGGGAAAAATGTCCGCATCACGGCGGCAGAGAACAGCCACACCGGGCTGACGCAACGCGTGACGAAGAGCAGCGGGCTGATGCTGAGCCTGGGCGGCACGGTGGGCAGCGCGCTGAACACCGCCACGCAGCAGGTGAAGGCGGCGCATAAGGAGGAGGACGGTCGGCTGGCGGCGCTGAAGGGCACGCAGGCCGCGCTGACCGGGTATTCGGCCACGCAGGCGGCGCGGCTGGCGGCGGCGGGAGGTTCAGCGGGCGGCGATGTGGCGGGGCTGAGTTTGTCGCTGGGCAGGCAGAGGTCGGCGTCGGAGCAGCGGCTGGAAGAACGCACTTCGTCCGGCAGCCGGCTGCAGGCGGGGCGCGATATGCATATCGCGGCCACAGGGGGTGACCTGAACGCCGCGGGCGCGCAGCTGAAGGCGGGGCGGGATATGACCCTGTCCGCCCGCCGCGACATAACCCTGACGTCGGGCCAGAACAGCACGCAGAGCAGCAGCCATAACCGCAGCCACGGCGGCAGCGTGGGCATGGGCGTCGGGGCCGGCTCCGGCAGCGCCGGGCTGAGCGCCTCACTCAGCGCGAACCACGGTCGGGGGCACGATAACGGCAGCAGCCTGACGCACGCGGAAACCACGGCGGACGCGGGCCGCACCCTGAGCCTGAGCAGCGGGCGGGACGCCGCGCTGCAGGGCGCGCAGCTGAGCGGGGAGGCGATAAGGGCGGATATCGGGCGTGACCTGCAGATAGCGAGCGAGCAGGAGAGCAGCCGTTTTGATATGAAGCAAACGGGCGGCAGCGCGGGCCTCGGGGTGACCTGGGGCGCAGGCTCCCCGGCGTCTGCCAGCGCGAGCGGCAGCCGCGATAAAATGCACAGCAATTTTGACTCGGTGCAGAAACAGTCGGGCCTGTTCGCCGGGAAGGGAGGCTTTGACGTCAGCGTTGGCAACCACGCGCAGCTGGACGGCGGGGTGATTGGCTCCACCGCCACGGCGGACAAGAATAAACTCGATACCGGGACGCTGGGCTTCAGCAACATTGAGAATAAAGCCGACTATGAGGTGGAGCACCAGAGCGTCGGCGTCAGCAGCGGCGGCAGCATCGGCAGCCAGTTCGCCGGAAATATGGCCAACGGCCTGCTGGTCGGCGTCAACGGTAAAGGCAGCGACAGCTCAACCACCCAGGCGGCGGTCAGCGACGGCAGCATCATCATCCGCGATAAGGATGCCCAGAAGCAGGACGTGGGTGACCTGAGCCGCGACGTGGAGCACGCCAACCAGACGCTCTCCCCCATCTTCGACAAGGAGAAGGAGCAGAACCGCCTGAAGGAGGCGCAGCTGATTGGCGAGATAGGCAGCCAGGCGGCGGACATTGCCAGGACGCAGGGCGAACTGAGCGGGCTGGCGGCGGCGAAAGAGAAGCATGGCAATCTCAGCGCTGACCAGCTGCGTGAAACACAAGAGTACAAAGCCGAGATGCAGAAGTACGGCACGGGCAGCGCGCTGCAGCAGGGCATCCAGGCGGCGACCGCGGCGGTGCAGGGGCTGGCGGGCGGCGACCTGGCGAAGGCGATAGCGGGCGGGTCTGCGCCGTATATTGCGGAGGTTATTCACAACGCCACCACCGACCCGGCAAGCGGGAAGGTGAATACCGAAGCGAACCTGATGGCGCACGCGGTGCTGGGCGCAGTCGTGGCGCAGATAAACGGCAGCAGCGCGCTGGCCGGGGCGGCAGGCGCCACAACGGGCGAATATATCGCGCAGCAGCTGTACCCGGACGTGGCGCGGGACAAACTGACGGAAGCACAGCGGCAGACCATCAGCGCGCTGGGCACGCTGGCGGCGGGACTTGCAGGCGGGATAGCGGGAGGCGATACTGCGGGAGCGGTCGCCGGAGCGCAGGCGGGCAAGACGTCGCTGGAAAATAATGCCCTTGGCTGCGCGGGTTCGTCAAACCCGTACTGCGTGGGTAAAAACGACCTGCTCACCACGGGCGGCGGCGGACCGGGTCCGGTCGCAGGCGGCGTGGGCGCAGCCGGGGCGCTGGCAACGGGCGGCGATAAAGACGGCGAAGCTCAGCCGAACGTGGGTAAGGACCTGACCGACGAGCAGAAGAAGGTGCTGGGCGGCACGGGTTCAGGCACGCCGGGCGGCTGGGGGCCGGAGGATGAGGAAGGGGAAAGGAATAATGGAAATAAGACAACCGTTGATGACCTGATATCTTCATCTTCAAAGGGTCAGGAAACAACAGGACGTTCGAAGCTCTTTGAAAGAATGGGTGGTAGTGATGCTGCCAATAAAGAGTTTGATTCACTAAGCCCCACTGAAATTAAAGATATCCCAGGAGGTCGGGTTGGTAAGCTTCCTGACGGAAGGACTGTAGTTGTGCGAGAGCGCAGTACAGATGGGAGGCCAACTCTGGAAATACAGTCTGGTAAAAACAGAGTTAAATTTAGATATGACGAGTGATAGCCATATGACTGAAAAACTACTGAATTTTGAGTGTGATAGCCATTGCCTGCAAGATAGGCAACTGGTTGATTTTAAATATTCATCTGGAACGATTTCATTAGTTTTATCTTCAAATAAAGAAGGTAAGATTAAAGTTGTGTTTGACTGGGTTCATTCTTTCCGTGTTACAGATGAAGGGGACCTGCTGAAAATGCAAGATGAATTAAATGGCCAAATGACGACAGGGGTTTATATCGTAGGTGAATCAAAATATTTATCATGGTTCAATGAGCAAAGCTCCAGTATTCATGATGGCGAATCTATTAATCATTATTTAATAGTTACAGGTGATGATGTCATTGATGTTTTATCTTCAGTTAGTCCGATGGTAACTTCTTGTTGAAAAAAGGTAAGATCCCGCCCTTATCAGGCGGGATCCTCTCTATTTCAACTCCCGTGCATGATACCGATATTTAACAAAGAGAAGGAGTAGCACCGCCTGCAGCAGGCGCAGCTGATAGGCGAGATAGGCAGCCAGGCGGCGGATATCGTCATGACAGAAGGCGAGCTGAGCGGGCTGGCGGCGGCGAAAGAGAAGCATGGCAATCTCAGCGCTGACCAGCTGCGTGAAACGCAAGAGTACAAAGCCGCGATGCGCCAGTACGGCACGGGCAGCGCGCTGCAGCAGGGCATCCAGGCGGCGACTTAGGGAAAGCGATAGCGGGCGGTTCATCGCCGTATCTGGCGGAAGTTATCCACAATATGACCACCGACCCGGCAAGCGGGAAGGTGAATACCGAAGCGAACCTGATGGCGCACGCGGTGCTGGGCGCAGTCGTGGCGCAGATAAACGGCAGCGGCGCGCTGGCCGGGGCGGCAGGCGCCACAACGGGCGAATATATCGCGCAGCAGCTGTACCCGGACGTGGCAAGAGACAAGCTGACGGAAGCACAGCGGCAGACCATCAGCGCGCTGGGCACGCTGGCGGCGGGACTTGCAGGCGGGATAGCGGGAGGCGATACTGCGGGAGCGGTCGCCGGAGCGCAGGCGGGCAAGACGTCGCTGGAAAATAATGCCCTTGGCTGCGCGGGTTCGTCAAACCCGTACTGCGTGGGTAAAAACGACCTGCTCACCACGGGCGGCGGCGGACCGGGTCCGGTCGCAGGCGGCGTGGGTGCAGCCGGCGCGCTGGCAACGGGCGGCGATAAGGAAGGTGAAGGGAGCAAAACTGAAACCCTGCCCGTCAATGACGACCTGACTGGTGGCAAGCTGGAAAACCCAGGCCATCAGGGTGAGCAGGATACTTCTCTGACCACGCCAGACCAGCGCGATCCGTAGCCACCCATACGGGCAACAGTAATGGTGCGCCAGATACGGGCGGGAATACCACCGTTACGCCGATCCCTGATGGACCTAATAAAGATGATATTGCGTATCTGGCTCTCAAGGGGAAAGAAGCCCAGAAGGCTGCTGGTGATTTGGGTTTTGACCGAAGAATACCTCCTCAGAAAGCACCGTTTGACTCGCATGGTCAGCCCGTTTTCTACAACGGGAAAAATTATATTACCCCCGATGTTGATAGTCATAATGTGTCCAATGGCTGGAAGCTATTCAACAGCAAAGGTAAGAGAGTTGGTACTTATGATAGCGATCTTAACAGGATTAAGGACTAGTTTATGTTTGGTATATTTCCCGAAGAGATGCCGACCACTATAGAAGGTGAATCAGTTTTACCTGCATCGATAGTTATTGACGGATTCAAAGAGTCAATAACTATTCCTTTAACTTATTGGAATTTAGATGATTATAAAAACAGCTGGCAAAAATCACTCAAGGAAGGGTTGGCAAATAAAAATCATGCTGCATTAGTCGTGTCAATGTATGAACCTAAATTGACAAACTTTGTTTTTACATGGGTTGTTTATTTTGAAGGTGCCGTAGCGCATGTGCAAAATAATATTGTTTTTTTGGATGAATGTAATGATTTTACGCCTGATAAGATCAACGATTTTATCGATAAGCGTACTATCCATGATGAAGACGGAATGAAAATATCTGAATGGAGCACTGATATTAAAAATATTTTAGATTTCTATAATACTCTTAACCACTGAACGAAATCACCGTATATCGCCAACATCATCTTCAGCAGCGGAATGGATGACGCGGGTAAAGTGATGACGCATGCGGCAGCCAACGCAGCACTCGCGGCGGCACAGGGCAATAACGCCCTGGCAGGCGCAGCGGGCGCAGCGACCGCAGAAATAAGCGGCATGATAGCCCTTGAGGTTTACGGCAGGCGTGCCGGAGAGCTGAACGAGCAACAGAAGCAGACGGTCACGGCACTGGCCACGCTGGCGGCGGGCCTGGCTGGCGGCCTGGCGGGCAACGGCACGGCAGATGCACTATCTGGCGCACAGGCCGGACAGACGACGGTCAACAACAACTTATTTGGCGGTAACGAAGAGAGCCAGACGAAGTTTGCCCAGGAACACGCTAAGGATGTGATGTCCTGTGCCGATGCGCCTTCATCTGAATCCTGCGGTCGCGGTCAGGCCGTCAATAAAGCGATTGCCGGTGCGCTGGCAGGCGGCGGCGCTGCCTCCCTGACGGGAGAAGCCCTGGCGATGTGGGGGCTGGGGGCGGGCGTTAACGCAGGTGTTCAGTACGCATAAAACGGTGAAATTAACTCGGTTAACTCAGTTATAGCGGGCTGGGTGAACGTGATTACGATGGGCCAGGGCTGGAAGGGAACGGTAGGCTGGAATGCAGCCGGAGGTGCGTTAACCAATCAGATCAATGGTGACGATCCTTTAACGGGCGCAATTACTGGTGGTTTAGGATCTGCTGCTGGTTTTGGTGCCGGTAAACTTATCTCTTCAGGAGCAAATGCAACTGGTAAATGGATAACTGGCGGCTGGGACCCTAAGTTCAATCCTGATCTGCTAAAATACACGGAGATCAAAGGACAGCTGGGTATCTCTAAGGAGATGTTACCAAGTAAATACCCAAGCGGAGCTGGTAACATCGGGGCTTCATATGTGTCTGAAAAAGCGGGGAATGCAATTCAAGAGCAGATAAAATCTAGCGGAGATTATAATAAGTGAAACTACTGATAAGTTCCTTAATTAGTATTGTAGTCATGATTTTATTTTGTATCTTGATGACGTTTATTCTTCGCCTAAGTGCTTACTTATTTATTGGTGGTGATTTTCTTTTTTCACTAAAAGATATTAAGAAAGGAGCAACCACTGGAGCAGGGTTAGGATTATTACTCAGCGTTGGAATCTGGATAAGTAACAAACTAATTAAGCATTAATTTAAAATGAACCCCAGCCCATCGGCTGGGGTTTATGCTGTATAACCAGTCAGTTACACTTTAGCTGTCCGCTTCTGCGGCTCTGCAATCACCCGGATAAACTCAGTTACCTGGCGCTGCTTACGGGCCGACAGCTTACAGACCTTCCTCAACGTCTGCATTATCTCCGGTTCCGGTTCCGGTTCCGGTTCCGGCTGCCGTGCCGTAATCACCAGGCAGCCCGCCATCACCCGCACGTCAATCTTCACCCCGGTATCAAACCCCGCCTGCTCCAGCCAGTCGCCCTTCAGGTTAATGCTTGGGCTGTAGGTGTAGCGTGCCGCGCTGCTTTGGGTTTTGGGGTGGCGCGTGCCGGTACAGCTGACGGTATACTGCCGCTGCGCTTTGGAAATCACGCTTCCTGACTTACAATCTTGCTCAGCCATATGTAACTACCTCTTTAGTTGCCTGTGGTCAGCGGCGTTAGCGGGTTGCAGCCCGTTGGCGTCGCGCATAAAAAGCCCTTCTCTGTGTCATTCCTTTCTCATCAAACACTGTACAAATATACGCCTGATTTTCTGCAAAATCGCTGAGATAAATTGCGGCGCGCCTTCCAGATTTTGATCAAGATGGAGCTGTTTTGAGAAGGTTTTTTAAAGCAGGAAAAGGGGAGAATAATGACTGAAAAGCCTGAGAGAATTAAAACAGACGTTATCTGACAGCCACCGCGTTATTTGCGGTAACTGTCAGACAGTTCGATGCAGAAACTAATTAATACACGTCGCGCAGGTAACGTTTCTCTTTCTTCAGCTGGTCAACGTAGTCGGCTGCACGCTCCGCAGACATCCCACCAAACTGAGTAATCACCTGGTACAGCGCTTTATCGACGTCTTTTGCCATGCGTGATGCATCGCCACACACGTAGAAGTACGCGCCTTCTTCCAGCCACGCAAACAGCTCTGCGCCCTGTTCCAGCATGCGGGTCTGTACGTAGATCTTCTCGGCCTGATCGCGGGAGAACGCCAGGTCAAGGCGGGTCAGCAGACCGTTCTCTTTCCAGCCGTTCAGCTCGTCCTGGTAGATGTAATCATGTTCCTGATGCTGGTCACCGAAGAACAGCCAGTTTTTGCCTTTGGCGCCGACCGCTTCACGCTCTTCCAGGAAGGCGCGGAACGGCGCAATACCGGTGCCCGGGCCAATCATGATCAGCGGCGCATCGCCGTTGGACGGCACGCGGAACGCTTTATTTGGCGAGATAAAGATCGCCGGCTTTTCACCGCGCTTCACGCGTTCGGCCAGGTAAGTCGAGCATACGCCGCTGCGCGCACGTCCGGCGCTGTGGTAGCGCACGGAAGCAATCGTCAGATGCACCTGATTCGGGTGCGCCTTCTGGCTGGAGGAGATAGAGTAAGCGCGGTGCTGCAGCGGGCGCAGCAGGGCGACGAACTCAGGAATGCTCAGCGCACGGGTGACGTCGAGCTGCAGCAGATCGAGGGTATCTTTGCCCCACAGCCAGACGCCCAGCGCATCTTTATCATCGTGCTGCAGGACGTGGCGCAGCTCCTGGTTGGTGGTGTTCTGGCCCACCCACTCAATCAGCTTGCGCGAAGGCTCGGAGATCTCGAACTGATAGGTCAGCAGGTCACCGAGGCTTCGTTCGAAGCCAGGGACCGGCGTGTCGTAGTCGGATTTTAGCTGCGTCAGCAGCAGGTTAACCAGTGCCGGTTCGTTCACCGGGATCACCCCCAGTGCGTCCCCCGCTTCGTACTTCAGCCCGCTGTCGGTCAGGTCAAACTCAAAGTGACGGATGTCCTTACCGGAGTTTTCACCGGACAGACGCTTGTTGGTCGCCAGCGCTGCCGCATACGGGTTGTTCTTGTTGCTGCCCGGAATGACCGGCGCTTCCGGGGCGCTCTCCAGCGCTGTGCCGCTGCTGCCCGCACTGGCGGCAAACTGAGGCATGGAAGCGGCGATCCACTCATTGGACGGCTCTTCAAAGTCGATGTCGCAGTCAATGCGGTCGTAAACGCGTTTCGCACCCAGCTGCTCCAGGCGCATATCAATAAATTTACCCGCCTGGCAGAAGCCGTCGTAGCCAGTATCACCGATAGCCAGAACCGCAAAGTGCATCTGCTCAAGACGCGGCGCGGTGCTGGCAGAAATCGCCTGCCAGAACAGCTGGGCGTTATCCGGCATCTCGCCTTCACCGTAGGTGGAGGTGATCACCAGCACGTGACGCATGGTGGCGAACACTTCAATATCCACTTCGCCCAGCCCCTGAACCACGGGCACCAGACCTTTGGCGCGAGCGGCTTTCGCCGCGCTCTGCGCTAAGGCTTCAGCATTACCGGTCTGTGAACCAAACAGGATATGCAGCTGGGTATTGGCAGCCGACGCTGCCCCGCTTGCCGCCTGCGGCTGGTTTTCCAGCACCAGCAGGCGTGAATGTAACCCGGCAAGAAAGCCCGCCAGCCAAAATTTCTGTTCGCCATTGAATGGCGCATCTTCAGGAATATAAGGAATCTTCATCGCTTTTATCTACTCAATCCCGTTCTCATTATTTATCAGGCTAATTTGCCCACCGCCGCCGCCAGTTCTGGCAGTGCAGCGCGCGCAAACAGCTCTTCAAAGTCAGGCAGACGTCCCAGCACTTCCCGGTTACAGGCATCCTGATACATGATCCAGCCATAGGTTGCCAGGCTGTCCATGGAGCGGATATTACGCTGCGTCAGGGCGGCTTTATAATCCGACATACGCTTGGCGCCAATCAGGCAGGAAAGCTCTTCATCGCTGTAACTTTCAATCGCCGCACGGCCGTGGCGCTGCAGCTTGCTGATCAGGGTGAAATCTTCCGTCATCAGCAGGTTGCGCACCGCTTTCTCAACGGCTGGATCCTGCACCGGCGTGCCTTTCGGCAGGCGGGAGAGCGCCAGCTGCTGTGCCGAACTCAGCACGGTGTAGTTGTTCAGCAGCACCAGCATTTCAGGGGTGTCGGTCGCGCCGTAGCCCGGAACCGCACCGTTAGCGATCGTCTTGCCATCGCGCCATGCCGCTTTAAACTTCGCCACCTGGTGAGCGGCCAGCGCAGTAGATAACTCCTCCAGCAGATCCTTGCGGGTCTTGGCTTTCAGGATCTCAGCGCCGTCCTGGTAGAGCAGCAGGGAGCGCGGCATCACGTAGACGAAATGCTGACTCTCGCTTTCCCAGTGATCCAGCAGCCACTGCGCACGCGGCGAGCGGGTTGCGTCCAGATGCCAGTTCAGCATCGTCAGCACCGCGTCTTTGTGTACGCGCGCCATCTCGTTGTCGTCAGTGATCGAACCCAGCATCACCGAGTCAGCCGCCACGGAACCCGCCAGCGTGCCGTACGGGTCATACTGATAGGCGAAGCCGCCGCTCATGCCGTTGCCGAAGCCGGTACCGTAAGTGCCGAGGTTGAGCACCGCGCCGTTGGTCATATATTCGCAGCAGAAATCACCGACGCCTTCGACGACCGCCGTGGCACCGGAGTTACGCACGGCGAAGCGGTCACCCGCCTGGCCCTGAGCAAACAGGCGCCCGCCGGTGGCGCCGAACAGCGCGAAGTTACCAACCAGCACGTTGCCTTCCGCATCCTGCGAGCCGCCGCCAGGCGACATCACCACGATCTCGCCGCCGCACTGGCCCTTACCGACGCCGTCGTTACAGGTGCCGTAGTGCTCAAGGCGCATGCCGTCGTTACAGAACACGCCGTAAGACTGACCGGCAGAGCCGGACGTGGCGATAGTGACGGTACCCGGCGCCAGATAACGGCGACCGCGATCGTCCAGCAGGGCTGCCGGAATAGCGCTCAGCTGCTCCGCATCCAGCTGATGGTTCAGCAGGCGTTCGATATCAATCGCCAGCTGGCCACCAACGCTCTTATTACGGTTGTTCAGGATGATGCCATCGCCAAGGGCGATCGCGGTCGATCCCTGATTGACCAGTTGATCTTTCACCAGCTCGACCCAGCCATCGTCCAGCTCGAAATCTTTTTCCAGATAGACCGGGCGGGCAATTTTCAGCTCCGGCACCACGGTTAACATGGCGCGCAGATCCAGCTTGCCGACTTCCAGCGGGTGATCCATCAGGTGCAGCAGGTCAGAGCGTCCACGCGCTTCGCGCAGAGAGCGCAGGCCGAGGCGCGCCAGCATCTCACGCACTTCGTGCGCAACGTTGATAAAGTACTGCGCCAGCTGGCGCGGATCGCCATCAAAGGCTTCGGCGTTGGTGGTTAAACCGGCCGGGCATTTCACGTTACAGTTTTTCGCCATCACGCACTTCAGCATCATCAGTGCGGTAGTACCGAACTCGAAGCTGTCGCCGCCCAGCAGCGCGGATTTCACCACGTCGCTACCGGTCTGCTGAGCGCCGGAACAGCGCAGCAGCACTTTTTCGCGCAGGCCGTTAGCACACAGCGCCTGGTGAACTTCGGCGATGCCGATTTCCGCCACGCGGCCAGTGTATTTCAGGCTGGTTACGGAAGCCGCACCGGTGCCGCCGGTGTTACCCGCGACGTTAATCACATCGGCGCCGGCTTTCGCCACGCCAACCGCGATGGTGCCGATACCCTCGGACGATACCAGCTTCACGATCACGCGCACGCGCGCTGCTTTACAGTCGTGGATCAGCTGTGCCAGATCCTCGATGGAGTAAGTGTCGTGGTGCGGCGGTGGTGAAACCAGCTCAACGCCCGGTGTGCCCCCGCGCGCTGCGGCGATCTCAACGGTAACTTTCGCCGCCGGTAACTGACCGCCTTCGCCCGGTTTTGCACCCTGGCCGATTTTGATCTCCAGCTCTTCCAGCATCGGGTCCGCCAGATAGGCTGCCCAGACGCCGAAGCGGCCGGAAGCCAGCTGCTTGATGCGTGAAGCGCGAATGGTGCCGTGGCGCGAATAGTGCTCGCCACCCTCACCACAGTTGCTCATGCCGCCAACCATGTTAGTGCCGTGCGCCACCGCTTCATGCGCCGGAGCCACCAGCGCGCCGTGGCTCATCGCACCGGAGGCAAAGGTACGGGTAATTTCATGCGCAGGCTGCACTTCGCTCAGCGGCAGCGCCGCAGAGATGGTGAAGATGCGCGACAGGTAGTCAGCCGCTTTGCCGTTGGCGCTGATGTGCAGCGCGTCGGCGCTGATTTCGCTGTGCTCAATGGCGTCACCGAAGCGTTTTTTCAGCACGCCGGACAGGGTGGTCAGGCGATCGTGCTCGCTTTTCAGGCCGACGATGGCATCGGTCAGGCGCAGCGTGAACTGGCCTTCACGGCCTTCGACCGCCTGGCACACCAGGCCGCGCACCGCAAAGCCATTGTTGACCAGCGAGTAACGGCCCAGCTTGCGGGTAAATTCGGCTTCGCTGTCGACGTGGGTCAGGTCCGCCGGGAAGGCGAGAATGTCACGCAGCGCCGCAGGACGGCGTTTACGCTCTTCCAGCATCAGGCTGGAGAACTGACGATAGTCCGGGGTGATAGCAAAGTTATCGATCACCTCATTCGGGATGCGCTCAAAGCTGCTGTCCTTAAAGGATTTGGCTTTGATGTTAAAAGCGTTATCCAGCTTGGCCAGCGTCATCAGGCGGATAAAGTTATCCTCCTCACGCGGCTTGTCGGCGAAGCGGATCGGCTGCTCGGTCATATCGATGAAGGTGCGCACGGCGATGGTGCCGTAGGAGTGGCCGGCCCCTTCCGCGCGCTCTTTAAACAGGCCGAGCAGCGGCACTTCGTTTTCGCCTTGAATGCGCAGCGCGCTCTGATGCCAGTCCACCGCCATCTGCGCGATGCTGGCAAAGCCTGCGCCGCCGACCGGGGTCTTGATGTTCGGGAAGTACTTCTTCAGCACGCGATCTTCGGTATCAAGGAAGTTAGGCTCGAAGAACTCACCGCAGCTGTAGCTCTCAACGGTACACAGGCCGACTTTGCCCATGGTTTTCATCAGCGCTTTTTCTGCGGCTTTGGCATAGCGTTTAAAGGCTTTGTTGCCGCCTTCGCCTTCACCGTACTTCTCTTCCGCACGCATCTGCACGCCGAGCGGATAGACCGCGGAAGCGCCAAATCCGAGGGTGGCCGCGATATGGTGTGACGAGATGCTCTGGCCGCTCTCCACCACCAGCGAAACGTCGAGGCGCAGACCTTCCTGCACCAGGCGCTGGTTAATGGCGGAAACCATCAGCAGCATGGGAATGCTGGCGCGGGTTGAGGAGATGTGGCGGTCGGTGATCACCGCGATGCCGCCCTGTTCGCGGGCGAAATCGACCACTTCCTGGGCTAAATCGTCGATGGCTTTTTCCAGCGCGTCGGCGTTGGCGGCACGATTCAGCGGGTCGACGCCAATCACCGGGGTGTAGAGCATCTCAAAGCGTTTGTACGGGGCAACGGTCTGCTCACGCAGCTGCAGCATATCCAGGTGGGTCAGGATCGGGCTTGGCACCACGATCTGCTTGCCTTTGCTGCGGCCGAGGTGCGGTTTAGCACCCAGCGCCACGCGCAGCGTCATGCCGTCGGCTTCACGAATGGAGTCGAGCGGCGGGTTAGTCACCTGCGCAAAGCGCTGGGAGAAGTAGTGGGCCATGCCGCCTTCGTGGTCGGACAGGGCGTTGATGGCGTTGCCGTAACCCATCGCGGAGATTTTTTCTGCGCCGGTGGTGAGCATCGGGTCCATCATGAACTTGAAGCTTTCCTGGTTGTAGTAGTAGGCCACAAAACGCTGATAGGTTTTGAGGTCACCGCTATAACGCAGTGGCGAGCCTTGCTGCTCCGCCTGGATCACCGGCAGCTCTTCCAGCGTCACGCGCGACTGTGCCAGCAGCGCCGGGTAATCCGCTACCGCTGCCAGTTTCTCCAGCGCTTCGAGCGTGGTGTAGCTGCGCTTTTCGCGGTGATCGTAATACAGCATCCCGCCTGCTTCGATACGGCCACGGCGCAGCACGCTCTCCGGTGGGAAGGCGATCTGACCGGCTTCGGACATGGCACCGATGTACTCGGCGGTTTCGACGGAACGCAGCGGGCGCAGGCCCAGGCGGTCCAGACGGGCACCAATCACTTCACCGTTGCCGAAGATCAGCGCAGCCGGGCCGTCATTCTTCTCTTCATACAGGGAGAAGTACTCCAGCATTGCGCGCACTTCCGCAGACAGCGACGGGTCATTCTCCCACGCTGGCGGCATCATCGAGACCACGGCGGTGATCAGGTCGAGGTTATCTTCCATCAGGCGGCTGTGGATGCTCTGGTCAAGGCGTGAGCTGTCGGACTGGCCTTTCGGGCGCACAATCTTCTTGCCACGGGCCAGCGCCAGCGCCGACTCCGCAATGCGGTTTTTACGGTCGGTGTTCAGCTCGCCGTTATGCGCCATCAGGCGGAACGGCTGCGCCATGGTGGTATGCGGGTCGGTATTGGTCGAGAAACGGGTATGGAAGAACAGACCGCGCACCTGATGGTCAGCATCGGTCAGATCCTGGAAATAGGGGATCACTTCGTTTGAGTTCAGGCGTGCTTTAAATACCTGAGTGCGCGAAGAGAGCGACAGCGGATACAGACCGCCAAATTCGCTTTCGGTAAAGGCGCGTGCTTCGATATCCAGCAGGGCGCGATAGATGCGCTTCTCGAAGTCGATCTGGTTAGTGATATCGGCCGGGGCAGTAAACACCCACTGCACGATAGGCAGCTGGAACGGGATCGCCGCCGGGCGCAGCACGCTGGTATCCAGCGGCATGTCACGCTTTTTAATAATGGCAAGATCATAAGTGGCCAGCGTCTCTTCTACCAGACGCTCGGCGTTGGCACGCAGCACAGCATCTTTCGGTACGAAGAAGTTACCCACGCCAAAGCGCCCGGCTTCTAACGACAGCCCGGTGACTTTGCGGAAGAAGTGCAGAGAGAGGTCAACGTTCACTCCGGCGCCGTCACCGACGCCTTCCGCAGACATGCCCCCACGGTGAGGTACGGTGCAGAGTGCGCTGTGCGCCATTTGCAGAACCTCATGAGTTTGCTCGCCGTCCTTACGAGTAATGAAACCCACACCACAGCTGTCACTGTCTTTTGATGGATCGTACAGTCCATAAGGATAAGGTTTTGAGTTGGACATCGAGGGCCTCCTTAACTGCTTTGACATTACCACTATTCTTCAGGCACAGAGGGCGCTCGGCATCTCTCCAGGCTCTGTATCATATTCTTGCCGCTGTTTGTTACGGACACCGTGAATCCGGGCATCCCTCGCCAGATATTGTCTAAAACATCCTTGAAGGGGACCGCTCACTGTAATTCCGGGTCTCTGGGTGGAGATAACGTGCATCACAAGGGAGTCTGGTTGCTGCATAGATATGCCAGGACGCTGACCCCTGAGGAAATCTTCCAGCGGATTTCCAACTTATCGGTAAAGCGTACTCAGGTCAAATAGCGTTCTTACTGATGCTTTTTGACGCTTGTAGTGAGTTATCTTATTGATATATATGACTATCATCAGCATTTTTAACGCTGTTCAGCGGGAGTTGCCAGGGGGCGAAGTGTGAGCTGACTCACTATAGGGCAGGCGCCAAATCTCTGCACCATGCTGGTGCCGGAGGCAATGGCAGCAGAATGTGCTGTAAGAATGGGTATAACCGCAGGAACGCACTGTTTTTAGTTAGTGGGGTTATTTGAATAAAACAGGGGGTGTCATTAGGAAAATTAATCATGCCAGGTGTGATTAATATTTCAAGAATTGTGAATGGTTATTCGTTTGGATGAGACAAAAGAAGGCGAGTGATTTCCATCATCGCTAAGAAAAACATCATCTGAGAATGGCGCAGCGAACTGGCAGCGGCCCTACAGATTATGCAGTTATAAAATTTAGTCAATATGCTGAGGCGTAACTTTTTTTATCCGCGCGAAAGGCGGGCCTGGCGCGGGATAGCAGCGATCCGCACCCGTTGCCTGCTGGCGACGATAATCCCGCCATAAGCGGCCGCCGCCTGTGGGTGGTGCTGCACTATTACCGTGCAGCCGCTGGCAGCGTCCTGCGGTCAATCGTGCGTTGGTCTTTTGTCCATTTCCGGTATGATTGCGGCTATCAGGCGGAAGGGATCCTTTATGAAACAAATTCGTTTATTAGCGCAGTATTACGTTGATTTGATGGTCAAGCTGGGGCTGGTGCGCTTCTCGCTGCTGCTGGCGTCTGCGCTGGTGGTGCTGGCGATGATTGTGCAGATGGCCGTCACCATGGTGCTGCGCGGCCATGTGGAAAGCATTGATATGGTGCGATCGGTGTTTTTCGGCCTGCTGATCACCCCGTGGGCGGTCTATTTCCTCTCGGTGGTGGTGGAACAGCTGGAGGAGTCGCGCCAGCGCCTGTCACGGCTGGTGGATAAGCTGGAGGAGATGCGTAACCGCGACCTTGAGCTGAACCAGCAGATGCAGGGCAATATCACTCAGCTCAATCAGGAGATTGCTGACCGTATCAAAGCCGAAGAGGCGCGCCTGCAGGTGATGACCCGGCTGAAAGAGGAGATGGCGCGGCGTGAAGAGGCGCAGATCGAGCTGGAACAGCAATCCTCCTTCCTGCGCTCGTTCCTTGACGCCTCCCCCGACCTGGTTTTTTACCGCAACAGCGACCAGCAGTTCTCCGGCTGTAACCGGGCGATGGAGCTGCTGACCGGCAAAAGTGAGAAGCAGTTAATCGGCCTGACGCCTAAAGAGGTGTATGACGACGATGCCGCCACCAAAGTGCTGGAAACGGACGAAAAAGTGTTCCGCCATAACGTCTCACTGACCTACGAGCAGTGGTTACAGTATCCCGACGGGCGCAAGGCCTGTTTTGAGATCCGCAAAGTGCCCTATTACGACCGCGTGGGCAAACGCAGTGGGCTGATGGGCTTCGGGCGCGATATAACCGAGCGTAAGCGCTATCAGGACGCGTTAGAGAACGCCAGTAGGGAAAAGACCACCTTTATCTCTACGATTAGCCACGAGCTGCGTACGCCGCTTAACGGCATTGTCGGTCTGAGCCGCATCCTGCTGGATACCGATCTCAATCAGGAACAGCTGAAATACCTCAAAACCATCCACGTTTCGGCGATCACTCTTGGCAATATTTTCAACGACGTGATTGAGATGGATAAAATTGAGCGGCGCAAAGTGCAGCTGGATAACCAGCCGATCGACTTCACCGGCTTCCTCGCCGATCTGGAAAATCTCTCCGGCCTGCTGGCGGAGCCGAAAGGGCTGAAGTTTGTACTGGCGCCCGACCTGCCGCTGCCGCACAAAATTATCGCCGACGGCACGCGCCTGCGTCAGATCCTGTGGAACCTGATCGGCAACGCGGTGAAATTTACCCAGCAGGGCGAAATTGTGGTGCGCGTTGGCTACCTGGAGGATGACTGCCTGCGCTTTGAGGTAGAAGACTCCGGTATGGGCATTCCGCAGGATGAGCAGGATAAGATCTTCGCCATGTACTACCAGGTGAAGGATCAGCGCGGCGGCAAACCGGCGACCGGAACCGGCATCGGGCTGGCCGTATCCCGCCGCCTGGCGCAGAGCATGGGCGGAGACATCAGCGTGCGCAGCGCCCCTGGGCAGGGCTCCTGCTTTACCCTGACGCTGAACGCGCCACGTATTGCGGAAGAGGTAGAGGATGAGCGGCCGGAAGATGACCTGCCGCTGCCAGCGCTGCATGTGCTGCTGGTGGAAGATATTGAGCTGAACGTGGTCGTCGCGCGCTCGGTGCTGGAGAAGCTCGGCAACAGCGTGGAAGTGGCGATGACCGGCCAGGCGGCGCTGGATATGTTCAACCCGGATGAATTTGACCTGGTGCTGCTGGATATCCAGCTGCCGGACATGACCGGGCTGGACGTGGCGCGTGCGATTCATCGGCGCCACGCGGGTGAGCAGCTGCCGCCGCTGGTAGCGCTGACCGCCAACGTGCTCAAGGATAAGCGTGAATACCTGGATGCCGGCATGGATGATGTGCTGAGCAAACCGCTGGCGGTGCCTGCGCTGACGGCGATGATCAAAAAATACTGGGATTATCAGGAAGTCGAACTGCCAACCTTACCGGAGATCAACATGGATGAGAAACAGCTGGCGCTGCTGGATGTGCCAATGCTTGAGCAATATATCGAACTGGTCGGGCCGAAGTTGATCCATCAGAGTCTGGAGATGTTTGAGCAGATGATGCCGGGTTATCTGGAGGTGCTGGATTCCAACATGATGGCGCGCGATCAGAAAGGGATTGCGGAAGAGGGCCACAAGATCAAAGGAGCCGCAGGTTCGGTCGGTCTGACGCATTTGCAACAGGTTGCCAAACAGATTCAAAGCCCGGAACTGCCAGCATGGTGGGATAACGTGCAGGAATGGATTGATGAGCTGAAACAGGAGTGGCGCAATGACGTTGAAGTACTGCGTCAATGGGTTACGGATGCTGAAAAAAAATGACCCCGACCGAGGCCGGGGTGCGCGAATACTGCGCCAACACCAGGGAAACTGGAAACCTGCGCTGTTCTGATAAGAATCGTCGGGAGCGCAGATTTGGTATTGGGTGAACCACTAATAAGCTCAGGAACTACTTTAGCAAATCTCACATCACTTGTTACCAGATTCATTAAAATGTGTGATGTTGAGCAGCGTTGGTAAATAGAAGACCTTAATTTTACTTCTCAGTCAAGTAACGAATGCAATTGATTACGGATTTGTCTTATTTTTGACCGTTTGTGCTTTTTATTTAGCCAGTCAGATTGACGTAAACTTTTTACCGCAGGGCCATTTTCACATAAGCTTATGCGGTAAGAGTTTTTGGCCAAATGCCTGTCACTAACTTAATGTTTTTTGGTTGTTTTTAGGTGTTTTTAAACAGCCTTTCCGAAACGTTTTGGTTTCTGCTAGCACAAATCCTGAGTTGGCCTTTCTGCAGAAGTAAAAAGCTGACTCCGTTCAGCAGGGCATCCGGTGACGTGAATGTCACTCCCCGGGTGAAAAAACGCTCAAACCGGCATCATTTGCGAGTGATTTTCTTTTGTCAGATATCGATTTTCGAAAGCGACAGGGCGAAATTTATAAGCGCGGCGAACCAATCAGATGGTAACGGTTACATCCTGAGTCAGGTCCAGCGCATAACAGAGTGAAATCAGCGTCTGTAATGGAACCGATTCCAGTTAGATCGCTTAACTAAAGGCATTCGGATATTTCGGGTGTATTTCCATACTAATCATTTTTTAAAACAGGTTCTGGCATGAGTCGTCGTAATAACAGCGTCAGCGCACGCATCAAATCGGGTTTGCTTCGCCTCGTTCTCGGCGTGCTGGGTTTGTGGCTTACCGGCATTATTGCCTTTGCCTTTCTTCCGGTGCCGTTTTCTGCCGTGATGGTTGAGCGGCAGCTGGGGGCCTGGTTCAGCGGCAACTGGAGCTATGTAGCCCACTCGGACTGGGTTGGTATGGATGAGATCTCACCGTGGATGGCACTGGCGGTAATCGCTTCCGAAGACCAGAAATTCCCGACCCACTGGGGCTTTGATGTTGCGGCGATCCAGTCGGTGCTGGACAGCGAAGGCGAAAAGGCCGGAATGCGTGGGGCATCGACCCTGTCCCAGCAGACGGCAAAAAACGTGTTCCTGTGGGACGGCCGCAGCTGGATACGTAAAGGGCTGGAGGCCGGGTTGACGGTGGGGATCGAAACCGTGTGGACCAAACGCCGCATTCTCACCGTTTACCTCAACGTGGCGGAAATGGGCAAAGGGGTATTTGGCGTGGAGGAGGCTTCACAGCGCTATTTCCATAAGCCAGCCAGCCGCTTAAGCATGTCCGAAGCCGCGCTGCTGGCCGCGGTGCTGCCTAATCCGATTCGCTTCCGCGCCGATGCGCCATCCGGCTATGTGCGCCAGCGCCAGCAGTGGATCCTGCGCCAGATGCGTCAATTGGGCGGTGAAGGTTTCCTGCGCCAGCATAAACTGGATTAGGAACATCCCTGTTTTCAACCACATAAAAAATCGGCCTCAATCTGGGCTTCGCGCTTAATTAAGTCGGCAAAGAGCTGAACCCGCTGCGGTGTGAGGGCCGTGCCTCAGCTTATCCTCAGTTCAACAATAGGTAAGCGGAGCGGCAGAACGCGCCCGGAAGATGTAGTAAATCTGATGCAGCAGGTCAAAACGCTAGTGTCGTGATGCTCTTGCTATCTTGAAATGGCCTGCTGCCTATCGTTTAAGCATGCTTAAACGATAGGCAGTGGCCCTGATTTTCCGCCAGAAGCGATTTTTCCCACTCATTCATTCATGGCGAACGCCGGTGACGATAACCAGCGTCAATGACGGTCATTACATTAAACAGTTAACATAAAGTGATAATACTGGCGGGTTGATGCTGTTTGTTCTGATGCTGGTTGCTGACGAATCCTTTAGTTGTTCCGATAATATCGATGAGTTTTTCGCTATCCCATTCAGCTGGTTAACTCAATCAGATAAGAAAAAACCTATAAAAATCAGACAAAAAATCCCCATTCAAAATATTGCAGTCGCCAGGTTGGTTACTATATAGTCATCTCTGAATACCCATGGAGGGTACAGCTGCCTCTGCCCTGATATTCATTTTTACAGCGGTAATTATGAATATTTCTTATGGTAACGGCGCGCACACGGCAGCGGAAGATAAGGACATCACCATGAGCAAAAATCCGGTCTCTTTTTTCAGCCACAGCCACCACCTGCTGGCGGTGCGTGACTGTCAGTCCCGGCCCGACGTGCTGGCGTTTAAGGGGGAGGAGCGTCTGAGCGAGCCGTTCCGCTGGCGCATTGAGTTCACCAGCGCCGACCATGCCATCACCCGCGAGGCGATGCTGATGAAAGCGGCCTCGCTGACCCTGCAGGCCCCGGTTGACCAGGGCTGGGGCATTAAGATCCAGCAGCCGGTGCGCGTGGTGCAGGGCGTGGTGACCGGCTTTGAGCGCCTCAGCACCAGCGCCGACCAGACCCACTACACCGTCACCCTGCAGCCGCGCCTGGCGCTGCTTTCGCGCAGCCGTCAGAACGCCATCTATCAGGATATGTCGGTGCCGCAGATCGTGGAAAAGATCCTGCGCGAGCGCCACCAAATGCGCGGTCAGGATTTTGTCTTTACCCTGAACAACGAGTACCCGCACCGCGAGCAGGTGATGCAGTACGACGAGGACGACCTGGCGTTTATCACCCGCCTGCTGGGCGAAGTGGGCATCTGGTTCCGCTTCACCACCGATACCCGCCTGCACATCGACGTGGTGGAGTTTTACGACGGTCAGCAGGGCCACGTGAAAGGGCTGACGCTGCCCGCCGTGCCGCCATCCGGCATGCACGATGCGGCCAGGGATTCGGTATGGGACCTCGCCAGCCGCTTTGCGGTGGTGGAGAAAAGCGTCAGCGGGCGCGATTACAACTACCGCAACGCCCTCGAAGATATGAACGTGCAGGCCGACGTCACCGGCGGCGACGACACCACCTACGGTGAGTCCTATCGCTGGGCGGACAACTACCTGACGCCGGGCGACGGCTACAGCCATAACCCGGCCCCGGAGAGCGGTGCGTTTTACGCCCGCCTGCGCCACGAACGCTACCTGAACGGCCAGACGCGGGTGGCGGCAGTGACCAGCTGCCCGGCGCTGGCCCCCGGCAGTGAGCTGAAGGTCAGCGGCGGTGCGGACGTCAGTGAGGTATTCCAGAGCGGCGTGCTGGCCACCGCCATCGTCAGCACCGCGCGGCGCGACCGCAGCTTTGAAACCGCCTTTGACGGCATCCCGCTCAACAACCGCTACGGCTTCCGCCCGGTGCCGCTGCCGCACCCGGTAATGGCGGGAACCCTGCCGGCGCGCGTCACCAGTACCACGGTGAACGACGCCTACGGCCATATTGACCGCGACGGGCGCTATCGCGTCAACATGCTGTTTGACCGCGCGGGCTGGGAAACCGGCTTTGAAAGCCTGTGGGTACGCCAGGCGCGCCCCTATGCGGGCGACACCTACGGCCTGCACCTGCCGCTGCTGGCAGGTACTGAGGTGGCGATAGCCTTTGAGCACGGCAACCCGGACCGCCCGTACATTGCCGGGGTGCTGCACGACTCGGCGCACGGCGACCACGTCACCATCCGCAACTACAAGCGCAACGTGCTGCGCACGCCGAAGAACAATAAGCTGCGCCTCGACGATACGGCGGGCCAGGAGCATATCAAGCTCAGCACCGAGTACGGCGGCAAAAGCCAGCTTAATCTCGGCCACCTGGTGGACAGCGAGAAGCAGAAGCGCGGCGAAGGGTTCGAGCTGCGCAGCGACGGCTGGGGCACCCTCCGTGCGGAGAAAGGACTGTTTATCACCGCCGACGGCCAGCAGAAGGCGCAGGGCCAGCAGCTGGAGATGGCGCCGGCTATCAGTCTGCTGCAGGGCGCGAGGGAACAGATGCAGGGGATATCCGTCGATGCGCAGACCGCCACGGCCAGGCCAGCGGACCTTCAGGCGCAGATCGCGCTGATGGAGCAGCGGCTGAACGAGCTGAAGCGGTCGGTTATTCTGATGAGCGCGCCGGACGGCATGGCGCTGGCGAGCGGCGATAACCTGCAGCTGACGGCGGGTGAAAACCTGACGGCCACCGCCGGAAAGCACGCGGATATCAGCGTGGTAAAAAATCTGTTTATCGGCGTGGGCCAGGCGCTGAGCGTGTTCGTCAGGAAACTGGGTATCAAGCTGATTGCCAATCAGGGCCCGGTACAGGTGCAGGCGCAGAACGACCTGATGGCGCTGCTGGCGCGCCAGGAGATCAGCATCATCAGCACGGAAGATGAAATCAAAATCATCGCGAAGAAGAAAATCACGCTGAACGGCGGCGGTAGTTACATCACGCTGGATGCCAACGCGATAGAGTCGGCCACGCTCGGGGACTACCGCACGCGGGCGGGACATTACGATCGCCAGCAGAAATACCGTTTAAAAGAGCCCCTGCATGAGCTGCCAGAAGAGGCAAAGGAACCCTCCTCTAAATTCTCCGTGTCATAACAAAGGAATGTATCCATGTTAATCAGTCCCCCATTTTTACGCACAAAAAATGAAACAGAAACGGATGACGAGTGGATTGAGCGGATGATGCCGGTCGATCCTCAACGTGGCTATCCGCTGAACGCGCACCGTTCCTGGCACGGCGGTGTTCATATCCGTCACTCAGACTCAGGAAGCCGCCCTGAGATGCTGCGCACCATTGCCGACGGCAGTGTTGTCTCCTTCCGCCACTCTGACATCACAAAGCGCCAGCATCCGCCGCTGAATTACAACGGCAAAACCGATAACGGGTACGTGCTGGTCAGGCACGTGGCCGAAACGGGCAGCCAGCCGGAGGATAAAATCACCTGGTATTCTCTGTATATGCATATCAAGGATCTTGACCCGTCGATTACCGTTGACCAGGTGGTGAAGCGCAAATCCCCGCTGGGAACGGTGGGCATGGTGGACGACAGGAATGCCGTGCACTTCCAGATATTCTGCGACGACGAAAACATTGCCAGGATAACCGGGCGCAACACGGCGGAGCTGGATCTCAGCCAGCACGGGCGCACCACCTCCTGTTACGGCGATATGCACTTTTATATTCCGGCCGGAACGCCGGTTTACAGCGAGATCCCGACCCGCAGCAGTGAGGAACCGTCACAGACGACGCAGGTCGATCTGTTCGTGTCAATGACTCTGGGCGGGGGGCACTGCACCATGACAACCCGCAGGCAGAACGTCATTGACCCACTGCAGTATGACGAGGTGGGCGAAGCGCTGGTTGACGCAGACGGAGCGGAATACGAATACGGCCTGTATAAAAATGCGCTGAAGCTGTACCCCGCCAGCCCGAGCGCCGGTTTTGAGCTGCTGCGCTTTGGCCGGGTGATCAATACCCGTTATGAAACGCTGTCTCCGGCGGATGCCCCGCTGTGGCGGACGATCACTACGCCGGATGGAAAAGGGCTGGTTAATCTGGCGGAGGAAAGCATCAAAAAATACAGCGATGCGGATTTTCCGCACTGGACGGGCTGGCGACTGGTGGATGACGATGAGGACACCAACAGCCAGTGCAACTCCCCGACGATCCTGGGTTCCGGGCGTATGGATCTGAGCCGCACCGTCTGCCACTTCCCGCTGGAGTGGGACATCGATACGGTGGAGAGCCGCTATGGCTGGCTGAAACAGCCCAATCCCGTGCTGGACGAGCCGATGGGCCAGCAGGACTGGGGTTCACTGGTGGCGCTGGCCAGGGCACTGGCGCTGGAGAACAGCGCGCAGATACCGTCAGGCCGGGTCTGGCACTTTGATCCGCGGCGCTTTATCGCGCATTTCAGGAAGTGCGGGTGGCTGGAAATCGGGGTGATTGAGAAAGTGATGACGCCCACTACAAGTGTAATCCGCGCTAGTAGAATAAAAGACATCAAGCTTAAGTCAACAGAGCATGTATTTTCTATAAATACAGTTATGAGAAAGTACAATATTTCTGGCTTCAACCGAGTCAGCCACTTCCTGGGGCAGGGCGCTGTTGAGTCGGGTTATTTACTCTCCATGCAGGAAGTAAGTCAGGAACAACTTACTAAGAATGGCAGGCACTTTGGTGGGGACGTTATAGATGAATCTAAAAAAAATGAGTCAAGCGAACTCGGCCACTGGTACGGTTCGATAAGCACTGAGGTGGATATCTATTTTTCTGGTGATAAATATAATAGCAGCGGAGTTAAAATAGCCAGCTCGTACAGTTGGCGTAATGGCAACTGCGGCGATGTGGATGCGCAGAAGTTTCGCGGGCGCGGTTTTAAAATGCTTACCGGGCTGGATACCTATTCCAGCTACTGGGTATACCGTGGCTGGTTATCAAAAAGCAGCTTTGATGCCTCATGGTGGACAGATCCTCAGTACCGGAGAAAAAACCTGCCCGGGATGATCAAAAGGCCCCCGCAGATAAATGACCCGCAAAAAGTGACGGAAACTCCCTATAACTGCATTGATACCGGCGCGTTTTATATCGTGTGCTTTAAAAATAAAACCTTAAAAGTGATGGATTCTGATAGGGTCACCTCGCGAGATGATAATGAGGTGGTTGAGCGCGTAACAAGATCTATTAACGGCGGTGCTATCGGTATCGAAGACAGGAAAAAAACCACCAAGGCAGCTAAGGAGATTCTCAGTGATGAAGTGTAAAAACGTACTTTTTGTGCTTTTTTTTATGACCTGTTCTGTAAAAGCTGATTTTGAAACTAATAACGTCATTCGTTATGGTGACTTCACGATTTATATGGATAAAAAAGAACGGTCCATTATCCATGTTGTCAATGATAACGGGAAGAGTGATGTTGCGTGTAAAATAAATAACTTGAAAAGCAAACGGAGTTCAGGTGGGGGGATTATAGCTATCACCAATGATGGAAAAGGGGTGCTTGTCTATCCAACCAATAAATATCTGTCAACTGATGAACTTATGCAGTGCAATGTAGGGGGTATAGAACTGCATAAAGTGCCGCAATCAGATGACAAGCTCGATACTATTATTGACATAAATTTTAAACAAAAGCTGGTTTTGTTAGTGGCACTGGAGGATGTAAGGAGTTTATCGTATACAGCGATAGTATCGAGCTTTGATAGTAATAAAAACTTGCTCTCCGGCCCGGGTTTTTTTAGCGGAAAAAATAGCGATGTCCCTTTCGATATAGGGGGGGGGTGGTATGGCGGTAAAATTTCGTTAAACGGGAAATATGTCTATCCCTATTATATTGACTGCGCGGTGGATTCATTTCCCGGGCTTTGGGATATCAAAAAAAATAAAAAGGTGGTTTTTGATACTTCACTGGGTGACGACGAAATCAAAGACAGATGCCAGAAACTCTTTGACGGAAAGGCCACGCTTGAAGAGTTAGGCGGAAAACTGATTAAACCAAAGAAATAGTTGATTGTGTTAAAGGTGCATTGCCGGGTGATGATGATGCTGAGCGTGTCACCCGGGCCATCAACGGCGGCACCATCGGCATCGAAAACAGGAAAAAAACTACCAAGGCAGCTAAGGAGATTCTCAGTGATGACGTGTAAAACCGTCCTTTTACTTCTTTTTTTAATGACCTGTTCTGCCAGTGCTCATGATGTCATTCGTTATGGTGATTTCACGATGTATATGGATAAAAAAGAACGATCCATTATCCATGTTGTCAATGATAACGGGAAGAGTGATGTCTTATGTCAAATAAATAACTGGGAAAGCAGGTTAAATACCGGTGGAGATATAGCCATAACCAATGATCAAAAAGGGGTGCTTGTCTATCCAACCAATAAATACCTGTCAACCGCTGAGCTTATGCGATGTTCTATAGATGGTATAGAGCTTCATAAAATACCGGAATCAGAAGATAGGCGGCATACTATCATTGATATAAATTTCGAAAAGAAGCTGGCTTTGTTAGTGGTTCTTGAAGATGTGAGAACGTTAAATTACACAGCGATAGTATCGAGATTTGACAGTAATGAAAATTTATTATCAGGGCCGGGTTTTTCAAGTATCAATGATGAAGATATTCCATTCTATATAGGAAGTGACAGATATGCCGGTAAAATTTCATTGGATGGGAAGTATGTGTCCCCCTCTGATCTCGACTGTGCAGTGGATTCATTTCCTGGGCTTTGGGATATCAAAAAAAATAAAAAGGTGGTCTTTGATAAGTCGCTGGGTGACGACGAAATAAATAATAGGTGTCAGAAGCTTTTTGACGGAAAGGCCACGCTTGAAGAGTTAGGCGGAAAACTGATTAAACCAAAGAAATAGTGGATTGTGTTAAAGGTGCATTGCCGGGTGATGATGATGCTGAGCGTGTCACCCGGGCCATCAACGGCGGCACCATCGGCATCGAAGACAGAAAAAAAACCACCAAGGCAGCTAAGGAGATTTTCAGTGATGAAGTGTAAAAAAGTATTTTTCATTCTGTTATTGATGACCTGTTCTGCCAGTGCGAATGACGTTATTCGTTATGGTGATTTCACGATGTATATGGATAGTAAAGACTCATCGATTATCTATATTGTTAATGACGATGGGAAGAGTAATGTTGCCTGTAAAATAAATAACTGGAAAAGTGAATATAGTCAGGGGGGCGGGGATATAGCTATCACTAATGATGAAAAGGGAGTGCTTGTTTACCAAACCAATAAGTATTTATCAACTAACGAACTTATGCAGTGTAATGCAAGCGGCATTGCACTGCATACCATACCGCAGTCAGATGAATGGCGGTATACTATTGTTGATATAAATTTCGACAAAAGACTGGCTTTGTTAGTGGTACTGGAGGATATAAGGAGTTTATCGTATACAGCGATAGTGTCGAACTTTGACAGCAATAAAAACTTACTGTCAGGGGCGGGTTTTTTAAGCGGGAAAAAAATGATATTCCTTTTTATATGAGGGGTGGCCAGTATGGCGGTAAAATTTCGTTAAACGGGAAGTATGTCTATCCCTATTATATTGACTGTGCGGTGGATTCATTCCCTGGACTCTGGGATATCAAAAAAAATAAAAAGGTGGTTTTTGATAAGTCGCTGGGTGATGACGAAATCAAGGACAGATGCCAGAAACTCTTTGACGGCCAGGCCACGCTTGAAGAATTAGGCGGAAAACTGATTAAACCAAAAAAATAGTCTGTCATTCTTTATGCGAGGTGATATGGCATGCCGTTTCTCAATAATGGGAGGAATATCATTTCAGTATTTCAACATTGTAACGGAAAATTGAATGTCATATTCACTCAAAAATTTACCTGATCTCCATGAGCGCCCCAAACCGCCAGCGTTGTCGCGCTGGATGACCGCGCTGGCCGTCATGATGGCCGTCAGTTTTTTACTGATGCACTTTTTTGGCCGGGGCGTTGAAAACGGGATCTTCTGGTTGCTGCCGCTGGGGGCTCCCGCTGCGTTATGGCTGACTGCCGGGATTGCACGGCTGATGGTCTGGCTGCTTCTGAACATTGCGGCCAACGGTTATGACGACCGGCGCGAGCGCTGGATTTTAGGCGAAACGCGGCGCGCCCGGCGGGCGCTGCAGGTGCTTAACGTGTCGTTTATCACCGCGCACCCGCAGGAGGATCCGCGCGAAGTCCTGCAGGCGCTGATAAACCGGCAAACTCTTCTCCTTTCCCAGCCCGACTGGAAGGGGGAGGACGGGAACAGGCTGACCCGCTTCAAGGCTGACGATGAACAGACGGTTGATGGCGTGGTCCGGCACCTTTTTTCCCGCCTCATATCGGACCTGCCGGTTAACCAGTTCACTGATGACAGCCATCTGGTGGTGGCATTTGATTTCTCATCGTCCCTGCCGCACGAAAGTATCAGTGATATCTGGAAAGACATGTGGCAGGAAACAGCGATCCTCTGCGCGGTGGAATACGCGGAAGGTCACGGGTTGGCAATGATTGACCACTGGCTGGATCAGCGCATTAAACAGGACGCAATGCTGCTGGTCGTGGCACTGCAGGTCATGCCTGATGAGACTGATTACAGCGCCGAAGCCGCGGTCGCACTGCTGCTGGGCAACCGACTGACGCAGAGCACTTTGCCACCGCTGGCGCTGTTTCACCGGCCTGACTCGTCGTTATCCGGCCAGCTTGCTGCGGGTATGAACATGGCCGCGTATAACGTGCCGCTAAAGAATAACGTTATCAACCAGCTGTGGCTGGCGGGGCTCTCTGATGGCCAGCATAAAGAGATCATCGCCAGTCAGGATGCGCATCCGGCCGGTGCCGTTGACAATGAGGCCGTCATTTCACTGGATAGCCTTATCGGGCACGCGGGCGCGGCTGCGCCCTGGCTGGCCATCGCGACTGCGGCTTCTGCGGCTGAGAATACCCAAACCCCCCACCTCGTCATTAGCGGCGAGCGGGCAACGGACATGATGTGGTGCACCGTGATAACCCCGGTGGGGCCACTTAAGGAGATGGACTCTTGAAGCGTTACGCATCCTTTCGATTCTCCAAATCCGCTGAACTCTGGTTCCTGATTATTCTGCTGTTATTGCTGGCCTGTGCGCTGGCTCTCGGCCTGATCGCCTGGCAGCAGCCTGAACGTTTGGGTCTGATGGCAGAAAGCGCTTCCCAACAGCGCTGGATGTCTTCTTCCTTTACGGCGGTGGCTATTCTGGCGTTACTCACCCTGTTTGCCGTGTTTGTTCTGCATAAGGCTGGCAGCAGGAAGTTTGATGACGTTCTGGATACGACGGGCGGTGATGATATCGCCAGGATTGCGAATGAGAAAACACAGCCTGCATCTCCTCTCACCCCGATGGTCAGGGCAATCAGGCAACACCTCCATTCCCGCTACCTCCTGCTCTGGCGCTACAAGGTGCGCCTGCTGCTGGTCGTTGGCGACGATGCCGCGCGCGCCGCGCTGGTCCCCGGGCTGCAGGAGCAGCAGTGGCTGGAAGGCGATCGCACCGTGCTGATTGACGGCGGCAGCCTGAGCGCCGCGCCGGACGGCGAAAAACTCGCCGCGCTGCGCCAGCTGCGCCGCGGCCGCCCGCTGGACGGCATTGTCTGGGTGCTGGCAGACGGCCAGCTGCTGACCCCGCAGATGCAGGATAACGGCCTGCGCAGCCTGGAGAACATCTCGCAGGCCCTGCGCTGGCAGCCCCCGGTGTGGCTGTGGCAGCTGCGCGGCAGCGAGTGGCCGCAGGATGGGCGCGATCAGCAGACGGTCGGCGCGCTGTTTTCCGCGCGCGCGCGGCCGGAAGAGGTCAGCCAGCAGCTCGACAGCCTGGTTCCGCAGCTGCGTGAGCAGGGCATGGCGCAGATCGCGCAACACCTCTCCCATGACTTCCTGCTGCGGCTGGGCAGCGAGCTGGAGCAGGGCGAAAGCCTGCAGTGGCAGCAGCGCCTGAGCCGCTGGCTCACCACGCAGCAGGCGCGCATTCCGCTGCGCGGCCTGATGTTCAGCCAGCCGTCCTCCAGTGACGTTGCCACCCGCCACGATCATGCGCTGATCCTTTCCAACGGCTGGGGCGGCATCGTGGCTGCCTGCCGCCGTCAGTCCGGCCGCCGCGTCGGCCTGCCGTGGCAGCAGACGCTGGCCTGGGCGCTGATGGCCGTTATCGGCCTGTGGGGTGCGGGGCTGCTGCTCTCCTTCGCGCTTAACCGCAGCCAGATTGTCAGCGTGGCGCAGAAGGCGCGCGCGCTGGTGCAGGCTCCGGCGGTGTCCGACCGCCAGCTTACCGGCCTGCACGCGCTGCGCAACGACGCCGGGCTGCTTAAACACCGCCATCAGGATGGCTCGCCGTGGTACCAGCGCTTCGGCCTCGACCACAATACGCCGCTGCTGGAGGCGATGATGCCGTGGTACGGCGTGGCGAATAACCGCCTGCTGCGCGACCCGGCCAGCGCCGCGCTGCAGCAGCAGCTGAGCGCGCTGGCCGACCTGCCGCCCAACAGCCCGCTGCGCGCCGAACGCGCAAAGCCTGGCTATGACCAGCTGAAGGCGTGGCTGATGATGGCGCGCCCGGATAAGGTCGACGGCGCATTTTACGCGCAGGTGATGAAGACGGTGCAGCCGACCCGCAACGGCATCTCACCCGGCCTGTGGCAGAGCCTGGCGCCGGACCTGTGGGCGTTTTACATCAGCGAACTGCCGCACCAGCCGCAGTGGAAAATCACCCCGGACCCGCAGCGGGTCAGCCAGAGCCGCCAGGTGCTGCTGCAGCAGATAGGCCGCCGCAACGCCGAAAGTACCCTGTATGAGAACATGCTGAAATCGGTGCGCCGCAACTTTGCCGACGTCACGCTGGAGGATATGACCGGCGGCACCGACGCGCGCCGCCTGTTCACCACCGATGAGATCGTGCCTGGCATGTTTACCCGCCAGGCGTGGGAGGGCGGCGTGCAGCAGGCGATAGAGACCGCGGCCAAATCGCGCCGCGATGAGATTGACTGGGTGCTGAGCGACAGCCGCCGCAGCGTCTCGGCCGACCTGTCGCCGGAAGCGCTGAAGGAGCGGCTGACCCGGCGCTACTTTACCGACTTTGCCGGCAGCTGGCTCAACTTCCTCAACGGCCTGCGCCTCAATCCGGCGGCCAACATCGCCGACGTCACCGACCAGCTGACGCTGATGAGCGACGTGCGCCAGTCGCCGCTGATTGCGCTGATGAACACCCTGGCGTGGCAGGGGCAGGCGGGTCAGAAGAGCGAGGCGCTGTCGGACTCGCTGATAAAATCGGCGCAGGAGCTGGTGGGCAGCAGCAAAAAGCCGGTGATTGACCAGGGCGCCGCCGGTCCACAGGGGCCGCTCGACGAGACGTTCGGCCCGCTGCTGACGCTGATGGGCCGCAACAAAGCCGCAAATGCGCTGTCCGGCGACGACAGCCTGAGCCTGCAGACGTACCTGACGCGCATCACCCGCGTGCGCCTGCGCCTGCAGCAGGTAGCGGGCAGTTCGGACCCGCAGGAGATGATGCAGACGCTGGCGCAAACCGTGTTTCAGGGCAAAAGCGTAGACCTGACCGACACCCGCCAGTACGGCAGCCTGATTGCCGCCAGCCTCGGCGAAGAGTGGAGCGGCTTTGGCCAGACGATGTTCGTGCAGCCGCTGACCCAGGCGTGGGAGACGGTGCTGCAGCCGTCCGCCGCCAGCCTGAATGACAAATGGGCGCGCTCGGTGGTGGCGCTGTGGCACGGCGCGTTTGACGGGCGCTACCCGTTTGCCGCCAGTAATAACGACGCCTCGCTGCCGATGCTGGCCGAGTTCCTGCGCAAGGACAGCGGGCGCATCGAGCGCTTCCTCAGCGCGGAGCTGGGCGGCGTGCTGCACAAGGAGGGCAGCCAGTGGGTGCCGGACCGCACCAACAGCCAGGGGCTGACCTTTAACCCGGCGTTTATCAAAGCGCTTAACCAGCTGAGCCAGCTGTCGGACGTGCTGTTCACCGACGGCAGCCAGGGCATCAGCTTTGAGCTGCAGGCGCGCCCGGCGCCGGGGGTGGTGCAGACGCAGCTGACCATTGACGGCCAGCAGCAGAAGTACTTCAACCAGATGGCGGAGTGGCAGACCTTCCGCTGGCCGGGCGACACCTTTAAGCCGGGTACCATGCTGACCTGGAGCACCGCCAGCGCGGGAGCCAGGCTGTTTGGCGACTACAGCGGCACCTGGGGTCTTATCCGCTGGCTGGAGCAGGGCAAGCGTCACCAGCTTGACCGCAGCCAGTGGATGATGAGCTTTAGCGCGCCGGACGGCAGCGTGCTGCAGTGGGTACTGCGCTCCCAACTGGGTAGCGGCCCGCTCCAGCTGCTGCAGCTGCGTAATTTCACGCTGCCGGCAGAGATATACAGCGTCGATGCCGAAATGGCGGCACGGGCGCTTGCGGGGAATGATGAGTTACCCGGCGCGTAAGTTTATCCTCCAGCATAAGGAGTTAAGTTATGGCTAAAGGTTATTATCTGGTACAGGGCGATAACACGACCTGTGGTGGGCGCATTATCGAAGGGGCAACGGACCATACGCTGTTCAGAAAAGCCGTGGCCCGCGAAAGAGATAAAGTCGCCTGCGGTCAGCATCCCGGCACCTTTATGATTGCCGGTGGGATCAGCAATGACACCATTCACGGGCGTAAGATGGCGGGAACGCTGGACAGTACCAGCTCCTGCCCCTGCAGGGCGCGCTTTGTGCCGTCGATGATGCAGGATACTTATGAGCAGGGATGAAACACGCAGAGAGTAGCTGGTGAAGGAGCTTGAACTGCGGAACTATTCGCCCCACCAGTTTTATCATCACCCCTGTTTCAGCTCCGCAACAGCAACCAGAGTGAAGCAGCTTCCCGTGATGATTTGTGACGGGTGATAAAAGGTGCTGCAGTATTGATACGGCACCAGATGCCCTTAATCTTCGTCGAACCCGGCGTTAAACAGGTCAATCACCGCCGCCAGCGCTTCCTCTTCCTGCAGGCCGCTGGCCTCCACTTCAATATGCCCACCCTTGGCGGAGTCGAGCATCAGCAGGGCAATCACGCTGCTGGCTTCTGCTTCCGTGCCGCTTTCATTGCGCAGCAGCACCTCTGCATCAAAACTCTGTACCAGCTCAAACAGCTTCATCGCCGGGCGGGCGTGCATGCCCAGCTTATTTTTAATTTCAACGGTTTGCTTCACGGTCATGATTTGCGTTTTTCCAGCGTGCGGTGACGGGACTGTACGTTTTTCCCGCGCGAGCGGAAATAATCTGCCAGCTGTTCGGCAATGTACACCGAGCGGTGTTTACCGCCGGTACAGCCAATCGCCACGGTCAGATAGCTGCGGTTATTGGTTTCCAGCATCGGTAACCACAGCTCAAGGTAGCTGCGCGTCTGGTAGATAAAATTGTGGACTTCGGTGTGGCGGTCGAGGAAGGCAGCAACCGGGCGGTCGAGGCCGGTCATCGGGCGCAGCTTCGGGTCCCAGTGCGGATTGGGCAGGAAGCGCACGTCAAACACGTAATCGGCATCAATTGGAATGCCGTGCTTGAAGCCAAAGGACTCAAACACCATCGTCAGCTCGCGCTCGCGCTTGCCCAGCAGTCGGGTACGCAGCATCTCGGCCAGCTCGTGCACCGACATTTCCGAGGTATCGATAATCAGGTCGGCGCGCGAACGCAGCGGCTCCAGCAGATCGCTCTCTTCATCGATGGCGCTTTCCAGCGACAGATTCTTACTGGAGAGCGGATGCAGACGACGGGTATCGCTGTAGCGGCGGATCAGCGTATTGCGGTCGGCATCCAGGAACAGCAGCTGCGGCGAAAAACAGTCCGGCAGGCTGTTCAGTGCAGTTTCAAACACTTCCGGGGATTCCGGCATGTTACGCACGTCAATGCTTACCGCGGCGGACATGTTACGCTCAGAAAGTGAGCGAGCCAGGTCTGGCAGCAGTACCACGGGTAAGTTATCCACGCAGTAAAAGCCCATATCTTCCAGCGCCCGCAGGGCGACTGATTTACCTGAGCCAGAACGTCCGCTGACGATCATCAGCACCATTAACTCTTCTCCCCGTTTGTCACAACGCGATACAACTGCGTTTAGCTCTCTTCGTGATCTTCCGTGATGATCTCATACAGATCTTCATCGGTCTGAGCGGCACGTAAACGGCGCAGCACCGTTTTATCGGCCAGGCGTTTGGCCACCAGCGACAGCGTGTGCAGATGCGTCTTGCACTGATCTGCCGGAACCAGCAGGGCAAACAGCAGATCCACCGGCTGATTATCAATGGCGTCAAACGCGATAGGCTGGTCAAGGCGGATAAATACCCCAACGGCGCGCAGCGTATCTTCTTCCAGCTTACCGTGCGGGATGGCAATGCCATTGCCAATGCCGGTACTGCCCATACGCTCACGCGTCAGGATAGCTTCGAAAATTGTCTGGTGCGGCAGATTTAACTGCTTCGCCGCCAGCTCGCTGATAATTTCCAGCGCCCGTTTTTTGCTCTGACAGTGCACTCCATTACGGGTACATGCGACGCTCAATACGGAGCCCAGTTCCAGTTTCAGATCATTGTTCATCATAGTTTCACTTAGGTATTCACTTGCATAGGGCGATAGCTCGAACCCGACATTCGGATCGCGAGATTAACATGCCGTATTGATTAACGGCTCGTCTTCCCGAAGGAACACGAGCCGAAAATGCTTCCGGCTTAACTGATATTGGGTTCGCCGAAAAAACAATCAATGTACAGTGAAGTTTAGTGTTGTTTTAGCTTGTCTTTATGTTTATTTAACTGGCGAGCGAGCTTATCTACCAGCCCGTCAATCGCCGCGTACATATCTTTATCTTCCGAGGTGGCGTGCAGCTCCCCACCGTTCACATGCAGCGTGGCATCTGCAATCTGTGTCACTTTCTCCACCTTTAACACGATATAGACCTGATTGATGCGGTCAAAGTAGTGTTCCAGTTTGGCAAACTTTTCAGTTAAAAAATCACGCAGTGGCTGGGTGATTTCAACGTGTTGTCCAGTGATATTGAGCTGCATAGTGTCTTCCTTCTCAGTGCTTTCAGACCAGCTGTTTGCGCTGGTTTGATGGTGGGATGGATAAAGACTCTCGGTATTTTGCCACAGTGCGCCGGGCCACCATAATTCCCTGATCGGAAAGAAGGGTGGTGAGCTTGCTGTCGCTGAGCGGTTTGGCGGGATTCTCCGCCGAGATTAATTTCTTCACCAGCGCACGGATCGCCGTGGAGGAGGCTTCGCCACCGCCCTCGGTATTGACGTGGCTGGAGAAAAAATACTTCAGTTCAAAAATGCCGCGCGGGCTATGCAGGTATTTCTGCGTGGTCACGCGCGAGATTGTCGACTCGTGCATCTCTACGGCGCTGGCAATATCGGCCAGCACCATCGGACGCATAAACTCTTCACCCTGCTCGAAAAAGGCCTGCTGCTGGTCGACGATACAGCGCGTCACCTTCAGCAGCGTATCGTTGCGGCTTTCCAGGCTTTTAATCAGCCACTTCGCTTCCTGCAGGTTGCTGCGAATAAACTGCGTATCGCTGTCGCTGCGCGAGCTGGCGCCGAGGGAAGCGTAATGCTGGTTGATCTTCAGGCGCGGCACGCTGTCGGCGTTGAGTTCCACCGTCCAGCGATTGCTGGCTTTGCGCACCAGCACGTCCGGAATGACGTATTCGGGTTCCTGGGTGTTGATCGACTGACCCGGGCGCGGGTCGAGGGTCTGGATCAGCTGCATCGCCCCTTTCAGCACCTCTTCCTTCAGGCGGGTGACGCGCATCAGGCTGCGGAAGTCGTGATTTGCCAGCAGATCCAGGTGCTCGCCGACGATCAGGCGCGCCTCTTTCAGCAGCGGAAAATCAGGCGGAAACTGGGAGAGCTGCACCATCAGGCAGTCGCGCAGATCGCGGGCGCAGACGCCGACCGGGTCAAAACGCTGCACGCGCTTCAGCACCGCTTCGACTTCATCCATCGACAGCTCGTCATCGCCAATGCTGCCGAGGATCTCATCCAGCGTCACGGTGAGGTAGCCGGTATCGTCAACCGCATCAACAATCGAGGTCGCTATCGCGCGGTCGGTATCGGTAAACGGCGTTAGCTCAACCTGCCACATCAGGTAATCCTGCAGCGTCTGGGTGGTTTCACCCTGGTAGACCGGCAGTTCATCATCATGATAGTCAGTGCCCGTACCGGATGGCGTGCCGGCGGTGTAGATCTCATCCCAGGTGGCATCGAGCGGCAGCTCTTCCGGCATGTCCTTCTGTTCCAGCGCTTCGCGGGTATCCAGCGCTTCGGTTTCCTGATATTCGCGGGTATCAACTTCTTCGTGAATGTCGGTCTGTTCAAGCAACGGGTTACTTTCCAGCGCCAGCTGAATTTCCTGCTGTAGTTCAAGCGTAGAGAGCTGCAGCAGGCGGATGGCCTGCTGCAGTTGTGGCGTCATGGCAAGCTGTTGGCTCAGCCTGAGTTGTAAACCTTGCTTCATATTCAGAATATTAATTCCCCAGAAATCTTACCGAATGTGAACACCTTATCAGAGTCTGAACTCTTCACCCAAATAGACGCGCTTAACTTGCTCATCGGCCAGGATCGCTTCCGGGGTGCCATGGGCGATCAGATGCCCCTGGCTGACGATATAGGCACGTTCGCAGACTGCCAGCGTTTCGCGTACGTTATGGTCGGTGATCAGCACGCCAAGGCCGCTGTCACGCAGGTGCTCAATAATCTTTTTAATATCAATGACGGAGATCGGGTCAACACCGGCGAAGGGTTCATCCAGCAGGATAAACTTCGGGTTAGCGGCCAGCGCGCGGGCGATCTCGACGCGGCGGCGTTCACCACCGGACAGCGCCTGACCCAGGCTGTCGCGCAGGTGTTCAATGTGGAACTCGGCCAGCAGTTCGTTAGCGCGGTCGTCGCGCTGCTCGCTGGTCAGGTCATCACGGATCTGCAGGACGGCCATCAGGTTGTCGTAAACGCTGAGACGACGGAAGATGGAGGCTTCCTGAGGTAGGTAGCCAATACCACGACGCGCACGGGCATGCAGTGGCAGAATACTGATGTCTTCATCGTCGATCACGATACGGCCCGCATCACGCGGCACAATCCCCACCACCATGTAGAAGGTGGTGGTTTTACCTGCACCGTTCGGGCCCAGCAGACCGACGATTTCGCCGGATTTAACTTCCAGGCTGACATCTTCAACCACGCGGCGGCCTTTGTAGGCCTTCGCCAGGTTTTCCGCAATTAAGGTTGCCATGTTAGTTAGTTACTCTTTTTCTGACCGTTTGACTGAGTGCCTTTATCCTGCAACTGCGACGGCACTAACACGGTGGTGACGCGTTTGCCGGTGCTGCCAAAGGCCTGCATTTTTTGCTCTTTGACCAGATAGGTGATTTTGTCACCTTTCACGTTGCTGTCGAGCTGTTCCAGATAAGCGTTGCCGGTCAGTTCGACCAGGTCTTTTGCCAGCTCGTAATGCATTTTCTGGGCGTGGCCCTGCACCGGCTTGCCGTTATCCTGCATTTGGTAGAAAGTTGCCGGATTTCCATAGGCATCAACAATGGTTTTATTGCTGTCGCCGCCCGGACGGGTCACCACCACTTTATCCGCGGTGATTTTGATCGAGCCCTGGGTGACGATAACTTTGCCGGTAAAGGTAGCCACGTTGCCCTGCATATCCAGCGCCTGATTTTCTGAATCGACGTTAACCGGTTTCTCGGAGTCGCCGGTCAGTGCCAGAGCGGGCAGGCTGGCGGCAAGCAGCAGTGATGCCGTCAGAAGTTTAAGGCTGTTGTTCATTTTGAATTTCATAAGATGTTTTGACCTTTTCAATCAACTCGGCAGTTTTCTTCCGTAAATTCCCACGCATCTTCATACCTGTAGAGTTAAAGCTGCGGCCATAAAGCGTAACCTGATCGTCTGAAGTGACATCCTGAGTGGTCAGGTTAATTTGAGCGTTATCGGTTTTAATCCGCTCAAGCTGAGCGTCTTTGGTCAGGCTGTTCACTTCCACATGACCATAGAGATAAAGCATGCGGTCATTCGTGAGCTTGGCTTTGTCCGCCCGCACCGACCAGGTTGGAATTTTGTTTTCGTCGTAGGTGGTCATCACCGGGTTATCGAACCAGCTCACCGCTTCGGTCTGGAAGTAGGTGACCTTGTCTGACACCAGCTTATAGCTCAGCGCGCCCTCAGGGTTGTACACCACCGTATGAGAATTATCGCTCATATAGGTCGGTTCGGTGTCGTCACTGCGGGTAGCGTTGCTATCGCTGTCGTTTCCGGTCAGGTTCCAGCCGATCAGCACAATGGCGATCAGCGCCAGTATCAGCGTTATCCAGCGTCTTGTTTTGCTCATACTGACTGCCCTTTGGCCTCTTCAAACTTACCTTGCGCGATCAAAATAAGATCGCAAATTTCCCTCACGGCACCGCGTCCACCGGCAATTCGGGTCACGTAGTCCGCACGGGGCAATAAAACAGGGTGTGCATCGGCCACGGTCACACTCAGGCCAACTTCCGCCATGACCGGCCAGTCGATCAGGTCATCACCAATATAGGCAACCTGCCCGGCACGAAGCGATAGTGTATCCAGAAGTTCACGGAAGGCCAAAAGCTTATCTGTCTGTCCCTGGTAAAGATGGGTAATTCCCAGCGTGGCGCAGCGATCTTCCAGCAGTTTGGCTTTACGGCCGGTAATAATCGCCACTTCAATGCCGCTGGTCAGCAGGCAGCGAATGCCATAACCATCGCGTACGTTGAAGGCTTTGAGCTCTTCACCGTTATTTCCCTGGTAAATCACCCCGTCGGACATCACGCCGTCAACGTCACAAATCAACAGCTTAATTTGCTGTGCCTGCGCCATGACCTGCTGGCTGACTGCGCCATAACAGGTTTCAATGGTGGCTACTGGATTGCTCATTATTTTCAGTTCCTGGTTTATACAACGCCTGCGCGCAGCATGTCATGCATGTGAACCACGCCGAGCAGCTGATCGCCATCGGCGACCATTACGCAGGTAATATTTTTATTCTGCATCAGGTTTAACGCATCCACGGCCAGCGTGTTCGGGCGCACGCGCACGCCACCTGGCGTCATCACGCTGGCGATACTGGCATGCTGGATATCAATGCCCATATCGAATACGCGGCGTAAATCACCGTCGGTAAAGATGCCTTCGATTTTCATCAAGTCATTGCAGATTACCGTCATCCCCATGTTTTTACGGGTGATTTCCAGTAGGGCATCACGCAGAGAAGCATCACGGCTGACGTGCGGCATCTCGCTGCCGGAGTGCATGATATCATCAACGCGCAGCAGCAGTTTACGGCCCAGCGCCCCGCCAGGATGAGAGAGCGCAAAATCTTCCTGGGTAAAGCCGCGGGCTTTTAGCAGCGCAACCGCCAGGGCATCGCCCATCACTAAGGTTGCGGTGGTGCTGGTGGTCGGGGCCAGGCCCAGCGGGCAGGCTTCCTGCGGCACTTTAACACACAGGTGGATATCTGCCGCACGTCCCATTGCGCTGTCAGGGCGGCTGGTGAGGCAGATCAGCGAAACATGCAGGCGTTTCAATACCGGGATCAGTGCCAGAATTTCGGCGGACTCGCCGGAGTTGGAAATGGCAATCACCACGTCGGAGGGGCTCACCATGCCGAGATCGCCGTGGCTGGCCTCCGCCGGATGAACAAAGAATGATGACGTTCCGGTGCTGGCAAAGGTCGCCGCCATCTTCTTACCGATATGACCGGATTTGCCCATGCCCATCACCACCACTTTGCCTCGGCAGCGATAAATCAGCTCGCAGGCCCGGCTAAAGTCGTCGTTGATGTACCGATCGAGCTGTTCCAGCCCTTCGCGTTCAATGCGTAAAACCTCTTTCCCGGCCTGTTGAAAGTCAAAGTCGGGATCGGCCGTGATATGCGCCATAATTCTCCAGTCCTTTTACCAGAAGGTCACTGAGGGGAACTGATACAGCATTCCCACCCAGACGATAAATCCGCACAGCAACAACGCGCCAGCCAGCCGACCAATGCGGCGACTGCGCTGCAAACAGATCAGTGTAAACAGGGCACTGACTCCCAGCATCACCCAGTAATCACGGGCGAAAGCGGCGGAGTCGAGCGTGCCTGGGTGGATCAGTGCCGGAATGCCCAGCACAATTGCCATATTATAAATGTTAGAGCCGATAAGGTTGCCGATGGCGATATCATCTTCGCCCTTCAGCGCGCCAGCAATCACCGTTGCCAGCTCCGGCAGGCTGGTGCCAACCGAAATAATCGTCAGGCCAATCACCAGTTCGCTGATGCCGAAATAGTCGGCAATCACCGTGGCGTTGTCGATAACCATGCGTGTCGACATCGGCAGCACAATCAGCGCCACTGCCAGCCACAGAAAGGCTACAGTATTGCCCACGTCATCCCGCGGCAGTTCAGCCAGCTGCTCACGCGTGAGCGAGTCGCTGTTTTCCCGTTCGGCGCGGCGAGCAATCTTGATGATAAACATCAGGTAGATAGCGGCAATGGCGATCATCGCCAGACCATCGTTGCGGCTCAGCTCGTTATCAAACAGCATGACGCCGCACAGCAGCGTCACCAGCAGCATCAGCGGCAGCTCACGGCGTACCAGCCTGGAGTGGACGGTGAGCGGGTGCAGCAGCGCGGCGCCGCCAAGGATCAGTAAAATATTGGTAATATTTGACCCCATTGCGGTGCCAACAGCGATATCCATCTGCCCGTGCGTGGCGGCGGAAAAGGAGACAATCAGCTCCGGTAACGAGGTGCCAATGCCCACCACGGTCATGCCGATAATCAAGGGGGGGATCCCCAGCGATCGGCACAATATTGCGGCGCTAAACACCAGACGATCGGCTCCATAAACCAGTAAGACTAAACCGATAATCAATAGTGCTGTAGCTACGAGCATGAAGTGTCCTTTGGATCGGGTATAATCGTTGGTTACCGTTTGCTTTAAAGAGTTAAGGCAAAGAAAATTTAATGGCTGTGATTTTGACGGTCTGCGCGTGAAAAGTAAAACTTATGCCAGCTTTAGCTACGTTATTGCGGTAAGTTTCTGTAAAAGTGTCCGGTCCGACAGGTAATACGTTACCATCGGGGGTAAATTTAACGCCTGAGAATAAGGAATGAGGTAACTATGAGCCAGACGGAGACGAATTTGGTGGATGTGCGGGGCGTGAGTTTTTCCCGTGGCAACCGGCCGATTTTCGATAACATCTCGCTTACGGTGCCCAAAGGGAAGGTCACCGCGATAATGGGCCCTTCCGGCATAGGCAAAACCACTTTACTGCGTTTAATCGGCGGGCAGATCCCCCCGGACAGCGGTGAAATCTGGTTTAACGGCGAAAACATTCCCACGCTGTCGCGCACACGCCTGTACGAAGCGCGTAAAAAAATGAGCATGCTGTTTCAGTCAGGGGCGTTATTCACCGATCTGAGCGTGTTTGACAACGTGGCATGGCCGCTGCGTGAGCATACCCAGCTGCCAAAAGCGCTGCTGCACAGCACGGTGATGATGAAGCTGGAAGCAGTGGGCCTGCGCGGCGCGGCCAATCTTAAGCCTTCTGAACTTTCCGGCGGGATGGCGCGCCGTGCGGCGCTGGCGCGAGCCATCGCGCTGGAACCGGATTTGATCATGTTTGACGAACCCTTTGTCGGCCAGGATCCCATTACCATGGGCGTGCTGGTGAAGCTGATCGATGAACTAAACCACTCGTTGGGCGTCACCTGTATCGTGGTATCGCACGATGTGCCTGAGGTGCTGAGCATTGCCGATTACGCTTATATTATTGCGGATCAGAAAGTGATCGCTCAGGGGACGGCACCTGAACTGCGTGATAACGAGGATGCCCGCGTGCGTCAGTTTATTGACGGCATTGCGGATGGCCCGGTACCTTTCCGTTTCCCGGCAGGGGATTACCTGCAAGATTTAGTCGGCTCAGGGAGTTAACAGACTGATGTTTCTTAGAGCACTGGCGTCATTAGGGCGTCAGGGAATTAATACCTGTGCCTCATTTGGCCGCGCCGGACTGATGCTGTTCCATGCGCTGTTTGGCATCCCCCGTTTTCGTAAGCACGCTCACCTGCTGGTTAAACAGCTGTACAGCGTTGGCGTGCTTTCACTGCTCATCGTGATCGTATCTGGGCTGTTTATCGGCATGGTGCTTGGCCTGCAGGGCTACCTGGTGCTGAAAACCTACAGCGCCGAAACCAGCCTGGGTATGATGGTCGCGCTGTCGCTGCTGCGCGAGCTGGGGCCGGTGGTGACCGCGCTGCTGTTTGCCGGGCGTGCCGGTTCGGCCCTGACGGCAGAGATTGGCCTGATGAAAGCCACCGAGCAGCTCTCCAGCATGGAGATGATGGCGGTTGACCCACTGCGCCGCATTATATCGCCGCGTTTCTGGGCGGGCTTTATCAGCATGCCGCTGCTGACGCTGATTTTTGTCGCGGTCGGGGTGCTGGGTGGCGCGCTGGTTGGCGTGGGCTGGAAAGGGATTGACCCTGGCTTCTTCTGGTCAGCGATGCAGAGTGCGGTCGACCTGCGAACAGATATTATCAACTGCGTGATCAAGAGCGCCGTATTTGCGGTGACTGTGACCTGGATTGCGCTGTTTAACGGCTATGACGCCATCCCGACTTCTGAAGGGATCAGTCGGGCAACGACGCGTACCGTGGTACATGCTTCACTGGCAGTACTCGGTCTGGATTTTGTGCTTACGGCACTGATGTTTGGGAACTGATGCAATGCAAACGAAAAAAAGCGAAATTTGGGTAGGCGCCTTCTTACTTTTAGCGCTGTGCGCGATCATCTTTCTCTGTCTGCGCGTTGCCGACCTGAAATCCCTCGGCAATGAACCGACCTGGAAGCTTTATGCTACTTTTGACAATATTGGCGGGCTGAAAACCGGCTCCCCGGTCAAAGTTGGCGGCGTGGTCGTGGGGCGCGTCACCGATATCACGCTGGACCCGAAAAACTACTCACCGAAAGTCGCTATGGATATTGAAGACAAATATAACAATATCCCCGACACCAGCTCGCTGGCGGTACGGACTTCCGGTCTGCTGGGCGAACAGTATCTGGCGCTGAATATTGGCTTTGATGACCCGGAAATGGGCACCGCCACCCTGAAAGACGGCGGCACCATCCAGGACACCAAGTCAGCGATGGTGCTGGAAGATCTGATCGGCCAGTTCCTCTACAAGAGCGGCAACGGCGACAGCAAGAATCCACCTGCCGCGGGTGATGAGGCGGCTCCGGCCGCAGCAGCGCCTGCTGCGGCGAATAATCCATAAGAGGGCAAGTAATGTTTAAACGTTTACTGATGGTCGCGATGCTGGTCATTGCACCCGTAGCGGCGAATGCCGCAGCCGACCAGACTAATCCTTACAAGCTAATGAATGAGGCGGCGCAGAAGACCTTTGACCGCCTGAAAAACGAACAGCCTAAAATCAAGCAGGATCCTAACTATCTGCGGCAGATCGTGCGTGAAGAGTTACTGCCTTATGTGCAGGTGAAATATGCGGGCGCGCTGGTGCTGGGCCGCTACTACAAAGAAGCCACACCGGCACAGCGGGAAGCCTACTTTGCCGCCTTCAGCGACTATCTGACCCAGGCTTACGGCCAGGCGCTGGCGATGTATAACGGCCAGACTTATCAGATCGCCCCGGAGCAGCCGCTGGGTGACGCAAACATTATCGCTATCCGCGTCACCATCATCGACCCGAACGGCCGACCACCGGTGCGCCTGGACTTCCAGTGGCGTAAAAACAGCGTCAGCGGAAACTGGCAGGCGTTTGATATGATCGCCGAAGGCGTGAGTATGATCAGCACCAAGCAGAATGAGTGGAGCGGCGTGCTGCGTCAGCAGGGCATTGACGGCCTGACCGCGCGCCTGAAGTCGGCAGCGAGTGAGCCTATCACCCTGGACAAGCAGCAGTAATGGACGGGCAACTGCGCTGGCAGGTCGAGGACGACCGGCTCACTCTCGCCGGCGAGCTGGAGCGTGAAACCCTGCTGCCGCTCTGGCAGCAGCGTGCTGAGGTGATGGGCCGGGTTGAGATTATCGACGTTGCGGGTCTGCAGCGCGTGGACTCCGGTGGCCTGGCCCTGCTGGTTCATCTGCGGCAGATCGTGCTGGCGCGTGGCAAAGCGCCGCGTTTTACCGGTATCACGGATAAACTGCATTCGCTGATTACCCTGTATAACCTGCAGAAAATTATTGCCGAAGGCGAGTGAGGCGCTGAGCGCGTTAACCCGGCAGCAGTAGCCGAGGAACGCGTTGAGTTTACTCGTTTTTACCCAAGGGAGCGCATTGTCGCTCCCTTCTTCATTACCCGCCGGGAGTGTTATCTGTTCTCATTTAGGCTTTTTCTCAAAGCGCAGGCATTTTTTGCTTGTTTAAGAGTCGGGCAGATTCCACTAAGATGTGTGCCTGTTTATTATCAAGTGAATGTAAGAGCATCATGGAAACGAGTGAAATTCAATCCGTGCTGATGAGCGCGCTACCGCTGCAGGAAGTCCACGTAACCGGAGATGGTAGCCATTTCCAGGTGATTGCCGTGGGTGAACTGTTTGGTGAACTGAGCCGCGTGAAGAAGCAGCAGACGGTCTATGCTCCGCTGATGGAGTACATCGCGGATAACCGCATGCATGCGGTTTCCATCAAGACTTATACCCCTGAAGAGTGGGCGCGTGACCGTAAGTTAAACGGTTTTTAAGCTGCCAGAGTTTGCCACGCGAAACGTGGTGAGGCGCTGGCGGCAGATTTTTAGCTGACAACAGAGAGCAGTTGCAATGGATAAATTTCGTGTACAGGGTCCGACCCGTCTGAGTGGTGAAGTCACTATTTCCGGGGCCAAAAACGCCGCATTGCCGATCCTGTTCGCTGCTTTGCTGGCTGAAGAGCCGGTAGAGATTCAGAATGTCCCGAAGCTGAAGGACATCGATACCACCATGAAGCTGCTCAGCCAGCTGGGTATGAAAGCAGAACGTAATGGTTCCGTGCATCTGGATGCCAGTGAGGTCAACATTTACTGTGCGCCTTACGATCTGGTGAAAACCATGCGCGCTTCTATCTGGGCGCTCGGTCCGCTGGTGGCGCGTTTTGGCCAGGGGCAGGTTTCACTGCCCGGCGGCTGCGCTATCGGTGCGCGCCCGGTTGACCTGCATATCACCGGCCTGGAGCAGCTCGGCGCCACGATTAAGCTGGAAGAGGGCTACGTGAAAGCCTCGGTTGATGGCCGCCTGAAAGGCGCGCATATCGTGATGGATAAGGTCAGCGTTGGCGCGACCGTGACCATTATGAGTGCGGCCACGCTGGCAACCGGCACCACCGTGATTGAGAATGCGGCCCGCGAGCCGGAAATCGTTGATACTGCTAACTTCCTGAATACGCTGGGGGCGAAAATCACCGGTGCAGGCAGCGACCGCATCACCATTGAAGGCGTGCAGCGCCTGGGCGGCGGCGTGTACCGCGTACTGCCTGACCGTATTGAAACCGGCACCTTCCTGGTCGCAGCGGCGATCTCCGGCGGTAAAGTGGTGTGCCGTGCGGCACAGCCTGACACTCTGGATGCCGTACTGGCTAAGCTGCGTGAAGCGGGTGCCGATATTGAAACCGGTGAAGACTGGATCAGCCTGGATATGCACGGTAAGCGTCCTAAGGCCGTCAATCTGCGCACCGCGCCGCATCCGGGCTTCCCAACCGATATGCAGGCCCAGTTCAGCCTGCTGAACCTGGTCGCGGAAGGGACCGGTGTGATTACCGAAACCATCTTCGAGAACCGCTTTATGCACGTGCCAGAGCTGGTACGCATGGGCGCGCACGGCGAGATCGAAAGCAACACGCTGATCTGCCACGGGGTGGAAAAACTGTCCGGTGCCCAGGTTATGGCTACCGATCTGCGTGCTTCCGCCAGCCTGGTTCTGGCGGGCTGTATCGCAGAAGGCACCACCATTGTGGATCGTATTTACCACATCGATCGTGGTTATGAGCACATTGAAGACAAGCTGGCCGCTCTTGGGGCGAACATCCAGCGCGTAAGCGGCAGCAGCGAAGAGTAATCTTTGCGCGCAGCAGGAAGCAGGGTCGGTAGAGAATACCGGCCCTTTTTTTTTACTTGCGGATCCGCTGTTTACGATCGAGCAGCCGGTGGGTGTGCGGATCGTAGTAGCGGCTGGGCCAGATCTCCGATGGATGAATATTCAGCGCATCAGCAATCAACCATTCGCCTTTCGGCCACGGGCGGCACAGGGTGTTGGCGAGTGTCGATGAGCTTAAGCCAGCCTGTCGGGATTGTGCAGCCAGCGTGGTGCCTTTTTTACGCAGCGCGGCAATAATATCGGCGGGGTGCCAGTCTTGCTGAGTGTGTCTCACGTGCTTACCCTCCTTGGGCACTTTTGGATATAACAGGTGCTTTATAGCAAATAATTTCCGTTTATTTCCAGTAAAATGCGCGACTAAAACATTTTTTGCGTAGTACTACGCAAAAGTGCAGGTAATGGTGTGAGGGTGTTGCAGAAAGATGAGAGGGCGGGCGGAGCTGTCGGGCAAGATAGCCAGATTGTTGAGATAAAAAAAGCGCGGCAGGCCGCGCTGTTAAAGCAGAGTCGGGATTAGAATTCGCGCTGTACTGACATATGCGCCAGCGCTTCCAGCGCACTACGCCACGGTGATTCCGGTAAGACATTCAGCGCAGCGATCGCCTTATCGGCTTCTTTCTCTGCGGCGTCGCGGGTCCATTCCAGCGAACCACATTCACGCATGGTTTCCAGAACGGGTTCCAGTAAATGACGCCCGTTACCCTCTTCAATCGCCGAGCGGATCATCGCAGCCTGCTCCGGATTGCCGTTACGCATCGCGTGCAGCAGCGGCAGCGTAGGCTTGCCTTCGCTCAGGTCATCACCGACGTTTTTCCCTAGAGTTTTGCCATCGGCACTGTAATCGAGAAGATCGTCGATCAGCTGGAAAGCGGTGCCGATATAGCGGCCATAATCCTGCAGCGCCTGTTCCTGTGCCGCTGTGGCACCGGCGAGGATTGCCGAGGATTGCGCCGCCGCTTCGAACAGGCGTGCGGTTTTGCTGTAGATCACCCGCATGTAGCTCTCTTCGGTGATATCCGGGTCGTTACAGTTCATCAGCTGTAACACTTCCCCTTCCGCAATCACGTTCACCGCTTCCGACATCAGTGCCAGCACCCTGAGTGAACCCAGGCTGGTCATCATCTGGAAAGCGCGGGTATAGATGAAGTCGCCGACCAGCACGCTGGCCGCATTGCCAAATGCCGCATTGGCGGTGGCTTTGCCGCGCCGCATGTCGGATTCGTCGACGACATCGTCGTGCAGCAGCGTCGCGGTGTGAATAAATTCGATCAGAGCTGCCACGGTAATGTGCTGCTTACCGGAGTAATCATTCACCGCGCGTGCAGCCAGCACGGCGATCATTGGGCGGATGCGTTTCCCTCCGCCGCTGATAATGTAGTAGCCCAGCTGGTTGATAAGGGATACATCGGAGTTCAGCTGGTCGAGTATTGTCGCATTGACGTCCGCCATATCTTGCGCGGTGAGTTCGTTTATCTGTTCTAAGTTCATCAGTCTTTTCAGCTATCGCTCAGTTCGCTGCTATGATAAGCGCCTTAACCCGTGCCTGTGGCATGAAATGTATGACAGATTGTACTGCAAAAACGCGGCGGTGAAACGTCTCCATTCATGTTGCGTTTTTTTTCTGCAATACAGCGCAACAGGCACTTGTCTTTAGTGAGGAAGTTGCGTAGAATTCGCGCCCTATTGTGAATATTTATAGCGCAGCCCGAAATCAAAGAAGGCAAGCGCGAGAGCGGAGTTTATATGTACGCGGTTTTCCAAAGTGGTGGTAAACAACACCGAGTAAGCGAAGGTCAGACCGTTCGCCTGGAAAAGCTGGACATCGCAACCGGCGAAGTTGTTGAATTCGACCAGGTTCTGATGATTGCTAACGGCGAAGACGTTCAGATCGGCGCACCATTAGTTTCTGGTGGCCTGGTTAAAGCGGAAATCGTTGCTCACGGTCGTGGCGACAAAATCAAGATTGTTAAGTTCCGTCGTCGTAAACATTACCGTAAGCAGCAGGGTCACCGTCAGTGGTTCACTGATGTGAAGATCACTGGCATCAGCGCTTAATAGGAGATCTGACAAATGGCACACAAGAAAGCTGGTGGTTCGACTCGTAACGGTCGTGACTCCAACGCAAAACGCCTGGGCGTAAAACGTTTCGGCGGCGAAACTGTTCTGGCTGGTAGCATCATCGTTCGTCAGCGTGGCACCAAATTCCACGCGGGCACCAACGTTGGCTGCGGCCGTGACCACACTCTGTTTGCAACTGCAGACGGCCAGGTCAAATTCGAAGTTAAAGGCCCGAACAACCGTAAATACATCAGCATCGTTGCTGAGTAATTAGGTTTTCGTGCCGCAGAGTGGCAAATGCCGCTCTATGCGACGACGAAAAGAAAAGCCCCGCACTAGACTGCGGGGCTTTTTACATTCTGCCAGGGAACACCGATGTCAGTCAGTAAGCAGCAGGCAGGGATAGGGACCGCTCTCGCGCTGGTCACTGCAATGAGCTGGGGCTCGTTGCCTATTGCGATGAAACAGGTGCTGGTGGTGATGGATCCCGCCACGGTGGTGTTCTACCGTTTTCTCCTTGCAGCAGCAGGCCTGGGCGCAATTTTAGCGCTGAAACGCCAACTGCCGCCGCGTGACTTCTTTCGTCACCCGCGCTGGCTGGTCTGGGTGTTAATTGCCACCGCGGGTCTGGTGGGCAACTTCGTGCTGTTTGGTTCTTCGTTGCAGTATCTCAGCCCTACCGCCTCCCAGGTGATTGCCCAACTGGCACCGCCGGGCATGATGCTCGCCAGCGTATTCATCCTGAAAGAGAGGATGCGTGGCAGCCAGATCGTCGGTGGGGTGATGCTGTTATGCGGACTGGTGATGTTCTTTAACACCAGCCTGATTGAGATCTTCACGCGCCTGACGGATTACACCTGGGGTGTGATCCTCGGCGTCAGTGCGGCCATGGTGTGGGTAGTTTACGGCGTGACGCAGAAAATTTTGCTGCGCCGTCTGGGCTCGCAACAAATCCTGTTTTTGCTGTACACTTTATGTGCAGTGGCGCTGTTACCGATGGCTCGGTTGGAGCTGTTGTGGCAGCTGGACGGCTGGCAATTAGGCTGTCTGTTATTTTGCGCGCTCAATACCCTGGTGGGTTATGGCGCGCTGGCGGAAGCCTATGCACGCTGGCAGGCGGCACAGGTCAGCGCAATCGTGACGCTGACGCCCTTATTTACCCTGCTGTTTTCAGAATTTTTATCGCTTGGCTGGCCCGACTTTTTTGCCATTCCGCAACTCAATACCTTAGGGTTTGTTGGCGCAATCGTCGTGGTGTCAGGCGCCATGTTTTCCGCAATTGGTCATCGCTTATGGCCACGGCGGAGCAATCCCGACCCGCTGCCAGCAGGCAGTGAGCCCGGGCGAATGAGTGACGGAGAAGTAAAATGAAGTTTGTTGATGAAGCGACGATTCTGGTAGTAGCGGGCGACGGCGGCAATGGCTGCGTCAGCTTCCGTCGTGAGAAATATATTCCGCGTGGTGGTCCAGACGGTGGTGATGGTGGTGACGGCGGCGATGTCTATATGCAGGCTGATGAAAACCTCAACACCCTGATTGACTACCGTTTTGAGAAATCCTTCCGTGCCGAGCGCGGGCAGAACGGCCAAAGCCGTGACTGTACCGGTAAGCGCGGCAACGATATCCTGATCAAAGTGCCGGTCGGCACGCGTATTATCGACCAGGGTACCGGTGAAACGCTGGGTGATATGACTCACCATCAGCAGCAGATGATGGTCGCCAAGGGCGGCTGGCACGGTCTGGGTAACACCCGCTTTAAATCTTCCGTAAACCGTACGCCACGTCAGAAAACCATGGGCACCCCGGGCGAAAAGCGCGACCTGCAGCTGGAGCTGATGCTGCTGGCCGACGTCGGTATGCTGGGCCTGCCAAACGCCGGTAAATCGACCTTTATCCGCGCGGTTTCCGCCGCGAAGCCAAAAGTGGCCGATTATCCGTTCACCACCCTGGTGCCAAGCCTCGGCGTGGTGCGCATGGACAGCGAGCAGAGCTTCGTGGTGGCCGATATTCCAGGGCTGATCGAAGGCGCATCGGACGGTGCTGGCCTGGGGATTCGCTTCCTGAAGCACCTCGAGCGCTGCCGCGTTCTGCTGCACACTATCGATCTGGCGCCGATTGACGAAAGCGACCCGGTTGAGAATGCGCGCATCATCCTCGGCGAGCTGGAAAAATACAGCGACAAGCTGTTCAATAAGCCACGCTGGCTGGTGTTCAACAAAGTTGACCTGCTGGATGAGGAAGAGGCGCAGGCGCGTGCTAAAGCGATTGCCGACGCGCTGGGCTGGACCGGGAAGTATTACCTGATCTCCGCGGCGAACCGTGTGGGCGTCAATGCGCTGTGCTGGGACCTGATGTCCTTTATCAACGCCAACCCGAAAGAAGCAGAACTGGAAGCGAAGCAGCCAGAGAAAGTGGAATTCATGTGGGATGACTACCATCGTCAGCAGCTGGAAGAAGCACAGCCAGAAGTTGAAGAAGACGATGACTGGGATGACGACTGGGACGAAGACGACGAAGAAGGTGTCGAAACGGTCTATCAGCGTTAATCCACGCAAAAAAAAACGGGACGCCACTGGCGTCCCGTTTTACATGGCGCTAACCGATAAGCGCGGTGGTCAGGCGAGAGATGCAGCACAGCCGATCCCGCGGATCATACATCTCAATTTGCCACACCTGATTCAGTGCGCCGAGGTGCAGGGCGCGACAGACACCGCGCACCTGTCCACTGTAGACGGCGCGCAGATGCGTGGCGTTGATATCAATGCCTACCACATTCTGGCCCGGCAGCGAGCAGAGCCAGCCCGCCATGGACCCCAGCGACTCTGCCAGCGCCACCGATGCGCCGCCGTGCAGCAGGCCAAAAGGCTGCCGGGTACGGTTATCCTTCGGCATGACGGCTTCCAGCCAGTCTGCTTCCAGCCGGGTAAACGTCATCCCTAAGTGGGCAATCAGCGTATCCTGCGCCATCCCGTTCAGCTCGGCCAGGCTGCTTTGCCGTTTCCACAACGGCTGTACGTCAGGCACCGAGGGTCGCTCCACCGTCGACGACGATATCCTGCAGCACGATATGGCTGGCGCTGTCGGAGGCGAGGAACAGCACCGCGTTAGCGATCTCGTCCGGCTGTGCAATCTTTTGTAACGGAATACCCAGCTTGTACTGTTCAGGATAACCGGCAATCATCTGCTGCTCATCCTCCGGCCTGCTCCACAGGCTGCGCTGCATGGCGGTGTCGGTCGAACCCGGCGAGACAATATTACAGCGTACGCCGTACGGCGCCATCTCCAGCCCTACCGTCAGGCACAGGCTGCGCAGGGCTGCCTTTGAGGCGCCATAAGCGGACATGCCGATGCGCGGGGCATGGGCGGCGTTGGAAGCCACCGTGACAATCGCCCCGGCGCGCTGCTGGCGGAACAGCGGCAGCGTCTGCTGGAAAAGATTGAAGGCTCCCCCGGCGTTAACCGCCATGCAGGCCTGCCAGTCTTCCACCGCCAGTTCGTCGGTGGCGCCGGTGCGCAGGATGCCGGCCGCGTTCACCAGCACGTCCAGACGCTGAGTATCTGACAGCAGGCGCTGGCAGACGCGCTTCACCTGGTCGGCGTCCGCGATATCTACGATAGCGCGCTGAAACGGGTAATCACTCTGGGAAAACTGCTTATCAAAGCCGACTACCGTGGCCCCTGCGGCGACAAACGCCAGCGCGCAATGATAGCCAATTCCCTGGCCGGCACCGGTCACCCACACCTGTTTTCCACTAAAGTCAAAACGGCAGGACATTACGCAGGCTCCCGCGACAGCAGTGACCACCAGCCATCAATGCTGGGATCCTTCGCCAGCGCGACGAAATCGATATCGCTGTGCACCTGGCGCCAGCGGGCGGCCAGCGCCATCATGCGTACGGAATCGAGGCCATAGTCGACGAGGTTTTCGCCATCATCCAGATCGTCCGAATCCTCGTCGAGCAGCGGCAGCACCACCGCGCGCAGCTGCGCTTTGCTCAGCGGGACCGGCAGCAGCGTCTCGGTCATGACCACGCGGCCACTGCGGCCTGCCGTATAGGTGAGGGACATCATATGCTCTTCGCGGCTGAAGTCTGCCAGCGCATCGGCCACCATAAACGGCTTAATGTTGCGCATAAACGCGTCGGTAGCGGTGGTCAGGCAGCCGATATGGGCATAGACGCCGCAGATGATGAGCTGGTCGCGTCCGGTCTCGTTGAGGATCGCCTCCAGCGGCGAGCGGTGGAAAGCGCTGTAACGCCACTTCACCAACACCTGGTCCTGTTCATCCGGTGCCAGTGCGGCCACGACTCTCTGCTGGTCGGGGTGCTTGTTCAGGCCCGGTCCCCACATATCATTCAGCAGGGCACGATCTTCGTCGCTCTGCTGGTTCGGCTGCGCGGTGTAGAAAACCGGAATGCCCTGTGATTTGCAGTAATGACGCAGCTGGGCAATATTCGCCACCACCTGCTGCACCAGCGGGCTATCTTCACCCCAGAAGTTGAGAAAATACTCCTGCATATCGTGGATGAGCAACGCCGCACGCGCCGGTTCAAACGCCCAGTTCACTTTATTGGTCGGCAGCTCAGCTGCGGTTGGCAGCGCGTAAGATTCGAGTTTGGGAATAGCCATGTTATCTCCTGAAATTTATCCGTTTTGCCGTTCGGCGAGCTGCTGGCGCAGGCGTTTTTTATCCACTTTGCCGACCGGCGTCAGCGGCAGCGAGTCAACGCACTCGATGCGGTCCGGCAGTTTGAATTCCGCCACGCCCAGTTCACGCAGGTGACGGCGCAGTACCACCGGCTTCAGCACGCTGCGGGCAACGATAAACGCGCAGCTCTTCTCGCCCATCAGGCTGTCTTCCATCGACACCAGCGCGGCGTGGATCACCTGCGGATGGCGATGCAGCAGGTTTTCAATCTCTTCGGCGGCGATCTTTTCCCCACCGCGATTGATCTGATCTTTCTCGCGCCCCTGCACGGTGATATAGCCATCTTCGGCGATGGCGATCAGGTCGCCCGAGCAGTAAAAGCCCTGGGCATCAAAGCTGGCCGCATTGTGCTCCGGGCTGTTGAAGTAGCCGCGGAAGGTGTAAGGGCCACGCGTCATCAGGCGCCCAGTCTGGCCGGCTGGCAGCGGGTTACCCTCCGCATCCGCCACCCACACTTCATCATCTGCCGAGATTGGGCAGCCCTGAGTGGTGAGGATATGCTGCTGGTCGTCGTCCAGACGGGTGTAATTGACCAGCCCTTCGGCCATGCCAAACACCTGCTGCAGCTGGCAGCCCATTTCTGTCTGGATGCGTGCCGCCAGCGACTCGCTGAGTTTGGCGCCCCCCACCTGCAACAGCTGAAGGGAGGCCAGGGCACGGTTGCTGCCCCATTCGGCTATCGCCTGTAACCACAGGCTGACGGCCGGGGGCACCAGTGCGGCGACGTTAACCTGATGTTTTTCAATCAGCGGGAAGCAGAGGTTGGCGCTGGGATCGTTGGCCAGCACCACGCAGCCTGCGCCATAAAAGACCCCGAGGGAGCCCGGGGAGCTCAGGGCATAGTTGTGGGCAGAGGGCAGGGCATTGAGGTAGATCGTCGCCTCGTTGAAGCGGCAAATCTCCACGCTGGCGCGAATGCTGTAGTAGTAATCGTTGTGGGTGCGTGGAATGAGCTTTGGCGTGCCGGTGCTGCCGCCGGAAAGCTGGAAGAAGGCGACTTCATCCGCCGCTGACGGGCTGGCGCAGAAATCTCCGGCGGCTTCATCGATCAGTCCGGCCAGCGACAGCGCCGTGCTGTGCTCATTGTGCAGAGCCACCACGCGCAGCGCAGGGAACGCCTGACGCAGCTGATTGAGGTAGTCATCGTTCGCGAACAGCGCGTGCTGGCGGTCGGCAATCAGCAGCGCCGGCTGGATTTGCAGCGCGTAGGCGTTCAGTTCGCTGCGCTGATGGCTGAACAGCGCGTTAACCGGGGCGACGCCCAGTTTCATCAGGGCAAAAAACGTGACGTAAAATTCAGCAATATTACCCAGCTGCACCAGCGCCGTGTCGCCGCTTTTCAGGCCACGACGCTGCAGAGCGGCCGCCAGACGGTCGGAGTGCTGCGCCAGTTGGGCGTAGCTGTAGCGGTGTTCCCCGTCGATGACGGCGATGGCGCGGTTGTTTAGCTGACGCTGTAAAATATCGGTCAGCGGCAGATCCAGCCAGTAGCCTTGCTGACGATAGCGGGCGGCCAGATCGTCCGGCCAGCGGGTATAAGGGATAGTCATTGCGCTGCTTCTCAGTTAAGGCCAAAGGCACGGAGCATGGTGTTGAGCTTGACGCCGGTTTCACGCCATTCAGATTCCGGGCTGGAGGCCGGGACAATCCCGGCACCGGCAAACAGCCGCACGCGGTTGCCGTTGACTTTGCCGCAGCGGATGGTCACCACCCACTCGCCGTTGCCCTGCGCGTCACACCAGCCGACAATGCCGCCAAACAGCCCGCGGTTGAACGGTTCCAGCTCGGCAATCAGCTGCTGGGCGAGCGCGTGCGGAAAGCCGCTCAGGGCGGGGGTCGGATGCAGCAGGCAGGCCAGCGACAGGGCGCTGTCAGCCTTATCGCTCACTTGCCCTTCGATGGCGGTGCCGAGGTGCCACAGCGTCGAGGTGGTGAGCAGTTCCGGCGTTTCAGGCAGCGTCAGCTGCGCGCTGCGCGGTTGCAGCACGTCGCGCATGGCGTCGGTGACCAGCTGGTGCTCATAGCGGTCTTTGCTGGAGTGCATTAACTGCTGCCCGGCTGCACGGTCGCGGGCGTCATCTTTTTCGCGCCGTGCCGAACCGGCCAGCGGATGGGTAAAGAAGCGATCGCCCTGTTTGCGCAGCAGCAGTTCCGGGCTGGCACCCAGCAGGGAACCGCCTTCTGCCAACGGCACGTGGAAGTTATAGCTGCCCGGGTTCTGCGCGATCACCCGCGTCATCAGGCTGGCAATATCTATCGGTTGCGCCGTGACGATCTCCATCAGGCGGGAGAGGACGACTTTATCCAGCCGCTGAGCTGAGGTGGCGTCCACGGCGCGGCTGACCATCTGCATAAACTCATCCTGCTCCGGCAGTGCGGTGCGGCGAATCACTTCCGGCAGGGCCGCCTGGCTGGTCGCCATCTGCTGCAGCCAGGCTTGGCGGTCGAAATACTGGCTGAATTCAGGGATAAACAGGGAAGAGGGCTGGCTGGCGTCGAAGGGAATGGCACCGACCAGTATTGGGTTGGTAATCCCCTGGCGTTTCGCCTCGGCGAAACGCTGGTGGATCTCCTGCTGAAACTCTCCGCGCAACGACTCTCCGCCCAGGGCAGGTGTGCTGATAGTCGTAAAGCATCCCTGTGCTGCCAGGCTACGCCAGGGGGACATGAAGAAGAAGCCGCTGGCGGCGGCTTTTGTCGCGAAATGCAGCGTGCTTTCTGACGTTAACGATTCCATCGGGCATCCTTTGATAAATGATAAACGTAGTAAGAACTATTATCATTTGCTTTCAGGTGCAGTAAATTACGTCGAATAAGTCAGAGTGTCAATAAAGGTAAATTAATTTAATTAGCGTAAAGGGAGGCTGACATTTAGCGCCAATCCCTTGCGGTTAGCGGTGTTATCGCCGGGTAAAGGGGCGGAAAAGGTAAGCACCGCTGGGGGAAGGCGGGGAGAGCTGCGCTTAACCGAGCTGGGAAGGCAGCCAGCAGCTGGCGATCAATCCCTGGCGGTCGCCGCGGTTGGCCAGGTCAAAATTGCCGTGGTGAATCTGGATAATGCGCTGGACGATATTCAGCCCGAGACCGCTGCCACCGTAGCGCTGGTCCATGCGGCGGAAGGCTTTTACCACTTCGCGCACCGCGCTTTCTTCGATGCCGGGGCCCTCATCGCAGACGGTAACTTCACTGCCATCATTGCGGGCAGTGATATTCAGTGTGATGGTGCTCGCCTGGGGGCTGTAGCGTGAGGCATTTTCCAACAGGTTGCGCAGCATCAACCGCAGAAGCACCGCGTCGCCCTGTGCCGTCAGCAGCAGATCGCCGCTGACCCGCAGCTGCTGCTGGCGCAGGGCCAGCAGTTCATCAATCTCTGCGCGCAAGGGTTCAACGATTTCCTGCCACGATACCGTCTGATAATGCCCGCTGGCCAGCGCGTGGCCGGCACGCGACAGCATCAATAGCTGTTCGATAACGTGCATCAGCTGATCGATGCGCTCAACCAGCATTGGCCCTTTTTTTACCCCTTCCTGCTCCAGCAGTTCCAGATGCAGACGCAGGCCCGCCAGCGGGGTGCGCAGTTCATGCGCCGCGTCGGCGGTGAATAATCTCTCCTGCTGCAGCTGGTGATCCAGGCGGCCCAGCAGCTGATTCAGCGCGCCGGTCACCGCGACAATTTCATCCATTTCGGAATGCAGCGGCAGCGGGGTGAGATTATCGGCAGAGCGGGCGGTGAGGCTTTTTTGCAGCGAACGCAGCGGGCGGATGATCCAGCTGATGGCCCAGAAGGAGAGCAGCAGCGTGAAGCACACCATCACTAAAGAGGGGAGCAGCAGTGAGGCTATCGCCTCACGGATCTCATTTTCTACATGGTCATTGCGGGAATGGGCGGAAAGCGTTTCGTTGACCAGAAAGCTGATCTGCTCGCGGCTCTCATGCCACAGCCATAACGCGCTCATCAGCTGGCAGCTGAGCAGGATCAGCGCCAGCATGATCAGCAAACGCCGACGCATACTGTTCATTCACGCTCTTCCAGACGGTAACCGACGCCGCGCACCGTTCTGATCCGATCCTTACCCAGCTTGCGGCGCAGATTGTGAATGTGAACCTCAAGGGTGTTGGAGCCGGTATCATCCTGCCAGCTGTAGAGATCCTGCTGTAAGGTTTCGCGATGCACGGTCTGACCGATGCGCATTAACAGCCGGGTCAGTAGGGCAAACTCTTTCGGGGTCACTTCGACCGGCTTGCCCTCAACCACCACCTGCTGCGAGGAAAGATTGAGCGCGATGTCACCGTGCTGCAGCAGGTTATCGCTCTTACCCTGGTAGCGGCGGATCAGGGCACGAACGCGCGCTTTCAGCTCAACCAGCGCAAACGGCTTGATCAGGTAGTCATCTGCACCGGCATCCAGCCCCTCCACGCGATCTTCTAACGCATCGCGTGCGGTGAGGATTAACACCGGCAGATTAACCTGCTCTTTGCGCCACTGGCGCAGCAGGTCGGCTCCATCCCGATCGGGCAGGCCAAGGTCGAGCACGATTAAACTGTACTGAGCGTTTTGCAGCAAGGGCACCGCTTCGCGGGCGTTGGCGGCACAGTCAACCGCATACCCCTCACCGGTCAGGGCGAGGGATAACCCTTCCTGCAGCAGCACATCATCTTCAACGATCAGTATTTTCATCGGCTCAGTTGTTCTGATAAACGTCTTTGTACAGCCGGCTTTCGAAGCGTACCAGTGGGATACGGCGCTGACGCTGATCCTCAGGAGGTACGGCGTAACCAGACAGATACTGGACAAAAGCCACGCGCTGACCGCTGGCGGTGGTCATAAAGCCGGCCAGGTTGTAAACACCCTGCAACGAACCCGTTTTGGCGGACACTTTGCCATCCACGCCGGCTTCATGAAGACCGCCGCGATAGCGTAAGGTTCCGTCATAACCCGCCAGCGGCAGCATAGAAATATAGTTTAGCTGCTGATCGTTCTGCGCAATGTATTGCAGCACCTGCATCATTGTCGCAGGTGAAATCAGGTCGTGGCGCGACAGGCCGGAACCGTCGACCTGAATGCTGTTACCGAGATCGATATTGGCTTTCTGACGCAGGATCTGACGCACGGCATCCGAGCCCGCTCGCCATGTGCCCGGCACGCCGAAGCGCTCATGACCGATGGTGCGGAACACCGTATCGGCGATCATATTGTCGGATTTCTTCAGCATGATCTTCAGCAGATCGTGCAGCGGCGCCGATTGCGTCGCGGCCAGCACGGTGCCGGGTTCCGTCACCTGCGTCTGGCGCACCAGATGCCCGGTGTAGTCGATACCGGCGTTCTGAAGTTCGGATTTGAGGATAGCGCCCGCATAGCTGGCTCCATCCTGTATCGCGAACGCCAGCGGCAGCGGCTCACTGCGCTGCGTCAGGCAGCCGGTGAGCGTAAATCGGTTCAGCTCACCGGGGACCACGTCCAGCTCGCAATACTGTGCATCCGGCGACCCTTTTGCCAGGGTGCGCACTTCGCTGAACATATTGACCGGATACCAGGAGGCGACGCGTATAAAGGCTTTTTCTCCCGGATTCGGCGCGCTGTACAGCGACACCGAGAAGCAGTTACGGTCAACGATAGCGGCGCCAGGCGGAGCGCTAAAGCACTGGGTCATATCGTTCCACGGCCAGCCGGGGGCTTTGTCGTGGCTGGCGAACACCGAGGTGTCGATCACCAGGTTGCCGTCAATATGCTGCACGCCCTGTTTCTTCAGTGCGGCTACCATATTGCGCAGGTCCTGACGCGTCAGCGTCGGGTCGCCGCCGAAGCGTGCCACCAGATCGCCACGCAGCGTATCGCCGCTCAGGCTGCCTTTGCTTTCGAGCTGGGTGTGAAAACGGTAATCAGGACCAAGCTGTAACAGTGCCGCCAGTGCGGTAATCACTTTCATGGTACTGGCCGGCAGCGCCATCTGCTGGCTGTGATAATCAATCGAGGGCGACGCAGCGCCAATTTTCTGCACAATCAGCGCCAGGTTCGCGCCGTCGGGTAAGTATTGGGTGTAGTCTTCGACGGGGGCTGCCTGCGCTTGCAGCATAAATGCGCAGCTAATGCCGGTGACAATTCGTGAAAATCGCATAATCTCGCGGTAACTGACAGGTGATGCTGTCATACTACGGTGCATCGTGGTGGAAAGTAAACGATGACCCTTGAGGAACTCTGGGGTAAAATACGTATCAAATTGCAAAATAAGCCAGACCCTGGAAACTGCTCCGGGTCAGGCTTCTTTCGTTTTAAATCAGTAATAAGCGCCGCGGGACGCCTTTCCTGCATGCCATCCGTCAGGACGACGACACATTGAACAGGACAGATTTTACGAGGTATTGAGATGAATCAGATTCCGATGACGTTAAAGGGCGCGGAAAAATTGCGCGAAGAGCTGGAAGAGCTGAAAACCGTAAAACGCCCAAGAATTATTGCCTCAATTGCGGATGCACGGGAACACGGCGACTTAAAAGAAAATGCGGAATACCACGCTGCCCGTGAGGAGCAGGGGTTCTGTGAAGGCCGTATTCAGGAGATCGAAGCGAAGCTTTCCAATGCTCAGGTGATCGATGTCACAAAAATGGCCGGCAATGCCAACGGTCGCGTAATTTTTGGCACCACCGTGACCGTGCTGAATGTTGAAACGGACGAGGAGTCGACCTACCGCATTGTGGGCGACGACGAAGCCGATTTTAAAAAGAACCTGATTTCAGTGAACTCACCGATGGCGCGCGGTTTGATTGGTAAAGTCGTTGATGACGTTACCATTGTCAAAACCCCCGGCGGCGATGTGGAATACGAAATTCTGAAAGTAGAGTATCTTTAATTATTCTCTGAAGGTTTTGTAAAGATAAGAAAAAGGCCGCATTGCGGCCTTTTATCAGAATCAGGAGCATGGCACTTTCTCCAGACCTGAGCTTAGTATGGACGGGCCGTGACGAAAAACGGCCGACTCCTCAGCGCGGAATGGAGATCTTGCGTTCCTTCGTTGGACGGTACAGCACCAGCGTCTTGCCGATTACCTGCACGTTAACTGCACGTGTTTCGCGCACGATAGCATCCACTACCAGGGCTTTCGTCTCACGATCTTCTGTGGCGATTTTCACCTTGATAAGTTCATGGTGCTCAAGTGCTTGTTCGATTTCGGCCAGCACCCCTTCGGTCAAACCATTGTTGCCCAGCATGACAACGGGCTTCAGAGGATGGGCCAGGCCTTTCAGGTGCTGTTTTTGTTTGGTACTCAGATTCATCGTATTTTTTACTTACATTGGGATTGAAAACGGGTCATTCTACCGCCATCTCTGGTGTATCACCAAATCGGCAGAGCTGATTTGCGCGGTTTATTTATCGCGAACAATGAATCATAGTTGGAAATTGTATGACAGGTAAAAAGCGTTCGGCCAGTTCCAGCCGCTGGCTACAGGAACACTTTAGCGATAAATATGTGCTTCAGGCACAGAAAAAAGGGTTGCGCTCGCGCGCCTGGTTTAAACTTGATGAAATACAGCAAGGCGACAAGCTCTTCAAGCCTGGCATGACCGTGGTTGACCTCGGCGCGGCGCCAGGCGGCTGGTCGCAATATGTGGTAACGCAGATTGGGTCAAAGGGTCGCGTCATCGCCTGTGATATCCTGCCGATGGACCCCATCGTTGGGGTCGATTTCCTTCAGGGCGATTTTCGTGATGAACTGGTATTGAAAGCCCTGCTGGATCGCGTAGGGGATACCAAAGTTCAGGTTGTGATGTCTGATATGGCACCAAACATGACGGGTACCCCTGCAGTTGATATTCCCCGCTCGATGTATTTATGTGAGCTGGCGTTAGAGATGTGCCGTGATGTTCTGGCACCTGGCGGCAGTTTTTTAGTGAAAGTGTTTCAGGGAGATGGCTTTGAAGAATACCTGCGGGAAATTCGCTCCCTGTTTACGAAAGTAAAAATTCGTAAGCCGGACGCTTCACGCTCTCGTTCGCGTGAAGTGTACATTGTAGCGACAGGGCGCAAACTATAACCCTAATAGCCGGGATCACAGCGATTCCAGATATGACGGATATATAGTACCCTACGCTGTCTGTTAACACAGTTGTAATATGAGGTTAATCCCTTGAGTGACATGGCGAAAAACCTAATTCTTTGGTTAGTCATCGCAGTCGTGCTGATGTCTGTATTCCAGAGCTTTGGGCCCAGCGAGTCGAACGGCCGTAGGGTTGATTATTCAACCTTCCTGTCTGAAGTGAACCAGGATCAGGTCCGCGAGGCACGTATTAACGGGCGTGAGATTAACGTAACCAAAAAAGACAGTAATCGATATACGACCTACATCCCCGTCAACGATCCCAAGTTACTCGATAACCTGTTGACTAAAAATGTAAAAGTAGTGGGTGAACCACCAGAAGAGCCGAGCCTGCTGGCTTCAATCTTCATTTCCTGGTTCCCTATGCTGCTTCTTATCGGTGTCTGGATCTTCTTTATGCGTCAGATGCAGGGCGGCGGCGGAAAGGGCGCGATGTCCTTCGGTAAGAGCAAGGCCCGCATGCTGACAGAAGATCAAATCAAAACAACCTTTGGCGATGTTGCCGGTTGTGACGAAGCCAAAGAGGAAGTGAGCGAGCTGGTTGAATACCTGCGCGAGCCAAGCCGCTTCCAGAAACTCGGCGGTAAAATTCCGAAAGGCGTGCTGATGGTCGGTCCTCCGGGTACCGGTAAAACCCTGCTGGCAAAAGCGATTGCCGGTGAAGCGAAAGTGCCTTTCTTTACCATCTCCGGTTCTGACTTCGTTGAAATGTTTGTTGGTGTGGGTGCATCTCGTGTGCGCGACATGTTCGAACAGGCTAAGAAAGCTGCGCCGTGCATCATCTTTATCGATGAGATCGATGCAGTAGGTCGTCAGCGCGGTGCCGGTTTAGGCGGTGGTCACGATGAACGTGAGCAGACCCTGAACCAGATGCTGGTTGAGATGGATGGCTTCGAAGGCAATGAAGGCATTATCGTTATCGCCGCAACTAACCGTCCTGATGTACTCGACCCAGCACTGCTGCGTCCGGGCCGTTTCGACCGTCAGGTTGTGGTTGGTCTGCCGGATGTTCGCGGACGTGAGCAGATCCTGAAAGTGCATATGCGCCGCGTACCGCTGGCGACGGATATCGATGCGGCAATCATTGCGCGCGGTACGCCTGGCTTCTCCGGTGCTGACCTGGCTAACCTGGTTAACGAAGCGGCTCTGTTCGCGGCACGCGGTAACAAGCGTGTGGTGTCGATGGTTGAGTTCGAAAAAGCCAAAGATAAAATCATGATGGGTGCGGAACGTCGCTCCATGGTGATGACCGAAGCGCAGAAAGAGTCTACCGCCTATCACGAAGCAGGCCATGCCATCATCGGCCGTCTGGTTCCTGAGCATGACCCGGTACATAAAGTGACGATCATTCCTCGTGGACGCGCTCTGGGTGTGACCTTCTTCCTGCCTGAAGGCGACGCAATCAGCGCCAGCCGTCAGAAACTGGAAAGTCAGATCTCCACCCTGTACGGCGGCCGTCTGGCGGAAGAGATTATCTACGGTGTGGAACATGTTTCTACCGGCGCGTCGAACGACATTAAAGTCGCTACTTCGATCGCGCGTAACATGGTTACGCAGTGGGGCTTCTCTGAGAAACTCGGTCCGTTGCTGTATGCAGAAGAAGATGGCGAGGTGTTCCTCGGCCGCTCCGTGGCGAAAGCTAAGCATATGTCTGACGAAACCGCGCGTATCATCGACCAGGAAGTTAAGTCACTGGTTGAAGTGAACTACAAGCGTGCCCGTGTCCTGCTTGGTGAGAATATGGACATCCTTCACGCGATGAAAGACGCGCTGATGAAGTATGAAACCATTGATGCTCCGCAGATCGACGACCTGATGGCACGCCGCGAAGTGCGTCCGCCAGCCGGTTGGGAAGACTCTGGTAGCAGCAACAGCTCAGACAACAACGGCACGCCAAAGGCGCCGCGTCCGGTCGATGAACCGCGTACGCCAAACCCAGGCAACACCATGTCAGAGCAGTTCGGCGACAAGTAATTTTGCCGCAGTAAGCTGTTATAATCGAAACCCCGGCGCTGACCGGGGTTTTTTTATACCTGTAAACCGGAGACAATTCGTTATGAAGCTGTACGCCAGAGATTCCGTGCTCGACCTTTCTCATCCTCACGTTATGGGGATTCTGAACGTCACCCCCGACTCTTTTTCTGATGGCGGCAAACATAACGAATTGATTCAGGCTCTGACCCACGCCAATGAGATGATTAACGCCGGTGCCACCATTATCGATGTAGGTGGTGAATCAACCCGCCCTGGCGCTGCTGACGTCAGCGTGGAGCAGGAGCTGGAACGCGTTATCCCGGTAGTGGAAGCTATCGCTCAGCGCTTTGAAGTGTGGATCTCGGTGGATACGTCGAAGCCCGAAGTGATCCGCGAATCGGCGCGCGTTGGTGCCCATATCATCAACGATATCCGCTCCCTGCAGGAGCCGGGCGCGCTGGAAGCGGCGGCAGAGACCGGGCTGCCGGTGTGCCTGATGCATATGCAGGGGGAGCCGAAAACCATGCAGCAGGCGCCGCAATACCAAAATGTTCTGCGCGATGTGGATGAGTTCTTTGTGGAACATATCGCCCGTTGCGAAGCGGCCGGGATCAAAAAATCGCAGTTGCTACTCGACCCGGGTTTCGGTTTCGGTAAGAATCTGTCGCACAACTATCAGTTACTGGCGCATCTGGCCGATTATCATCACTTCGGGCTGCCGCTGTTAGTCGGCATGTCGCGCAAAAGTATGATTGGACAGTTACTGAATGTGGGCCCTTCGCAGCGCCTGACCGGCAGCCTGGCCTGTGCGGTGATTGCGGCAATGCAGGGCGCCCATATTTTGCGCGTACACGATGTGAAAGAAACCGTAGAAGCGATGCGCGTCGTCGAAGCTACACAGTCCGCAAGGGAAGAATAACACTATGAGTAACCGCAAGTATTTTGGTACCGACGGCATCCGCGGCAAAGTGGGTGAATCGCCAATCACGCCTGATTTTGTGCTGAAGCTGGGTTTTGCTGCCGGCAAGGTGCTGGCGCGCCACGGCTCGAAGAAAATCATCATTGGTAAAGACACGCGTATTTCTGGCTACATGCTGGAATCCGCGCTGGAAGCAGGTCTTGCCGCCGCCGGACTCTCTGCGGCTTTCACCGGCCCGATGCCGACCCCTGCGGTTGCTTATCTGACCCGTACTTTCCGTGCTGAGGCTGGGATTGTGATTTCCGCCTCGCATAACCCGTTCGACGATAACGGCATTAAATTTTTCTCCACCGAGGGCACCAAGCTGCCGGACGACGTGGAAGAGGCGATTGAAGCCGAGATGGAAAAGCCAATCACCTGCGTCGAGTCTGCCGCGCTGGGTCGAGCCAGTCGTATTGTCGATGCTGCCGGGCGCTACATTGAGTTCTGCAAAGGGACTTTCCCCAGCGAACTGAGCCTGAACGGCCTGAAAATTGTGGTCGACTGCGCCAACGGTGCCACCTATCACATCGCCCCTAACGTGCTGCGTGAGCTGGGCGCGACGGTGATTGCTATCGGCGTGCAGCCGGACGGCATGAACATTAACAAAGAGTGCGGTGCGACCGACCTGCGTCTGCTGCAGGAGCGGGTGCTGGCAGAAAAAGCCGACGTGGGTCTGGCCTACGACGGTGACGGCGACCGCATCATGATGGTTGACCACCTTGGTCAAAAAGTGGATGGCGACCAGATCCTCTATCTGATCGCGCGCGAAGGTCTGCGTCAGGGCCAGCTGCGCGGCGGCGTGGTGGGTACGCTGATGAGCAATATGGGCCTGGAGCTGGCGCTGAAGCAGCTTGGCATTCCGTTTGCCCGTGCCAAGGTCGGCGACCGTTACGTGCTGGAGAAGCTGAAAGAGAAGGGCTGGCGTCTGGGCGCTGAAAATTCCGGGCACGTCATCCTGCTGGACAAAACCACCACCGGCGACGGTATTGTGGCCGGCCTGCAGGTGCTGACCGCGATGGTGCGTAACCATATGAGCCTGCATGACCTGTGCAGCGGCATGAAACTGCTGCCGCAGATTCTGGTCAATGTGCGCTTTAGCGGCAGCCACGACCCGCTGGAAGATGCCACGGTGAAAGCCGTAACGGCAGAAGTGGAGGCCGAGCTGAAAGGCCGTGGCCGCGTGCTGCTGCGTAAATCCGGCACCGAGCCGCTGATCCGCGTGATGGTGGAAGGCGAAGATGAAGCGCAGGTCACCGCGCTGGCGCACCGCATTGCCGACGCGGTAAAAGCGGTTTAAGTGACCACCGATATGCGTACGGGTCAGGCATGCCTGACCCGTTGAAAATGTGGGATATCGTCATCGTTCGCACGTAATTACAGCGCTTTGCTGATTTTTTCCGCACTCAGCAACAACGCATAAAATTGCTCTTGCACGGGCGGGCGCCTTTGGTTAGTATTCACACCCGCTTCATAGGTAGGTCGTTACCTACTTATCAAGACTAACTGGCTTGAAGCTTTTGATGTGCGGTTAACGCGCAAGGAACAAGGTTGATTATGTACGAAGCTCTTTTAGTTGTTTTCCTTATTGTAGCGCTGGGCCTTGTCGGTCTGATCATGCTGCAGCAAGGTAAAGGCGCTGATATGGGAGCATCATTTGGTGCAGGCGCTTCTGGTACGCTGTTCGGTTCTAACGGTTCTGGTAACTTCATGACCCGTATGACTGCAGTGCTGGCGACCCTGTTCTTCATTATCAGCCTGGTTCTGGGTAACATCAACAGCAACAAAACCCAGAAAGGAAGCGAGTGGGAAAATCTGACCCAGCCAGCGCAGTCCCAACAGACTACGCCAGCTAAACCGGCAGCGCCGGGCAACGATATCCCGCAGTAAGCAGTACGCAGTAACCGTTTCGACGCGACAGAAATAAAAAAGTCGCCTCTTTAGTGCCGTGGTGGTGGAATTGGTAGACACGCTACCTTGAGGTGGTAGTGCCCGCATGGGCTTACGGGTTCAAGTCCCGTCCTCGGTACCAAATCTCAGTTGTGCTTGCAATTTATGCAAGTTTTGCGTAGTATTCGGACGCGGGGTGGAGCAGCCTGGTAGCTCGTCGGGCTCATAACCCGAAGGTCGTCGGTTCAAATCCGGCCCCCGCAACCACTTTCCCTTAGAGTTCTTTTTCAAATATACTGTTTGCACTACTTAATGGCGCACTGCAGCGATTTTGAAAAAAATTCTTTTGGACTGTGCCGAGCCGCCTCTGGCGGTTTACAGGGTCCAGTGACATTAAGCCCCGAATTTTCGGGGTTTTTTGTTATCAGGAAGCAGCATCACTGGGCTATAGGCCCTTTTTTTACGTCTTGGGGGTGGGATTGTCCACATTAGAGCAAAAATTAACAGAGCTGATCTCAGCACCGGTAGAAGCGCTAGGCTACGAACTGGTTGGTATTGAGTTTGTACGCGGTCGCACATCCACCTTGCGCATCTATATTGATAGTGAAGATGGCATCAATGTTGATGATTGTGCTGATGTGAGCCACCAGGTCAGTGCGGTATTTGACGTCGAAGACCCGATCACCGTGGCTTACAACCTCGAAGTCTCCTCGCCTGGCCTTGACCGTCCAATGTTTACCGCAGAGCATTACGTACGATTTACTGGCGAAGAAGTGAGCCTGGTTCTGCGTATGGCGGTTCAGAACCGACGCAAATGGCAGGGCATCATCAAATCTGTGGAAGGTGAGATGATCACTGTTGCCGTTGAGGGTAACGACGAAGTGTTCGCGCTGAGCAACATCCAGAAGGCGAACCTGGTTCCCCACTTTTAAAAGTCCGGATTGAGGCATACCAGGATGAACAAAGAAATCTTAGCTGTTGTAGAAGCGGTCTCTAATGAGAAGTCCCTCCCACGCGAGAAGATTTTCGAAGCGCTGGAGAGCGCGCTGGCCACAGCCACCAAGAAAAAATACGAGCAGGAAATTGACGTTCGCGTCAGCATCGATCGCAAAAGTGGCGATTTCGATACCTTCCGCCGTTGGCTGATTGTTGATGAAGTGACCATGCCTACCCGCGAAATTACGCTGGATGCGGCACAGTTCGAAGATGAAACTCTCGGACTCGGTGGCTTCGTTGAAGATCAGATTGAGTCTGTGACCTTTGACCGTATCACCACGCAAACTGCCAAGCAGGTTATCGTGCAGAAAGTGCGCGAAGCAGAGCGTGCGATGGTGGTTGATCAGTTCCGTGAGCAGGAAGGTGAAATCATCACCGGCGTGGTGAAGAAAGTAAACCGCGACAATATCTCGCTTGAAGTGCGTCCAAACGATGGTTCTAACACCAACGCGGAAGCCGTGATCATTCGTGAAGATATGCTGCCACGTGAGAACTTCCGCCCGGGTGACCGTATCCGTGGCGTACTTTACGCCGTGCGCCCTGAAGCGCGTGGTGCTCAGCTGTTCGTTAGCCGTTCCAAACCGGAAATGCTGATCGAACTGTTCCGCATTGAAGTGCCGGAAATTGCTGAAGAAGTGTTAGAAATTAAAGCCGCTGCGCGCGATCCAGGCTCCCGAGCTAAGATCGCCGTGAAAACCAACGACAAGCGTATCGACCCGGTCGGCGCCTGCGTAGGTATGCGTGGTGCGCGTGTTCAGGCGGTATCCAGTGAACTGGGTGGCGAGCGTATTGATATCGTGCTGTGGGATGATAATCCTGCGCAGTTCGTGATCAACGCAATGGCCCCTGCGGATGTCGCCTCTATCGTGGTGGATGAAGATAATCACACCATGGATATCGCTGTAGAAGCCGGAAATCTGGCTCAGGCGATCGGCCGTAATGGCCAAAACGTGCGTCTGGCTTCTCAGCTGAGTGGCTGGGATCTGAACGTGATGACGGTCGACGACCTGCAGGCTAAGCATCAGGCTGAAGCTCATGCTGCCATTGATGTCTTCACCAAACACCTCGATATCGACGAAGACTTTGCTACCGTACTGGTAGAAGAAGGCTTCTCCTCTCTCGAAGAGTTGGCTTACGTGCCAATCAACGAGCTGTTGGAAATCGACGGTCTGGATGAAGATACGGTAGAAGCGTTGCGCGACCGGGCTAAAAACGCGTTGACCACCCTGGCACTGGCAAAAGAAGAGAGCCTCGGCGATACCAAACCGGCGGATGACCTGTTAGGTCTGGAAGGTCTGGAGCGTGAGATGGCCTTTAAGCTGGCGGCAAAAGGCGTTTGCACGCTGGAAGATCTTGCCGAGCAGGGTGTTGACGACCTGTCAGATATTGATGGCCTGAGCGATGAGCGGGCTGGTGAGCTGATTATGGCTGCACGAAATATCTGCTGGTTCGGCGACGACGCGTAATAAACTGTAGCAGGAAGGAACAGCATGACGACAGATGTAACCGTAAAATCGCTGGCCGCAGAGATTCAGACACCGGTAGAACGCCTGGTACAGCAATTTGCTGATGCAGGGATCCAAAAGTCTGAAACCGACTCTGTTACCCAGCACGAGAAAGAGACATTACTTACCCATCTGAATCGCGATCATGGCGGCGGATCTGGTAAGCTGACTTTGCAGCGCAAGACGCGCAGCACATTAAGTGTTCCAGGCACCGGGGGCAAAAGTAAGTCGGTGCAAATCGAAGTCCGCAAAAAACGCACTTATGTAAAAGGCGATCCGGCTGATGCTGAACAGGCAGAAGCAGAAGCCCAGGCAGAGCGTGAAGCGGAAGAACTGGCTCGTCGCGAGGCTGAAGAACAAGCCCAGCGCGCAGCTCAAGACAAAGCGAAGCGTGAAGCCGAGGAGCAGGCCAAGCGTGAGGCAGCTGATAAAGCCAAACGTGAAGCAGCGGAAAAAGATAAAGTGAGCAATCAACATACCGACGATACCACCCGGGCTTCCCAGTCCGACAAAGCCCGCCGTGAAGCGGAAGCGGCAGAACTGAAGCGTAAAGCTGAAGAAGAAGCGCATCGCAAGATCGAAGAAGAAGCGAAGCGCGTAGCCGAAGAAGCTCGCAAAATGGCGGCCGAACGAGGTGAAGAGTGGGCGCAAGTTAAAGAGGTTGAAGACACCTCTGACTACCACGTCACCACTTCAACTCACGCCCGTGCTGCAGAAGACGAAAACGACGCTCAGGTTGAAGGTGACCGTCGCACTCGCACTGCGGTACGCCCAGCTAAAGCCCCGGTTCGCAAGAAAGGCAACAAGCATTCTGAAGCGAAAACTGACCGTGAAGAAGCGCGTGCGCAGGTTCGCGGCGGCAAAGGCGGCAAGCGTAAGCCAAGCACCCTGCAGCAGAGCTTCAACAAGCCTGTTCAGGCGGTTAACCGTGACGTCATTATCGGCGAAACTGTTACCGTAGCCGAGCTGGCTAACAAGATGGCAGTCAAAGGTTCCCAGGTCATCAAAGCGATGATGAAAATGGGCGCGATGGCTACCATCAACCAGGTTATCGATCAGGAAACTGCCCAGCTGGTCGCGGAAGAGATGGGTCACAAAGTGACGCTGCGCCGCGAGAATGAGCTGGAAGAAGCGGTAATGAGCGATCGTGATACCGATGCCGTTCACGAATCCCGTGCGCCGGTTGTGACCATCATGGGTCACGTTGACCACGGTAAAACCTCTCTGCTGGACTATATTCGTTCCACGAAAGTCGCCTCTGGCGAAGCGGGCGGCATTACTCAGCACATCGGTGCATACCACGTTGAAACCGACAACGGTATGGTGACCTTCCTGGATACCCCGGGCCACGCAGCGTTTACTTCAATGCGTGCACGTGGTGCTCAGGCAACGGACATCGTTATCCTGGTTGTTGCAGCAGACGATGGCGTGATGCCACAGACTATCGAAGCTATTCAGCACGCCAAAGCGGCCAAAGTGCCGGTTGTCGTTGCAGTGAACAAGTGCGATAAGCCAGAAGCCGATCCGGATCGTGTTAAAAACGAACTGACTCAGTACGGGATCATCCCGGAAGAGTGGGGCGGCGAGAACATGTTCGTCAACGTTTCCGCGAAAGCCGGTACCGGTATCGACGACCTGCTGAACGTTATCCTGCTGCAGGCTGAAGTTCTGGAGCTGAGCGCGGTTCGTCAGGGTATGGCAAGCGGTGTGGTTATCGAATCCTTCCTGGATAAAGGTCGTGGTCCGGTTGCTACCGTGCTGGTACGTGAAGGTACGCTGAACAAAGGCGATATCGTACTGTGCGGCTTCGAGTATGGCCGCGTGCGTGCGATGCGTGACGAGCTTGGCCGCGAAGTGATGACTGCGGGTCCATCTATCCCGGTTGAGATCCTCGGCCTGTCCGGTGTTCCGGCAGCGGGTGATGAAGCGACCGTGGTACGTGACGAGAAGAAAGCCCGTGAAGTTGCGCTGTATCGTCAGGGCAAATTCCGTGAAGTTAAGCTGGCGCGTCAGCAGAAATCTAAGCTGGAAAACATGTTTGCTAACATGACCGAAGGCGAAGTTTCCGAGCTGAACATCGTGCTGAAAGCTGACGTACAGGGTTCTGTCGAAGCGATCTCCGAGTCGCTGATGAAGCTTTCTACTGATGAAGTGAAAGTGAAAATCATCGGTTCCGGCGTGGGCGGTATCACTGAAACCGACGCCACTCTGGCCGCTGCGTCTAACGCAATCCTGGTTGGCTTCAACGTCCGTGCCGATGCTTCTGCGCGCCGCGTGATTGATTCTGAAAGCCTGGATCTGCGTTACTACTCCGTCATCTATAATCTGATTGACGAAGTGAAAGCAGCGATGAGCGGTATGCTGGCACCTGAGTACAAACAGCAGATTATCGGTCTGGCTGCGGTACGTGACGTGTTCAAATCACCGAAATTTGGTGCTATCGCCGGTTGTATGGTGACTGAAGGTAACATCAAACGTCACAACCCAATCCGCGTACTGCGTGACAACGTGGTTATCTATGAAGGCGAGCTGGAATCTCTGCGCCGCTTCAAAGATGACGTTAACGAAGTCCGTAACGGCATGGAATGTGGTATCGGCGTGAAGAACTACAACGATGTGCGTGTTGGCGATATGATCGAAGTCTTCGAAATTATCGAAATCCAGCGTACCATTGATTAAGAGTCTGACAGATATCCAATAGATTTCGCGTTGTAGCAAGGCGACAACCGATTGAATCCCCGGGAGCTTACGCCAGTAAGTGACTGGGGTGAAAGAGGGAAGTTAACGCAGCTACAGCGTGAAAGATGAAGGATATTAATTGACTGTATTTGGGAGGCTTATAGCCTCCCAAATTATTTGGAGAGAATAATTATGGCGAAAGAATTTGGTCGCCCGCAGCGTGTTTCACAGGAGCTGCAAAAGGAGATCGCAATGATCCTGCAGCGCGAGATTAAAGATCCGCGCCTCGGCATGATGGTGACGGTTTCTGGCGTTGATGTATCACGCGACCTGGCCTATGCCAAAGTGTTCGTGACCTTCCTCAACGACAAAGATGAAGCGGCAATCAAAGCTGGCCTGCGTGCGCTCGGCGATGCCTCCGGCTACATCCGTACCCTGCTGGGCAAAGCGATGCGCCTGCGCATCGTGCCAGAGCTGACCTTCTTCTACGATAACTCGCTGGTTGAAGGGATGCGCATGTCGAACCTGGTGACTAACGTCGTCAGAAACGACGAAGAGCGCCGTGGCCCGGCAGAAGATGAAGAGCAAGAAGGCAAAGCAGAGTAATGAGTCGTCCTCGTCGTCGCGGTCGCGACATTCACGGCGTACTGTTGCTGGATAAATCCGGCGGATTGTCCTCCAACGACGCGCTGCAGAAAGTCAAACGCCTGTATAACGCCAACCGTGCCGGTCATACCGGCGCGCTGGATCCGCTGGCAACCGGCATGCTGCCGATCTGCCTTGGGGAAGCGACTAAGTTTTCCCAGTATCTGCTGGAGTCCGACAAGCGTTACCGGGTGATTGCCCGCCTTGGGCAGCGCACGGATACTTCTGATGCCGATGGCATCGTGGTCAGCGAGCGTCCGGTGACCTTCAGCGCGGAAATGCTGGAGCAGGCGCTGGAGAGTTTCCGGGGTGAGACTCAGCAGGTGCCGTCGATGTATTCGGCCCTGAAGTACCAGGGGCGCAAGCTGTACGAATATGCGCGAGAAGGCATTGAAGTACCGCGTGAATCCCGGCGTATTGTGGTTTACGAGCTGCTGTTCATCCGCCATGAAGGGGATGAGCTTGAGCTGGAAATTCACGTGTCGAAAGGCACCTACATCCGCACCATTATCGACGATCTCGGCGAGAAGCTGGGCTGTGGTGCACACGTGACCTATCTACGCCGCTTACAGGTTGCCACCTATCCGATTGAGAAGATGGTGACGCTGGAACAGCTGCAGGAGCTGGCGGAAGAGGCGCATCGTCAGGAGAAAGCCCCGGCGGAGCTGCTGGATGCGCTGCTGATGCCGATGGACAGCCCGGCAGCGGAATACCCGGTGGTTAACCTGCTGAGCTCGGTTGCCGCTTACTTCAAGCAGGGCATGCCGGTTCAGGCAGCAGGCGCACCGTCCAGCGGGCTGGTACGCGTGACTGAGGGTGACGAGCACAAGTTTATCGGCATGGCAGAAATTGCTGACGATGGACGCGTGGCACCGCGCCGCCTGGTTGTAGAATATTCCGACTAGCCATTTGCGATTAAGTGGCGCGCAGAGTAGAATGGCGCGGCTTTACACTGGGTTGCTGAATTAGAGATCGGCGCCTGTACATTTATCTTTTAATTTGGAGTTGTATCATGTCTCTAAGTGTTGAATCTAAAGCACAAATCGTTGCTGATTTCGGTCGCGGCGCAAACGACAGTGGTTCTACCGAAGTTCAGGTTGCTCTGCTGACCGCACAGATTAACCATCTGCAGGGTCACTTCTCTGAGCACAAGAAAGACCACCACAGCCGTCGTGGCCTGCTGCGCATGGTTTCTCAGCGTCGTAAGCTGCTGGATTACCTGAAGCGTAAAGACGTTGCACGCTACACCAGCCTGATCGAGCGTCTGGGTCTGCGTCGCTAAGTCTTACAGGTTGTCCCGCCACGCTATCAGAGCAATCTGGCAGAAAAGTGGGGAAACCGGACAACCTGTGCGAGATTCGCTGGAAGGGGCCTTTATGGCCCCTTTTTTCACGCAAGCGGCAGCAATTATGCGCAAACTATTGTATTGTTGCTGGGTGTGATCTTCAGTTGCAGAGGTTCGCGCGGCTAATGAGAGGCTTTGTCCCATCGGGGATTAGGGTTGTCATTAGTCGCGAGGATGCAAAAATGAAGATCGGAAATCCACGGCCGGTATAAAAAACTACCCGCCCTGATGTTAAGGAAATAATTTTGCTGAATCCGATCGTTAAAAAATTCCAGTATGGTCAGCATACCGTCACTATTGAGACCGGTATGATGGCTCGCCAGGCAACAGCTGCTGTCATGGTAAGCATGGACGACACTGCGGTGTTCGTAACTGTTGTAGGCCGTAAAAATGCAAAACCAGGTCAGGATTTTTTCCCGCTGACCGTTAACTATCAGGAGCGTACTTACGCTGCTGGTCGTATCCCAGGCAGCTTCTTCCGTCGTGAAGGCCGCCCAAGCGAAGGCGAGACCCTGACTTCACGTCTGATTGACCGCCCGCTGCGCCCACTGTTCCCGGAAGGTTTCGTCAACGAAGTACAGGTTATCGCGACCGTGGTTTCCGTTAACCCACAGGTTAACCCGGATATCGTTGCCCTGATCGGTGCTTCTGCTGCGCTGGCGCTGTCTGGCCTGCCGTTCAACGGTCCAATCGGTGCTGCGCGCGTCGGTTACCTGAACGACCAGTACGTGCTGAACCCAACCACCGATGAGCTGAAAGAGAGCAAGCTGGACCTGGTAGTTGCGGGTACTAAAGCCGCTGTTCTGATGGTGGAATCTGAAGCTGAGCTGTTGAGCGAAGATCAGATGCTGGGCGCAGTGGTGTTTGGCCACGAGCAGCAGCAGATCGTTATCGACACCATCAACGAACTGGTCGCCGTTGCCGGTAAACCGCGTTGGGACTGGCAGCCAGAAGCTGTAAACGAAGCTTTACATGGTCGTATCGCTGCCCTGGCTGAATCTCGCCTGAGCGATGCTTACCGCATCACCGAAAAACAGGAGCGTTACGCTCAGGTTGACGTGATCAAATCTGAAACCACCGCTGCGCTGCTGGCTGAAGACGAAGCGCTGGACGCTGGCGAAATCAGCGACATCCTGCACACGCTGGAAAAAAATGTGGTTCGTAGCCGCATCCTGCGCGGTGAGCCACGCATCGACGGTCGCGAAAAAGACATGATCCGTGGTCTGGACGTGCGCACGGGCGTACTGCCACGTACTCACGGCTCTGCGCTGTTCACCCGTGGTGAAACTCAGGCGCTGGTGACGGCAACTCTGGGTACTGCCCGTGATGCGCAGAACCTTGATGAGCTGATGGGCGAGCGTACCGACAACTTCCTGTTCCACTACAACTTCCCTCCATACTCTGTCGGCGAAACCGGCATGGTAGGTTCACCGAAGCGTCGTGAAATTGGTCACGGTCGTCTGGCGAAGCGCGGCGTGCTGGCAGTGATGCCTAAAGGCGATGCGTTCCCATACACCGTGCGCGTAGTGTCTGAAATCACTGAATCAAACGGCTCGTCTTCAATGGCGTCTGTTTGCGGTGCTTCTCTGGCACTGATGGATGCAGGCGTACCAATCAAAGCTGCCGTAGCCGGTATCGCGATGGGCCTGGTTAAAGACGAAAACAACTTTGTTGTGCTGTCAGATATCCTCGGCGACGAAGATCACCTCGGCGACATGGACTTCAAAGTAGCCGGTAGCCGTGAAGGTATCACCGCGCTGCAGATGGACATCAAAATCGAAGGTATCACCCGCGAAATCATGCATGAAGCACTGAACCAGGCTAAGGGCGCGCGTCTGCACATCCTCAGCGTGATGGAACAGGCTATCAGCACGCCGCGTGGCGACATCTCTCAGTTTGCTCCACGCATCCACACCATCAAGATCAGCGTTGATAAGATCAAAGACGTGATCGGTAAAGGTGGCTCGGTTATCCGTGCGCTGACAGAAGAGACTGGCACTACCATCGAAATCGAAGATGACGGTACTGTGAAAATCGCAGCAACCGACGGCGAAAAAGCGAAGTTCGCGATTCGTCGTATCGAAGAGATCACCGCAGAAATCGAAGTGGGCCGTATCTACAACGGTAAAGTGACCCGCATCGTTGACTTCGGTGCCTTCGTTGCTATCGGTGGCGGTAAAGAAGGTCTGGTACACATTTCTCAGATCGCTGACAAGCGCGTAGAGAAAGTGACTGACTATCTGTCGATGGGCCAGGAAGTTCCAGTGAAAGTACTGGAAGTTGACCGTCAGGGCCGTGTACGTCTGAGCATCAAAGAAGCCAGCGAGCAGGCTCAGCCTGAAGCAGCAGCTCCAGAAGCGCCAGCGGCAACGCCTGAAGCAGAATAAGCGCATCACCCTTGAGTTCCCCGCGCCAGCCGGTGCGGGGAATTGTTTGAACGCGAGGGCGGGAAGGCCTTGTGCATGGCAGGCGGATGACAGGATGTGCATCCCAATGTTTGTTTTCAGGAGTGGGAAATGAAGCCATTTTTGCGCTGGTGTATTGTTGCGACAGCTTTAACGCTGGCAGGATGCAGCAACACCGATTGGCGTAAGAACGAAGTTTTGGCAGTCCCTTTGCAGCCTACGCTGCAACAGGAAGTCATTCTCGCTCGCATGGAACAAATACTTGCCAGTCGGTCATTGACCGATGATGAACGCGCACAGCTGTTATATGAGCGCGGAGTGTTGTATGATAGTTTGGGTTTGAGAGCACTGGCGCGGAATGATTTTTCACAAGCGCTGTCTATCAGACCCGATATGCCTGAAGTATTCAATTACTTAGGCATTTATTTAACGCAGGCAGGCAATTTTGATGCTGCCTATGAAGCGTTCGATTCTGTACTTGAGCTTGATCCAACTTACAATTATGCGCGTTTAAATCGTGGTATCGCCCTGTATTACGGCGGAAGATTTAAACTGGCGCAAGATGATCTGCTGGCGTTTTATCAAGACGATCCTAACGATCCCTTCCGCAGCCTGTGGCTGTATCTCACAGAACGTGAGATCAACGCAGACCAGGCCAAAGTTTCGCTGAAACAGCGTTACGACAAAGCGGTTAAGGACCAATGGGGATGGAATATTGTCGAGTTCTACCTGGGTAACATCAGTGAAAAAACGCTGATGGAAAGGCTCCAGGCGGACGCAACGGATAACACCTCGCTCGCTGAACATCTCAGTGAAACCAACTTCTATTTAGGTAAGTACTACCTAAGTCTGGGGGAGAAGGACAACGCAGAAGCGTTGTTCAAGCTGACGGTCGCCAACAACGTACACAACTTTGTTGAGCATCGATATGCATTGTTGGAGCTGGCGCTACTCGGCCAGACACAAGACGATTTATCAGAATCTGACCAGCAATAGCTGACGAACTTTTATTGCCCGAATTTTCGAAAAGTCATCATCTTAGCGGATGAGGGCCTTTTTGTTCGTCGAAACCACTAATTTGAGCCGGTTCACACTTTTTGATGAAAATGACTGAAAATTTTCACGACGAGTTATGTAGACTGGCCGCCGCAATCTACGAGGCACGTGTACTACATGACTGATATCCAAACTACTTTTGCTGACCTTGGCCTGAACGCCGACATCCTTGAATCACTGAACGGTATGGGCTACGTGAAGCCTTCCCCAATCCAGCTTGAGTGTATTCCTCATCTGCTGGCGGGCCGTGACGTGCTGGGTATGGCACAGACCGGTAGCGGAAAAACGGCGGCTTTCTCACTGCCGCTGCTGCATAACATTGACCCAACTGTTAAAGCACCACAGATTCTGGTGCTGGCACCGACCCGCGAACTGGCGGTTCAGGTTGCTGAAGCCATGACCGAATTCGCTAAACACATGCGCGGCCTGAACGTGGTTGCCCTTTACGGCGGCCAGCGTTACGACGTGCAGCTGCGCGCACTGCGTCAGGGACCACAGGTTGTTGTGGGTACCCCTGGCCGTCTGCTTGACCACCTGAAGCGCGGCACGTTAGATCTCTCTAACCTGCGCGGCCTGGTGCTGGACGAAGCTGATGAAATGCTGCGTATGGGCTTCATCGAAGACGTTGAAACCATCATGGCGCAGATCCCAGAGGGTCATCAGACCGCGCTGTTCTCGGCTACCATGCCAGAAGCGATTCGTCGTATTACTAAACGCTTCATGAAAGATCCTCAGGAAGTGCGTATTCAGTCAAGCATGACGACGCGCCCGGACATCAGCCAGAGCTACTGGACTGCCTACGGCCGTAAAACTGATGCCCTGACTCGCTTCCTGGAAGCTGAAGATTTTGATGCTGCTATCATCTTCGTGCGTACGAAAAATGCCACGCTGGAAGTGGCCGAAGCGCTGGAGCGTAGCGGTTACAACAGTGCTGCACTGAACGGTGACATGAACCAGGCACTGCGTGAGCAGACGCTGGAGCGCCTGAAAGATGGTCGTCTGGACATCCTGATCGCGACCGACGTTGCGGCACGTGGTCTGGACGTTGAGCGTATCAGCCTGGTTGTGAACTACGATATCCCTATGGATGCCGAATCTTACGTGCACCGCATCGGCCGTACCGGTCGTGCCGGTCGTGCTGGCCGCGCGCTGCTGTTCGTTGAGAACCGTGAGCGTCGTCTGCTGCGTAACATTGAACGCACCATGAAGCTGACTATTCCAGAAGTTGAGCTGCCTAACGCAGAACTGCTGGGTGAGCGTCGTCTGGCTAAGTTCGCCGCTAAAGTTCAGCAGCAGCTGGAAAGCAGCGATCTGGAACAGTACCGCGCACTGCTGGCTAAAATGCAGCCGGAAGATGAGCTGGATATCGAAACGCTGGCCGCAGCACTGCTGAAAATGGCTCAGGGCGAACGTCCACTGATCGTGCCTGCTGATGCACCACAGCGTCCACGCAGCCAGTTCCGTGACCGTGATGAGCGTCGTGAAGGCGGTCGTGGTGACCGTCCAGAGCGTGGCCCACGTGAACCACGTAGCGAAGCTGCCGGTGACCGTCCACGCCGTGAACGTCGTGACGTTGGCGATATGGAAGTTTACCGCATTGAAGTTGGCCGTGATGACGGTGTTGAAGTGCGTCATATCGTTGGCGCTATCGCTAACGAAGGCGACATCAGCAGCCGCTACATCGGTAACATCAAGCTGTTCGGTACGCACTCTACTATCGAGCTGCCGAAAGGCATGCCGGGCGATGTGCTGTCGCATTTCACCCGCACGCGTATTCTGAACAAGCCGATGAACATGCAGCTGATTGGTGATGCGGTTCCACGCAGCAACGACCGTGGCGGCGAACGTCGTCCAGGCGGCCCGGCACGCGGTGGCTTCGGCGCTGGTGCAGGTCGTGAAGGCGGTCGTGGTGCAGAAGGCGGTCGTCGCTTCAGCAACGAGCGTAGCGGTGAGCGTCGCCCAGGCGGCCCATCACGCGGCCCACGTCGTGAAGACACTGGCGCAGCGCCAACTCGTCGTCGTGATGCATAATCACTGACGCAAAATAAAAAACCAGCCTTCGGGCTGGTTTTTTTATGCCTGCAGTTTACGTAGGGTCGAGGCATGCCTCGACCTTTATTCACTAATCACTAAAGTGAATTACGCGCCTGCATCGCCAGCTCGAAGGAGTAGAGCCGCGCCTGGCTGTCAAAGATCTGGCCATTCACCATAATCTCATCCGCCTGCGTTTCGCGCATCAGCGCCGCCAGGCCGTGACGCACCTTCTCTTTATCACCCACCACCGACATGCTCAGCGCCTGCTGAACGCCATACTGTTCGGACGGCGACCACAGGTTATCCATGTTTTCTACCGGAGCCGGCAGCGGGCCGGGTTTGCCGCGGCGCAGATTGATGAACTGCTGCTGCATAGAGGTAAACAGGAAGCGCGCATCACGCTCGCTGTCGGCCGCTACCACGTTGACACACACCATGGCATACGGTTTAGCCAGACGTTCTGACGGCTTGAAGTTTTCGCGATAGAGGTGCAGCGCCTGCATCAGCATTTCAGGAGCAAAGTGGGAGGCAAAGGCAAACGGCAGCCCCATCTGAGCCGAGAGCTGCGCGCTGTACAGGCTGGAGCCGAGCAGCCAGACCGGAATTTTCAGCCCGGTGCCGGGAACGGGCTGCACCGGCGGCGCTGGCTCGTCTTCGGCCGCATCGAACCAGCGGATCAGTTCAGCGACATCGGTCGGGAAATTGTCCACGTGGCCGGCCATATGGCGGCGCAGGGCCATCATGGTGCGCTGGTCAGAACCCGGCGCGCGGCCAAGCCCCAGATCGATACGGCCGGGATAGAGCGACTCCAGCGTGCCGAACTGCTCGGCAATCACCAGCGGCGCATGGTTGGGCAGCATCACGCCGCCAGAGCCTAAGCGCAGCGTGGCGGTATTGGCCGCCAGGTAGCCGATCAGCACCGAGGTGGCGGCGCTGGCGATCCCGGTCATATTATGGTGTTCGGCCAGCCAGTAGCGGTGAAAACCGAGTTTCTCTGACTGCTGTGCCAGCGCGAGGGAAGCGTGAAAGGCATCGCGAGGAGAACGGCCCTGCGGGATCGGGGCAAGGTCGAGTACCGACAACGGTACATTTTTCTTATCAGGCATAGTTGCTCACTTTGTCTAACGGCCGGGAGTGCGCCATGTGCAAAATTACAGGCTACGGGATCTTTTGCCCCTGTAATTGTCCGTTCGCAGCACTTTTGCTAAAACGTTCGGGGATTAATTAGGCTGCTAGTTAAATAAAGTATTACCTAACTGCCAGCAGAATTAAACCGCATTATTTACTCGGTTTACCCTCCCGGCGGCGCCGTAAAGTGGTTAAACAACAAAAATCGCCCCCTGCGAGCGAGTATATTGCTGATAACCTGGACTTTCTTTGCGAAGGATATTGCAATGCCTTGCCTCAGTAATGCCCTGAAGCGACTGATTTCAGGGGCTTTTCGATGAAAAAAAGAGCCTTTTTTACCCTGCTGATTATCATTTCAGGCATCGCCCTGGCCGTCCTTATCCGCGCGCATAATCACGACCTGCTGTTGCAGGGAGAAGTCGATGCCACCGAAGTGATCGTCTCCTCAAAAGCGAAAGGGCGGGTGGTGGAGAAACTGGTGCGGCGCGGCGACGATGTCAGCGCCGGGCAGTCACTCATGGTGCTGGAGGCACCCGAACTGATTGCCCAGCTCAAGGCCGCCGAAGCGGCGCGTGACCAGGCGCAGGCTACGTTAGACCTCTCCCTGAACGGCACCCGCGAAGAAACTATTCGCAACCTGAAAGCATTGCTGCAACAGGCTCAGGCGACCTGGCGCGATGCCCAGTCCACCTGGCAGCGCGATCTGAGCGTGGCGCAGAAGGGCTATATCTCCGCCGAACAGCTGGATAATGCCCGCCAGGCGCGCGACGGCGCCTGGCAGCAGGTGCAGGCGGCGCGGGCTAATCTCGATCAGGGGATAAATGGCGATCGCATTGAGCAGCGTGAAGCCTATCTCGCACAGCTGCGCCAGGCAGAGCAGAACCTGCTGGAGATTAAAGCCCAGAGCGATGAACTGGTGGTGCATGCCCCGGTAGCGGGGGAGGTCGGGCCGATCCCGGCGGAGCGCGGAGAATTGCTTAATGCAGGCAGCCCGCTGCTGACGCTGATCAAGCTGCCCACCGCCTGGTTCACTTTTGATCTGCGCGAGGACATTCTCGCTCACGTGCGCAAGGGCGATAAAATACACATTCGCGTCCCGGCGCTGAATAATCGGGTGATCGAGGCCGAGGTGCGCTATATCGCGCACCTCGGCGACTACGCGACCAAACGCGCCACGCGCGCCACCGGGGATTTTGACCTCAAAACCTTTGAGGTGCGGCTTTACCCACTCACGCCGGTTGAAGGCCTGCGTCAGGGAATGAGTGCCCTATGGTCATGGCAGACGTAAAAGAGGGGCTGTGGGCATTTGGCCACGCCTTCAGTCGTGAAGTCCGCGTTGCCTGGCGTAAACCGCTATTCCACTGGCTGGGCTGGTGTTTTCCGCTGCTGCTGTTCGCCCTGATTGCCAGCGATTTCTCCGAAGGATCGCTGATGGATCTGCCGGTGGCGGCGGTCGATCAGGATCACAGCACGCTGTCGCGCACGCTGATCCGCAATCTGAATGCAGGCTCGCATGCCGATGTCAGTCAGGATGCGGGCGGTGAACCGCAAGCGCTGGAGAAACTGCGCCAGGCGCAGGCGTATGCCGTGCTGTTGATCCCGCCATTTTTTGAAGCCGATACGCTGGCGGGTCGGCAGCCGCGCGTCACGCTCTACTACAACGCGCTGTTTTATGGCGCGGGTTTTTACTCGACGCAGGATTTCGCCGGGCTGGTCAGTACGCTGAATGCACAGTATCAGCCGGTGCTGGCGGCGGCCAACGGGCGGGCAATGCCAGCGCTACCCAAAGCCACGCTCTCTTATGACAGCCTGTTTAACGCCAGCGGCAGCTATATCTACTATCAGCAGTTCGTCGCCAGTATTCATATGGTGCAGCTGTTCGCCGTCACCTGCATGATCTACGTGCTGGCCCGCAGCCGGCCGCTGATTTACCAACGGCATTTTGCTATGGCGCTGCTGGGGAAGTTGGCCCCCTACACGCTGTGTTACACGGTGCTGCTGCTGACCGAGATCGCCCTGCTGGTCGGCGTATTCAGCGCGCGCGTGGTGGGAAACCCCTTCTATATTCTGTGCGTGGCTTTCTTCTACGTCATGGCGGCGCAAAGCCTCGGCATCCTGCTATTTAGCTTCACCGGCAGCGCGATCACCGCCTATATGATGATGGGGATTATGGTCAGCATTGCCATGACGTTTTCCGGAACGGCAATGCCGGAGCTGTCGATGCCGTGGCCGGCTCAGCTGATCTCCAATCTGGAGCCGCTCACCCACGCGCTGTACGCCATGTTTGATCTGTTCCTGCGCGACGTTCCGGGAAAACCGGTTGCCAGCGTCTGCCTGCTGCTGCTGATCTATCCGCTGGCTGTGGCGCTGCTGGTGCGTAAACGCCTGTTCCGCCGTCTGGAAACGCCGGAGGAGGTGCAGTGAAGCTGTGGTGGCAGGCCTTCACAACAACGCTCAGCGGGCTGCTGCAAAAACCGATGTGGATGATGCTGCTCTGCTCGCTCTGCCTGATGAGTACGGTGTATCTCAATCACAGCGTCTGGGATCTGCCCGTCGCGGTGATCGATATGGACCACAGCCCGGCCAGCAGAATGCTGACGCGCCAGCTTGATGCCACGCCGAAAATCACCAACGTGGCCTACAGCAGCCTGCCTCAGGCGCTCAGCGACCTTGGCCTGCGCAAACTGTTTGCGGTGATTATTCTGCCGCAGGATATGGAACAGAAGATGCTGGCGGGGAAAGAGGTCACGCTGCCGGTCTACGGAGATGCCACTAACCGCCTGGCGAATGGTCAGATCCAGCAGGATGTCATGGCCGCCTGGCAGCAGGTTTTAGGGCACTATAATCTCAAGCTGATGATGATGGCGGGCTTTAGCGAACGGCAGGCCTCGGTGGTGCTGACGCCGTTTATTGGCCAGGCCATCGATGTGTTTAACCCGGGGATCAGCTTTGCGGCGATAGTCTTTCCCGGCCTGCTGGTGATGCTGCTGCAGCACTCGCTGCTGATTGCCGGGGTGCGCGTCAGCATGACGCTACGCAGCAAAGGCGCCTTACCCCTGCCGGTGACGCTGGGCACGCTCTCCGCGCTGATACCCATCTGGCTGTTTCTTTCTGTCGTGCTGTTTGCCCTGTGGCCATGGGTGCTGGGCTACCGTCAAACGGCCAGTATCCCCGAGCTGCTGATGCTGACGTTGCCGTTCCAGCTGGCGGTGCTGGGCCTGGCGAAGCTGGTGACCGAGTGCCTGCGTGAGGTAGAGCGCATCTACTTTTCGCTGTCGTTTATTACCACCCCGGTCTACTACCTTTCCGGCACGCTGTGGCCGGTGCAGTCGATGCCGGACTGGGTGCGCGGCATTTCGATGATGCTGCCCTCAACCTGGGGCACGCGGATGATAGCGGGGGTGAATCAGATGGGGCTGCCGCTTAGCGAGGTCAGTAAAGATGTGGTGATGCTGCTGATTATGGCGGTGGTCTTCACGTTACTGGGGATGGGGGTCGGAAAGCTGCGTGACTACCTCGATCGTCGCCATTGACGGTGGGTCGGGCATGCCCGACCCCTACACGAATATGATTTGGGGCGGCGGCATGCCCGACTCCGATATGAATATGAGTAGGGGCGGCGGCATGCCCCGCCCGTATTGATGGCGCTGTTAATCCACCAACTCTAACCCCGCCACCCGCTGCCAGTACCCGTTGCAGTCGGCTGAGCGTGTCAGATTCAGCGGCTGCCTGCCGGTTTCATTGGCGCGAAAGCGGTCGATCATCGCCAGCGTCTCCTCTCCCTGCGGCGACAGGCGCACAATATCCACCAGCCCCTGCATCGACAGCAGATCGTTACCCAGGTTGTAACAGTAGCCGCTCATAGTCTGAATACCGTTCAGCACAAACACCGGCTGATCCTCCTGGGTGCGCACCTGCCGCCCGTGCGGGTAGTCAATACAGCAGGTCTGGCACTCGTCCTTACTGCGGTTTTCGGCGCGGGCGCTAAAACAGCGCGCAGAGTAAGCCAGCGGCAGATAGCCATAGCTCAGCACCTCGACTTCAAACTGCCGGCGGATCCCCAGTTCGTCGCACTGCAGCAGCAGCTGCGCCAGCCAGTCTCGCGACAGCTCGACCGGCATGCACCAGCGCATCATGCCCATTTTCAGCAGCAGCTGCAGCGTCACCGCGTTATAGATATTCAGCGCAGGCCCGGCAACAAAGGGCACGCCCGCATCGCAGGCCAGGGTGACGGCGCCGACGTCGTTCGCCTCAATCAGAAACTCGCCGTTATCCACATAGCGCTTCAGCTCCGTCAGCTCGGAAGGTGACTGCACCAGCGCCAGGGTGCTGAGCACCACCTGCTTGCCAGCGGCGGCCAGATCTTTCGCCATCGCCAGCCAGTCGGCTGCTTTAGTACTGCGGCGCTTGCTGCACACCGATTCGCCAAGGTAGATAATCTCGGCCTCACTGTGCGCTGCGGCCTGGTAAAACGCCTGCAGCGTCTCTTTCGGCCAGTACCACAGCACCGGCCCGAGGGAATATTTCATACCGATCTCCTACTGCCACTGGCGGTGATAGGCGCCAAGGGTGGTCTGCGTGCCTTCGCTCAGCGCACTGAGTGCCGTCATCCACTGCGGCTGCGGCGCGTAATTGGCCGGGTCGGCTTGGCAGCGGTCAATGGCCTGGCGCCAGATGCGCGTCACCTGTTCAACGTAGGCCGGGCTGCGCTGGCGGCCCTCAATTTTTACCGAGGCAATATTGGCCGCCAGCAGCGCCGGCAGCAGCGCAAGGGTATTCAGGCTGGTGGGCTCTTCCAGCGCGTGATAAGGCGTTTCTGCCACCTTGTAGCGCCCTTTGCACAGCGTAGGATAGCCCGCGTTTTCACCGGCACCATAACGGTCGATCAGCACCTCATTCAGGCGCGACTCCAGCCCGGCAGGCGTCTGCTGCCAGCGTACAAAGCGCGCAGGAGAGCAGGCACCCACGGTATTCGGTGACTCGCCGGTGAGATAAGAGGAGAGATAGCAGCGCCCCTCGGCCATGATGCACAGGCTGCCAAAGGCAAAAACTTCCAGCGCAACCGCCGTGTCGCGTGCCAGCTGGCGCACCTGATGCATCGATAGCACGCGCGGCAATACCACGCGTGCCACATCGAAGTTACGCTGGTAAAAGCGCAACGCGGCGGCATTGGTCGCGGAAGCCTGCACCGAAACATGACGCTCAATATGGGGATATCGCTCGGCGGCATACGACAGCATGGCGATATCTGCCAGGATTAAAGCATCGGCTCCGGCGTGGGCGGCCATATCCACGGCGCGCTGCCAGCGGTTGAAACCGTCAGGATGGGCAAAGGTATTAATGGCGACGTGCAGCTTACGCCTGCGCTGATGCACATAATTTGCCGCTTCCTGCAGGCGTTTATCGGTGAAGTTCAGTCCGGCAAAATGACGGGCGTTGGTTTCATCTTTCAGACCGATGTAAACCGCGTCAGCGCCGTTTTCAATGGCAGCCTTCAGCGCCGGAAGGTTTCCGGCCGGGCAGAGAAGTTCCATGTAATCGAATCCAACTTATCAGTAGAATCGATGAGTTTAGTGAGGAAGGCTGCGACAAATTTTGATTTAAGGCAGCTATTGGCGTATTGATGGGGTTCGATTCTCTGGATAAAACCCCTATAGTTCGCGCACTTTGTTGATCCAGCCGTCTGACGCGTTTTGCCAGTATGGCAAAATAGCCGAAATTTATTCGTAAGGAGTGATAATGGTGTTGAACCCGCTACGCACCCACTGTGTCCGTAAGGGGCCGCAATTGTTGCGTTTCCCGCTGCGGTTTACCCCGTTCGCATTGAAGAAGCCGTTGCTGCAGTCGCTGTTACGCTGGCAGTTTCAACAGGCACTGGCAGAAGGTGAGCTAGACTTTCTTGAGGGGCGCTGGTTAGGGATTGAGGTCACTGACCTCGGGCTGCGTTGGTCAGTCACGCTGGAACAGGGGCGCCTGCAGGTAGCCAATCGGGAAACGGCAGATGTCTGGTTTCGTGCAGAAGCCAACGATCTGCTGTTAATCGCCGCCCGCAGGGTGGATCCCGATACGCTGTTTTTCCAGCGTCGCCTGATTATCGAAGGAGATACCGAGCTGGGTCTGGAAGTGAAAAACCTGATGGATGCGGTCGATCTTGAATCCATGCCGACGCCGTTGCGCATCGGACTTATGCAACTGGCTGATTTTGTTGAAGCCGGACTGAACGAGGGCGCGATTTCCCCTACGGGTCGCGTAGGTGCAACATGTTAATTCGTACAGAAATTGGAGTGGATGCTGCCAGCATCGACAGCCTGCTGCGTCGCTGTTTTCCCACCTCAGCGGAAGCTGAACTGGTGCGGCAGCTGCGGGAAGATGGCTTGTTAACGCTCGGCGTCGTCGCCACCGATGATGAAGGCCAGGTTCTCGGCTATGCGGCGTTCAGCCCGGTTACGCTGGCGGAAGAAGATCGTCAGTGGGTGGGGCTGGCGCCGCTGGCGGTGGACGAGAGCGTGCGTAAGCAGGGGCTGGGCAAACAGCTGATTTATGAAGGGCTGGATACGCTGAATGAGTTTGGCTATGCCGCGGTGGTAGTGCTGGGCGACCCGGCATACTTCGGGCGTTATGGCTTTGAACCGGCAGCGCGTCACGGCCTGCAGTGCAAATGGCAGAACAGCGAAGCGGCGTTTCAGGTCTATAAGCTGGCGGAGGAGGCGTTTTGCGGTGCAGAAGGGCGCATCGAGTATTCGGCGCCGTTTAACCGCCTCTGAGCGTGTTCAGCCACAATACTAATGACGCGGGCTGGTGCTCCACCAGCCTGATTTTTTCCTGCCGTTTTAACTGCTTCACCTGATACTCCAGCTTTGACGCCAGCGAACGGTCCCCGGCTTCGCAGTGAAACATCAGCTCGAGCGGACCCTTGCCGCGCAAGGCTTTCGCCCCTTTGCCGCACTGATGCTGGGCGAAGCGTCGCTGCACGTCATTGGTGATCCCGGTATAGAGCATGCCGCTGGCGGTGCGCAATATATAGAGCCGCCAGTCGCCGGATGCCGCAGAATTCATAGGCTGTCTCAGGGTGATAAATCTGCGGGTACTTTAGCGCATATCAGCTGCGTAGGGGAGTATCGGTAAAGCGATGGCGGGCCAGCCGCAGCTGGCCAGCGGGTTAGAGTGCGTTAAGAATACGCAGTGATTCACGATTGAAGGCTGGCAGGTCGTCCGGCGTGCGGCTGGTGACCAGGCGCTCATTATCCACCACTACCTCTTGATCGTAGAAGTCAGCACCGGCATTTTTCAGATCGATAACGATCGCTTTCACGGTGGTCATCTGCCGCCCGCGTACGGCGTTGGCGCTGATCAGCAGCTGAGGTCCGTGGCAGATAGCAAATACCGGTCGGCCCAGCGCAACAAACTCTTTAGTAAAGGCGACGAAACGGTCATCACCGCGCAGCGTATCCGGGGAGTGACCACCCGGGAGCAGCAGGGCATCAAAATCTGCCGGCTGCACGTCATCGATAGATTTGTCTATCTTCACTCTGGCATCACCCTGTTTGCCGGTGATGGTTTTTCCTGCCTCGGTATCAATGGTAATCACTTCGTGGCCAGCCTCTTTATAGGCTTTGGCCGGGGAGGTGAACTCCGAATCTTCAAATTCATCGGTAATTAACACTGCAATCTTCTTGCTCATATTTTCTCCTGTGAACTTGAGTGGTTGATAGGGATAAGTGTGGTTCACACATGCAGAAAATCAACCAGGTCGATTCCGAATGGCAATAAAGGTAAAGAAGACGCAGGCGGCTGGCGTTTGTGAATAGCGCACTTTATGATAATTCTTTGCCGCACCTCCATAAATCAGGACGACTCTATGGCTACCTTGTATTTGATCCTCGCTTTCGGCTCCTATTTTCTCACCAGCATCGCGATGGTGCTGATATTTCTGTTTATCTACACGCGAATTACGCCGCATAACGAATGGCGCTTAATTAAAGAGAATAATCTGGCGGCAACCTGGGGGTTTATCGGTGCGCTACTGGGCTATATCATTCCGCTCGCCAGCGTAGCGATTAACTCCATTAATCTGGTCGATTACCTGGTGTGGGGCGCTGTGGCGCTGGTGATCCAGCTCATCGTCTTTACCGCCGTGCGCCTGTTTATGCGCGATATCAGTCAACGCATCGAAGAGAACAGCGTGGCGGCCGGGTTATTCCTGGGTGGCGTCTCCACCGGCGTCGGTATCCTGAATGCGGCCTGCATGACCTATTAATCTCAACGCAGTTGATGAACAACCTGGTTGCTGCTGCCGCGCCACGGCAGCGCCGGGTCTTTCAGTGCCTGAATAAACTTACCGTCAATCAGCACATTCACCTGCACCACCACCCGCTGCTGCTGAGCGCTTAGCTCGTCCAGCCGATAGCCGGTCCACAGCCAGATATCTTTTCCCTCACATTCGCGCCTGACGCGGCGCAGCAGCCGCCCGACATCCGCCAGGTTCGCCGGGTGCAGCGGATCGCCGCCGGACAGCGACAGCCCCTGGCGCGGAATGCGCGTATCGTTGAGGTCGGCGATCAGCTGCTCTTCCATCTGCAGAGTAAATGGCACGCCGGAATTCAGCCGCCAGGTGCTTTGGTTATAGCAGCCCGGGCACTGATGCACGCAGCCGGAAACAAATAGCGTGCAACGCGTGCCGGGGCCGTTAACGATATCCACCGGATAATACTGATGGATATTCATCCGGGCTGGCCCTGGCGCAGGTGTTTTACCCGGCGCTTAACCTCTTCCTGCTTGCCGGCGTTGAACGGCCTGGCGTCCGGGCTGCCGAGATAGCCGCACACCCGGCGCGTAACGGAGACCCGCGTGCTGTCGTGGTTACCGCATTTCGGGCAGGTGAAGCCTTTGCTGGTGCAGGCAAACTCACCGGTAAAGCCGCACTCGTAGCATTCATCAATCGGGGTGTTGGTGCCGTAATAGGGCACGCGGCTGTAGCTGTAATCCCAGACGTCCTCCAGTGCCTTCAGGTTATGCTGGATATTCGGGTACTCGCCGTAGCAGATAAAACCGCCGTTTGCGATTGGCGGATAGCCCGCTTCAAAGTCGATTTTGTCGTACGGATTGACCTTTTTCTCCACGTCGAGGTGGAAGCTGTTGGTGTAGTAGCCTTTGTCGGTGACGCCCGGCACCACGCCAAATTCGGCGGCGTCGAGGCGGCAGAAGCGGTCGCACAGGTTCTCGCTCGGCGTGCTGTACAGGCTGAAGCCGTAGTCGGTCTCCTCCTTCCACTGATCCACGGCAGCACGCAGGCGGGCGACAATCTCCAGCCCTTTGGCGCGCAGTGCCGCATCATCGTAGGGATGAATCGCCGCGCCGCTCAGCGCGTTTAGCGTTTCGTGAATGCCGATATAGCCCAGCGAGATTGAAGCCCGGCCGTGCTTAAAGATCGCGGCCACTGGCTCATCGGCCTGCAGGCGCACCCCGCAGGCGCCTTCCATATAGAGGATCGGCGCAACCCGCGCTTTCACGTTCTCCAGCCGCGCAATGCGCGTCATCAGCGCCTGCTTCGCCAGCAGCAGGCGCCTGTCCAGCAGCGCCCAGAAGCGCGTTTCATCGCCATCCGCTTCCAGGGCAATGCGCGGCAGGTTGAGGCTGATCACGCCAATATTATTGCGCCCCTCGTGGATCTGCTCGCCGTTCTCCTGATACACGCCGAGGAAGCTGCGGCAGCCCATTGGCGTTTTAAACGAACCGGTGACCTTCACCACCTGGTCATAATTGAGGATATCGGGATACATGCGTTTACTGGCGCACTCCAGCGCCAGCTGTTTGATATCGTAATTCGGCTCGCCGGGAAGGTGGTTCAGCCCGGCTTTAATCGCGAACACCAGCTTGGGAAACACGGCAGTTTTGTGATTTTTGCCCAGCCCGGCGATGCGGTTACGCAGGATCGACTGCTGGATCAGCCGCGCTGCCCAGCTGGTGCCGAGGCCAAAGCCGAAAGTGACAAACGGCGTCTGGCCGTTTGCGGTGTGCAGCGTATTAACCTCATACTCCAGCGACTGGAAGGCGTCGTAGCACTCTTTTTCGCTGCGCGCGCGCGCATAGCCTTCGGCGTCGGCAATCTGCCATTCCTCGGCGGTGGCGCGGTGTTTAGCCAGGCTGGCATCCACGAACGGCGCCAGCACTTCATCAATGCGGTTAATGGTGGTGCCGCCGTAAATGTGGCTGGCGACCTGCGCGATGATCTGCGCGGTGACGGCGGTGGCGGTGGAGATCGACTTAGGCGGTTCGATCTCGGCGTTACCCATTTTGAAGCCGTGCGTCAGCATGCCCTGCAGGTCGATTAGCATGCAGTTAAACATCGGGAAAAACGGCGAGTAGTCGAGATCGTGATAGTGGATCTCGCCGCGCTCATGGGCGCTGACCACCTCACGCGGCAGCATATGCTGACGGGCGTAGTGTTTGGCGACGATCCCGGCCAGCAGATCGCGCTGGGTGGGGATCACCTTGCTATCCTTATTGGCATTTTCATTCAGCAGCGCCGGATTACTCTGTTCGATCAGCCCGCGGATCTCATGGTTAAGGCGCCCGCGCAGTTCACGCGCAATATCACGGTCGTGGCGATACTCAATGTAGCTGCGCGCCAGCTGTGGGTAACGTCCGGCCATCAGCTGGTTTTCCACCGCCTGCTGCACCTCGGCAATATCTATCTGCGGGCGCTGCATCAGCTGGTGGCTAATCGACCTGGCGACGGTATCACAGTAATCTGCATCGTTTATCTGTGCTGCCAGCGCGGCCGCGTGGATCGCCGCCGCAATGCGTGCCGGATCGAAATTTACCCGACATCCGTCGCGTTTAATCACCTGAGTTGCCACTGCGCTTCCCCTATATGTAGTTTTTCAGGGCTATAGTAAGCGCTATATGTAGTGTTTTCTCGTGGAATATTGGCCGTTTTATTGATTTGCCACAAGGAACCCGTCGGCAGCGATTCTCCTCTGCGAGAGAGCCAAACCCTTGGTTTCGATCTCCACTGGCCAACCTTAAACTCAGATCGCCGTTGAGCGCTTCAGGCAAAACAGCGCGGCAATAAACAGCGCACCCGCACCGGCGATAATCGATATTTTCAACGGGTCACCCTGACCCTGCAGCAGTCCCGTCATCAGCGGTCCGCACACCTGGCCAATGCCATAGGTAAAGGTCACCAGCGCCATCAGATTGATGCCGGCAGGAACCGGCAGTTTTTTTGCCAGCGGCATTACCAGCGCGGTGGTGCCCATAAAGGTGAATCCAAAGCCGAGGCAGCAGAGGATCAGCAGCAGCGGTGAGTGGCCGTTCAGCGACAGCAGCACGCAGATGGCCTGCAAAATCAGATTGAAAATCAGTGACAAGGTGATGCCAAAGCGGTGCTCCATCAGCAGCCAGAAAAAACAGCCGGGGATAATCGCCAGCCCGACCAGCGACCACAGATGCTGTGAAATAACGCTATTTGCAAGCTGGTGCGAGATCAGCGGCAGGAAGGTGGCGACAATGATGTAGCCGAACCCGGCCAGGCCATAAACGATTGCCAGCTGCCACCAGCCCACCACGCTGCTTTTGCGTCTCGGTCTCTGCTGAGATTCAGGGGTGAAGGCGATGGCGGTGGGGGATAAAATAATCAGCAGCACCAGCAGGATCAGGCCGATTACGCCCGCGCCAAGCCACAGCGAGGCGGCATGCAGCTGAAGCGCAATCCCGCAATTGACGTACTCATTGCCGAGCAGAATGCCCACGCCAACGCCGGAAAATAGCGAAGCGGTAACCCAGTGATTATTGGTGTGGTGCAGGACGGTGACTGAGCCAAAAATCATCAGTGCGGCACTGGCCAGCCCCGCCAGAAAGCGCACCGCCAGCGCCATATTAACCCGATCTACCCCCGCCATTGCGAAGAGCAGCAGCACGGAAAGCACGGCAAAAATAAACACCATATTTTGCGAGCGCGGGCGGTGAAAGCCACTCCATGAAAACAGCAGGCTGCCGACCAGGTAGCCACCGTAGTTGGCACTCGCCAGCCACGCCAGCTGGGGAAAAGTAAAGATTTTCTCCTCCAGCATTTTCGGCAGCATCGGCGTATATAAGAAACGGCTGATGCCAACGCCCAGGGCCAGCAGCAGCACGCCATAAAAGGCGGTGCGGATATTAGTATGAATAAGCCGTTCTTTATCGCTATGCGCCATGAATAATATTCCTTTTATCCATCATTGAGAGCGTGAAAGGTTAGCATGCGGTGCCATGATGAATACGTTACCTTTAGTGTGTTCAGGACGCTGTTTATTTAATTCAGCCTGATTAGTCAACTTTAGCCTTTTTTGATATTTCATACGGCACGTTGAGCGCAGAATAAACTCAGCTGCTGCTATTTAATAAAAAAACTTCAGCTAACAGGGGTTATAATATGAGTAAAATAAGCATCGCTATTATCGGCGCCGGTTCGAGAGGTATCAGCCTGTTGGAAAGAATAGTCACACTGTATCCTGACTATTGTTCCAATAAGCAAATGGAAATATGGCTGATTGATAAAAATGAAGCGGGATTTGGCGTGCACTTAGCGAACCAGCCCGGCTACTTTCTGGCTAACACCGTCGCTTGTCAAATCACCCTGTATGGTGACGAAAGCGTCGCCGCTACAGGAAATATACGTCAGGGCCCCGATTTATATCAGTGGGCGCGTGACCAGGGTTATAAAAAATCAGGGCAGTTGTACTCCAGGCTTTCTCAGGGAGAAGAGATTTCGCCTGACGACTATCTGCCGCGCACGCTGTTAGGGGAGTATCTTAACTCAGTCTATTTGAGTATTTTGCACAACCTTCCTCCAGGTATTACGCTGAACGTCATTCGCGGTTATGCCGTTCAGGTCAGTTCGTTTTCAAACCATACGGTTAAGATCAAGTTAGATAATGATTTAAAAATAAAGGCCAACTATCTTTTTCTCGCGACCGGACACGGTGAAAGCCGGTCGACGGAAGAGGACCTGCGTATTCAACGCTTCGTTTCGGGTAACCTGCATAAAAATAAATCACTGCGCTATATTCGGCGCCCCTACGAGCTGCGTAAATATAGCCACGTTGCCAGGGCCAGCAAGGTGATTATCGGCGGAATGGGTTTAACCACCTACGACATTATTGCCAGACTGACCTGCGGCTGCGGGGGGCGATTTAGCGACGCCGGTCATCGCCTGATTTATCACCCATCCGGTGATGAACCGCAAATTTACATTTATTCCCGGCAGTCGCTGCCTGCAGGCAGCCGTGGCGTGAATCAGAAGGGGGCCAGCGGGCGCTATCTGGCGCATTTTTTCACCCTGGATGCCATCGATCGCTTACGCCAGCGGACAGCGCAGGGAAAAATCGACTTTGTTGCCGACCTGCTGCCGCTGCTGATCAAAGAAATGTGTTACGTCTACAGCTGCGTCGAGCGGGGGGAATGGACGCAGGCTCGGGATTATCAGGCCGGTGCGGCTGAACGTGAGGCGATCAATCAGCTCTTCTATCCGCATCAGGGGTTAACCTTTTCGACCCTTGAAGAGTGGCGGGCATGGTTTAAAGCCCTGCTGATAAAGGATATTGCTGACGCTGAAAAGGGCAATGTTGACGGCGCACTCAAGGCCGCTGCCGATGTCATCAGGGATACGCGCGATATTCTGCGTTATGCCATCAACTACGGTGGATTGACGCCACAATCGCATCGTCAGTTTCTGAGTGAGTTTTGCCCGATATTCAACCGTATTGCGGTGGGGCCGCCCTTAAGGCGTAATCAGGAGTTACTGGCTCTACTCGAGAGCGGCGTAGTCGCGCTGGCGGGCGGGCCCGCTGCCCGATTAATGTGTCAGCCGGAAAGCGGCCATTTTGCCCTGTATACCTCTTTTACACAGGAAGAGAGCGTGACGCTGGCTGATATCCTGATTAAAGCCCGTATTGCGCCATTTTCACCCGCCAGCGACAACTCAAGGCTCTACCATAATCTGCTGGCTGAAGGGGTGGTCAGGCCCTATGACAATGAGGGGTTTCTCGCGGGCGGGATAGATATCGACAGGCAGCACCACGTCATCAGCCGTAAAAAAATCAGTCAGAAGAACATCTATGCCCTGGGTCCGCCGGTGGAAGGGCCGAACTATTTTACCTATGTGCTGCCGCGCCCGGCGGTGAACTCAACGGCACTGCAGGAGGCCGCGCGTTGTGTCGTCGACATGTATCAAAATATCCGTAAACACGCGGGCAGCTGATGCGATCTGCTGCCCATCACTCTGCTGCGATATTTTTTGCCGTCCTGAAGTGCCATGGCGGTTGCATTAAACCCTGAGGAGTTACTACTATTGTCGGTTGCTGTAGAGCGGACCCCATTCCGCTCTGGTTACTCAGGGATACTGCCCGATGTCGTCCGTCGCTTATAATGAAAAACAGGTCATTCGCTGGCTCGGTGCGCGAACCGTTGCGCGCGCGCGCGATTTGATCGCCAGCGTGCAAAATATAGCGTGGCAGAACACCCTGTTGACCGGCGAAGTACCGGGGCGCAAAGCGGAACCTTTCAACGTTATCGTCCACTTCAGCCGCCCGCAGGGCAGGCTGCATGCCAGCGGCGAGTGCAGCTGCGCGGTGAAAAATAACTGCAAGCACGTGGCGGCGCTGATGCTGGCCAACCTGCAACCGCGCCAGCCGAAGATCGCGGTGGCGCTTGAGACGATTCAGGCCGAGCCGGTGCCGGTCCTGCAGCTGGAGTCACGCGCCAAGTTTATCAGCGGTTATGGCCACTACGGCCATCGCCAGAAGCGCCTCGACTTCGCCGCAGTCAGCTTTGACTACGCCGGAGTAAGGGTGGATGCCAATAGCCGGGCCGAGAGTTTTGCCGACCGCGCCGGGCAGCGTTACCACGTTCAGCGCCATGCCGAAGAGGAGCAGTCGTGGCTGGCGCAGATCGCCAGCATCGGGCTGCAGACCATTCCTGCCGGCCATATCTACACTCCGGCGCCGCTGCCGCCAGCGATCTTCGCACCGGAATCTCCCGCCCTGTGGCGCGACTTTATCAAAAAAGGCCTGCCGGCCCTGCGCAGGCGCGGCTGGCGCGTCAGTATGGACGACGACTTCACCTGGAATATCACCGAGGTGGAAGCGATAGAAGGGCGCGCGGTACAGGGCGATGATGGCTGGTTCGATCTGGAGCTGGCAATGAAAATCGGCCGCCGTCGCGTGCGGCTGGAACCGCTGCTGGCACGCCTGTTTGCCGCCGATCGTCGCTGGATGTCCGGCAATCTCAGCCTGATCCCGGACGATGAGCAGATTGAGCTGCGCGACGAGCGCAACCAGCGCCTGCTGTTCCGCGCCGCACAGCTGAAACCGCTGGTCGGCAACCTGATCGATCTGTTTGACAGTGAAAGCCCACAGCCGCTGAGATTAGCCGCATGGGATGTCGGCCGCCTCAGCCAGGGCGATGACCGCAGCCGCTGGATATTTGACGGCGACAACGCGGTGCACCAGCTTGCGGAGCGCCTCAACGGCAATACGGGGGTACAGCCGGTGGCGCCCCCTGCCGGGCTGCGGGCCACGCTGCGCGACTATCAGCAGCAGGGCGTTAACTGGATGCAGTTCCTGCGTCAGCACCAGCTGGCTGGGGTACTGGCGGATGATATGGGGTTAGGTAAAACCATTCAGACGCTGGCGCACCTGCTGGTGGAGAAAGAGGCGGGGCGGCTCGACCGCCCTGCGCTGATCGTGGTGCCCACCACGCTGGTGCACAACTGGTGCTGCGAAGCCGCGCGTTTCGCCCCCGATCTGCGTGTGCTGGCGCTCACCGGCCCGCAGCGCAAAGAGTTTTACCACAGCATTGAACAGTATGACGTGGTGATCACTACCTACTCGCTGCTGTGGCGCGACCAGCCTCAGCTGGTGGCGCACTACTACCACCTGCTGATCCTTGATGAGGCGCAGTACGTGAAAAACAGCGCCTCGCGCGCTGCCTCGGTGATCCGCATGCTGAAAACCCGCCACCGCCTGTGCCTGACCGGCACCCCGCTGGAAAACCACCTCGGCGAGCTGTGGTCGCAGTTTGACTTCCTGCTGCCCGGTTTTCTCGGCAGCGAGCGCGACTTTACCCAGCACTGGCGTATTCCGGTGGAGCGCAACGGCGACAGGGTGCGGCGCGAGCTGCTGGCGAAGCGCGTGCGGCCATTTATGCTGCGCCGCCGCAAGCAGGAGGTGGCGAAAGAGCTGCCGCCGAAAAACACCATTGTGCGCAGCGTGGCGCTCGACGGCGCCCAGCGCGAACTGTATGACCAGGTGAAATCGGCCATGCACGACCGCGTGCAGCTGGCGGTGCAGCAGCAGGGCGCCGGGCGCAGTCATCTGCTGGTGCTGGACGCGCTGCTCAAGCTGCGCCAGATCTGCTGCGATCCGCGCCTGCTGGCCGACCCGCGCGCTGAAAAGGTTAAGCACTCGGCCAAGCTGGCGCTGCTGCGTGAGATGCTGCACGATCTGCTGGCGGAGGATCGCCGAATTCTGATCTTCTCGCAGTTCACCACCATGCTGGCGATCATTGCGGAGGAGCTGACTAAAGCTCGTATCCCGTTTGTCACCCTCACCGGCAGCACCCGTGACCGCACTGCGCCGGTCGAACGCTTCCAAAACGGCGAAGTGCCGGTGTTTCTGATTAGCCTCAAGGCGGGCGGCGTCGGTCTGAACCTGACGGCGGCGGATACCGTGATCCACTACGATCCCTGGTGGAACCCGGCAGCAGAAAATCAGGCCACCGATCGCGCGTACCGCCTGGGTCAGGATAAGCCGGTGTTTGTCTATAAGCTGATCGCTGCCGATACCATAGAAGAGAAGATTGTGGCGCTGCAGCAGCAGAAAGCCGATCTGGCGGGGGAGATCCTTGACGACGAGCTGAGCGAACCGAGCCAGTTTAGCCCGGACGATTTAACCGCGCTTTTCTCATAAATAAGTCGGGGTCAGGCAGGCCTGACCCCAGGACTCAATCTTAGGCGTTCTGCCCGATGCGGCGATCTTCGGCCATGCAGGCCGCGGCGGTAAACAGAATATCCGCCGAAGAGTTCAGCGCGGTTTCCGCTGAATCCTGCAATACGCCGATAATAAAGCCGACCGCCACCACCTGCATCGCCACCTCATTCGGTATGCCGAACATATTACAGGCCACCGGGATCAGCAGCAGCGAGCCGCCCGCCACGCCGGATGCGCCGCAGGCGCAAATCGAGGCCACCAGGCTCAGCAGAATAGCCGTGGCCACATCCACCTGAATTCCCAGCGTATGCACGGCCGCCAGCGTCAGCACGGTGATGGTGATCGACGCGCCGGCCATGCTGATATTGGCACCGATCGGAATCGATACCGAATAGGTGTCTTCATCCAGGCCCAGCTTTTTCGCCAGTGCCATATTCACCGGAATATTGGCGGCGGAGCTGCGGGTAAAGAACGCGGTCACGCCGCTTTCACGCAGGCAGGTAAACACCAGCGGATACGGATTACGGCGGATCTGCCACCACACCAGCAGCGGGTTAAACACCAGCGCCATCAGCAGCATACAGCCGATCAGCAGCCCCAGCAGGCTGGCATAATCCCACAGCGCATCGAAGCCGGTAGAGGCGAGGATCGAACCGACCAGGCCGAAAATGCCGATCGGCGCAAAGCGGATCACAATACGCACCAGGCGGGTCACCGCATCGGAGGCATCGTTGAGGAAAGTGCGGGTGCTCTCGCTGCTGTGGCGGAAGGCAAAGCCAAGGCCAATCGCCCACACCAGAATGCCGATGTAGTTGGCGTTCATCAGCGCGCTAATCGGGTTCGATACCATGCTCATTAGCAGGCCGTGCAGCACTTCAAGGATGCCGGAAGGCGGCACGATCTCGCTGCTGGCCGCGCGCAGCGTCAGGTTCTGCGGCAGCAGATGGCTGGCAACCACCGCGACCACGGCAGCGCAGAAGGTGCTGAGCAGATAAAGGATAACGATCGGGCGGATATTGGTCTTCTGCCCCTGCTGGTGGTTCGCAATCGACGAGATCACCAGCACCAGCACCAGCAGGGGGGCCACGGCTTTCAGCGCGCTGACAAACAGCTCGCCGAGCAGGCCAACCGCCAGCGCATGACTTTTTGAGAACCAGGCCAGGGCAATACCGGCCAGCAGTCCAATCATAATTTGTGTTACCAGGCTGCCCTGCATCAGGCGCTGTATCAGCCCGCGTCCGCTGTTTTCTGTCCGCATAATATTAAATCGCTATTGTTATCGGTGTGTCTGAGAGTTTGCGAGGGGCAGTATAAGGAAATGTTCTGACAGGGGAAGGGAAAAATCAGGTTTTGTCACCTGCGGGTCAGGCATCGGCGCGGGTCGACCACCTGGATAACAGTGATAAATGGCATAGCGGGGGGCTCACTATGCCCGGAGTGGGATGGCCAGAAATGCCTGACCCGTTTCTCCGGCGCCCCCGCTAACTCACTCCTGACGCAGCTGCAAATCGAGCGGCGTTTTGCTCGGCTCACCGCCAATCTCGCGCGCCAGCTTCGGCACCATATAGCCTGACACCATGCTCAGCAGCTGGCGCATGATGGCGCGTGCTTCATCGTCGGAGACGTAGAAGTGCGCGGCGCCCTGCACTTTATCCAGCACGTGCAGGTAATAAGGCAGGATCCCGGCGTCAAACAGCGCATTGCTCAGCTGCGCAAGGGCGGGGGCATTATCGTTAACGCCGCGCAGCAGCACGCTCTGATTAAGCAGCGTCACCCCGGCACGTTTCAGCATGCGCATGCCGTGGCGCAGATCGTCGTCAATCTCCTGCGCGTGGTTAATGTGCGTGACCATCAGCGTTTGCAGACGCGACTGCGCCAGCCGCTGGCACAGCGCTTCGGTAATGCGCTTCGGGATCACCACCGGCAGGCGACTGTGAATGCGCAGGCGCTTCAGATGCGGGATCTGCTCCAGTTCGCCGATCAGCCAGTTCAGTTCATGATCCTTCGCCATCAGCGGATCGCCGCCGGAGAAAATAATCTCATCCAGTTCTGGCTGTTGTCGGATATACTCCAGGGCCTGCTGCCAGTTGCGTTTGTTGCCCTGGTTGTCCGAGTAAGGAAAATGGCGGCGGAAGCAGTAACGGCAATTGACGGCGCAGCCGCCTTTGACCAGCAACAGCGCACGATTACGATATTTATGTAACAGACCCGGCACCACACTGCTCTGCTCATCGAGCGGATCGGTACTGTAGCCCGGTGCATCGACAAACTCCTGCTTTGAGGTGATCACCTGTAGCAGCAGCGGATCCTGCGGATCGCCTTTGCGCATACGTGCCGCAAAGGCGCGCGGGACGCGCAGGGCGAAAAGACGCCGTGCGTCATGGCCTGAAACCAGTTCAGGGTGATGTTGCAACGCTAAAAGTTGCAGTAATTCATCCGGATCAGTGATTACATCAGCAAGTTGATGCAACCAATCTTCTCGCACAGGGGGATTTAGGGTTACAATGTGTGCCATTTTTTTGGCTAAGTACCAGTTATAAATTGTAGAGGGCCTTCATGGCGACTTATTCTAGCAACGATTTCCGTCCCGGTCTTAAAATCATGTTCGAAGGCGAGCCTTATGCCATCGAATCAAGCGAGTTTGTTAAGCCGGGTAAAGGCCAGGCATTCGCACGCGTAAAAATGCGTCGTCTGCTGACCGGAAGCCGCGTTGAGAAAACTTTCAAATCTACCGACTCCGCTGAAGGCGCTGACGTAGTAGATACCAACCTGAACTACCTGTACAACGACGGCGAGTTCTTCCACTTTATGCACCCGGAAAGCTTCGAACAGCACCCTGTTGAAGCGAAAACCGTTGGCGATGCGGCTAAATGGCTGCTGGACAACGCAGAGTGCATCGTGACCCTGTGGAACGGCAAACCAATCCAGGTTCTGCCACCGAACTTCGTTGAGCTGGAAATCACCGATACTGACCCAGGCCTGAAAGGCGACACGGCAGGTACCGGCGGCAAGCCAGCGACTCTCTCTACCGGTGCGGTAGTGAAAGTGCCACTGTTTGTGCAGATTGGCGAAGTGATTAAAGTTGATACCCGTTCTGGCGAATACGTTTCCCGCGTAAAATAAGCCCGATCGAAGGGGCCTGGCATCGTCAGGCCCTTCTCACGTTTCCCCTCAATTTCTTTTTAGCCCGCAAAACATGCAGGTAGATAAATTACGGCTATGCTTATATCGCTGTGCTTATCTCTAATTAAAAGGAAATTGCTATGAAGAAAAGTATTGTTGCTGTTCTTTCTGTTCTGGTGCTCTCTTCGGTGCTGACGGCCTGTAACACCACGCGTGGCGTGGGTGAAGACGTTGAAGCCGGCGGTAAAGCTATTCAGAAAAGCACTAACTGATCAGTATGATGGGCCGGTGCCTGCGCACCGGCTTTGCTATTGCTGATTCACCCAGATCAGTTTATCCACGGCGAACCCTTCCTGACGTGCCTGTGACACCAGCTGTTCTTTGACCTGCGGCGCCAGCTGCGGCGTGCGCGACAGGATCCACAGATATTCCCGATTCGGCCCGCATACCAGCGCGTGCTGATAATCCTTATCCAGCGCAATCACGTTATAGCCACCGTAGAACGGCCCGAAGAACGAGACTTTCAGCGCGGCCTGCTGCGGGGATCCGGTAAAGTACGCTTTGCCGATGCTCTCCTGCCACTTCTGCTTCTTAGGATTGAAACCCCGGTTGACCACCTTCAGGCCACCGTCGTCACGCTTGCTGTAGGTGGCCGTCACGTGATCTAACCCACGTTCAAACGGATGGTTGAGGCGGGCGATCTCATACCAGCTGCCAAGATAGCGATCGGCGTCGAAGCCGGAGATCGGGGTGATCCCTTTAGGTGGGGTGGTGGTGCAGGCAACCGAGAGTAGCGCGGCGCCGCCGGCGGTGATCATTTTCCACAGTGACATAGGCCATTCCTTTTATAATGAATGGCCTGAGTATAGTCTCTATTTTGCCGGGCAGTGGCCGGGTATGCCCCTGAGGTATCGACAGAAATGACCTTCATCGCTAAAGGTCGGCTAACCGGTCTGAGCTCAGCCTGAGCACGCCGGAACGGCAAAAGACGCTCCCTGCGGGCCTCGGCACGCGGCATCCCTGCCGCGTGACGTCCGGCTTACCTCAGGCTGAGCTCATCCCCCGCTATCATCGTGCTCGCTGTGAGTTTTCAAACCGCGACGATGAAGCTTCGCCACTACACGGCAATCACCCCAATCACCGCGACTGCGCTCAGCACGGCGGCAATGCCGTAGCACAGCAGTTTGCTGCGCGGGATGTGCACTTTCAGGTCGTGCAGGCTATGGTGCAGGCGATGCAGGCTGCACCACAGCGGCAGCACAATCACCAGCAGCAGCAGCAGCCTGCCGCCGGGCGACTGCGCGAAGCCAACAATGCGCTGATAGCTGAATGCATCGGCTGAAGCCCAGCCCAGCGGCAGCAGCAGGCCGACCAGCAGCACCACTACCGGGCTGACCAGCGCGGCCCACATCCCCCCAGCACCAAACAGCCCCCAGAAAAGGGGTTCATCCGAACGTTGCGGTTGCGTTTTCATCTTCTCTCCTCAGGCGTTTAGCGCCACGCTCAGCACCACGGCGGTGATAACGATAAATGCTGCCCACAGCCCTTTGATCACCGGCTCCGGCGACAGCTTTTCCCCTTTAACGATAATAATCTGCGCCTTGGGGGCCAGATCGAACCAGGTTTTACTGTGCAGCAGCGCTGCCGCCAGCGTGACGAGGTTCAGCAGCAGCACGATGGGGTGCTGGAGGAAATCAACGAATCCCGCCCAGCTCTGCGGCCCGTTTTTCAGGGCAAACAGCCCGGCGATCAGCTCAATGCTGAACCACAGCGCCGGCAGCGCCGTGCCTTCACGCAGCATATAGAAACGGTAAAACGCCAGCGACTGCCACCAGCTGCCGCGCATCGGGCGAACATAAGCGTTACGTTTTGTGGTCATCACAGCCTCCTTAATGGGGTTTCAGCATGGCAATCAGGAAATCTTTACTGCTTTCAATTTTGCCCTGCTGGATGGCGGCGGCCGGGTCGACGTGTTTCGGGCACACCTGCGAACAGAAGCCGACAAACGTACAGCTCCACACGCCGTTGGCGCCGTTGAGCTGCGGCATGCGCTCTGCCTTGCCCCGGTCGCGGCTGTCGAGGTTATAGCGGTGGGCGAGGGTGATGGCCGCCGGGCCAATAAACTCCGGGTTAAGACCAAACTGCGGGCAGGCGGCGTAGCACAGGCCGCAGTTGATGCAGCCGGAGAACTGGTGGTACTTCGCCATCTGCCCCGGCGTCTGCAGACCCGGGCCTTCACCGGCGCTGCGCGTGTTGCCGATGATCCAGGGTTTGATCGCTTCCAGGCTCTCGATAAAGTGGGTCATATCGACCACCAGGTCACGCTCGATCGGGAAGTTCGCCAGCGGCTCAACCCTGATGCCATGCGGATAATCACGCAGGAAGGTTTTACAGGCCAGCTTCGGCACGCCGTTGACCATCATGCCGCAGGAGCCGCAGATCGCCATGCGGCATGACCAGCGGTACGAAAGGTCAAAGGCGAGGTTATCTTTAATAAATCCGAGCGCATCGAGCAGCGAGGTTTGCTCATCCCACGGCACGGTAAAGAACTCGTGGCGCGGCAGGCGGTCGGTTTCCGGGTTGTAGCGCAGAATTTCAATTTCACGCTGCCTGATGTCACTCATGGGCGGGCTCCTTTGTAGCTTTCTCCTCAGACGCCGCACCGTATACGCGGGCGGCGGGCGGCAGGCGGGTGATGGCGACCGGCTGATAGCTCACCGATGGCGCGCCCTGCGGGTTGAAGGTGGTCAGGGTGTGGCTGAGGAAGTGTTGGTCATCGCGGGTGGTGCAGCCTTCATCCAGCCGCTGGTGCGCACCTCTCGACTCTCTGCGCCCAATAGCCGAGTGCGCCATGCATTCGGCCACGTCCAGACCGTGCCCCAGCTCGACGGTGTAGAGCAGCTCAGTGTTAAACACGCTGGAGCTATCGGTGACGCGCACGTTGTTAAAGCGCTCTTTCAGCTCGGCCAGCTTGTCGATAGTCTTCTGCATCAGCTCGGTGGTGCGGTAGATACCGCAGCCCTCTTCCATCGCCATGCCCATCTCATCGCGCAGCTGCGCCAGGTTCTCGCTACCCTGCGGATTAACCCGTCCATATAGCCGCTTTTCGATGTCGCCGCTCTGGGCGCTCAGCGCGGCATCCGGCGCTTTATGCGGCAGGGAAGCGCGCTGTGCGGCCTGCTCACCGGCCAGGCGGCCAAACACCACCAGTTCGGCCAGCGAGTTAGACCCCAGGCGATTGGCGCCGTGTAGCCCGACGGACGAGCATTCGCCGACGGCGTACAGCCCCTGAATCCGCGTTTCGCACTGCGCATTCGTCTCAATGCCGCCCATGGTGTAGTGCGCAGTCGGGCGCACCGGGATCGGCGCGACGATGGGATCGACGCCGACATAGGCTTTGCTCAGCTCGCAGATAAACGGCAGCCGCTCGCGCAGCTTTTTCTCCCCGAGGTGGCGCAGGTCGAGATACACCACATCGCCGCGCGGCGTGGAAACGGTGCGGCCAGCACGCCACTCGTGCCAGAAAGCCTGTGAAACCTTATCGCGCGGGCCGAGCTCCATATATTTGTTTCTCGGTTCACCGAGCGGCGTTTCCGGCCCCATGCCGTAATCCTGCAGGTAGCGGTAGCCCTCTTTATTGACCAGAATGCCGCCCTCACCGCGACAGCCTTCGGTCATCAGGATGCCGGAACCCGGCAGGCCGGTTGGGTGATACTGCACAAACTCCATATCGCGCAGCGGCACGCCGTGGCGGAATGCCATACCCATACCGTCCCCGGTGACGATGCCGCCGTTGGTGTTGTAGCGGTAGACGCGGCCCGCCCCGCCGGTGGCGAGGATCACCGACCGGCCGCGCACTTCCAGCAGCGTGCCCTCCATCATATTCATCGCCACCAGACCGTGCGTCGCACCGTCATCCACCAGCAGATCGAGAACGAAATGCTCATCCAGGCGCTGGATCTGCGGGTATTTCAGCGAGGTCTGAAACAGGGTATGCAGCATATGGAAGCCGGTTTTATCGGCGGCAAACCAGGTGCGTTCGATCTTCATGCCGCCGAAGCGGCGCACGTTGATCGAACCGTCGTCCTTGCGGCTCCACGGGCAGCCCCAAAGCTCCAGCTGCGCCATCTCCTGCGGACAGTGCTCAACGAAGTAGTCGACCACCGGCTGCTCGCACAGCCAGTCGCCGCCCGCCACGGTGTCGTGAAAGTGCGAATCGAAGCTGTCCTGCTGCTGGGTCACGGCGGCGGCTCCGCCCTCGGCGGCAACCGTGTGGCTGCGCATCGGATAGACTTTGGAAATCAGCGCAATCTTCAGTTTCGGGTTGGCTTCTGCAGCGGCGATTGCCGCCCGCAGTCCCGCTCCACCAGCGCCGACAATCACCAGATCGGTATTCAGGGTCTGCACGGTTTACTCCCCATTATTGATGTTTTTCAGGCTTACCAGAGAGATAGCGGCAGGCATTGCCCGCCAGTCGCCGCCCAGTATAGGTGGGTTAAAAATGCGCTAAGTTGATGTGTTCGGGCATTTGGGTGGGTTGCTGGCAAAAAGTCAGCGCAGGTGCCATAAAAGGAGATGAGGGTTTTATTTCCTGGTGAATTGTGTGTTGCTGCGGCGACAGGTAGACTTCCTCCCCCTGACTGACTTAGAGGTAGCAACATGAGCGAAACGTCCAGCTGGCAGCCAAGCGCACCCATCGCAAACTTATTAAAACGTGCGGCAATTATGGCTGAAATCCGGCGTTTCTTTGCCGATCGTGGCGTTCTGGAAGTGGAAACCCCGGCGATGAGCCAGGCGACGGTGACCGATGTCCACCTGTTCCCGTTCCAGACGCGCTTTGTCGGTCCGGGGGCGGCGGCAGGGGTGGATCTCTATCTGATGACCAGCCCGGAGTACCATATGAAGCGCCTGCTGGCGGCCGGAAGCGGCCCGATTTATCAGCTGTGCCGCAGCTTCCGCAATGAAGAGATGGGCCGTCACCACAACCCGGAATTCACCATGCTGGAGTGGTATCGTCCGCACTACGATATGTATCGCCTGATGAATGAGGTCGATGACCTGATGCAGCAGGTGCTGGAGTGCGCCCCGGCGGAAACCCTCTCTTACCAGCAGGCGTTTATCCGCCATCTGGAGATTGACCCGCTGTCGGCGGATAAAGCGCAGCTGCGCGAAGTGGCGGAGAAGCTCGGCGCGGGCGATCTGGCCAACCGCGAGGAAGATCGCGATACCCTGCTGCAGCTGCTGTTTATGCTCGGCGTGGAGCCGGAGATCGGCAAAGAGAAACCGGCCTTTGTTTACCACTTCCCGGCGACCCAGGCGGCGCTGGCGGAGATCAGCACCGAAGATCACCGCGTGGCGGAGCGTTTTGAGGTCTACTTCAAGGGCATCGAGCTGGCGAACGGCTTCCGTGAACTGACCGACAGCCGCGAGCAGCGGCTGCGCTTTGAGCAGGATAACCGCAAGCGCGCCAAAGCCGGGCTGCCGCAGCAGCCGATTGATACCAACCTGCTGGACGCCCTGGCGCACGGTATGCCTGATTGTTCCGGCGTGGCGCTGGGCGTCGATCGTATTGTGATGCTGGCGCTGAAGGCGGAAAAGCTGAGCGATGTCATCGCCTTTACCGTCGATCGTTGCTAAGCCAGGTTTACCCTGGCGTCAGCTCTGCATCCCGATTGCCCGCGCCGCTTCCATCAACGCATAGCGGTAGCCGCGAATGCCGTAACCGCAGATCACGCCCTGCGCCACGTCTGACAGATACGAATGATGACGGAATGGCTCACGCTTGTGCACGTTGGTGATATGCACCTCCCACAGCGGCAGCGCAACGGCGGTGACCGCATCGCGAATCGCCACCGAGGTGTGCGTCCACGCTGCGGGATTGATCACCAGCGCCTGCGCGTGCAGGCGCGCCTGCTGGATCCACTCAATCATCTCGCCTTCGTGGTTGGTCTGGCGAAACTCAATCGCCACGTCCAGCTCCCGGGCGCTGGCGCGACACAGCGCTTCAACGTCGGCGAGGGTATCAGAGCCGTAGGTTTGCGGCTCGCGGGTGCCCAGCAGATTGAGGTTAGGGCCGTTCAGTACATAGATAGTGCTCATCATGACTCCTGTGATTCAGTAAAGCCAAACAGCCGCTTAGGCGTGTGCCACAGCACCTGACGGCGGCGTTTTTCGTCGGGGATCAGCTGTTCAATCAGCATCAACTGGGTGCCCATATCCATCCGCTCTCCCGCACGCAGAAACGGCCAGTCAGATCCCCACATGCAGTTCTCCGCGCCAAACGCCTCCAGCAGCGCCAGCAGGTAAGGGTGGCCATCTTTCCACGGATAGTGCTGGTGGGAAAACTTCGCCAGCCCGGAGAGCTTCACGCTGGTCCGCTGCTGGCCTGCCAGCGAGAGCAGCGCCTGAAACGCGGGCTGCGCCAGCCCGGCGCTGACGTCCGGCCTGCCGGAGTGGTCAATCAGCAGGCGCGTGCGGGTGCGTGACAGCATCGGCATCAGCGCGGGCAGCTGATCGTTCTGCACCTGAATCTGGGCGAAGAGATCCAGCTCTGCCAGCCTGCCCATCAGGGCATCCAGCTGCACAAAGGGCTCGGTGCCCAGCATCGCCACGTTCAGCGCAATGCCGACAATTCCCTGCGCCTGCAGGCTGGCGAGCGTGTCGCTGTCCACGTCACGCGGCACCACCGCAATCCCCTTAAAACGCCCCGCGCCGCGCTTGATGGTATCCAGCAGGCAGCGGTTGTCGGTGTTATAGCCTGAGGTCGGGCCGACAATCAGCGAGTGGCGAATGTGGTAAGCCTGCATCACCGCCCGGTAGTAATCCGGCGTCGCCAGCTCGTGGCCGTCAGGGTTATAGGCGCTCTCGGGCGCCCAGGGAAAATTCGCCGGATCAAATACGTGGTGATGACAGTCGATAACCGGTTGCGTCAACATCAGTCTGCTTTCCCCGCCACAGAGTAGAGCACCTGCTGATTACGCGTCTGCTGGAACTGTTCCAGCGTCTCTCCGCGCATCGCCGAGTAGATATGCAGGTTCGAGACACCCACCACCGCGCCCAGTTTTTCCAGCAGGAAAAAGCTGACGCCGTAGTGGATCATGCCGCGCCAGTCGAGCTGATTGATCAGCGTTTGCTCTTCAGCGGTCAGCCCGGCTTCATCAAACAGCGCCTGCGGCGCGTCGCGGAAGCGCTTACGCCATTCCGGCTGGATCATGCGGTGCAGGAAGCGATTAATGCGCAGGGCCTTCAGGCTGCGTGCCTGGGTGAACGGATAGGTGCCCGGCAGCTTTTCCACGCCGTTCATCTGCAGGTTGATCTTATCGCGCTGGCGCTGATGCACATCGACCGGCGCCTCGCGCGACTGGTTTTCGAGGATCAGCGTGGCAATCCCGGTCATCGACGGCAGATAGTAGTCCTGATGCAGTTTCTCCACGTTGGCCGACAGCGCGCCGCGCATAATCAGCCACATAATCACTTCCGCCCCCTCCAGACCGCCCAGGGTGGCATATTCGGCGAGCGTAATCTCGGTCAGGCGCTCAGGGTCGTTAATCAGCAGGTCGATAAACTGCGCGTCCCACTCGGGATTATTAAACCCGCAGCGCTCGCCGTGCACCTGGTGCGACACGCCGCCGGTCGCCACCACGGCCACCTTTAAATCTTCCGGGAAGCTTTCAACCGCGCGTTTCAGCGCCTGGCCCAGCTTGTAAGAGCGCCGCGCCGTGGGGATTGGGAACTGCAGCACCCCGACCGCCAGCGGGACGATCTGCATCGGCCAGCCACCCTGCCAGGGCGCCAGCGCCGACAGCGGCGAAAACAGGCCGTGATCCAGCGCTTTATCCTGGAAGAAGGACATATCGAACTCATCGGCCATCAGGCTGGCGCCAATATGCTGCGACAGGGCGGCATGACCACGCACCGGAGGCAGATCGCGCGCGCCGCCCCCTTCATCCGCAACGGCATACTGGTCGTCAATGCCCAGCACAAAGGCCGAATAGTGGTCGAAGAAGAATGAGGTGACGTGATCGTTGAACACGTACAGCAGCACGTCCGGTTTCTTCTCCTCCAGCCAGCGCTGCATCGGCGCAAAGCCGTCGAAAATGGGCGCCCAGGCGCCTTCCTGCTGCTTATTGTGATCGACCGCAAAGCCAATCGTAGGGGTGTGGGAAACGGCCAGACCGCCGATAATTTTTGCCATGAGTGGTGACCTCTGGTTTAACGGTTATTCAGGGTACGCGACAGGGACGGCAGGTCATTAAGGTCGATGCCTTTGACCTGACGGGACACCTGAGCAGGATGATGTCGGGTGATTGAAAGCGCCGCTAATACAGCCGGGAGCGACAAAACGATAAAAATAGCGGTCTGCCCCGGGAACACGCCGAGCAGCACGCCGCCCAGGGAAGAGCTGATAATGGCCCCGCTGCGGCCGATGCCGTGCATCCAGCACACGCCGGTGGCGCGCATTTCGGTCGGGTAAAATGCCGGAGAAAATGCCTGCAGGCCGGTCTGCGCGCCGTTGATGCAGACCCCCGCAAGGAACACCAGCAGCGCCAGCACCGACGGGCCAAAGCCCCAAATGCCCTGGGAGACCAGGCACAGGCTGCCCATCAGATAGAACACCGCGATAACGTATTTCGCCTTAAAGCGGTCCATCAGCCCGCCGACCAGCAGCCCGCCAACCGTGCCGCCCAGCTGGAACAGGCCCGCAACGATCGCCGCCCGCTCCAGCGTTACGCCGCCAGAACGCATAATGGTCGGCAGCCAGCCGTTCAGCAGATAGATGACGAACAGCCCCATGAAGTAGGTGAGCCACAGCACCAGCGTCCCGCCCGCATAGCCGCGGCTGAACAGCTGCAGCACCTGCGCTTTTTTCGGGATCAGCGGAGCATTGAGAATAAAGGCGGTGCCTGCGGAAAACTCGCCCCCCAGCCGCTGAAGCACGGCAGCGATCTTGTCGCGGCTGACTTTGCGCACCACCATATACATCGCCGATTCCGGCAGTAACCACACCAGCAGCGGCAGCATCAGCAGCGGCAGCAGGCCGCCCAGACCGAGCACGGACTGCCAGCCATAATGCGGCAGCATTCCGGCCGCGACAAACCCGCCCAGCCCCGAACCAATATTAAAACCGCTATACATCACGGTGATCATCAGGCTGCGGCGGCGCTCCGGCATATATTCCGATACCAGGGTCACGCAGTTGGGCATCACCGCACCCAGCCCGAGGCCGGTAAGAAAGCGCAGCGCGCCCATTTCCAGCGGGGTGCGGGCGAAGGCGCTCAGCAGACTGAAGCTGGAGAAGACGGCAATCGACAGCAGCAGGACGCGCTTGCGGCCAAATTTATCGGACCACGGGCCGGCAATCAGTGCGCCAAGCGCCACGCCAAACATGGCAGCACCCAAAATAGGCCCCATCTCTGCGTGGCTGATGCCCCAGTCCTCAATCAGCGCCGGAGCAATAAAACCCATCGCCGCCGCGTCGTAGCCATCAAACATGATGATGATGAAACACAGGGCGAGGGTCAGCCACTGGTATCCGGTGATCGGGCGGGAGTCGATCCAGCCTTTTACATCGATAATGTCGTGATTGCTCATAGGATACGCTCTGATTTTTTTATTGATAACGTCTACGGGTTAAGAATTTTCTCTGGCGTGACTCACCTTAAGGAATTCACTCTAACCCGATTACAGGGATAAGTATTATTATTTTTTGCTGTTAAAACAGTTTGTTACGAGTTTCATTGTTTTTACTTCCACTACCAACTTAGGGATAGCCCATAGATTTGTCTGCCATAAAATCGTTATGAGGGTATGAGTTTTGTTTATTTGGTGAGCTATGTCGTAATTTTATCAATCGGGGGAAGCGGGCAACAAGGGCGGGAAACGCCGAGAGAAGAAAAATGTAAATCTGATTAAATAAATCCGCATCTGCTGACAATTATTGATAAACAGAGTGACTAAATAATAAAGCGTTGTAGAGCAATAAGATAATATTACGCGTTGCGCAGGTCGGATAATAATTACGATTTAATTAATTACTTTAAGAGACGTGGGTATTTTATTTTGATGGTAATCTGAAATCTTAATTTTTATATCTATATGAATTAAATGAGTTTTTATATATCAACAAGTGAAGGGTATGACGCGCGCATGCAGGAATATCCACACAATAGAAAGCGAATTTAATAAAAATTACAAATGCACTATTTATTGCTAGTTAAGATTAGTCTTAATCCATTTCTATTAACTAAGATGTTAAAACTTATTTCCAGGTCCATCAGTTAATCGATGACAGCGATAATCCGTTTTGCGGAGAAGAGAGGCTATTTTGACGACACTTAAACCCTTGTTAGCTAAAAATCGCAGTTGGGCATCACAGCGACGCCAACGTCATCCGCACTATTTCCAGCAAAATGTCGACGGGCAGCAGCCGCACTCATTGTGGATCGGCTGCTCCGACAGTCGCGTCCCGGCGGAAGTGCTGACCGGGGCGCATCCCGGCGAGCTGTTCGTGCATCGCAACATCGCCAATATGGTGGTCAGCAACGACGATAACTTTATGAGCGTCTTGCAGTATGCGATTGAATACCTGAAGGTTTCACGCATCGTGCTGTGCGGTCACTACGGCTGCGGCGGGGTGCAGGCGGCGCTGACGCTGCCGGATATTCCGCTGTGCGACGAGAACTCCGCGCTGGCGCGGCGCATCACTCAGCTGCGCCAGGCGCTGTCGCCCGATCTGGCCCCGCTGAGCGCGCAAGAGCAGCAGGGTGAGCATCTCAACCGGCTGGTGGAGGCTAACGTGCTGGCGCAGTTTGCCCAGCTGGTCAAAACCGTCCCGGTAGTGAAAGCCTGGCGCGAGAATAGCAATCTTGACCTGTTTGGCTGCGTTTACGACCTGCACAGCGGCCATCTGAAGGAGCTGATTCAGCAAACAGGGGAGGCCAGCGCGTGAACCTGAAAACCTTACGACAGGATATTCCGGCCGGGCTGGTGGTGTTTCTGGTGGCGCTGCCGCTGTGCCTTGGCATTGCGCAGGCCAGCGGGCTGCCGCCGTTTGTCGGGCTGCTGACCGGGGTAGTCGGCGGGCTGGTGGTGACCACGTTCAGTCCGTCAAAGTTTGCCGTTAGCGGACCGGCCGCCGGGCTGGTGACCATCGTCACCGGGGCGATTGAAACGCTGGGGTCGTTCTCCGCGCTGCTGCTGGCGCTGATTATCGCCGGGGTGCTGCAGTTTATGTTCGGCGTGCTGCGCGCCGGGCGCTTTATCAGCCTGGTGCCGGGTACGGTGATCAAAGGCATGCTGGCAGCAATTGGTATTCTGCTGATCTTCCAACAGATCCCGGTGGCGCTGGGCGCAAAAGGGGAGAGCGACCTGACCTCGCTGCTGACCGGTGGTTCGCTCAACATCTCCCTGCCGGCGGTGGCGGTGTCGCTGAGCGGGCTGCTGATCCTCTGGCTGTGGACCACGCCCGCCGTGAAGCGCAATAAATGGCTGGGCTGGGCGCCCGGCCCGCTGGTGGCGGTGCTGCTGGGCTGCCTGGCGACCGTGTCTGGCGCGCGGCTGATGCCCGAGCTCTCCGCCGGTCTGCCGCGCATTTCACTGCCCGCGTTCGACAGCATTCAGGCGCTGACCGGCGAGCTGGAGCGCCCGGACTGGCTGGCGTGGCAGAACCCGGCGGTGTATATCGTGGCGCTGACGCTGGCGATTGTTGCCAGCCTGGAAACGCTGCTCAGCCAGGAAGCGCTGAAAAAGCTGCGGCCGCAAAACCCGCCGCCGTCGCCGGATAAAGAGATGCGTGCGCAGGGCATCGGTAATGCGCTCTGTGGTTTTCTCGGCGGCCTGCCGATCACCGCGGTGATCGTGCGCAGTTCGGTCAACGTCAGCGCGGGGGCACAGAGCAAGCTGTCGATCCTGCTGCACGGGGTGCTGCTGCTGATCTGCGGGCTGTGGTTTAGCGGCATGCTCAACGCCATTCCGCTGGCAAGCCTGGCCGCCGTGCTGCTGTATACCGGCTATAAGCTGGCGGCGCCGGGCCTGTTTGTCTCACAGATGCGCCAGGGGGCGCAGCAGTCGGTGCCGTTTCTCGCCACCGTGGGCGGCATTCTGATGTTTGGCATGCTGGCGGGGATCGGCATTGGCCTCGCGACGCAGATGCTGTTCAGCATCTATAAAAGCCAGCGCAACGCCATGCATCTGACGCGCTACGACGACCACTACGTGCTGAGCTTCCAGCAGAATCTGACCTTTATGCATAATCCACGGCTGAAGGGCCTGCTGGCGGAGATCCCGGAAAATAGCGTGGTGATTGTCGATCACGACAGCGCGGAATATATCGACCCGGACGTGAAAGCGCTGCTGAAAGATTTTGGCGAAGGGGCGAAGAAGCGCGGGATCCAGCTCAACCAGTGGCCGGTTAAGCTGGCGTAAGCATAGTCACGCGGCGGGGAGGGGAGCGGCGTGCTCGCAGTGGTTAAACCGGCAGATCGATCACCAGCGCGCGCAGCGGGGTTTCTGCCGTCAGCGTCACGCTCTGCTCTTCGTTCAGGAAGGCGCCGTCGCCGCAGGTCAGGCTTTCCTGCTGCTGCGACTGGGTTACCGCCTTTAGCGAACCGTGGATCGATTGCAGATAGGCGCGCGCGCCGTGCAGCGGCAGGCTGAAACTTTCGCCCGGCTCCAGCAGCACCTGATGCACCCACGCCTGCTGGCGCAGCTGCAGGCTGCCGTCGCTGCCGTCCGGAGAGGCTAATAGCGTGTAGCGCTGGCAGTCAGGCAGTGCCATACGCTGCACCACGCTGTTCTCGCGCAGCGGGCAGGCGTCCAGCCACAGCTGCATCCGCGTCAGGCTGCTCTCTTTACTGGTGTTATGTTCTGAATAGCTCACCCCCGCCTGCGTCGCCAGCAGCAGCGCTTCACCCGCCTGCGCGGTGACGTGGTTGCCTTCGCTGTCGCGATACTCGGCCGTGCCCTGCAAAATCAGATTGAGGACGTCGACCTTCGGGTAGGTGCGTGGTTGAAAGGAAGCCCCTGGTGCCAGCACTTCCTGGTTCAGCACGCGCAATGACGCGTAGCCGAGCAGTTTTGGATCAAAATAGTGACCAAAGGAGAAGGTATAGCGCGCCTGCAGCCAGCCATAATCGGCTGTGCCACACTGCTCTGCGGTTCGACTGGTAATCATACGTATCTCCTTATTGGCCGGACGGGACCGGCCTTATTATCCTGTTATGTTAAGTTTCTGGACGGCGGATTGTTAGCCAGTTAATCTGCTGGCTATATTCAAATTTCCTGACAGAGAAATACTATGGCCAAAGATCGTGCTCTGACGCTGGAAGCGCTGCGTGTCATGGATGCCATCGATCGTCGGGGCAGTTTTGCCGCCGCCGCCGACGAACTCGGCAGAGTCCCCTCCGCCCTCAGTTATACAATGCAGAAGCTGGAGGAGGAGCTGGACGTGGTGCTGTTTGACCGCTCGGGTCACCGCACCAAGTTCACCAACGTCGGGCGCATGCTGCTGGAGCGCGGGCGCGTGCTGCTGGAAGCGGCTGATAAGCTGACCACCGATGCGGAAGCGCTGGCGCGCGGCTGGGAGACGCATCTGACCATTGCCGCCGAGGCGCTGGTCTCGACCGAGCTGCTGTTCCCGCTGGTGGAGAGGCTGGCGGACAAAGCCAATACCCAGCTGTCGCTGATGACGGAGGTGCTGGCCGGCGCGTGGGAGCGCCTGGAGCAGGGGCGTGCCGATATTGTGATTGCCCCGGATCTGCATTTTCGCGCCTCTTCTGAAATTAACACCCGCAAGCTGTATACGCTGCTCAGCGTCTACGTTGCCAGCCCGGAACACCCGATCCATCAGGAACCTGAACCGCTGTCGGAAACCACCCGGGTTAAGTATCGCGGCATTGCGGTGGCGGATACCGCCCGTGAACGTCCGGTGCTGACGGTCACGCTGCTCGACAAGCAGCAGCGCCTGACGGTCAGTACCATTGAAGATAAGCACCGTGCGCTGCTGGCGGGGCTGGGCGTCGGCACCATGCCGTATTCGATGGTGGAAAAGGATATAAACGAAGGGCGCCTGCGGGTGGTCAGCCCGGAATATACCCGGGAAGTGGATATTATTATGGCGTGGCGGCGTGACAGTATGGGTGAAGCGAAGTCGTGGTGCCTGCGGGAGATACCGAAGCTGCTGGCGAAACAGCGCCAGAGTTAACCTCCCGCAGCACGCTGACGGGTCAGGAAGCGGGGTTCGCTGACTCAGCGATCTCCTGCGTATGCTGAATACCGCTGAAGGTTGAAAAAGTCTGATAGTAATAGTGGCCGACAAACGCCACATAGCACAGCATCACGACGGCAAGGCAGAAAGCGAGGGGTTTGATCATGGCTTCTCTCCGGGTTGAATTCTGGCGGATATCCCGCATCAGGCGAATACATCAATAAAGATACGTAAGCGCCGGAGGCGGGAAGTTGTGCCAGATCAAGAAAGGGCCGGAGAAGCCGGGAGCGAAAGTTGATTTCGCTCCTTATGTCAAAAATCAGCCGAAGTGACGGTCGCGGCCGTGCGGCTCATCCCAGTCAAAGGCCGGGCCGAGTGAGATCACCCCGCTCGGATTGATGGTTTTGTGGCTGCAGTAGTAGTGATGGCGGATATGCTCAATATTCACCGTCTCGGCCAGCCCCGGCATCTGGTACAGATCGCGCAGGAAGCCGTTGAGGTTGAGATAGTCGCCGATGCGGTGGCGGTCGCACTTGAAGTGGGTGACGTACACCGGGTCGAAGCGCACCAGCGTGGTCCACAGCCGAATATCGGCTTCGGTCAGCTGCTCGCCGGTCAGATAGCGATGCTTGCCGAGGATCGATTCCAGCCGATCCAGCGCGATGAATAGCGCATTCACCGCCTCATCGTAAGCCGCCTGGCTGGTGGCAAATCCTGACTTATACACGCCATTGTTGACGCTGTCGTAGATCCAGGCGTTCAGATCATCAATTTCTGCCCGCAGGTTTGCCGGATAATAATCCCCGGCGCGCGCGCCTACGCCATCAAACGCGCTGTTCAGCATGCGAATGATATCGGCGGATTCATTACTGACGATAGTGTGCTGCTGTTTATCCCACAGCACCGGCACGGTAACGCGCCCGCTATACTGCGGGTCAGCATGCAGGTAAAGTTGGTAAAGATATTCGTTCTGATACAGGCTGTCGCCGGTAGCAGCAGGGAAATCTTCATCAAACGTCCAGCCGTTCTCCAGCATCAGCGGATGCACCACCGAGACGGTGATCATCTCCTCCAGCCCTTTCAGCTGGCGCATAATCAGCGTGCGGTGCGCCCACGGGCAGGCCAGTGAAACATACAGGTGATAGCGGCCGGCCTCCGCCTGAAATCCACCCTTGCCGTGCGGGCCAGCGCTGCCATCGGCGGTGACCCAGTTGCGAAAGGCCGATTCGGAGCGTTTAAAGCGGCCGCCGGTCGATTTGGTGTCATACCACTGATCGTGCCAGACGCCGTCAATAAGTTGTCCCATACTTCCTCCCTGTGCTGCTGCAAATGAAAAGGGGCGAGGATATGATCCCCGCCCCCGATAAAATCAGTATAGCGAACTTACCACTTCTTACCCAACGCCCGGTCGATGCTGAATGCGCCAGGGCCGGTGATAGCCAGCAGCAGGAAACCGCCTGCAATGCTGACATTTTTCAGGAACATGGTTGAGCCATCAACGGCAAAATTACTGTGCGCCAGAATCGCCGTCAGGATGGTGAATACCGCAGTGATCAGCGCGGTGGTACGGGTGAAAAAGCCAAATACGATAGCCAGACCACCGCCAAACTCCAGCAGCACGGTCAGCGGCACAAACAGCGCCGGAATGCCCATCGAGGCCATAAACTGCTGCGTACCTTCGTAGTTGGTCAGTTTGCCCCAGCCTGCCACAATAAACAGCACCGCCATCAGGATACGTGCCAGTACCATACCGCTATCTTCTAATTTTTTCATGATTACCCCAAACAAGAATTGAAGGTCGTGCAGCAGCCCGACCGAGCTTTTACGTAGGCCTGAGGCGTCTTAAGCGCACAGTGCCGTTCGTTGCTGGAGATAATATGCGCGGGATGAAATTATTGTAAGCGAGATAATCTGTCAAAGTTGTTCAAGAAAACTGGTGAGGTGCAGCCGCCGGTGAAGCGCGGCTGTAAAAGCAGATCAATCAGCGGCGCGGCAGATAGTTACGCACCACGCGCCAGGTACTCCACAGGCCCAGGCCACGTCGGGCCAGGCGGCCGAGTTTGCGCGGGTTACGCGCCGACCAGATCGCCATCAGGCCACTGCCGAGCGCCAGATAGCGTTTCGCGCTGAGGATAGCCAGCCAGCCGTGGTCGTAGCGCTCGGTCCGTACGAGCCAGGCTTTACGCCCGGCGCTCAGGTCCAGGCGCTGCTGCTGGATCTCCTTCAGCAGCGCCGCTTTTCGGGCTTCACGTTCACGGCTCATTACTCATCCTCCAGCAGCTTGCGGTCTTCCGACAGCTCCTTGCGGGTGGCGCTGAGCAGGGTAGAACGCCGCGATTTCGCCAGCGTCCACAGGCCGAAGATCAAGGCCATGGCGAACAGCACGCCGGTGGTAATGGCAATTGCCATCAGCCGGTATTGTGCATCCACCGCCCAGATAATCAGCACCATCAGGCTCATCAGACCAAACGCGGTGAACAGCATAGTCAGGCCAATCATCAGCAGCATCTGAATCAGATTGGCTTTTTCAGCTTCCAGCTCCACCACCGCCAGACGGACACGGGTTTCAACCATGCCAACCAGCGTGGTGACGATGCGCTGCCCGATGTTAATGACCCCTTTGCCGGGGCCCTGGCTTTGACGGTTATCAGCCATATTAACGACGGGTCAGCAGCACGCCCAGAACCACACCGACCGCAGCACCGATACCGACGCTGGTCCATGGGTTATCGCGCACGTAGACGTCGGTGCGCTCGGCTGCTTCACGCGTGGTCTGCGCGATGCGGTCGCCAGAGTCACCCAGGCGGGCACGGGTATCTTTCAGCGCGCTCTGGGCTTTACTGCGCAGCTTATCCAGCTCGGTTTTGGATTTTTCGGTTGAGGAGCTAAGCACTTCTTCCAGCGTGTCAGCCAGGTTTTTCAGCTCGGCGCGCAGATGTTCTGAGGTGGTATCTTTAGACATGGAATACTCCTTTATTGATATTAAGTGGCGTTGACAGGGCCTTAATAGGGGGCAGCCTGCACTTCCTTCAGTTCATGTTGGGCTTCGGCCAGTTTCTTTTCACGCTTGGCGATCTTTTCCTGGTCATCACCGTCCGCTGCCTGTTTCAATTCCCGCTCGCGCTCGGCCACTTTTTGCTGATGCTGCTTAATCTTTTCCTGACGTGCATCTCTCAGGCTGGCATCGCTACAGGTGGCGCGAGTTTCCGTCAGCGCACGTTCCAGCCCGGTGACCCGGCGCTGGTTATCATGCTTCTGCGCAAGGTCGATTTCATGCTGGATAGACTGCTCTTTCTGCTCGCACAAGGACGCCGCCTGGCTAAAGGTGGCCAGAGCCAGCAGGCTTGCACCGAGAATAATGCGGTATGTCATAGTGGTCGTAACCTTCCTTTGCGCGGATATCGGGATCGAAGATATCGTGTTCCTGAAACAGGGGTGTCGCTATTTACGGCTTCTAAAGCATAGACAGAAAACGGCGAAAGCTCAAAAAGAGAGAGGATTCTTAGGGATAGCCCCGCAGGAGCGCGGGGCGAGAGGGCTTAGCCGATGGATTGCGTACGCAGGCTGATGCGGTTAATCCAGTTTGATGCGCCCTGATTATCCAGCCGTGCGATATCAAAACCGTATGGCAGCAGTTCACGCAGCACCTTCTCGGCGGCGGCGCTCTGCTCCTGGGAGTCGAACTTGATCACCAGGGAGTTCTGCTCCGGCGTGATGCTTTTGATATGGATGCCCTGCGCGTTCAGGCGCTGGTAGACGTAAAAGCCGTCGGGCAGGCTGATCCCCTGGCGCGAGGCGCGAATTTGCAGGGCGGTATCGCTGCGAAACAGCGCGGGCACCATCGCCAGGCCAAGCAGCGCCACCACCGCCAGCGCCAGCCAGGGAAGCAGCCGCAGCGAGCGTGCGGGCAGTTTGATAAAATCAGGCATTATGAGTTTCCTTTCTCATTGGAATGTTTTTTGCGCCACAGGACGTAAAGCGAACCAAACAAGCCGAACACCAGCAGCACCAGCGGCAGTAACATCAGGCAGAACATCAGCTGATCTTCGTATTTGCGGAAAATCGGCGTCTTACCGAGCGCAAAGCCCATCACGGTCAAAATCAGCACCCACAGCAGGGCGCTCATCCAGTTGAAAAATTGAAAGCGCGCATTGCTCAGGCCAGACAAACCGGCGATGGTGGGCAGCAGCGTGCGGACAAAAGCAATAAAACGGCCAATCAGCAGGGCTGACAGCCCGTGGCGGTGAAACATCTGATGCGCGCGCTGATGGTACTGCGCCGGCAGATGCGCCAGCCATTTCTGCACGGTGGCGGTATTCCCCAGCCATCGCCCCTGAATATAGCTCACCCAGCAGCCGAGGCTGGCAGCGGTGGTAAGAATAAAGATGGTTAACGGGAAGCTCATGGTGCCTTTGGCAATCAGCACGCCGACCAGAATCAGCAGGCTGTCGCCGGGCAGAAACGCGGCCGGCAGCAGGCCGTTTTCGAGAAACAGGATCATAAACAGTACAAAATAGATGGCCCAGACCAGCGTCGGGTCAGCCAGGGTGGCGTAATCCTGTTGCCACAGCGCCTGCACCAGAGATTTGAAAATATCCATTAATCGTCCTGTACATCAAAGTAGGCTCGTCTTACCGCAATTTGCACACTTAATTAATCATTTTAGCGGCGCTTTTTGCCATTTAACGAGCGGCTGAACAGCGAAGGCAGTGAAAATCACTGTGCTTTAGGCACCCGGTAGCAAGGGTAAAAAAAGCCGGATAACTGTAACAAAATTACGTTAGCCTGGACAGGAAGAAACACCGGGCCAACGATGTTTTACCGTTGGAATCGGCTGGCAGGAAGGAGTTTTACACAGGCTGACACTATTGAACGTATTTTACTCAAGGGGTTAGGGCAGCCTGGATCAAGAGTGCTATTTTTCGTCGTTGGCCGCGGTATCGAGGGTGACCACCGGATTTTCAGCAAACATGTAGCGGTCGACGTTAAATTCAAAATCGTCGGTGGTGGCATGAAACAGCATCTGTTTGGTGTTCTCCAGGTGCTGCCACATCGCCAGCTTACTGGCGGCAGGGTCTTTGCGCATCAGCGCTTTAAGGATGTTGTCGTGATCTTCACACCAGCTCTCAATCGATTTGTCGTCGATATGCTCGTGCAGCTTCAGCCAGTAGGGGTTGTGGCGGCGGTGCAGCCACATCTTTTCCACGATAGCGGCCAGCGCGCTGTTCTGGGTGGAGAGCGCAATCTGCACGTGAAATTTCATATCCCACTCGGAGTCGCGGAAGCGGTCCTCCTTACGTGCCTGCGCCTGAATGTCCATTAGCTGCACAATATCCTGGCGCGTCACCTGCGTGGCGGCAAACTCGGCAATATTGCTCTCTATTAACTGGCGCGCCTGCAACAGTTCAAACGGGCCGAAATGGGCAAATTCGAGATTGCTGTCGGTGTTGACGCGGTTTTGCTGCTGCTGGGAGATCACGTGGATGCCGGAGCCTTTGCGCACTTCCACATAGCCTTCCACCTCCAGCATGATGATCGCCTCACGCACCACGGTACGGCTGACGCGCATCTCTTCGGCAATAAAACGCTCGGCGGGCAGCTTGTCGCCGACCTGATAAACACCCTGTTCAAGGCGGCGTTTCAGTTCGGCGGCCAGCTGTTGGTAAAGGCGACGCGAGTCGGTCGGTTCCATGATCCACGCTCCGGTTGAGGACAGGGTGATAATGGAATTTGTTATACCACTTTTGGCGGTGAAGGGTCGACCGAAAAAATGTCGACCCCTGGCATTTGGCGGAGCCGTAGGGGCGGACCCTCTTTTTCGGTCCGCCCGTCATATCAATCACGAATGCTGCGTCACCGCCCCGACTACGCGCTCGTTCTTCTTCTGCTCAAGCTCGGAAATCGGCTGGTTCTTCAGCAGCGTCCAGATCACTATCGCGCCCAGCAGGTCAAACACCGCCAGCGCGGCAAACAGCGGGCTGAAGCCGAGCGTATCCGCCAGCGCCCCGACCACCAGCGCAAACATGGTGCTGGCCGTCCACGCCGCCATCCCGGTCAGGCCGTTGGCTGTCGCCACTTCATTACGGCCAAACACGTCAGACGAGAGCGTAATCAGCGCGCCGGACAGCGCCTGGTGGGCAAAGCCGCCGACGCACAGCAGCGCAATCGCCGCATACGGGCTGGTAAACAGGCCGATAGTGCCGGGGCCGATCATCAGCACCGCCCCCATGGTCACCACCAGCTTGCGTGAGACAATCAGGTTCACGCCAAACACCCGCTGGAAAAACGGCGGCAGGTAGCCGCCGACGATGCAGCCGAGGTCGGCGAACAGCATCGGCATCCAGGCAAACATGGCGATCTCTTTCAAATTAAAGCCGTAAGCCTTAAACATAAACAGCGGGATCCACGCGTTGAAGGTGCCCCACGCCGGCTCCGCAAGAAAGCGCGGCAGCGCAATGCCCCAGAACTGGCGGTTGCGCAGGATTTGCCAGGCCGACATCTTTTTACCGTTATCGGTCTGATGCTGAGCCTCCTGGCCGGAAAGAATGTAGTTGCGCTCCTCCGGGTCGAGCTTCTTCTGGTCCTTCGGATGCTTATAGAACACCAGCCAGCACAGCGCCCAGATCAGGCTCAGCACGCCGGTGATGATAAAGGCCATCTCCCAGCTGTGCGCGACAATCGCCCACACCACCAGCGGCGGAGCAATCATCGCCCCGATGGAGGAGCCGACGTTAAAGTAGCCGACGGCAATCGAACGCTCCTTCGCCGGGAACCACTCGCTGCTGGCCTTCAGCCCGGCGGGGATCATCGCCGCTTCCGCCGCACCGACTGCGCCACGGGCCAGCGCCAGCCCGCCCCAGCTGCCTGCCAGCGCGGTGGCCGCACAGAAAATCGCCCAGATAATCGCAAACATCGCATAACCAATTTTGGTGCCGAGCACGTCCAGCACGTAGCCCGCCACCGGCTGCATAATGGTGTAACAGGCAGAGTAGGCGGCAACGATATAGGAGTACTGTTGGGTGGTGATGTGCAGCTGAGATTCCAGCGTGGGGGCCGCCACCGCAATGGCGTTGCGCGTCAGGTAGCCCAGAATGGTACCGATGGTCACCAGACCGATCATATACCAGCGTAACCCTTTAATTTTACGCATTTAAAACCTCTTCCCGTAATTATTATTGATGTTGCACCCGAGGTGAACACCGCTATCGAGCGGGACGGCTTGCTGCATATCAGCACCCGCACATCAGTGAGAAATCTGTACATAGATTGACAAAACGCCGTCACGATAACTTGTCATACAGATTTAAAAGTTGAATGCCATCACAAAAACCATTTTTGCAATGAGGGATAATAAAATCGCTGAAAAGAGCGCCGGATAGCGTCTTTTCTGCCGGGTGGAACAGTTTTACAGCGATATTTAGTGGTGTATTTGTGATCGGATTCTCACTATTTATTCAGCGTTCGCCATAATTGGTATGATAACTTTACTGGCATTGTCACAAAGCAGGAGAGACCCTATGTCGCGCTTTATGAGTGAAGATTTTTTACTGGAGAGTGAGTTTTCCCGTCGGCTCTATCATGACTACGCTGCCGACCAGCCGATTTTCGACTATCACTGCCACCTGCCGCCGCAGCAGATTGCCGAAAATTACCGCTTTACCAATCTCTACGATATCTGGCTGAAAGGGGACCACTACAAATGGCGCGCTATGCGGGCCAACGGCGTGCCGGAAGCGTTATGTACCGGGGATGCCAGCGACCGCGCAAAGTTTGACGCCTGGGCGCGCACGGTGCCGGACACCATCGGCAACCCGCTGTACCACTGGACGCACCTGGAGCTGCGCCGCCCGTTTGGCATCACCGACACGCTGCTGTCGCCAAAAACCGCCGATGCTATCTGGCACCAGTGCAACGATTTACTGGCGCAGGATGCCTTCAGCGCGCGCGGCATCATGCAGCAGATGAACGTGAAGATGGTTGGCACCACCGACGATCCGGTTGACGATCTGCGCCACCACCGTGCGCTGGCCGCAGACGGCAGCTTTGCCACCAAAGTTCTGCCGAGCTGGCGGCCGGATAAAGCCTTTAATATCGAAGCGGAAGGGTTCACCGACTATCTGCAAACCCTTGCGGCAGTCTCCGATACCGATATCACGCGCTTTGACGACCTTAAGCGTGCGCTGAAAACGCGCCTCGATCACTTCGCCGCTCACGGCTGTAAGGTGTCGGATCACGCGCTGGACGTGGTGCTGTATGGCGAAGCGGATGAAGCCACGCTGGACGGCATTCTTGCCCGCCGCCTGGCCGGGACTATCCCGCCCGAGTCTGAAGTCGCGCAGTTTAAAACGGCGGTGCTGGTATGGCTGGGCGCAGAATACGCCCGTCGCGGCTGGGTGCAGCAGTATCACATCGGCGCGCTGCGCAATAACAACCGCCGCCAGCTGCAGCTGCTGGGGCCGGACGTCGGCTTCGACTCAATTAACGACCGCCCGCTGGCGGAGCCGCTGTCGAAACTGCTGGATGCGCAGAACCGCGATAACGCGCTGCCGAAAACCATCCTTTACTGCCTCAACCCGCGTGATAACGAGGTGCTGGCGACCATGGCCGGAAACTTCCAGGGCGAAGGGCAGCCGGGCAAGATGCAGTTTGGTTCCGCCTGGTGGTTCAACGACCAGAAGGACGGCATGGAGCGGCAGATGACCCAGCTGGCGCAGATGGGCCTGCTGAGCCGCTTTGTCGGCATGCTGACCGACAGCCGCAGCTTCCTCTCCTACACGCGCCACGAATATTTCCGCCGCCTGCTGTGCCAGATGATCGGCCGCTGGGTGGAAAAAGGCGAAGCGCCGGGCGATATCGCGCTGCTGGGTGAAATGGTGCAGAACATCTGCTTTAACAACGCCCGCGACTACTTCGCCATCGAGCTGTAAGGAGAGGTGCACATGCAGCAGCTGAACCGCCGCGATTTTCCGGGGCGTCACTATCCCGAGCGCATTATCCAGTTCGGGGAGGGCAACTTCTTACGCGCCTTTATCGACTGGCAGATCGATCTGCTCAACCAGCACAGCGATCTCGATGCCGGGATCGTGGTGGTCAGGCCGCGCAGCAGCCACAGGCCGCGCAGCCTGAATCATCAGGACGGGCTGTATACCACGCTGATCCGCGGCATCAATGCGCAGGGTGAGGTGGTGAGCGAACCGCGGCTGATCCGCTCGCTGAATCGTGAGATCCAGCCGGCAGAACAGTTTGCCGAGTTTCTGGCGCTGGCGCGCGATCCGCTGCTGCGTGTTGTGGTTTCCAATACCACCGAAGCGGGGATCTACTTTGACCCGCAGGATCGGCTGGACGCCGCACCGCCCGTCAGCTTCCCGGCGAAGCTGACGCGGTTGCTGTTTGAGCGCTGGCAGCACTTTGACGGCGCGGCGGACAAGGGCTGGGTGATGCTGCCCTGTGAACTGATCGACGATAACGGCGCCGCGCTGCTGAGCTGCGTGCGGCAAACCGCGCAGCACTGGCAGCTGCCCGCCGCCTTTATGCAGTGGGTTGAGCAACACAACCTCTTTTGCTCCACGCTGGTGGACCGCATTGTTACCGGCTACCCCGACGATGCCGCCGGGGTACAGGCCGAACTGGGCTATCGCGACGACTACCTGGTGGCGGGGGAGGTCTATTACCAGCTGGTGATCCAGGGGCCGCCAGCGCTGGCCGACGAGCTGCGGCTCGACAGCCTGGCGCTGAATATCCGCCTGGTGGACAACATCAAACCCTATAAAGAGCGCAAGGTGGCGATCCTCAACGGCGCGCACACCGCCATGGTGCCGGTGGCGTTTCTGGCCGGGCTGGAGGCGGTGGGAGAAGCGATGGACGACAGCGCGCTGGCGCAGTTTGTTGAGCGCACGCTGCGTGATGAGATTATCCCGACGCTGGCGCAGCCGCGTGACGAGCTGAATGCGTTTGCCGATGCGGTGCTGAGCCGCTTTCGCAATCCCTATATTCGCCACTCGCTCAGCGCCATCGCGCTGAACGGCATGACCAAATTCCGCACCCGCCTGCTGCCCGCGCTGCTGTGGCAGATCGCCCGGCACGGCCAGCCGTCACCGCGCCTCAGCTTCGCGCTGGCGGCGCTGCTGGCTTACTACCGCGGTGAACGGGCGGGCGTGCGCTACAGCCTGCAGGATGACGCGCACTGGCTGCAGCGCTTCGCCACGCTGTGGCCGCAGGTTGAGTGCCGCGACATGCCTCTCGAACGGCTGGTCGCCGAGGTGCTGAGCGATGCGGCGCACTGGGGGCAGGATTTAACCAGGTTACCGGGGCTGGCGGCGCAGGTTACCGCTCACTTACACCACATCAACACGCTCGGGATGCGCGCCGCGCTGGCGCAGCTGAACTAAGGCCGATACATGCAAAGCATCATTAAGATCCACAGCCTCGACAATGTTGCCGTGGCGCTGCGCGACCTGCAGGAAGGGGAGAGCATCAGCGAGGGTGAGCAGCCGCTGGTGCTGAAACAGGCGGTTGGGCGCGGGCATAAATTTGCGCTGCAGCCGCTGGCCGGGGGCGAGCTGGTGGTGAAGTACGGCCTGCCTATCGGCCATGCTACCCAGCCGATCGCCGCCGGGGAGATTATCCACTCGCACAATGCGCGCACCAATCTCAACGATCTCGACGACTATCATTATCAGCCTGCTTTCGCTACGCTGCCGCCGCAGGCTGCGGACCGTGAAGTGCAGATTTACCGCCGTGCCAGCGGGGAGGTGGGGATCCGCAACGAGCTGTGGATCCTGCCGACGGTAGGCTGCGTCAACGGCATTGCGCGCCAGATCCTGCAACGCTTCCTGAAAGAGACGGATAACGCAGCGGATATCGACGGCGTGCATCTGTTCAGCCATCCGTTCGGCTGCTCACAGCTCGGGCAGGATCATGAAAACACCCGCACCATGCTGCAAAACATGGTGCGCCATCCGAACGCCGGCGCGGTGCTGGTGATTGGGCTGGGGTGTGAAAACAATCAGGTGGACGTGTTTCGCCAGACGCTGGGCGAGTTCGACCCGCAGCGCGTGAGCTTTATGATCTGCCAGCAGCAGGACGACGAGGTGGAAGCAGGGCTGGAGCGGCTGCACCAGCTGTACGCCGCGATGCGCCACGACAGGCGTCAGCCGGGGCGGCTCAGCGAGCTGAAGTTCGGCCTTGAGTGCGGCGGTTCCGACGGCCTGTCCGGCATCACCGCGAACCCGCTGCTCGGGCGTTTCTCCGACCAGATGATCGCCAACGGCGGCACCACGGTGCTGACCGAAGTGCCGGAGATGTTTGGTGCGGAGCGCATCCTGATGAGCCGCTGCCGCGACGAAGCGACCTTCGCCAGTACCGTCCGCATGATCAACGACTTCAAACGCTATTTTATCGCCCACAACCAGCCGATTTATGAGAACCCGTCACCGGGCAACAAAGCGGGCGGCATCACCACGCTGGAGGAGAAGTCGCTGGGCTGCACGCAGAAAGCCGGGCAGAGCCAGGTGGTGGACGTGCTGAAGTACGGTGAGCGCCTGCAACAGCCGGGGTTAAACCTGCTCAGCGCGCCGGGTAATGATGCGGTGGCCACCAGCGCGCTGGCGGCAGCGGGCTGTCATATGGTGCTGTTCAGCACCGGGCGCGGTACGCCTTACGGCGGCTTTGTGCCGACGGTGAAGCTGGCGACTAACAGCGAACTGGCGGCGAAGAAGCCGCACTGGATTGATTTCGATGCCGGGCAGCTGATCCACGGCACGCCGATGCCCGAACTGCTGGCGCAGTTTGTCGATACCATTGTGGCGATCGCCAACGGCCGTCAGACGCGCAACGAAGTGAACGATTTCCGCGAGCTGGCGATATTTAAGAGTGGGGTCACGCTATAGGGGCGAGGCCGGCCCCGCCCAGACCCTTACGCTGTTTTCTGATACCACCACACGGCTTCCCACGGCCGCAGCATCACTTCGCCCGGCGTGACGTGGGTGTCCGGGTAATTACTGATCAACACCTCCCAGTGGCCGCTGTAGGCAGGCGGATGCCACACCTGCGTGTCGCCGCTGAAGTTAGTGGCCACCACCAGCGTCTCCCCCGCTATGCGGCGGCAATAACACCACAGCCGCGGATGGTCGGGCAGCAGGTCGAGATAGTCGCCAAACGTCAGAATGGCATAGCGTTTGCGCAGGGCGATCAGCTTTTGGTAGCAGTAAAACACCGAATTCTCGTCATCCAGCGCCGCCGCAGCATTCACCGTGGTGAAGTTGTCGCTCATGCCAATCCACGGCGTGCCGCTGCTGAAGCCGGCGTTCTCGCTGCTGTCCCACTGCATCGGCGTGCGCCCGTTATCGCGCGATTTGCTGGCGAGGATAGCCAGCAAATTGTCGCTGTCGCGCCCCTGCGCTCGCAGCCCGGCGTACATGTTGTGGCTCTCAATATCGCGGTAATCGATGATGCGGGTGAAGTGCGGGTTGGTCATCCCCAGCTCCTCCCCCTGGAAGATATAGGGCGTGCCCTGCATCCCGTGCAGCGCCAGCGCCATCAGCTTGGCGGACTCCACCCGGTACTGCGTTTCGTCGCCCCAGCGCGACACCACGCGCGGCTGGTCGTGATTACACCAGAACAGCGCATTCCACGCCTGATTGTGCATGCCCTGCTGCCAGTGGGTAAAAATCGCCTTCAGCGCCACCAGATCGAGCGAGGTCAGCGTCCACTTCTGGCCGTGATAAAAATCCACTTCGACATGATCGAAGCTGAACACCATTGACAGCTCTTCCCCGCTCAGCGCCCCGTACTGCTGGCAGTGCTCCAGCGTGGCGGAAGACATCTCGCCGACCGTCACCAGCTGGCGCGGGCGGAACACCTCGCGGCTCATCTCCTGCATAAACTCATGAATGCGCGGACCGTCGGTATACAGGCGCAGCCCGTCCCCGCCGGGGTCATCGGCAAAATCCTGCTGCTTGGAAACCAGGTTAATCACGTCGAGACGCAGCCCGTCGATGCCGCGATCGGCCCAGAAGTTCACCACCTGCTTTAGTTCGGCGCGCAGGTTCTCGTTCTCCCAGTTCAGCTCGGCCTGCTCGGGCGCCCACAGATGCATATAGTACTGGCCGCTCTCCGGATGCCAGCGCCAGGCGCTACCGCCAAACTTCGACAGCCAGTTATTGGGCTGCTGCTGCGGGGTGCCGTCGCGCCAGATATAGTAGGAGCGGTAAGGGCTGCCCGGATCGAGCGCCTCATGGAACCAGTGATGCTGGGTCGAGCTGTGGTTAAACACCATATCGAGGATAATACGCATCCCGCGCCGGTGGGTCTCCGCCACCAGATTGTCGAAGTCGTTCAGCGTGCCAAACTGCGGATCGATGGCGGTGTAGTTCGCCACGTCATAGCCGTTATCCACCTGCGGCGAAAGGTAGAAGGGCGTCAGCCAGATGGCATCGACGCCCAGCGTTTGCAGGTAATCCAGGCGCTGGATGACCCCTGCTAAATCCCCGGTCCCGCTGCCGGTGGTGTCCTGAAAACTCTTGGGATAGATTTGATAAATCACGCCATTCTGCCACCAGGGTGGGATCTTATGCATCGCTCAGTCCGGAGAGTTGTGGGTTAGGCTGATGGGATAAGCGTAGCCAGTGTCTGGCTAACCCGCACCCTCCGTCAGGGGTATTTAACCGACAAAGTTAAAAGGTCGCGCTGGCGCAGCTTTTCAGGAGTGTAACTTGATGTAAGCCGCGAATTATGTTTTAAGGGAACACCATTATTAAAGGATCTTAATATGCCCTGGTCACTGCCGCGCGCGCTGCTTGTCTGCTCCCTGTTCCTGCCATTTTCTGTTCTTTCAGCACCTGCGGGCGATCTCCCGCTGATGCCGTGGCCGCAGCAGGTGGAGCAGCCGCAGGACGGCGGTAGCCTGGCGCTGACCACACCGCTGGAGGTGCGTGTTAGCGGCGACGACCTGAGCGAAGCGCTGCCGCGCTGGCAGCTACGGCTGGCAAGCCAGACCGGCAATCCGCGCCTGCCGGTCTCCAGCAGCGCCACCCTGCTGACCATCAACATTGCGCGCAAGGTGGCCCCTACGCCGCAGCCGGACAGCGATGAGCGCTATCGGCTGACGGTGAACGGCGCCGGGATCCAGCTTGACGCTGAGACGCGTTTTGGCGCGATGCGCGGCATGGAGACCCTGCTGCAGCTGGTGCATAACGGCGTGCTGCCGCTGGTCACCATCAACGACCGTCCGCGCTTCCCGTGGCGCGGTATTCTGATCGACTCCGCGCGTCACTTCCTGCCCATCGAGACGCTGAAGCGTCAGATCGACGGCATGGCCGCCGCAAAAATGAACGTCTTCCACTGGCATCTGACGGACGATCAGGGCTGGCGCTTCGCCTCCAGCCACTATCCGCAGCTGCAGGAAAAGGCCAGCGACGGCCTGTGGTACAGCCAGCAGCAGATGCGCGATATCGTCAGCTATGCCAGCGAGCGCGGCGTGCGCGTGGTGCCGGAGATCGACTTCCCGGGCCATGCTTCGGCGCTGGCGGTAGCGATGCCGCAGCTGATATCGGCGCCGGGACCGTATCAGATGGAGCGCGGCTGGGGGGTATTCAAGCCGCTGCTCGACCCCTCTAATGAGCAGGTCTATCAGTTTATCGACACGCTGGTGGGGGAAGTGGCGGCCATCTTCCCCGACCCCTATATCCATATCGGCGGCGATGAGGTCGATGCCAGCCAGTGGAACAGCTCTGAAGCCGTCCGGCAGTTTATGCAGCAGCAGGGGCTGAAGGATGCGCACGCGCTGCAGGCATACTTTAATCAGCGCGTGGAGAAGATCCTCGAAAAGCATCAGCGCCAGATGGTCGGTTGGGATGAGATCTATCACCCCGACCTGCCGCGCAGCATTGTGATCCAGTCCTGGCAGGGGCCGGATGCGCTGGGCGAGGTGGCGAAAAACAACTATCGCGGCATTCTCTCCACCGGCTTCTATCTCGACCAGGCGCAGCCCGCCAGCTATCACTACCGTAATGAAGTGTGGCCACAGGGGCTGAAAGGCGCAGATCGACTGCAGGACAAAGAAGTGGCTCAGAGCTGGCAGTTCACGCTGCCGCGCCTTAAGGGTAAGCCGCTGAGCGGGAGCTTTACGCTGATTGACGCCGTCGGCGGCTGGCGCGGCTTTATTGACTTCGACGGGCGGTCGCGCCGCATGGTGCGTGACGTGCGCTGGCTGGCGCCGAATCAGTTTACCTTCCGCGTCGACAGCTGGATGGGGGAGCTACGGCCGACGATCGTGGTGACGGGGGACAAAATGAGCGGCTACTGGCGCATTGGCAACGTGCGCTATCCGACAGCGGGCAGCCGCCTGGCGCAGACGCCGCGCGGCATTGAGCCGCCGCTGCCCGACGAGGCGCAGCTGCGCAATAATCTGCTGGGAGGCGAAGCCGCGCTGTGGGCCGAAATGGTGGATGAGAACGTGATTGACGTACGCCTGTGGCCACGCGCCTTTGTGGTGGCCGAGCGCCTGTGGTCGGCGCAGGACGTCAACAACGAGCAGAACATGTATCGCCGGCTGGCGGCGGTCGACAGCTGGTCGGTGGTGTCGGTCGGGCTACAGCAGCACGCGCAGGCGCAGCGGCAAATGACCCGGCTGGCGAACAGCAGCGACACTATCCCCCTGCAGATTTTTGCCGAGGCGCTGGAGCCCGCGCAGTGGTATACCCGCCAGCATCTGAAATATCAGGCCGGGCACTATACGCTGGCCGAACCCTTTAATCGCCTGGCCGATATCCTGCCGGCGGAGAGCGATAAAGTGCGCGAGCTGGACCAACAGGTGGATGCCCTGATCGTTAATCGCGGCGACCGTCAGGCGCTGCAGGCGATTCGCCTTCAGCTCAAAGCGTGGCAGCAAAATGTCCCGCAGGTGGAGCCGCTGCTGGCGCAAAATCCACAGCTGCGGCCACTGCTGCCGGTAGCGGGGCAGGTGGCGGCGATCAGTCAGATGGGGCTGTCACTGCTGGATGCGATAGAGTCGGAGCGAACCTTCGGCGCACGCGAAGTGGCGAAGATGCATCAGCTGCTGGACCAGGCGGCACTCACGCAGGATGAAGTGGTGATTGCGCTGGTTTATCCGATTGAGAAATTACTGCGCTACGGGAAATAACGGCGGGTCGATCGCCCCCTACAAACAGACGACCGGAGGGTCGATCGCCGATCGACCCCTACCAACAGACGCATGCGCGCCGCTTAGCGACGAACGGCAATCGCTTCGATTTCGATTTTCACATCTTTCGGCAGGCGCGCCACTTCCACACAGGAGCGTGCAGGGAAGCTGGCGTTATGCTCAGTGAAGAACGCTTCGTAAGTGGCGTTAACGGTAGCAAAATCGTTGAGATCCTTAACGAACACCGTGGTTTTCACGATATCGCCCACCTTCAGACCCGCCGCTTCGACAATGGCCTGCACGTTTTCCAGCGACTGACGCGCCTGTGCCGCGATATCGTCGGCAACCGCGCCGGTTTTAGGATCGACCGGGATCTGGCCGGAAGTGATGATCATACTGCCAAGATCGACACCCTGAACGTAAGGTCCGATGGCGGCTGGGGCGTTTTCCGTACTGATTTCACGCGACATAGTTTCTCCTGAAGGTCTTTGTTAGGGTGATTGCGGGTCGGGCATGCCCGACCCCTACAAAACGCAATTCTCCGTAGGGGTGAGGCATGCCTCGCCCTGGTATTTACCGGGCATACCTCGCCCTGGTATTTACCGGGCACGTGGAACATCCTGCCCACGCAACACGGCAATTGCAATGGGGTTAATCGCTGGCCATCACCACATGGTGCGCAAACTCTTTCTCACAGTATTTGCACTTCAGGTGCAGCTCGTGCTGGCGCTGTTTCACCGCGAAGCTGGAAAATACCGGCTCGCTGCGGCTGATGCAGTTGCTGTTCGGGCAGGTCAGGACGCGCTCGATGCGCTCCGGCAGCGTCGGAGCTAGCTTCGCCACCACGTTGTAATCGTCGATGCGGTTAACGGTGGCATGCGGCGCATACACCGCCAGCTGGTTCACCTGGTCGTCGGTCAGGAAGGTGTTTTCAATCTTGATCAGGTCTTTACGCCCCATCTCGCCCGACGGCAGATTCAGGCCGATGGTGATGCGCTGGTCGGTTTCCGTCAGGCGGAACAGCGACAGCAGCTTAAAGCCGATTTGCGCCGGGATATGGTCAATCACCGTGCCGCGTTTGATTGCTTCAACCTGTAATTTATTATCTTGCGTCATGATTTTCCCCTTACAGAGCCGCTTCGCTGTTTAGTACCAGCGCCAGAAGTGCCTGACGCGCATAAATGCCGTTGCCGGCCTGCTGGAAGTACCAGGCGTGCGGCGTGGCGTCGACGTCGGTATCAATTTCATCAATGCGCGGCAGCGGGTGCAGCACCTTCATGTTGTCGCGCCCGCCCGCCAGATCGGCGGCACGCAGGATAAACTGCGCCTTCACGTTGGCGTATTCCGACGGATCCAGACGCTCTTTCTGCACCCGGGTCATGTACAGAATATCCACCTGCGGCACCACCTCTTCAATGCTGTCATGACGGGTCCAGACAATGCCTTTCTCATCGAGCATATCGGTGATGTAGGCCGGCATTGCCAGCGCATCCGGAGCGATAAAGTAGAAGCGGTTGCCGTCAAACTTCGCCAGCGCCTGCGCCAGCGAGTGTACGGTGCGGCCATACTTCAGGTCGCCAACCATCGCCACGTTGAGGTTGCTCAGGCGGCCCTGGGTCTCCTGAATGGTGAACAGGTCGAGCAGCGTCTGGGTCGGGTGCTGGTTAGCGCCATCGCCGGCGTTGAGGATTGGCACGCCGCCGGAGAACTCGGTTGCCAGGCGTGCGGCCCCTTCCTGCGGGTGGCGCATCACAATCGCATCAACGTAGGTGCCAATCACCGAAATGGTATCCGCCAGGGTTTCGCCTTTCTTGCCCAGCGAGGTGTTGCCACCGTCGGCAAAACCAACCACCGAGGCGCCCAGGCGGTGCATGGCGGTTTCAAACGACAGGCGGGTACGGGTGGAGGCCTCAAAGAAGCAGCTGGCAATCACGTTATGCTTCAGCAGCTCCGGCTGCGGGCTGGCCTTCAGGCTGGCGGCGGTGCGCAGCACCAGCTCCAGCTCGTCACGGTTGAGATCGTTAATCGAAATAATATGTTTGTGATAGAGCGGGTTAACGGCCATTTTCACTCTCCTCTACGCGTGCTGGGCTAGAATTCGGGCAAAAAAAAGCCCCTCAATGAGGGGCTTTTCCTGATGATCGGGAGTGCCACGGAAGGAAAAAGCACGCTGCCCGCCACGATTACGGCGCGTCAGTTCGGCATTTTTCTGGCTGTTTGATTTCATGCATCCTCCCGGCAAACGGGGTGCATTATACGCATTCACCTGGCGGCGGCAAGCGAAAATCGCCGCGCAGGTAATCGTTTGCTCCGGCTGATTTAGCCGGGCTGCGCCAGTGTTGCTACCATCACCGCCTTGATGGTGTGCAGACGGTTTTCCGCCTGATCAAACACCACGCTGTGCGCCGATTCAAACACCTCGTCCGTCACTTCCATGCCGCCGTGCAGATCGTACTGCTGCGCCATCTGCTGGCCGAGCGTGGTCTGGTCGTCGTGGAACGCAGGCAGGCAGTGCAGGAACTTCACCTGCGGGTTGCCGGTAGCCTGCAGCATCGCCATATTGACCTGGTAGGGGCGCAGCAGGGCAATACGCTCCTGCCACACCTCTTTCGGCTCGCCCATCGACACCCAGACGTCGGTATAGATAAAGTCGGCACCTTTGACCGCCGCGTGAATATCGGCCGTCAGGGTGATTTTGCCGCCGGTTTTCTCCGCCACCTCGCGGCACTCGGCGACCAGCTCCGCGTCCGGCCAGCAGCTTTCCGGCGCAGCGAGGCGCAGGTCGATGCCCATCAGCGCGGCGGCTTCCAGCAGGGTGTTACCCATATTGTTGTGAGTATCGCCGACGTAGGTCAGCGTCATCTGGCTGAACGCTTTTTCCGGCAGATGTTCCTGCATGGTCAGCAGGTCGGCCAGCAGCTGGGTAGGGTGGAACTCGTTAGTCAGCCCATTCCATACCGGCACGCCGGCATGTTCAGCCAGCGACTCCACCAGCGCCTGGCCGTGGCCGCGATACTGGATGGCATGGTACATGCGGCCCAGCACGCGGGCGGTATCCTTCATCGACTCTTTATGGCCTATCTGGCTGCCGCTCGGGCCAAGATAGGTGACGTTGGCGCCCTGATCGAATGCGGCAACTTCGAAAGAGCATCGGGTACGGGTCGAGTCTTTTTCGAAGATGAGCGCAATATTCTTGCCTTTCAGGTGCTGAATTTCTTCGCCATTTTTCTTGTCAGTCTTAAGCGTGGCCGCCAGCGCCAGCAGGCCGGTGATTTCAGCGGGAGTGAAATCCAGCAGCCTGAGAAAGTGACGGTGATATAAGTGACTCATAACGCACTCCGGATAACCTTTAATGAATTAAAATTCAATTTAACCGTATGAATATGCATTTTCAACCCCAGCGTGAAGAAACTTTTGTTTAAAGGTAGTGGCGCGGAGGGCACTGTGGGAAAATACTGGAAATAACGCCCTAATGAGGAATGGATCATGGCTAACGAAGCATTGTTGGAAGAGCAGCGTGAAGAGACGCGGCTGATTATTGAAGAGCTGCTGGATGATGGCAGCGACCCTGATGCACTGTACACCATTGAGCATCATCTCTCCTGTGACAGCTTCGACGCGCTGGAAAAAGCCGCGGTAGAAGCCTTCAAGCTGGGCTATGAAGTGACTGAACCAGAAGAGCTGGATCTGGAAGATGGCACCAAAGTGCAGTGCTGCGACATCATCAGTGAGAGCGCGCTGACCGCCGAGCTGATTGACGCGCAGGTCGAGCAGCTGATTGACCTGGTGGCGAAGTTTAACGTCGACTACGACGGCTGGGGCACCTACTTCGAAGATCCCGACGGCGAAGAGGAAGACGACGAAGACGGCGAAGAGATCGACGGCGAAGACAACGGCATCCGCCATTAATTTTGTATCAGGACGGGTCAGGCATGCCTGACCCCTACAGAGTTTGCTTTGATGAACATCGAACACCTTCTTGCCCCCGTCACCCGCTTCCTGCACTGCCGCACCCCGCAAGCCTGGATTGATGCCGCGCGCCAGCCGGAAAACCTGGCAACGCTGCTCACCGACCACCTGGTGTGCGAGCTGAAAGCGGCCCAGACCGCAATGTGGCTGATCCGCAAATACGTGGCCGACAAAGAGAGCGGCGATGCGCTGCTGGCGTGGCTGAAACCGTGGGAAAACTTTGTCCACAACGACCAGGCCGATCTCACCTTCCTTGAACAGCACAAAGGGTTGTCGAAAACCATTATCAGCCGCGAAGAGGTGCCTTACGGCGACGAGCTGGTGGATAAGATGGTGCTGCTGATTAAAGAGGAGCTGCACCACTTTTATCAGGTGCTGGAGATTATGCAGGCGCGCGGTATCCCCTATGCGCGCATTACCGCCAGCCGCTATGCCAAAGGATTACTGCGCGAAGTGGCGACCCATGAGCCGCAAACGCTGGTGGATAAGCTGATCTGCGGGGCGTATATCGAGGCGCGATCCTGCGAACGTTTTGCCAGCCTGGCGCCGCATCTCGATCGGGAGCTGGCGGCATTCTATGTCTCGCTGCTGCGCTCCGAGGCGCGCCACTATCAGGATTATCTGGCGCTGGCGGCGCTGATCTCGCCGACGGATATCACGGCGCGAGTGCAGAAGATGGGTGAGGTTGAAGCGCGCTTAATCAGCGAACCGGACAGCCAGCTGCGCTTTCACAGCGGCGTGCCGGTCTGACAGGGTTGGGGGGGGGCACTTTGGTGGTGCGCCCGCCACGGTTACAAACTTTTCAGCATCGTCACTTCGCAGTCGACATGGCCGGTAAAGCCCATCGGCCCGTCGATATGGGAAAAACCGAGGTGCTCATACAGGCGGATTGCGCGCGTGAGCGAAGCGGTGGTTTCCAGGTAGCAGCGCTTAAAGCCGCACTCGCGGGCGTAATCCATGGCCTGAATCGCCAGGCGACGTGCCAGCCCGAGGCCGCGCACCTGCGGCAGGAAATACATTTTCTGCAGCTCGCAGACATCGGCATCGCTGCCCGCCAGCGGTGCGACACCGCCACCGCCCACCACTTTCCCTTCCAGTTCGACCACCCAATAGGCGCAGCTGGCTGCGCTGTAAACCTCAAACAGATGATCGAGATTCGGGTCAGAGACGGTATAGCCTTTATCCGCCGTCAGGCCAAATTCGGCAGACACGGCGCGGATTACGGCGGCAATGTGGGGATTATCCGCAGCAGCGATCGGGCGCACCAGCAGGGTGGAATTTATAGCGGTAGTCATAACTCAGGCTCATAGCAGTTCGGCAGCAGGTAAGTGTAATAACACTGGTGGCGTATTGATGCAATGCCTGCGCAGTGGCAACGACCCTGAGAGGCCGCTATTAAGCTGAATGATAATTATTTATTGTCCGTTTCTGAGGGGCATGCTTAAATAGCCGCGCGACTTATTTAACTTTAATAATCTGCCTGGCAGATAACTATTCTTATTTTCAGGAAGAAAATCTAATGGAAAACAATACCTCGACTTCACAGCGCCATGCTGTGCTGTTTCATGGCCGTTCCGGCGAATATTTCTCTATCTGGCTGGTCAACGCATTACTGACCATCATTACCCTGGGGATTTATTCCGCCTGGGCGACCGTGCGCCGCCGCCGTTATTTCTATGGCAATACCGAAATCGCCGGTGACCGTTTTGATTATCATGCCCGCCCGATCGACATTCTAAAAGGGCGCATTATTGTCTTTGTCGGTCTGGTGCTGTTCTTTATTCTCTCCGCCGCATTGCCGGCCATTTCACTGGTGTTCCTGCTGGCGTTCTTTGCGCTGGTGCCGTGGATTGTGGTGCGCAGCTGGCGCTACAACGCGCTGATGAGCAGCTTCCGCGGCGTGCGCTTTAACTATCACTGCCGCATTGGCCGCGCTTACTGGACCATGTATCTGGCGCCGGTGCTGATGATTGTTGCACTGTATCTGGTGGTGGGCATGATTGGCGTGATGGCGGCGACCAGCGGCAATATCAGCGCGACCCTGACCGTCGGCGTGCTGTGCTTTGTACTGTTCCTGGCCGGGCTGGCAGCGGTGCAGGGCACGGTTGCGGCAATGAATCACGACCTGTATATCAATAATATGTTTTACGGCCAGCAGCCCTTTAAGGCTGAGCTGCAGAAAAAGACCTTTATCAAAATGGTCTTAATCAGCTTCGTGATTATGCTGCCGTTCCTGATTGTCGCCGGGATGCTGATTGGCTCGCTGTTTATTTCGATTATTTACGCTGCGGCGATGGGGATGAGCGATCCTGCCATGATGGGCAACCTGATGGGCGGCAATCTGTTTAATATTTTCCTCACCTTTGTGGTGTTAATTTTCGGCGCGCTGGTCTCCTCGGCCTATTTAATTGCCGCACAGCGCAATTATGTTTTCGGCCAGACTCAGCTTGGTGAAAAACTGCGTCTTAAGTCAACTTTATCGACAGGTTCATTCCTCGCGCTGACGCTGACAAATACCCTGATTGTGATCTTCACGCTGGGCCTGGGTGCGCCAATTGCAGAAATTCGCCTGGCGCGCTATATGGCGAACGCCACCGCGCTGGAAGGGGATATTTCCCTGCTGGATATCAGCGCGCACCACGAATCGGCGCGTACCGCCGTGGCGGAAGAAGTGGTGGCGGCATTCGATCTTAACCCGGGCATCTGATGCTGCAGCTGAATGGCTACTATCAGTACCCTGGACGGGCAGCTCGCGAGGCTGCCCGTCTCATACTGGGCGAGCGCCATCTGACGCTTGAGCAGGGTGGGCAGCAGCAGATCCAGCTGCTGAGCGCGGTTAAGGTTTCCGCTGCGCTCGGCACCATCCCCCTGACGCTGACCTTTGCTGACGGCGGCCGCTTTGTACCGCAGGATGACGCTGCGTTTCGCCAGTGGTGGCAGCAGCGCCATCGCCCGGGGCTGATTCACCGGCTGGAGCAGCACCGTCGCGGCGTCGGCCTGATGCTGCTGGCCACGCTGGCGTCTATCGCGCTGTATGTCTGTGTGATCCTGCCCGCCGTCAGCAGCGTGCTGGCGCGCCATATCCCCAGCTACGTTGAGCGTCAGGTGGGGCAGCAGACTTTTACCCTGCTACAAAACAGCGGCTTTAGCAGCGGGCAGCTGACGCCCGGGCAGCTTAAGCGCATGCAGGGCCTGTTCGCCGCCACCGTACCCGCTGAGATGAAAGATGACCCGACGCCGCTGCGGCTGAAGGTGATGCATTTCTCCGGCGGTCCCAACGCCTTTATGCTGACGGACGGCACGCTGATTATCAGCGATGAGCTGGTGCAGATGGCGAACAGCGACGATGCGCTGGCGGCGGTGATGCTGCACGAAATCGGCCATCACGCTTACCGTCACCCGATGCGCATGCTGGTGCGCTCTTCGCTGGTCAGCCTCAGCTATCTGTGGCTAACCGGGGACGTCAGCGGCATCGGCGATACGCTGCTGCAGTCCGCCGCCTTTGTTAACCAGCTGCAGTTCTCGCGCAGTATGGAGCGCGAAGCGGACGAGTACGCGGTGGCGCAGATGAAGGCGCAGGGGCGCTCTCTGGCGGCGATGGTGCAGATTTATCAGCAGCTGGCGCAGTCGGGGGAGAAGGTGAGCGGCGGGTTGAGTCTGCCGGAATGGATGAGTACCCACCCGGATATGCCTGCGCGCATCAGGGCGATTCAGGACGGATCGCGGCAATAAAAAAGGGCGCGGCATGCCGCGCCCCTACGGGTGTTGTAGGGGAGGGGCATGCCCCTCCCGCTCATTTTACAGCGCGGCGATAACCGCCTGCTGCTCAATCAGCTTGCTCTTGGCCTGTTCGAAATCGGCCAGGCGCTCGCGCTCTTTCGCCACTACCGCTTCCGGTGCGCGCGCCACAAAGCCTTCGTTGCCCAGCTTGGTGGTGATTTTTTCCATCTCCACTTCCACTTTCGCCACTTCCTTCGCCAGACGCTCCAGCTCGGCCGCTTTATCCACCAGGTCCGCCATCGGGATCAGCAGTTCAGCACCGTCAACCAGCTTGGTCACGGCAACCGGGCCTTTCTCGCCCGCTGGCAGCAGCTCCAGCGTGGTGAGGCGCGCCAGGGTTTTCAGGAAGTTGTGGTTGTCGTTAACGCGACGCACCACGTCAGCACTGGCGCCGCGCAGCAGCACGTCCAGCGGCTTAGCCGGGGAGATATTCATCTCGTTGCGAATATTACGCACCGCGACGATAGCCTGCTTCAGCCATTCGGTATCGGCCATCGCAGCGGCATCCACGCGGCTTGCGCTGAACTCCGGCATCGGCTGCAGCATGATGGTGTCGTCGCTGATGTTCTTCAGCACTTTCACCTGCTGCCAGATGGTTTCGGTAATAAATGGAATGATGGGGTGCGCCAGACGCAGCAACGCTTCCAGAACCGTCACCAGCGTATTACGCGTGCCGCGCAGCTGAGCTTCAGTCCCGCCGTTCATCACCGGCTTCGCCAGCTCCAGATACCAGTCGCAGAACTGGTTCCAGGTGAACTCATACAGGATGTTGGCGGCGATATCGAAGCGGTAGCTGTCCAGCGCGCCGCGGTAGGCCTTCACGGTTTCGTTGAATTCCGCGAGGATCCAGCGGTCCGCCAGCGACAGTTCCAGCTCGCCACCGTTGAAGCCGCAGTCGTGCTCCTGGGTGTTCATCAGCACAAAGCGGCTGGCGTTCCACAGCTTGTTACAGAAGTTGCGGTAACCTTCCAGGCGCTTCATATCCCAGTTGATGTCGCGGCCGGTTGAGGCCAGCGCCGCCAGCGTGAAGCGCAGGGCATCGGTGCCGTGCGGCTCAATGCCGTTGGGGAACTGCTTCTCGGTGCGCTTGCGGATCTTCTCCGCCAGCTGCGGCTGCATCATGTTACCGGTGCGTTTTTCCAGCAGGTCTTCCAGCGAAATCCCGTCAACCATATCCAGCGGATCGATCACGTTACCCTTCGACTTGGACATTTTCTGCCCTTCGTCGTCGCGGATCAGGCCGGTCATGTAGACGGTTTTAAACGGCACCTGCGGCTTACCGTCTTCGTCCTTGATGAAGTGCATGGTCAGCATGATCATGCGCGCAATCCAGAAGAAGATGATGTCGAAGCCGCTGACCAGCACGCTGGTCGGGTGGAAGGTGCGCAGCGCTTCGGTGTTCTCCGGCCAGCCGAGGGTGGAGAAGGTCCACAGGCCGGAGGAGAACCAGGTGTCGAGCACGTCTTCGTCCTGGGTCAGCACCACCTCGGGCGCGATGCTGTTTTCCGCACGCGCTTCTGCTTCGCTGCGCGCCACATAGACGTTGCCTTCGGCATCGTACCAGGCCGGAATACGGTGGCCCCACCACAGCTGGCGCGAGATGCACCAGTCCTGAATGTCACGCATCCAGGAGAAGTACATGTTCTCATACTGCTTCGGCACGAACTGGATATCACCCTGTTCCACCGCTTCTACCGCCACTTTCGCCAGCGGAGCGGTGCGCACGTACCACTGGTCGGTCAGCATCGGCTCGATCACCACGCCGCCACGGTCGCCGTATGGCACGGTCAGGTCGTGCGGTTTGATCTCATCCAGCAGGCCGAGTGCATCAATCGCCGCGACAATCGCTTTACGCGCCGCGAAGCGTTCCAGCTTCTGGAACGCCGCCGGAATGGTCGGGTCGCAGGCGTCAGACTCTTCGCCGTTGGTGTCGTAAACCTGGGCGCTTTCGCGGATATCACCGTCGAAGGTCAGGATGTTGATCATCGGCAGCTTGTGACGACGGCCCACTTCGTAGTCGTTGAAGTCGTGCGCCGGGGTGATCTTCACGCAGCCGGTGCCTTTCTCCATATCGGCATGCTCATCGCCCACAATCGGAATGCGGCGACCGACCAGCGGCAGCACGAGGAATTTGCCGATCAGATCTTTATAGCGCGGATCTTCCGGGTTGACCGCCACGCCGGTATCACCAAGTACGGTTTCCGGGCGGGTGGTGGCGACCACCAGGTAATCTTTACCGTCAGCGGTTTTCACGCCGTCGGCCAGCGGGTAGCGGATGTGCCACATCGAGCCTTTCGACTCGCGGTTTTCCACTTCGAGATCAGAAATCGCGGTGCGCAGCTTCGGATCCCAGTTCACCAGGCGCTTGCCGCGGTAGATCAGGTTCTCTTTGTGCAGGCGCACGAACACTTCTTTCACCGCGTTCGACAGGCCTTCATCCATGGTGAAGCGCTCGCGCTCCCAGTCCACGGAGTTGCCCAGACGGCGCATCTGACGGGTGATAGTGCCGCCAGACTCGGCCTTCCACTGCCAGATTTTTTCGATGAACGCATCACGGCCATAATCTTTACGGGTTTTGCCCTCTTCGGCGGCGATCTTACGCTCAACCACCATCTGCGTGGCGATGCCCGCGTGGTCGGTACCCGCCTGCCACAGGGTGTTTTTACCCTGCATGCGCTGGTAGCGGATCATGGTGTCCATGATGGTCTGCTGGAAGGCGTGACCCATATGCAAGCTACCGGTGACGTTCGGCGGCGGGATCATGATGCAGAAGCTTTCCTGGCTGGTATCGCCATTCGGTTTGAAGTAGCCCTGTTGTTCCCAGTGCTCGTAGAGCGGCTGCTCGATATCTTGCGGGTTATATGTCTTTTCCATTTCTGCTATGTCTTAGGCAAGGGGCGGCGTTGCCGTATTCAAGTGGAATCCAACGCTGCGATACGCTTTGTAGCGGTCGCGCGCCAGCTGTTTCAAGGATGCTTCATAGGGAACGAAGTCTATCACTTCATAGAAAGCGGTGGCAAAATCTGCAAACTGCGGCAGCAGGCTGATCAGCAGGTCACGCGGCGAGTTTCCGCGCCGCTGCGGCCAGGCCAGTTCGACCGGTGCGCCATATTTCGGCCCTTCACCCGCCAGGTTATGCGGCACAAAGGCGCTGGCCGGACGCTGCCACAGGGCTTCATCCAGGCGGATAGCCTGGGCTTCATCCTGGCAGGCAACCAGCACGCGTTTCCCTTCCCGCCAGCGCGCCTCGGCCAGGTCACAGACCAGCGCTTCCTGCGCGCTCAGCCCGTCAACCGGGGTGTCGGTTTCCAGCAGATAGAAAGTTGCGTTTTTCATAATGATGCCAAATGGGTTCAGTGGTTTCCGCAGGGGCCAGGCATGCCTGGCCCCTGCAAAGGCTTAACGATTAATCGTCGCCGTTCAGACCCGCACGGTTGAGCAGGAACTGCGACAGCAGGGCGACCGGGCGACCCGTTGCGCCTTTGGCCTTGCCGGAGCGCCAGGCCGTACCGGCCACGTCGAGGTGCGCCCAGTTGTACTTACGGGTAAAGCGCGCCAGGAAGCAGGCCGCGGTAATCGCACCGCCGGGACGGCCACCAATGTTCGCCATATCGGCAAAGTTGGAGTCCAGCTGCTCCTGATACTCATCGGCCATCGGCAGACGCCATGCGCGGTCACCCGCCTGCTCGGACGCGCCAATCAGCTCGTGCGCCAGCGGGTTATGGTTCGACAGCAGGCCGCTGATATGGTGGCCGAGCGCAATCACGCAGGCGCCGGTCAGGGTCGCCACGTCGATCACCACGTCCGGATCGAAACGCTCAACGTAGGTCAGGGCATCGCACAGCACCAGGCGACCTTCGGCATCGGTGTTCAACACTTCAACCGTCTGGCCGGACATGGTGGTCAGCACGTCGCCCGGGCGATAGGCGCGGCCGCCAGGCATATTTTCACAGCCCGCCAGCACGCCAACCACGTTAAGCGGCAGGCCCAGCTCGGCCACCATGCGCATCACGCCGTACACCGACGCCGCGCCGCACATGTCGTACTTCATCTCGTCCATCGCTTCGCCCGGCTTCAGCGAGATCCCGCCGGTGTCGAAGGTGACGCCTTTACCGACCAGCACAATCGGGCGCGCATCCGCATCCGGGTTGCCCTTGTACTCAATCACCGACATCAGCGATTCGTTCTGCGATCCGGCACCGACGGCGAGGTAGGCGTTCATGCCCAGCTCTTTCATCTGCTGCTCGCCAATCACGCGGGTGGTGATATTGCTCCACGCGTCCGCCAGCTGGCGCGCCTGCGAGGCCAGGTACGCGGCATTACAGATGTTTGGCGGCATATTACCGAGATCTTTCGCTGCCTTCACGCCCGCCGCAACGGCCAGGCCATGCTGGATAGCGCGCTCGCCGCTGGTCAGCTCACGGCGCGTTGGCACGTTGAACACCATTTTACGCAGCGGACGGCGCGGCTCGACCTTATTGCTTTTCAGCTGGTCGAAGCTGTACAGCGTCTCTTTGGAGGTTTCCACCGCCTGACGCACTTTCCAGTAAGTATTGCGACCTTTCACGTGCAGCTCGGTCAGGAAACAGACGGCTTCCATCGAACCGGTATCATTCAGGGTGTTAATTGTTTTCTGAATAACCTGCTTGTACTGGCGCTCGTCCAGCTCACGTTCTTTGCCGCAGCCGATCAAAAGGATGCGCTCAGAGAGAATGTTCGGCACGTGATGCAGCAGCAGCGTCTGACCGACTTTTCCTTCCAGTTCACCACGGCGCAGCAGGGCACTGATGTAGCCATCGCTGATTTTATCGAGCTGTTCAGCAATCGGTGACAAGCGGCGCGGTTCAAACACGCCCACTACAATACAGGCACTGCGCTGTTTTTCCGGGCTACCGCTTTTTACACTGAACTCCATGCACTCTCCTGAATCTTAAAGACAACGGCGCTTGCTCCGGCTAGAATGGACCGCTTTCGTACCGTATAGCGCTGGTGCAATATGTCGCTGTCAGATTGAGTTTTGGTGATAATAAGTTTTTTTTTGCATCACCAGAACGCGATTGTTGTCATACTATTTTAGCTATGACTTGGGCCATTGATAGAAAAAATGGCGTGTAAGCGATGAAACTAGCGATTTTCCTGCAAAAAGACAAGTTTTCACAGGCGTACTCAGCGTGATCATCATTAGATATCTGGTTCGGGAAACGCTCAAAAGCCAGTTGGCTATCCTGTTCATCCTGCTGCTGATCTTCTTTTGCCAGAAGTTAGTCAGGATTTTGGGAGCCGCGGTGGATGGCGAGATTCCAACAAATTTAGTACTCACATTATTGGGCCTTGGCGTGCCGGAAATGGCGCAGCTCATTCTGCCGTTAAGCCTGTTTTTAGCCATTTTGATGACGCTTGGCCGGTTATACACCGAGAGTGAAATCACGGTGATGCACGCCTGTGGGTTAGGCAAGAGCGTGCTGGTGAAGGCAGCGATGATCCTGATGCTGTTTACCGCTCTGGTGGCAGCGGTCAACGTTGGCTTCCTCGGGCCGTGGTCCTCGCGTTATCAAAGCGAAGTGATGCAGAACGCCAAAGCCAACCCGGGTGCGGCTGCACTCGCGGCCGGGCAGTTCCAGCAGTCGGGCGATGGCCAGTCGGTGCTGTTTATCGAGAACACCAAAGGTAACACCTTTGACAACGTGTTCCTGGCGCAGATGCGGCCGAAGGGCAATGCCCGCCCGTCCGTAGTGGTGGCCGATCATGGCCATATGTCGCAGCGTGCCGATGGTTCGCAGGTGGTGACGCTGGATAGCGGCACGCGCTTCGAGGGCACCGCGCTGCTGCGCGACTTCCGCATTACCGACTTCAAGAACTATCAGGCGATTGTTGGCCACCAGGAAGCGATTCTGGATCCCAATGATTCCGAACAGATGGACATGAAAGCCCTGTGGCAGTCCGATAAACCCGATTTCCGCAGCGAGCTGCACTGGCGCCTGACGCTGGTGTTCTCGGTGCTGGTGATGGCGCTGATGGTGGTGCCGCTCAGCGTGGTCAACCCACGCCAGGGCCGCGTGCTGTCGATGCTGCCTGCCATGCTGCTCTACCTGATTTTCTTCCTGTTGCAGAGCTCGTTACGCTCCAGCGGCGGCAAAGGGCGCCTCGACCCGGCGGTCTGGATGTGGGTGGTTAACCTGGCTTATCTGGGGCTGGCGATAGTGCTGAACGCCTGGGATACCGTACCGATGCGCCGCCTGCGCGCGCGCTTTACTCGCGGAGGATCGGTCTGATGTTTGGCGTTCTTGACAGATATATCGGTAAAACGATTTTTAACACCATCATGGCGACGCTGTTTATGCTGGTGTCGCTCTCCGGCATCATTAAGTTTGTCGATCAGCTGCGTAAAACCGGGCAGGGCGACTACACCGCGCTTGGCGCCGGGCTGTACACCATCCTCAGCGTGCCGAAAGATATCGAGATCTTCTTCCCGATGGCGGCGCTGCTGGGCGCACTGCTCGGCCTCGGAACGCTGGCACAGCGCAGCGAGCTGGTGGTGATGCAGGCATCCGGCTTTACCCGCATGCAGATTGCCGCCTCGGTGATGAAAACCGCTATTCCGCTGGTGCTGCTGACCATGGCGATTGGTGAGTTTGTTGCCCCGCAGGGCGAGCAGATGGCGCGTAACTACCGTGCGCAGCAGCTGGTGGGCGGCTCGCTACTCTCCACGCAGAGCGGGCTGTGGGCGAAGGACGGCAATAACTTTATCTTTATTGAACGTATTCGCGACGACAACCAGCTGGCGGGCATCAGCATTTACAGCTTTAACAAAGAGCGCCGCCTGCAGTCGGTGCGCTACGCGGCGTCGGCCAAGTACGATGCGAATAAAAAAGCGTGGGCGCTGGCGCAGGTCGATGAATCAGACCTGACTGACCCGCAGCAGGTGAGAGGCAGCCAGACGCTGACCGGCGAGTGGAAAACCACGCTGACGCCGGACAAGCTGGGCGTGGTGGCGCTGGATCCGGCGGCGCTGTCGATTACCGGCCTGTATAACTACTCGAAGTATCTGAAGCAGAGCGGCCAGATGTCCGGGCGCTACCAGCTGAATATGTGGAGCAAAATCTTCCAGCCGCTGTCGGTGGCGGTGATGATGCTGATGGCGCTGTCGTTTATCTTCGGACCGCTGCGCAGCGTGTCGATGGGGATGCGCGTGGTAACCGGGATCAGCTTCGGCTTCCTGTTCTACGTGCTGGACCAGATTTTCGGCCCGCTGAGCCTGGTGTATAACATCCCGCCGATCCTCGGCGCGCTGCTGCCCAGCGCGGCGTTCTTCGCCATCAGCGTATATATGCTGTTGAAACGCAGGTAATTGTTGCGGTTGCGGGTCGACCAGAAAAGCGGTCGACCCCTACAAGATCGGTACGTGCCGCCCGTAATGATGGCGCACCGTTCATAGCCCCCTGTAGGGGCTGACCCTCTTTTTCGGTCAGCCCTTTTTTCTTACAGCACCAGCGGCAACAGCGACAGCAGATACAAAATCAAGCCAATCACCCCGCCGACCAGCGTACCGTTAATGCGGATGCGCTGCAGATCGCTGCCGATATTCAGCTCCACCTGATGTGACATATCTTTGGCATCCCAGCTTTTTACCGTATCGCTGATATGGCGGCTGAGAAACGCCGAGAACTCCGGCGCCACGCTGCTGGCTGCGTCCTCCATGTGCTGATTAAGCGAGCTGCGCAGCGCGCTGTCCTGCATCAGCGTTTCGCCAAACCACTGCCCGGCGGCGCTCACTTTGGCGTGCAGCTGTGAGTCCTCACGGTCGAGATCGGCCTTCAGCCAGGCTCTGAGATCGCCCCACAGCTGGCTGATATAGCCGTTCAGCGCCTCGTCCTGCTTGAGGTAGGTTTTAATCTCCTCCGCTTTTTCTGCCATTTCCGCGTCGGTGCGCAGGCGGGTAATCAGCCGCTGCACCGCGCTGTTAAAGCCCTGGCGCAGCTGGTGCGACTCATCATGTTCAATCTCGCTGAGGATCGACTGCACCGCTTTCGCCGCCACGCCGGCGCTCTGCTCGCCCAGCCACTCGCTCGGCAGCATCTTCTCCTTCAGCGGGTGCTCGCGCTTCAGCCAGCGCACCACCTGCTGGGCGATAAACTCGTGCGTGCCGGGCTTGTTGATCAGCTGCAATACCTGCGCCAGCGCATCGTCCAGCAACTGCTGGTGGCGGTTATTTTTGGTCAGGCTTTCCAGGATCATCGCGGCCGACTGCGTGAGGTCCACTTTGTCGATCGCCTTGTGGATGGCGCGGCGCATGAATGCCTGAATACGCTGGTCATCGGCAAGGTCGAGAAAGCCGCGCACCATCTTCAGCAGATAGCCGCTGAGGCGGGCGGTGTTCTCAGCGCTGCTGAGCCAGCGGGCGATAATCTGCGCCGGATCGTGGCGGCGGATCAGCGCCAGCAGCGACTCGGTGTTGAGGAATTTGTCCTGTACGAACAGCGCGAGGTTATCAGCGATGCGGTCCTTGTTGCGCGGAATGATCGCGGTGTGGCGGCCAACCAGCGGGATCGGCACGCGGCGAAACAGCGCGCTGACCGCAAACCAGTCGGCCAGCGCGCCAACCATCGACGCCTCCGATACCGCTTTCAGCCCGGCTATCCACAGGTTTGGCGGGTAGTACAGCGGCCAGACCACCGTGGCGATAAACAGCAGCGCCGCCACGCCCAGCAGTATCAGTGGCAGGCGCCTGGCCTGCCGCAGTTCCCGTTCCTTATCCATAAACTCCCTACTTGCGGCGGCCGCCCATGATGCTGCCTAATACTCCGCGAATGATTTGATTGGTGATCTGCCGGGCGGCGCTTTTCGCCACGCTCTGCACCACGCCTTCGCGCTTGCCGCCGCGCGGCCCGGTGCTGCCAAACAGGATATCCTTCAGCCCGCCGAGAATGCCATCGTCGACCGCCACCGCATCGCCTTTGGCTGACGGCGCGCTGGCCTTATCGGTGGCCGCCTGCACCCCTTTTTGCAGCAGCTCGTAGGCCGACTCACGATCGACCGCCTCCTCATACTTGCCCGACAGCGGCGAGTGATTGATCAGCCCGTTACGCTCGTCGTCGGTGACCGGCCCCATGCGCGAGCCGGGGGCGATCACCGAGGCGCGCTGCACCACCGACGGGCTGCCTTTCTCATCAAGGAAGGAGATCAGCGCTTCGCCGGTGCCCAGCTCCTGGATCGCCGTGACGGTGTCAAACGCCGGATTGGCACGCATGGTCTGTGCGGCAACCTTCACCGCTTTCTGATCCTTCGGCGTAAAGGCGCGCAGCGCGTGCTGCACGCGGTTCCCCAGCTGGCCGAGCACCGCATCGGGAATATCCGCCGGGTTCTGCGACACAAAGTACACCCCGACCGCCTTGGAACGGATCAGGCGGATCACCTGCTCAATTTTATCCAGCAAAACGGCGGGCGCGTCATCAAACAGCAGGTGCGCCTCGTCGAAGAAGAACACCAGCTTGGGTTTCTCCTGGTCGCCCGCCTCCGGCAGCTGCTCGTACATCTCCGACAGCAGCCACAGCAGGCTGGTGGCGTACAGCTTCGGCATCTGGTACAGCTTCTCGGCGGCGAGGATGTTGATTATCCCTTTGCCGTCGGCATCGGTGCGCATCCAGTCTTTGATATCCAGCATCGGCTCGCCGAAGAAATACTCAGCACCCTGCTGCTCCAGCGCCAGCAGCCCGCGCTGGATCGCCCCGACCGACGCGCTGTTGATGTTGCCGTACTGGCTCTGGAAGGCTTTGGCGTTGTCGCCAATGTACTGGGTCATGGCGCGCAGATCTTTAAAGTCGAGCAGCAGCATCCCCTGGTCATCGGCCACACGGAAGATGATGGTCAGCACGCCGCTCTGCACCTCGTTGAGGTTCAGCAGGCGCGCCAGCAGCAGCGGCCCCAGGTCGGAGACCGTGGCGCGCACCGGGTGGCCGCGCTCGCCGAAGATATCCCACAGCACCACCGGGTTGCTCTGCGGCGCCCAGTCAGTGACGCCGATTTTTGCCAGCCTGGCGCTGAGCTTCTCCGACTCCGCTCCCGCTTTGGCAACCCCGGTCAGGTCGCCTTTCACATCGGCCATAAACACCGGTACGCCGATGTTAGAGAAGCTCTCCGCCAGCTTTTGCAGCGTGACGGTTTTCCCGGTGCCGGTCGCTCCGGTGATCAGCCCGTGGCGGTTGGCCATACTGGGCAGCAGGTGCAGTTGGTGTTCAGTGGTCTGGGCAATCAGCAGCGGCTCGGTCATATTGAGTTATCCATCGGGTTAGAAGAGAAGGGGATCCCTGTAAGCCTGGCAGGCACCCATTTTTCTACAAGAAATACATAACCATAATGCGATGATGAGGAGATCACAGTCCAGTGTAAAGGATAAATTAATAGCGCTATTTACTCTCTGTCAATGCGGATTTTCAAGCTGTCACGGCAGGGGAGGATGGCGGAGATAATAACAACTCCTCATCTCTTTTTATTTTCATGATGAAAATAAAAGCCAGGAAGGTTAAAAAATGTGCTGGCGGGCAGGGGTGTTTTTTAAAGTTAAATCATCCGTCTTAGACAGGATGTTATTAATAATTACAATTTAAATGAAAGAGCGTTGCACCCCATTTTGGATGCAACGGCTCTTAATGCTCTAAATGCGATGAATATAACGTGATTTTCTGTTCTAAGAGGGAACATTCATCGCTGCAATATTTTAAGATCCTGTTGGTCCTTGAGTAAGTACCATTTATGATACTTTTTTATTTTATCTCTGCTCACACAGCCGCGTTGTTCTAACGGGAGAAGCAAATGTCTGACTTTGTAAATGGAAATGCCGCATAGGTCGGCAATTTCTCTTGTCGACAACCCCTCAGAAGAGTGCTCTTTTAACGAGTTGAGAATAAAGATCTGTTCGGGGATATTAACCTTTTTAATCTCGACATTGCTAATACCCATTTCCATTGCCAGCATAAGCAGATTTTTAAGATGATTGTGGTGACCTTTGCGTAACTCACCTGAACTGTAAGAACATACAGAGGTTTTCATTTTGCCTACTCCATGGGCTTCAAAGGAAGCTCGTAGTATGAGATCCCAGTAATTCGTTAGCAACATTAACGTGAAATGAAGCTTGAATCAGAAGTTTTATCTAAAATTTATCATTTTTTTATTTTATTGTTCTGTTTTTGGGTGTTCAGTAAATCTAAGTTTGGAGGAGAATATGAGATTCAATATCGAAGGCGTAGTTATTTTTGATACCGAAAAGGCTTTACTTGTCAATCTGCTCACGGGAGATTGTATCGAGTTATCCCAAACATCGGCGCGCCTGCTGGCTGCATTGCTGACGCATTCCGGAGAGGTATTAGCGCGCGATGAGATTTTTCAGTCTATTTTTGATAAGTTTGGCGCACGGGCTTCTAACAGTAATTTGAATCAATATATTTCAATACTGCGAAAAAATTTACATGATTTGGGGATCGAACAGGAGATTATTATTACTGTCCCTCGCGTTGGGTTTACGATCTCGGAACATGCGGTAATTAATGAAGAAGTCAACGCTCCCAATGTGGCTGTCAATCAACGATGGCTGCCTTTTTTATACGAAAAGCTCATCGCGGGTCGGATCTATTTTATGGCCGGAGGGAGTGTTGTTTTTTTAGCATTTATTGTCTTTTTCTTCAGGGTGGAAGAGCACATCACAGAATTAATTCCGTCAAAGATGTCACTGAATCAATGTAGTTTTTATGTCTATCTTCCCATGTCAATGCAGGATATTCATAACGCTTTTTCTTTGTCCGGAAGAGTGCTGGACTGCTCGGTGCCAAAAAAAATCTATCTTTACAGTCAGGTTATAGAAAGTGATTTAGGTTACCACGTTCAAATTTTGATGGTTGAATGCGAACGAAATGGCAATCGTTGTACCAGTGAGTATATAAGAGAGATTCACAATGCTTAAGCTGTCAGCTTTGCTTGCAATTATTACCTGTCTGCTGTCGGTAGGCGGGGTGATTTATTTTTCCAAGGATCCCGTTTTTATCTGCGAAACGCCATTCACCATGACTCAAAATGTAAATAATGAGGTGATTCGTGCCCAGGGCGTCATGTTTGTCCATGTTGACGGTGATAAACTGTTTATTAAAATGGATGGCCTGCTCACTCACCAAAGCAAAAAGTATATTATCGCCCGCACGATTGAGCTAGCATATAAACGCTATAATCTTAAGGCCGACCTCTATAAAGTTGTTAGCCTCGACACTGTGCGCGACGACACAGACAATATTGATGATGGGCTGGTCTCGGGCTTGCTTTTCGGTATGAGGCAGAAGGAAAAAATTATTTTCCTTAAGCGTGTCGGGGATAGTGTCATTTTGTTCGGCAATAATACCTTTCCGCAGTTCGGTTGCCTACGCAATCCAGCGGAGGCCCACAGTTAATCCCCTCGCTGCGCTAACAGGAAATTCTCTGTCCAGGTGCAGCAGGTTAACCGCAAACGGTGGGCTCAATCACAGCTGATGATGCCGCGAAATCAGCTATTTCGCGGCGTGGGTTAATCAGGCCGAGAGCCCACCGTCAAGCACCAGCGTCTGCCCGGTTAAATAGCTGCTGTTATCACCAATCAGAAAGGCGGCGGCCTGGGCCACATCCACAGGATCGCCCAGCCGCCGTAGCGCGATATTTTGCCGCATCGTTTTCAGTTTCGCGGCGGGCACAGCCTCAATCATTTCGCTGGCGATTAATCCCGGGGCCAGGCAGTTGACCCGAAGACCAAACCGGCCAACCTCCCGCGCCAGCGAACGAGCCATGCCAATCATCGCCGCCTTGCTGGCGGCATAGGCCGTCTGCCCGCTGTTGCCCTGAAGCGCTGTGACGGACGACATCAGCACGATCGCACCGCTTCCCTGCGTCATCATCTCGGCAAGCAGCCCCTGGTGCCAGTTCATCACTGAGACCAGGTTGTTATCAAGAATTGCGCGCCAGTCCTGCGCATTCTGATGAATGTGCAGGGCATCGCGGGCGATCCCCGCGTTATGAATAATGGCGTGCGGTGCGCCAAACTGTTCGAGTAACGACCCGGCGACCTGCGCGACGCGCCCGTCATCCGTGCCGTCGCAGCATACCCCTTCAACCCAGGTGTCGGTGCCCATACTCCGCGCCTGCGCCAGCGTCGGCGCAATGCTCTCTGCGCTGCGGCCGGTAAAGACGATGTTCCACTCGGTCAGCAGGTGCATAACCAGCGCCTTGCCTATTCCCCGGCTGCCGCCGGTTATCAATATCCATTTGTTGGTCATATTAACGCGCCATCTCCTGCTCAATAAGCTGACAAAGCTCTTTGAGGGTCATAAAGGGATGATTGATAAACATATCGGCCGTCAGCGTGACCTTAAACTCGCGCTTTGCCAGCACCATGAGTTCGACATAATCCAGGCTATCCAGCTCAAGCTGTGGCAGCGTCGTTTCTGGCGTGATGTCGCCGGGTTCCAGATCCTTTGCATCGCAGATCATTTCGCTGATTTTGCTGTAAACAGTCATAATATTATCCTTATTTATGCGATGGCCACCGGGCCAATCTTAAGAGTGATGGCAGTGCTGATAAACTGATCGTAAGAGCGGGTTCTGGCTGCAATACGGATAATCGCACCTTGCTGAAGATCGCCGATTACCATCACCGGCAGCGTTTCCAGGGTCAGTTTTTCTACCGCATCGGTCGGATGCCAGCCTGCCAGCAGACGGCGGTCAAAAAGGCTTTCCTGATGAGTCTGAATCACGGGAATGTGGGCGAACAGGGCTTCCAGCGTGGTGCCCTGCGGCAGCATAGCGGCGACGGCCTCCTGACGAAGCAGCGCATCATCCTGAATCAGGTGGCGAAACAGCAGCGCGTCGAGGAAGTGCCAGCGCTGTCCAACGGACAAAAGCGCGGCAAACTTCTGCTGCAGTAACGTTAGCGTGGGGCGATCCAGCTCGCTGCGGCTGACGTTGACGCTGTCGACGTCCGGCAGGGCAGCGGTGGGTGCAATCTGGCAGGTGAGGCAGGTTTCTCCGCTGGCCGGGTCGCGAACGATGGCCGCTGCCGCTTTTTTCTCATCGCGTATCAGCTGATAGGGCATGTCACACCACAGCGGTCTGCGCAGGCGCACCGTGCATTTCAGCAGGGAGGCATCGCTGGCAGATGGACCGATCGCGGCTTTGACATCAAGTAACGCGCGCATGCCGTGTACGCTGAGATGCGCTGCGCCCTGTTTTTTTGCCCAGCATGCGTCGAAATGGACAGGATTGTAATCCCCGGAGAAGCCTGCCCAGCCGTAGGCATCGCTCAGGGTATAGTGCAGCGTCTTCATGGGTGTTTTTCCAGGATCAGTGCCGCATTGGCTCCGCCAAAGCCAAAGCTCAGGTTCAGCGTGCGGCGAACGTTCCCGGCGCGATGTCCCTCAACGATATAGTCGAGGTCACAGAGCTCGTCCGGCTGCTGATAGTTGGCGGTTGCCGGCATGGTGCTCTGTGCCATCGCCTGCAGACAAACAATGCTTTCAAAAACGCCTGCAGCGGAGATGAGATGGCCCGAGTAGGACTTGGTGCTGGAGACGGGGATCGCATACGCGGCCTCACCGAGCGCCATCTTCAGCGCCTGGGTTTCATTGAGATCGTTCAGCGGCGTTGAAGTGCCGTGAGCATTGATATAGTCCAGCTGCGTGGGCGCCAGCTGCGCCTGATGCAGGGCTTCAGTAATGGTTTTAACGCGCGCGAGACAATCCTCTGCGGGCGACGTGAAGTCCCAGGCATCGGAGAAGTTCGCGTAACCGGTGATCTCCCCGAGGATCGTTGCGCCGCGCGCCAGGGCACTTTCGCGTTCTTCAAGGCAGAGTACCGCCGCGCCTTCGGAGAGCACAAACCCACTGCGGTGGGCGCTGAACGGGCAGCTGGCGCGTTGTGGATCGGACTGCTCCTTACTTAACGCCCCCAGAACGTCGATGTTCCATACCGCACAGTGGCTGGTCAGCGACTCTCCGGCGCCGGCCAGCATCATTTTTGCTCTACCGCTGCGGATCACCTCGCAGGCATCGCCAATCACCATTGTACCGGTGGCACAGGCAGCGATAACCGTATTTTGATAGCCGCTTAGCCCCCAGAACTGGCTGCACGCGGCCGTGGTCACGCTGGGCATCGCGAAGAAACAGTTAAACGGCGAGGTGACGCCGGTGGCGGCAAACTCCTCCTGGGCGCTGTAGCTTTCATCCAGCCCCGCCCAGCCTGTTCCCATAATTACCCCGCAATCCAGCGCAGAATAAAATGCCCGGGGCAGCGCCTCACCAAAGGCCATTGCCATCGCCTGGCGCGCTGCGCCGACCGTCAGGCGGGCAAAGCGCGGCAGCTTACGGCGGATCGCTGCGGGTACACCTTTCAGGCTTGGCTCCTCATCGATCAGCCCGAGAAAACGGGTATGGATGCCCAGCTCGCTTTTATCCACGTAGCGGTAGCCCAGGCGGTATTCCATGATGGACTGCCAGCTTGCTGCTGCCGTAGCGCCAAGCGGCGTGACGGCACCGTATCCGGTAACAACCACGCGTTTTCCCTGATTATTTATCGTCATTATTTAATATCCTGTATTGCGTTTTGCCACCCCCCTGCGCCAGCCAGAGCTGAAGCGTGGCGTAGAGGTAATCGTATTGCGTTTGAGCAAGGCTATTTTCCAGCGTCAGCAGATCGTCCTGGGCGTCCAGCAGCGTTTTAAAATCTACCGCGCCAGCGCGATAGCGGCTTTCAGTCAGGGTTAAACGCTGGCGGCCCAGCGACAGCGACTGCTGCAGGCGGCTTCGCTGCTCCGCGGCGCTGAGGCGCTTCTCCATTGCGTTATCCACCTCGGCGAGAGCGGTATAAGCGGTGCTGCGAAAAGTGATGGCCGCCTGTTGGATCGCCAGCCCCGACTGCCTGACGGTGAGCTGTGTGGTATTCCACTGGATAAAGGGCAGCGCGAGTGACGTGCCGACGGTGCGAACGGGGTCGCGGAACCACTGGCTGAACGCCTGGCTTCCGGCATTCAGAGCCGCATTTAACGACAGCGAAGGGTAGAAGCTCAGCCGCGAGGCGTCATAGCCCGCCAGTGCTGCGCGCAGGCGTGATTCAGCCGCCTGGATATCGGGGCGATGAGCAATCACCTGCAGCGGCGTTTTTTCCCGCACCGGCACGCGCTGACTGGGCAGCAGGAAGGCGGCCTCCGCCGTGTGCTGCTCCGCAGGACGGTTAAGCAGCAGCGCCAGCGCATTGCGCGCGTTTTTACGCTGTTGCTGCAGCGTGCGCAGCTGGTTCTGATGCTCAATCAGCGCCTGCTGAGAGAGCAGCACATCCAGCTGTCCGACCTTACCTGCCCTGAACCAGGATGCCACCTGCTGCGCCGTCTGTTGCGCGATCGCCAGGCTTTGTTGCCGGTTGCGGATCTGCTGGTTGTAGAGGGCAATGTTCCAGTAAAGCTGCGCGGTGGTGCCAATGGTGGAGAGCAGCGTGGCCTGATAGTCCTCAGCGCTGGCGACGGCCTGCCATTCACTTTGCTCGCGAATACGCGCCAGCTTGCCCCACAGATCCAGCTCGTAGCTCAGGCTTAACTGGCTGCTGTAGCTCTCGCTGGACGCCGCCGCGCCGCGCAGCCGCTGGCTGTTGCTGGCACTGCCGTTCAGCTCCACGTTTGGCGACAGGTTGGTTGCGGTTAGCCCGGCAGCCACGCGCGCCTGCTGCAGGGTAATGGCCGCGGCGGCCACATCGTTATTACTGGTCAGAACCTGGGTGATGATGCGTGACAGTGTGGGATCGTCGAAACGCTCCCACCAGTTGTCATACCGCCGATCGAACCGATCGGACCGATCCACAGCGGGCCAGCGCTCGGGCAGTGAAAGCAGCGGGCGCTGATAGTCACTCTTGCCGAGGTGACCGCAGCCGCTCAGCAGCAATATCGCGGTAAGTAAGGCGGGGATCTTCATTCTCGCGCCAGCGCCTCCATCGGGTTAAGCCGGGCGGCTCTGCGCGCCGGAAAATAGCCGAACGTCACTCCAATAGCCGCGGAAAACAGGCAGGCGATGACCAGCGGAAAGAGGGTAAACACCATCGTGAACTCATCCGTTATCAGTGAAAACAGCGTACCTACCAGCCACGAACCGGCGATGCCTGCCAGCCCGCCCAGCACGCAGATGGTGACGGCCTCGATCAGAAACTGATTCATAATGTCCGATGGCCGCGCCCCAACAGACAGGCGAATGCCGATTTCATGGGTGCGTTCCGTCACCGATACCAGCATGATGTTCATCACACCGACGCCGCCGACCAGCAGCGAAATAGCGGCAATCGCCGTAATCAGCAGCGACATCGAGTCCGAGGTTTTTTGCAGTGCCGTTGCCAGCTTATCGTCGGTCTGGGTAAAAAAATCCTTTTTGCCATGACTGCGTACCAGATGATCCACCGCTCTGCGCGTCGCGTCGGCAGGCGACAGCGTCTCCTGAAAGCGCAGAGTGATGGCTTCGAGCGGTTTGTCGCCGGTGATGCGCTGCTGTAGCGAGGTGTAGGGTATCCAGCCGCTGACAAAACCGCCGATCATCTTCGGCCCGGGGCGTGAGGCCACGCCGATCACGCGCCACGGCGCCCCGGCAATCTGAACGATCTTGCCTAACGGATCCTCGCCATCCGGAAAGAGGGCATCACGGCCGGTTTCATCAAGGATCAACACCGGTTCGCTTTCAGCCACATCCCGTGCGCCAAAGCCGTGTCCCTGTACGAACTGCAGCCCCTGTAAGGCAAAGTAGTTCTGCGACACGCCGTTCAGCATGACGGAAGCGTCGTAGCCTTTGCGCACGGCTGTCGTCATGCTGCTCAGCAGAGGGGAGACGCCCACCACCCACGGGAGTTTCTCCAGGCTGCTGACATCATCCATTGACAGAGCACGTGCCATATCCGGCCGCTGATTGCCCCAGCCGCTACCGGGATGGATCTCCAGCGTGGTGGTGCCGAACTTACCAATTTCATTCATGATGGTCTGACGTGCGCCTTCACCCACGGCCATGGAGGAGACAACGGAGGAGATGCCGATAATAATCCCCAGCATGGAGAGAAAGGCGCGCATGCGGTGGCCGCGCAGGGCGCGCCAGGCCATGCGGAAAGATTCAGTCAGACTGCGCGTCAGCGAGGCGCGTCCGTTATCCTGCTCAGGCAGGGTGACGGGCGTAGCTGACCGGGTCTGACGGGCATCTTTAATGATTCTGCCGTCGCGGATCTCAATCACCCGCTGCGCCTGGCGGGCAATCTGGTGGTCATGGGTGACGATAATCACCGTGTGACCTGCGGCATGAAGCTGATGCAGTACGTCCATCAGGGCCTGGCCGCTGACGCTATCGAGCGCTCCGGTCGGCTCGTCGGCCAGGATGACCTGCGCCCCGTTGATTAACGCTCTGCAGATGCTGACACGCTGCTGCTGACCGCCTGAAAGCTGGGTCGGGCGATGATGAAGGCGTTCGCTCAGGCCGAGCTTGTCAGCCAGGGAATGAATACGGGCGTAGCGCTCTTTTTCCGGCATCGCGGTATACAGCGCCGGCATGGCGATATTCTCCTCCGCCGTCAGATAGGGCATTAAGTGGTAGCGCTGAAAAATAAAGCCCAGATAGCGACTGCGCAGTTCGGCAAGATGCTGGCTGTCGGCCAGGTGTACCGCCGCGCCATCGATCAGTACCTCGCCGGAGGTCGGGCGGTCCAGGCAGCCAATGATATTCATCAGGGTAGATTTACCGGAACCGGAAGCGCCGACGATGGCCACCATCTCCCCGTGCCCAATGGTGAGTGAGATATCGCTTAACACCGGTAGGGTTTGCGTTCCGGCACGAAATGCCCGACAGACGTGGCGTAAGATGATTATGGGTTCCATGGATTACGCCTGGCCTCCGTGCGGGGTCAGTACCACCCGATCGCCGGGCTGAGCCCCCGCCAGCACTTCGGCGTACTGACGGTCGGAGATGCCAATCTGTACCGTGCGCGAGTAGACTTTGCCGTTATTAAAGACGCTAATGCGGTAGTGGTTGGCCTGCAGCGGCTGCCCCAGTGCGGCCAGCGGGATGCGCAGCACGTTATTCGCTTCAGCAATACGGATAAACACCTGAGCCGTCATCGAGGTTTTCAGCGCGCGGTCGGCGTTGGGCACGGTAAAGGTGCCCGTGTAATAGACCGCAGAGGCCTGCTGATTAGCGCTATTTCCCCGGCTGTTTTGCTCTTCCAGCGCCTCCTGAGGGGCCGGCTGCACGTAGCCCATCTCACTGTCGTAGCGTTTGTCGGGATTGGCGATAACGTAAAACTGCAGCGGCTGGCCAGGATGGATCTTCTGAATATCCGCTTCAGAAATGCGCGTCTGTACCTGCATGGTGTTGAGATCGGCCAGCACCAGGATCGTCGGTGCGGTCTGCGACGACACGATCGTCTGCCCTTCGCGTGTCACAATACCGAGTACCTCGCCGTCCATTGGGGCGACGATACGGGTATAGCCAAGATTCGCGTTGGCCGTTTTCACCGCCATTTCACCCTGTACAATCAGCGCGTCGTTTACCGCAATTTGCTGCTGCTGCGCATCGTACTGTGCCTTAGCCTGTTCAAACTCACTGCGAATGCCGGAGCCATCGCGCATCATCATCTTCTGCCGCTGATACTCCTGGCGGTAGCGCAGCAGCGTGGCTTGCGCCGCCAGCTTCTGCGCCTTCGCGCTGGCTAACTGCGCCAGCGCATTGTTCAGCTCTGACTCCTGGAGAGTGGGATCGATCTCGGCCAGCAGCTGGCCTTTACGCACAGAGTCACCCTGCCGCACGTAGAGCTTGCGCAGCTGGCCATTAACCTGGGCTCCGACGTTAACCTGCACGGCGGGTTTCAGTATGCCGGTGACCATGACTATTTTTGTTATGTCACCACGCTCAAGCGTTTCAAGCTGAAGGCTCTCCTGTGGGGAAGATGAGGTAGTGAAGGCGGCAATCGCCGCGAGGGTCACGGCTATCGCCAGCACACAGCCTGTCGCTATCCAACGGGGTTTAAGCTTCACGTCGCGGCTCCTGTGGCGTCAGGTGGCCTTCAGCGAGACGATAAACGCGATGAAAACCGGACATCACCTGTTCGCTATGGGTGACGACAATCAACGATTTTCCGTTGCGCTGACAGTGGGCGTGGAGGGCTGCCATCACGATGGCTGCCGTTTCGTCGTCAAGATTGGCGGTCGGTTCATCAAGCAGCAGAACCGGACGCGAGCTGTACATCGCCCGCGCCAGCAGCAGACGCTGACGTTGCCCCAGCGACAGCGCGGCATGGCTTTCGCGGATCAGGGCGTTAATCCCGCCGGGCAGGCCGCGCACCGCGTCCCCGAGCGCAAGCGACTCCAGCAGTGCCTCAATGCGCTGCTGATCGCGCTCGCGATAGGCGGCATCAAACAGGGTAATGTTTTCGCGTACGGAGGCGTTAAACAGGATATCTTCCTGGCTTTGCAGGCAGACAAACTGCGCCAGCTGCTGGCGAGGTAGCGGAATATCACCGGCATAGCAGGTGCCCGCCTGCGGCGAGAACAGCCCGGCAATCAGCCGCAGTAAAGTGCTTTTCCCCGCGCCGGACTCACCGAAAATAGCTATCTGCTCACCGGCCGCCAGAGAAAAAGAGACCGAGTCGAGAATCGTTTTTTCCGCATCCCAGGCATAGCGAATGGCCTCAAAGTGGAGATGTGGCGGGCTGTGCGCCAGGACCGGTTCGGGCGGGGCGGCTTCTGCACCGTTTTCCGCTGGCAGAAACAGGCTGTGCGCGCGGCCGTCAATGATGTGCAGCTGAGACTTCTGGATCACCGAGTAGAAGATGCGCGTCACGTATGAGGTAAAGATCTGGCGCAGAAAGCTGTAGGCAAAAAAATCGCCCAGCGAGATCAGCTTGCCGTGGACCATGGGCAGCACCAGCAGCATAAAAATCACCATCTCTATGCTGCCCGTCAGCTGGTAAAGCCCCTCTTTTACCTGCTGATAGATTTTTTGCCGCTGAAGGCAGGAGAACAGGTCGCGGCTATAGGCAGCGAAGGCGATCTGGCGCTGGCTCTCCAGCCCGGCGGTTTTGACCGTCAGAACGCCCTGTAACGTCTCCATAAAGAAATCGTTCAGTGCCGCACCCTTCAGCTGTAGCTGCTGGGTGTACCAGCGATCGCGGATCACCGCCCAGATGCTGATCAGGCCCATGACCGTCACGCCGATGGCAGAGATGGCCGCCAGCAGTGGGGCGATCCAGAACATGATGGCAAGGGAGATGACGGCGATCACCCAGTCGGAGCGCAGACTGTTGTCGAGCTCGATCTTTTGTAGCATTCCCGACTGCCAGGCGGTGAAACGGCTGAAAATCTCCCCCGGCGCGCGCTTTTCAAAAAAGCGCAGCGGGTTGTTCAGCAGACGCGAGAAGCCGAGGCTGCTGTTGATCAGCACGAAGCGTTTGATAAACCTTTCGCTGACAATCCTGACACCCATTGCCATCAGCGTGGAGACAATAAACGCCACGATAAATGCCCCGTAGGGGAAGGTGTCGCTCCCGGTACTGGAGAAGGCCTGGTTGATCGCGTTGCTCACCATCGTTGGCATCAGAAACAGGCTAAGCGACACCAGAAAAGTCAGCATCATCAGCCGGTAGATCCCCGGTACGGCGGCGGTCTCTTTCAGGCTCATAGCATGCGGCGCGCGCGGCGCTTTGCTCTGCGGGGGTTCAACGATCTGAGCGGTCAGATGCGTGTCGGGATCGACAATCAGGGCATAGCCGCTGATCTCCTGCTTCAGCGCCGCCAGCGGCAGCCACTGCTCTCCTATCGCCGGATTCATCACGCAGGCGTGATTGCCTTTGCGGTAAGCCAGCAGCACAAAGTGGCTGGCACCGTAGTGCAAAATGGCCGGTAGCGGCAGATCCCGCAGCTCAGCGTGTTCAAACAGCACCGGCGTAGTGGCCACGCCCAGGCGGGCCATCATCTTCATCAGTGCATCGAGCGAGGTACCGTGATCGGAAGCCGGAAACAGCTCGCGCAAGGTTTCCAGAGAGACGCGGTGTCCCTGGGTTTGGGCCAGCATCGCCACACAGGCGAGACCGCACTCGTTGGTCTCTTCCTGAAAAATAACATCGGGTATCGTCGTTTTCATCATGATGTTCAGTGATTAATAAAATAGAGAGAGTGGCTGTGCCAGAGCAACCAGTCCTGGGGATGGGTTCGTAACGCCTGTTCGATAATGCCAGGCAGGGCGCCGGGCACCGCTTTAGCCGCCACGGGGGCATGAATATGGATATGCAGGCCGCGATCGTAATAGAGATGATAAAAAACCACCTGTGCGGAGATGGCAGCAGACAGGCGTACCACGCCGTTGTGTAACTTTGCCGCGCGTCCAAACAGACGACAGGAAAGCTTAGCCGCCAGCGCGCCTTCTGCCTGCAGGGTATAGTCCGGAGAAATATCCGGGAAAATGATCATATTCTGCTGACCATCGATGACATCGTTCAGCAGCGACATCAGATCGCCAGCCAGCGCCTTATTCTGCTGATGAATTGAGCAGTAGGAGAGCTGGATCCCACCCAGCGCCCGCGTGTGGCGGTTATAGCGCGCCGCACTGGCGGAGACGACCACGCTGGCTCTCCCCGGCGTTACGCTGGCGCCCACCATCGCGGCAAGCACATCGGAAACGGAGTGTAACGGCGCGAGAATAATCGGGTGGTTTTCGCGGTGCAGCGGTGCCACGACCGCATCAAGCTGTCTGGCGCAGCGCTGGATCTGCTGCAGAAGTACCGGGTTCTGTCCCCAGGTGGCCGCTTCTTCCAGCAGGCGACGGCGCACCGCAATCCACGCGGCGTTGATCTGCTCAGTCTGCCCCGTCAGACAGCGGTAGTTCTCGGTTGCCACCGCATTTTGCAAACGCCAGCCCCGGCCGACAATACGCAGTGCACAGAGCGCCCTGGCGACCGCGAGTAGCGCGGGCAGATAGCCGTATCGCAAAATTTTGCGCAGTATCACCATGGCCGCGCGCGACCCCAGACTGCGTAATGCACCCGTCCGCTCAACGCCATTTCTGACGCTAAAGACGATACGGATCAACAGAAGCTTCAGCACTGGGATCACTTATCCTCGCTGAGCAGCTGCCGCATTCGGTCGGCAAACGCCGGGAAATCGCGATCCTGAGCGACGACGTAACGCCGGTTAATAATAAAAATTGGCGTGGAGCGGATAGCGTAATGCCGGGTCACCTCCGCCATATAGTTCAGGCGGTTTTTTACTGCGTCACTCTGACTGACACGATGATATTCCCCCACGTCGATATTATTTTTTGTTAGCCAGGCTTCAAGCGCTTCGCCATCGCTGAGGTTGATATTGCGCGTAATGATGGCGTTATAGGCGCTGTCGCGATACTTCTCTTCAATACCCATCTCTTCCAGCGTGGCAAACAGCGGAGCGTAAACGGCCAGGCCATTATCGTCGCTGGTGATGTGAATCGCTTTGAACTGGCTTCCCGCCGGCAGCGAACGTGCGAATTCGGCGAGGTTGTCTTCATTCGCGGCACAGTAGTGGCAGCCAAGAGACATCACCTCAATAATGGTTTTGTTGTCCTTAATAGGGCTGCTTTTAACCTCTTCATCGCTGACCTCACGAAAAGCTTGCGTCTGGTTAACGTCAGAGGAAAAAGTATTAAACACAAACAGGTGATAGCACAGTACGGTTATCAGTACAGAGATTATAATCAGCAACAGGGAATAGCTGATAAATGTGCGGCGCTTAATCTGGATAGTCATCTTCATCTCGTTATGAAACAGAAAAATACCCGGAAAAGAGTGACTCCGGGTATTAGCCCTTCAAGGGTTTAGTTCAACACGCCACAATTGCTGCTGGCCGCATCTTTTGATGTGCTGGAAATAACCGTACCGTGCTTATCGGTGCAGGTTGTGACCAGCTTACAGGACTTCACGCTACCTGATGTAATCAGCTGATAGGTGCTTTCACAGGTCTTACAGGTGCCACCAATAATGCGTGCGGCTTCGACAGCGGTCACTTTTTTCATCTTTATTTCCTTACTTTAGGTTGATTTTGCAGACAGGTGCTGCGCGATACCGACGGAAAACCCGGCGGTAAATATCGAATTTATTCCCTTATCTTGAGGGGTTAAGCCATTTGAACTTCTCAAAAAGAGCGATGTTGTTTTTTATATTTAGCCTTTTCATTAGCTTGCGCTTTACATAGCTTATTTTTCGGATGTCCGTGTCCGCCTGATGAGCAATATTTGACAGAGATTTCCCTCTCAATATCTCTTCAATTAACCACCACTCATTACAGGAGATTAAATGATGTACATCACCACTGCGTATAGTGTTACGGGTATAATCTATCAGCGAGTAGCTGAACCGGTTTTCATTGGCTTTTTTTTGACTCAGTCCATTAAGAAAAGCAGGGATATGCTCCATTTTTTCATTTTTCATTAACCAGTGCGCCTGTGGAAACAGGTTGTAGATGGTTAAGAAAAATGGCATATGATGATTGCTTAGCATAATGACCAGCTTTTTGTTCTGGTGCTTATAACAACCCTGCATTCTGTTCAGCATCACAAAACGCTCCATAGGGAGCATATCTAAATCGCAGAAAAGCCACAGGTGTTGGTTACCCTCGATCCTGCTTTTAGTTCGATCAATAAGCTGTTCGTAATCATCCGTTAGCGAAAATGACACATTTCTTGTTTCACGAAATAAAGATGAAATGCTCGCCTTCATCCCCTCAAAAAAGTAGGCATTTTCGTCATAAAAAAAACATCGATACGTCATGCTGAAAATCCCTTTTGATGCCGTTACTGATAATTCAATATGTAGTTTGCCGTGGCGGTAAAAGGCCCGGTGGTCAGGGTTTCTTTTGATAGCGCTTCAGGCTCTGCGGCGACAAAAGCTTTAAAGTTCAGCTGCATCATCCCGCTTTTAAGCGTGACAGGAAGCGTTGCCACTCCCAGTTGGATCGGCGTGTTATCTTCTTCCAGCAGTCCGATGCCAATACCGCTGGCCCCATTGGATGTCGATGGCTTTATCGCCAGGTGGTCTTTCAGATTGGGGTTTTCGCTGCCGCTAAAGGTTACGGTGACGGTACTTGCCAATTGCGGATTACAGTCCTGTAGCTTGAGCGTGAAAGCGATGGGTTCACTTTTCTCAGAGTGGTAAAGATCGCGCGTTGAAATTTTGCCAAAATCTACCGGTGCACTTTCCGATTCCGGAGCGATGCTGCAGGGGATAGCCACCACAACGCCTTTAAAATCCAGCTGGCCACCAATCAGTTCGCCAGCGGCCTGCGCGGGACCCGCAAGAAGCACAGGCAGCATCAGTACGAGACCAATAATGATATTTTTCATTCTCTTCCCTTACTGGAATTGCGCAACGATAGTTGCCGAGGCGCTGAATTCGCCTTCCTGAATCATCGACGTGGCGCTTTTTGCAATCGGCGCGGCCACGAGATTCCAGTTCCCTTCATTATTGGTAAAGCCCGGAACGTCATAAAAAGTATTGGGGATGATGGCTTTACCCTGACTGTCCTTAAGGGCGATACCCAGCTCGGGACGCGCAGGAGAGCCACTGACACTGAGATATCGACCGTCGTCAAAAGCCGGCGAGGGCTGTTGAATACCCAGCTTGATATTCAGTGCGCCACTGGCAAAACTTCCTCCCTGGCACTTCACGTGGATCGGTATATTTTGGCTGTAATTAATGCCGTTCAGCTTGCTGCCCGTTCCGGGGATGGTGCCAAAATCCACCACCACAGGCGTGCCCTGATTAATCACGCACTTGTCCGGAACGGTAATGATGGCGGAATTGATGTTGGTGCGCGAAAGGGCCACCGTGCCCTGGTTACCCGCGACGAGGCTGCCGAACAGCCTGGCAATCTCGGTACCCTCCAGCCTGATGCCGTTAATAATGGGTTTGGTCACCATAAAGGTCACGCGGCCCATCGAGCCCGAGTCCATATCGGGCGTTATTCTTGAGGAGGGCGCGGTGCAGCTGTTCGCCAACATATTTGAAACGTTATTAAACGGCACGGCAAAATACTCGCGCCGCGCGCCGCTAATCCAGATCTCAATTTTAACGGACAGGTAGTCATTGAGCTTGAGAAAGCCTGCGTAGCGACTGTCCTGTGGCAGCGTCGCCGTGGAGGAGAAGTAGATAGGCGCATTGCTAATATTGCTGTTGCAAAACACCCTGGCCGAGTAGCTTCCGCTCAGGCTATAAGCGCGCGGGATAGTGGCACCTATGCGATTATCGGTAATGTCCTGATTTTCCAGGTTGATGTTGTAGTCATAGGTGCCCGCCGTCGGCTCAATGGCGCCATGAGGCTCGGCGCACCAGGCTAAATGAGGCAGCAGCAGTGCAGCAGCAGAGAGCAGGCCCCGACAGAGTGGCTGGCGTAACAGCGTGGAATTTTTCATTACAGATACTCCATTTTCAGGCGGATCAGACTGCTAAATTCGCCATTGCTGACGTGACCGCTCGTGGATTCCAGCGCGGCCATAAAGTCAAACTCGCTGTCTCCGGCATTGATCAGATAAGATCGGGCTGTTTGATTGAACGCCAGCGCGTTGCCGTTGATATCCAGCAGGCGGATGCCTGCGCCCTGCACGGTTCCGTGAATGCGCAGCAGTTCCGCGTTGCTGGGATCGGCCTCTCCCATAAAAATCAGCTGGATAGTTCGCTCACCCGCGGGATTGGCCGCCCTGTTACTGACCACCCGCTTCGCCCCGTTAGGGGCTGGCGCACCGGCGGCTCCTTTCAGGCAATTTTTCAGATTCAGTCTGATGTGTACCGGCTGACTGCGATCGCCAGCCTGATGAAAACGTCCCGCGTCAATTGCTCCCAGCGCAATATCCCGCATGTGGCTCTGCGTTATCACCGTACACGGCAAGGTAAGATCCAGACTGTGGAACCGGACAATGCCGTTGACCTCGCGAGTCTGCTCCCCGGCCTTAAGATCTGGCAGCCGTAACGTCTCTGCCTGCAGCGGAAGTGTCAGGCACATCATCAACAGAGACAGAGATGAAAGTGTATGGCGCATTGTCGGCTCCCTGTTGCCTGGTTACTGATCCTGCTGCGCAGGCGGTAGCGCTTTACAGGTGTTGCCGTCACAGCGGTATTTCAGCTCCGGGTGGCCGCCATAATCGTTGACGTACATCATGGAGAAGGTGCTGACGCCTGCTTCCGTGATAGCAAACTGCTGGCTGGATTTCGGCGCAATCATGATCCCTGGAAAGTGGGTGAGTTTGCGCTTCGCATCGTCCGACAAGCCAAGAAGGGTGATGTAATAAGGCGTCGGATTCTGTGCCGTTATCTGATTGCCGTTTTTCTGGAACACCACCTGGTCCTGCCAGACCTCGCTTTTACTTTTTGGGATCACGGCAGCCGGCCGGTAAAACAGCTTGATGCGTGACTGCATCGCCAGCTGCAGCGTATTCGGCTTATCGGGTTTCGGCGGGATCTCACGCACGTTGAGGAAGAACAGACTCTCTCTGTCCTTGGGCAGCTGCTCTATTCCCGAGGTCTTTGTGACGCGTGCAATTCCCTTTTGCCCGCCATTAATGCGCTGCAGCGGAGGTAAAACCAGCAGCGGTGCAGCGATCTTATTGCCCTTTTCATCCTCTACCCACGACTGGGCAAGAAAAGGAATGGCTGAACTGGTATTCGAGAGATTTACGCTGGCAGAGGCCTCTTTCTCGGTAATAATCAGCCGGGTCCGATCGAGTGAAATACCCGCTACGGCCTGGCCACTGAGTACGCTCAGCGCCACGGCGGCCATCCAATGGGTTGTGTATTTATTCATGCTCATTTTTGACCTTTTATTACTGTGAATTAACATCATGTGCGTGCTTAGCGGCACGGCAGCAGCATGCTGGTGGCTTGCTCGTTGATATCCGACGGCATGGCGATGCGGCACTGATTTTTACCATTCCAGACCACGTTCAGCGTCTCGTCAGGATTGACCCCGGCCAGCCAGGCTTGCCCGTTATCCAGCACCATCGCCACGCTGACACCGTCTGCGTTATAAACCTCGGCACCAAATGGCGGTACGCTATTGTCAGCCAGGCGCAGCGTGGCCATGATTTTCAATCCCCTTGCCATGCCAAAAGCCTGATAGCCGATGGCCCCTTCGGTCAGCGTCGCGGTGGTAATGGCTTTGGCGGGTTCGATGTCGCCATCCATCGCGTCAACGTCAACGCGGGTATCAAAACTGCTGTAGCTCACGATGTCCGGCACCACGGCAATACCAAAACTGTTGGTTCTTGAACGTTTGTCATTAAGCGGCACACCGCCGATCCCGTTGGTGTCGACCATCACCCGCGCCGTGTTCATGGTGGCTCCGCCGTTGTGCAGCGCCGCGCCATGACGTGTGGCGGTAAAGCCGCCGCGCACTGATGTGCCTAGCGCCACAAAGCGATTTTGCTGGTAGCTGGCATTGGTGTTGATATCTGCCATCTGCGCACGACGCTGGTAGTAGCCGTCAACGCTGGCGTTGCCGTCCTGGCTGGCGCCGCTGCGGATACGCCACAGATTGTTAGCGTCGCTGTTATCGGTGTAGGACGCCATCGGGCTGCTCTTGCCGTTATAGCTCTGTACATCCACACCGGCCCACCGGCTGTCACCTATCGGGATCGAGAGCGAGAGGGCGAGAGAATCATCCGTGCGTCCACGATAGTCGGAGCGGTATGCCGAAAGATTAGCGCTGATGCCTTTGGTATCCCCCACGCGGAAGCTGCGGCTGACAGACATGCCGTAGCGCTCCCTGCGTTTGTTTTCCCAGTAATTTTGATGGGTGTAGGACAAAAACAGCGTGGTAGCCTGGTCCGCGCTATCCGGCCAAAAGGTTTTATTGGCGGTGATGGTGTACAGCTCTTTTTCACGGCCAAAAAACGGTGAGTCCTGATAGTCGCGGTAGCGATCGTCGAGGTATTGCGCCATCGTTCGGTAATTTTTTTGCGAAAAGCGGTAGCCTGCGAAGGTGATCGCACTGTGGTATTCGTCAAAGGTTTTCGCGTAGCTCAGCTTCCAGGAGGTACCGGTAAGACGCTCGCCATCACGCTGTTTACTCAGGGATTGGGTGGCATCGACAGAAAGGGCGCCCAGCACGCTCAGGTCGCGCCCGACGCCCACCGTGGAGGCGGAAAATTCGTCACCAGACGTTTGCAGCCCGCCGTATAACGACCAGGCATTACTGACCCCCCAGGAAAAATCCCCGGAAATGAACGAAGGCCCCTGCAGTTTATGGCTGTAAGTCGACGGCGTGCCGCCGGCAAGGTTGTAGCGTACGTATCCCGGGCGCGTCAGATAGGGAATGTCGGCGGTATTAATCTGGAAGGTCGACACCGAGCCGTCCTGCTCTTCGACGCGGACGTCCAGCGTGCCGCGCACCGAGCTGCGCAAGTCCTGAATATTGAACGGTCCCGCAGGCACGGTGGTTTGGTAGATAACACGACCGCTCTGGCTGACCGTTACGGTGGCGTTCCCGCGCGCAATTCCCTGAATTTCAGGCGCGTAGCCTTGCAGGGCGGGGGGGAGCATGCGTTCGTCACTGACAAGGTTTGCCCCGGTAAAACGCACCGTGCTAAAAACCTGCGAATTGAGCGAGATTTCACCCAGCGTCAGTTTGGCCGCCATCATCGGCAGGGGACGATAGGCATAAATCTGATTCCAGTCGAAAGCAAACTGGTGATTGTCACTGTAATAGCTGGTTTGGTACTCACCGCGCAGACGCCACGCGCCAAGATTAGCGCCGGCCTGGCCGTAGCCTGATACCGTGCTGTAATTATGGCTGTCGTCGAATTGTCGGGTCATTTGTCCGTTGAGACTGTAATCAAAAATCAGGCCGGCGATGCCATTATCCCAGCGCTCGGGTGGCGTCCAGTCAGGATCGTCGTATTTCATCCATGCCTGGGGCACGGTAATGTCCAGCGAACCGGCGTAGTTACTTAATTGCACACCCGGCAGCGTTTGCAGCGAGTAGCAATTCTCGTAGGGCTGGGCGACCTTCAGCCGCGCTTCTTCTTTCAGCGCCAGCTTATTCAGCAGGCTGCTGCTGATGCAGGGCTGGGCACTTTTTCCCTTTGCGGTTTCGATATAGCGAATTTTTTCCTGATCCAGCGACTTGCCGTTAATGCGAATATCAAGCAGGTAGCTGCCAGGCGCGATGTAGTTATCCGTTGAGAAACGAGATAAATCGATATGGGTACGATCGGCGGTATCTAACACGTCGGTATTGAATTCAACGCTATCGTCAGCATATATTGCCGTGGCGTAGCAGACGCTGAGTGCCTGCAAAATAGCCGCGGTTGATTTAACTCTGAAAGTTCCCAACATGATTTCAATCCTGGAAAAAATGTTTAAATGCTCTGCGTTTCGTAACGAACTTTTCAGTACGGATAGCGTAAACCTACCCCCCGAAAACAGATGCCTTCCGTAATATCATCGGGGTGTTTTTTTATTGGTTAGCGCTCTCAATGATAAGTGTTTTAATGCACTGAGTTTAATTTTTTTGCCCTTTTCTAGGGTTCTTTTTTGTGGTGATATTTTATTTTTCTGTTTATGGCCCGATCGGGGATGATTTTTTCCTGCTGCAGCTCGCGCAGAAAAAAGAGCAATGAGACGCTCATCGCTAATTATTGCGTTGCCGATCTCCATTCTGACTCTCCCTGGCATTGCCATCGAATGTGAAAATGTGCGGGGGGATCCCCCCGCACTGTATCTTTATTGCGTATTACTGGTAGGCGATTTCGAAATTAATGGTGGACTCGAAAGAACCTGCTGTAACCGGGCTGTAAGCAACATTATTCTCAGCATCGGTAGTTTTTTCTGAACGCAGGAAAGCAACAAATGGAATGGTCGTCGTGCCGTTAACCAGCTTCACGGATGCAGTAGGCTGGCCCCACTTAACTTCCTGGTTAGCGCTGTCCAGCAGGCCGATACCCGCGCCAGAGGCAGTACCAGACGTAAATGCTGCCAGTGAATCATCAACGGCATTTGGGCTGGTTGGGTTATAGGTGACAACAGCACTTTGCGCTATGGTGGTGTCGCAGTACTGCAGTTCAATGTTTTTCTGAACGCTGGCTGCACGCTGGCCATTTGCCAGTGCTGATACAGGAACCTGGTAGAAATTAACGTTCACTGGACTGGAGTTTGCAGAAAGACCACAGGCGGTATTGACCAGTTCACCTTCGAATTTGATCTGCCCTGTGGTGGTATCAGCGGCAAAAGCAGCCCCAGAGCTCAGAGCAGCAGTGAAAGCAGCAGCCATAACTACTTTAGTCATTTTCATAATTCATCCTGTTTATATTAAAATCCTGAGAAATAAAGAGTCACAACCTCACGATCAATCTATAATTCGATCCTTGTCAGGTGCTATCCGTATTGTTCGCTTAAGTGCTGTTTCGCCCATCCCTTGTAAATCAGTAATGAGTGAAAGTGCTTAACCGAACTGGAAAGGATGCTATCAAAATAAAGAAAATCCTAAAAGAGTTGCGCACTAGCTCAGTGATATACGCCATCAAAATTTAAGATCGGGGTCTTTTTCTAAGGTATATCTCGCGAAGAGGTTAGAATAATCCTAAGTTGTGAGTTATCCGATTGTTTAAAGTTAGACTGAGGTGTTTTACCCGTTTTTTTTAAGATTTTTCGGGTCGTATGGGCTGGTGAGGGGGTTTTAAATCTGCTGAAATACAATTCATACCGATGCCGGATGGGGTAATAAGTGCTTGCGGAGACGCCCTCGAGGAATATTTTAGCGACGGCTTACGATGAGAGATATCCCTATAAATTACAGGGCTAAAAAACGGCATTATGTGGCTCGGGTTATTTGCCTGGCACTGCAGAGAGAGGCGGGGAGGGGACAGCCTCACCGCCTGAGAGAGAGGTTACGAGATAAACTGTTTACCCTGTTTGAGAACCAGATCGCAGGCTTTGGTTTTCACCTTCTTGCCGATGGCGGTGTCGCCCAGCGACTTCAGGTCAACCTGCTGGTTGTTGCTGGTATTCAGCAGGCCCATCAGCCCCTGCTTGTAGTCGGTGGTTTCCTGCTGCTTCTGGGTATCCGCCAGGCCCAGCTTGCCGAGCAGCTTATCCTTCACCGAGGAGACGTTGTTATCCACGATGTTGTTCTGCACGCAGTACTGCAGCACGCCCGCCGCATTGGTCATGGTGCCGGAGCTGAGCGACTGGCTGCCGCCGTTCAGCAGCCCGGTCAGCGCGCCCAGCGAGGTGCCGCTCTGGGTGGTGGTGGTAGAAGAGGCGGAGTTGCTGTTGGCGTTCTGCCCCAGCGCGCTGGCGGCCGAGTTAAGCTGATCCTGCCAGCTGGCAGCCCCCGCCGCAGCGGTGAACAGGGCAGTGGAGACGGACAGTGCCAGAACAAACTGAGAAGCTGCTTTCATGAGGTGACCTATACAATGTGATGTGGCGCGCAGCCCTCCGTGGCGCTGCAACGATAGCTTCCCTTTCGGACCCTGTTATGCGCGCTGAGTTCCTTTAGGAATGTTCCGTAACTCATGCCGCCACCTCCACCTACGCCCTGTTTTGTAGGGGCCGACCGCTTTTAGGGTCGGCCCGTTATACCCCCATCACCCACCGTTTTCCGTTTTTGGTCCGCCATTCTCACACCTGTCACCCACCGTTTTCGCTGCTGCCGACCGTTTTTATGGACTGCCATTCCCACCCCACCACCCACCGTTTTTCGTAGGGGCCGGGCATGCCCGGCCCGTTATTCACTGACCCCAGCGCGTGTTTTTTCAGCACTCACACCCAGCACGTGCGGAATGGGGTTGCGTATACAGGGGGTAACGGTATAATCCACAACGTTTTCCGCATACCCTTCAGTGCCGAAGTGGCGAAATCGGTAGACGCAGTTGATTCAAAATCAACCATCGAGAGATGTGCCGGTTCGATTCCGGCCTTCGGCACCATAAATCAGGTATGAACATTTAAGCCACCGCGAGGTGGTTTTTTTGTGCCTGAGATTTAGCTTCGGCAGAGCTATCCTGGTATTTTCATTCGGACTCAGCCATCCTGATTCAATCTACATCAACTAAATTATACGGGTAAACCTGTGGAGATATCCCGGTTCGATAATGTTTGTACCCACACAGAACCCTGAAAGGATACTCAACATGGCTCTGAGTGATGTGAAGGTTCGTAGGGGCGAGCCTGAAGCAAAAGCCTGTAAACTGACTGACGGTGAAGGCATGGTGTTGTTGGTTCACCCTAATGGCTTAAATATTGGCGGCTTCGTTGGGGTTAAACACTCTCAGCGCGGCTCAAAGATGAAGACGCCGCACCTTGTTCCTTTGTCGCGACAAGCTCTAGCTATCTTGGACAAGATCAAAAGCATGAATGGGAACCGTGAGCTAATTTTCATTGGCGATCACGATCCGCGTAAGCCGATGAGTAAAAATACTGTGAATAAGTCACTACGAGTCATGGGCTACGATACGAAGGTTAAAGTATTTGGTCACGGTTTCAGAACCATGGCTTGTAGTTCATTGATTGAGTCAGGATTGTGGTCGAAGGATGCCGTAGAGCGGCAGATGAGCCATCAGGAGCGTAGCTCTGTTAGGGCTGCCTACATCCATAAAGCGGAACATCTGGGGGAGCGCAGGTTGATGTTGCAGTGGTGGGCGGATTATCTGGATGCGAACCGGGAGAAGGGGGTGAGTCCGTTTGATTACTCTAAAGACAAAAAACGATAGCAATAATTTGTTATAAGTTCCTGCAGGGCAAAGTGTCGCTAATTGGCATGTGACCTCACTGGAACCTATGTCGGGTATCTATGCCCGACATGTATCCTGAATTTAAACATGTTGAATATGCAGGTCTTCCTGTCCATACGTTCAATGTTTTCCCAACTGAAGTAATTTAATTTTAGCTTGAATTTTTTTGTTTTTTTCGCATTTTGGGATACGATTTGCATCGTTAAGCACAACGATAAGGACCATTATGATCCGCTGCCATCTTGCTCGGCTCATGGGCGAACAGAAGATGCGAATAGCCGATGTTGTCAGGGAAACTGGCCTGAGTCGCAACACTATCACTTTGCTTTACAAAGAGACGGCTCAGAAAGTTGACCTGGATACATTAGAAAGGCTTTGCGTGCTTTTTGACTGTGAAATACACGATTTACTGCAAAAGGTTCCTGCTTCGCAGAATCGTACAGAGAAAAATTAATGACACTGATTAACCTAAAAGATCTCGAGGCCCATCTTTGGCATGCTGCCCATATCATTACTGGGCCTATTGATGCGTCAGATTACAAAACGTACATTTTCCCCATCCTGTTCTTCAAGCGCATTTGTGACGTATATGACGAAGAATTTGCCGATGCGATGGAGAGCGTTGGGGATGCAGAGCTTGCCAAGGGTAAGATGTTTCACCGCATTCAGATACCAGAGAATTGTCATTGGCGCGATGTTTTCGCTGAGACCAAAGACATCGGTCAGGCCTTAAAAGACTCCTTCCGTGGTATAGAACTGGCAAACTCTAAACTGCATGGTATTTTTGGCGATGCCAGCTGGACCAATAAAGAACGCCTTTCTGATGAGTTACTGGCTACGTTACTTAATCACTTCAATAAGGTGAATCTCGGCGTTGCCAGTGTCCGTGATGATGATATGGGGCGCGCATACGAGTACCTGATCAAACGTTTTGCTGATAAAGCTAACAAGAAAGCTGGTGAGTTCTACACCCCACGTACTATTGTTCGCTTGATGGTTAACATTCTTGATCCAAAAGCTGGTGAGAGTGTCTACGATCCCGCCTGTGGTACTGGTGGTATGCTGCTTGAAACTATCCACCATGTAAAAGAAAACGGTGGCGATCCGCGTTTGCTAAAAATTAAAGGTCAGGAAAAAAACCTGACTACCGAAGCCATCGCGCGAATGAACTTGTTCCTGCACGGTCAGGAAGATTTCGATATTGTCCGCGGGGATACATTACGGGAACCTAAGTTTTTACAAAGCGATCGTTTAGAAACCTTCGATTGCGTTGTTGCCAACCCACCATTTAGCTTAAAGGAGTGGGGATACGATCTGTGGTCGAACGATCCCTATGGCCGTAAGCAATATGGTCTGGCGCCTAAAACAAATGGTGATTTTGCCTGGGTGCAGCATATGTTTGCCTCACTTAACGACAATGGGCGTATGGCTGTCGTGTTACCTCATGGTGTTCTATTTCGTGGCGGAGCTGAGGGCGTAATTCGAACCAAATTGCTGCAAGAAAATCGCATTGTGGCGATTATTGGTGTCGCTTCCAATCTATTCTATGGGACTGGTATTCCTGCGTGTATTTTGGTGCTGCGAAAATCACGTCCGACAACACATAAAGATCATGTATTGATCATCAATGCTGAAGAAATCTATACCAAGGGGCGTGCGCAGAATACGCTGTCCAACAAACAGGCTGATGACATATACCAAATTTACCATGGCCTTGCTCAACAGGGGCCGGATGCAAAAGACATCGAAGGCGTTGCGCGCTGGGTACCTCTGAAGGAGATTGAAGAGAATGACTTCAATCTTAATATTGCTCGTTATGTGCAAAAACCACTCGAAGAAGAAACCATTACTGTGGAAGAAGCACTCAAAAATTTTCAACGGAAGCTGGCTGAGCTGGAAAAAGCAGAAGAGGAGCTGGAAGCCCTGCTTATCAAAGAAGGGTTCGAGATATGAGTACTATGAGTAACAAAAAGCTGGAAGAGCTGCTCTGGGGAGCCGCTGAATTTCTTCGTGGCCAAATTGACGCATCAGACTACAAGCAGTATGTCTTTCCCTTGCTGTTTTATAAACGCTTGTCAGATGTCTATCTGGAAGAATATAACGAAGCGCTGGAACTCCATGAAGGTGATGCTGAATACGCCGCTATGCCGATGTTTCACCGTTTCAACATTCCCTCTGAGGCAGCTTGGGAAAAGGTTCGCAATACCAGTAAAAACATTGGTGAAGCTATCCAGAATGCTCTTCGACTAATTGAAACTAATAACCCGCGTTTACATGGCGTCTTCGGTGATGCACAGTGGACCAATAAAGAGCGCCTTCCCGATCATCTGCTGGCTGATCTGATTGAACATTTCAGTAAAATTCCGCTAGGCATTAAATCTGTCGCCCAGGATGATCTTGGTGAAGCCTACGAATACCTGATTAAAAAATTCGCTGATGATTCCGGCCATACGGCAGCAGAGTTCTACACCAACCGAACAGTCGTACATTTAATGACGCGCATTATGGGCTTAAAACCGGGTGAAACTGCCTATGACCCAACGTGCGGTACTGGCGGGATGTTGCTAAATGCAGTGATGGATCTCCGCTCAAGAGGTGAAGAGTGGCGCTCTGTGCACCTTTATGGACAGGAAGTGAACCTGCTGACTTCCGCTATTGCCCGTATGAATATGTTCCTGCACGATATAGAAGAGTTTGATGTATTGCGCGGTGATACTCTGGCTGAGCCTAAGTTTATTGAAAACGATCGGCTCAAGCAGTTTGATGTGATTTTTGCCAACCCGCCGTACTCCATAAAAAAATGGAATCGTGACAAGTTTGCCGCCGATCCGTATGGTCGAAATCTTTATGGTGTTCCACCGCAGGGCTGCGCTGATTATGCATTTTACACTCACATTATCAAAAGTTTAAAACCCGATACCGGTCGTGCTGCTATGCTTTGGCCACACGGTGTTCTGTTCCGTGATTCTGAGCTGGCCATTCGTAAACAGGTGATTGAATCCGACATCATTGAAGCAGTGATTGGTTTGGGGCCGAACCTGTTTTATAACTCGCCGATGGAGTCTTGCGTGGTTGTGCTTAATTGCAATAAATCAGTTGAACGCAAGAACAAGGTTTTGTTTATCAACGGGGTTGAGCATGTCACCCGTGAACGCGCTCATAGCCGCTTATCGAATTACGATTTAGCGATACTATACGAAGCTTATTTGAAGCCTGAGGTGCAAAGCGATATTGCCTCTGTAGTTGATATGGAGACTATAAAAGAGAACCTCTACAACTTGTCGATTCCACTGTATGTGCAAGCACGAAACAACGGTGAAGTATATAATATTGAACATGCAATTGAAGCGTGGAAAGTAAGTCGCACTCAGCTAAAAAAACAAACTAATAAATTATTCCAAAGCCTTGCAGCGCTTGGATATAGCGTTGAAAGTAAGGTGGAGCAATAAATGACAGAACAGCAATTACTTGAAGGCTGGCAGATGGTAAAGTTTGGTGATATCGCTAAACATATCTCTAAGCGAGTGGAACCGAGCGAGACGGCCCTCGAAATCTATGTTGGTTTGGAGCATTTAGATCCTAACAGTCTGAAAATCAAACGCCATGGCACACCAAGCGACGTCGAGGGACAAAAGTTGTTGGTGAAGAAAGGCCAGATAATTTTTGGCAAGCGTCGTGCTTATCAACGTAAGGTCGCGGTAGCGGATTGGGATTGTATCTGTTCGGCTCATGCGATGGTACTGGAAGCTAATTCAGCAAAAGTTATTCCTGATTTTTTGCCTTTTTTTATGCAGTCCGATATTTTTATGAATCGTGCAGTTGCGGTATCAGAAGGATCACTATCACCTACGATAAAGTGGAAAGTGTTAGCAGAGCAAAAGTTTCTAATTCCAGGGCTTGAGAAGCAACGTTATTTAGTACGCCTCTATAAAACAGTTACTGAAGTAGAGGAAAAAGCCAGATCTCTATTCAGAAGTACTGAAAGGTTATATACGATATTGAGGGAAAGTCTTATCTCTGGCTTAAATACAAAGCCAAAAGTATATTTGGGCGATTTGGGGTATACTTTTAGTGGGCTTCAGGGAAAAAATGCAACCCATTTTAATGATGATGGTAATGCAAAATATATTACGTACATGGGGGTTTTTTCAAAGCCAATAATCGATTGTGGAGATTTTGCGCGCGTAATCATTTCTTCCGATGAGGAGCAAAATAAGGTTAAGGTTGGAGATGTTTTTTTCACTATTTCATCTGAAACACCTCAAGAAGTTGGAATGTCGTCGGTCTTGCTGAGTGATGTTGAAGAGATTGACTTATACTTGAACAGCTTCTGTGTTGGTTTTCGACCGAACACTGAAAAGATTTTACCACGTTTTCTTGTACACTATTTAAGGTCTGATTTTTTTAGAATGAATTTAAGGAAATTAGCGCAAGGTATTACAAGGTATAATATTTCGAGAAAAGAGTTAATGAAATGTCCTTTTATGTTAGCAAGCATTGAAGAACAAAGTTTTATTGCCGATGCGTTGGACGAAGCATATAGATGTTTAATTAATGCTAAGGATAGGGCTAATAAAAATAGTTCATTAAAAAACAGAATAATATCTGATAGTTTGAGGGGGTGATTATGTTTAACGAACAAACCGTTACAGAAAATGGAATTATCGAACGCTTAAAGGGCCTAAGCGGGGTCAAATGGGCTTATTGCCACGGCGAAAACCTGCCCAAACAAGCGCAAGATATTTTCGTTGATGAGTGGTTAAAAGACGCGCTTTGTTCGTTAAACCCTGATATCGGCAGACAGCCTGACTATGCCGATGAGGTCATTTACAAACTACGAGGAGTGGTTTTAGAAGCCCACCATACCGGTTTGGTAAAGGCCAATGAAAACTTCCAGGAATGGTTGATGGCTGAAAAAACCTTGCCTTTTGGCAAGAATGGCGACCATATCACCATCAATCTGATTGATTTTGACAATATAGATAACAACCACTTTGTGGTGGCGCAGCAAGTGCACTATATCGCGGCCACTGAAGTCTATTTTGATATTGTTCTTTATGTGAACGGCATACCACTGGTCGTGGGTGAAGTTAAAACCGCAACGCGCCCTAGCGTGACCTGGCAAGACGGTGCCGCCGACTTCATGGGCGGCAAAAAGTACTACTGGAAAAACGTTGAATCTTTCTTTGTATCTAACTTGCTGTGCTTTGCCAGCGAAGGAAAAACCTTTGCCTATGGCGCAATTAATGCCCGAGTAAAAGACTGGGGGCCCTGGCATAATACTGAGCTTCGTGATGAGATTCTGCCGGGATTGGCATCGGTACTCAACAGCTGCGAGAGTTTGTTAAATCCACAGACCTTGATGCAATTACTGGAATCTTTTGCATTATTTTCAACCGTCAAAACGGGCAAAAATACTCCACCTAAACGCGTTAAAATCCTGCCGCGTTACCCGCAATTTGAAGCAGCAAAACAAATCGTTGAACGTGTTCGCAGAGGCTATCCAAAAAAAGGTCTGATTTGGCATTTCCAGGGATCGGGCAAATCCTTGCTGATGCTTTACGCTGCTAAAATGCTGCGTGCCGATAATGCGTTAAAAAACCCGACGGTACTTATCGTTGTGGACCGGCGAGATCTGGACAGCCAAATTAACGAGACCTTTGGTGGAGCCGACGTTAAGAATCTGATTAAAGTGCAAAGCTGCAAAAAGTTAGGCGAATACATTGAGCAAGACAGCCGTGGCATTTTAATCACCACCATCTTTAAATTTAAAGATATCGAAATTGACGATAGCAACCCCAATGGCTTGAACAACCGTGACAACATCATTGTGTTGGTTGACGAAGCTCACCGTACCCAGGAAGGTGGGTTAGGCGAGAAAATGCGCTGGGCGTTGCCCAATGCTCACTTCTATGGCCTGACGGGTACACCGATTTCTGGCATTGATCGTAATACATTCAAGCTGTTCGGTGCCGAAGAAGATCCGGGTCGCTATATGAGCCGCTATAGCTATAAGCAGTCGATCCGTGACGGTGCGACTAACCCAGTGAAGTTCGAACCTCGGCTGGCCGAACTCCGAGTGGATCGTGACGCTATCAACGAAGAGTTCGAGCAACTCGTTAATGAAAACAATCTGGATGAAGAAGAAAAAGCGGCATTATCCAGACGTGCCGGTAAGCTGGCTATTATGCTGAAATCCCCTAGGCGTATGGCTGCGGTGAGTAATGACATTGTTGAGCATTTTACCAGCCATGTTATGCCGAAAAAGATGAAAGGCATGGTTGTGGTATACGATCGCGAAGCCTGTGTGCAGATGTATTATTTGCTCGGTGAAAGGCTTGGTTTTGATGCGGTTGAAGTGGTCATGAACGTTGACCAGGCTCCCGTTAAAGTTGAAGAGGGCGGCAAAAAAGATAAGCTCAACAAGGATTGGCTTAAATGGCATGACGAGTTGGAGCTTCCCATTAAACAAGTCGATTTCGAACGCTGGCAGCACATTGATGCGGAAGAGCAGGTACAAAAGGATTTAATTGAATGCTTTAAAGATCCAGAGCATCCATTACAGCTCATCATCGTTACCGCTAAACTGCTTACGGGCTTTGATGCACCAATTTGCTACTGCATGTACCTCGATAAACCTTTACGCGATCATACTCTTCTGCAGGCCATGTGCCGTACCAACCGATTGTACGAAACCGATGATGTGCGCAAGAACATGGGATTGATTATTGACTACCTTGGCGTATTCGAGAATCTGCGTACCGCTCTTGCCTATAACCCTGAAGAAATTGAAGGGGTTGTAGAGGGAATTGAGGCATTTAAAGAGTTATTGCCGTTACAACTGAATAAATGCTTGTCCTTCTTTCCCGGAGTGGATCGTAAAGTAGCGGGTTTTGAAGGCATTATGGCTGCGCAAGAATGTTTGCCAACTAACGAAAAACGCGATGAATTTGCCGCAAGTTTTGGTGTGCTATCCAAGTTATGGTCGGCTATTAACCCCGACATTTTCTTGAACCCGTATCGTCAGGACTATAAGTGGCTAGCGGAAATTTATGAATCGGTACGGCCAGTTGGCCAGACAGGTGCGCTTGTTTGGGCTGCGCTTGGTCCTGAAACTATCAAGATGATCCATGAGCATACTGATATCAATCGTATTCGTGATGACATCGACGAGTTGATCATGGATGAGCACGCCATTTTTACCCTGACCGCTAAAGAACAGGAACAACGCGCCAAACGCCTGGAGATTGATCTTATGGGGCGTTTGCGCGGTAGTCATGATCCTAAATTTGTGGCATTGGGTGAGCGCCTGGAAAAACTTCGACAGGATTATGAAGCTGGTGTTATTAAGGCCATCGACTGGTTGAAAGGCTTGTTGAATGCTGCGAAAGATACAGTTCAAGCTGAACGCGAAACGGGCGAGCGGCCAGTAACTGAAGCGGATAATAAACAAGCATTAACTAAGCTCTTCCTGGAAACCCGCCCAGAGACTACACCTAAGTTAATCGGCGATGTTGTTGAGCAAATCGATAAAATCGTCAAAGCGACTCGCTTTGACGGCTGGCAGAACTCTAACAGCGGTCCGCGTGAAATCCAAAAGGCACTATTGCTGACTTTGGCTCAGTTTGGATTAGGTAAAGATAAAGAGTTATTCAGGAAGGCGTATGGGTACATTGAGGAATATTATTAGTAATAGCCTACGAAGTACAGATATTGCCACTTACTTGCAACCAGGAACAGGGTGTTTTATAGACACCCTGTTCCTGTGATTTATTTTATTAAAAGACATTTATACAAATTTTCTTTAAGATCTTGCTTGTCATTTATTATTTTTTCAATCAGCTCGTTATATTTTCCAAGCGTATTATCTAACTCATCAAGCCACATGTTTAATGTATGCTGAGTCGTTAAAGGCGGAATGCTAACTTCTACATCTTTTATTTGATTTGTGGTTAAATATTGTTGAGCTGTGCCAACAGCAAGCCTTCTTAATTTTAAAGTAGATAATAATTTTGCAAGGTAAATGATTTTACGATGTAGATAAATCATACAAGGAGGGTTGTTTATGAGCGTACAGGCAGAGGAAGGAACATTACGCTGGATGACGTTAGGCGAGATTGCAATGGCTCGTAGGGTGTTGGGTGATTCGATAGTGTATAGCCGTGTCTGGATTCATTGCGACAGCTATTTACCATTCGGCCTCCAGAAACAGAGCTATGCCATGACACCCAACGGGGAGTTGTGGTACAGAAAACCCATGTATAGGGAAGATTTTTCCGCAAACACTGTTTTCATTGAAGACAAATACGTTTTCATTCATGAGCTTGGACATGTGTGGCAACACCAGCACGGGCAATGGGTCAGAATGCGTGGCGCATTTAGCTGGGCAGCTGAATATACCTACAGACTGGATAAAGAAAGGCTCACGGATTACTCTCTTGAACAGCAAGCCTCAATTTTAGCTGATTACTGGTTACTACTGGTTTATGGGATCAATAAGTGGTCTTACTATCAAAGACCTGGGCGCATGGGGATGTACAGAGGCGTAGATGTGTTTCAGGATATCCCCTCGCTTTATCAGAAAATCGTAACAGGGAAGGGGCGTTAAACATGAAAAACATAATGCTGCTGGGTGTCGTATTTCTCTTAACGGGATGCCCTGGGCCGGGTGATCGAATGGTAGAAAGAACCTCAACCACGACGTTTATCAAAGATAATCAAGTTTGTGTGGTGTCACCACTGGAGCCACAGGAACGGATTACTGCTATTCAAATCAATAGCGACAATAGCGATTCTCTTCACAAGATTTTAGATGACAAGCCTGTCTATGTACCGAAAGGTGAGTGTCTTCCTGTGTTCGGATTTAAGTTTACAAATGGAGAGCGTTATAACTTTGCGTATGACGTCCAATCTGATCAGTCAGAGTCACATTTAGTCACCGCTGAATTTTCTTATCCCAAAGAATGAGGGGGCAGAACTGAAGAGGTCAACTAAAACTGGCCACCGCGAGGTGGTTTTTCTGTACCTGAGATTCAGCTTTCCTCAATCACATCACCATGCTGATGACGTACGGATAAAAGCAGTAAAGCGCGACCAGCCCAGTGATGTTCAGCACAACAGTTATAAAGAAGTAACGCTTAAACGGCTGCTTCTGCGTTTTATGGCGAAACAGCTGCTGACCAAGCACCGCACCCGGCCATCCCCCCGCTAGTCCCAACACCAGCAACGTTGACTCCGGCACTCTGCGCCAGCCTCTGCGCGCCGCCATTTTATCCCCGCCGTAGATGACAAATGTCAGCACGCTGGCGAGCAGCAACCACATCACCAGCGGGTGCGGCAGCAGCGCACTGGCGACCGCCGCTAAGGCCAGAAGCAGGTAACAGAAGGTATTTAGGGTCATTGGATTTAGCTGGCCACTGTTGAGAAAGAGGGGCGATTGTAGCTGACTTTGCTCAGGATTCGCGAGAAAGTAAGAGAATGAGTAGGTGCGATATCCAGGACGTGAGATCGCTTTTAAAATCCAGAATGCTGATAATTTGAACGCTATGATTTTAGGTTCATAGAGGGGGCGCAACTGCCATGCCCTCACTAAAAGGGAGGAACGATAAAGCATGGAAGATGATATTGAACAGCGGGTTATCGCACTGGCAAGGCGCCACAACGGTGTTTATTTATTTAACAACGAAAAGAAGCAACGGCTGCTCACACCCACAACTGATTTAGACACGGATATGCGCTTAGATGTTGGTGAAGCCGAAGATTTAATGGACGAGTTCTTTAGAGAATTCAAGGTCGAACGGGAGAATTTCAGGATTGAAACTTACTATCCTGATGAGCCTTTTTCGTGGAATCCCTTCAAGAAATTTCCAGTCACTCCTGTACCCGACTTCACACTTGGGATGCTGATTGAATCGGCTAAGGCAGGGCAGTGGCTGTACGAGTAATCAATGGCACCGGGTTGATACGGTTGCCCCTGCAACCGTATCAACTCAGTCACCCTCACTCCGCCATCACAATCCTTCACCGCTAATGCGCCGTGCCAAACAGCTCCGCGAACTTCACTGCCAGCCAGCCGACGGGAGTGGTTGCGCCCCCGACCATATTGGTCACTTCAGACATCCCCTCCGGGATCGGGATATTGGCGTTTCGCGCCGCCTGCGTGTACTCCGGGGAAATGTCGCTGCCGACGTACAAAATGCAGGTGACGATCAGCGTGCCGGTAATAAACATGCGGAACATATTGCGTTTACAGAAGGGCGTAACCATCGCCAGCAGGAACATCAGCGACGCCAGGTCAACGAACGGCAGCACGCGGTTGCCCGGCAGAATGACAGACAGCACCACCGTTACGGGGATAAGCAGCAGCCCGGTTGCCAGCACCGAAGGTTCACCAATCAGTAACGCCGTATCCATGCCGATGTAGAAATCCCGACCGGGAAATTTCGCCTTCAGCTTTGCTTCCGCCGCATCGCGCACGATCATCAACCCCTGCACCAGGATCTCGATCATTTTGGGCAGCAGCAGCATGGCCGCCGCGACCTTAATCGCCAGCGCAACCGCCGCCGACGCATCGTATCCGGCCAGCAGCGCCAGCAGTAATCCCAGCACAAAGCCTAACGTCAGCGGCTCACCAAAAACGCCAAACTTTTTATTAATGGTTTCCGGGTCAAAGTTTATTTTTCTGATCAGCGGGGTTTTAACAATAAGGTAATTACAGACCATGGCAAAGGGCACGTAGCATATACAGGTAAGGTGGGGGAAGGAGATCCCCTTGAGGTTATAATTTTTCTGCAGGTAGGGCGCGGTGAAATCTGCCGCCAGCAGCGTCAGGATAAATATGCCGAAGGTCATCCCGACAGCAAGCCAGTAATTACCGGTTCCGGCATACACCACTGAACCCACAAGCAGGAATATCCAGTAGTTGAAGATATCGATATTCACCGTTTTGGTGATTTTCAGCAGCAGCATCGCCAGGTTGATGATAATAAAACCGACCACCACCGGCAGCATTAGCGGCGAGCCCCAGCCGATGGTTGAGGCCGTGGGCCAGCCGGTATCAACCACCGTCAGGTGCAGGCCAATGCGTTCAACCATCGCCTGCGAAGCGGGGCCGAGATGGGTCAGCAGCAGGCCAATCACCAGTCCGACCCCTTCAAACCCGATTCCAACCAGCATCCCGGCTTTAAATGCCGTGCCGGGGGTGACCCCAAAGCAAAGCGCAATAATAAAGAATATTACGGGCATCATGACGGATGCCCCCAGGCTGATAATGCTGTTGATAATATCCATAATCATTCCTTCAGCGTGCGGAAGATACGGGCACGGAATATTCCGCGCCCGGTGGGTTATGTGGATTAAATACAGCGTGAGGGTTATTTTTTATTAAGCCTGGCCAGCAGCGCCTCAGAAAATAGTTTGGGCGAGTTGCTGAAGGCATCCATAGTGCTACCGGCAATATGTGGCGTAATCGTCACGTTATTCAGCTGGTAAAAAGGGCTGTTATCCGGGAGCGGTTCGTCATCAAAGGTATCCAGCGCGGCACCCATAATTTTTCCGGCTTGTAAGGCCGCAATTAAGTCGCCCTCATTGATTAACCCGGAGCGGGCGGTATTGACGATAATCGCGCTGCTTTTCATCAGGGAAAAATGATGCGCGTTAATCATCTGCGCGGTTTCCGGCGTCAGCCGGGCATGCAGCGAGATAACATCGGCGCGTTTGACCAGCTCATCCAGCGAATCGACTTTTTCATAGCGATCGTGTCCGCTAACGTACTTATCGTAAAAGATAATCTCCGTACCAAACGCACTAAGGTAACCGGCGACCCGCCGGGCGATGTTGCCCAGCCCGACAAGGCCGACCACCTTACCGCCAATCTCCGGGATCGCCCGCTGGTTAGGGCTCTCCCCGCGCCAGATTTTAGCGCGCAGCGCAGCGTGCGAACGGGCAATATTGCGCATCTCCGCGAGGATCGTGCCCACGGTGAACTCCGCCACGCTGCGCGCATTGCGCCCCGGCGTATTTATCACCTCAATGCCGCGCGCCTGCGCAGCGTCCTGATTGACGTTTTCCACGCCGCCGCGCAGCACGCCGATAATCTTCAGCTGTGGCAGCTGGTTGAGGACGGCGGTGTTCACCGGGGCGAACTGAACGATCAGGATGTCGGCGTCCTCCGCTGCCAGCAGCAGCTCTGCGGGTAACGCCACGGCTTCGGCACCCTGCTGCTCAACCCGCAGATTATCCTGCTGTAATTTCTCGACGGAGGGATGCGTCCACTCGCGCACTTCAACCTCGATGCCTTCATCCCTGAGCGCCTTAAGGCCGGATTCCATCATCGCTTTGTTGATAGAAAGATCGGCAATCGCCAGACATTTCATAACTTTTCTCCATGGGTTAACGCATCAACATCCCGCCAGTGACATCGACCGTGGCTCCGGTCATATAGCGGGTTTTAGGGGAGACCATAAACACGCCGATGTCGGCGATCTCTTCGGGCTGGGCCACCCGGCCCAGCGGAATGCGTTTCAGGTAATAGTCAGGATCCCGTTCGAGCTGGTCACGAACCATCGCGGTATCCATCATCCCGACGGCGAGGTTATTGACGTTGATTTTCTGCCGGGCGACCTCGCGCGCCAGCGAAATGGCGAACGCCACCAGGCCCGCTTTACTGGCCGCATAGTGCGCATGCCCGGTGGTGGAGCCGTGAAAGGCCGCCTGCGAGGTAATGTTCAGAATGCTGCCCGCCTGGTCCCGCTGCAGGCAGTGATTAACAAACAGCTGGCTGAGGTGAAATACCGCTTTCAGATTGATATTCATCACCCGGTCCCACTCCTGCTGGGATAATTCAGTGACGTAGCCGCTCAGCCAGATCGCCGCGTTGTTGATCAGGATGTCCGCGCTACCCAGCCTTGCAACGCAGGTTGCGAACAGCGCCTCCCGGCTTTGCTCATCCGCCAGATCGGTTTTCACCGCGATAATGTTAACGCCGGTGGCATTTTTCACGCTGGCAACCAGCTGCTGCGCGCTCTCCTCATGGGTTAAGTATCTGAAGCAGATGTTGACCCCTTCATTTGCCAGCGACAGCACCAGCTCTTTTCCCAGCCCGCTGGCACCCCCGGTGACGATGGCGCTACGGTTTTTTAAGTTCAGATCCATGCTTGCCTCATTAATGGGTGATGTAGTGGCTGCAGCGCCGCCACGGGGACTGCATCTCCGACAGCAGATTTTTGTACAGCTGATATTTGTCCTGATAGACCTGCTGATTGTCCGGGTTGGGCAGCACGGTGCGCGAGACGTGGACCATCGCGTGAGAGGCGCTAAAGACGTCGTCAAACCAGCCGATCATCACCGCTGCCGTCATCGCCGTGCCCAGCGTGCCGTGCTCTTTGACGTCAACGATTTCCAGCCGCGCCTGGAAGATATCGGCGAACAGCTGCAGCCAGGCAGGGGAGTTAGTAACCCCGCCAGCAATGCGAATCGTGCGGCTTAACTGCGGGTTGATATGGCGTAAACGCTCGGTGTGATAGAGGTGGCTAAAGGCCACGCCTTCATAGATCGCCCGCAGGAAATGAGCTTTTTTATGGAAGCTGCTGACGCCAATAAACCCGGCGGAAGCATCCGGGATGGTGTTGGAGCCAAACACAAAGGGAAAGAACAGCAGGTGGCTTTCTTGCGGCGTGGTGGAGGAGACCAGCGCGCTGCACAGGTCGTAAACGGATGAACCTTCCGAGGCCGCTTTTTCCCGCTCGCCCTCCATAAAGTTATTGATGAACCACTCCAGATTACTGGCCGAGGTGGGGCTGGCCTCGGTGATCAGCCATTTACCGTCGATCGGGTAGATGGAGGTCATAAACAGATCTTTGTCGATCACCGGTCGATCGGTGACGTACTCGTTGATGCTCCAGGTGCCGGTGACGATCGCCAGCTTATCCACGCTGTTGATGCCGCAGGCGATAGCAGAGGCAGAGATATCGAACACGCCCCCGGCAACCGGCGTTCCCGCCTGCAGCCCCGTCTGGCGGGCGATCTCCGCGCTGAGGGTGCCGCAGCAGTCGGTGGAGAGCTTAATCGGCGGTAACCTGTCGCGCAGCTCAGTAAGGCCCCACCACGCCAGCAGTTCGTCGTCGTAGCGGCGCTCGCGCACGTTAATCAGGCTGGTGCCGGAGATATCGGTCAGCTCCACGCAGGCTTCCCCGGTCAGCCAGAAGCGGACCAGGTCCTTCACCATAAAAATCGCGTGGGTTTTTTGCAGCGTTTCCGGCTCGTGGTCCTGCAGCCAGGCAAGCAGCGCGACGGGCTGCCCGGCCCAGACCGACTGCATGGTTTTGGGCAGAACGTGGGAGATAAATTCCGGCGAGTTTTGCCATCTCTCCACATACTCTTTTGCCCGGCTGTCGGTGGAGATAATGCCGTTACGCAGCGCATTACCGTTTTTATCGACCAGATACAGCCCGTTGCCGTGGCCGGTCACGGCAATGCCTTTGATCTGGCTGGCGGCAATGCCGGACTGCTCAAGCGCTTGCCGGATAACGGCAAGATTGGCGGCCCAGAGTTCATCCATATCGCGTTCGGTGTGATGCTCTTGCGGGGTCAGCATGCGGGTGGACTGTGCGGCGCTGGCGATAACCTTACCGCGGCGATCGTAGATGGCGGCCTTGGTGAAGGTGCCGCCATTATCAATGCCCATGACGAATTCATCATTCATTAGCGTGGACTCCTGATTGGTTACCATAAGCCAGGTTCGCTGGTGGTGATCCCTTTAAATCCGGCATGGAATATTTTCTCTACAAGGGTTTTGCGCTTTACGAAGCCCCCGGCGATAAATACCACCTCACAGCCGTTTAAATTACGGCTAATTAGTTCCAGGCACTGGCAGGCATATTCGGCCGGTAGAATTTCAATCGCATCCAGCGGGTTGTGCTTAACAATATCGATGGAGTGATCGAGCGAGCGCGAATCAATAAGCAACACGCGAAAGATGGTCAGCAGCCCCTCTTTTTTGGCATAGCGCAGCGCGGAAAGATTGGATGAGATAACACCATCAACCCGGTAATAACTTTTTAGCAGGGCGATCCCTGCCTGGTCCGGTTTAAATCCGCCGAGCAGTTCAAGATGGACCAGCACTTTTTTACCGCTCTGATGACATTTGCCAATCAGCGACTGCAGGTTGCCGATATTGGCCTCCGACAACAGCAGATACTCCGACGGGCAGGCGAGCGCCTTTTCCAGGTGCTTATACTTTCTGACTGAGGGAATAATGGTGTTATTTAACTGCATAGTGATTTCCGATGTTAATGAGCCATGTAGAGGCCGTAAGCATCTTCCGCCGTGGCATTGTGATGGATGATGGCATTCAGACCTGCTACCACTTTTGCTGGCTGTGGGTCCTGCGTGATATTGCGGCCCACCGCCACCCCTTTTGCGCCAGCCTGCATGCAGTGCTGTACAAATTGAAAGTAGCCGTCGATACCGGTTTTAGGCCCGCCGAGCGCCAGCACCGGTACGCCTGCCGCCTCGACGATTAGCCGGTCTTCGTCAGTACCGCTAAAGCGGGTTTTGATCACGTCTGCGCCCAGCTCCACCGCGGCTCTGGCCGCCGCCGCAATGATCTTCGGGTTGTTCGAGTCGTCGCTGGTCACGGCATAGCCGTAAGGGAGGGATTCAACAATCAGCGGCATATTCCAGCGGTCGGCCGCCTGCGCCAGCTGCATCGCCATAAGGTGGGTTCTCTCCTCGTTGAAAGCGCCGGGGAAGGTCATGCACACTACGCCCTCAGCCGCGACTTTCAGCGCATCTTCAATTGAGAACACCGCAACGGTATCGGGCACGCTATTATCAAAAATACTCGCCGTGCTATCTACGCGTAATACCACCGGAACGTGGCTTAATGCCTCACCGAAATTTTTCAGCATGCCGTAAGTGACCAGCGCACAGTCCAGACCCTGCGCGACCAAATCTGGAAGCTGGCTGAGTGTATTATCAATACCCGCTGTTTTAGTTGAAAAGTGATAACCATCCAGCGCCAGCGTGACCGATTTGCTATCTTTTGCAAAAATTCTCGACAGACGACGTTGTTTAGACATTGAATTCCTCCTGAGTAGAAAAACAAAAAAAGCCCTCAGAGAAACGAATCTCTGAGGGCTTACTCTTCACGTACCCTGATGATAATGGTTCGGGGGGCCAAACTATTATCCATTGAATTATTTATCCTGGAAATAGGCGTTTATATATTCCAATATAAACTCACTCTTCCGTGCGGTTAATAACTAGCATGCGGGCGATCGCCCTGTCCAGTCGGGATAGATAAAATGAGACGTTCATCACGCCTTGATAAGTAGTTAATTCACCGCAAGCCTGAATGCTTCCGCCATATATTCCTGTTCCCGCTGAGGGAGTTGTAAACCATTGGCAATGGTCCTCCACTGACTCACGATGTCAATAAAGTCCTGAATGATTTTATCAGCCTCTGCAAGGTTCAGACGGAAGTATCCGGCAACTTCCCGTGCCAGCTCGAGATCCAGCGCATTATCCGCTTCGGTGATATTAAGTTTCAGCCCGTCAGACCAGGGAACAGGATTAATATCGTAGGCTGCAGAAAGTCGCCATCCCTTGCCGGGGACCAAAATAAATCCGTGATTGCGCAGGTGATCGTCGGTGTTTGAAACGAGAATATTGAAAACGATCCTTGACCAGAGCTCTCTGAGGTCGGCGTTGGTCTGTGAGCCCTGGCTTATCAGCACCTCGGCAAGCTCCAGATAGCTGGCTCCTGTTGAAGCATCATCGCCATCCTGATGCCGGGTCATGGTCATCGCAGAGGCAAAGTGCAGGCGCTGGCCTGAGTCTGTACGGTCAAAGCGACGAACCATGAAACAGTGATGATCGCTGGCGTATTTACGCGCTTCGGCAGAGGCTACGTTAAGACGGCAACCAGTGGCAAGGGCATTGGCAACCATCTCCCAACCGCCAACATTGTATTCGTCTCGGGCGCTTGGGAATTTTGCGATGTAAAGATGCCCGTGCTCATCGGCAATGGTGGCTTTGGGTCTCGCCCCGCCTAATGAACCACCCGGCGCAATAAGCATACGCAACCACTCCTGACCCTGCGGGGAGGTATTATCAGGATCCTCTTCCAGTGCGCGGCTTGCTCTTTCTAACGCATGAATTTCAGTAAAAGGTGGCGCGGCGATATCAGCCCGGTTATCAAGAAACTCACCGGCATCTTCACGCTTAAAACGCAGAGCGCCCGGGCGATACAGGTCATGTACGCCCAACAGATAATCTGACTCATATAAACGGGTTCCCTCAGCCTGCTTACCTGCGCGGATATCTCGTTCAAGGCGGCGCTTCATCAGCATTCGTCCCCAGCGGTCTGGGCTGGAGTCGCTGAATGCGCCGAATTTATCACGGGGATGAGCTGGATACTGGGCTCCTGCAAATAACACAATCTCCGGGTCAAGCTGTACAAGGCTCAGTGCCGGATCGGCCAGTGCCACAGGATCGTACTCAAATTCAAATACCTCCCGCACACGGGTTTGACGGCTATGCAGAAAACCGACCCGTTTTGGTCCGGATAATCCATTCCAGTCTGCGTAGACACCGATCATTGCCATCATTAGCTTCCTTTTGTCGGTTTATTCGGCGGTTTAAGCAGTGCAGCCAGATCCGCTGATGTGGTACCCGCCTCTTTCCGTTGGAGGGACCAGGCGCGATGATTTTTTACCGCGTGCCCTGCCGGACCGTCAGATCCATTATCGGTGACAGCGGTAGCGGCATCGCTGAGTGGAGTTTTATCCGCAATGGGCTTGCGGGGCATCCTGGGTTTAGCTGCCGCAACGCTATCATTTTTTAACAGGCGGGAATCCTGGAGCTGGCGGCCCCGTTCATCCTCAGCGGCTAACTTATTAACATCGTTTTCCAGCCCCAACACCTGCATGACGGACAAGTAGGCACCAATTGTGACACCGGCCCCCCCGGCTTCAAGCGAACGCAGCGTCATTGGCGTCATACCTGCCCGTTCCGCAACTTGTTTGGCGGTTAGTTTACGGCGCAGGCGGGCCAGCCTGAGCCTCTCACCAAAATCGGTAAGCAGCCGGGCTGTGACAGGAAGTAGAGGTGCTGTTTTTTTTGCCATGATGCTAATATTTTATCTTTTTATGGTTTTTGTGGAAATAATAATAGCACATATATTGTGGTAGGCATGGCAGTTGATAGGAGATGATGAAAAGATAATATTATTGTTTTTTAGGATGGAAAGAAAAGAATATTAGCACTTTATGAGGGGGTAGTGGGTCAAGCGGAGATGGCAAACTGAGTTGTGAAGGTCATTTAAACACTTGATGGCGAAGGGATTTCTAACCTATTGCTTGGGCAGGCCATTCTACCAGCACATCTAATCCCAGCTTTAACTCCCTTCCAGGTGCAAAAAAATTATGATGCGATGCGAAGTGGTCCACTATAAGACTGCCCACCGCTTTAAAGTTTTTCAAGGTATCGGTTTCCGATTCGTTTGGAGATAACTCACCATTATATTCATGCGGCTTTAACAGGCTGTAAAACCGGACGATATAGTCTGTGATTGCATGAGCCGCTTCGCTAGAGTGAAGTGGGGGGCTCTTCCCGTCTGCTGCGCGTACCAAAACTGGATATGGATTATTTCGAGTAGGGTTAGTGAGAGGGTTTGTTTGCAATTAGAGCATTAAACCATCTCTCGTTCTGCCGTTCCGCGCGTTTGTCCCCAGTTAGCCAGCACTCCACAACCTCAATCCCGGATAACCCAACGATCATCTCTCCCAACCCAGCCTCATCCATATCCGTAAACCTCCGCCCATCCTTCTCCCTCTCCCCGCTGCCGTATTTAAACGACAAATACCAGACCCCGCCCGGCTTCAGCGCCTTTGCCAGCTGCGCCATCACCCCCGGCAGTTCCGCCAGCGGCACGTGCAGCAGGGAAGCACAGCACCAGATGCCGTCGTAGCGCTCCACTTCAGTGACGTCCTCGAAGCGCATCTGCTTAACCGGTAATCCCGTATGCTGTCGCGCAAGCTCAACCAGTTCGGCGGAGGCATCGAACGCTTCCACTTCATAGCCCATCTCGCTAAACGCTTTGGCATCGCGACCGGAGCCGCAACCGGCGTCGAGTATTCGCGCGCCCGGCTTGAGGTGGGCGACGAACGGGCGATACAGTTCGGACATATCGACATCCACCGTCTCGCTGAAAAAGCGCTGTGCGTGCAGCTGGTAATAGTCACTGTTCATCAGAAAATACTGTCCCCTTGTGCGGCGGGCTGCCAGGTGTGCAGCAGCGCATTGAGCGCGCTCTGCCAGCGCTGTTGCAGAAAGTTGTGGCGCTGCTGGCTGCTGCTGCCGGTTTGCTGGATCAGCGTTTCACGCAGCGGCAGGTGGCTGTTAATAAAGTATTCATTACGGTGATGTAGCCGCTCCAGCAGCGGCAGCGACGGGATGCGCGCAAACTTGCCCTCGTGGCCGCGATTGCATGACTGGCAGGCCAGCACCAGGTTCCAGACGCCGTTGAGGTTGGCGTGCGTGGCGTGCAGCGACCAGGGAATAAAGTGGTCGACATCGGCGAGGTTGTCATCGCCCGCCTGCAGGCTGATGTCGCGATAGCAGTAGAAGCAGCGCCCCTTCTGGTAGCCGTTCAGGCTGTCGCGGCAGCTGGTGATGTTGATGCGTCGCTACTGCTGGCGGCTGAACAGCAGCTGCTCCTGTTGATCGTATTCCAGCGCGATCAGGTTGCGCGATACGCCCATCGCCCACGCCTGTTCCACCAGTCGCCAGCGCGCATCCGTCTCCTGCACCAGGTTGTGAAACTGCGCGGTCTGCGTCAGCTGATAGAAGTTATCGGTCAGGCGAATCCCTTTGGCGGTTTTGCGCTCGTCGATGAAGAAGCGTTTATCGATCTCGGCGCTGTTCACGTTATGGAAAGCGTCAATCACGTTGGTAAAGCCACGGCGTACCGTCTGCTCAATCAGCTGCGCTTCGCCGATCTCCTCATTGTTGAACTGCACGCAGGCATCGAGAAACTGGCTTCGACTCACCGTGAGCTGTTTAGGCGCATGGCGCAGGTGCGCGCAGAGGTGGCGGGCAAACGGTGTGGCTAAGGTTTCCAGCGGGATCAGGTCGTCCTGATGCTGCTGCAGGTCATACAGCGCATGGGCGAGGGCGAACTTATAGGAGGCAACGTTTTTGCCAAACAGGATCACTCCGCGCCAGTAGTTCGCCAGCGTCGGGTCGGCCTGATAGAAGCGCATAGGTTATGGATCCCGCTACGGTTAGCGCCCGATAAGTGGGCTAAACGAGTAACGTGATCACATAGCAAAATGGCGGCGATGTAAACCAGAAATGCGGGACGGCTCGCAAAATCTCAGGATGCGTGATAAAAACGAACGGGTCATTAATGCAAGGCAATTATTGGCCAGCCATCAACACAGGATGTGAGATGAATAAGTTTATGCTCTTTGCACTAAGCGCTATTTCGTTCAATTCCATTACGGCATTCGCTGCGCTAACACCGGCAAGTGTGTTAGACGATATCCAGCATAATGGCGCGAAGACTTACATTCAGGCATTAGCCAGAGAGAATGCGCACGCCGCGGTGAAAAGTGATTGGGAATATATTATTGCAGGGATATCCAGCGGGAATGCCGAATGGTTAAAGATAATACCGCTCATTGCCGCCGCTACCGATGCCGGGTTCGCTGAGGATCTTGCTTACCGCGCTTGCACAGGCTATCCCAAAAATGTTGGTGGAGTAATGGAAGTGCTTAATGACAGCGTGCCGCCTGTCAGCGTTCGGTCTGTGTGTTCAATGCCGCTTTATGTTGAAACTTTTCCGCAAAAGAACGAATACTTTGTCAAAGCGGAGCAGGCTCTTTATAAACTCAATACGGCTAAGTCGAAACCATGTCTGGCGCAACTTATCAGGACTGTGGACCAGGCAGGTCCGTTCAGGATGGTGGATTAAATGATTATCCCAGTGAAATGGTGGCTAACGCTAATCGCCATCCCCGCATTCTCATCTGCCGCGGTCACTCCAGATGATATTCAGCGCGATATCAAATTTTTTTGGCAAGCTGAATTTTCCCAGAAAATTCCTGACGCCGACTGGAATACAACGCTCGCCAATATCTCCGCAGGTAGAGCAGACTGGATTGCTCTGGCTGCGCAACTGGCTCCTGTGATGGACAGGCCGCATGCCATTCAGCTTGGTAAGGCGCTGTACGACGCGCTGCTGCCAAACGCGGAAGATACGCTAGCGGTGCTGGCGATATTGGATAAAAATCAGCATACCTATCCCTTTCAGCAGGGAACGGGTACCAGCTGCGCTCCTCCATTAAATAAGTCCGGCGATGGTCTGCTTGACCCGCAACATTATGAGCAAACTCGTCTGGCGCTGCTGGATGTCGGGCCGCAGGGAGCAGACTGCCTGTGGACGATGGAGGCACTGGCTGAAGAGGTGAAAGCTGTCGCACGCAGCAAGGCGAACGGCAAGAACAGGGGTAATAAATCACTATGGTAGTTGCCAAATCCCGGCCATCAGGCCGGGATCGCTGACGGCCACTACTCTTTAATCTTTCTTCCCGCCAGCCGCGCCACATACTTCTCCACCCGGCGCTGCTTGGATTCCGGGAGCCTGCGCACGATGCGGATCCCCTTTTGCAGGCGTGATTCATACTGCTCGCGTACGGTGATCATTATGCAGCCGTTCACGACGCGCATCTCCACCGGTGTGCCCCGTGGGAAGCCCGCGTCAGCCAGCCACTGACCGCTGATGCGCAGTAAGGGCACATCCCAGTATTTTGGAGGGTTTCTCACATAACCCACGCGGCAATGATGTAATTCCGGCGCTGCGGCTTCTGGTTCAATGATTTCTGCATTACAATCCTGCTCATCCATAATAACTACCTCTTTTAGTTGTTGTGGCTAGCGGCGTAATTGTGTTCGAGCACATTTACGCCGCGACTTAATACCCTGTAATTATATCCAGCGGGATAAAGGAAAACAGCGAAAAATAAAAGCCGTGGTGGAAAATGCAAAGCGGCTCGAAAAAATAAATGAAAACCGTGAAATAACCCTCCCCGAAAATGAATGTGAAAAATTAATCTCACTAATAGTGAGGGCCGATCGGAAAAAAGGATCGGCCCCTACAGGGTCTGAGGGCTGTGTGGCCTTTGAGTTTCGTAGATTTGCATTCTGTCGAAGTCTGGCTCAATCAAAGGGCCGATCGAAAAAGAGGATCGGCCCCTACAGGGTCTGAGGGCTATGTGGCTTTTGAGTTTCGTAGATTTCCATTCTGTGGACGTTTGGCTCAATCAAAGGGCCGATCGGAAAAAAGGATCGGCCCCTACAACGTGACGGATACAGTCAGCCCTCAGCGCACATCCTTAAACCACTGCGGCACGGGGTGCGGGCCTTCCATGGGGCGGCGCTGTGCATCGGGCTGCCCATCGCTGCCTGCCGTGCAGTGCAGGCGCTCAAAGCCCCAGCTGCCGTCACGGCCGGAGTAGTAGAGCGCCCAGTTCTCATCGTCGATGGCGAAATAGCGCTCGTGGTCGCTGCGCCGCGCTTCACCGGCGCAGTAATAGCTGCTCTGCCATTCGCGGTTAATCGCGTAATCCATAGCTTCCAACCTAATCTTGCCAAACCATTTCATCAGACTCAGCATAAAAAAGATGATAATCAACAAGATGGTCATCAGCGTCACTGCCATCCGTAGCCGGTTGGCATCGAGTGCCAATTTAGAGGTGAAGCTTGCAGCGGGGTAAATAAGCAGCGAGAACCACACTGAAAAGTAGAGCACCTTGACCCATAGATTCAGCACCGGGGAGTCATCCAGCTTAATGCCGCTCATCATATAAAAATCGCTGGCCGCGTAGCTGCTGGTAATAGCGTAAATCACCGGTACGGCAGCACCCAGAATATATCCCGCTTTTTTCAGCGTCTGGTTCTCATTGCGCATTAAGGCGAGCAGCAGCAGCAGGGCGGACAGCATCCCCAGCGCGACAAAGCCGAGCAGCAGATAGCGCCCCGGCCATATCCAGCCGCCGTTCACGGTAAATATCGAGAGGAAGAACGCCAGCAGTGCCCAGGTTGCCAGCGTGTGCGCATTCTCCTCAAGGGAGTGCAGGGAGAAGCAGAGCCAGCCGCGCCGGAACCGGTCCAGCCAGCGCCAGTCATCGCGCCAGAACAGAAACACCAGCAGCGCCGCCAGGCTCACCAGCAGGATGATGCCTTTGCCCGGCAGCTGCACGCCGACCAGCCAGATATTCAGCAGGCCAAAAAGGCACAGTGCGCTCAGTGACGGCTCTTTCCTGATGGCACCCGCTATCCCTTTAAAAATCATTGCCGCTCGCTGCCTGAACCCCATGGTGGTTAACTCCTGTGGTGAAAATTGTCCGCTAGCTTCTCGCTGATTAATCTGTGAAATGTCATCACGTATTACTCGACGAGTAAAACTAAACTACAGGCTGTGGTAGCTTTTTTGGTGCGCGGCACCCAGAATACTCGCAGACGCAATTTAACACGCCGTGGAGGTACAGCATGCAACAAGGACCCTTAACCGAAGAGGAACTCGAGTTCCTGGACGAAATCTTAACCAAGTACGGTAATGACGATTCGGTGCTGGATGCCTCTGAACTCGACGGTATGTTCACCGCTATCCTCTCCGGCCCGACGCTGGTGGAGCCGCAGGTGTGGCTGCCGGCGATCTGGGGCGGCGAAGAGAACGACCCGGAGTGGGAATCGGAAGAAGAGTTCGAGCAGTTTATGGAGCTGATCGCGCAGCATATGAATGATATTGCTGACCGCCTGAGCGAGTACCCGGAGCAGTTCGAACCGCTGTTTGGCCTCAACGAGATGGAAGGCACCGAGTTTGTGGTAGTTGAGGAGTGGTGCTTCGGCTATATGAAGGGCGTGGCGCTGGGCAACAACTGGCCAACCCTGTCGGAAGCGCTGAAGCCTGCGCTGGCGGCTATCGCCCTGCACGGCAGCGAAGAGAACTTCGACAAGCTGGAAAGCATGACCCCGGAAGAGCATGAGCAGAGTATCGAGGCGATCCGCCCGGCGGCACTCAGCCTGTTCAGCCCGAAGGTTCTGCACTAAAAAACTCAGGCTGGAAAATGCCCGCGCATTCTCCAGCCTTTTCTACTATTACCAGCCCGGTACCGCGCCGCCGTTAAAGATTGTCTCCGCCGCTTTTGCCACTTCTGGCGACTCATACGACTTCACAAAATCCTGCACGTTCTGCGCATCCTTGTTGTCTTCCCGCGTCACGATAATATTGACGTAAGGCGACTGCTTATCTTCGATAAACACATTGTCGCGCACCGGGTTCAGCCCGGTCTGCTGCAGGTAGGTGGTGCTGATAATCGCCACGGCGACCTGGGCATCATCCAGTACGCGCGGCAGCTGCGCGCCCTCAATCTCCATAATCTTCAGCTGCAGCGGGTTGCGGGTGATATCGGCGCTGGTCGGCAGCAGGCCGGTGCCCGCCTTCAGGGTAATCAGCTGCTCTTTTTGCAGCAGCAGCAGGGCGCGGCCCAGGTTGGTCGGGTCGTTAGGGATGGCGATGGTGTCGCCCTGTTTTAATTCGCTGACCTGCTTAATCTTTTTCGAGTAGCCCGCCATCGGGAAGACGAAGGTGTTACCCACCGCCACCAGCGTGGTGCCTTTGGCTTTGTTGTCCTGCTCGAGGAACGGGCGGTGCTGGAAGACGTTGGCATCGAGGTCGCCATGCGCGGTCGGGTCGTTCGGCAGCAGCGAGCCGCTGAAGCCAACCAGCTCCACATCCAGCCCGTACTTCTCCTTCGCCACTTTTTTCGCCACTTCGGCCACGTCCTGCTCGGCGCCGTTAATCACGCCGACCTTAATAGGGTGCGCGTCGGCGCTTTTCTGATCGCAGCCGCTCAGCAGCATGCCCAGCATCAGTGCCGCAGCGGTGAGTACAGGCAGTTTCACGTTATTTGTCCTTAAATACAAAGAGGTAGAAGGCTAACCACTATCCGTGAATCCGCCGCTCAGTCAACGGCGTTGCCTAGGCTAAAAAAGCACATGTTATAAGCAGGAGGAGTAAGAGGGGTGAGCGGGTCAGGTGAAGCGTGGGCGCTACTGTTGATGCTGTTGCAAATACCACTGGCGCACCAGCTCGGCCAGCTCATCTTCCACCACGTAGAAATAGCAGGAAGGCACGTTCAGTACGGCAGCCAGGCGGCAGACCAGCTCGAAGTCCGGCACATGAATGCCGCGTTCGTACTGGTTCATGCGTGCGCTGGAGGTGGCTTCATCAATCCCGGCCAAAACTCCGAGTTTTTGCTGAGAGATCCCTTTACGCAGCCGGGCTTCTTTTAAACGGTGTGGCAGCATGGCGATCCTGACGTCTGAACAAGTAACAGGATTCTCTTAGCTGCTCATGCAAATTGTACTAAGTTATACTTAGTGTTAATTTTACAGGCACAGGAGTTTAGCCAGCAGCAGAGGGAGCGATGAAAAGAAAAGATATGCATCCAGCCGATATCATTGCGGCATTTAAGAAGAAGGGGATCTCCCTTGCGCAGCTGTCGCGCCGGGTTGGGTTGAGCTCAGGAACGCTGGGCAATGCGTTGAAACGGCCCTGGCCGAAAGGGGAATTTATTATTGCGGTAGCGTTAGGCAAGCATCCGGCGGACATCTGGCCAACGCGGTACTACGACAGGCGGGGGCGCCTGCTACCAAGAGAAAATCTGATCCGTCGCCAACGGTCGGAGGCAACGGATCGCGCAGAGGATGAGGATATCACTGCGCCATAATGCTGGCGGCAAGCTGTGCGCTGCCAGAACTGTTACCGATCAGCTCGGTCAGCAGGTTGTTGACTCCGTCGCTCATTGGCGTAAAGCGGGTCTCTGCTGAGCGGGCTACCACGATAAAGACGCCGACGCTGTACTGCGGCACCATCGCCATATAGGTGATGAAGCCGCCGCCGCCGCCGGTTTTTTCAATAATGCCCGGGCGGCCGTCGCGCGGGCCCATATAGACCCAGCCCATGCCGAGCGCATCGGCGCGGCCCGGCACGTCCATGCCGTCGACTTTGGTCAACTGCGCGCGCTGGTAGATCATGGTCTGCAGTCGGTCAGCCTGCGGGCTGCGGGTGTGAACGTCGGAGGAGAGGAACTGCTGCATCCAGCGGCCCATATCGTCAGGGGTTGAGTATACGCCCCCGCTGCCAATCGCCGCCAGCGAGTTGTTGCACGGGCTTGGGCTTTTGGCCGGGATCATCAGGCGTGCGCACTGGTCGGGGGAAGGGGTAAAGGTGGTGTCCTTCATACCCAGCGGCCGGGTGATCTTCTCCTGCAGCAGCGCGGGATAGGGCTTGCCGCCCGCGCGCGCCAGCGCATCGCCCAGCAGGTCAAAGCCCAGGTTCGAATAGGCGGCGCGTTCGCCCGGTGCATATTTTAGCTGCGCGCTGCGCAGCCAGGCCCAGCGCTGGCTGTAAGTTGGCCAGGTAAATACCGCACGGTTTGCTTTGCCGCCGGGCTGTTCACGCGGCAGGGCGGCGGTATGGGTGGCCAGATTGATCAGGCGGATAGGCTGGCCGTTGTAGCTCGGGACGTGGCTGCCAGGCGGGGCGTATTTGCTGAGCGGGTCATTGAGCTGTAAGCGCCCCTCTTCGGCCAGTTTAACCATCAGCTCGCTGCTCATCAGCTTGCTGAGCGAGGCGATGCGGATCAGCGAATCTTTTTGTGGCCGCTGGCTGCTGCCGGGGCGCACGGAACCGCGGCTGACGAACACCCGCTGGTTGGCATCAATCGCCACCATCGCCATACCGCTGGCCTTGGTGTTGTAGAAGATATTATCGGCGTAGCGTTCGACGGTCTGCGAAGCCAGCAGCGGGTCCGGCGTGGTTCGCGCCTGGCTCAGCAGTGGCAGAGCCAGGGCGGGAAGCAGCAGAAAAGCATAGAGCGAAGATTTCAACGGACGTGCATCCCTGTAAGTGAATGATTGACCGCTTCATAGTAGATTTTCTGCTCCTAACTGCAAGCGTTTCCTGAGTAAAAAAAAGTGTCATGCCCTTTCATTTTTTATCGGTCAATAATTAAGTCGCGAGCCGTCCATAATTGTAATTGAAATCGAATAAGCCATTTTCGTGATTAAATATACTTCAATACACTTTTAATGTTTTGTTGCCTTTTCGCTTCATACTTTTACTAATTAAGTTGCTCAGGCAGGATTATTTAATTTTTTTCCGCTACATATTAACAGGCAAATTATTGCGCAATTAAAAGGAGCTTATCATGTGTGGAATAACAGGATGGTTGTCATTTAGTCGCCAAATGCAGCAGCAGCGCGATGTACTGCAAACCATGACCGATACCATGGCCCTGCGCGGCCCGGATGCAGGCGGGCTATGGATTGACGGGCCGGTCGGCTTAGGGCACCGGCGGCTGTCTGTTATCGATCTGGCCGGCGGTGCCCAGCCGATGATGGCTGGCAATCGCGGCAACCTCGAGGCAGTGATTACCTACAGCGGAGAAGTCTACAATTTCAAGGAGCTACGCGCAGAGCTGGAGGCCGCAGGCCAGCGCTTTTTAAGCCGCAGCGATACTGAGGTGGTGCTGCGTGCCTGGCTGCAGTGGGGCAATGATTTTGCCCAACGGCTCAATGGCATCTTTGCCTTTGCTATCTGGGATATCCGCCGCCAGAGCCTGCTGCTGGTACGCGATCGCATGGGGGTGAAGCCGCTCTATTATTATCCCACCGAGGATGGCGTTATTTTTGGTTCAGAAGCCAAAGCCCTGCTGGCTAATCCGCTGGTCAAGGCCAGGGTGGATGCGGACGGCCTGCGTGAATTACTGAAGCTGGTAAAAACGCCCGGTCAGGCGATATTTAAAGGGATGTATGAAGTATTACCGGGTGAGATGGTGCAATTCACCAGCCGGGGAAAACAGCATCACCGTTACTGGCAGCTTGAGGCGCTGGAGCATACCGACACGCTTGAGCAGACGATTGCCCACACGCGTGAGCTGCTGGATGATATTGTCGGGCGGCAGATCGTCGCCGATGTTCCGCTCTGTAGCCTGCTCTCCGGCGGGCTGGACTCCTCCGTCATCACCGCGCTTGCCTCAAAAAAGCTGCTGTCACAGGGGAAAGAGAATATTCGCTCTTTCTCAGTGGATTTTCGTTCACACGGCATTGATTTCGTGAAGGACGAGCTGCGCGGCACGCCCGATGCGCCCTTCGTGCGCGATCTGGTGGCGATGATCGGCTCGCAGCACGGTGAAATTGTGCTTGATAGCCGCAGCATGGCCGACAGCAAACTGCGCGACAAGATTATCCGTGCGCTGGATCTGCCGCCGGTGGTCTGGGGGGATATGTGGCCGTCACTCTACCTGCTGTTCGAGGCGATCCGCCACCACTCCACCGTCGCGCTGTCCGGGGAGTCAGCGGATGAGGTGTTTGGTGGCTACCGCTGGTTCCATGATGCCGATGCGGTGCAGGGCCAGATATTCCCGTGGCTGGCGCAGGGTTCCGGTAAGTATTTTGATGGCACAACGCTGCTGGACGCCAGCTTATTGCAGCGGCTGCATATTGATGAGTTCCTGCACGACAGCTTTACCCAGGCACAGCGCGAGACGCCACGGCTGCCCGGTGAAAGCCCGACCAATCAGCGTATGCGGCAAATCAGCTATATGAGCCTGACGCGCTTTGTGCGCAGCCTGCTCGATCGTAAAGACCGCATGAGTATGGCGGTGGGGCTGGAGGTCAGGGTGCCTTTCTGCGACCACCGGCTGGTGGAGTATGTGTTCAATATTCCGTGGGAGATGAAGTGTTTTGACGGTCGTGAGAAAAGCATCCTGCGTGCCGCGGGTCAGGATCTGCTGCCCGAGTCGATCGTTAAACGGGTGAAAAGCCCCTATCCCTCCACGCAGGACCCGGCTTACGAGAAGGCACTGCGCGAGCTGACGTCCGCGATTATGGCGGATAAGGATGCGCCCGTGCGGGCGTTGCTGGATGATAAACAGGTGAATGATAAGCTGGCGCTGGCGATGGGCAGCAGCAGCTCAATGGATATTCGCGTCGGGCTGGAGATGGTCGTTGGCCTGAATCGCTGGATGGAAAACTACCAGGTTGAGCTGGCCATATAACGTCAGCGTGGCCCCGCGCATGCCGGGGCCACGCTCATCTCAGGGCTGAGCCGTGACCTTCAGGCTGACCAGCCCAATCCCCAGCTTACGTGCTGCAAAACCATCCACCGTACCTTCACTGGTTTCTATCGGCTCCGGCGGCGTGATAACGATGCTGCGCGCCCGTGACGGGTTATCCACCTGCAGCGTCATCGTGGTGTCCTGCGCGCCGAAGGTCACCTGCTGCTGCCAGTCGCCGACTCTGACCTGCACCGGGCGCAGGCTGTTATTGCCAAAGGCGCGGGCGCTGATCGTCAGCGCAAACTTCGCCGGTAAGGGTTCCAGATACTGGATGGTGACATCCGGCAGCAGGTTGGCATCCGACCAGCGTCCCCAGTTTTCAGCGTAGGAGAGGCCGGACACTTTCTGCACCTGCTGCGGCAGGCCAGGCAGATTGAACTGGATGCTGTCCGAGGTGTATTTCAGATCGGCGTCGGCTATCTTCAGGCGCGTCAGGCTGCGCTGATAGCGATCGTCACTCTGCTCACCTTTGCTAAAGGTGATTTTCCCCAGCGTGTTGCCCGGTTTAACCTGGATGATGGTCGGGTGCGCATTCAGCGTACCGTTCGCCACGCACAGGCCGTTGTTCATTATCAGCTGGTCATCCCATACGCTGCCTATTTTGTAGCAGCGATCGACCCAGACAAACTTCTCGTCGGCGGCGAATCTTGCCAGCTGCTGTTTCAGCGGGGTCGCCAGGTAAGCATCCAGCTTCGGTTCAATCTTATTTGGCATCACTGACAGTAACAGCGGCAGCTTGAAGTGGGCGCCAGAGAAGCTGAAGGTGTTTTTCTCGCTATCAATTTTGTAGTCGGAGATCGCTTTCGGGAAGTTCCACAGCGCGATCACGTCCGGCTTCCACTCGTTGATCTTCTCTTTAATATTGAGATAGGTGGCGGAGAGGGAGGTGGCGGAGAGGCTGCTGCGCCCGAGGCCGATAAAGTTATCGCCGCCCATCGCATCCAGCACCGTGGCGCCGTTATCCAGCGTGTTGCGCTTCAGCGAAATCACCCTGCTGCTGACGTCATCGCCGCGCAGCATAAAGAACAGATCGCGGCGATCGTGCTGGTTAAGATATTTGTAGGCGGTGTTGTTCATCGCCAGATGGTCGGAGCTGACCACGATAATGGTGTTTTTGAAATACGGCGTGGCGCGGATTTTCTCAATCAGCCTGGCAATATGCTCCTGGCCGCAGGCAACCGCGGCGAAGGATTTGTTCTCTTTGCCGTCAAACGGATAAGACTTGCGCTGGCAGCTGCGAGAGATAAAACCGTCCGGATGGTGGGTATCCACGGTCAGGGCAAACAGCGAGAACGGCTGGTTTTTCTGCGCCAGCTCCAGATATTTGTCGAACACCACCTCCAGCACGGTATCGTCGTACCAGCCCCAGTCGTTGCGGTATTTCGGATCTTTCACCACGCCAGCCAGCTCTTTAAAGCCGTACATGTGATCAAAGCCGTGCGAGGAGAGGAACAGATCCTTGCCCGCGAAGCTCAGGCTGGCACCCTGGTAGAAATAGTTCTGATAACCGGAAGATTTCAGGATATCGCCAAGGCAGACATTCTGCGGGTAGAAGGTCGACAGCGAGCTGGAGGCGTTGCCGTCAAACGGCGCAAACAGCGGGATGCCGCACTGTGAGGCCACCATGCCGGCAATGGTGTATTCGGTGCCGGGCAGCTGTTCGGTATTGCTGAAGTCCAGCGCGTTATTTTTAATTTCGTTCAGCTCAGGTGCCAGTTTTGGAAACGCACGCTCATCAAAATAGGTGCGTTCCAGGCTTTCGGCATAGATATACACCAGGTTGGGGCGATCGCCGCGTAAGGTTTTACCCGGCACCTGGTAGTGACTGTAAAAATCCGAGTCGCCTTTGGTTATTTGTGACTTAATTAAATTGGCAACCTGCTGATAAGCCGGCGTGGTTTTTATCGACAGTACGGCAAGCATCAATGCCAGCAGGCTATATAATTTGCTGTAATTATGGTTTTTACGCAGTCGTAATACCCAGGATAATAACAGGAAGAGCAGTAATAATGTTATTATCAGCCCCGCCGCCGGTAGGATATACTTTTGCACCCCGGCGCCGCTCAGGCTGCTGGTGATGGTGTAAATAACCGCATCGTTAATGCCTTCGCCGGTGAAATAATTACTTGCCAGCAGGGAAGCATTGAGCACTATGTAGACGCCCAGCAGTACCAGCACGGCCGAGAACCACAGCTTATGGCGTCCTGCCTTCCATGTGTAAAGTGATACAGAAGCGATAAAAAATAGGAGTGATAACCATTCTGAAACCATCGGATCAATTTTACCCTGTATGTGACGCAATCCCTGTCAGGTGCCTGCGAAAAGAAAATATTAAGTTCAACGGATTAATTTAACGCAGCGAATTATCTCTGGCAACCAACCAGGGAGACAGGAAAATGTGTTAGTGCCCCCGCCTGCAACCCCGCCGTTTACCTTTCGTTTAACTTTGAGTGACGCAATGATGACTTTTTTCAATCTGCTGTTTGCGGAGCGATGAGGCTATTTGACGGCGCTTTTCGTTGCTACAGGCGCAGTCATCATCACTCAGCCATGACCAGACAAGCGAATAATCCTGATTTGGTGTGAACTATCTTAAACATAATTAATGGGTTAGTGCTGGAGGGGATAATCTTAAAATTAAGATTTAGCTCACATAAATTGCGAGTCAGCCGCTGTTCATTTAAAAATCCACCAAAATCCGCAGCGATGTTGCAAAAATGTTAATTAGGTCAGATTTTTGCAATTTCGCTAAGCAAAAAAGGGTGAGTTCACACTCAGGGATAAAACCCGGCTAACAAACAGGCGTTTTTATGATTGCGCATTTCGTGAAACCTGCTCCCCGCCGGGGGGAGTGGTGGACTCAGGGAGGGTAATGATGAAACTCGCATGCACGCTTCACCCGTGTCGTTCCGCGCTGCTGCTGCTACTTTTTGCCACCTCATGCCGTGCTGAGATCACCCTGCTCAGGGCCGATCCGCAGGGTGCCCGTTTTTTTAGCCGCTTCAATTTTCGCGTTGGCGGCGATATCCGTATGAGTATCTACGATGTGATGGGCGGAAAAGATCGCGGTTCTTACCAGCGCAACCTGTTTGATGGCGGCTCGCGCCTGCGTTTCCACCTGCGCTATCAGCTGGATAACGACCTCAGCCTGGTAGGCTACGCTGAAACGGGGGTGAATACCGCTGCGCTGATCGGCTGGCACGGCCACTATGCTGAAGGCGCACGCAACACCAATAATCGGCAGCTGTATGCCGGGGTGCGCAGTCGGCGCTGGGGCGAACTCACCTGGGGGCACCGGGACAGTATCTACTACCAGGTGGTGACCGCTAAAACCGATATCTGGGGCAACGATATGCACTCCGAGCCGGTGGAGAACGGTATCGATGCGAATGCCGATGGTTCCTGGCACGCCCGCCGATCGCTCAACTACCTGCAACATTTCGGCGCCGTCGATCTCTACGCCAGCTATCTTTTCCCGCTCAATCCGTATTACAGCCGTGGCGCAAGGTACAAGCGGCATGATGGTCAGTCACTGGGGATCAACGACCATTTGACGCCCCGGCTGTCGTGGGGGCTGGCGTGGAACCGCACCCGGGCTTCCATGACTGATGCACAGCAGCAGCGTAAACGGGTTGATCAACAGATCCTGGGAACCGGGTTCTCCTGGCAGCCGGGGCAGTGGACGGTGGCGGCGACCGGCGGCTGGTTCCGAAACTTTACCCCTCTGGCTGGCCGACCGCTGCGGCGCTATTTTGCCACCCGCGCATGGGGGCTGAGCTATTTTGTCGGGCGGGACTTTGCGGTCCATCGCTACGGGCTGAAAAGCATCATGCCGATCTACTTTGGTGCCCAGCTGCGCGCCGGGCATCATCGTGAGCGCTACCAGCGGGAGAATGGTCTGGGCGTGGAGTTCTTTTTATATAAAGGGTTCCGCTTTGACTATCAGCATGTTTTTCGCTCCAGTAATGACCATATGGGTGATTTAAATTTATTTCGCCTGCGCTATGACTTCTGAAAAATATTTGGCTTTTGTTTAGGCACGGTCAATAAATAACGCACATTTTGATAATTTGTGTGAATAAAAAAACATAATGAAATATTTGCTTAATCTCTTCGTGCGCAAAATCGCACAAAATTGTCATGCAGATGAACTAAATGTCACATATTTCGGGCTAATATCTCGCCGTTATATTTGGCAATATTACACAGGGCTACATAATGTTAACTAAAATGCGTGTTTTAACTCAGGCCATGGGTCTGGGGCTGATTGTTGGCAGCGCTTCTTTTGCTGCTAATGCTGAGATTACCCTGCTTAAACAAGATCCGCAGGCGGGCGATCCGCTGAGCCGTCTGAACTTCACCGTGGGCGGCAGTATCCGTCCACAGTTCAACAACCTGACCGGCAACGATGGCAGCAACGCCTACCGTCGTAACGGCTTTGACGGCGGTTCGCGTTTCCGCTTTGCCGCTGACTATTATCTGTTTGATGATATCAGCTGGATCAGCTACTACGAGCTGGGCGTCAACATCCCGGCGGTGTTCGACTGGGATAACCACTACGCCCCGGGCGCGCACAACACCTCCCGCCGTATGCTCTACACCGGCCTGAAAAGTAAATCCTGGGGTACGCTGACCTTCGGCCAGCAGAACAGCGTTTATTACGATGTGGTCGGCGCGAAAACCGATATCTGGGACTACGACATGCTGGCCCAGGCGCCGGGCAACGGCATTAACGGCGACTATGACGGCTCCTATCGTTCACGCAAAATGCTGAAGTACAAAAATACCTTCGGCGATGCGGATGTGTATGCCTCCTACCTGTTTGCCGACAATGACTACCTGGTCAATGGCAACAGCCTCGGCTACAAGCGTCAGGGCGGCGGATCGCTGGGCGTGGATTACCACATCGCGAAGGATCTGACCTGGGGCACCGCGTGGAACTACACCCGCGCAGATATGCGTAACCGCAACAACGGCGATGACAAATCTTACGACCAGAACATTTTCGGTACCGCGCTGAGCTGGACGCCGGATAACTGGACCTTCACCGTGGGCGGCGGCTGGTACGACAACTTCCTGACCACCAAAAAGGCCGATGTTCACAACTACTTCGCCGGTGATGCGTGGGGCGTGGAGTATCTGGCCGGTTATACCGTGCCGGTGGGGCAGTATGGCCTGAAGTCGGTGATGCCGTACTTTATGGGCGACCGCCTGCAGTACGTGTCGGGGCGTGATTACCAGCGCATCGATAACGGCCTGGGTGTGACCTTCAAGCTGGATTACGGCTTCCGCGTTGACTACGAGCACGTGTTTACTTCCAGCACCGACAACCTGGGTGATATGAACCTGGTGCGTCTGCGTTACGACTTCTAAACGTTATACCCTCCCCGGCGGCCAGTCGGGGAGGGCTGCTTCTCTGCGCTAAAGTTCCCCGGTCAGATACTGCGCCACGCCGTTGCCGAAGCTCCAGTCGCCTTTGTCGTTGGTGATAAAGGTCATCATCACATCGCTTGGTAAAATCCCACAGCTCTCTTCCAGTTCGCGGCACAGTTCGGCCATAAAGAACTGCTTCTGCTCGCTGCTGCGCGGGCTGGTAAACACCCTCACCATCACCAGGTTATCGGTACGCGGCAGATCCAGCCCGGTATCCTCGAACACCATCTGATAGCCTTTATTTTCGTGAACAATCTGGTAGCGGTCACGCGCTGGTACGTTAAACGCCGCCAGGACGGCACGGTGTGCGGCATCCAGCAGGGTTTTCAGCTCGGACTCTGAACGGCCCTGAATCACATCAAATTGCAGTAATGGCATAGACACCCCGACGTCATCATTGTTTAGTGGTGCAGGCTGTATCGCCTGTCAGTGAGGGCAATTTACCCCTGATGCGCGGCGGGAAAAAGCGCTATGCTTGAAATGATTATTTACTATAGTGAACAATGAAAATGAAAGAGCTCAAGACGGATGCGCTGTGGACGCATCTGCACTGGCTGACGGTGCTGGCCGAGCAGGGCAGTTTTACCGCTGCCGCGGAGCGGCTGGAGGTCAGCAAGGCGGCGATGTCGCAGAAGATCAAAGAGCTGGAACAGCTGGCAGGAGTACCGCTGGTAACGCGCACCACGCGCAGCCTGCGCCTGACCAGCGCCGGGGAAAAGCTGGTTGATGACCTGCGCGCGCCCTTTGCACAGATTGCCCAAAGTTTTTTCAGCGTGCGCGACTCGGCCGGACCGCTGCGCGGGATGGTGCGCGTGACGGCACCGGTGGCGTTTGCCCGCCAGCAGCTGGTGCCGCATATCACCGCCTTCCTGCGCGAGCATCCGCAGGTGCGCGTGCAGCTGGAGGTTTCTGACCGCCTGGTATCGCTGGCCAGCGAAGGGTTTGACCTGGCGATCCGCCACAGCACGAGTCTACCGGAAACCCATGTTGCGCTGCCGCTCTGCCCGACGCGCGCGGTGGTGGTGGCTTCTCCGGCCTATCTGGCACGCTTCGGTCACCCCGCCAGCCCGCAGGCCCTGAGTGAACACCTCTGCCTTTACTATCCACGCGGCGTGGAAGCGCCGCGCTGGCGTTTTCAGCCGCTGGCCGGGGGTGAACAGATTGCGGTGAATGTGAGCGGGCCGTTTGCCACCAACAACAGTGAATCGATTCGCGACGCGGCGCTGGAAGGGCTGGGGATTGCGCTGCTGCCGGACTTCAGCGCACAGGCGGCGCTCAAGGATGGCTCGTTAGTGCAGCTGCTGCCGCAGTGGCAGGCGGTGGGCGCCTTTGCCGAGATGTTGTACGTGGTGCGCCCGTGGTCGGCTCAGGTGCCGCGCGCCGTCAGCGCTTTTATTCACTGGCTGCGTGAGGCGTTTGCGCATAAATCTGGTGAGAATTGTTAAAGTTTTCGCCACTTTCTGCCGATGGTTTAGCATAGTGCATGCAAGTTCATGCAGGATCTAAACATTCATAACAAGGCCGTTATATGCAAACCCATCAGCACGTGACCCAACAGGAGCATCTGCTCGACGACGATACCACTCTGATGACCACCACCGATGCTGACAGCTATATCACCTACGCCAACAGCGCGTTTATTGAGGTGAGCGGCTACGATCGTAGTGAAATCGACGGTCAGCCTCATAATCTGGTACGCCACCCCGATATGCCAAAAGCCGCCTTTGCCGATATGTGGAGCACCCTGAAACAGGGGCTGCCGTGGACCGGGCTGGTGAAAAATCGCCGTAAAAATGGCGACCACTACTGGGTGCGCGCCAACGTGGTGCCGGTGATCCGCAATGGCGAAATCCTTGGCCATATGTCGGTGCGGGTCAAGCCCGGCGCCGCAGAGGTGCGTGGCGCTGAGCAGCTGTATCAGAAGATGAACCAGGGGCGGCTTAAGGGCTGGCGTTTGCATCGCGGCCTGCTGCTGCGCACCGGCTGGCTGCGCCCGCTCTCCCTGTTGAAAACCCTGTCACTGCGCTGGCGAATTCATAGCGCGGTGCTGGCGCTGTGGCTACCGCTGGTGGCAGCGGCAGCCTTCGCCGGGCTGCAGGGCTCGGCGCTGGCCGGTTTCAGCGCCTTTTCGGTGCTGATCGCGCTGTTGGTGGATGTCTGGCTGCAAAGCCAGATTGCCCGGCCGATGGCTGCCGTCTGTCGCCAGGCGCTGGACGTGGCCAGCGGCGCTAATCCGCAGGTTGAGCACCTTAACCGGGTGGATGAGATCGGTATGACGCTGCGGGCGGTGGGGCAGCTGGGCCTGATGTTCCGCTGGCTGATTAAAGACGTCAGCGATCAGGTGCTCGAGGTGCATCGCGCCAGCGACGAGCTGGCGCGCGGTAACGACAAGATCAACAGCCATACCGAACAGACCGCCGCCAGCGTGCAGCAGACGGCCAGCACCATGAACCAGATGACCAGCACGGTGCAGCGCAACGGCGAGAGCACCGAACAGGCCAATCAGTTCTCGCACACCGCCAGTAATGCGGCGGTGAAGGGCGGTGAGGTGATGCAGAACGTGGTAGTGACCATGGATGAGATCGCCGCCAGCTCGCGCCAGATTGCCACCATTACCGGGCTGATCGACAGCATCGCTTTCCAGACCAATATCCTGGCGCTGAACGCGGCGGTGGAAGCCGCGCGTGCCGGCGAACAGGGCAAAGGCTTCGCGGTGGTCGCCGGGGAAGTGCGCAGTCTGGCGCAGCGCAGCGCCGGTGCGGCCAGCGAGATCCGCCATCTGATTGCCGCCAGTAATCTCAAGGTTGAATCCGGTGCCGGGCAGGTGCATGAAGCGGGCAAGGCGATCGGCGATATTGTCGATAAGGTGCAGAACGTCACCGAACTGCTGCAGCAGATTAGCGTGGCGACGGCCGAGCAGAGCGCCGGGCTGGGCGAGGTCGGGCAGGCGGTGGAAGCGCTCGACCGCCTGACGCACGATAACAGCGCGCTGGTCAGTGAAGGCGCGCAGGCGGCGCAGCGTATGAAAAACCAGGCCAGCCGTCTGGTAGAGGCAGTCAGCGTGTTCCGCTAGTCTGAACGCGGGCCTTGCGCGGCCCGCAATGGCTGATGCGTATAGCGTGCCTGTTCGGCAGCTTCTGCCGCCAGATCCCCCAAAAAAAGCAGCACAAACCCGCCGCCTGGGCGAAGATGTTATCTTGCTGGTTATATTAATCATCTAAGGAGCATCATGAAAAGCTATCAAGTGGCGGTGATCCCCGGGGACGGAATCGGCGTGGATGTGATTAACGCTGCCTGGCACGTGCTGGTCCACAGCGCGGCCAAATTTGATTTCGCCCTTGGCGGCGAGTGGTTCCCGTGGTCGTGCGAATACTATCTTGAGCACGGTGAGATGATGCCGAAAGACGGTATCGATACGCTGAAGAAATTTGATGCGGTGCTGCTGGGGGCGGTGGGCTGGCCGGAAAAAGTGCCGGATAACGTCTCGCTGCACGGCCTGCTGTTGCCCATCCGCAAGCAGTTTGATCTGTATGCCAACGTACGGCCGCACCGCCTGCTGGCGGGAGTGGAAGGCCCGCTGCGCAAAAGCGAGTTTGATATCCTCTGCATTCGTGAAAACACTGAAGGCGAGTATAGCGGCGCGGGCGGGCGTATTCACCAGGGAACCCCGGCGGAAGTGGCGGTAGAAACTTCGATCTTCACCCGTCGCGGCGTTGAGCGCATTCTGCGCTTTGGCTTTGAGATGGCGCAAAAGCGCAGCAAGCGGCTGGCCTCCGTCACCAAATCCAACGCGCAGAAATACACCATGGTGATGTGGGATGAAGTCACCGGGGAGGTGGCGCGCGACTACCCGGATGTCACGGTTAACCGCTATCATATTGATGCGATTGCCGCACGAATGGTGATGAACCCGGAAACGCTCGACGTGATCGTCGCCTCCAACCTGTTTGGCGACATCCTCACCGATCTCGGCGCGGCCATTCAGGGCGGGCTGGGCTATGCGGCTTCTGCCAACCTCAATCCCGACCCCGCTGTGCCTTCGATGTTTGAGCCGGTGCACGGCTCCGCGCCGGATATTGCAGGGCAGGGCATCGCTAACCCGATTGCCGCTATCTGGTCTGCGGCGATGATGCTGGAACATCTTGGCGAGCAACAGGCGGCACGCGCGATTCTGCACGCCGTTGAAACCGTCAGCGCGCAGCAGAAAATAGATCACGGGCTGAGCACCGAAGAGATCACCGCAGCGGTCATTGCCGCGATTTAAATCACCATGGCTGCCGCAGGTGTGGCAGCCCGCCAGCAGGGAGAGAGTTATCCATGGAAGCACACGGCATCAGCGATATTATCCAGCCCGGACTGAGAGTGCTGTTCTGCGGCATTAACCCAGGAAAATCCTCCGCCCACACCGGTTTTCATTTTGCCCATCCCGGTAACCGCTTCTGGAAAACCATTTTCCAGGCGGGCTTTACCCGCAGCCAGCTCAACCCCGAGCAGGAGCAGCAGCTGCTGGAGACCGGTTGCGGTATTACCATGCTGGTGGAGCGGCCAACGGTGCTGGCCAGTGAACTGGCGGGCAGCGAGCTGCGTGAGGGCGGCCAGGCGCTGGTGGATAAGATTGAGCGCTATCAGCCCGCGGCGCTGGCGGTGCTCGGCAAGCAGGCTTATCAGCAGGCATTTCGCCGCAGCAAGGTGGAGTGGGGCAGGCAGCCTCTGACGATTGCTGGCACGGAAATCTGGGTATTGCCGAATCCCAGCGGCCTGAATCGTGCCTCGCAGCAGGAGATGACGGCGGCCTATGCGGCACTCGATCAGGCATTGCGTGAGCAGGGACGTTAAGCTATCCGGCCCAAAGTGTCGGCAAAAAAATGGCCCCTCAGTGAGGAGCCATCTTGTGACGCAGGCCGTCGATTAATCGTCGAGGAAGCTGCGCAGCACTTCAGAGCGGCTTGGATGGCGTAGTTTGCGCAGCGCCTTCGCTTCAATCTGACGAATACGCTCACGCGTCACGTCAAACTGCTTGCCCACTTCTTCCAGCGTGTGGTCGGTGTTCATATCGATACCGAAACGCATACGCAGCACTTTCGCTTCACGCGCGGTCAGGCCAGCCAGCACGTCGTGGGTAGCAGAACGCAGGCTCTCAGAGGTGGCAGAGTCCAGCGGCAGCTCCAGCGTGGTATCTTCGATAAAATCACCCAGATGTGAATCTTCATCATCACCAATTGGCGTCTCCATGGAGATCGGCTCTTTGGCAATTTTCAGCACCTTGCGGATTTTATCTTCCGGCATCAGCATGCGCTCAGCCAGCTCTTCTGGCGTTGGCTCGCGGCCCATCTCCTGCAGCATCTGGCGCGAAATACGGTTGAGCTTGTTGATTGTCTCAATCATATGCACCGGAATACGGATGGTACGCGCCTGGTCGGCGATCGAACGGGTGATCGCCTGACGGATCCACCAGGTAGCATACGTCGAGAACTTATAACCACGGCGGTATTCAAACTTATCTACCGCTTTCATCAGGCCAATGTTGCCTTCCTGAATCAGATCAAGGAACTGCAGACCGCGGTTGGTGTATTTCTTAGCGATAGAGATAACCAGACGTAAGTTTGCTTCAACCATCTCTTTCTTCGCACGGCGCGCTTTCGCTTCACCGATGGACATACGACGGTTGATATCCTTCACCTGCTCAATGGTCAGGCCGGTTTCCTGCTCAATCTGCTGCAGTTTCTGCAGGCCACGGTGCACATCGTCTGACACGTCGTTCAGCTTTTCTGACCACGGCTTATTCATTGCCAGCGCCGCTTTGAACCAGGTTTCGCTGGTTTCATTGCCGGTGAACAGGGTAATGAAGTTCTTCTTCGGCATTTTGCACAGTTCAACGCACAGCTTCATAATCAGGCGTTCCTGAGTACGTACGCGGTCCATCATCACGCGCATGCTGTTTACCAGGAAGTCGAACTGCTTCGGCACCAGGCGGAACTGCTTAAAGACGTCGGAGAGATTCTGGATCTCAGCGATGGCATCAGCGTGGCTGCGGCTCTTCGCTTTAATAACGGTACGGGTTTTTTCGTACTGTACGCGCAGATCGTTGAATTTTTCACGCGCCAGCTCCGGGTCGATGCTGTTGTCATCGTCCGCGCTGTCGTCATCTTCTTCGTCTTCTTCTTCGTTGTCGTCACGCTCGGCTTCAGACAGCTCGGAACCGACATGGGTCGCCGTCGGTGCGATGTCTTCCTGCGCATTGGGATCAACAAAACCGGTGATCAGGTCTGACAGGCGCGCTTCGCCCGCTTCAACGCGATCGTACTGCTCAAGCAGGTAGGTAATGGCTTCAGGATATTCAGCAACCGAGCACTGTACCTGGTTGATACCGTCTTCGATGCGCTTCGCGATGTCGATTTCGCCTTCGCGAGTCAACAGTTCAACGGTACCCATTTCACGCATGTACATGCGCACCGGGTCAGTAGTACGCCCGATTTCGGACTCTACGCTGGATAGCACCTGAGCAGCCGCTTCAGCAGCATCTTCGTCCGTATCGTTGTTGTTTTCATTCAGCATCAGATCATCGGCATCAGGCGCTTCTTCCACTACCTGGATGCCCATGTCGTTAATCATCTGGATGATGTCTTCAATCTGATCGGAGTCGACGATATCTTCCGGCAGATGGTCATTGACCTCGGCATAGGTCAGATAGCCTTGCTCCTTACCACGGGTGACAAGTAGCTTCAGCTGTGACTGCGGGTTTTGCTCCATAAGACGGTATCCACACTTCTGTTAAATTAGATTGGTGTCGGGTCGGCTAAGATGCCAACAATAACAGTGAGGGCGTTTAGATTATTGCCGCTGCCCGTCATGGCGGCTGTCAGGGGCTGCCTGACTAGAATTCGGCACTTAAGCCGCTTTTGTTCTGTCCGAAGCTATCTTGCTTGCCATTTCAGGATTGGGCAGTGCTCGAAATCCTCACGTACAACAGTACGCTGTGGTTTCTCCGCGCTGGCCGCACCTGAACTGACTGCGCCGATAACGCTTCTAAATTCTGTGATTAAAACGTTGTTGTTGTCGGTAACGTTTTAAGTTTTTGTAGGGGCTGACCCTCTTTTCCGGTCAGCCCGCAGCGCCTGGTTAAGCCTGCCGCGGTTACTGTTTCTTCAGAGCCTGACTTAGCGTCCAGAACTCGCGGCGCTCTTCCGCGCTCAGTACGTGGGTGCGGTCCCGGGCGATCAACTCTTCCAGCCGACGCTCCAGCGCGTCATCGTACATACTGCCCAGCGCGTCCTTAAACATGGTGTCCACTTCGTCATCTACTATCATGTGGTTCCACGTTGCCAGGGTTTCAAGGCTCTGGCTAAATTTTGTGCCGCGGTATAACTCTAGTAGCTGTCCGGTCGTCAGGCCAGGTTGAGCAACGCAAGTGCTCACTAACTCAACGAACAGCGGAAAACCGGGTAAATCTGACTGCTCCAGCCCATCAAGCGAGGGCACCATCGTCGCCAGCTGCGGGTTCTGGATCAGCAGCCCAATAAGTATACGCATGGTTGTGCGTTTTAGCTGGGGCTGCGGCGCCGGTTTCGCATTTTCCGCTTGCTTTGGCAGCAGCTTCTCCAGCTGGCTATCGTCCAGGATCCCCAGCTTGTTGCCCAGCTCCTGACGCAGATAAATACGTAACGTCTCGCCCGGCACCTGACTAATTAGCGGCAGTGCCAGGGTGCTGAGCTGCGCGCGGCCATCCGGCGAACGCAAATCGACCTGCGGCATCAGCGTATCGAACAGAAACCCGGAGAGCGGCATTGCCTGCTCCATCCGCGCTTCAAACGCCTCTTTACCCTCTTTACGCACCAGCGTATCCGGGTCTTCGCCGTCAGGCAGGAACATAAAGCGTAGCTGACGACCGTCATTCATGTAAGGTAATGCGGTTTCCAGCGCGCGCCAGGCGGCCTCGCGGCCTGCACGGTCACCGTCGTAACAGCAAATCACGGTGTTGGTGGCGCGGAACAGCAGCTGAATATGTTCAGCTGTGGTGGAGGTCCCCAGCGAGGCCACGGCGTAATCCACGCCAAACTGCGCCAGCGCCACCACGTCCATGTACCCTTCAACCACCAACAGCTTAGGCGGTTCAGGATAATTTTTTTGTGCTTCATACAGGCCGTATAGCTGGCGGCCTTTATGGAAAATATCGGTTTCCGGCGAGTTGAGATATTTCGGCATTCCGTCGCCGAGTACCCGGCCACCAAAGCCAATCACCCGCCCACGCTTATCGTGGATAGGAAACATCACGCGCTCACGGAAGCGATCGTAGCTGCGGCCCTGGTCATTGGTGACCAGCATACCGGCGTCGATCAGCGACTGGCGGTCATCAGGATTACGGCCAAAGCGTTTAAGCGCGTTGTCCCAGCCCGCAGGGGCGAAACCGATAGAAAAATGCTTAATGACCTCTTCGCTCAGCCCGCGCTGCGCCAGATATTCACGCGCGCCTGCCGACTGGCTTTGAGCCAGCGCCTGCTGATAGAAATCGCGCAGACCGGTCATTAACTGATAAAGACTTTGACGCTGGTGACGCTCAAGCTGGCTGGGACCGTTACCGCTTTCATACGGCACTTCCAGACCATACAGGGTCGCCAGTTCTTCGATGCTTTCGACAAATTCCAGACGATCGTAATTCATCAGGAAGTCGACGGCGTTGCCGTGCGCACCGCAGCCGAAACAGTGATAAAACTGTTTCTCGCCGTTTACCGTGAAGGAGGGGGTTTTCTCATTATGGAAAGGGCAGCACGCGTGATAGTTTTTACCCTGCTTTTTCAGCTTCACCCGGGCATCAATAAGATCCACGATGTCCGTGCGTGCGAGTAAGTCATTGATAAATACGCGTGGAATTCTTCCTGCCATAAGCCCCGGTTGATCAGCTCATAAACGACAACAAGCCGCGCATTCCTTTCGGAAGCACGGCCTGATAACTACTAACTGGTCTGTATAACGAGAGGGCGAACCCTCAGGCTACTAGTACAGACGAGTGCGGCGTGCGTTTTCGCGAGCCAGTTTCTTCGCGTGGCGTTTTACTGCAGACGCTTTAGCGCGCTTACGTTCGGTAGTAGGTTTTTCATAAAACTCACGACGACGAACTTCAGCCAGAACGCCTGCTTTCTCACAAGAACGCTTGAAGCGACGCAGTGCTACGTCGAATGGCTCGTTTTCACGTACTTTAATTACCGGCATGTAACTCTCACCTCGATAAATTCGGTTTTGCTGCTGACATCGGTGCCAGCTCATTTCAAAATGGTGCGGAATTTTACTCCAACACAGGCTGCGTTGTAAAGCACCATAGCTTAATGTAACCAACAGATGCGCCTGTGCGGCTGCCGGTTTTTTTCAGGGGGCTGATTATACACGAATCCAACGTCCCTGGTGGGAAAAAAAAACGCCTTATTGGTCAAGGCGTAACCGCTGAGCCGCTAAAATTGCCGCCCGGCAAAGCGCCGTCATGCTACACTGCGCGCCGCAAGAATGAGGTGAAAAAGCCATGCGTGTTCTCGGAATTGAAACATCCTGCGATGAAACCGGTATTGCCATTTATGACGATGCGGCCGGTTTGCTCGCTAATCAACTTTATAGCCAGGTAAAGCTCCATGCCGACTACGGTGGCGTGGTACCCGAACTGGCTTCGCGCGATCACGTGCGTAAAACGGTGCCGCTGATCCAGGCCGCGCTGAAAGAGGCCGGGCTGCAGGCGCAGGATATCGATGCGGTGGCCTATACGGCCGGACCGGGCCTGGTCGGTGCGCTGCTGGTTGGCGCCACCATTGGTCGCTCGCTGGCGTTTGCCTGGGATGTCCCGGCGATTGCCGTGCACCATATGGAAGGGCACCTGCTGGCCCCGATGCTGGAAGATAACCCGCCCGAGTTTCCGTTTGTCGCACTGCTGGTTTCCGGCGGCCATACGCAGCTGATCAGCGTCACGGGCATCGGTGAATACACCCTGCTGGGCGAATCCATAGATGATGCGGCAGGCGAAGCCTTTGATAAAACCGCCAAGCTGCTGGGGCTGGACTATCCCGGCGGCCCGATGCTGTCGAAAATGGCGCAGCAGGGGGTGGAAAAGCGCTTTGTCTTCCCGCGCCCGATGACCGATCGCCCGGGGCTGGATTTCAGCTTCTCCGGCCTGAAAACCTTCGCGGCAAATACCATTCGTGATAATGACAGCAGCGATCAGACTCGTGCTGACATCGCGCGCGCGTTTGAAGATGCCGTCGTCGATACGCTGGCGATTAAATGCCGTCGTGCGCTCGATCAGAGTGGTTTTAAGCGGCTGGTGATTGCCGGGGGAGTCAGCGCTAACCGCACGCTGCGCAGCAAGCTGGCAGAGATGATGCAGAAGCGGGGCGGTGAAGTGTTTTATGCGCGCCCGGAATTTTGTACCGATAACGGCGCGATGATCGCCTATGCCGGGATGGTGCGGATGAAAGGCGGTACGCATGCGGAGCTGAGCGTTACGGTGCGCCCGCGCTGGCCGCTGGCCGAGCTACCTGCCATTTAACTGCTCGCCTGTTATGGGTCAGGCATGCCTGGCCCGTATCTTTACGGATCCTTTCTCTTCTTCTTCCAGATCTTCGTTTCCTGCCCGCGCCACAGGCGCTGAATATTGTCGTGATGACGCAGCAGGATCAGGCAGGAGAGCATGGCGACCGGGAAGGTAAACTGCGGTTTAAACCACCAGACGTAGAACGGCGCGATCAGCGCGCTGATAATCGCCCCCAGCGAAGAGTAGCCGCTCAGCAGCACCGTCAGCAGCCAGGTCCCGGTCATCAATCCGGTTAAATCCCAGCCGATAGGCGCGATAGCACCAAAGGCGGTGGCGACGCCTTTACCGCCTTTGAACTTAAAGAATACCGGGTAGATATGGCCAAGACAGGCCGCAATGGCGGTCAGACCGAGGTAGAGCGGGGTCACGCCGAAGTGATACGCCAGCCAGACCGGCAGCATGCCTTTAAGCACATCAAACACCAACACCATGGCTGCCGCACCCTTACCGCCGATGCGCAATACGTTAGTGGTGCCGGGGTTGCGCGAACCGTGGTGGCGCGGGTCCGGTAATCCAAACAGCCGGCAAACCAGAATCGCGCTGGAGATGGAGCCACACAGATACGCGAAAATGATCATACCAAGCGCGAATACACTCATAACACTATTCCGTCTTGTTGGGGTCGTCTTAAAGTCTGCATCCGTGGATAATACGCATAAACCGCCGGGGATGGTATCCGGCAACCGTAAAAACAGAGAGCCGTATCATGGATATCGTATTTATTGATCAACTGTCCGTCATCACTACCATTGGCGTTTACGACTGGGAGCAGACGATTCAGCAGAAGCTGGTGTTCGATGTCGAAATGGCGTGGGACAACCGCAAAGCCGCGGCCAGCGATGATGTTAACGACTGCCTGAGCTATGCCGACGTCTCACAGGCGATTATCGATCACGTTGCCAACGGCAAATTCGCGCTGGTGGAACGCGTCGCGGAGGAGATTGCCACGCTGTTGCTGGCTCGATTCGCCTCGCCGTGGGTGCGGATTAAGGTCAGCAAACCGGGAGCTGTCGCTCAGGCGCGTGAGGTCGGGGTGATCATCGAACGCGGGACTAATCCGAAATAAACGCAATCTCATTGCCATGACAATGAAACCAAACCACATTATGGTCTGTCTTAAGGTTGCCCTAATTCAGTCCGGGCACAATTTGGCGGTAGCGCAAAGCGACCGCCTTTTTAATGGTTTTAACTTGGTTAGAGGTAGAATTTGATGGCAGATATTCATCAGCTATGGGTGGCAGCAATACTCGGCATTGTTGAAGGGTTGACGGAGTTCCTTCCTGTTTCCTCCACCGGGCACATGATCATTGTCGGTCATCTGTTAGGTTTTGAAGGCGAGAAAGCAGAGACTTTCGAAGTGGTTATCCAGCTTGGCTCAATTCTGGCTGTGGTGGTGATGTTCTGGCGCCGTCTGTTTGGCCTGATCGGTATTCACTTCGGTAAAGAGCCGCATGAAGGCACCGGTACCGGCAAACTGACGCTGATTCATATTCTGCTGGGTATGGTGCCGGCGGTGGTGATTGGTCTGCTGCTGCACGACCAGATCAAAACGCTGTTTAACCCGGTTAACGTGATGTATGCGCTGGTGGTCGGTGGCGTGCTGCTGATCGCGGCGGAGCTGCTGAAGCCGAAGCAGCCAAAAGCGGTGGGCGTGGATGATATTACCTATCGTCAGGCATTCGTGATTGGCTGTTTCCAGTGTCTGGCGCTGTGGCCGGGCTTCTCACGCTCCGGTGCGACCATTTCCGGCGGAATGCTGATGGGCGTGAGCCGCTATGCGGCTTCTGAGTTCTCTTTCCTGCTGGCCGTGCCGATGATGATGGGCGCTACCGCGCTGGATCTCTATAAGAGTATGGGCTTCCTGACCATGGCCGACTTCCCGATGTTCGCCGTTGGTTTCGTTACTGCCTTTATTGTCGCGCTGATCGCCATCAAGACCTTCCTGCACATCATCAAACGTATCTCGTTTATCCCGTTCGCTATCTACCGCTTTATTATTGCGGCAGCGGTTTACGCAGTGTTTGTTCTGTAGAAACTACACGTAGGGGCCGATCTTTTGTTTCGATCGGCCCTTGGGTCGTTTATTTCGATCGGCCCGTTACAATGTTACGACGACTTCCACTCTTCCAGCGCGGCCACCCGACGCCGCGTTAGCTCTTCTCTGACTTCGCTGCCCTTGAATCCGGCCTCAACCACCTCTTTGGTCGACACGCTTTGTGCCACCCGCCAGGCGGTGCGCAGGTAGTCGCCCTGCGGATAAGGGTTGCTTTCAAAACCGGTGCGCCCGCGCGCATCGGCTTCGCTGGTGATAGCAATCTGCTCAACGCGCTGCGGCTTACGCCAGGCATCCACGCGGTCAAACAGGGCAATCAGCGTGGCGGCCGGCTGATTTTCTACGGTGTGTACCAGGTCGTGGAATTCGGTGACGAGCAGGGCGAGGTCGCGCACGGCATTCGGCACGCGCAGGCGCTCGCACAGCGCAGCAACCAGCGGCACGCCTGCCGGGCCATGCCCGTGGTGGCTGGGCCACTTCTCCGGCGGCGTCAGGCCCTTGCCGACGTCGTGAAACAGCGTGGCGAAGCGAATATCCAGCTCCGGGCTGAGCTGGGCGGCCATCGCCAGCGTCATCAGCGCATGCACCCCGGTGTCGATCTCCGGGTGCCATTTGGCCGGGGCCGGCACGCCATACAGATTATTCAGCTCGGGGAACAGCACCGCCAGCGCACCGCAGTCGCGCAGTACCTGGAAATAGACCTGCGGGTTGCGAGTGAGCAGGGCGCTCTCCGTCTCTTTCCATACGCGTTCCGCCGTCAGATGCGCCAGCTCGCCGCTGGCCGCCATCGCGCGCATCAGTGCCATGGTTTCGTCAGCGACGCGAAAATTGAGGTGGGCAAAACGTGCCGCAAAGCGCGCCACGCGCAGTACGCGCAGCGGATCTTCGTTGAATGCGGCCGAAACATGGCGCAGCAGGCGCAGCTTAAGGTCTTCCCGCCCGCGATAAGGGTCGTAATAGTTGCCGTCAGCGTCCTGCGCAATGGCGTTGATCGTCAGATCGCGTCGGGCCAGATCCTGTTCCAGCGTGACGTCGGGCGCGGCATAGCAGACGAAGCCGGTATAACCGCTGCCGGACTTACGCTCGGTGCGCGCCAGCGCATACTCTTCGTGGCTGGAAGGGTGCAGAAATACCGGAAAATCGCGGCCAACCTGCTCGTAGCCAGCATCCAGCATCTGCTGGGGAGAGGCTCCCACCACCACCCAGTCTTTATCTTTCAGCGGCAAATTAAGCAGTCCATCGCGCACGGCGCCGCCGACAAGGTATGTTTTCACTGCGGGTCTCCACAAAGCGGATAATCGGAATTAACCGATCATTAATCGGAACACTATAACATCCATGTTGCACAAATGATAAATCGCAGGCACGGCAAAAAGGGCATCCGCAGATACCCTGATTTGTTATCGGTGGGATTAATTCATCCAGCGGTCGCTTTTCTTCCTGCGTGGGATCATATGCGGCAATAGCAGGCCAAGCAGCAGGCCGACACCGGCTACGCCGCCGCCGTACATAAACCACTGCATAATGATGGTGCGCTGTTTATCGTCAAGCTGCACGTTGGCGGCATCCACTTTCTTTTTCGCCACCACCAGCTGGTTTTTCAGCTGCTGATTCTCTTCTTTCAGGCTGTTGATCGCCCCATCGCTGCCGGCGACTTTTTTCTGCATCTCGGCGGTGCGTTCGTTCCAGCTACCGTCGATATTGGCCAGTTTGGCCGTCAGGTCTTTGACCTGCTGCTCCAGCTGCGGCACGCGGGTACGCAGGCTTGGCTGCTCGCTCAGCTGTGCCAGCGGGATCCAGGTGGTGCGCCCCTGGCTGTCACGGATTTGCCCATATTTGCTATTGTCGTTTGACTGCAGCAGGGTGACTTCTTCGCCGGCGTTCAGGGTGCCGATCAGGCGATAATCATTGCCAGGACCGCTGCGGACCCAGGTGGAAAGCTCGTCGGAAATGTAGCGTTTTTCTTCAGCATGAACCGATGTTGCAACGCTAAAAGTGAGTAAAGTCAGTCCAATAAGGTGAGTTTTATTCATTCGAACTCTTATTCGTAAGTGCTGGAAAAAAGTAAAGGCACAGTCTGGAGCGGCCTCGCAGAAAGCTGAATGAGAACTATCCTGGTCTCAGAGAGCGTGAGAGCGGGCACGCGAAAGCGTAATAAAGCAGAGACAGCCCTGTCGCTTGTGCATTACTCTTCGGGTTAAGCTACCTGTCATAAAGCAGGCATAATCAGTTACCTTAACCGTTTACCGTGCCTTTAACGACGTAAATAAGACAATATGACCATCGAAATCGAATTAAAGTTCATCGCCGCTGCAGAAGCTGCATCAAAAATTGCCGATAAACTGGCGAACTGGCCTCACCAGCACAGCGCGGGGCAAAAGCTCACCAACATCTACTTTGAAACCGACGACAGCCAGCTGCGCCGCTGGGATATGGGCCTGCGCATCCGCGGCTTTGGCGACAGCTATGAGATGACGCTAAAAACCGCCGGTCAGACGGTGGGCGGGCTGCATCAGCGGCCGGAATACAACGTGGCGCTCAGCCAGCCTGAGCTCGATATCGCCCTGCTGCCTGCCGACGTCTGGCCTGCAGGCACCGACGTGGCCGCGCTGCAACAGCGCCTCAACGCGCTGTTCAGCACCCATTTCGTGCGCGAAAAGTGGGTGGTTACTTACCTGCAGAGCGAGATTGAAGTGGCTTACGACTGCGGGGAAGTCAGTGCCGGAGCGTTAAGCGAGCCGCTGAGAGAAATCGAGCTGGAGCTGAAAAGCGGCCAGCGTGACGATCTGCTGGCCTTTGCCGCCGAGCTTGCCACGCTGGAGGGCCTGCGTCTCGGCAGCCTGAGCAAGGCCGCGCGCGGCTATGCGCTGGCGCAGGGCAATCCCCCGCGCCCGCTGCGCCCGGTTCCGCTGCTGAAGGTCAGGCCGAAAGCAACGGTAGAAGAGGGGATGCGCAGCGGATTCCTGCTGGCTCTCAGCCAGTGGCAGTATCACGAAGAGCTGTGGCTGCGCGGCGTCAGCGGCGCACTGCCGCAGATCAAAGATGCGCTGGAGACGCTGCGTCAGGTCTTCTCTCTGTACGGCGCGCTGGTTCCGCGCAAGGCCAGCAGCGATCTGCGCCAAAAACTGACCGTGCTTGAAGAGGCGCTGCTGGAAGAGAACGTCAGCGCCGAAACGCTCTGTTTCAGTCCGGTCTGGCTGGAAACCCAGTTAGCGCTTACTAACTGGATTGTTACCGAAGGCTGGCGTGCGTTTGTCGATCAGAAGGCGGATGCCAAGCTGCAGGGCTCATTTAAACGCTTCAGCGATATCATGCTCGGGCGCATTGCCGCCGACCTGAAAGAGACCTTCGCTCACGTCAACCATTCGGGCGAGTATCAGGACAAACTGACACGCCTGCATCGCCAGCTGCTGGCCGTTCATCTGCTGGCCGGTGCCTATCAACCTGATGTGGTCAACAGCTGGCTGCAAAGCTGGCAGCAGCTGCAGCAGGCGATTGTCAGCCAGCAGGAAGTCTGGCTGGACAGTCATCGCCAGCAGGCGCTGAAACAGGCGGCGTTCTGGAAGAACGGCAGCGTGTAAAACCTTTGGCGTGCGGCTTTTTATAAGGGAGTGATTATGTTGCCATCGTTACTGACCGGGCAGATCGCACTGCTCGATCCCATGTTCAGCGGGGCCAGTGAACAGCAAAAGGCGGTTCTGGCATTTAGCGATTTTATCAGCGATAACCTGGCAAAATGCCCCGACTGGTGGCAGCAGATCCAGCGGCAGCCGCCGCAGCCGGATGAATGGCAACACTATCCGCAGTGGTTACAGATGCAGCTGGCCGCGGTGCAGGATGAAAATGCGCTGATGCGCGAGCTGCGCCTGTTCCGCCGCCATATGCTGACGCGTATCGCCTGGATGCAGACGCTGGCGACCAGCACGACAGAAGAGAGCCTGCGCCAGCTGAGCGAGCTGGCGGAGACGCTGATAGTCGCTGCCCGCGACTGGCTGTGGCACGCCTGCTGCCGCGATTTCGGCACGCCGGTGAATGCCGCCGGGGAGCCGCAGCCGCTGCTGATCCTCGGTATGGGCAAGCTGGGCGGTGGCGAGCTGAATTTCTCCTCTGATATTGACCTGATCTTCACCTGGCCGGAAAACGGCACCACCCAGGGGGGCCGCCGCGAGCTGGATAATGCGCAGTTCTTCACCCGCCTTGGGCAGCGCCTGATTAAGGTGCTGGATCAGCCCACCGTGGATGGCTTTGTTTACCGTGTGGATATGCGCCTGCGCCCGTTCGGCGACAGCGGCCCGCTGGTGCTGAGCTTTGCCGCGCTGGAGGATTATTACCAGGAGCAGGGGCGCGACTGGGAACGCTACGCGATGGTGAAAGCGCGCCTGATGGGCGACAGCGACGACCGCTGGAGCGAAGAGCTGCGCCAGACGCTGCGGCCGTTCGTGTTCCGCCGCTACATCGATTTCAGCGTGATCCAGTCGCTGCGTAATATGAAAAGCATGATCGCGCGTGAAGTACGGCGGCGTGGCCTGACCGATAACATTAAGCTGGGCGCTGGCGGTATCCGCGAAACCGAGTTTATCGTGCAGGTCTTCCAGCTGATCCGCGGCGGTCGCGAACGTTCCCTGCAAATGCGCTCCTTATTGCCGACGCTGCACGCGATTGGCGAGCTGCATCTGCTGCCGCAAGGGCAGGTTAGCCAGCTGCACGATGCCTATCTGTTCCTGCGTCGCCTGGAGAATCTGTTACAGAGCATCAACGACGAACAGACGCAGACGCTGCCTGTGGCTGAGTTGGACCGCGTCCGCCTTGCCTGGGCGATGGGTTTCAGCGACTGGCAGGCATTGCATGACCAGCTTGATATCCATATGGCGCAGGTGCGCACCATCTTTAACGATCTGATCGGCGACGATAGCTCAGAGAACGGCGACAGTCGCGACGCGGGTGAATACGGCGTGCTGTGGCAGGACCAGTTGGAAGAGGCCGAGCTGGAACCGCTGGTGCCGCATCTCGACAGCGCCGCCCGCCAGCTGCTGTGGCGCACCATCACCGAATTCCGCCTGGACGTGGATAAACGCACCATTGGTCCGCGCGGCCGCCAGGCGCTGGATCAGCTGATGCCGCGTCTGCTGAGTGAAGTGGTGCCGCGCGATGACGCCCCGGTTACGCTCAGCCGCCTGACCCCGCTGCTGCTGGGCGTGGTCACCCGCTCGACCTATCTCGAACTGCTGACCGAATTCGACGGGGCGCTGAAACATCTGATCCGCCTGTGCGCCGCCTCGCCGATGGTAGCCAGCCAGCTGGCGCGCCACCCGCTGCTGCTAGATGAGCTGCTCGACCCGGCCACGCTGTACCAGCCAACCGCCACCGATGCCTACCGCGACGAGCTGCGCCAGTATCTGCTGCGCATCCCGGAAGAGGATGAAGAGCAGCAGCTGGAGGCGCTGCGCCAGTTTAAGCAGGCGCAGCATCTGCGCATTGCCGCCGCCGATATCGCCAAAACGCTGCCGGTCATGAAGGTCAGCGACCATCTGACCTGGCTGGCCGAAGCGATGATCGAAGCGGTGGTGCAGCAGGCGTGGAATATGATGGTGCAGCGCTACGGTCGCCCGTCGCACCTGACCAGCGACAGCGAGCGCGGCTTCGCCGTGGTCGGCTACGGCAAGCTGGGCGGCTGGGAGCTGGGCTACAGTTCCGATCTCGATCTGGTGTTCCTGCACGACTGCCCGGTGGATGCCGTGACGCTGGGTGAGCGCAGCATCGACGGGCGCCAGTTTTACCTGCGGCTGGCGCAGCGCGTGATGCACCTGTTCAGCACCCGCACCTCCTCCGGCATCTTGTATGAAGTCGATGCGCGCCTGCGGCCGTCCGGCGCGGCAGGGATGCTGGTCAGTACCTTCGATGCCTTCGATGATTATCAGCGCACTGAAGCCTGGACCTGGGAGCATCAGGCGCTGGTGCGGGCGCGCATTGTGTTTGGTGACGGGGCGCTGAGCCAGCGCTTTGACCAGATCCGCCGTGGCATTCTTTCGCTGCCGCGCGAGCCTGACGGGCTGAAAACCGAAGTGCGGGAGATGCGCGAGAAGATGCGCGCGCACCTCGGGCACAAGCATAAAGGACGCTGGGATCTGAAAGCGGATGAGGGCGGTATCACCGATATTGAATTCATCACGCAGTACCTGGTCTTACGCTACGCCGCGGAGGATCCGACGCTGACGCGCTGGTCCGATAACGTGCGCATCCTCGAACTGCTGGCAAATGGCGACAGGATGGCCGAGGCCGAGGCGGAGGCGCTGACCCGGGCCTACGTTTCGCTGCGCGATGCGCTGCACCATCTCGCTTTGCAGGAGCTGCCGGGGCACGTAGAGGAGAGCGCATTCAGCGCGGAAAAGGCCCAGGTCAATGCCAGCTGGCAGAAGTGGCTGGGCGCCTGAGTCGGTTGCGGCGCGTGATGATGGTCAGCGGCAAGTTGTGCTATCATCGCGCGCATAATTTTTCCTGTTTGAACTGCAGTCTGGAGTGTCTGGAATGAAAATTACACTGCCCGATTTTTCGCGCGCGGGTGTTCTGGTGGTTGGCGATGTGATGCTGGATCGCTACTGGCATGGCCCAACCAGTCGCATCTCCCCTGAAGCCCCGGTGCCGGTGGTGAAAGTGGACCATGTGGAGGAGCGCCCGGGAGGCGCGGCCAACGTGGCGATGAATATCGCCTCTCTCGGTGCCGGTTCACGTCTGGTGGGCCTGACCGGGATTGATGAAGCCGCGCAGGCGCTGAGCGCGACGCTGGCCGGGGTGAACGTGCGGTGTGATTTTGTGGCGGTGCCGACGCATCCCACCATTACCAAACTGCGGGTGCTGTCACGCAGCCAGCAGCTGATCCGCCTCGATTTCGAAGAGGGCTTTGACGGGGTTAACCCGGAGCCAATGCACGAGCGCATCCGTGAGGCGCTGCCGAAAATTGGTGCGCTGGTGCTGTCTGACTACGCCAAAGGCGCGCTGGCCAGCGTCGAAACCATGATCGCGCTGGCGCGCGAAGCGGGTGTACCGGTGCTGGTCGACCCGAAAGGGACTGATTTCTCACGCTATCACGGGGCAACGCTGCTGACGCCAAACCTCTCCGAGTTCGAAGCGGTGGTGGGCAAATGTAAAAGCGAAGCGGATATCGTTGAGCGCGGTACGGCCCTGATGCAGCAGCACGGCCTGTCGGCGCTGCTGGTGACGCGTTCCGAGCACGGTATGACGCTGCTGCAGCCGGGCAAAGAGCCGTTCCATATGCCAACCCAGGCGCAGGAAGTGTTCGACGTGACCGGTGCCGGTGATACGGTGATTGGCGTACTGGCGGCCGCGCTGGCGGCAGGCAATACGCTGGAAGAGAGCTGCTTCCTGGCCAATGCCGCGGCGGGCGTGGTGGTCGGAAAACTGGGGACATCGACGGTTTCTCCGGTCGAGCTGGAGAACGCCATTCATGCGCGCCCTGAATCGGGCTTCGGCGTGATGGATGAAGCTCAGCTGATTGCTGAAGTCGCCAAGGCGCGCCAGCGCGGCGAGAAAGTGGTGATGACCAACGGCGTGTTCGACATTCTGCACGCGGGCCACGTCTCCTATCTTGCCAATGCGCGTAAGCTGGGGGATCGCCTGATTGTGGCGGTCAACAGTGATGCTTCAACCCGTCGCCTGAAGGGCGAAACGCGCCCCGTAAACCCGCTGGTCAATCGGATGATCGTGCTGGGGGCGCTGGAAGCCGTGGACTGGGTTATCGGTTTTGAAGAGGACACGCCACAGCGGGTGATTGCTGAGGTGCTGCCGGACCTGCTGGTCAAAGGCGGTGACTATAAGCCGGAAGATATCGCGGGCAGTAAAGAAGTGTGGGCTAACGGCGGTGACGTGCGGGTGCTGAACTTCGAAGACGGTATTTCAACCAGTAATATCATCAAGACGATTATTTCAGGCACCGGCAAAAGCTGATGCCCGTCGGCTGCCCTCGCGGGCAGCCGCTTAACTCACTCAGAGCGGGGCTTTTGGCTCGCTGGTGGCCGCTGATGCAGAAGCCGCTGGTGTGGCAGACGTCGCTGGCGTGGCAGCTGTAGCAGGCTGTGCCACTTTCGCTTCCAGCTCGGCCAGGCGCTGTTCCAGCGCGGCCAGTTTCTCACGCGTGCGCAGCAGCACCTGAGTCTGCACATCAAACTCTTCGCGATTCACCACGTCCAGACGGGTTAACTGTGCCTGTAATGTCTGGCGAATTTTCTTCTCCACATCATCACCCAGCTCGCGGATCCCTTTCGGCATAGAGTCATGGACCTGACGGGCCAGTTGTTCAATTTTTTTTGCGTCGATCATAGCGGCTTCCTGGTAGCAGCGAATTTTACCTTAGTGTAATCCCTGACGCTAAAAGGTTAAACCTGAAATGAATAAACAGGAAATGCCTTAGTCATCTGCTGACAATCTATTTGATGTTTTTGTTCGTTGCTCTGCTACTTTTTCAGCGTTATGATGTTTTTGCTTATTCTCAGGGCGGGGCGAAATTCCCCACCGGCGGTAAATCAGCTGACGCTGAAAGCCCGCGAGCGCTTCAGGAGCAATTCTGAAGGACAGCAGACCCGGTGTGATTCCGGGGCCGACGGTTAGAGTCCGGATGGGAGAGAGTAACGAATCTTGTCGGGCTTTTGCCTGCCTCGCGTTATTTTTTGTCACTGCATGACACTCCTAAGCACGCCCTGGTTCTGGTAACCCATAAATTAATTAAGGTTTTTTTACCATGAATCAGTCGCTACTTTCTGAATTTGGCACGCCTGAACAGCGTGTAACCCGTGCTATCGAAGCGCTGCGCGCTGGGCGCGGCGTGATGGTTTTAGACGATGAAGATCGTGAAAACGAAGGCGATATGATCTTCGCTGCGGAAACCATGACCGTTGAGCAGATGGCGCTGACCATCCGTCACGGCAGCGGTATTGTTTGCCTGTGTCTGACCGAACAGCGTCTGCAGGAGCTTGAGCTGCCGATGATGGTGCAGGACAACACCAGCGCTTACGGCACCGGTTTCACCGTGACCATTGAAGCTGCCAAAGGCGTCACCACCGGCGTTTCTGCTACTGACCGCCTGACCACCATCCGCACCGCGATTGCCGATGATACCAAACCGAGCGATCTGAATCGCCCTGGCCACGTATTCCCGCTGCGCGGCCGTGCTGGCGGCGTGCTGACCCGTGGCGGCCACACCGAAGCGACCATTGACCTGGTGACGCTGGCGGGCTTTAAGCCAGCGGGCGTGCTGTGTGAGCTGACCAACGACGATGGCTCAATGGCGCACGCGCCTGAAGCTATCGTGTTTGCTAAGCAGCACGACATGCCGGTTGTGACCATCGAAGACCTGGTGGCTTACCGCCGCAGTCACGAAACGCGTCAGGCCAGCTAACTCCTTCAGGGCCGGTTTATCCGGCCCTGCTAATCTTCTCCTTCCCGTTTTTCCCCTTCAAATTTTCTGAATATCTCCGTCAGGCTTATCCAGGTTCATCCGTGAAATAAAGCGCGTAATGTAGGCGTCATTGAGCACAACACTGCCTGGAGTTTTAACATGAGCCACTCACGTATGCCTGCGCTTTTCCTCGGTCACGGTAGCCCGATGAACGTGCTGGAAGAGAATATCTACACGGAAACCTGGCGTGAGCTGGGTAAAACGCTGCCGCGCCCGAAAGCGATTATCGCGGTTTCCGCACACTGGTATACGCGCGGCACCGCCGTCACCGCGATGGAGAAGCCGCGCACCATCCATGACTTCGGCGGTTTCCCGCAGGCGCTGTTCGATACCCACTATCCGGCACCGGGTTCGCCCGCGCTGGCACAGCAGGTTGCGGATGCGCTGGCTCCGGTTGCGGTAGAGCTCGATCGCGAGTGGGGTTTTGACCACGGCTCCTGGGGCGTGCTGATCAAGATGTACCCCGATGCCGATATTCCGGTCGTGCAGCTGAGCGTTGACGGGACAAAGCCGCCTGCTTACCACTTTGAGCTGGGTCGCAAGCTGGCGGCGCTGCGCGAACAGGGCATCATGATCGTTGCCAGCGGTAACGTGGTGCACAACCTGCGCATGGTGCGCTGGGGCGGCGATGCCGCAGCCTATCCCTGGGCGGAGTCATTCAATCAGTACGTGCGCGATAATCTGAACTGGGAAGGAGAGTCAGAGCAGCATCCGCTGGTGAACTTTATGCAGCATGAAGGCGCCGCCCTGTCGAACCCGACGCCGGAGCACTATCTGCCGTTGCTGTATGTGCTGGGCGCACGCGCCGCAGGCGAGGCGATAGCGATCCCGGTGGACGGGATTGTGATGGGCTCATTGAGTATGCTGTCGGTGCAGGTGGGATGATTGAAGGGGCGAGGCATGCCTCGCCCGTTTACGCTATGACTCGATAAACGCGTGCGGATAAAATCGTGACAGATCCTGGGTGATCAAGTCGCGATCCTCGCGCAGACCAATTCCTGCTGGCCGATCGTTGATCAGCCACGAACCAATCAGCGTATAGCTATCGCCAAACTTCGGCAGCGGATGGAACTGCTGCACAATCATCCCTTCCTCACCGTACGGTCCGTCAACGCGGGCAATCTCCTGGCCGTTCTCCACGATGCGAATATTCGCGCCTTCACGGGAGAACAGCGGCTTCACCACGTATTTATCCATGTGAGGCACGTTGTCTTCGGCAAAGTAGGCCGGTAGCAGGTTCGGGTGATCCGGGAACATCTTCCACAGCAGCGGCAGCAGCGCTTTATTAGAAATAATGCTCTTCCAGCCCGGCTCCAGCCAGCGCACGCCCGCATCGGCCAGCTTGGTGGAGAACACCTCGCGCAGCATAAATTCCCACGGGTAGAGTTTGAACAGATTGGCGATCACCTGGTCGTGCTGGTCGGTAAACTGCCCTTTCTCGCCGAGGCCGATCTCATCCATATAGAGGAATTCGCTCGGCAGGCCCGCTTCGGTAGCGCAATCCTGCAGATATTGCACCGTGCCGCGATCTTCATCGGTATCGCGGCAGCAGGCGAAGTGCAGCCAGCTGAATCCGTGCTGCTGGTGCAGCTCGGCGAAGCGCTCGATCAGCTTCTCCTGCAGGCTGTTAAACTGGTCGCTGCCGACCGGCAGCTGGCCGGCGTTCAGCTGATCTTCCAGCCACAGCCACTGGAAAAAGGCCGCTTCATACAGCGAAGTTGGCGTATCCGCGTTGTTTTCCAGCAGCTTAGGCGGCGTCACACCATCCCAGGCGAGATCGAGGCGGGAGTAGAGCGACGGCTGGCCGCTTTTCCACGACTCGCGCACGAAGTCCCAGGTGTGTTTGGGGATGCGAAACTTCTCCAGCAGCTCGTCGTTGCCGACCACCATCTCCACCGCCTGCAGGCACATCTGATGCAGTTCGCTGGTGACATCTTCCAGCGTCTCAATCTGCTCTAAGGTGAACTGGTAATAGGCATCTTCACACCAGTACGGCTCGCCGTGCATGGTGTGAAAACGAAAACCAAACTCCGTGGCCTTTTCCCGCCAGCCTGGGCGTTCAGTGATGGCAATACGCTTCATCAGCGATTAGCCCCCAAAGCTGCGGCTGGAGCCGGAAGCCGCGCTGCTGCGTGACATGCTGGTCTGCTTGGCCACGCTTTCACCAAAGCCGCCGCGCATTACGGTGCTGGTAGTGGCAGGTTTTGGTGCCATGGCGGATTTAGGCACCGTCATGGTACGGCCAGGCGTCGCTGCGCCGTAGCTTTTGCCGCTGGCATCAACGAATTTGCCGTTGGCCGGGCTGGCTGGGTTTTTAGAGGAGAACAGCGGCTGCTGCTGACCCATACCGCCGCCCATCATGCGGCCCATCATGTAACCGGCCATCAGCGGCATCCAGAAGCTGCCGCTGGACTGAGATTCAGCATTGGTGGTGCCCACGCCAGCCTGAGCCGGAGCCTGCTGACACTGGCCTTCACCGAATTCCGCCACGCAGTCTTCGCGGGTGGCATATTTCGGTGCGGTTTTCACCGCCTCTTCTTTCGCTTTGTTGTAGGCCGTGGTGCACTGCTCGCTCTTGCCCGGGTTGGCGCTCGAACAGTCATCGGCGTTCATATAAGTCGAGACGGTCTCGTCTGACTGCTCACAACCGGCCAACATAAATACGGCGGTAACTGCCAGCGCAACCGGCGTTAAATGGCGTGCGCTCCAGCTTTTGCGAAAGGAGGCATGATTAATCTGTTTAGTCCGTTTCATCACTTTTCGTCCTGTGCCCAAAGGTAGTGCATAGGATAGGGGAATAGCGGTGAAAAATGAAGCGATGAGGCGCGACAGACCGGGGATCTTTACTTAGCTATACGTTTGATTGTGAAGGAGAGGTTAAGACAGGTGGGATCGAAATAAAACGGGGCAGCGTTGGCTGCCCCGGGGGGAGATTACTGACTGAACGGCTTGCCGCTGCTGCGGTTTGCTGCCGGGCGGCTGGTGGCCGCTGCCTGGCGCGCGGCCGGGGCGCTTTCACTGCCGTCGACGCGGGCAACCTGCTGTGGATTTTCTGGTGCCACAGCTTCCGGTGAGGTATTGATATCCTTACCCAGATGATTATTCAGCGTCGCCAGATCCTGCTCGTTCAGCGTACCGAGCGCAGATTTGATGTTCAGCTGGTTGATCATATAGCTGTAGCGGGCGTTAGCCAGCTTCTGCTTTGCTTCATACAGCGTGGTGGTCGCATCCAGCACGTCAACGATGGTACGGGTACCCACGGAGTAACCCGCTTCCATTGCATCCAGCGAGCTCTGGGCAGAAACAACGGCCTGCTTGTACGCTTCGATGCTGCTGATGGAGGCATTCACGTTGTTAAACGAGGAGCGGACGGTCTGCACGGCGGAACGGTGCGCGCCTTCCAGCTGCTCGCTGGCTGCGACAAACGCATACTGCGCCTGCTTCACCTGTGACGAGACCGAGCCGCCGCTGTACAGTGGCAGGTTGAAGCTTAAGCCAACCTGGTTGCTACCGCTGATGTTGTCGTTATTGGTGGCGCGATCGCCGCTGTAACGGTTGTTCGACAAACCGGTTGACGCGGTCAGGTCCACGGTTGGCATATGGCCAGTTTCCGCAGAGCGGATCTGCTCACGCGCCAGGTCTTGCGACAGACGGGCAGAGAGCAGGCTGAGGTTGCGGCTCTCGGCCTCTTTCAGCAGCGCGTTGACCGGCTGTGGCTTCTCGGTTTTGAAGTTATCAACGTTAAGCGAGGCGAGGCTCGGGTAGTAATTCCCGGTCACCTGGCGCAGCGTTTCAACCGCGTTATCAAGATCGTTACGCGCCGTCACTTCGTTGGCCAGCACGGTGTCGTACTGTGAGCGCGCATTCTGCACGTCGGTGATGGCGACCAGGCCCACGTTAAAGCGCTGAGTGGTCTGATCCAGTTCACGGTAGATCGACTGTTTCTGCGCTTCGGTGTAGGAGAGGGTATCAATCGCATTCAGCACGTTGAAATACGCTGTCGCGGTGTTGAGGATCAGCGTTTGCTGCGCGGTCTGATAAGTGACATCCTGAATCCCGGCGGTTTTTTCCTGCAGGGTCAGCGCGCGCCATTTTGACATGTCAAAAATGGTCTGAGTCAGCTGCAGTGAGGTGCTTTTCGAGGTGCTGTTCGAATCGCGCGCGTCGCGGTAGCCGTTGTTGTAGGTGTAGTCGGCACCCAGTCCCAGCTGAGGTAACAGCGGGCTACGTGCTTCATTAATCTTCTCAAATGCCGCATCACGATCGGCTGCTGAGCTACGAAGGTCAGGATTGGATAAACGAGCCTGCTGATACACCTGCAGCAGGTTCTCAGCCTGGCTGGCAACACTGAAGCCGCCCAGGCTCAGACCGATGAGTAAAGGGAGCAGTTTGTTCATTTGCATTCCTTGTAGTGCAGCAAAATTGCTATGGTAGCGCTGACGTAAGCCAAAAATTATCGCCGATGATAGCAGAGAGTTCCGAGAAGGTAAGTTGGCTGAAAGTGCCATCCTGCCTTAATTTACTTAAATATTTCATTAAGAACCAGACATCAGGCGGATTACGATTGCATTTTACGTTTTGGCCACCATTTCACAGGAGCTGTTGTTATGGCAACAAGTAACAAATACCCGGTGACTTTCACCAAAAACGATGTAGAAATTATTGCACGAGAGACCCTCTATCGTGGTTTTTTTTCGCTGGAGCGCTACCGCTTTCGTCACCGCTTGTTTAATGGTGGGATGAGTGGTGAAGTATCACGAGAAATTTTGGAGCGCGGTCATGCCGCAGTGCTGCTACCCTATGATCCGCTGCGCGACGAAGTGGTGTTAATCGAGCAGATCCGTATCGCCGCTTACGACACCAGCCCAACGCCGTGGGTGCTTGAACTGGTGGCGGGGATGATGGAACCGGGTGAAACGCCGGAAGAGGTCGCCAGACGCGAAGCGCTGGAAGAAGCCGGGCTGACGCCCGGGCGCATTAAACCCATCATTAACTACCTCTCCAGCGCGGGAGGAACCTCAGAACGCCTTGCGGTGTTTGTGGGAGAAGTGGATGCCAGCGTGGCGCAGGGAAACCACGGTCTGGAGGAAGAGAATGAGGATATTCTTGTGCATGTGGTCAGCCGTACTCAGGCTTACCAGTGGGTGGAACAGGGGAAAATAGATAACGCCGCTGCTGTCATTGCTTTGCAATGGCTGGAGCTGCACCATAAACAGCTTTGTGATGAATGGAACCCCGAATAATGAAACGTTATGTCCCTGACTTTCCAGAAATGATGCGCGTTTGCGAAACCAATTTTGCGCAACTGCGTCGTCTGTTGCCCAAAGAGGACCAGGCAGGGGAGTCCGTGACGTATCAGGTTAATGGCGCCAGTTACCAGATAACTATCCTGGAATCAACGCGCTACACCACGCTGGTTGAGGTAAAACAGACCGCACCGGCCGTCAGTTACTGGAGCCTGCCATCGATGTCGGTTCGCCTGTATCATGACGCGATGGTGGCGGAAGTGTGTTCCACTCAGCAGATCTACCGCTTTAAAGCACGCTATGATTATCCAAATAAAAAGCTGCATCAGCGTGATGAAAAGCATCAGATTAACCAGTTTCTTGCGGACTGGCTGCGCTACTGTCTGTTCCATGGCGCAATGGCAGCCCCGGTTTTTTAGAACGCTGCGACAATTTCAGAGCGAGTTAAGGACTTTGATTGGATAGCCTGTTAAAACTTCCTGTGGCGAGTGGGTCCAGAGTCAGGATTTTACAGATAACGGATACCCACCTTTTTGCAGGTAAACACGAAACGTTACTCGGTGTGAACACCTGGGCCAGTTATGACGCGGTACTGGAGGCGATCGCCGCCGGGCAGCGTCATTACGATCTGATTGTCGCCACTGGCGACCTGGCGCAGGATCACTCGGTCGAAGCCTATCAGCATTTTGCTGAGGGTATCGCTCGCCTGCCGGCTCCCTGCGTCTGGCTGCCCGGCAATCACGACTTTCAGCCGGCGATGTTCAGCACGCTGGCGGAGTCGAGTATTGCCGATGAAAAGCAGGTACTGGTGGGCGATCGCTGGCAAATCGTGCTGCTGGACAGCCAGGTGTTCGGCGTCCCGCACGGCGACTTAAGTGACTACCAGCTGGAGTGGCTGGAGCGCGCGCTGGCCGCTGAACCCCAGCGCCACACGCTGGTACTGCTGCACCATCATCCCCTGCCTTCCGGCTGCTCCTGGCTCGATCAGCACAGCCTGCGCAATCCGCATATGCTGGATGCGGTATTACAGCGCTACCCGCTGGCAAAAACCTTGCTGTGTGGGCATATTCATCAGGAGCTTGACCTCGACTGGCACGGACGGCGCGTGCTGGCCAGCCCGTCCACCTGCGTCCAGTTTAAACCCCACTGCACCAACTTCACCATTGATGCGGAAGCGCCGGGATGGCGCTGGCTGGATCTGTATGATGATGGACGGCTGGAAACGGAAGTTCAGCGTCTGGCGACCCGCAAATTTAACCCCGATCTCGACTCAGAAGGATACTGATCGATGGCAACCCTGCTCTATCTGCACGGTTTCAACAGCTCTCCGCAGTCGGCAAAAGCGACCATCTTTAAACAGTGGCTGGCACAGCACCACCCAAAAATTACCCTGCATGTGCCGCAACTGCCGGCATTTCCCGCTGAGGCTGCGGCCCTGCTGGAGGAGTTCGTCATGAAATCGGCGGGCGAACCGCTGGGCATTATCGGCTCTTCTCTTGGCGGCTATTACGCCACCTGGCTGTCGCAATGCTTCGCGCTGCCAGCGGTGGTGGTGAACCCGGCGGTACGCCCGTTTGAGCTGCTGGTGGATTACCTCGGCAATAATGAGAACCCATACACCGGCCAGCAATATGTGTTAGAGTCTCGCCATATTTACGATCTAAAAGTGATGCAGATTGACCCGTTAGAGTCGCCGGATTTGCTCTGGCTGCTGCAACAAACGGGCGATGAAGTGCTCGACTACCGCCAGGCCCTGGACTACTACAGCGCCTGCCGCCAAACGGTAGAAGAGGGCGGAAATCATGCTTTTATCGGATTCGAACGCCATTTCTCCGCAATGATCGATTTCCTGGGTTTCCGGGACTGAGATAAGCCGGAGTCTGGACACGCATTTTTAGCCATTATCAATCAGATTGTAACGATGACTCAATCCAGCTATAACGCTGATTCCATTGAGGTTCTCAGCGGCCTTGAACCCGTGCGTCGCCGCCCGGGCATGTACACCGATACCGTGCGCCCTAACCATTTAGGTCAGGAAGTGATCGACAACAGCGTGGATGAAGCGCTGGCCGGTCACGCCAAACGCGTGGAAGTGATTTTGCACGCCGACCAGTCGCTGGAAGTTATCGACGACGGGCGCGGCATGCCGGTGGATATCCACCCCGAAGAGGGCGTGCCGGCCGTTGAGCTGATTTTCTGCCGCCTGCATGCCGGGGGCAAATTCTCCAACAAAAACTATCAGTTCTCCGGCGGCCTGCACGGCGTGGGGATCTCGGTGGTTAACGCCCTCTCCAAACGCGTGGAAGTGACCGTACGCCGTAATGGCGAAATCTACGAAATGGCCTTTGAGAACGGCGATAAGGTTCAGGACCTGGTGGTGACCGGCACCGTCGGTAAACGCAACACCGGCACCCGCGTGCAGTTCTGGCCGGATGAATCCTTCTTCGACAGCCCGCGCTTCTCCGTTTCGCGCCTCAGCCACCTGCTGAAAGCCAAAGCGGTACTCTGCCCGGGCGTGGAAATCGTCTTTAAAGACAAGCTGAACAATACCGAACAGAGCTGGTGCTACGCCGATGGCCTGACCGACTACCTGATGGAAGCGGTTAACGGCCTGCCAACGCTGCCGGAAAAAGCCTTCGTCGGCGCCTACGCCGGGGATGTGGAAGCGGTGGACTGGGCGCTGCTGTGGCTGCCGGAAGGCGGAGAGCTGCTGACCGAAAGCTACGTTAACCTGATCCCGACCATGCAGGGCGGCACGCACGTTAACGGCCTGCGTCAGGGTCTGTTGGATGCGATGCGCGAGTTCTGCGAGTTCCGCAATATCCTGCCGCGCGGCGTGAAGCTGTCGGCGGAAGATATCTGGGATCGCTGCGCCTACGTGCTGTCGGTCAAAATGCAGGATCCGCAGTTTGCCGGGCAGACCAAAGAGCGCCTCTCGTCGCGCCAGTGCGCCGCCTTTGTTTCCGGCGTGGTAAAAGATGCCTTCAGCCTGTGGCTGAACCAGAACGTGCAGGCGGCAGAAATGCTGGCCGAGCTGGCCATTTCCAGCGCCCAGCGCCGCATGCGTGCCGCCAAGAAAGTGGTGCGTAAAAAGCTCACCAGCGGTCCGGCGCTGCCGGGCAAGCTGGCGGACTGCACCGCGCAGGATCTCAGCCGTACCGAACTGTTCCTGGTGGAAGGGGACTCGGCGGGCGGATCGGCCAAGCAGGCGCGCGATCGCGAGTATCAGGCGATCATGCCGCTGAAGGGTAAGATCCTGAACACCTGGGAAGTCTCCTCGGATGAGGTGCTGGCGTCGCAGGAGGTGCACGACATCTCGGTGGCGATCGGTATCGATCCCGACAGCGAAGATCTCAGCCAGCTGCGCTACGGTAAGATCTGTATCCTTGCGGATGCGGACTCCGACGGTCTGCACATTGCGACCCTGCTGTGCGCGCTGTTCGTGCGTCACTTCCGTACCCTGGTGCAGAACGGCCACGTCTATGTTGCCATGCCGCCGCTCTACCGTATTGACCTGGGCAAAGAGGTCTATTACGCGCTGGATGAGGAAGAGAAAGAGGGCGTGCTGGAGCAGCTGAAGCGCAAGAAGGGCAAACCTAACGTACAGCGCTTTAAAGGGCTGGGCGAAATGAACCCGCTGCAGCTGCGTGAAACCACCCTCGATCCCAATACCCGCCGCCTGGTGCAGCTGACGATCAGCGAAGAGGACGTGGCGCAGACCCTGGCAGTGATGGATATGCTGCTGGCGAAAAAGCGCTCCGAAGATCGCCGCAACTGGCTGCAGGAGAAAGGTGATATGGCGGAAATCGAGGTGTAATCCAACACTTGAAAATCACCCTTGAAGAGCTACGCGCGTGGGTGGTGGTGGTCGACACCGGGTCGATCACCGCTGCTGCAGACCAGCTGAATCAGACCACCTCCGGCATCAGCCGTGCGCTGAGCCGCCTGGAAAGCAAGCTGCAGACCACGCTGCTGCACCGCACCACCCGCCGTATTGCGCTGACCGAGGAAGGGCAGATCTTCCTGGAGCACGCCCGCCAGATTATTCGTTCGGTTGAGACCGCCGAAGAGCAGATCGCCCAGCGGCGTGAAATCCCCTCCGGGCGCCTGCGCGTCAATGCCGCTACGCCGTTTATGCTGCACGTGATTGTGCCGCTGATGGCGGAGTTTTCCCGTCGCTACCCGCTGATCCAGCTGGAATTGAATACAGATGAGGTGGTGATCGACCTGCTGGAGCAGCAGACCGATATCGCCATCCGTATCGGCGACCTGCGCGACTCCACCATGCACGCACGCGCGCTGGGCAGCAGTAAGCTGCGGCTGATGGCCAGCCCGGACTATCTGGCCCGGCACGGCACGCCGCACAGCGTGGCGGATATGGTGGAGAATCATCAGCTGCTGGGCTTCAGCAATCTCGACCAGCACAACGTCTGGCCGGTGTGGCGTTCGGAAGGGGTATTTTTACAGATTAAGCCAACGGTTTTCGCCTCCAGCGGTGAAACGCTGCGCCAGCTGGCAGTTAACGGGATGGGGATTGCGCGGATTTCTGACTTTCTCAGCCGCGAGGATCTGGCCGAGGGGAGATTAGTTGCGGTGCTGGATGCGGAAACGCGTGAGATGCGCCATCCGATCCATGCGGTTTACTACCGCAACAGCACGCTGTCGACGCGCATCAGCTGTTTTCTGGACTATCTCAGCGAGCAGTTCGCCAGCAAAACGCTGTTATAGCACGTTCAAGGGCCGACCGAAAAAGAAGGTCGGCCCCTGCATGATGCGATGGTTTAAAACGCCGGCTCTAATACGAAAATCTTCACATCAACCACGTCGTGCTTAATCGCCGTGCGGTGGCGTTCCATATGGTCGGCCTGCTGATGCTGCTCAAGGTGGCGCAGCGACTCCCAGTGCTCAACCATAAAGATCGACTCCGGCGAATGCTGCTTCCACGGCACCTGGGCTTTATGGTCGATCAGCGTCTGATAGCTGCCGCAGCCCTCTTCAGCCAGCACGGTTGGTGTTAACGCCTCTATCGCCTGTAAGACAGCAGTACGGCGGCCTGGCTTGATACAAATTTCCGCAATCACGGTCAGCATACTGTTTTCCTTTTTTCTCGAATGGGCGAACTACCAGTTAAGCAAAAATTTCGCTCAGATGAGTCCGATAGCGTGCGATGTCGCCGGCAATATCCGGCTGTTTGATCACATCGTTACAGATAAAGGTCGGCAGACCGTCCATGCCGAGGAACTGGTTAGCTTTGTGGAAGTGCAGGTACAGGCCGTCGACACCGACGCCTTCAAAGAACTGCTCAGGGTCGGTAAACGCCTGCAGCGGTGCATTCCAGGTGAGGGAGAGCATATAGTTTTTACCCTGCAGCAGGCCGCCTGAACCATATTTTTTCGCCGCGTCGGAGCGGGTACGGCCATCGCTGGCGTAAAGCTTGCCGTGACCTTCGGTGAACACTTCGTCGATATATTTTTTCAGCGTCCACGGTTCGCCCATCCACCAGCCCGGCATCTGGTAGATGATGGTATCGGCGGCGAGGTATTTTTCAATTTCGTCCGCGACCACGTAACCGTCGTCAACCACGGTGACATCGACCTGGTGACCGGCATCGCGCAGGAAGCTGGCGGCAACGTTGGTCAGGGTATGGTTTAACTCGCCTTTGGAGTGGGCAAAGGCTTTACCGGCATCAATAATTAAAATCTGGCTCATGAATTTCTCTCAGCTGTGTGCAATTTCTGTGAGTCTACCGGAGGACAGCGCCGGGAAAAATGTGGTATCAATCACAATACTCTTGCGTTTTAAGCAACAATGCAGGGATCAGGACCGACAGCGATAATAACAATGAGAGAACAAGTATGATGATGAAATCCGGGGTGGCCATCGCCCTGATGCTGGTAGCCGGTGCCGCCAGCGCCCAATCGCGCCTCGACCGCGTGATGCAAAGCAAGACCTTAACCGTGTGTACTACCGGGGATTATAAGCCTTACACCTACCTGCGCCCGGACGGCAGTTATGAAGGCATTGATATCTCACTGGCGCAGTCGCTGGCAAAAAGCCTCGGTGCGGAAGTGAAGTGGGTGCCGACCACCTGGAAAACCATGACCCCCGATTTTATCGCCAAGCAGTGTGACGTGGCGCTGGGCGGCGTATCGGTGACGCTGAAGCGCCAGCAGACGGCGTGGTTTGCTAACCCGCTGGACACCGACGGCAAAATCCCGCTGGTGCGCTGCGCCGATAAAAAGAAATACCGCACTGTTGAGCAGATGAATAAAGCGTCGGTACGCCTGATCGAACCGGCGGGCGGCACCAATGAGGCCTTTGTTCACGCCTATCTGCCGCAGGCAAACCTGACGTTATTCCACGACAACGTGACGATTTTCCAGCAGCTGGTGGATAAGAAAGCCGATGTGATGATCACCGACGCGTCGGAAGCGTTGTACCAGCAGAAGCGTTTTCCGCAGCTGTGCGCGATTAACCCGGATAAGCCGCTGCAGTACGGCGAGAAGGCGTGGATGCTGCCGCGTGATGATATCAGCTGGAAGATGTACGTTGACCAGTGGCTGCACCTCAGCAAAGCCACCGGCGAGTATCAGCAGGTTGTCGGGCAGTGGTTAGCCGCCAAATAGCATTTACTGTCGGGGGCGACCTTTTGTTCCGGTCGCCCCGTGCCAAAGATTTGTCAGGACTGTAATACAGGCTATTTTACGCGCTGCGCATTGTTGCTGCTTAACCGCTGATCCCTGTGACAGACCCTCACCAGATAAGGTACTATCCTCGCCAAACTTACCGCTGTGTGGCGCCTTGCCCTTAACGTGCCGCGAAGTGAGGAAAAGAGAACAATGAGTGACCTGACGCAGGATGGCGCAGAGCGCCTTCCCCTGCACACCTTTACCGAAGATGCGTACCTGAAGTACTCCATGTACGTCATCATGGACCGTGCGCTTCCTTATATTGGCGATGGCCTGAAACCGGTTCAGCGCCGCATTATTTACGCCATGTCCGAACTGGGCCTGAGCAACAGCGCCAAATTTAAAAAATCGGCACGTACCGTCGGTGACGTACTGGGTAAATACCATCCGCACGGCGACAGCGCCTGCTATGAAGCGATGGTGCTGATGGCGCAGCCGTTCTCCTACCGTTATCCGCTGGTCGATGGCCAGGGAAACTGGGGGGCACCGGACGATCCGAAATCCTTCGCCGCGATGCGTTACACCGAATCGCGCCTGTCGAAGTATGCGGAAGTGCTGCTGGGTGAACTGGGTCAGGGTACCGTTAACTTCGTACAAAACTTTGATGGCACCATGCAGGAGCCATCAATGCTGCCGGCGCGCCTGCCGAATATTCTGCTGAACGGCACCACCGGCATCGCGGTCGGCATGGCAACGGATATTCCGCCGCACAACCTGCGCGAAGTGGCCAAAGCCGCAATCAGCATTATCGACAACCCGAAAACCACGCTCGATGAGCTGCTGGATATTGTGCAGGGGCCGGATTACCCGACCGAAGCCGAAATCATCACGCCGCGCAGTGAGATCCGCAAAATCTACCAGAGCGGCCGCGGCTCGGTACGTATGCGCGCGGTGTGGAAAAAAGAGGATGGCGACGTGGTGATCACCGCGCTGCCGCACCAGGTTTCCGGTGCGCGCGTGCTGGAGCAGATTGCCGCGCAGATGCGCAATAAAAAGCTGCCGATGGTGGAAGATCTGAGGGATGAATCCGATCACGAGAATCCGACGCGGCTGGTTATTGTGCCGCGCTCTAACCGCGTGGATATGGATCAGGTGATGAACCACCTGTTTGCCACCACCGATCTGGAGCGCAGCTACCGTATCAACCTGAATATGATCGGCCTGGATAACCGCCCGGCGGTGAAAAACCTGCTGGAGATCCTCTCCGAATGGCTGGTGTTCCGCCGTGACACGGTGCGCCGCCGCCTCAACTATCGTCTGGAAAAAGTGCTCAAGCGCCTGCATATCCTTGCCGGTTTGCTGGTGGCCTTCCTCAATATTGATGAAGTCATCCATATCATCCGTAGCGAGGACGAGCCGAAGCCGGTGCTGATGTCGCGCTTCGACATTTCAGAGACCCAGGCCGAAGCGATCCTCGAACTGAAACTGCGCCATCTCGCCAAGCTGGAAGAGATGAAAATTCGTGGTGAGCAGGATGAGCTGGAGAAAGAGCGCGCTCATCTGGAAGCGCTGCTGGCCTCCGAACGCAAAATGAATACCCTGCTGAAGAAAGAGCTGCAGGCGGACAGCGATGCTTACGGCGACGATCGTCGTTCACCGCTGCGCGAGCGAGAAGAAGCGAAAGCGATCAGCGAAAACGAGCTGGTGCCGTCTGAGCCAGTCACGATTGTGCTGTCGCAGAGCGGCTGGGTACGCAGCGCCAAGGGGCACGATATCGACCCGACCGGCCTGAGCTACAAAGCCGGTGACAGCTTCCGCGCTGCCGCTCGCGGCAAGAGCAATCAGCCGGTGGCCTTTATCGACTCCACCGGGCGCAGCTACGCGCTCGACCCGGTCACGCTGCCGTCGGCACGCGGGCAGGGTGAGCCGCTGACCGGCAAACTCACCCCGCCGCCGGGCGCAGTGGTGGAGCAGGTGCTGATGGAGAATGACGATCAGAAACTGCTGATGGCTTCCGACGCCGGTTACGGCTTCGTCTGTACCTTTAGCGATCTGGTCTCGCGCAACCGCGCCGGTAAAGCGCTGCTGAGCCTGCCGGAAAACGCCAAAGTGATGACGCCGATGGCGATCCACAGCAATGACGATCTGCTGCTGGCGATCACCACTGCCGGACGGATGCTGATGTTCCCGGTGGGCGACCTGCCGCAGCTGTCGAAGGGCAAGGGCAACAAGATTATCTCTATCCCTGCGGCGCAGGCCGCTTCGGGTGAAGACAAGCTGGCCTGGCTGCTGCTGCTGACGCCGCAAAGCGACATCACGCTGTACGTGGGCAAGCGCAAGCTGACGCTGAAAGCCGCCGATTTGCAGAAATTCCGCGCCGAACGCGGCCGCCGTGGCACGCTGTTGCCGCGCGGCCTGCAGCGTATCGACAAGGTAGAAATCGAAGGGCCGGTGCGCGCTGCACCGGTGGATGACAGCGAAGAGTAACGACGGCGGCCTGCATGCGGGCCGCTGCCTTAAAGTGACGACGAGGTTTTGATGCTTGCTATTTTACGTACCATCATCGTGGTGGTGTACTCGATTCTGCTGTGTGTCTTTGGCTGTATTTACTGCCTGTTCAGCCCACGTAACCCGCGCCACGTGGCAACCTTTGGCCACCTGTTTGGCCGTCTGGCGCCGGTCTTTGGCCTGAAGGTGGAGCTGCGTAAGCCGCAGGGCGCAGAGAATTATCCGAATGCAATTTATATCTGTAACCATCAGAATAACTACGACATGATCACCGCTGCCGCGATTGTGCAGCCGACCACGGTGACCGTGGGCAAAACCAGCCTGCTGTGGGTGCCGTTCTTCGGCCTGCTGTACTGGCTGACCGGTAACCTGCTGATCGACCGTGATAACCGTGCTAAAGCGCACGGCACCATTGGCGAGCTGGTGGCTCAGTTTAAGAAAAAGAAGATCTCATTCTGGATGTTCCCCGAAGGGACGCGCAGCCGCGGCCGCGGCCTGCTGCCGTTTAAAACCGGCGCCTTCCACGCGGCCGTCGCGGCTGGCGTACCGATTATTCCGGTGGTGGTCTCCAACACCCACGGCAAAATTAAGCTCAACCGCCTGAAAAACGGCCTGGCGATTGTCGAAATGCTGCCGCCGGTGGATACCGCCGCCTTTGCCGATCAGTCGGTGCGCAAGCTGGCGACCCACTGTCGCGAGCTGATGGCGGCGAAGCTGGATGAATTAAATGCCGAAGTGGCCGAGCGCGAAGCCGCAGGTAAGCTATAAATTAACGCAGTGGCCGCACTGGCGGCCAGGCTGACCGCGAAAGACGGCAGCACAGGACGCGGCAGCACAGCCCGCGCACAATGATAAAAAATGGAATACGGTCACTGCGGTGGTCGGTTTTTTGGCTTACGGAGTGGGTATGTCCTTCAGTCGTCGTCAATTTATTCAGGCATCGGGCCTTGCCCTGTGCGCTTCTGCCTTACCCTTCAGCGCCCGCGCAGCGGGGCCGGGTAATCCCTTACCTGTTCCTCCGCTGATTGAATCCCGCCGTGGGCAGCCGCTGTTTCTGACGCTGCAGCGCAGCCACTGGTCATTTGATGGCAACAGCAAAGTGCCGGTATGGGGCGTTAACGGCCTGTACCTTGGCCCGACGGTGCGCGTCTGGGCGGGTGATGACGTGAAGCTGATCTACAGCAACCGCCTGAATGAGCCGGTGGCGATGACGGTCAGCGGCCTGCAGGTGCCGGGGGCCCTGATGGGCGGCGCGGCGCGCATGATGTCGCCGGGCGTTGACTGGGCGCCGGTGGTGCCGATCCGTCAGCCCGCCGCAACCTGCTGGTATCACGCCAATACGCCGAACCGCATGGCGCCCCACGTCTATAACGGGCTGGCCGGCATGTGGCTGATTGAAGATGAAGTGAGTAAGTCCTTACCCGTGCCGAACCACTACGGCGTCGATGACTTCCCGCTGATTATTCAGGATAAACGCCTCGATAACTTTGGCGCGCCGGAGTACGACCCGCCGGAGAACGGCGGCTTTATCGGTGATACGCTGCTGGTCAACGGCATCCAGAATGCTTACGTGGAAGTGTCGCGCGGCTGGGTGCGCCTGCGCCTGCTGAATGCCTCGAATGCGCGGCGCTATCAGCTGCGGATGAGCGACGGTCGCCCGTTCAACGTGATTGCCAGCGATCAGGGCTTCCTGCCTGCGCCGGTGGCGGTTGAGCAGTTGTCGCTGGCCCCGGGTGAGCGGCGGGAGATCCTGGTGGATATGTCGCAGGGGGATGAAGTGTCGATCACCGCCGGGGAAGCCGCCGGCGTCATGGATCGCCTGCGCGGGTTCTTTGAGCCGTCCAGCATTCTGACCTCGACGCTGATACTTAACCTGCGGCCAACCGGGCTGCTGCCGTTAGTGACCGATAACTTACCGATGCGCCTGCTGGCGGATCAGATGATCGAAGGCGCGGTCAGCCGCACCCGTGAATTCCGCCTTGGCGATGCCGTACCGGGTATCAACGGCGCGCTGTGGGATATGAACCGCACTGACGTGCAGGCGCAGCAGGGCAGCTTTGAACGCTGGATTGTTCATGCTGACACGCCGCAGGCGTTCCATATTCAGGGCGTGATGTTCCTGATTAAAAACGTCAACGGGGCGCAGCCCATGGCGGAAGATCGCGGTTGGAAAGATACGGTGTGGGTGGATGGCAGCGTTGAGCTGTTTGTCTCCTTCCCGCAGTCAACCTCGGAGCACTTCCCGTTCAGCTATTACAGCCAGACGCTGGAGATGGCGGATCGCGGGACGGCGGGGCAGTTAGCGGTGAATCCAACGTTATAGGGTCTTTCGTAGGGGTCGGGCATGCCCGACCCGCAACCTATGTTTAATTTAATTCATCCGGGTTCGGACCCAGACGATTGCCCCGATCTAACTTGGCAATCTCGCTAATTTCCGGTTTTTCCAGACGGAAATCAAACACCTTGAAGTTCTCTTCAATGCGCGATGGCGTGACCGATTTCGGGATCACCACCAGGCCACTGTCGAGGTGCCAGCGGATGACGATCTGCGCCGGAGTCTTGCCATATTTTTTCGCCAGGTGCTTAATCACCTCCTGATCGAACACCCCTTTACCACCCTGAGCCAGCGGGCTCCACGATTCGGTCTGGATCTGATGCATGGCATTCCACGCGTGCAGCGTGCGCTGTTGCAGCATCGGGTGCAGCTCCACCTGGTTAACGACCGGGCTGACGCCGGTTTCATCCAGCAGGCGCTTCAGATGCGCTTCCTGGAAGTTACAGACGCCGATGCTTTTGGTCAGCCCCTGCTGCTGTAGCTTAATCATCGCTTTCCAGGCTTCAACGTAGTTATCTTTCTGCGGACAGGGCCAGTGCATCAGATAGAGATCGACGCTGTCCAGCTGCAGTTTCTTCAGGCTGGTTTCCATCGCGCTTTCGGCATTGAGCTGATCGTCATTCCACAGTTTGGTGGTGACAAAAATATCTTCACGAGCCACGTCGGTTTCTTTCAGCGCCTGGCCAATACCCTCTTCATTCTTGTAGATGGCGGCGGTATCTATGGAGCGGTAGCCCACTTCCAGCGCTTTCACGGCGGCGGCGCGCGCGTCGTCAATCGTGGCCTGCCAGACGCCCAGCCCCAGCTGCGGCATCATGTTGCCATCGTGCAGTTTAATGATCGGTTGATCGGCCATGTTAATCTCCTTTTCAGCAAGTTACCGCCGCTCAGCAGCGGTAGATGAGACTAAGTCTAGTTGAATCACAGACGAATGCCGGGCGATTAGGAGGCATCCTGGTAGATACGGCGGCTGACGTCGAGGGTGATATCCTGGCGTTCGCCCAGCGCGGTCAGACCTTTCTCCTCCAGTTTTGCCAGCAGCGCCGGGATTGAGGAGCCGTCGAGCTGATAGTCGCTAAAGCGCGTCGGCACGCCCATCTGCTCAAAGAAGCTGCGGGTGGCGGCAATCGCGCCGTCGATACGCTGCTCCTCGCTGCCCTCGCTGATTCCCCAGATGCGTTCAGCGAACTGCAGCAGCTTCTCGCGCTTGGTATCGCGCTTAACGTTCATCAGCGACGGCAGCACAATCGCCAGCGTCTGGGCGTGGTCGAGCCCGTGCAGCGCGGTGAGTTCATGGCCGAGCATATGGGTGGCCCAGTCCTGCGGCACCCCGGCGCCAATCAGGCCGTTAAGCGCCATGGTGGCACTCCACATCACGTTGGCGCGCACGTCGTAGTTTTCCGGCTCGGCCAGCGCGCGCGGGCCCTCCTCAACCAGCGTCAGCAGCAGGCCTTCGGCGAAGCGGTCCTGCACGCGGGCATCGACCGGGTAAGTCAGATACTGTTCAATGGTATGCACAAAGGCATCGACCACGCCGTTGGCAATCTGGCGCGGCGGCAGGCTGTAGGTGTAAACCGGGTCGAGCACGGCAAAGCGCGGGAAGACGTGGTTATTGCGAAACGCCTGCTTGTCGTGGGTCGCACGGCGGGTGATGACCGCGCTGCGGTTGGATTCCGAACCGGTGGCGGGCAGGGTCAGCACCGAGCCAATCGGCAGCGCTTGTTCAATCTCTGCTCCGCCGGTTTGCAGGATATGCCACGGCTCCTGCGGGTAGAACGCCGCTGCGGCAATAAACTTGGTGCCGTCCAGCACCGAGCCGCCGCCGACCGCCAGCAGGAAGGTGATCTTCTCGCGCTTCACCACCTCCACCGCCTGCATCAGCGTTTCATAGCTCGGGTTCGGCTCAATACCGCCAAACTCCTGCACGTCAAAGCCCTGCAGCGCGCTGTAAACCTGATCCATCACGCCGTTGTTTTTCACGCTGCCGCCACCGAAGGTGATCAGCACTTTGCTGTCAGCGGGGATCTCGGCGGCTAAATGGGCAATCTGGCCCTGGCCAAACAGAATGCGGGTCGGCGTATGCAGTACAAAATTATTCATGTCGATAATCCTGGTGAGGGGCGGCGGCAAAAGTCTGAGATTGATTGTGAGCAGTGCTGCTGCTTTGCTCAATGCACATTCCTGCCTGTTTCTTGCCTGATCCTCCAAAGGGCTGGAGAATTCGCAGGCGGCAGGCGATGATAACCTCACCTTATTTTCAGCCGCGGGAACCCCTATGGATCGTAAGGCAATCTGCGCCCGACTGGCGCAACAGGTTATTGGGCTGGTCACGCAGGATAAAGCCAGCGTAGCCCCGGTGCCGGGCATCAGCCTGATCTATGCCGACCAGCACTGGGCGCGCCAGCCGGTGATGTACCAGCCAGCCATTGTCATCCTGTTTCAGGGGCAGAAAACTGGCTACCTTGGCAGCAGCGTGTTCAGCTATGACGCCACCAAATATCTGATGCTTACCGTGCCGCTGCCGTTTGAATGCGAAACCTTTGCCACGCCGGAAGCGCCGTTGGCCGGGCTGTCGCTGCGCGTTGATGCGCTGAAGCTGCAGGATCTGCTGATCGACATTGGCGATGACGACGGCTTCCACCCGGAGCCGCAAACCCGCGGCATCCACTCGGCGCTGCTGACGGAAGAGATGCTGTGCGCCACCGAGCGCCTGCTGGACGTGATGACAGACCCGCGCGATGCCCGCGTGCTCGGGCCGCAGATCGTGCGCGAAATTCTCTACCACGTCCTGCAGGGGCCGTGCGGCGGTGCGCTGCTGGCGCTGGTGAGCCGCCAGACGCAGTTCAGCCAGATAGCCAGGGCGCTGCGGCGCATCGAGCACCATTTCACCGACAGCCTGAGCGTTGATCTGCTGGCGGCGGAGGCGAATATGAGCGTCTCCGCGTTCCACCACAACTTCAAGGCGGTGACCAGCACCTCGCCGTTGCAGTATCTGAAAAGTTACCGCCTGCACCAGGCGCGCATGATGATGTTACAGGAAGGGATGAAGGCCAGCGTGGCGGCGATGAAGGTCGGTTATGAGAGCGCATCGCAGTTTTCCCGCGAGTTTAAGCGCTATTTTGGCGTGACGCCGGGCGAAGAGATGACGCGCATGCGCCAGAGCGGTTAAGCAAAAAGCCCGGATTCACCGGGCTTTTTTTCTGCGCATCACCAGCGCAATACTGCCAATAAGACCGATGGAGAGCATCACCAGCGGCAGCACCATCAGGCAGGCCATCACCTGGTCTTCATGGCGTTTAATAAACGGTACCTGGCTGATGGCATAGCCGAATCCCACCAGAATCAGCACCCACAGCAAACCGCTCAGCCAGTTGAACAGCTGGAAACGGGTGTTCTTTAATCCGGCAATCCCGGCAAGGGTTGGCAATATGGTACGGACAAAAGCCAGGAAACGGCCGACCAGCAGCGCCATCAGGCCGTGGCGGTTGAACAGGTTCCATGCCCGCTGGTGATACTGAGCGGGCAGGTGCATTAGCCAGCCCTGAACCATTCGGGTGTTGCCCAGCCAGCGCCCCTGCAGATAACCCAACCAGCAGCCGAGGCTGGCCGCGGTCGTCAGGATCAGCAGCGTGGGGATAAATGCCATTACCCCTTTGGCGATCATCGCCCCTGCCAGCAGCAGCAGGCTGTCACCGGGCAGAAACGCCGCGGGCAGCAAGCCGTTTTCCAGCAGCAGCGTCAGAAACATAATCCCGTACACAATCCAAATCACGTCCGGATTGGCCAGCGCGGCGAAATCCTGATGCCACAGCGCCTGAACAATCTCGTGTAGTACACCCATTAGTTATCCCGTAACCTGCCAAAACCCGGCCATTGTAACTGCAATTACGTTTCAACACCTTGATCAAAGGCGCGAAGCCGGGAGGCTATTAACACTTTGTTGAAACTTTAGAGCATTAATGGCTTAGGCGTGCAAACCCGGCAGCAAGGTCTTCAATCAGATCGTCGACGTTTTCCAGCCCGATATGCAGGCGCACCAGCGTGCCGCTGAAATCAATGCCGCCCGCCGGACGGATCGCCGCCAGCTCTTCCGGCTGGTTCGCCAGAATCAGCGACTCATAGCCGCCCCACGAGTAGGCCATGCTGAAATGGCTGAAGTTGTCGAGGTAGTGCGCCAGCTGCTCGCGGCTCAGCTTCGCCTTCAGTACAAAGGAGAACAGACCGCTGCTGCCGCTGAAATCACGCTGCCAGAACTGATGTCCTTTGCACTGTGGCAGCGCCGGGTGATTAACCACCGCCACTTCCGGGCGTGCGGCCAGCCAGTTGGCGACGCGAATGCTGCTCTCCTCATGCTGACGCAGACGCACCGCCAACGTGCGCAGGCCGCGGCTGGTCATATAGGCGGTGTCGGCATCGACCATCTGGCCCATCAGGTAGGAATTCTCGCGCAGCTGCGCCCAGCAGCGTTCGTTGGCGACGGCGGTGCCGATCATCGCGTCCGAATGGCCGATCAGATATTTGGTTCCGGCCTGGATCGAGATGTCCACGCCGAAGTCCAGCGCGCGGAACAGGATCCCGGCACCCCAGGTGTTATCGATCATGATGATCGCATCCGGCGCTTTACTGCGGATCGCGGCGACAATGGCCGGAACGTCCTGCACTTCCATGGTGATCGAGGCCGGGGATTCGAGGAACACCACGCGCGTATTGGGCTGCACCAGCCCGGCGATTTCGCTGCCCGCGCTGTGATCGAACCAGGTGGTCGAGACATTCATTTTACTGAGAATTTTTGTGCAAAAATCCTGGGTCGGCTCGTACACGCTGCCGCTCATCAGCACGTTATCGCCCGCTGAGACAAAAGCGAGGATAGCGTTGGCCACCGCCGCTGCGCCACAGGGATAGAGCGCACAGCCCGCGCCGCCTTCCAGCTCGGTCAGCGCCTCCTGCAGAGAGAAGTGGGTGAGGGTGCCACGGCGCCCGTAAAACAGTTCGCCGTCGGCACGCCCGGCGGTGGCGCGTTTTTTATCGGCCACGCTATCAAACACCAGTGAGGATGCGCGCTGGATAACCGGGTTAACCGAGCCTTGCGTATAGCGTTTAGTGCGTCCGGCGGCGACCAGCGCCGTTTCAATTTTTTTGCTGTTCATGAAATACCTGTATGATTTTTTGCCCTGTTTCAACGTTAACACGCCAGCCTGCCGCGCGGTATGCAGCCTGCGGATAAGTGATGAAAATTCATTATCGCTGCGGCAGCGCAGCGCGGCAGATAAAAAAATGTGCAAAAAATGTCCGTTAAGTTGTAAATAGTAATGAGAACTACTATCAATTCACCACTGTTTTGGTATGATCCGCACTGAATTTTCCGCTATCGGCTATTAGACGTTGGAGACACAGCGTGACAAATGATTTGATGCAGATGGACCTTTCCGTCTGGGGCATGTACCAGCATGCAGACATCGTGGTTAAAGCGGTGATGATTGGCCTCCTGTTGGCATCGGTTGTCACCTGGGCCATTTTCTTCAGCAAAAGTATCGAACTCAGCGCGGCACGCAAGCGCCTTAAGCGCGAGCAGCTGGCGCTGGCCAACGTGCGTTCGCTGGAAGAGGCCAGCCAGACCTGTGCCGGTTTCAACGGCTTTAGCCTCAGCACGCTACTGGTAAAAGAAGCGGAAAACGAGCTGGAGCTCTCTGCAGGTTCTGATGACAACAACGGTATTAAAGAGCGTACCGGTTTCCGCCTTGAGCGCCGCGTCGCGGCCATCAGCCGTCATGCCGGTCGCGGTAACGGCTTCCTTGCCACCATCGGTGCTATCGCGCCGTTCGTCGGGCTGTTCGGTACCGTGTGGGGCATTATGAACAGCTTTATCGGCATCGCTCATACGCAGACCACTAACCTCGCCGTGGTTGCGCCGGGTATTGCCGAAGCGCTGCTGGCGACGGCGGTGGGCCTGATTGCTGCTATCCCTGCCGTGGTTATCTATAACGTCTTTGCCCGTACCATCGGCAGCTACAAAGCTTCTCTCGGTGACCTGGCCGCCCAGGTTCTGCTGCTGCAGAGCCGCGACCTTGACCTTGCCGCCAGCGCTCCGCGCGTTCAGCCCGCACAGAAACTGCGGGTAGGTTAAGCACTATGGCAATGCGATTAAACGAAGATCTCGATAACAACGGTGAAATGCATGAAATCAACGTGACGCCGTTTATCGACGTCATGCTGGTGCTGCTGATTATCTTTATGGTCGCCGCGCCGCTTGCCACCGTTGACGTGCGCGTCAATCTGCCTGCCTCCACCAGTGCGCCACAGCCGCGCCCGGAAAAGCCGGTTTATCTCTCCATCAAAGCCGACAAACAGCTGTTTATTGGCAATGATGCGGTAACCGAAGAGACGCTGGTCGATGCGCTGACCAGACAGACTGAAGGTAAGAAAGACACCACGATTTTCTTCCAGGCCGATAAGTCCGTCGATTACGCAACGCTGATGGGCGTGATGGATAAACTGCGTCAGGCGGGATATCTGAAGATTGGTTTGATGGGTATGGAAACTGCCGGGAAATAATCCCATGTAATGGGGCGACCAAAACGGTGGTCGCCCCCCAGAAATAACTTCCATCGCTAAACGTCCGCAAACCGGTCTGAGCTCAGCCTGAGCACGCCGGAACGGCAAAAGACGCTCCCTGCGGACCTCGGCACGCGGCATCCCTGCCGCGTGACGTCCGGCTTACCTCAGGCCGAGCTCATCCCCCACTCGCATCGTGCTCGCTGTGGATTTTAAACCGCGACGCTGCGGCTTTGGGTGCAAGGAGGGAGGGCTGATTGCAGCAGGCCCACGGCCAGGGATGGCCGTGAGCCAGGCTACAGGGATGTATTCATGCCGGTGCGGAAAGCAGCCCTCCCTCCTGAAACCTGGCGGCTGACGTCCCGCGATAAAATTCAGAACAATTTTTTGTGGGGATCCCTCAGTGGTCGCCCCCTACATGCCCTGATCGCAGGGGCCGATCGTATTTTGATCGGCCCTTGTCATAATACCGTTATACCTGAATTGCCGGCTCCATCAGGCGCCTTGCCTGATACTGCTTCACCAGCCGCTTGATAATCAACGTGCCGATTAACCCGCACACCGCGGCAAACGTCAGCCAGACGCCCGGCATCGCTTTATCGCCCGTTACATGGATCAGATAGCTGCACACCGCCGGAGTAAAGCCGCCGAATAGCGCTGTCGCCAGGCTGTAGGCCAGCGAGAAACCGGTGGCGCGCACCTCCGCCGGCATCACCTCCGCCAGATACACCACCATGGCGCCGTTATAGCTGCCGTACAGGAATGAGAGCCACAGCTCGGCTTCCAGCAGATGGGCAAAGCTCGGTGAACCGACCAGCCAGTGCAGCACCGGCCATGCGGTGATAATCATCAGGATGGTAAAGATCAGCAGCAGCGGACGGCGGCCATAGCGGTCAGAGAGCGACCCCATCACCGGCAGCCAGAACAGGTTGGAAATACCAATGCACAGGGTGACAAAGAAGCTCTCTTTATCGCTCATCATCAGCACCGTTTTGCCAAAGGTCGGCGTAAACGCGGTGATCATATAGAACATCACCGTGGTGGTGACCACCATCAGCATGCCCGCCAGCACCAGCGCCCAGTTACGGCCAACCGAACGGACAATCTGCCCCATGCTCGGGTGGTGTTTACGCTGGCTGAAGGCTTCGGTCTCTTCCAGCATGCGACGGATCCAGAACAGGAACGGCACGATCAGGCAGCCAATCACAAACGGAATACGCCAGCCCCAGTCGGTAACGGCTTCTTTTGACAGCAGATGGTTGAGCAGCAGGCCGAGCAGCGCGGCGAAGATCACTGCAATCTGCTGGCTACCGGACTGCCAGCTGACGTAGAAGCCTTTCTTGCCCTTTGGCGCGATCTCAGAGAGGTAAACGGACACCCCACCAAGCTCCACCCCGGCCGAGAAGCCCTGCAGCAGCCGGCCCAGTAGGATCAGCACCGGGGCCGCCATGCCCAGCGTGGCATAGCCGGGCACCACCGCAATGGTCAGCGTACCGATTGCCATTAGTCCCAGCGTCAGCAGCAGCCCTTTGCGGCGGCCGTGGCGGTCAATGTAGGAGCCGAGGATAATCGCCCCCAGCGGCCGCATCAGGAAGCCGGCGCCGAAGGTCATCAGCGTCAGCATCAGTGAGGCAAACGGGTCATCTCCGGGGAAAAAGGTTTTTGCGATGGCGGTAGCGTAGTAGCCAAACACCATAAAGTCGTACATTTCGAGGAAGTTACCGCTGGTAACGTTGAAGATAGTTCTGGCACCGCCCTGCCGCGATGTCCCTTTCATAGAGTTGTTCATGTTACTTCCTGTGGGTTTTTTTCCTCGTTTTTAGCCTGCCGGGGCGGGTTTTAATGTGATGGCGATCACCGTTACCGGCTTACAAAATGTTCACATTAGTAACCAATAATTAACAAAGGTGGTTTTGGCTAAAATTTGCACATACCTTATGGCGATATTATCAGCCTGGCGGGCGCTGTTCATATTTGGTTATATTTCCTTTCATCTCTATGTAACCAGTTTTTCTCCTGAAATCAGCATGATACTTAGCATAAATGTTTCCCTGTTCGACAGCGGACCAGCGTGGACTACGCTTAACCCCGAACGAAACGAAATGAATTTATCGCCAAGCGGAGGAACCATGGCAGACCAATACGAAATGCAGAATCCTCTCACGCAGTATCCAGCGGATGATTTCCCCAAACAGCGCCAGCCCGCGCCCGGCGTGCAGGCTGAGATGCGGCCGCTGCCCGACTGTGGCGAAAAAAGCTATCGCGGCAGCGGCCGTCTGCAGGGTCGCAAAGCGCTGGTCACCGGTGCCGACTCCGGCATTGGCCGCGCGGCAGCCATTGCCTATGCCCGCGAAGGCGCGGACGTGGCGCTCTCCTACCTGCCTGATGAGCAGCGCGATGCCGAAGAAGTGGCAAAACTGATTGAGCAGGCCGGGCAAAAAGCGGTGCTGCTGCCGGGTGATATCAGCAATGAAGCGTTCAGCAAGAAGCTGGTGGAGGACGCGCGCGAGCATTTAGGCGGCCTGGATATTCTGGCGCTGGTGGCCGGTAAGCAGGTGGCGGTAGAGAACATTGCTGACCTGACCACCGAGCAGTTCCGTAAAACCTACGAGACCAACGTGTTTTCGCTCTACTGGATCACCCAGGCAGCGATCCCGCATCTGCCCGCGGGTAGCAGCATTATCACCACCTCGTCGATTCAGGCCTATCAGCCCAGCGCACACCTGCTCGACTATGCGTCGACCAAAGCGGCTATCCTGGCTTACACCCGCGGCCTGGCGAAGCAGATTGCTGAGAAAGGCATCCGCGTGAACTGTGTGGCACCGGGTCCTATCTGGACGGCGCTGCAGATTGCGGGCGGTCAGACGCAGGATAAGATCCCGGAATTCGGCCAGCAGACGCCGATGAAACGTGCCGGACAGCCTGCAGAACTGGCGCCGGTGTACGTTTATCTGGCGTCGCAGGAGTCAAGCTACGTGACCGCTGAAGTACACGGCGTCACCGGGGGTAATCACCTGGGTTAGAACGACAAGTCCACCGTAATGGTATCGCTGTAGCTCCCCGCTACCGGCGTTGCCTGGCTGGTCAGCACCTGAGCATTATAGTTAAAGGTGCGGGTCAGCCCGTCGGTGCTGACGCTGTTAGCCGCCGTGCTCTGCATGCGTTCTGCAGTCACGGTTCCCCCCCAGCGGCTGGCAGTGCCCGACCCTTTATAAATCTCATAGGCCAGCAGGTTCGTCCCGCTGGCCATGTAGCGCTGCGCTCCCACCGCATGGATCCCGTTGTTCATCCCCACGCTGTAGGTACTGCCCTTGGTGCAGATCACGTTGATCGACTGGCTGACGCCGGTAAAGCTGCTGACCAGCGGGGCGCTGCCGAAGTTTACCGCAGGCGAAGTAATGGTGGTGCAGTCGTTGGCAATGGCGATGGTCGCGGTCAGCGGCAGGGTCGTGGTGCCGCTGTTTTGCGAACCGAGCAGGCACAGGCCACCAATGCCTACCCCGGTGCAGACGTTGTACACCACCTGCACGTTGAGCGTCACGGTGTACGTCCCGGCCGCCACCACGGCGCCGGGCACGGTGCGCAGGAAGAACGGCAGGCTGAACACCACCTGGTTGCCGGTGCCGATGCTCAGCCCCAGCAGCTGGCTGCGGCTGTAGGTGACGATGGTGCCACCAATGCCCAATTCCGTGGCGCAGGCGGAGTCGGTACACAGCTGCACCGGGATGGTATCGCTCAGGCGCAGCGTGCCCCGATTGCCAGTGGAACTGGTGGCGCTGACTAACTGCACGGTGACGCTGTCCGATGACAGCAGCGCCAGCACCCCGGTGCCGCAGTTGATGGTGCCGGGCGCGGAAACCGTGCTGGCCGTCGTATTGACGGTAAACGAGCTGACGCCGCCAAAGGCCGCGCTGACGGGCGCGGTGGTACAGGCCGCCAGTGCCGGAAGCGAACCGCCCATCAGCAGGATAAAACTACACAGCAGCAACAGTTTTTTCATCGGGTATTTCCTGTCGGTAACGGGGAGAGCACACAGGTGAGCGGGCCGTAAGTGGTGAGTGATTTTGGCCGCCCGCCCGGCACCGTCAGTTCGGTATCGCAGTGCCTTCCGTCCGGGGTTTCGGCACGGATGGGGTTATGTTCAGACAGATTCTCCATCCAGGTGATGCCGTCCCAGCCCACGTACCCGGTCTGCTGACCCTCGCGGCTGATAACGGTTGAGACCGGCAGCGGCTCGCCGTTGCTGTCATGAAGGATCACGCTGGCGGCGCGCAGCGGCTCAATCGGGAAGTGCAGCAGATAACCGCTCTGGCGCTTCACCGAGAAGCGCTGCTCGACGCTGCTGGCCGCCATGTCAGCAGGCAGGTCAAGCGTGTCGATATCGTATTTCGCCGGGTAGTATGAGCTGATGGCCGGAACCAGCAGGTAGCCGTCGCTATCCGTTTTTCCCATCAGCTGGTTTTCATAGCGCACGTTGACGTTCGGGTAGTCGGTTTTCACCAGCACGAAGGCGTCCGTCACCTGATTTGCGGCAAATACGCTGTTATCCATCAGCACCAGCGAACCGGAGAGATCGGCAAATTCCGTGCTGTAATTATCATCGCCATAGAAGCCCGCCGAGGTTTCAAACTGCTGATTACGCCAGCGCAGATTGCCCTGACGATAGCTGCCGCCGCTGCTCTGATTCGCCCAGGAGGCATCGTAAGCGATCCCTCCATCGGTCGGCATCGCGCGCGAAACGGAGAGCCGTTCAGCGGTGCCGCCCTGCCGATCGCGCTCCATGCTGATGCTGGCATTGCTCAGATCGCTGAACGGGATCATCAGGGAAACGGCACCGGACCAGTTCCCCTCCTGCTGGTCGCGACTGGCGGAAAGGTACAGGCTGGTATTGCCCCACAGGTTTTTGCTCCAGGAGAGGTTGAGCAGGCGGGTGCGATCGCCGCTGCCGCTGGTGATCTCAATCAGCGCCGCGCCGAGGCTGCCGTAGCGATCGAGCGCCACGCTGGCGTTATATTGCGCGCTGCTGCGGCTCAGCGTATAGGTCTCTGCCGTTGCCACCCCGCTTTCACGGTCGCCATACAGCGCAAGGTTACCAAAGCCGGTGGTACGGCGGGTTTGCTGCATTCCCACGCTGAAGCGGCTGGTGTTGTACTGGTAGCCCCAGCTGTACTGACGGCCGCTGTCGCCCTGCATCTGGCTCTGGGTGACGGCACCGTTCACCACCCCCCAGGCCCCCATTTTGAGCTGCACGCCCGCCCCGCCAAGCGCCAGCGACTGCGCCGCCTCGCCATGGGTCTCCAGCGTCAGCCAGTCGGCGATCCCGTAGCGATAAGAGCCGCTGCTGGCGGCAGAACCGTAATCAAAGTTCTTCAGCCCGTAGTTCTGGCGCAGCGCCCCGGCGGAAAAGGAAAAGTCAGACAGGCCGCTTTTCAGCAGATCGCTGGCCACGTAAAACGGCAGCGTGGTGCTGACCCGCCGCCCCTGCGCATCGGTGGTGACGACCACCGCGTTACCGGCACCGTTGACAAACGGCATATTGGTCAGCGAGTAAGGGCCGGGCTGTACCGTGTTACTGCTGGTCTTATAGCCGTTGACGAACAGATCAACGGTCGAAGGTACCGCCGCCTGGCCGGAAAATGAGGGGAGGGGATAAGTGACCAGGTCAGGACGTACCGAGAAGTCACGCGCAATCTGGATCCCGCCGAGGCGCACGCTGCTGCTCCACGCCAGTGAGTCGGTGATCAAATCCCCCACGCGCCAGCTCAGTGCCCGCTCTTCATCCTGATTCGCCCACCAAGTGTCGTAGCGCAGATAGCCATCCTGCAGGTAGCCGCCGTTACCCGTAAGCTGCTGCTGATACACCCCGTTGCTGGAGAACTGGCCAAGATTCCCGAACAGGCGCAGCTCGTTCCAGGCCGACATGCGGGTACCGCCGTCGGTGGTCTGGCTGGCGTAAACATCGTAGTTAAACAGCAGGCCGTTGCTACTGCGCCCGGGGTAGCGCGGACCGTTCTGCGCGGCACCACCGAAGGTCTGCTTTGGCAGCCACTCGGACGGCACCGTCAGCAGAATGCGCTGGCGCTGGCGGTCGTACTCCGCCTGCACCTGCTCCATAGCGGAAACATCGATAATCGAGGCGGTGATGCGCGCGGTCGGAATACCCGCCCGCTGCAGGTCAGCGGCGCGCAGCAGATAGTGGCCATTTTGAAACTGCACCGGCACTACCTGGCCGCTCTCCTCGCCATTGACCACCAGCCCCAGCATATAATTTTGCTGCTGCTGGCTACTGGCGGCGCTCGGTGGGGGCGGCAGCGAGCTATAGGTTTCCGCGCTGCCGGTCAGCGGTGACAGGCAGCTTAGCAGGCCAGTTACGGCCAGCGTGCAGTGCCTGAGCGGCACCCGACGGCATCTGCTCATCGATTAAGGTGCTGAGCGGGTACTACGCCAACTCTGTTTATGCTCCAGCTCGGCACTCAGTTCAGCCCCGCCGGAAACCGGGACGCTGAGCGGGAATGTGTTGCTGGCGTCGGCCAGCACATAGCCGAACAGGCTGCTGGAGAGGCTGCGACCGCCGAGCGAGACGTTGCTGAGGCGGGCATGCCCGCTGCCGCGATTGGTGATCTCCAGCGCCTGCCTGCCACCCTGATTCACCAGGCGCCAGCTCAGCTGCGGCCGCGCGCTCTCCGGCGTCAGCCCGTCGCCATAGACAAAGAGCGGCACCGAATAGCGCATCTGGAAGTTTAGCCCGGCCTGATTATCGCCCGGCTGCTGCGGGGTCGGGATCTCATCCAGCAGCACGCGATAGGCGGCCTCTTTGCCACCCGCTGGCGGCGTCTGCTTAATCAGGCGCACCATCTGGCGCTTGCCTGGCTCAATCCTCACCAGCGGCGGGCTGGCCAGCACCTGCTGCTGAGTCTGGTACTGCTCCTGGCCATTGATCTGCTGCCAGCTGAACACCCTGACCTGCATCAGGGTGGTGCTCTCGCCCCGGTTCTCCAGCCACAGTTCGCTGGCTTTCTCCTGCGGCGCGATCTTCGGGTCGATCGGCCAAATCAGCACGGAATTCCCGGCGCTAGCATTAGGGGACACAACACCCAGTAACAGTGCCAGCAGCGGCCCTGTAAGCGCGAATTTGGTCATCACTTCTCCTTTTTTCCCTGCCGTTACCAGCTCAACGTGACCGTCAGCGTATCGCTGTAGGTCCCGGCGCGGTTGACGCCGCTCAGCTGAAGCTGCCCGTAGATTGGCAGCGTAATGTTGTTAGCATTGCTGTAAGTCAGTGCCACGTTCTGATTCACCGGGATCGCCGTGGTATGGCTGGCGTTGGTGTAGAGGTTGTACGCCACCAGGTTGCTATTGTTAGCCACCTTCAGATTGCGGGTGGTGGTGTAATTACTGCCGCCGTCGATGCTCATGCTGAGCGTGGTTCCCGGCGTGCAGGCCAGGGCAATGGTTGAGCTCTGCACGTAGGCAGCATTCGCCGTGGCGCTCCCCACGCCGGGCTGCGTACCGAAATCGAGCGTGCCAAACACGCCGGTATTGGTGCCGGAGACCACGCAGCCGTTAACGATCGAAGCGGTAACCTGGAAAGTTTGCGTGGGCAATGACCATGCGCAACCGCTGTAAACCAGCAGCATGACAACAAGCGGGCGAGGGACGCCCGCCAGTCCTTGAACCAGCTTGCACACCATCTCTTCCCTTGCTGCCGCAATCAGTAATTCACTGCGACGTTAATCGTGTCCGTGTAGGTGCCCGCCGGAATAGCGGCGTTATAGCCACCGCCAGCAATCCGACCATAAATCGGATAGTTGTCCCCGTTGACCGGGTCGGCGGTGCCGGTGTTGGTCAGGTTGGTGTTATTGGCAATCGGCGTGGTGTAAGAGGTGGTGCCATACAGCGTGTAAGCGACGCCCTGGGTGGCATTGGTGGCGCTGACCAGATAGCGCGGCTGCGCCGTTACCGTCCCGTAAACGGTGGCGGGGGCGGCGTTACTGCTGGTGAGCTGCACGTTGTAGGTTTGCCCGGTGGTGCAGCGAACAAAGATGCCGTTACCCAGCGTACCGACCAGGGTGGCATTCAGCGTATCAAAGGTCGCTGCGCTGCTACCAAAGTCGAGGGTACCGAAGTTGACGCCGGAGGTGGCAGATTGACCGTTCACCAGGCAGCCGGTGGTTAAGACCAGTCTGGCCGCGATAGTCCCTGTCGTGGTGGCGGCGAAGCCCGAACTGACGACGCCAAAGCTCAGGCCACAGCCCAGCAGAAAAAGCTTCATTTTCATAACCATTCCTTACTGATTAGAGTGATGAACGTGCTTTTTCGCCTGGTGGAATATTGACGTTAGCAGGGCTAAGCGCAACGGGATAAATAATAAAAACCCTTTAGTGGGTAAAATATAACGCAAGGAACAATCTGTTATTTGAATGAATAAGTTAACACAAGTTTCTCTTACTATAGATCAGGCTGAGAGAGCCTGTGAAGCGAAACGGAAAATATTATTTATGTGTCTGACGCTTTAAAGTGACGCGCTGGCAGCCCTCGCGGGTACTGGGCTGGTAAAATTTTCAAGAATAATCCTAAGAGAGTCTAGGTGAATGACTGGCCTCAATGCTATGTTCTCAGCAGCAGAGCGGAGTTTTACTAAACGATATAAATTATAGGGATATACCTGATTAACCCATAATCGAACTTCTTCCCTTTTTCTCTTTCCAGGGCAGTACTAAAGAGCCGGGTGTTTATGCCGATAAATTAAGCTTCAGCCTGGCCATTAATTTAATGGCCCCGGGTAACTTACACACAAAGTCAAAAATGGCTACAGCAGTCGGGATTGTCATATGCTCATGAGTTCGTACGATCAATTACTGGTTATCGTCTCTTTTATTGTTGCGTTTCTCGCCTCCTATACCGCGCTGGATATGGCGGGGCGCGTGGCAACTTCAACGGGCAAGGTGGCGCTGGTCTGGCTGTTCGGTGGCGGCTTCGCCATGGGCGTAGGGATCTGGTCAATGCACTTTATCGGCATGCTGGCGATGAGCCTGCCGATGGTGATGAGCTATAGCGCCAGCCTGACGGTGTTGTCGATGGTGATCGCCGTGGCCGCATCGATTTTTGCGCTGTGGATCGTCTGCTACGGTGAGCTGCCGTGGTACCGGCTGTGCGGCGGGGCGATTGTGATGGGCAGCGGCGTGGTAGCGATGCACTACACCGGCATGGCGGCGCTGATGGTAAACCCGGGGATTGTCTGGGACTGGCGCTGGATCTGGCTGTCGGTAGCGATCGCACTGGGTGCCTCCGGCGCCGCGCTGTGGCTGGCATTCCATCTGCGCCGGGGCACCGGCAGACTGGCGCTGATGCGCAGCGGCGCGGCATTAATTATGGGGATTGCTATCGCCGGGATGCACTACACCGGCATGGCGGCGGCCAGCTTCCCGGCCAGCAGTCATGCCACCCATCTTGGCGTGAACAGCAGCTGGCTGGCGATCCTGGTGGTGGTGGTGACGCTGGCTATTCTCGGCATTACGCTGCTGGTGTCGATGCTGGATGCGCGCCTGCAGGCCCGCACCTCGGTGCTGGCGTCTTCGCTGGCGGAAGCCAACCGCGAACTGGCGCAGCTGGCGCTGCACGACAACCTGACCCGCCTGCCAAACCGCATTCTGTTGGAGGATCGCCTCGACCAGGCGATCAATAAAGCTACACGCGAGAACTCCAAATTCGCCCTGATGTTTATGGATCTCGACGGCTTTAAAGCGGTCAATGACGCTTTTGGCCACCATATTGGCGACAGCCTGCTGATCGCCGTGACCGAACGCATGAAAGAGATCGTGCAGGGGCATCACACCCTGGCGCGCCTCGGCGGTGATGAATTTGTGCTGCTGATTGAAATTGAGGATCCCAACGATGCTGCTACCGTGGCGGATGCATTGGTGAAAGCCGTGGAGCGGCCGTTTGATATTTCCCGCTATGAGCTGGTGGTATCGCTCAGTATTGGTATCGCAGTATTTCCGGGCGACGGCATAGATGAGCGTGAGCTGATGTTTAACGCCGATGCCGCGATGTATCACACCAAAAACAACGGACGCAACGGTCACAGCTTTTTCCAGCCGTCGATGAACACCATCGCACAGAACCAGCTCCAGCTGATTAATGACCTGTGGCTGGCAAAGGATAACAACGAACTGCGTCTGTTCTATCAACCGAAGTTCTGTGCGCCACGCGGACCTATTATTGGCTTTGAAGCGCTGCTGCGCTGGCAGCATCCACGTCGTGGCCTGCTGGCGCCAGACGTCTTCCTGCCGCTGGCAGAGAAAACCGGGCTGATCGTTACCATGGGCAACTGGGTCATTGATGAAGCCTGTCGCCAGCTGCGCGAGTGGCATCTACAGGGTAATAGCGACTGGTCGGTGGCCGTCAACCTCTCCGCCCTGCAGTTCGAGCAGGCAGGGCTGGTGGAAACGGTGGTTAATGCGCTGAAAACGCACCGCATCCCGCCGGAATTGCTGACGCTGGAAGTCACGGAAACCACCGCCATGCGCGACCCGGATGAGAGCGTGCGCATTCTGACCGAGCTGACCGAGCTGGGGGTGAAAGCCTCAATTGACGACTTCGGTACCGGCTACTCCAGCCTGCTGTACCTTAAGCGCCTGCCGGCCAGCGAGTTGAAAATTGACCGTGCCTTTGTCAATGAGCTGCAGGCGCAGACGGAAGATGCCACCATTGTCACCGCCATTGTTGCCCTGGCACAGACCCTGAATCTGAAAGTGGTTGCCGAAGGGGTGGAAACCGCCGAGCAGCAGCAGTTCCTGACCGGGTTGGGCTGTAACACTTTGCAAGGATACCTGCTGGGGCGCCCTGTTCCGCCGGATCAAGTGCCGGATCTCAAACATTTTGTCGAGAGCGAGGGGGTCGAAGCACCGGTGGCCAACGCCCCAAAGCTGACCGTAGTGGCACCGCTCTCTGACGCCGTTTAGCGATTATGGGGTATAATAGTTTCCCATTCGCTTAAAATGGCCTGTAACAGTCGTGGCAAAATATGAACAGCTGGTTGAGCAAATCAGCCAGCAAATCGAGACGGAAATCTGGCTGCCCGGGGAAAAATTGCCCTCGCTGCGTGAGCAGGTGAACCTCAGCGGCATGAGCCTGATGACCGTGATGCATGCTTACCAGGTGCTGGAAAGTCAGGGGCGCATCCAGTCGCGCCCGCAGTCGGGCTATTATGTTGCCCCACGCGCTGAATTCCTGCGCCAGCCGATGAGCCACCAGAAAGTGCAGCTGGCCGAGTCGGTGGATATCAACGCCTTTATTTTCGATGTGTTACAAGCCTGCCGCGACCCGGATATTATCCCCTTCGGTTCAGCGTTCCCCGACCCTGAGCTGTTTCCCCAGCGCCAGCTGATGCGTGCATTGACCACCGTCTCCCACAGCATGAAAGCGGTCGATGCCCTGCATAACCTGCCGCCCGGTAATGAAGCGCTGCGCAAAATGCTGGCGCAGCGCTATGCCCTGCAGGGGATACAGGTTTCGCCGGATGAGATCGTCATCACCAATGGCGCGATGGAAGCACTCAATCTCAGCCTGCAGGCAGTGACCGAACCGGGCGACTGGGTGGCGATTGAAAACCCGTCATTTTACGGTGCGCTGCAGGCTATAGAACGACTGAAGCTGAAAAGCGTGGCGATTGCCACCGATCCGCAAAGCGGGATCGACCTGGATGAGCTGAGCCGCGCGCTTCAGCGCTGGCCGATCAAAGCGCTGTGGATGATGACCAGCCAGCAGAACCCGGTGGGCTGCACGCTGAGCCGCGAGAAGAAACAGCAGCTGGTTGAACTGCTGGCGCAGCACAACGTGGTGCTGATTGAGGATGATGTCTACAGCGAACTCTATAGCGGGCGTGAAAAGCCGCTGCCGGCCAAGGCCTTTGATCGACAAAATAACGTGCTGCACTGCTCGTCGTTTTCGAAGAATCTGGTGGCTGGATTTCGCGTTGGCTGGGTGGCGGCTGGCCAGCACGCGCAGCGTATTCAGCGCTTACAGCTGATGAGCACGCTCTCCACCAGTGCGCCCATGCAGCAGGCGCTCGCCACCTATCTCGGCACCCACAGCTATGACCGCCATCTGCGCGGACTGCGCCAGATACTGGAACAGCGCAAAAACCTGGCGCGCCAGGCGCTGAAACGCTATCTGCCAGCGGGGGCGCAGATTAATGATTCGCGCGGCGGCTACTTCCTGTGGATAGAGCTGCCGAAGCAGGTCAACACCACCGATCTCTATTATCGCGCGCTGCAGCAGAAGATCAGCATCGCGCCGGGGAAGATGTTCTCCTCCAGCGAGCAGTACGCCAACTATTTCCGTTTCAACACGGCCTGGTGGAATGGGGCGCAGGAAGCAGCAGTCCAAACCCTCGGCGAACTGATCGTCGATCTGCTGTAGGGGTCAGGCATGCCTGACCCGAGGCCATCAGCGGGCGCGGCATGCTACGCCTCTGGGATACGGTTATACTGCTGCCGCGCTTTGATGGCCCCAGGTCAGGTGGAATACGTCGTAAAAATCGACTTCACCCTTCAGGGACAGCAGCTTATTAATCCCCTGTTTCACCTTATCCGGCACGTTTTCGCTGTGCAGAATGTCGCTCACCGCCTGGTCAGACAGGGTGCGCACATAATACCATTCACCGTTGTAGCAGACGCGCAGGTCAAGCGCGTCGATATCTTCAAAGCGGTACTTCGGATTCACATCCATCAGCATCAGGCCGCTCATCAGCAGGATAAAAATGGTCGCGCCCCAGAAGGCGGGCCAGCCGAGAAAATCGGTGGTAAAAATCAGTGCCACGGTCAGCACGTAGCAGCCATACATTGAGGCCCACAGGCCGGGATGCTTTTTCAAAAACTGAAAGCTGAAGCGCGGCTTGTTATCACGCTGCTCTGCACGGTTCAAACTGTCGATCTCGCGCAGCAGTATCTGTTTTACTTCTTCCATCATGTACCTCAGGGTAAAAGTCCTGGCAGAGTGCAATTAAAACATCTCTTAACCCATAGCAGCAGACACAGTTTACGGCTATTAAGCTATAACAGTTGGCTGGTTATAATGTAGTCTGCTGGCTGATTTGCGTGTAGAATCCTGGCCCTGCAGCATCAGGTCTACGGATGATGGAACAATGGATTACAACATGATGTTTAAAAAGATCTTTATCCTTACTTTTTTCACACTCGCTATGGTTTGGGCTGCACCCGCGAGTGCCTACGACTGCACGCGTATAAAAGGGAATGCCGACCAGACGGTATGCAGCAGCCCGCAACTGTTGTGGCTGGACAGTGTTTATAACGAGGATTTTTACACTCAGGTTAAGCAGGATCCGCAGCATGCGCAGCGACTGATTGCCCCCATGGATCATGCAGCTGGTGCCTGCAGCAGTGAGGGCTGCCTGCGCGGAGCCTACCTGTATATGCTGGGGGTTCTGCACGGCACCGGCCAGGATTTTGACTGGGAGGGGACCTGGTGGAACGCATCGGCCGCTCATGGCAATAATGGAAAATTGCTGATCGGTAAACTCTCCGGCTGGGAGTTTCGCATGGATGCCAGCGTTCAGGCGGGCGTCTATCAGACCGCGTTACGCGGCGATGTGCGCCTCTATTCCGGGGTAGGATTCACCGATAGCATTGCCTGGGGCGGCGATTGTACCGTTGTGCTGATCCCACTGCACGATGGCAAAATCAAGGTGCGCAGCGACAGCAAGAACAGCTGCAAGCTGCTGATGCCGGGAGGGATGACCATCGATGGCGATTATGTGAAAAGTGACCACGATCCGCGCCCGTCGGCCACCTTGCTGAGCCTTGGCATCCTGCCTGACCAGCAGACCGATGAGAAGTTTCGTCAGCTGGTCGGTAAGGATTATCAGAAGTACGTCGATACCGCCACCGCCTTTAATCACGAGAAGGACCTCGACGATCTGGGTGCCAAAGTGGTGACGATGTGGATGAAAGGTCGGGCTGACCGTCAGGCGGCGATGATCATGACCACCCCGCAGGGGAAAATCTGGGCGCTACGCGTCGATCCTGAAGAGGGCAACAAGGTCAGCCAGCACTATGTCACCACCGAGCAGGACAAAAAAACGCTGCCTAACACACTGGCAAACTGGCAGGCGCGCTTTAACCTGCCGTAACGTTTAAAATTTGTCCTGAAGGGAAGACAATCAGGCGGCGGTCGCTGAAGCGCAGGTCTTTAAACTGCACCCGGTTTTGCCCACCGGGGCCGAGAATACTCTTGATGATCCGCGCTTCGCCCGTATCAGCATAGTAGAGGGGCTGGTAAATGAACGTCATACCCTCAGGACCGCTGGCCAACTGCTGCAAATTCACTTTAATCATAAACTGGCTGTCATCCGGGCTGGTGAGCATCAGAGTGGCTTTACTCTCATGCAGCGCGAAGTGCGGATCGTACAGCTCACGCTGGCGCGATAGCAGGTCGTAATAACCCAGCTGTACATCTTCGCGGTTTAGCGCTGGCACAAATTCAGCACTGCTGCTGCCCTGCAAGGGCTTCATCAGCAGCGCGCCAAGCAGTAGCGCTGCGCTGACCAGCAGTAAACTAATTGACGCAGTTCGCCATTTCATTGAATTTTCTCTCAGTTTCCCGGTAGATCAGCGCGCTCAGCACATTGCTGTTGGTACGCCAGTTCAGTACTTTCATCGCCAGCTGTTTTTGCCCGCAGGCGTTTTTAAGCGTCAGCGTATAATTTAGCGACGTGCCGTCAAAGGCATACACCACGTCCATGGTCACATCCTGATTTTTCAGATGTTGATTCAGCATAAACAGGGTGGGGCCAAGCTGCTTGTTCAGCTCAATGCCGGCGGAAGGCTCCCCTCTGGTCACCAGCTCCTGCAAACGAATGTTGCTGTAAACCGTCGCATCATTCTTCTTTAACTGCTGTGCCGGTGGCGTAACGTACGGCCAGACAATCCATACCAGTATCACCAGCAGCAGCACTCCCTGTATTGGTACCAGCCAGCGCCATACAGGTGCCCGACCGCTGGCGACCACAGCAGGCGGGTTGTCCAGCAACTGGCTGTCGGTGGCGGGGGCTTCAGGGGCGATGCTTTGTGCTGGTAATCGGTTGAAAAAGGGGTTCTCTTCAACGTCATCCAGTTCAGGTACCGGCACGAATTGACAATATTCCTTTTCGAGGATGTAGCCCTTTTTAGGAATGGTTTTAATAATCTTTTGCTGTTTACCGTCATCTTCCAGCGCCACGCGCAGGGCATGAATCGCATTAGGTAAACTGTTATTGCCAATAACGCGCCTTTCCCATACCAGCTGATTCAGCTCATCGCGTGACAGTATTTCTCCGGCGTGCTCTGCCAGCACCTGCAGCAGCCTGATCTGAAATTCACCCAGACGTCGCTGCTCACCCGTATTTTTGTGGGTAAGCGTCCCGACCGAGAAGTCGACATACCAGTGATGGATAATACAATAAGGAGTCATAGTGATCTTGTATCAGAGTTGTCCATGTGACCGCCGGATAAAGCGTCCTGGATATTATCATGGCCAGGATCTTTATTATGCGAGGGCAAAATCCATATTAACTGATAATTCGATATTTCTGGAAATATCAGTAAATGAGCGTTTGTAAAAACTAATTGCCAGTGATGATGATTGTTAATAGTGATAGTGTCACTGAGCAATATTTAATTTTATCACAGGCAGTGGTAAAAAAGTGAAAGTTATTGTGCGGGTATGACAACAGCATGAATTTGACTTATGTTCAATTAAATTAATGTGTTATGTGATCTCTCGCGTGCAGGAAACATTGCAAGCTGGCTAAACGGTGCCACACTTAATTTAACAATCATTCAACACCGTTTTTGAAGCCACAGGAGCCTGTTATGCTGTCTGACTCTCGCAGTGTGATGTTGCTGATGTCGTTTGCTGCCGGAACTTTTGCTGCGGGCGCATCCACCAACCCGCGACATCTGATGCTGTCGCAACCTTCCCAGGGCGTCCCCAATAATCTTTTGCCGCTGATCATTTATCCGCAGGTCATTCCTGATGAAACCGACGAGGATATGAGCGCGTGGTTTAAAGCCGAGTTTGCCGCGCACGGCTGGCCGGTCAGCTGGCAAGCGCCGGTTTTCCCCTACACCCATTACCACCCGAACACCCATGAACTGCTGGGGATTACCTGCGGCTGGGCCGAGATCCTGTTTGGCGGCGAGAGCGGAAGAATGGTCACGGTGTACGCCGGGGATGCGGTGCTGATCCCGGCCGGGGTAGGGCACCAGCAGATCGCCGCCAGCGATGATTTCCTCGCGGTGGGGGCGTATCCCCCAGGCGTTGTACCGCGGACGCTGCGTGACGAGCAGGCCTTAATGGAACAGTCTATGCTTGAAATAAAACGCGTGGCGATGCCGCAAGCCGACCCGATCACCGGTGGGGTAGGCGCACTGACCGAAGTCTGGCACCCGCTGGCCGCACAATAGTTTCACCTCCTCTTTGACGCAGCGGGCTGCACTTTATTGGTGCAGTCTGCCGCCGCGTTTCGCTTCCCCAGTTGCCAGGAACAGTATTTGCCTGTCTTCGATCCGCATGCCGTGCGGCTCAGGACGCCACGCCTGACTCTGGCACACTTTGTGCAGATCTCATGACAGGTTCACAGACAGCGGTAGGGAAATCATGAATCAAAGCTATGAAATAGCGTCACACTTTTATGATGAAATGTTGCTGAGCGATGGACACTATCGTGGGCACTACCGGGAATACTGGCAATGGCTGCAGCAGGCCGACCAGCAGGCGATTGCGCGCAAGCGCGAAGAGGCGGAGCTGCTGTTTCACCGCCTGGGGATCACCTTTAACGTTTATGGTGAAGATGGCGGAGCCGAACGGCTGATCCCCTTTGACAGCGTTCCGCGCATTATTCCGGCCAGCGAATGGGCGATGCTGGATAAAGGCATTCGCCAGCGCGTGCAGGCCCTGAATGCCTTTCTGCATGATATCTATCACCAGCAGCACATCCTCAAAGCGGGCCTGATTCCCGCCGAGCAGGTGCTGGTCAACGATCAGTATCAGCCCTGCATGCAGGGTATCAACCTGCACCGCGACCTGTATGCCCACATTATCGGCGTCGATATGGTGCGCAACAACGACGGCGAATATTACGTGCTGGAAGATAATCTGCGCACCCCGTCCGGCGTCTCCTACATGCTGGAGAACCGCAAGATGATGATGCGCCTCTACCCGGAGCTGTTCGCCGACCAGCGTATTGCCCCGGTTGAGCGCTACCCGTCGCTGCTGCTGCAAACCCTGCGGGAAAGTTCCCCGGTTAACGACCCGGTGGTGGTGGTTTTAACCCCCGGGCGCTTTAACAGCGCCTACTTTGAACACAGCTTCCTTGCCCAGCAGATGGGGGTGGAACTGGTCGAGAGCGCCGATCTGTTTGTTAAAGATGGCGCAGTGCTGATGCGTACCACCGCCGGGCCGTGCAAAATCGATGTGATTTATCGCCGCGTCGACGATGCCTTCCTCGACCCGCTGGCGTTCCGCCCGGACTCGATGCTTGGCGTGCCCGGGCTGCTGTCGGTCTACCGCTCCGGCAACGTGGTGCTGGCGAATGCTATCGGCACCGGGGTGGCGGACGACAAGTCGATCTACCCTTACGTGCCGGAGATGATCCGCTACTACCTTAACGAGGATCCGATCCTCAACAACGTGCCGACCTGGCAATGCCGCCGCCCGGAGGATCTGTCGTGGGTGCTGGCAAACCTTGAGCAGCTGGTGGTGAAAGAGGTCCACGGTGCCGGCGGCTACGGCATGCTGATCGGCCCCGTTGCCAGCAAACAGCAGCTGGAGGAATTCCGCGCGCTGCTGAAAGCCAAACCGCAGAACTACATTGCACAGAATACGCTGGCGCTCTCGACCTGCCCGACTTTTGTCGAACAGGGGCTGGCCCCGCGCCATATTGACCTGCGTCCGTTTGCCCTCAGCGGCGCCGATATCCGGCTGGTACCCGGCGGGCTGACCCGCGTGGCGCTGACTGAAGGCTCGCTGGTGGTTAACTCCTCGCAGGGCGGTGGGACCAAGGACACCTGGGTTCTGGAGGATGACGCATGCTAAGCCGCACGGCCAGTGGCCTGTACTGGATGGCGCGCTATTTAGAGCGCGCGGAAAATATTGCCAGGGTGCTCGACGTCACCAACCGGCTCTCCCTGATGCCGGTGCGCGGCAGCCACAACAATGAGCTGCGCGTCCCGCTGAACCTCACCAACACCAGTGACCTGTACTGGTCAGTCAACGATCGGCTGGCGATGCCGGAGCTGTTCAACTTTTTTGCCCTCGACGAGCGCAATCCCGGCAGCATCTATAACTGCTGGCAGGCGGCGTGGAATAACGCGCATGCGGTGCGCGGCAGCCTCTCATCGGAAGTGTGGGAGAGCATCAACTCCAGCTGGATCGAACTGCGCAAGCTGCGGCGCAACGGCGTTAGCAACGGTGGGGCGGATGCCTTCTTCGACTGGGTGAAAGAGCGCTCACACCTGTTCCGTGGCGCCATGTTCGGCACCCTGATGCGCGGCGATGCGATGAGCTTTATTCGCCTCGGCACGCTGCTGGAGCGCGCCGACTGTACCGCCAGGCTGCTTGACGTCTACCAGCATCTGACCGATGAAGATGACGACACGGTGCGCGAGTATTACCGGCTGGATACCCTGCTGCGCTCGGTCTCGGCGCGCGAGGCTTACCACACTATCTACAAACAGCAGATGGCGGCGGATAACGTCAATGAGATGTTGATCCTGCGCGAAGAGAGCCCGCGATCGCTGCGATCCTGCGTCGAAGAGATCGCCAATCAGCTCAATTTGATCGGCAGCAGCGGTGAAGATCGTCCGCGCTACCTGCTCACGGTGCTGCATGCGCAGCTGCGCTTTCACAGCTGGGAATCTCTGATGACCGACGGGCTGCACGCCTGGCTGCAACGTTTTCTTGGGGAGCTGGCGGCGATTGCCGATAGCATTCACCAAACCTATCTGGAGGCGAAATAACATGAAGCTGAATATTGAGCATAAAACCTGTTTCAGCTACCAGAGTCTGGTGCGCCAGAGCACGCAGTATCTGCGCCTGACCCCGCAGGACTCTGTTCATCAGCACATTATCTCGTGGGATCTCTTCCTGCCGGAGCAGGCGATCTGCACCACCGATGCCTGGGGCAATGTGATGCACGTACTGACGCTTGACCGCCCGCATCAGGAGATAGAGATCGCCGCGCGCGGCGTGGTGGATATTCTTGATGAAGAGGACAGCTCGCCGGACCCGGACTGCGTGCTGTCACCGCTGGTGTTTCTGCGCATCACGCCGCTGACGCAGCCGGATATGGCTATCCGCGATTTCGCCCGCCGCTATTACCGTGAAGAAGCGCCGCTCGCCAGCCTCGAACGCCTGATGGGCGAGCTGCTGCTGAAGATGCCGTATCAGCCCGGCAGCACGCTGGTGACTGATACCGCCGCCAAAGTTTTTGCCGCCGGAAGTGGCGTTTGCCAGGATCACAGTCACGTATTTTTAGCCTGCTGTCGCAGTCTGCATATCCCCGCTCGTTATGTTAGCGGCTATCTGTATACTGAAAATGTGGAACATGTGGCGACCCATGCATGGGTGGAAGTGTGGCTCGACGGCAGCTGGCACAGTTTCGATATTACCAATAATACCCGCAGCACCCGGCAGCATCTGAAGCTGGCTGTCGGCGTGGATTATCTTGATGCCTGTCCGGTGCGCGGCATGCGCCTGGGCGGCGGCAGTGAAGATATGCAGGCCGTGGCTGCGGTACAACTGGTGTTCTCGCAGCAGTAATTTTTGATCGGGCAAACTATGACCTACTGTGTGGCAATGCGCTTATCGTCAGGGATGATTTTCGTTTCCGACTCCCGGACCAACGCGGGCGTGGATCATATCTCCTCGTTCCGCAAGCTCCATGTTTTTCAGCAGGATGACGAGCGCACGCTGGTGCTGCAAAGCGCTGGCAACCTCGCCACCACCCAGAGTGCGCTGAGCCTGCTGCGGCGCGGCTGTGAAGACAGCAAACAGCCTAACCTGATGAGCTGCACCAATATGTACGATGTCGCACTGCTGGTCGGGGACACGCTGCGTACGGTGATCAAGCGTGACGGGGAGGAGTTTGGCGGTACGCTGATGCTGGGCGGGCAGATCAAGGGCGAAGAGCCACGGCTGTTCCAGATCTATCCGCAGGGCAACTTCATTGAAGCCAGTACCGATACGCCCTATTTCCAGATAGGCGAAAGCAAATACGGCAAGCCGATTATCGACCGCGTGCTGCGCTATGACACCGCGCTGGACCAGGCGATGCAGTGCGCGCTGATTTCGATGGATTCAACGCTGGCGAGTAATATCTCCGTCGGCCTGCCGCTGGATGTGATGGTCTATCCCACCGACAGCTTCAGCAGTATGCAGCAGTACCACATCACCGAAAAACACCCCTATTTTTCTCAGATCCGCCAGCTGTGGAGCAGCGGCTTGCTCAGCGTTTTCTCGCAGCTGCCGCCGTTACAGCTCGACGAATAATCCGGGCTGGGCATGCCCAGCCCCTACAATCGGCCAACCCGTTTTATCGCGATCCCCACCGCCGCCAGGCTTTGCGCCATCGGTAAATTTGCAGAATATTTCAGCTGTCATTTCACTGACACGTTATCGTCATCCGGGCTGGTTAGTGTGCGGCTAAAACACCCGGAGATAAGCCTGTGTTTACTGTTGAAAGTGTTTTAGACGACCTCAGCCCTGGCCATCAGACGCCATCGTGGCAGAAAAGCCTGCTGCGCCGCCTGCTGCGTGAAAAAGAGTTCCAGCAGTTCAATCAGCGAAATCGCCACCTGAAAGGGCTGGACATGGTGGAGCAGGTGCTGGAATACCTCGACGTCAGCTGCGAGCTGAGCGAGCGCGACCTGGAGCAAATCCCCAGCCATGGACCGGTGGTGATCGTCGCCAATCATCCGCTCGGTACCCTGGATGGACTGGCGCTGCTGCACGCGGTGTCGCAGGTGCGGCGCGATGTGAAAATCGTCACTAATCGTCTGCTGAACTGTCTCGAATCCCTCAGCAGCCTGATGGTGCTGGTGGACAACATGGGAAACCGCACCAGCCGCCAGCAGGTCGAACAGATGCAGGAGCAGCTGGAAAGCCAGGGCGTACTGATCTTCTTCCCGGCGGGTGAAGTGTCGCGCTTCGGCAGCAAGGGGGTAAAAGACAGCAAGTGGAGCCACGGCTTTCTGCGCATCGCCGCCCGCTACCGCGCGCCGATCGTGCCGATCCACGTCAGCGGCCGCAACAGCGCGCTTTTCTACCTCACGTCAAAAATTTACCAGCCGCTGTCGATGCTGCTGCTGGTGCGCGAGATGTTTGCCAATCGCGGCGCGCGGTTAAAGCTGAAGGTGGGCAAGCGTATCCCGTTCGCCAGCTGGCACGATGGCCGTACCCCGGCAAAAGAGCTGGCTGCGCGCTTCCGGCGTCATCTCTACCGTATTGCGCAGGGCAAGTCTGCACTGTTCCAGACCGAAGCGGCGATAGCGCGCGCGGAAGATCGTGCGGTACTGAAACGCGCGCTGGCCGGATGTGAAGTGCTCGGGCAGCTGCCGGACGGCAAGATGATTTACCTTTATCGCCGCAACGGCGAAGACTATGTGCCGATCCTGCGCGAGCTGGGGCGGCTGCGGGAAATTGCCTTTCGCGCGGTGGGCGAGGGCAGCGGCACGCGGCGCGACCTCGACGATTACGATGACGATTATTATCACCTGATCCTGTGGGATGCAGAGGCGCTGGATATCGTCGGCGCCTATCGCTTTATCCCGACGGCCGAACAGTTCGCGCGCAAAGGCTTTGAGGGTATCTACAGCCACAGCCTGTTTCAGTATGACCACCAGATGAACCCCGTTCTGATGCAGGGGATCGAGCTGGGGCGCAGCTTTATCCAGCCGGCCTACTGGGGCAAACGCGGCCTCGACTATCTGTGGATGGGGATTGGTGCTTACCTGGCAAAATATCCGCAGTACCGTTATCTGTTTGGCCCGGTGTCGATCTCCGGCGGCCTGCCGCTGGCGGCGCGCGACCTGCTGGTGGCGTTCTATCGCCTCTACTTCGCGCCTGCGCTGCCGCTGGCTACCTCACGCCGCCCGTACCCGGCATCATTGCCGGATGTGCTGGCGCAGTTCAGCGGTGATGATTATTTTGAGGATCTCAAACGCCTGAAGCGCCTGCTGAGCAATCTCGGCACCGGTATTCCGCCGCTGTATAAGCAGTACTCCGAGCTGTGTGAAACCGGCGGGGTGCAGTTTATTGATTTCGGCAGCGACCCGGACTTCAATCACTGTATCGACGGGCTGGTGCTGGTGGATCTCACCCGCTTAAAAGAGAGCCGCTTCCAGCGTTATATCGCGGTACATCAGGGGCGGACGGCGGAAAGTCTGGCGGAGTGACGGTAAAGCGCAGGCATAAAAAAAGAACCCGTCCACTGGAGGGTTCTTTTTCTGTTCCTGCATGCAGTTGGTGGCTGCGTTGGGGAACGTGCTGCATATACCTACTAACCGCATTCACGGTAAGCCAATTTAGCATTTTCGTCAATCTGCACGGGTTGAATTTTGAGCTGTGTGAATACTATACTCCCCGCTGTTAGCAGGGATGCTGTGGTGATACCTGTGGGTGGTAACGAAATTGAGTTTTTCCCGGCCGGTAACAGGTGGTGCTGTCCGGTTTGCCCCCACTTGCAGAGTGTTGCATATACCTACTAACCCAGGTACAAACCCTGAAGGGAAGCCCAAGGGCATTCATGGCGCTGTGCGCACTCCCAACAAAGGGAGTAAGTGATGGAAATAGCCTTACTGGTGCTTGAACTCGTTCACACCGTACTGCAAATCATCGTTGCTGTGATGCAACTGACCGGGCAGCTGTAACACCCGGAACTTAAATCAAGGACAGGGTTACCACCCTGTCCTTTTTTTATCCGCACTCTGCACAATTCTGTGACGGCCCTCTGAAAAATAACTTCTTATCTTGATGAATAACATCACTTTTATCTGACCGTTACTCATCGGTTAACGGTCAGGCTTTGCGCGTAATTGTTGCAGAGCACCTGCGGGCGCAGACTCGTAGCCAGACTGAAGCACCCCGTAATGGATGCGCTCACAGGAGGTTACAGCATGATATCCACCCCCGCTCCCCGCGTCTGGGATACGCGCCGCCGTGAAAAACAGCGCCGTATCGCCAGCCTCGGGCTGAATCACAAAGTCCTGCCCACCGGCGATCTTATCCCGATGCTGGAAAAACTTATCGCGCCCGGCGATCGCGTGGTGATGGAGGGTAATAACCAGAAGCAGGCGGATTTTCTCTCCCGTTCACTGGCCGGGGTTAATCCACAGAAAATCCACGACCTGCATATGATTATGCCAAGCGTCGGCCGCAGCGAACATCTTGATATCTTTGAAAAAGGTATTGCCCGCAAGCTCGACTTCTCATTCTCCGGCACGCAAAGCCTGCGCATCTCGCAGCTGCTGGAAGATGGCCTGCTAGAGATCGGCGCGATTCACACCTACATCGAACTCTACTCGCGGCTGTACGTCGATCTCGCGCCTAACGTGGCGCTGATCGCCGGATTCAAAGCCGACCGTAAGGGCAATTTGTATACCGGGCCGAGCACCGAAGACACTCCGGCGCTGGTCGAGGCCGCCGCCTTCCATGACGGCATCGTGATTGCCCAGGTCAACGAACTGGTGGATGACGAATGCGACCTGCCGCGTGTCGATATTCCGGGGTCGTGGATCGACTTCGTGGTGGTGGCCGACAGGCCATTCTTTATTGAACCGCTGTTTACCCGCGATCCGCGCCTGATTAAGCAGGAACACGTGCTGATGGCGATGCTGGCGATCAAAGGTATCTATGCCGAGCATCAGGTGCAGTCGCTCAATCACGGTATCGGCTTTAACACCGCCGCCATTGAGCTGCTGCTGCCAACCTACGGCGCGCAGCTGGGGCTGAAGGGCAAGATCTGCCGTCACTGGACGCTCAACCCACACCCGACGCTGATCCCGGCGATCGAGAGTGGCTGGGTGGAAAGCGTGCACTGCTTCGGCGGCGAGCTGGGGATGGAAAACTACGTCGCCGCGCGCCCGGATGTGTTCTTCACCGGCGCCGATGGCTCGATGCGTTCTAACCGGGCCTTCTGCCAGATGGCCGGCCAGTATGCGGCGGATATGTTTATTGGCTCCACGTTGCAGATTGACGGGCTGGCGAACTCCTCGACGGTGACTAAAGGGCGCCTCTCCGGCTTTGGCGGCGCGCCCAATATGGGCCACGATCCGCACGGCCGCCGTCACGCCACGGCTGCCTGGCTGGCGATGATCAATGAACCCGACCCGCTGGCGCGCGGCCGCAAGCTGGTGGTGCAGATGGTGGAAACCTTCCAGGCGGGAGCAAAACCGACCTTTGTCGAGAAGCTGGAAGCGGTGGATGTGGCGAAAGCCTCCGGCATGCCGCTGGCTCCGGTAATGATTTACGGCGATGACGTCACCCACGTGCTGACCGAAGAGGGCATTGCCTACCTCTATCGCGCCAAAACGCTGGAGGAGCGGCGGGCGATGGTGGCCGCGGTCGCGGGCATCACCGATATCGGCCTCGGCGCCGACGCGAAGCGCGTCGCGCAGCTCAGGCGCGAGGGCAAAGTGGCCTTCCCGGAAGATCTGGGCATTCGTCGCACCGATGCCAGCCGTTCGCTGCTGGCGGCGGGCAGCGTCGCCGATCTGGTTGAATGGTCGGGCGGTCTTTATCAGCCACCGGCAAAATTCAGGAGCTGGTAATGAGCCTGCAGCGGCAGCTCGCCGCCACCCCGGCTGAACGTCATGCGCAGCGGCTGGCCGACCTTGCGACCGCCTGCCTGCTGGATGAAGCCCGGCTGACGCCCAAACCCGGCCTGGTGGATCAGCGCGGTAGCGGCGCACATCGTGACCTGACCCTGGCGCTGATGGAGCGCTCCGCCTTTAGCCTCAGCCCGACGTTTTATGCGCTGGCGCTGCATAGCTGGCAGCGCCCGGCGGATATTGCCCTGCGTCAGCGCGTCGGGCAGCTGGGGCGCGCAGGGGAAGCGCAGATGATGCAGGAGACGGGCGGGGTGAATACCCATCGCGGGGCAATCTGGGCGCTGGGGCTGCTGGTCAGCGCGGCGGCGATGTGCGGCGGCATGGGGGATGCTCAGCAGATCGTCACCTGCGCCTCTGCGCTGGCGCTGCTGCCGGATGATGCCGCACCGAAGCAGTTCAGCAAAGGGCAGCGTGCCAGCGCCCGCTATCAGGTACCGGGCGCGCGGGAAGAGGCACAGCGCGGATTCCCGCACGTGATTCATCTTGCGCTGCCGCAGCTGTGGCACAGCCGCCAGCAGGGGGCTGATGAGGGCGCAGCGCAGCTGGATGCCCTGATGGCGATCATGACCTCCCTGAGCGACACCTGCGTGCTGTCGCGCGCCGGGATGCCCGGCCTGATGACGATGCAGCAGGGCGCCCGTGCGGTGCTGGCAGCGGGGGGAAGCCATCAACCCGCCGGACGGCAGGCGCTGGCGCAGCTGGATGCCAGGATGCTGGCGCTGAATGCCTCGCCCGGAGGTGCGGCCGACCTGCTGTCCGCCGCACTGTTTCTGGACCGTATTAATAGCGAGGGTCGGGCATGCCCGACCCCTACGAATACCCCGTAGGGGCCAGGCATGCCTGGCCCGGCGTTGTGGGTGCCGCCCGCAAAGGGAAAACACATTTTCAGAGGTTCTTATGCAACAGATTACGTTTTCATTTCCGGCCACCCGCCAGCTCAGCGGTAGAGCGCTCGCGGGGGTGGTCGGCTCCGGCGACATGGAGGTGCTGTACGTCGCCAGCGATAGCGATCTCCTCCAGGTCGATGTCACCACCTCGGTGGATAACAGCGCTGCGCGCTGGCAGGCGCTATTTAATCGCCTGAGCAGCCTGGGCGCACTGCCTGGCGGGCAGATGACCATCCACGATTTTGGCGCGACTCCCGGCGTGGCGCGCATCCGCATTGAACAGGTATTTGAGGAGGTCGCCGATGCGTAACGACCGCAGTTTTATCGAGCTTAACGCCCGCCAGCGCGCACGACTGCTGCTGGATGAAGGCAGCTACCGCGAACTGCTCGACCCGTTTGACGGCGTCATGTCGCCGTGGCTTGCTGCGCAGGGCATTGTGCCGCAGGCGGATGACGGCATGGTCGTGGCGAAGGGCACCATTGATGGCCAGCCTGCGGTCGCCATCGCCATTGAAGGGGCTTTCCAGGGCGGCAGCATGGGGGAAGTGTCCGGGGCCAAAATGGCGGCCGCGCTTGAACTGGCCGCAGAAGATAACCGTAACGGCACGCCAACCCGTGCCGTACTGTGCTTTGAAACCGGCGGCGTGCGCCTGCAGGAAGCCAACCTCGGGCTGGCGGCGATCGCTGATATCCATGCGGCAATCGTCGACCTGCGCCGTTACACCCCGGTTATCGGCATCATCGCCGGGACCGTTGGCTGCTTTGGCGGCATGTCGATCGCCGCCGGGCTGTGCAGCGCCCTGATCGCCACCCGCGAAGCCCGCCTCGGGTTAAATGGCCCGCAGGTGATTGAGCAGGAGGCGGGGATCGACGAGTACGATTCACGCGATCGGCCGTTTATCTGGAGCATGACCGGCGGCGAAGTGCGCGCGCGCAGCGGGCTGGTCGATACGCTGGTGGCGGATGGCCAGCAGGCAGTGAAAAACGCCATGCGCGCAGCGCTGGCAAAAGGTATTCCGGCGCAGCATCGTTCGCAGCGCTGGCAGGATTATCTGCCGCGCCTGACGCAGTTTGACAGCCGTCAGCAGGCGGATGCGCAGCAGATTACACAGCTCTTTAGCAGGGAGGATTGAGGATGAAAACAGCAGTAACACGCGGCGAAACCTGGCTGCAACAGCTCAGCGCCGGTGCCCGCCGGTTGCCCGGACTCTGCCCATCGGTACATGCTGCGGATGGCGAGCTGAACGGCGAAGCCGCACGCTTTATCGCGGTGGTGCCGGATGCCGCTAACCACTATCCGCGTGCTGCGGGCGGTGAGGTCGGGCTGCTGGAGGGCTGGACGCTGGCGAAAGTGGTCAGTGAAGCGGTGCAGCAGGATGCAGGTAAGGCAGGCAAGCGGCTGATTATCGCCGTGATTGATGTGCCAAGCCAGGCCTACGGCCGCCGGGAAGAGGCCTTCGGCATTCATCAGGCGCTGGCCGCCGCTGCCGGAGCCTACGCCGACGCGCGTCTCGCCGGGCATATCGTCATCGGACTGATCGTCGGCAAGGCGATGTCCGGCGCCTTCCTCGCGCACGGCTATCAGGCCAACCGGCTGATTGCCTTTAACGACCCGGGCGTACAGATCCACGCGATGGGTAAAGAGGCTGCGGCGCGTATCACCCTGCGCAGCGTTGAGGCGCTGGAAAAACTGGCTCAGACCATTCCACCGATGGCCTACGACATCAAAAATTACCACTCGCTGGGGCTGCTGGAAGCGCTGCTGGATATCCGCCAGCCGGACGCGCCCGATGAGGCTGACGTCAGGCAGGTGCAGCAGGCGCTGAACGATGCCGTGACGGCAGCTCGGCGCGATCCCGGTCTGCAGTGTCGTTTGCAGGCGGAGCATCGCCGCAGCTCGAAAGCGGTGCGTGAGAGAATGCGCGCAGCCTGGTAAATGGCCACCTGACGGCACTAAGTAACATAACTACCTGCAGGGCGGAAGCGGCAGGCAAATAGCCCTCATTCCCGCCTGAAAACAATAATAATTGTCGCGCCTGCGCGCGGCGTTTACTAACAGGTGATGCTATGACTTACGTTATTATCCATGCTCTTGCCCCTATTTTTGTCATCATGTTACTCGGTTTTTATGCGGGTAAAGCCGGAATGGTTGATAATAAAAACGTGGTGACGCTGAATATCTTTGTGATGGATTTTGCCCTGCCCGCTGCGCTATTTGGTGCGACCGTCCAGACGCCGTGGCAGGGTATTATTGAGCAGTCCCCGCTGATTGTGGTGCTGGCATTAACCATGTGGGTGACCTATGCCGCGATCTACTTTATCACTACCCGATACTTTCATAGGTCACCGCAGGATGCGGCAGTGCTGACGCTCACCGTGGCACTGCCTAACTATGCCGCGCTGGGGCTGCCGATCCTCGGCAGCGTGCTGGGGCCAGGGCCAGCAACGTCACTGTCGGTGGCGGCATCGATAGCCTGCGGCTCCGTACTGATGACGCCCTTCTGCCTGCTGATCCTCGAGCGTGAAAAAGCGCGTGCAGCGGGCCATAGCCAGCACAGCGCCATAGGAATGCTGCCGCTGCTGATGTGGCGTTCAGTGACCAAACCGATAGTCTGGGGGCCGCTGCTTGGGGTTGTCTTGTCCGGGATGCAGGTGACAATGCCGGATCTGGTGCTGGCGGCGATCAAACCCCTCGGGCTGTCCGCAACGGCGGCTGCGCTGTTTTTGACCGGTGTTATTCTTTCTGCGCGCAAGCTGAAGCTCAGCCGGATCGTGGTGATCTCCAGCATCACCACCATGCTGATCGAGCCGTATATCGCATGGGGACTGGTGCTGTTGTTTGGCCTGCATGGGCGTGTGGCGGTGACCGGCATTCTGATGATTGCGCTATCGGCGGGTTTCTTCGGCGTGGTGTTTGGCAACCGTTTTGGCGTCTATTCGCCGGATGCGGAAGCCACGCTGCTGATCAGTTCACTATTATGTATCATTACCTTACCGCTATTTATTACGCTGACTGCAGGACTCTGATATGACGTATGCGCCCCACGATCTGATCTGGATCCGCCACTCGCAGGCTTTGACGGGCGATCTGCCCGCCTGGGTCAGCAGTCAGTGGCGCAGCGCGCTGCCGCTGGTGGTGCGCCGCGACAGCGATCGGAGCGGGCGTGTCCCGGTTGGCGTGCGCGGGCTGCGGCGCGATGAGCGTGCGGCAGGGTGGGTGGCTGCCGCTGACATCGTGCGGGTACAAAACCCGGAAGCGTTCAGCAGCGTGGAGCGGCTGCTGGCCTCGCCGTTTGTCTCGCAGCAGCCGGTGCAGGCGGCGATCCAGCTGGCGCAGCAGCGCTGGTGGTGGCCCTGGGGCATTACCGGCAGCGTCGGCTACGCGCTGGCGACCGAAGTGCCGGTGCTATCAGCGACCAGCGATCTCGACCTGCTGATACGCTGCCCGGATCCGGTCGCAGAGACGGAGCTGCGGCGCTGGCAGGCGTTTGTCAGCCAGCTGCCGTGCCGGGTAGATACCCAGGTCGAAACGCCGTACGGTGCCTTTGCCCTCAATGAATGGCTGCGCGATGCTCAGGCCCTGCTGAAAACCAACCTTGGCCCGCGCCTCACCGCTCAGCCGTGGAGTGCCCCATGATGAAAGTGCTGTTCACCTTTCCCGGCCAGGGACCGCAGCGCCCCGGCATGCTGCAACAGCTGCCGCAGGGGGATGCCCTGCTGGATCGCGCCAGTGAAATATTGCATGAGGATGTGCGGGCGCTTGGCGGCGCACGGGCGCTGCAGCACACGCGGGCGGTGCAGCTCTGCCTGCTGATTACCGCCGTGGCGCACGCGCAGGAGCTGCAGCGCCAGGGGGTTGAAGCGGATATCACCTGCGGCCTGTCGATCGGTGCGTTTCCGGCGGCGGTGGTGGCCGGGGCGCTGACGTTTGACGATGCGCTGCGGCTGGTGGCGCTGCGCGGCGCGCTGATGGAGCAGGCTTATCCGCAGGGCTACGGTCTGACGGCCATTGTCGGGCTGGAGCAGCAGCAGCTGGAACCGCTGCTGGTGACGGGCTGTTATCTGGCGAATATCAACGCCCCGCAGCAGCTGGTGATTGCCGGCAGCGACGCGCTGATGGCGCAGGTGGCAGAAAAAGCGCTGGCCGCCGGAGCGCAAAAAGTGCATCGGCTGGCGGTGAACGTGCCTTCGCACTGCGCGCTAATGGCCGCTCCGGCGGCAGAGCTGGCGGCCGCCTTCAGCAGGTTAACCCTCCAGCGCCCGCGCTGTGCGTACCTCAGCGGCAGCAGCGCCCGAGTGCTGTGGCAGCCGCAGCAGATCGCCGACGATCTGGCGCAGAATATGGCGCGTACCGTGCGCTGGTATGAAGCCATGGTGGCGGCGAATGAGCGGGAGGTCGGGCTGGCGATTGAGATGCCGCCCGGCGCGGTGCTGACGGGGCTGACGCGCGGGCCGTTATCGCGTGGGGAGGCGATGGCGCTGGAGCAGAGCGGGCTGCTGCTGGCCCGCCGCCTGGTGGCGCGAATTAAGCCATAGCCTGCTGACGCTGGCGGCTGTACATGCGGCCTTCTGCCACCAGCGCCAGCAGGTTGGGGTCATGCTCGCGGTTGCGCTCGAAGACAATCGCGATGTTCTGACGCATCTGGTATGGCTCCGCCAGCGGCAGCAGCTGCACCGAGTTTTCATACACTTTTTTCATCCTTCCCGGCAGCAGGGTATAGCCGACGCCCGCCTGCACCAGGCTCAGCATGGAAAAAATATCGTTTACCCTGGTGACAATATCCGGCTCGTATCCGGCAATGTTAAACGCCTCCTGAAAGCCCTGCCAGGTGGCAAACCCTTCCGCCAGCGAGACAAATTTCTGCTGACGAAAATCGCGCAGATCGGCGGGGAAGCTGGTGTCCAATCCGGAAGCGGCCGGAGCCGCCAGAAAGATATCGTCATCGAACAGCGGCAGCATTTCAAAGCGGCTGTGGTCTATCTCGCCAGGCGTCACCGCAATCAGAATGGCATCAAGGTAGCCATCCTCCAGCTTTGCGGTGAGCAGCTGATTCGACCCCATCGTCAGCTGCATTTCGAGGTCCGGGCGGCGCAGCTTCATCCCCATAATCAGCTTCGGAATGGTTTCCAGCGTCAGCGAGTAGAGCGTGCCCAGGCGAATATGCCCCTGGCCGATACCCGCCGCTTTACGCGTCTCCTCCACCCCGCGCGACAGGGTATCCAGCGTCTCCTGACTGTATTCCCACAGGGTTTGCGCCGCGGGCAGCGGCACCAGGTTACGTCCCTGATGGATAAACAGCGGGCAGCGCACGCTCTCTTCCAGGCTGTGCAGGGCGCGGTGGACGCTAACGCTGCTGATCCCCAGCGCTTCTGCGGTGCGTGCCAGGTTGCCACGGCTCATAAAGGCGATGAAGATCTCCAGCTTACGAAAAGTGATATCCGAATCGATTTTCATAGTTGCCCGCGTTGAAGGTAAAAAGAAGTCAGAGTGAGCCGGCTATTTTAGGGCCAGCGAAAGGGGTTTTCTTGACGCATCGTAGCGCAGTGCGTGTAAGCAGCCATGACAACAGCAGCATAATGTTGATAAACAGACTTGATGTTTAAGCGCCGTTTTGTGCTAAAAAATCGCTGCTGCGATATTTAACATCAATATAATCTAAACAACAATTAGATAACGTTAATCTTATTGATGTTTTGGCAGGGGGTTAATTAAATTTTTCAATGGATTTCTATTTACAATTCATGTGCTAATCCCCTTCGGCTGTTGCTGGCGAGTTCCGAAGTATCGCTTAGGCTAATCATTGAGTGGTTTATTCCGCTTCTGATTGTGGTCTGATTTGAGCTGATAAAAGGAACAGCGTTATGAAGCCTATTACACGTCGTGGTTTTATGGCCTTTGCCGCCGGCGGCACCGTGGCCCTGGCTGCAGGCAGCGTCCACGCCCATGACAACAAGATTACCGCCCAGCCGTGGAACGGAAAAATGGGCGGCACCGATCCTGGCCCGCACGATCCCATCCGCGAAGCAGAGAACCCGGATATCGTGAACCCCCCTGCGACCGATAGCGGGACCCTGCCCAATCTGCGTTTCTCCTTCAGCGACGCCCACGTGCGTAAAGGCAGCGGCGGCTGGACGCGCCAGGTCACCCAGCGCGAGCTGGGGATCTCCACCACTATTGCCGGGGTGGACATGCGCCTCAACGCGGGCGGCATCCGCGAGCTGCACTGGCACAAAGAGGGGGAGTGGGCCTATATGACTTACGGCAGGGCGCGCATCACCGCGCTGGATACCGACGGCGGCTGGTTTGTTGATGACGTTGGCGTGGGTGACCTGTGGTACTTCCCGCCCGGCATGCCGCACTCAATTCAGGGGCTGGGGCCGGACGGCTGCGAGTTCCTGCTGGCCTTCGACGACGGTAATTTCGATGAGGACAGCACTTTCCTGCTCAGCGACTGGTTTAAGCATATTCCGCCGGAGGTGCTGGCGAAAAACTTCGGCGTGCCCGCCAGCACCTTCGACCAGCTGCCGTCGCCGTCCGATGAGTATATTTTTGCCGGCGAGGTTCCCGGCGCGCTGAGTGCGGATGCGATAAGTGGGGCAAAGCGCTCCACGCTGCAGTTCAGCCACCGCATGATGGCGCAGAAACCGATAACCCTGAAGGGCGGCACGGTGCGCATTACCGACTCCTCCACCTTTAAAATTTCCAAAACCATTGCCGCCGCGCTGGTCGAGCTGGAACCTGGCGCGATGCGCGAGCTGCACTGGCACCCGAACAACGACGAGTGGCAGTACTATCTTGAAGGGCAGGGGCGCATGGGGGTGTTTGCCTCGTCCGGCCAGGCGCGCACCTTCGATTTCCGTGCCGGCGACGTCGGCTATGTGCCGTTTGCGATGGGGCACTATATTGAGAATACCGGTGACAAGCCGCTGCGTTTCTTAGAGCTGTTCAAAAGCGATTACTATGCGGATCTGTCGCTCAATCAGTGGCTGGCGCTGACTCCGGCAGGGCTGGTGAAGCAGCACCTGCATCTCGACGACGCCTTTATGGCTGCGCTGAATAAAAGCAAAACCCCGATCGTCGACTAACCCCTGTCACTCCAGGCGGGGCACGCCCCGCCCATCCCATCACTTCTGTTGCCGCGCACGGCTATTACGCGCCGGGAGCGGAGTAATCTGTATCGGAATATGAATTGTAATAAAAGTGTCACCGGGAGGGGCTAGCCTGGCTAGCGGCAAGGTTTCTACTTAAAAAATAAGGATGGTTTATGCGCTTTCGTTTGACCTTACTGACCGCCGCACTGCTGGTCAGCCCGCTTTCCGAGGCTAAAACAACTGCCACCCTCCCTGACGTTGCCGCTATCGCTGACAGCGTGACCAACGCTAACGGCAGTGCGGATTATCTGGCGCTGCAGAATCACGTGCAGAGCGCGCTGGTAGAGGCCATCAAAGGCCAGCACGAGCAGATTGAGCGCGGCCAGCTTGAAGAGGCGAAGCAGGGTAAAGCACTGGCCGATAAAGCGTGGCTGAAAGCCAGCGGCTACGATTTTGCCAAAAAGGCCAATCAGCAGGCGGGCATTGCGCTGCTCAGCGGCTTCAGCTCGCTGCCGGAAGGCACGCTGAAGCAGAGCCTGGAGACGGTAGAGAGCATCAACCTGAATGCCACCGCCACGCTGCGCCAGCAGGCGCTGATCGATGCAGAAGGGCAGAACTATCTCTATTTTCTCGCCGATGCGCTGGGGCCGCGCCTCGGTCAGGCCTTTGTCAACGCCTATAACAAAGGCGAGCTGGGCAAAGCTGCCGCGCTGATTAAAGCCAGCGAAGTCAGCACCGGCGAGGCAAAAAAGCACTTCGACTATAAGCGCCCGTTCCTGATCCCGGGCAACACCATTCACCTGGTACCGGACAGCGCGGTGGTGAAAGACAATCAGCCCTACACCGCCGACGGTGGCTCGTTCCCCAGCGGCCATACCAACACCGGCTATACCGATGCGCTGCTGATGGCGCAGATGGTGCCGGAGCGCTTTGTGCCGCTGATCGACCGCGGCGCGCGCTACGGCTATTCGCGCATCGTACTCGGCGTGCATTATCCGCTGGATGTGATGGGGTCACGCATGGTGGCGCAGCGCAACGTGGCGCACTACCTGAACGATGCGGCGTATCGTAAATTGTTTGATGAAGCGAAGCAGCAGCTGCGCGGCGCGCTGGAGAAAGAGTGCGGCATGTCGCTGAAGGCCTGCGCGCAGGTGCCGCTGAAGGCGGATCCGTATGCGGCGCAGCCGATGCAGACCTTCTACCGCTTCACGATGAGTTACAACCTGCCGGCGCAGCCGATGAAAGCCGCGCCAGTGGTGGTGCCGCAGGGAGCGGAAGTGCTGCTGGAAGCAGCGCTGCCCAATCTGAGCGCCGCCCAGCGCCGCCAGCTGCTGGTCCGCACTGCGCTGGCGAACGGCTATCCGCTTTCCGGCAACGCTGAGCAGAGCTTCTGGCAGCGGGTGAATCTGCACGATGCGGTGAGCGCGGGCAGGCGTTAATCCCGGGGTAAATACATGGGGCGGGCATGCCCGCCCCCTACGCCATTCAATCGTACTGGCCAGGCATGCCTGGCCCGTAGTAAATCCATCACGGCATTGCCGGGTACACGCCCGGTCCAATCGGCAGGTCCAGCGCATACCACGCCAGCAGCAGCGCAATCCACACGGCGAAAAACACCAGCGGGTACGGCACGATCAGCGTGTAGTAAGTGCCGAGCTGCGCATCTTTGCGGTAACGCTGTAAGAAGCCGAGAAACAGCGGGAGGAAAGGGGACATTGGCGACAGCGGCAGCACGGCGGAGTCGGCGATGCGGAAAATCATCTGTGCGAAGGCCGGGTGGAAGCCAAGCAGCATAAACATCGGTACGAAAATCGGCGCGAGAATCGACCAGATAGCCGAACCGCTGGCGATAAACATGCAGAGAAATGCCGACAGGAACATCAGGCCGATAAACGCCGGGGCGCCGCTCATTGCCAGCTGTTCCAGCAGGTCGGTCAGCCCCACCGCCATAAATGTTCCCATGTTGCTCCAGTTAAACATGGCGACGAACTGGGCCAGCGGAAACACCATCACGATAAATCCGGCCATACTCTTCATCGGCTCAATCAGCAGAGCGGGCACGTCGTCCGGGCGTTTGATCTGCTTCGTCGCCACGCCGTAGGTAATCGCCACCACAAAGAAGAACAGAATGATCAGCGGTACGATGCCTTTGATAAAAGGCGAGGGAATGATCGAACCGCTGGACGGGTCGCGCAGCATCGAGCCTTCCGGCACCACCATCAGCGCGACCAGGGCGATAAACAGCGCGGCGGCGATGGCGCTCATCAGCAGCCCACGGTTCTGCAGCGGCGTCAGGCTGGCGAGCTTCTCCTCGCTGCTGCCCTGCCACGCGGGCAGGCGCGGCTCGACGAATTTATCGGTCAGCAGGCCGCCGGCAATCGTCAGCACCACCACCGAACTCGCCATAAAGAACCAGTTGTCCACTACGCTGACGTGCACCGTATCGCTGACGGCTTTTGCCGCCTCGCTGCTGATGCCGGAGAGCAGTACGTCGGTGGTGACAATCAGCAGGTTAGCGGTAAAGCCGGAAGCCACTCCGGCAATCGCCGCCAGCAGCCCGGCAACCGGATGGCGGCCGACGGCGATAAACATCAGCGCGCCGAGCGGCGGCATCACCACCAGCGCGGCGTCGGACGAGATATGGCTGAAGAAGGCAATAAACAGCACCATATAGCTGGCGTAGCGGGCGCTGACAAATGAGGCCATCTTATTCATCAGCGCCTGCAGCAGCCCGGTGCGCTCGGCTAATCCGGCCCCGATCATCAGGGCGAGGATCGAGCCAAGCGGGGCAAAGCCGCTGAAGTTCTTGATGATATTCGGCAGGATCCACTGAATGCCCGCCACGCTCAGCAGGTTCTTCACCTCGACCATTTTGCCGCTGGCCGGATTTTTCACCGCCACGCCAAACCAGGAGAGCAGTGCGGTCGACACCATCAGCACCGCGATCAGGTAAACAAATAACAGAAACGGATTGGGCACTTTGTTGCCGATGCGCTCAATCCAGTAAAAGATTTTTCCCGGGCTTTTGTTGGCCGCTGTGGTTTCGCTCATTGATCATCCTTATGCCTTGTCGTCGTTACGGTGTTGTTTGCGTTTTATCGTTTTTTTTACGGGGCCGGGATCGAGCCAGGCCTCCGGGTGGTGCTTGATGCGTTATGCCAGCGGCGTCGGTTTTACCCCGGCCGGAATAGGGCAGTGATAGGGCCGTTTTGCCCGCTGCTGGCGAAACTCCTGCTGCGCCTCTGTCAGCAGCCGCGCATCGCTGAACAGGGCCAGCGCGGTCGCCGCCAGGGTCTTCCCTGCAAGACACATGCCTTTATGGGCAATGGCAGTGCGCCCCTGGGCAACCAGCTGCCAGCTGTGCAGCGCGGTGCCGAAGGCAAAGCAGGGGGTGAAACACTGCGCGGTCGGGGCTACCCAGCTGACGTCGCCGACGTCGGTGGAGCCGTACAGCACCTCCTCACTGGCGCAGTAGGGCGCTACGCTGTCCATCAGCACCCGGTCACCCAGCTCCTCAACCCATTTACGGCCGGCCTCACCCCCGGTACGCGCGGCGTTAAGGCCCGCATTGCGCAGATCGTCCGCGCTCAGCGTCTGGCGGATCTCGCTGGCAAACTGGCGCTCTGCGCGGCTGTATTCGGGCAGGCCGAAGTGGCTGAGCTGGCGATACATCAGCCGTTCCAGCGCCCGGTTAGGCTGATAGTTGGAGCAGGCTTTTTCAAAGCGCAGCGTCATTTCCGTGCCGGTCATCAGCGCTGCACCGCGCGCAATATCGGTCACCCGCTGGTAGATATCCTGCAGCTGATCGAGCTGCGGTGCGCGCACCAGGTAGAGCACTTCCGCCTCCGCCTGCACCACATTGGGGGAACTGCCCCCGCTATTGGTCACCGCATAGTGCAGCCGCGCTTCAGGAATGATGTGTTCGCGCAGGAAGTTAGCGCCGGTATTCATTAACGTGACGGCGTCCAGCGCGCTGCGCCCGAGGTGCGGGGCATTGGCGGCGTGGGAGGCGACGCCGCTGAAGTGGAAAGCCGCCTGGATATTGGCGAGGGTGGCGGTATTAAACATGCCGCTGAACCCTTCCGGATGCCAGGTGAGCGCGGCGTCGACGTCGTCAAACAGCCCCTCGCGCACCATAAAGGTTTTACCGGAGCCGCCCTCTTCGCCGGGGCAGCCGTAAAAGCGGATGGTGCCCTGAGTGTCGTGCTGTTGCAGCCAGGCTTTGACCGCGCAGGCGGCGGCCAGCGCGGCGGTGCCGAGCAGGTTATGGCCGCAGCCGTGCCCGTTGCCGTCGGCCACCAGCGGCGTGCGCGTGCTGCTTCCCGCCTGCTGGCTCAGCCCGGCCAGCGCGTCATATTCTCCCAGCAGGGCAATCACCGGCTGGCCGCTGCCATAGCTGGCGATAAACGCCGTTTCGATACCGCCCGCCGCCTGCTCAAGGCGAAAACCCTGCTGTTCCAGCGCGCCGGACAGCAGCCCGGCGGCGAAGGTTTCCGTAAAGCGCGTTTCCGGCTGGTCCCAGATGGCGTCACTTAAGGCGGTAAAGCGCGCCTGATGCTGGTCGATGTAGCGGGCGACAAAGTCATTGATCTCAGGGTTCATGCGGCCTCCGGCTCAAACTGTTCAATATTGAGGGCAATTGCCGCGAGGGTCTTCACCGCCACGGCCATCACCTGCTCGTTGAAGTCGAATTTTTCGTTGTGATGCCCGGCGCTCAGCTCGGTGCCGAAAATAATGTAGGAGGCCTGGCCGCCGCGCTGTTTTACCCGCTCCATCATGTAGGTGGCATCTTCCGAACCGGCGGCCGCGCCGCGCGTGTCGACCAGCGAGGTCAGCTCGGGAATATGCCGCGCCTGGCGGCGGATATAGCGTACCCACGGCGCGGTCGGCTGGCTGCTGCGCGCCGCACCCATCAGCGTCACCTGATGTTCCACACCGTACATCGCGGCGGCACCGGCCAGGGTTTGCAGGGCGCGCTGATAGATAAAGTCGTTGATTTCGTTGGTGGCACCGCGGGTTTCCACCTTCATCATCGCCCGGTCCGCCACGACGTTGCGCCCGGTGCCCGCCTGTAACACGCCAACGTTGACGCGGGCGCTGCCGCCGCTGTGCTGAGTCAGGGTATGCAGCGCCAGCGCGGCCTGCGCGGCGGCCAGCAGGGCGTTGCTGCCCTCTTCCGGGCGCGCTCCGGCATGGGCGGCATTGCCGCGAAAGCTGACGTCGAGCTTAGTGGTGGCCATAAAGTTATCGCTGCCGCACACCAGCTCCCCGACGGGCACCCCGGTGCCGATGTGAATAGCGGTAAAGAAGTCGACATCGTCGACCACCCCTGCTGCAACCATCGATTTCGCCCCGCGCGTGCCCTCTTCGGCAGGCTGGAAAATCAGCTTGATGGTGCCGCACAGCTCCCCGGCGAACTGTTTCAGCACCGCCGCGAGCCCGAGTCCGATGGTGGTATGGCCGTCGTGGCCGCAGGCGTGCATCATGCCTGGATTAATAGAGCCGAAGCCCTCGGCGTGCGGGCGGTGCTCCGCGCTCTGGTTCTCAACCACATCGAGCGCATCCATATCGACGCGAAATGCTATCACCGGACCGGGACGGCCGGTTGCCAGCGTGGCGACAATCGCGCAGAAGCCGCCGGAGAAGTACGGCAGCCACTCGGGCAGCGCCCCCTGCCGAAGCGCACGCTGTTCGTGTTGGGCCAGCACTTCCGGGGAGGGCAACCCCATGCGCGCTTCGGCGTCGACCACCTCTTTACCGAGCTGCAGCGCGTAGCCAAGACGATGCAGTTCAGCGGCGACCAGCGTGGCGGTACGGAACTCCAGCCAGCCGGATTCGGCAAATTTATGCAGGTCACGGCGCTGCTCCTGCAGACGTGGCGCAATCTCTTTCACAAAGTCAGCAATAGCCTGATGCATGGGTTCATCCTTCTGAATTGGGCTTAAAGTTTTCAGGGGTTCACCTTCTGTTCTACACAATGGATCCCGCAGGCAGAAGATGCCAATATCTTATGATTGATAATCAACGGTTATCACAAAACGGAGATCCGATGCCCGCATCCATCAAGCTGCACCAGCTACGCGCCTTTGTTGATGTGGCGCGCCACGGCAGTATTCGCGCCGCCAGCCGCGCCGCAGGCCTGTCTCAGCCGGCTTTAACAAAATCGATTCAGGAACTGGAAGAGGTGCTCGGCGCGCGGCTTTTTATACGTCGCCGTCAGGGCGTGGCGCTCACGGAAATCGGTGATAACTTTTTCCAACATGCGAGCCTGATCATAGAAGAGCTGCGCGTTGCTCAGGAGGATATCCAGCAGCGTCTGGGGCTGGCGGGCGGCACGGTCAATATCGGGGTGGGCGGCAGCATTGCACGCACCCTGATGCCGCAGGTGATCACCCAGTTCCGCCGTCAGTTTCCCAACGTGAAGATCCGCATCGTTGAAGGGCAGCTGGTCTCGATGATCCCCGAACTGCGCCAGGGCGAGCTGGATTTCACCATCAATACTTCCTATCCCGGCCATCTGGACAGCGAGCTGAGCTACGAACGGCTGATGGAGCGCGAATACCGCGTTGTGGTACGCAAGGGGCACCCGTGCCAGCATGCGACTTCGCTGGCGGAGCTGCAGCACTGCGACTGGACCATGCCAACGCCGCGCGGCAGCTACTACCGCCTGCTGCACGATCTGCTGCACGATATGGGCATGGCCCCGGCCATCAGCGTCACCTGCGAAACCTTTATGGCCTGCACCAGCCTGATTGCGCAGAGTGACTTTGTCAGTATTCTCTCCAGCGATGTGATTGGTGACCCTATTCTGGGTAATCAGCTGGTGGCGCTAAATATTAAAGAGCCGCTGCCTAATGCCACCTTCTATTTAATTCAGCGGAAGGATACTACGCTAACGCCAATGGGGGCCGAGCTGGCGCGTTTATTTCGCATTTATTGCGGAAAATCGGCTAAATAATGGTTAAAGCACTAAAGATCACGACGATGATCTAATTGATATTTTATACGTCTCCATTCGCGGATTTCTTATCAGAATTTATTAACAGCAATGGAGAGATATTTTGCAATATACAAGGATGTTACTGGGCGCGAGCGCGCTGATGGCCTTAGTTCCGGCCTCTCATGCGGAAGTGACGCTGTTAAAGAAGCAGGCTTTTGATATTGGCTGGCTCGATCCGTTAAGCCTGCAAATTGGCGGCAGTATCCGCCCGGAATTTATCTGGAACCGCGGGCCGGATAATCATAATGGTCATGATGGCGGCACGCGTTTACGCTTCAGCGGTGATTATGCGCTGACGTCAGACACCTCCATTATTGCCTATTACGAATGGGGTATTGATACCGCACATATGCTCGGTTTGAAAAATCACTACGATCACGATGGCAACTGGGACAAGCAGCGCCAGCTGTATGGCGGTATCAAAGACGATCGCTACGGCACGCTGACATTCGGCCATCAGTACGGCGTTTATTATGAGACCGTGGGGGCAAAAAGTGACGTGTGGGATAACGACGGTCATGCGGCGGCAGATGGCAGCGGGGTGGCAGGGGACTACGACGGTGGCAACCGCCCTAAAAATAGCATCCACTACACCAACACCTTTGGCGACCTGACGCTGTATACCGCCTGGCTGCTGCCGCAGGATGATCTGGTGCTCGGCGGCAACAAGTATTACCGTCGCGATCGCGGTGCGGCGATTGGCTTCGATTATCAGCTGGATAAAGATCTGACGCTCAGCGCGGCGTGGGATCAGACCAAAGCAACGATAAAACATGGCAACGGCACGCAAACCAGCTATCAGCAGCACTATTCTGGCATGGCGTTAACCTGGCAGCCAAATAACTGGTATCTGGCGGGGACCGCGACGTATTACCGTCACTTCCTGCCTAATCAGCACGCCGAGCGCACCGATCGCTATCTGGCCGGGGATGGCTACGGCCTGGAGGCGTTTGGCGGCTACACCTTCAAGATTAACAAACCCGGCCTACAATCGATTCAACCCTATGTGGCGGTGGACAGTCTGCGCCTGAAAAGCGATGAAAACTACCATGCGAATCACACCTATGTTGGGATGGGGGCCGATATCGGATGGGGCTTAAGCGTTTACCTGGAGCGAACGTTCACCGCCAGCAGTGACAACGATCCCGATGAAACCTGGCTGTCGTTTTACTATAATTTCTAAGCAGTTCCAGCAGAGAGTGGAGAAAATTTCATCTCAGCATTGGCGAATTTTCATTCGCCAATGCATGACCAAAGCGCTAGATTAATCCGCAATGCCAGAATTATCTTAACCAAAGCGGAGCTCACCATGATGCCCACACAGCATGTCACCATTCAGCGCTATCGGTCGGAGTTTCAGGCCGGAATTGTCGATCTGATCCTGCCGATCCAGACCGCAGAGTTCGGCATTAATATCACGGCGGAGCAGCAGCCGGATCTCAGAGATATTGAAAACTTTTATCAGCAGGGCAGCGGGGATTTCTGGCTGGCGCTGGTGGGCAATAAGGTGGTGGGCTGCATCGGCCTGAAGGATATCGGCAATCAGCAGGCGGCGCTGCGCAAGATGTTTGTGGCGGCAGAATGGCGCGGCAGGCAGCACGGCGTAGCCTCGGCGCTGCTCAATACGCTGATCATGTCGGCGCGCGATCGCCGGGTAAAGGAAGTGTTTCTTGGCACCACCTCCGCCTTCCTCGCGGCGCATCGTTTTTACGAAAAAAATGGCTTCAGTGAAATCCTCCCCGCTGAGCTGCCCGCCAGTTTCCCGCTGATGGCGGTTGACAGCAAATTCTACCAGCTTAGCTTCTGAATCATGGCGCCGCCGGGCGCCGTGATAATCACCGCCCGAAATATCTCTCTGACACATCTTGTAATAATCAGCCGGTCGTCGTAGCATCGCCACGTAATTGCGATATTGATAATAATAATCATTTTCTTTTATGAGGTTGGCTATGACGTTCTGGGGTAAAGCATTAATCGTTGCTGGCGGGTTGCTCTCATCCGCCAGTCTGCTGGCCGCGCCGTTGGTGGTGGAAGATGTCAGCGGGCGTAAAGTTGAGATCAAATCCGAAGTGCAGCGGGTGATCCTCGGTGAAGGGCGGCAGATCTACCTGCTGGCCGCATTTGATACCGATGCCCCGTTCAAGCGCGTGGTGGGCTGGCGTGACGATCTGCCTAAAGCAGACTTTGACAGCTATCAGGCCTACGCGAAGAAATACCCGGCGATCGCTAAGCTGCCAACTTTTGGCGGCGCGAAAGATGGCACCTTCAACATTGAGCAGGCGCTAACGCTAAAGCCCGATCTGGTGCTGATGAACCTTGAATCAAAAGCCGCAACCGATGAATCCCAGCTGACGGAAAAACTGAACAAGCTCGGCATCCCGGTGGTGTTTATCGATTTTCGCGAGAAGCCGTTTGAGAATGCCGAAAAAAGTATCCGCATCATGGGGCAGCTGGTAGGCAAGCCGCAGCGGGCGGAGGAGATTATTGCCTTCCGCCAGCAGCAGATCGACATCGTGACCGACCGCCTGAAAAACTTCCAGGGCACACGGCCAAAAGTGATGCTGGATCGCGCCGGTGGCTATACCGAAGAGTGCTGCATGTCGTTTGGCGATGAGAATTTTGGCCGCATGGTCGAAGTGGCTGGCGGGATCAATATCGCTAAAGGGCTGATCCCCGGCACCTTCGGCACCCTTAACCCGGAGCAGATTATTGCGGCCCGCCCGGATGTGGTGGTGGTGACCGGGGCTAACTGGAAGAATTACAACACCGCCGGTGGCTGGGTAGGGGTTGGTCCCGGCGCCAATATCCACGAAGCCACCCAGCGCCTGACCGCGCTGATGGCCCGCCCGGCTTTCCGCACCCTGCCGGTGGCAACTAACGGGAACGCACACGCTATCTGGCACCAGTTTTACGACAGTCCGTACCAGTTCGTCGCCATTCAGGCGCTGGCAAAGTGGCTGCATCCCGAGCTGTTCAAGGATATCGACCCCGATGCCACCTTCCGCGAGTTCCACCAGCGTTTCCTGCCGATCGACTATCAGCCGGGATACTGGGTGACGTTGAAGCCGAAACGTTAAGCAGTTCATAAAGGATATGGCCGCCTGGCATTGCGGTCATTATTCTCTGAACAATATTTTCGCCAAGTTGACTGACTTCATTAAACAGCGTGGTTATTAGCATTCATTAATCTTAAAAGATCGTTAGCGCTTTTTATGAACTAAAAATCAAAAATCTGAGTATTAATTTTCGGGTTTTCAGGACTTATTATTCTTCTTTTAAGTAAGGGACTGCATATGAGAATAAATTTTTCAGCACTTTGGAACGCACACCCTGAAGTGAGTGGGGAAGAAAACCCTTGTCGTCTGAAGGATGGTCGTAAAGCATTTGATGACCAATGTGCGATACGAATTGGTGTTGCACTGACTCGATGTGGCTATGATATGACAAAATTACCGGGACGATTTTGTTGGTATCACTCCAAAAGCGAGGGCCACATCCTTAGAGCAGAGGAGCTGGCGAACGCGTTGAGAAACGCTAATATTCCAGGAGTTCGTCCGATGGTCAAAATAGATGTTAAAAATTTCGAAAAAATCCTCAAAACAGAGCGAGGAATTATCTTCTTCAAGGATTATTGGCGGCGGGGAAATGAAAATTTCCTCAATCGCAGTGGAGATCACATAGACTTGTGGAATGGTGAACGGCTGACATCAAAATTAAGTTACTTTCGTATTAACTGGGGGTTAAACATTGAGGGGATCTGGAGCAGTTTTGCCAATGCGAGAGAAATCTGGTTCTGGAGTGTGATATGAGAAAACTAAAGATTACTTTCTTCACCCTTCTCGGGGCATTATGCGGGGCTGGATTGATGTATCTGCTGTTGCCGGCTATCTGCGCCATTTTTGTCGGCCCAATCTATGGTGAAGACCAGATGTCACAGAATTTTGCAATATTCTTAATTGGCACCCCAGTGCTTGCTATCACAGGGGCGGCTACCGGTTGGTTCGCCGCCTGCAGGCTGATCCATTCCCGATAGCAGCGGTGAAAAAGCAGGGGCCAACCCTCATTTTCGATCGGCCCTTTGACTCTTGTTGTTAACCGTGCGCGCCTGCGCCTGGCTCACTCAGCTTCTGCAAATCTTTGTCGACGAAGAACAGCGCCTGACCGCTGTTGCCCACCAGCGCCAGTTTATCCAGCACGGATTTGAACAGCTTCTCTTCTTCGTGCTGCTCAGCCACATACCACTGCAGGAAGTTGAAGGTCGAATAGTCCTGGGTGGTGATCGCCGCGTGCGCCAGCTCGTTGATTTTTCCAGTGATCAGCTGCTCGTGCTGATAGGCCTGTTCCAGCACTTCGTGCAGGGAGTTAAAGGTCACCGGCGGTGCCTCAATCGTGCCCAGTACTGGCATCGCGCCGGTGTCGCTCAGGTAGTTGAACAGACGCTGCATATGCTGCATCTCTTCATTAGAGTGCTCACGCATAAAAGCAGCCGCGCCCTCAAAACCTTTGTCGTTGCACCATGCGCTCATCTGCAGGTACAGGTTGGCAGAATAGAATTCCAGATTCAGCTGATCGTTCAGCTGAGCGGTCATTTCGTTAGTCAGCATGGTGACTCCTATAATTTATTTTATGGGTGAAGCAAACAGGTGATTTCTGCGCATTATGCATGCATTAAGAACAAATAAAAACCGTTTTATATAGCAAAGGCTAAATTAATTTTTATCGCCTAAAGTTATGATTGGTAAGTGATAATCATTCCTTTCTGAATCTAAACTGTTCTGCTTTTTAAATAAGTTTGATAATTATTCTTATTAATAACTGGCAGGTTAAAAAAAGCGGAATGAGAATAACTTAGCTTTAAGATATTTCTAATAATTGATGATTTTTAAGAGGTTAAGTGCCTCTACCCGAAAGGTAAAGGCACGCCGCGAGAATCAGATCGTATCGCTCACCAGGCGGTCGAGGATCGCCTGGGCGGTTTTAATATCGGTGACCAGCGCGTTGATCATGCCGGAACGCACGGCGCCAATGATCCCGGCCGCTTTTTCCGGGGTGGCGGCCACGCCAATACACAGTGGCGTCTGGCGCAGCTGGTCGGGGGAGGCGGCGATCATGCGCTGTTCACCTTCCCAGTCCAGCACTTCTCCCGCTTCGGTAACGTAATGGCGCAGCACATCGCCGGCGGCGTGGCTCAGCGCCTGCTCGTCCGGCGTGGCGGTGCTGGCTTCCATCGGCTGCGGCGCATGATGCGTCAGGCCCACGCCGACAATCGCCACGTCGAGCTTGTCCCACAGCGAGGTAATTTGTTGCACGCCGGGGTCACAAAGAAACGCATCGCGCAGCAGCGGGGAGGAGATATAGGGCGCGTGCAGAAAATGCGGCGTGCCGCCCATCTGTTCTGCGGCCTGGCGCACAAATTCGTTAATCTGAAAATGCGCCGCCGCCTGCTGCATTCCGCCGTTCAGCGCCACGGTGATGACTCCCGGCAGGCGCGGCAGCCCGGACAGCGTCACTTCACGCACCGCACGCCCCCAGCCGATGCCAATCACCGAACCGCTGACCAGATCCGCCTGCTGCAGCAGCGTGGCGAGTGGAGCCGTTAAGGCGCTCAGCACGTTGGCGGGCGGCGACTCCACCACCGCTGCACTTTTTAACCCCAGTTGAGCAATGAGATCGGCGGTGATCTCCTCGGGGGACGTCAGCTCAATCACCTCGATCCGCACGATCCCCGCCGCGCGCGCTTTGGTCAGTAAACGCGAGATCGTAGCGGTGGAAACGCCCAGTTTTTTAGCGATATCAACCTGCGACATATCGGACTGATAGTGCAGCTTCGCCACCATGTGCATCATCGCCCGGGTGGTGGCGGGATCTTGTAAAAGTGGCTCTTTCAGGTTGTAATTCCTTTCTGCAATGTATTACACTCAGTTCATCGGTTGGAGAATTATTGCGCAACACCAGACAAATTGCAATGTGCACAGGTGGCAGAAACCCCTGACAGGACAGGAGATTCAGCGGAATCAGCCCGCGGTCGTGCACACAGGCTAAAGGTAACTTTCTGGTCGTCGATGACGGCTTTTTTTACCCTAGTACTAAGTGAGGACCACCCTATGTCACACATGTCTACTTCCGAACTGCGCGGCTATCAGCAAATTTGTGGCAGCAATGGCGCGATGCTGGTGATCGCCTGCGATCAGCGCGGGGCCATGCGTACCCTGCTGAGCGCCGACCCGGAACAGCAGAAAGCGATCTCCGAGCAGCAGCTGGGCGGCATTAAAGCCGACATCACCCGCTATCTTGCCAGCCAGGCCTCCTGCGTACTGGTGGACGCCGTCTGCGCGGTGCCGGATCTGGTTGATGACGGCATTATTGCCCGCGATACCGCGCTGCTGATTGGCCTTGACGCATCCGGCTTTGACACCACTCCGGAAGGCTACCGCAATTCGCGCCTGGTGGAGGGCATCAGCGCCCGCCGCGTGCGCGAACTGGGCGCTAACGGGGGGAAAATTATGGTCTATTTGCGCGCCGATCGCCCGGACGCCAACGGTCATAACCTCGATATTCTGCGCCACTGTATAGAGGACTTCGCCCGTGAAGACCTGCTGCTGGTGGTTGAGTTCCTCACCTACGCTCTGCCCGAAGAAAGCGATGAAGCGTATAAAAGCCGCGTGCCGTCGCTGATCTACCAAGGCACCAGGCTGTCGCTGGAGCTGGGCGCCAAAGTGCTGAAAATCCCTTATCCTGGCTCGGCCAAAGACTGTGCGGCGATCACCGAACTTGCCGGGGACGTGCCGTGGGCGGTACTCTCGGCTGGGGTCGACCACAGCACCTTCCTGGGCCAGGTTGCGGATGCGATGAGCAACGGCGCTTCCGGCGTGATTGCCGGGCGGGCGCTGTGGAAGGACTGCATCTCGCTCGATCGCCGCGTCACCCGTGAAAAGCTGGAGACGCTGGCTATCCCGCGCCTGCGTGAAATCCAGGCGGTGATTGGCAAACATTTCCAGCCGCGTACCACCACAGAGGAAAGCACCAGCCATGCCTGATCCGTCCACTCTGCAGCCCACTGCCCAACAGCCCGGCGCTAAACGCCTGGTGATGGTTAACGGCGTACCCGCGTCGGGTAAGAGCCATATCGCGACCCGTCTGGCGACGGAAACCGGCTGGCCGCTGCTGACGCTGGATGCCATAAAAGAACCGTTTATGCGTCAGCTGACCGGCGTGGATCGTCCGATGAACCGTAAGCTGGGCATTGCCGCTTACCAGGCGATCTGGTCGATTATTGCGGCAGCACCTGCGGGGAACATCTTTATTGTTGATGCATGGTTTGGCTTTCAGCCGAAGGCGGATCTCGAAGGCTTTATCTGCGGCGCAGGCATTGAGAGGGTGGCAGAGATCTGGTGCCAGATCCCAGGTGAAATGGCGGCACAGCGCTACGCCGCGAGGCTGGATACACGCTTGCCGGGTCATCCGGGGGCGGAATATGTGGCCGAACTGCAGCTGCTGGCCGACAGAGCTGAGCCGATGAAACTGGGGCCGGTATGGCTGGCCGATCAGCGCAGTGACATTGACTTTAGCCAGTTAACACACTGGGTGCGGGAGATCATCGAACGGGCGTAAGAAATCTTTTAACTATCGCCGATAATTAAAGTCGATCTTTCCTGATGGTTCACAGGAATTTAATTAATGACAAATACTGGTTGAAATAACCAGCTTGACGCTATGGCTTTAATTATAATTGGCTGATATTTAATTATTTATTATTCAATAAGTCAGTTTGATCACGTTTTTAATATTCGACAGAAAGTATAGTGAATTAACTCTCTGGACAATAAATAAGGGCAGCTGAATGTTAACCGACTGGATTAATGACAGTAATCTGAAACTGTTAACGCATACTGATAACTGGCAAAAAGCGGTAGAGATTGCGCTGCAGCCGATGATCGATAATGGTGCAGTGGAACCTCGATACCTTAATGCTATTTATGATATGCATAAGCAGATTGGTCCCTATTATGTGTTGGGCGAAGGTATTGCGATGCCGCATGCCCGGCCAGAAGAAGGGGTTATCAGGACTGCGCTCTCTTTATTAATTGTTTCAGAGGGCGTGAGTTTTGGCAGTGAAGATAATGACCCGGTGTACGTGATATTTGCCCTGGCTGCTGTCGACAGCCATTCTCATATTGAAATGATCGCCAGTCTGTCACAGCTGTTTTGTGAAGATGGCGTAGTCGAGAGGCTGCGCCAGGCGAGAGAACCATCAGCAGTACTGGAGATTTTACACCAGTTCTGAACCCCGGAGCAGTCAGGGGAAGGGATGCCCGTCAACATACCCGCAGTCAGTGGTCGCGGACTAACAGACATTTAATTAAGGTATGCCTGATGAAAAAATTATCCATTCTGGCGGTATGTGGCGCCGGGCTTGGCAGCAGCTTTGCCTGCGAAATGAGTATTGAAGCGGCGCTAAAAGATCTGGGTGTGGATGCGGACCTGTCGCACTGTGATATATCCAGTGCCACCTCATCACGCGCCGATATTATCATGACCGGCGAAAATTTTCGTTCGCAGTTTCAGCATTACACCATTAACTCCACCATCATTTACCTCAAACGCCTGGTGGATAAAAACGAAATAAAAACAAAACTAGAGCCAATCCTCAAAGAGAAAGGCTACCTTATTTAATTTTTCATTTAAAATCCGATTAAAAGTGAACAGGGGAGTACTATGTCTTTCCTTACCTTTATTGTCCATGATGTACTGGGGCAGGCGTCAATCCTTATTTCATTGATTGCCATGATCGGCCTGATCGCCTTGAAAAAAAGCCCCGGACAGGTGATCACCGGAACATTAAAAACGTTACTGGGTTTTTTAGTTCTGCTATCCGGTGCCAGCATTATTGTTGCCACGCTGACCTTCCTCGGGGAGATATTCCAGAAAGGCTTTAATATGCGCGGCGTGGTAACCGATGTGGGTTCTATCGCCGGGATTGCACAGCAAACTCTTGGCCGTGAGACGGCGTTGATCATGGTGGTGGCGTTTATCGTCAATATCCTGGTGGCCCGCCTGACGCGCTGGAAGTATATCTTCCTCACCGGGCAGGCCTCGCTGTGGATGGCGACCGTCTGTTCGGTTATCGGCTACATGGGCGGCCTGCGCGGGGTTGAACTTATCCTGCTCGGCGGGGTGATTGCCGGGCTGATGGCGGTGCTGATGCCGGCGATTGCACAGCCTATCGTGCGTAAGATCACCGGCGGTGACGATATCGCCCTCGGCCACTTCTGTACTATCGGCTATATGGTGCAGGCTGGGGTGGCGAAGGTCACCGGCGACGTCAGTAAAAGCACCGAAGATATGGAGCTGCCGCCCGCGCTCTCCTTCCTGCAGGATACCTATCTGTCGATGATGGTGGTGATGATCCCAATCTACCTGATCCCGGCGATTGCGGCCGGTCCGGAAGTGGTGGCGGCATCCTCTAACGGCGTCAACTATCTGGTATACGCCTTCCTGCAGTCGATTCAGTTTGTGGTTGGCGTTTACGTGCTGCTGGCCGGGGTGCGCCTGCTGCTGGCGGAGATCGTCCCGGCGTTTCGCGGCATCGCCCTGCGCGTGGTGCCGGATGCGGTTCCGGCGCTCGACTGCCCGGTGCTGTTCCCCTATGCGCCAAACGCGGTGATTGTCGGCTTTATTTCGACCACCGTCGGCGCGGTGATCGGCATGTTCCTGTTCCCGTGGGTTGGGCTGGCGATGATCCTGCCGGGCATGCTGACTAACTTCTTCGCCGGCGGCACCGCAGGCATCTTTGCTAACGCGGTTGGCGGGCGGCGTGGGGCGATTATCGGCGGCGTGTTCCACGGGCTGTTTATTACCCTGTTACCGGCACTGCTGCTGCCGCTGCTCGGCCAGTACGGCTTCCAGAACGTCACCTTCAGCGATTCGGACGTGATCGGCGTCGGCCTGGTGTTTGGCCACATCCTTAACTTCTTCCATTAATTAACCGGAGGCTTTATGGACGCAATTGACAAGATCTTACAGCAGGGCCTGGCGCCTAAGGAGTGCGCCGCCGCGCTAAACGAGCTGGGCAAAGCATTCTCTGAGTCGGGTGACGGCGACAGCGCCATCCAGTGCTGGGAGCAGAGCATGGCCAGCTACGGTAAGCCGGGCTTTGCCCAGGCGCAATTGATGAAGGCCTATAACGCCAAACGCCGAGCCTGCTCGCAGGCCGGGGACGGCAAAGGGATGGAGCTGTACTCAGAGAAAATTGACGGCCTGATGCAGCAGAGCAAGGACGCGATCCGCTACGGCTTTTAAGCCCAAATCACAGCGGCGACCCGGCCCGGGCGTGGATACCGGTTAACGGGACAGGTTATTTAACTAACTAATTAAAAAGGTTTTTTTAGATTTAGTCTTTATCAGTTCGGAGGGAATGGCGCTATAGTCGGCGCGGCGCTTGAGGCTTTTTGCCTCATGTGGCCGGTAGTGATGCTGGTTTGTTGTGAGGCAGAAAGAAGAAAGCCCCGTAAGTTAATTTTCATTAACCCACGAGGCTCATCCTATGCATCAACAACATCAGGATAGCCCCTTACCCGCCGCAAGGCAAGGAGTAGCCGGCTATGAAACTGCCAGGAAGTTCCCTTATCTGGTGCATATTAATCGTGTGTTTCACACTGTTGATATTCACCTGGCTGACGCGAAAATCGCTGTGCGAAATTCGCTACAGAGATGGAGACAGGGAGGTGGCGGCTTTGATGGCCTGCGAATCAGGTAAGTAGCAACCTGGAGGCGGGGAGCGATCCCCGCCTTTTCAGAAAGCTGATGCTGTGCTGGCACCGCAAGCGCCTTTATAAAGGGCTGCCCGTTACAGCGGGTAGCCCTTTTCACCGTCTCAGACGCCTGTCAGAAATCCATCTTCACGGTAAACTGCACTTCACGCGGGTCGCCAATCTGGTTGGACAGATTATTACTGGCGATAGACGAGGTGTAGTAAGTCTTATCAAACAGGTTCTTCACGTTGACCTGCAGGGTGACCGGGTTCTGCGTCTTGATCTTATACGAGGCAAACGCATCGGCCACCGCATAGCCCTGTAGCGAATAATTCTCGTCGTTGTCACCGGAACGACGGCTGACCGCGTGGCCGCCGCCGCCGACGGTCAGGGTATTGCCGCCGATGACGTTGTGGAAATCGTAGGTCAGGAACAGCGAGCCGGTGTGGCGCGGCACGTTGGGCAGCATCTTGCCCTGATAATCCGGGTCTTCCAGCACTTTGGCATCGGTATAACCGTAGCTGGCGATCACGTTAACGTTCTGCGTCAGCGCCCCGGCCACATCGACCTCAACGCCGCGCGAACGCACTTTTCCGGCGGTTTTCGCCACGCTTTCGCCGTTCACCGTGTCGGTATACAGCACGTTACGCTTGTCGATGTTGAACAGGGTAACGTTAGCGGTCACGCCGCTGAACAGGTCGAACTTGGCACCCACTTCATATGAGGTGGCGGTTTCCGGCGGCAGCTCGCCGATGTAGCTGGCGATAGAGTACTGCGGCATAAACGACTGCGAGACGTTACCGAACAACGACACGTTTGGTGCGGCCTTATACACCAGGCCAAATTTCGGCACCCAACGGCTGTCGCGGCTGTCGGTATTGACGTTGAACGGGCGGCCTTTACCGGCGTATTCGGTGAAGGTGGTGTAGCGCATGGCGCTGACGGCAATCCACTTATCGCTCAGGTAGAGCGAGTCCTGCACGTAGCCGGAATAGCTGACCTGCTTGATAGTCTGGTCGCTGTCGGCGGCCGACACGGCGGTGCATTTGCCGGTTGCGCCGTAAGACGGACTGTAGATATTGAAATCTTTGACGTTTTTGCAGCGGATCATATCGGTGCGCAGCAGATCGTAGTTCTCATACGATAGCCCGGTGAGGATCTCATTATACAACCCGCCGATCACCACATCGCCCTGTAGGTCGAAGCGCGCGGAATGCTGGCGCTGGGTCGATCCCTGGGTGGCGTCGACGCGGCGTGTCAGGTTGCCGGTTGCCGCATCATAGGCCATCACGCGTGCCTGGTTATCGCTGTACTTATCCTGGCTGAAGCTGTAGTCAAACTTCGCCGTCCACTGATTGTTGATGCGGTATTCGCTGTTAAGCTGCGCGAGGTCGGATTCGCCGTCGGTGATGTTGTAAGCTTCATCAAAGCGCGTTTCGCGGCTGACGTTGACCGCATGTCCGGTATCCAGGTCAAAGATGGTGCCGCGATCGAACGGCGTGCTGTAGTTACGGTGGGCGTAAGAGACGTTTACCGTCGCGTCGTCACCAAACCAGGTCAGGGAGGGGGCGATAAAGCTGCTGCGCTCGCTGCCGAAATTACGCCAGTAATCCTCGTGCTGATATGAGCCGATCAGGCGGTAAGCAAGCCGGGTTCCGGCAATCGGTCCGGTCAAATCGACGCTGCCGGTGCCGCCACCGAAGCTGCTTGAGGTGGCTTCGACCGAGCCGCCAAAAGTGGTCTGCGGGCGCTTGGTGATGACGTTAATCATTCCACCGGGATCGAGAATGCCGTACAGCGTTGAGGCCGGGCCCTTTAACACTTCCACCCGCTCGGTGGCGGCGTTGAAGCTGCGCGGCAGCACGGTTTTCAGGCCGTTGGTCATCACCGAGCCGTCGCGATTACTGCCGAAGCCACGGCGTACAAACGCATCCTGAGTGCCGCCCAGCGTGTTGGTCTGTACCACGTTGCTGACGTTATTTAGCACTTCATCCAGCGTGGTGGCGTGCTGATCCTGAATCACCCGGTCGCTGACGGTATTCACCACCTGCGGAATATCCAGCAGCGGCATATTGGTCAGGGTGGCGGTGGAGGAGCTGAGCGGCTGATAGCCGGAAGTCATTGCCGCGTCGGCATCAGCGACGCTGGCATCGACGGTCAGCGTGCCGCCATCGCTGGCATCAGCGGCTGTTTTAGCCGTTTCACTTTCCGCTGCCATTGTTGCAGGCGATGCCAGCGCACCGACAAACAGCAGTGAAAATAGAGCAGATCCTTTTTTCCCCAGAAGCCAGGATAATTCATTCATTGGTTCTTTTTCCCGCAAGCGATTCTCTCCCCTTTCCGGGGATGATGGTGAGTTATTGTCATTGCCCGATGATTGCGTCTCTGCGCAGCGCTATCCGTGAGACCCGGCAAGCGGGAGTCGGATATGTAATTGAGAATCATTCAAACACGTAGTGATGTAGTAGTAAACGTAAAAAACAGCAATGAAACCGACAGGAATAAAAATAAAGTATTGCCCTGTTTTACCTGCGGATAATTTATTCTAATAAACTGAAAATAATAGATATTATATTTATTTTTGTTTCCTGTTATTTCCATAAAAAGGGTGCGCCTGCGCTGTAGTTCATCTCACGATTTGTTCTTGACTACTACAGTCATTCTACGCATCATCGAGAAAACGAATGAGAGTTATTTTTATTTGATACCTACGCGCGCGCTGGCCCTGCCGTCACGCCGTGGCGGTGCAGGAGCCAGCAATGCCACAGCGGGTGGAGAACACAGCAGATGAAATCACTGCGCCAGCAGAGCACGGAATGGTCCTTGACCTGCTGTCAGCAGGTTATGGCAAGCAGCTGATTGTTAATGGCGTGAGCCTGCACATTCCGCACGGAAAAATGACCGTGCTGGTGGGGGCTAACGGCTCCGGCAAGTCAACGCTGCTGACCACGATGGCGCGCATGCTGTCACCGCTCGGCGGCAGCGTACGGCTGGACGGCAAGTCCATTCACCAGCAGCCGACCAAAGCGGTAGCGCGCCAGCTCGGCATGCTGCCGCAGTCGCCGCTGCTGCCGGAAGGGCTGACGGTGTTTGAGCTGGTATCGCGTGGGCGCTTTCCCTGGCAGAGTTTTATGCGCCAGTGGTCAGCGCAGGATGAGCAGGCGGTGGAAGAGGCGCTGCGCCTGACCGGCACGCTGGAGTTTGCTCATCAGTCCGTCGACAGCCTCTCCGGCGGGCAGCGTCAGCGCTGCTGGATCGCCATGGCGCTGGCGCAGCAGACCGCCACTATCCTGCTGGACGAACCGACAACCTTCCTCGACCTGCGCTACCAGGTGGAGATCCTCGAACTGCTGCACGACCTGACGCGCCTGCATGGCCGTACCGTGGTGGTGGTGCTGCATGACCTTAACTTTGCGGTGAACTACGCCGATATGCTGGTGTTCCTCAAGCAGGGGCGGCTGGCGGGCGTGATTAACGAGGGCGAAAGCTGCACCCCGGAGTTGATCAAAACGGTGTTCGACGTCGAGGTGCAGATGTCGCTTAACCCGCTGACCGGCAAGCCTCTGTTTATGCCGTTTCGCCGCCGCGAGACACCTGCCGGATGAGTGCTCTCGCCGCTACCCTGCGCCGTCGTCGCGCTCGCCCGTTCAGCGCGCTGCTGATCCTGCTGGCGCTGCTGCTGGCCTGTGCGCTGGTGCATCTCGGGCTGGGGGCGCGCTATATCGGCCCGACCACCGTGCTGCGGGCGCTGCTGGAGTATGACCCGCGCAACTTTGACCATCGGGTGATTGTCGACCTGCGCCTGCTGCGGCTGGCGGCGGCGCTGCTGACCGGAGCCGCGCTCGGCGTGGCCGGGATGCTGTTACAGGCGGTGATCCGCAACCCGCTCGGCGAGCCGCATATCCTGGGTTTAAACGCCGGGGCGGCGCTGGCGGTAGTCATCAGTTCGGCGCTGGGCGCCAGCTGGGGCGGGATGCTGTTTGGCCGCCCGCTGATTGCCGCCTGCGGGGCTGGCGCGCTGTTTACCGTCGTGATGCTGCTGGCCTCTGCCGGGCGCAGCGGCCTGACGCCGCTGAAGGTGACGCTGTGCGGCGTGGCGCTCTCGGCGTTTGCCTCCTCGATTACCGCTGCCATTCTGATCCTCGACGAGCAGACTCTGCTGGCCATGCGCACCTGGCTGGCGGGCGATCTCGCCGGGCTGAGCTGGGCGGTGACGGCGGCCGCCACGCTGCCTGCGCTGACCGGCCTGCTGCTGGCGCTGGCGATTGCGCCCTATCTTAACGTGCTGGCACTGGGGGATGTCGTCGCCAGCGGCCTCGGCGTCAATATCGCCCGTACCCGCCTGCTGGGGCTGATTGCGGCGGCGCTGCTGTGCGGTGCGGCGGTGTCGGTTGCCGGCCCGCTCGGCTTTATTGGCCTGGTGGTGCCGCATATCGTGCGCCGACTGATGACCGATGATATTCGAGCCGCTATTCCGCTGTCGGCGCTATGTGGCGCACTGCTGCTGCTGCTGGCGGATATCGCCGCGCGCACTCTGATTGCCCCGCAGGAGCTGGCCACCGGCGTGATGACCGCGCTGGTTGGCGCCCCGGTATTTATCTTTATTGCTTCAAGGTTCTTCAAATGAAAAGTGCCGCACAGCGCGTCGGTTTCCACCGCCTGCAAATGGCGGGCTGCACGCTGCTGCTGCGCCCGCGCCTGCTGATGATTGGCCTGATGCTGGCCGCCTGCGCCGTTGCGCTGCTGGCGTTCGGCGTGACGCAAGGCTCGCTGCCGGTTCCGGCTTCGGCGATTGGCCGGGCGCTGTTTTATCCGCAGCCGCTGCCGGCACAGCAGCACTATATCGTGTGGGATATCCGCCTGCCGCGCGTGCTGATGGCGGCCCTGTGCGGCGCGATGCTCGGCATGGCCGGGGCGGCGATGCAGTCGATCACCCGCAACGGGCTGGCCGACCCCGGGCTGATTGGCGTGAAAGAGGGCACCAGCGCGGTGGTGCTGACGCTGATCCTGCTATTTCCGGCGCTCAGCCTGCTGTGGCGACCGCTGGCGGGCATGGCGGGCGGAGTGATAGTGGCGCTGCTGGTCGTGGCGCTGGCGCGCGACTTCTCGCGGCCGCGTTTTATCTTGATCGGCATCGGCGTTTCCTGGCTGTTTGCGGCAGGCATCGGGGTTTTTATCACTACTGCCGACGTGCGTGACGTGCAGACGGCGCTGGTGTGGATGGCGGGCAGCCTGCATGCCGCTACCTGGCCGCTGCTGACGGTGGCCTTCGGCTGGGCGCTGCCCGGGGCGCTGATCCTGTTTGTCACCGCGCGCGCATCCGATGTGGCGCTGCTGGGCAATCAGGCGGCGACCGGATTAGGCGTTCGGCTGCAGCGGCTGTCGCTGGTGCGTTTTTTCGCCCCAGTGCTGCTCACGGCGGCCAGCGTCTCCTGCGTCGGCAGCCTGGGGTTTGTCGGCCTGATCGCCCCGCATATGGCGCGTTTTCTGCTGCGCGGCGGCCAGGTGGCACTGCTGAGCGGCAGCGCGCTGATCGGCGCTCTGCTGGTGCTGGTGGCTGATAATCTGGGGCGGCTGGCGTTTGCCCCGCTGCAAATTCCGGCGGGCATTGTGATGGCGCTGATTGGTGGCCCGTTTTTCCTGCTGCTGCTGTGGCGGCGGCGCGATCTTTTGTAAGTCTTATTTAATGGATATCTGATGCGTATTCTCACTGTTTTCCTGCTGCTGCTGGCGGCTTCGGCGGGCGCGGCTGTACCCACCCAACAATTTACCGATGACCTCGGGCGCACGGTGACCGTGCCGCTGCACCCCACGCGCATCGTCTCACTGCACGATCTGGATATCACGATTCCGCTGATCGAGCTTGGCGCGCCGCCGGTGGCCAGCCACGGCCGCACGCGCCCGGACGGTAGCCACTTCCTGCGCTCCAGCGGGCTGCTGACCGGGGTCGACTTTGATAACTCCGCTATCCAGTTTATCGGCAGCGCCGACATGGATATCGAAGCGATTGCCGCCGCCAAACCGGACCTGATTATCACCGAACCGAGCCGCAACGTGGCGGTAGAGCAGCTGGAGAAAATCGCGCCGACCGTCAGCATCGATCATCTGGTTGGCGGGGCGCCGCGCATCTACAGCAAGCTGGCGCAGCTCACCGGCACCCAGGCGCAGCTGGCGATCCTCGAACGCCGCTATCAGCAGCAGATCGCGCAGCTGAAGCACGTCGTCGACACGCAGCACATTAGCGTATCGGTTATCCAGGCCAACAACGGCAAAATTACCGTGCATCACAGCTATCACTCGCTGGGCCGGGTGCTGCGCGATGCCGGATTCAGGTTCCCGCCGCTGGTCGACAGCATCCCTGACGGGGGCCGCATCGATGTCAGTGCGGAACGTCTGCCGGAGCTGGATGCCGATTACGTCTTTGATACCTGGCGTGCCGATACGGGCGGTAAGCCAGCCGATGAGATCGCCGACATGAACCGGGTGATCCCCGGCTTCTGTGACTTCCTCAAAGCCTGCCGCAGCGGACACTACATTCTGCTGTCGCGCGATGAGGTGATCTCAAACTCCTTCGCCTCGCTCGGCCTGCTGGTGGCGCAAGTTCAATCCCATCTTTCCGGGCGCACGCTGCCGGAAAAAGCGGAGGCGCAATGAGCCAAGGCAGCCGTCGGCGCACCGATCTGTACGGCGAGCGCTTCAGAGCACGGGCGCATCAGCTTTCGCCCCGTTTGTATGCCGTTGCCAGCTATATCAACGAACATCGCCACGTGGTGCTGGAACATACGGCCATGGAAATTGCGCTCGCCACGCAAAGCTCCGATGCGACGGTGATCCGCGCCATCCAGGCATTGGGTTTTGCTGGCCTGCGCGATGTGAAATTGACCATGGAAGGGTTTCTCGGGCCGGGGCTGAACTCGGCGGAGAAGATGAACACCACCGTCAGCGCGCTCTCCTGCGATATCAATGCCAGTATCGATTTCGTCATTGAGGGGCACCAGCGCGCCTGCGAGGTATTAAGCGAACCGAAAAATCGCCTGGCGATGGCGCAGGCCGTGGCGCTGCTGGCCGAGGCGCAGCAGATAGCGATTTTCGGCATTGGCGCCTCCGGCGTGCTGGCGGACTATACGGCGCGCATGATGACGCGCATTGGCACCCCGGCTTATGCGCTCAACCGCACCGGCATTCTGCTGGCAGAACAGCTGCTGAGCCTGCAGCGTGGCGACGTGCTGATCATGATGGGGCAGAAGTCGGCACATCGGGAGGGGCTGACCACCCTGGCCGAAGCCAGGCGTCTGGGTATTCCGGCGATTCTGCTGACCAACGCGCCGGATTCACGCTTCAGTCGCGAAGCGCATACGGTGATCGTCGTACCGCGCGGCGGGGAAAACGGCAAAGTGGCGCTGCACGGTTCGGTGCTGCTGTGTCTGGAGATGCTGGTGATGTCGGTGGCATCCACGGCGCCGCAAAAAACCATGAAGTCGATGAAACGCATTCAGGATCTGCACCGTTCGATTGGCAAAAAAGCGTAGTTTTCTCGTAAGGGCGAGGCATGCCTCGCCCGTTTTACCTTGTGCATCGATACGCGGGTCGACCAGAAAAGCGGTCGACCCCTACAGGGCATCCATCGGCCCGGTGATTACCCGCTTTACAGATCCGCGCCGTTGCTGGCGATCACCTGCTGATACCAGGCGAAACTCTTCTTCTTCGAGCGCGCCAGGGTGCCAGTACCGTCATCGTTTTTATCCACGTGGATAAAGCCGTAACGCTTGTTGTACTGGCCGGTAGTGAACGACACGCAGTCAATACAGCCCCACGGCGTGTAGCCCATCAGCTCGACGCCATCCTCCAGCACCGCAATCTTCATCTGCTCGATATGCGCCTGCAGATAGGCAATGCGGTAGTCGTCGTTGATCTCGCCGTTGGCTTCCACGGTATCGTAAGCGCCAAAGCCGTTTTCCACAATAAACATCGGCTTCTGATAGCGTTCCCAGAAGGCATTCAGCGTGTAGCGCAGGCCCACCGGGTCAATCTGCCAGCCCCAATCGGACGCTTTCACGTGCGGGTTCGGGCGGCTGCCGGGGAAGCCTTCAATATGGCGGCCATCGTCGCTGTCTTTGGCGGAGAACTGCACCGCATTGCTCATGTAATAGCTGAAGCCAAGGTAATCGGCACAGCCGTCGCGCAGCACCTGCTCGTCGCCCGGCTGCATCTCGATCTGGTAGCCTTTACGCTGCCACTCTTTCAGGATGTAGGAGGGGTAGTAGCCGCGCAGATGCACATCGCCGAACAGGTAGCGTTCGCGCATCGACTCCTGGGCGAACATCACGTCGTCCGGGTGGCACGACCACGGGTAGAGCGGCACAATCGCCAGCATGCAGCCAATCTGCAGCTGCGGGTTAATCTCATGGCCCAGCTTCACTACCTGTGCGCTGGCAACAAACTGGTGGTGCAGCACCTGGTACATCGCCTGCTCTGGCTTATCGTGATCGGTAAAGATCACCCCGGAGTTGCAGTAGCCAAACAGCGGGTAGCGCCAGTTACGCTGGTTGTTGATCTCGTTAAAGGTCATCCAGTATTTCACTTTGTGCTGATAGCGCTTCAGCACCACTTCGCTGTAGCGCACAAAGAAGTCGACCACTTTGCGATTCAGCCAGCCGCCGTACTCCTTGACCAGATGCTGCGGCATCTCGAAGTGCGAGAGGGTGATCACCGGCTCAATGCCGTGCTTCAGCAGCTCGTCAAACAGGTCATCGTAGAACTGTAATCCGGCTTCGTTTGGCGCCTGCTCGTCGCCTTTCGGGAAGATGCGCGTCCAGGCAATCGAGGTGCGGAAGCACTTAAAGCCCATCTCGGCGAACAGCGCGATATCTTCTTTGTAGCGATGGTAGAAATCTACCGCCAGGTGATTCGGGTAGTTGAGCGACGGGTCGATGCCGTCGGTGATCTGGCGGTCAACGCCGTGGGAGCCGCCCGACAATACGTCAACGATACTTGGGCCTTTGCCGCCCTCATTCCAGCCGCCTTCAACCTGATGCGCCGCAACCGCGCCGCCCCATAAAAAATCTTTGGGTAACTGCTGTGACATAACCTTTTCCTTATCTGGTGAGATTAACAACGTCCTGAGCGAGGCATGCCTCGCCCCTGCGAAATAGTGAAACATCCGCTGGGATCGGGCATGCCCGACCCGCAGCGGGGGTTAATACGCGATATCTTTGTCTAAATTCGCGCCGTTCGAGGCGATCACGCGCTGATACCAGCGGAAACTTTTCTTGCGGTAGCGCGCCAGATCCTTCAGATCGTGCTCGTCGCGGTTGACGTAGATAAAGCCGTAGCGCTTGCTGATTCCCTGATGCGTGCTGACCAGATCGATAGCCGACCACGGACAATAACCGAAGATCTCCACGCCGTCGCTGATCGCCAGCTGCAGCTGTGCCAGGTGGTCGCTGAGGTAGGCGATGCGGTAGTCGTCATGCACCTTGTTGTCGGCAGTCAGTTCATCAAAGGCACCTAGGCCGTTTTCGGTAACGATCAGCGGCAGCTGGTAGCGATCGTAAATCTCGCGTGCGGTAATGCGGAAGCCCACCGGGTCAACATACCAGTTAAACTGGTTTTTCTTCAGGTGCGGGTTGTTGGTGCCCACGTAAACATCTTTATCAATGCCCGCCATCTGCTGATCCACCTTCTGGCTGCCTTCGCCCGCCTCATCCTGCGCGGCCGCCACGGTGGCAGAGGCGTAGTAGTTGAAGGCAATAAAGTCCGGCTTCGCCTGCTTCAGCAGTTCCATATCTCCCGGGTTAATCTTCGGCAGCCAGCCTTTCTCCTGCATAAAGCGCCACGCCACGGTGTTGTAGCGGCCATGGCAGCCGAGGTCGAGGTACAGCCAGTTGCGAATAGAGGTAAAGTTATGGGCCGCCAGCACGTCTTCGGGCTTAGAGCTGGCCGGGTATACGCAGGAGATATTCGGCGCCGGGCCAATCTTCGCGCCCGGCAGCATCTGATGGCAGGCGATCATCGCCCGCGCCTGTGCCAGCATCATATGGTGGTTCTGCTGATACAGGGTTTTATGCGGATCGGGCGTTCCGGCGGGCAGCGTACCGATGACGTCGCCTTTCAGGATCATCATGTTCTGTTCATTAATGGTCAGCCAGTATTTCACCCGGTCGCCATACAGTTCAAAACAGGTGCGGGCGAAGTGCTCGAAGGCGTCGACCGTCGCCGGATCGGACCAGCCGCCTTTCTCCTGCAATGCCCACGGCAGATCGAAGTGGTACAGCGTGACCAGCGGCTCAATGCCGTGCTGCGTCAGTTCGCTCATCAGCTGCTGGTAGAACTCCACGCCTTTGGCGTTCAGCTCGCCGCTGCCGTGCGGAAACAGGCGGCTCCAGGAGATCGACAGGCGGTAGGTCTTCAGGCCCAGCTCAGCGAACAGTGCCACATCCTCTTTAAAGCGGTGGTAGTGATCGCTGGTGACGGTGAAGTCGGTGAGGCGCGGGTCAAAGCTGGCTTTATCAATCACCGATGGCCCTTTGCCATCCTCAAGTGACGCCCCTTCAACCTGGTAGGCCGAAGTGGACGCTCCCCATAAAAATCCGTCAGGGAAGGGCGCTAACTGTGGGTATTGCATCCGGTTCTCCTTGCGTGTTTAACGGGTCAGGCGTGTCTGACCCCTACGATGCGCTTATGGCGGGCTTCAATTTGCCTGCTTCAAGGCCGCAATCTCGCGGTGCAGCAGGATAATCTCTTCTGCCAGCTCGCGGCACAGCATGGCGTTCATCAGGTGGTCCTGGGCATGCACCAGAATCAGGTTCATCGGCAGCTTGCCGGCGCCCTCATCCTCACCGATTAAGGCGGTCTGGATCTTATGCGCCGCCTTTGCCGCCGCGGTCGCTGCCGTCAGCTGCGCGTCCGCTTCCTGCCAGTCATACTGGCGGGCTGCGCGCAGCGCCTGCATCGCGCAGGAGCGGGCTTCGCCAGCGTTAATGATCAGCTCCATCACCGTGCTTTCCATATCCATCATGCGTTCTCCACTGTTTTCAGTTCACCCTCGGCCGGGGCAGGGGCTTCTGCTGCCAGTAACTGGCGCTCGTACATCTTGAAAAACGGGTAGTAGATCAGCGTGGAAATCACGATCAGCACGCCAACCAGGATCACCGCGCGGAAATCCCAGCCGGTAGACCAGGCCGCGCCAATCGGGCCGGGCGTGGTCCACGGTGCCAGCGACACCACGTGATTGACCAGGTCGGTGCGCGTGGCAACGTATGCGATCACCGCGTTGACCAGCGGGGCGGTAATAAACGGGATAAACAGCAGCGGGTTCATCACCACCGGGGAACCGAAGATAATCGGTTCGTTAATGTTGAACATGCTGGGCACCAGGCCAAGCTTGCCGATTGAGCGCAGGTGCGCCGAGCGGCTGCGCAGGTAGAGGAACACCAGCCCCATCGTGGAACCGGAACCGCCGACCACGATAAAGAACTGCCAGAACGGCTCGATAAAGATCTGGGTAATCGGCTGCCCGGCATTCAGCTCCTGCTGGTTAATACCGAGGTTGGTCAGCCAGAAAGCCTGCAAAATACCGCCGACAATCACCGCGCCGTGGATCCCGGCAAACCACAGCAGGTGGCACAGCAGCACCGCGATCAGAATGGCGGGCAGGGAATCCGAGGCGGAGATAATCGGCTTGAAGATCGCCATAATCGCCTGCGGCAGCAGCATGCCAAACTGATCCTGCACCAGCAGGCTGAGCGGGAACAGCGTCAGGAAGATCGCCAGGATCGGGATCAGCAGATCGAACGACTGGCGGATTTTCGGCGGCACCTGCTCCGGCAGCTTAAAGCCGATATTGTGCTTTTGCAGGAAGTGCATCAGTTCGGTGGCGTAAAGGCTGACGATAATCGCGGTGAAGATCCCTTCCCCTCCCAGCGAGCTGACCGGCAGCCCGCCGTTGGTCTGCGGCGCGGCGACAACCAGAAATGACATTAACGCGAGGCAGGCGGCCATAAAGCCGTTCATTTTGTAGCTAATTGCCAGGTTATAAGCGATGGCAGCGCAGATATATACCGCCATGATGCCCATCGTCATATTGTACGGCATCATAATCTGTTCGCTGTGGCGCTCAACCATGCCGAGCCACCACTGCGCAAACGCCCACTGGCTGTCGGCACCAAACGGCGGGTGAGCGAACAGCAGCATAAACGAACCGACAATCAGAAACGGCATCGAGGAGATAAAGCCGTCCTTGATTGCCACCACGTGACGCTGGCTCGATAAGCGCGCCGCAATCGGGCTGATGCGGTTCTCGATCACGCCAAACAGCTTCTCGCTGAGGCTACTCATTTCGCCGCTCCGTGGTTGGCAATCATCGCCAGCGCGTCGGTAAGGATCTTCTCGCCGTTCATCATGCCGTAATCCATCATGTTGATAACGGCAATCGGTTTCTCCAGCTCGTCGGCGATCGGTTTGAAATCGACCAGCTTGTACTTGATCTGTGGCCCGAGCAGGCAGCAGTCATAGTTGCCAATCTGCTCGTTGAACTCGTCAAAACCCACGGCGTTGATCTCAACGTCAATGGCTTTGTCTTTTGCGGATTTTTCCATCCGCTGGACCACCATGCTGGTGGACATACCTGCAGCACAACAGAGTAAGATCTTATTCATGGTTGTTCTCCGGTCTGGTTTTTTTAATAAATAGCCGAAAGAACCCCGTTTCTGCAACCGGTTTCATATTATTTGAATCGTTCTGTGAGCGCGATCCCAATCGCCTGTTAACACCTGAGTAAAACCTCAGTTTTATGCTGGTAATAGATATATCGTTAATCAGGTTGCCTGCAGGTTATCAGCGGGTTTAATTATTATTAACTCACGGATTTATCAGCATTAACGTCGAAGGAGGGCAACAATGAATCTCGATAAAGATAATAATTTCATGTTGTTACTACATCAGGTTGGGGCAGGTGATAAAACAGGGTATTATGATAAACAGGAATTAGTCTTCAGGATGCCACAATGATTACCATGCTGGATGTTGCGAAAAAAGCGGGCGTATCAAAAGCCACCGTTTCCCGGGTATTAGCGGGAAATAGTTACGTCAGTAAAACCACCCAGGATAAAGTATTTAAGGCAATTGAAGAGACGGGTTATCGACCTAATTTACTGGCGCGTAATCTGGCCACCAGTAAATCGCAGAATATCGGCCTGGTGGTGACCAACACCTTATATAACGGCCCCTATTTTAGCGAGCTGTTATTCCAGGCGGCCACCGTTACCGAGCAGCATGGGCGCCAGCTGATCCTTGCGGATGGTAAGCATGACGCGCGTCAGGAGCGGCAGGCCATCGAGTTCCTGCTCGATCTGCGCTGTGATGCGATCATCATCTACCCGCGCTTTCTCAATACCGCCGAGCTGGATGAGATTATTGAGCAAACCAGCAAGCCGATCATTGTGGTTAATCGCCAGCTGCAACAGCATCCGCAGCACTGCGTTTTTGCCGCCCACGAGCAGAATACCTTTGACGCGGTTAATTACCTGGTCGCCGAGGGGCACCGTGACATCGCGTTTATTGCCGGCTCGCCCGGTTCGCCTACCGGCACCAGCCGCCTGAATGGCTACCGCGCTGCGCTGCATTCGCACCACCTGCCGTTTGATGAACGGCTCATCGCACACGGCAGCTGGACGCCGCTTAGCGGATTTGAAGCCGGGCAGCTGCTGCTGCAGCGCGGCGTGGAGTTTACCGCACTGGTGGCGAGTAACGACGACATGGTGATTGGGGCAGCCAGGGCGCTTTACGCCAGCGGTAAGCGCATTCCGCAGGATGTTTCGCTGCTCAGCTTCGATGATATCCCGATGGCCTCCTTCTTTGTGCCGCCGCTGACCACGGTGCATGTGCCGGTTGGCGAGATGATCAAACATACGCTGGAAAAGCTGGTGCTGATGCTGGAGGGGCAGCCAACCGAACCGTTGCCAGCCTTTAACGGCCAGCTGGTGGTGCGTGATTCGGTGGTGGCCGGGCCGTATAAAGGGCGGACATAGATGCAACAGGCGGCGGAGCGGTAACGCTTCTTCGCCGGGTAAATACGCTTTCCATACCAGGACGATTCTTAGTTTTTCGTCAGTAAATAAGACACAAGATAGGTACGCCTATTAAATATTTTTTGCCAATAAATAACTTTTCGTTAACGCAAAAGTTGTGGTTAATTTTATTTTTAAAATAAGAATATTCTGTGTTACATTAGCGCCCATCAAGGGATGTGTGGCATTAATTTTATATATTTCGTTAAGTATCAATTAGTTAACGATTTAGCGCTGTGTCTCCCGCCCTGAGCTATCGCAAGTATTACAGGAAAGGAACCTATGAGTTACATCACCTCTGACGAGCATGCGCACCCCCGGCGTATCACGAATTCCGGCCATTCATATTCTCGCCCCGATGACGAAATTGATTTGCTTGAGCTGCTCTCTATTATTCTGAAGCGCAAATATTTGATTGCTGGTTTTACCGTGCTGGCATTATTGGCGGGGATTGGCGTTAGCTATCTGATGCCGCAGCGCTGGACCAGCTCCACCATTTTGGTGCCTGCTGAAGCGCCGCAGCTGCGCAGCATGGAAAAGGTGCTGACCGAGCTGGCAGTGCTGAATATCAAAACCGATATCAACCCGGACTCGCTGCTGTCTGATTTTATGCGCAACTTTGATTCACGCAGCCTGCGCGAAAAATATCTGGTTAACACCACCTATTTCAAAGATTTGGTGCAGGACAAAGCCGACAGCCCGGAGATGCGTAATCACCTGATCAATGCCATTCTCAACGGCAATATCGATTCTCACAGTTCGGTGCAGGACAAAGATGGCAATAAAAAAGAGTATCGTTATTACGAGATCAAATACACCGCCGAAACGCCCACTGCCGCACGCGACCTGCTGGAAGGCTATATCAATTATGTCACCACGGTGGTGGAGCAGGAGCTGCATCAGCGTCTGAAATATCAGGTTGATATGCTGAAAGGCAAAGAGATGGGGCGCTATGAATTTGATTTAAAGCAGGCGCAAAATCTGCATCAGATTCAGCTTGACCGCCTGCAGTATGCCCTCGATATCGCCCGCTCTGCCGGGCTGAAAAAACCTTCCTGGAGCAACGGTACTGCCATTCAGGATGACCCGGACTTTTCCGTCACTCTGGGTGCCGACGGCCTTGAGCGTAAGCTGGCGATCGAAAAATCAATTACCGACCCGTCACGGCTCAATGCCGACCTGCAAAACCGACGCCTGTATATTGAAAAACTCAACAACCTGAAAATTGATGAGCTGACCGTTGAGCCGTTCAAGTACATGCGTGCGCCTTACGAGCCTGTTAAGCGTGATGGTCCGAAGCGGATGCTGATTGCGGTACTGTTTGCTCTTGCAGGGCTGGTGGCAAGCTGTGCCTGGGTACTGCTGAACAGCGTGATGAATAAGCGCAAGCAGACGCTGGAATTCCTGCCTCAGCGCGTGAAGTAATCAGGGAAAGCAGGGCGACGCAGCGTGCGTCGCCCTGAACGTTTATACGGTAGGTTGCACCACGCGGTTACGGCGCAGCGCCAGCGACAGCACAATGTAAATCACGCAGGAGACCAGCAGCGAATTGATGGTTGGTACGCCCCACTCGGTCATCAGGCCAATCACACTCCCTATCAGCGTGGCGACAATCGCCGTCCAGCCAATCACCGGCGTCTCGGCTTCCGTTGGCAGCTTGCCAGCAGCGCGGCTGCTATCCAGCGCGGCGCGATGGGTGCGCAGCAGCAGATAATCGACCAGCATAATACCGAGGATCGGTGGGAACACCACGCCCAGCACCGTCAGGAAATCGACAAAGCGGTCGAGAATACCCAGCACCGAAAGCAGAGTACCGAGCAGGCCAATCACCAGCGTGGTGTAACGGTACTGCAGCTTAACGCCACAGATGCCCTCAACGGCGTTAATCACCCCCAGGGACGAAGAGTAGAGATTCAGGTCATTGACGCGCAGGGTGGAGAGGATCACCACCAGCAAGCCAACGCCGCCCGCCACTTGCGACATAATCGTCACCACATCAGCGGTTTGCAGCGTGCGGGCAATCATAATCGCCAGCCCGTTAACGATAAACTCCCCGGCAATAATGGTCATCAGGGTGATACCCGCCACGTGCTTTGACGAGCGGGAATAGCGCGTCAGGTCGGGAGTCATCAGGCTGGCAACAATCGCCCCGCCCACCACCATGGTGATTGCCGCACTGATGGTCAGCGGGCTGCCCGTTGGCGGCAGGTCGATAATCTGCTGCAGGGTGTGGCCAGCCAGGGTATGGAAGGAGATAAAGCCGACCAGGCAGATAAACAGCGGCACGGCAATGCGTGCGGTGACGCGCAGCGCCTTAAAGCCAAAGGTGACCAGTACCGTCAGCAGCAGGCCGGAAAGGCTGGCCGCCAGCGGGAAGCCCAGCACGCCGCCGAGCGCAAAGTTTAGCGACTTGGCGAAGATAGCATTCTGAATGCCAAACCAGCCCAGCAGGCTGACCGCCACCACCAGGCCAATCAGCACCGATCCGATACGGCCAAAACCACACCAGCGCGCCAGCAGGCTGCCGGAAATTCCTTCGCGCATCCCGGCATAGCCCAGCCCGTAGGTGACGATACCGAAAATCACACTGCCGGCCAGAATAGCGATAAATGCCGAGGCCAGACTCATAGAGTCGCCCAGCACGGCGCCGAGCATAAACTGATCGAGCGCGGTGAGCATACCCATATGCACCACCGCAACGCTGAGGAATGAGACGCGCTTGTTTTCCGGCACGCGCTCGAGCGGGTAATCTTCAATACGGATCACAGAGAGGTTCCTTGCTTAATAAGTTAAATAAACTGTATGCCCTTTTCGATCAGGCGGTCCGGTATAAAGTTGTCCAGCCCGGTGTGGCGACAGTACTCTTCGAATTGACTCAGCGTATGCACGCCAGCTTTCTGGTAGATGTTGTAAATACGGTTTTCTACCGTGCGATGGCTGAGGTTATAAATGCGGGCAATCTCTTTGGTCGACAGGCGCTGCAGCATTAAAAACAGCGTATCAAGCTCGGAGCGGGTAAACAGATCGCTGCTGACTTCGGTGGTCAGCACCCCCGGCTTCTGCTGGGTGATATATTTTAGTGGCGACATGGTATCGAGGATCCTGGCATTCCAGGCCACGCCGATATACTCGCCGCGCTCGTCATACAGCGGCAGCTTCTCGCTGACGTACGGCGTTAAGGTTTTCTGACCGAACCAGTAATGGGTCTCAATCACCGCCACCCGGCTGTTAGCAGCCAGAGTGCGGCGGTCGTGCTCGATCAGCTCATCTTCGCATTCGGCCCAGGCGGCGGGAAACTCACTGTCCAGGCGACCTTCAATATTAAAATCCGCTGGCGTATTGGTGTAGCTGTACGCAGCGCGGTTCATATACAGATGGCGCGATTCGGGATCTTTAATCCCCCAGGGATCGGTTAAATGCTCCATCATCGCAATCAATGCGCTGAAGCTGGATGCGGGCTTATCCGGTGACAATTCCATTTTCCTCCTGGGGTGATGCTGTCAGAGTTTTTTCGCCAGATAGTGGCGGGTGTGCAGATGGGCATAATCGCCCAGCTCACCGTAAGGCGCGTAACCTAATTTTTCGTAGAAACCTTTCGCCTGAAAATCAAAGGTGTCGACATACGCCATATGGCAACCGCGCTTGCGGGCTTCTGCTTCGGCGGTTTGCATCAGGTCACGACCGGTCCCTTGACCCCGGCACGCATCGCTGACCCATAAATACTGAACTTCCAGTCCCCCCCACCAGGTTCTGGCAACCAGCCCGGCGTAGATCTGGTTGTCGTCATCACGCAGGGTGATAAACAGCGGGTGGATATCCACCGGGGTTGTTTTGGCATTATGTGCCCACAGGCTGTCAATCACGTACTCTTCATCAGCAGCAGCGGGTGTATCGGTAACAAGGATCTTCATTGGCTTCGTGCACTCATTATTTGGCTAAAAATTAATAAGATAACCTGCATATTACTGAGGGGTAATTATCATTAATCCGCCCATTTTTCAAGAGTGTTTTTCCCCCGTTCCCTCGGGTGGCAAAAACGCTTATGGTGTCACCCATCAGACGAAGCCGTGAACAAGATCACACTAATATCATTTCGTCTACCCAATTTGGCAAGGCAAATATTGCGCCTCACCAGGGAAAATGACTCACGCAGCGCCTCTTTCGGCGACTACCTCAGGTAGCGGACAGAGAGAGAAATAGTAAAGATTACTGAAGATGCTGCCAAAAGTAACTTCAGTAAATCTTTTATAAAGAAAATTCCTGCCTAAAGGGACCGCCTAATCAGCGGTCCCTTTTTTATTGGCCGAAAGGTGACCGTAATCACAGAAAGCGACGCAGAGATTCATGTTTAGCCAGCGCGTGCCGATGATCTGTTCAATCATCTCTCTTTTTGGGGCACCTATGGACGCTACAACGTTTCAGCAGGGCAAGGGTAAGGCTGTAGAGGTAATCTCGCTGGAAAAAATCTGGCGCCAGGCCGATTTGCTGATGCTGTTTCTGGTGTGGGGGATGTTCACTATCGCCGCTGTGGTGGGTTGGGTGATGGGGTCGCTGATGCTGGCGCTGATTTTCGGCGGCGCGCTGGCGCTTGCCAGCACACTGCTGCGCGCGCTGCTGCCGGGAAGCCTGGCCACCCGCCTGTGGTTTGCCTTCACCCTGATAGCCTTTTCGGCGCTGATGATCCAGCTTGGAGAAGGTGAAGTAGAGTATCACTTCTCTATTTTTGTGCTGCTGTCGGCGCTGCTGGCCTACCGCGACTACCGCCCGTTATTGATGGGGGCCGCCACCGCCGCGGTTCATCACGCCCTGTTCAACTATTTGCAGGAAAACGACCTTTACGGCATCGTCTGCTTTACGCACCCGGGTTTCCATATGGTGCTGTTCCACGCGGTGTTCGTGGTGGCACAAACCGCCATCCTGATTTTCATTGCGCAGCGCATGGCGGCGGATGCCCGTGCCGCCAGTGAAGTGGCGCAGCTAGCGGCGTGGATCAACCGCGAGCCGGGCCGCCTGACGCTGACGGCGGAAGACCGCCGCAGCACCACGCCGTTCGCCCGGACCTTCAGCACTACGCTAGGCGCCATGCACGGCACGTTAAACCGCGTCAGTGATGGCGTCGGGCTGCTGCTGGAGGAGTCCGACAGTATTCTGCAACGCAACGCCACACTGTCGCAGCGCACCGATGAGCAGGCGCGCGCGCTGGCTGTGGCGGCGAGCGCGATGGAGCAGATGAATGCGGCGGCCTCGCTGACCAGCAAAAAAGCCCATGCGGTACAGCAGCTGGCGCACGAGGCGAATGCGGTGGCGCGGCGCGGAGGGGAAAATCTCGAACAGGCTATCGGCTCAATGGCGCAGATCGAGCAGGAGTCGCGGCGCATCAACGTGATCCTCGAGCTGATCGACGGCATCGCCTTCCAGACCAATATCCTGTCGCTTAATGCATCGGTAGAAGCCGCCAACGCCGGTCAGCACGGCCAGGGCTTTGCCGTGGTCGCGGCGGAGGTGCGCACCCTGGCGATGCGCTGCGAAAATGCGGCGAAGGAGATCCGTACGCTGATCGCCACCTCGGTGGAACGCAGCCAAAGCGGCAGCGAACAGGTAGCCGGAGCAGGGAAAACCATGCAGGAGGTGATCGCCACGATCAGCGGCCTGGCGCAGCTGGTTGAGGAACTGATGCAGATGAACGACCAGCAGCTCAGCAGCATTACGCAGATGAAGGAGAGCGTAGAGAGCATTGACAGCAGCGTGCAGCACAACCTGCAGCACGTAGCGGAAACGCTGGAGGTTGCACAACAGCAGCAGCAGCAGGCTGAGGCGCTCCAGCAGGCGATTGCGGTGTTCCGCTTCGCCTGAGGACCATCAGTGGCTGGCGGACATCACGTGGATGCAGCTGTCGACGTCTTTCGCCGCCGTGGCTTTCTGCTCTGCGCTTAACGCCTGATATTTAGCCATCGACATCTGGCCCTGCTGGTCGTCGTAGCTCACCTGCTTGAACGAATATGAGTTGTTCTCGTTGACGATCACCGTGCGGATTTTCTCGACAAAATCCTGCTCGCTGGTTGGCGTGCCCAGCACATCCAGCGCCACGCAGGCGGCGGCGTCATAGTGCGGGTCGTGCGGCGGAGTGCGAAAACCAAACCACCAGCTCAGCAGTGCGATGGTCAGGATGATGAATACCAGGTAGCGCTTTTTCATTTTATTCAATTTCTTAGGTTAAATTTCACTGCGAATCATTGGCACGGGGCGACCGGAAAAAATGGTCGCTCCCTACGGTTATATTTTCCTGTAGGGGCGGACCATTTTTTTCGGTCCGCCCGTTGCTCAGATGAATTTTTCCAGTAGCAGCTCCCGTAACTGCTCCGCAGGCTGCGGGCGGCTCAGCAGGAAACCCTGCAGACGGTCGCAGCCGGCGGCTTCCAGCATCAGACGCTGCTCTTCGGTTTCCACGCCTTCCGCGGTGACCGTTATCCCCAGGCTGTGACCGAGGTTGATCACCGACTTCACGATAGTGGCTGAATTCTCACGTACCCCCAGCGACTGGGTAAATGCGCGGTCGATTTTAATCGTATCCACCGGGAACTGGATCAAATAATTCAGGCTGGAGTAGCCGGTGCCAAAATCATCCAGCGCGATGCAGAACCCGGCGGCGCGCAGGGTGCGAATGGTTCTCAGCGCCTGCTGCTCATCTTCCAGCAGCACGCCTTCGGTAATTTCCAGCTCAATCTGACGCGGATTGACGTTGTGGCGGGTGATGATTTCCCGCAGCGTATCAACAAAGCCGGGCGTCAGGAACTGCAGTGGCGAAACGTTGATCGCGACGATCAGTTTCGGGCAGGTGATTGCCAGCCTGCACGCCTGCTCAATCACCCACTCGCCGAGCGGGATGATCAGCCCGGTCTCCTCCGCTATCGGCACAAACTCCGCCGGCGAAATGGCGCCCAGCGTCGGGTGCTGCCAGCGCAGCAGGGCTTCGACGGCGAAGAGCTTAGCGCCGCTGATATCCATAATCGGCTGATACCACTGCATCAGCCCGAGATTATTGTTTTCCAGCGCCACGCGCAGCTGCTGGGCCAGCCGCTGACGCTTTTGCAGCGCTTCATCCATCGTTGGGATAAACAGGCAGTAGCGCCCGCCGCCCTCCGCTTTGGCGGCGTACAGCGAAATATCCGCCTTACGCATCAGCTCCAGCTGCTCCGTGCTGTGCTCGGGAGCCAGCGCCACGCCGATGCTGACGCCGACCCACAGCGTGTGGCCGCGCAGCGTCATCGGCGCGGCCAGCTGGGTGATGATCTGCTGGCACAGCTCCGCGACCTGCTGTTCGCTCTCGATCTCGCTCAGCATCACCACAAACTCATCGCCGCCGAGACGGCCCACGGCACTCCCTCCCGGCAGCAGCGTTGACAGGCGCTGGCCGATTTCGACGATCAGATCGTCACCCGTATGGTGGCCCCAGGTATCGTTGATGATTTTAAAACGGTCGAGATCGAGCAGCAGCAGCGCCAGTTTTTCGCCCTTCAACGGCAGCTGGAAGAGGCGGCGGTTGAGCTGCTCCTCAATCCAGGCGCGGTTTGGCAAGCCGGTTAAGGTATCGTGATGCGCCAGATGCCTGGCGTGCGCTTCGCTGGCGGCCAGGCGTCGCATTGAGCTGGAGAGTTTAAGCGAGGAGAACCACAGGCGGCGCGTCATCAGGAAGCACATCAGGGTAATGCTGAGGATCGCCACCGCAATCAGCGGCCCGGTGACTTTCAGCATTTGCGTGCCCGGGCGCATCGGCTCCCACGAGACGCTGCTGACCGGGATACCGCGCTGCGAGGTCAGCAGAAAACCGGCGCTGTTGGCCTGCCCGGGATCGCTGGGGATAAAGCGGAAGCGGCTGACGACGCCACGGTGTTCAAGAAAATCGATAAAGCTGTAGTGCAGATAGCGGATAAACACCAGCTGGCGGTTGGCCCGATCCCCCGGCAGGCTGCCGATGACCACTTCCGCCACGCGCCCGCGCAGGCGGATAAAATCGCGGGTGAAATCCTCCCCGCCCGCAGGATGCAGCCAGTTGGCCAGTAACTGACTGACACCGCCATAGCTGGAGAGAGGGGCTGCGCGGCCGGCCAGCCAGGCGGCAATCGGCCGGTGCTGCGCGTCCATCAGATAGATTTCGTTGTCCCCGGCGAGGCTGTAAAGCCAGCTGCCAAATTCGTCCGGCTTCGCCATCTGTGCCAGCAAATCGGCGCCTTGCAGCAGGTTTTTATGCTGGTTGCCAAAATCCGCCAGATGCTGGGCAAAAATATTTTCAATCACCTGCTGCTGCTTTTCTTGGGCTTTCGCATTGCTCTGTGCCGTCACCCAGTACGCGGTCAATCCGCATCCCAGCAGGGCGAACACCACTACCGCAACCACCGGTGCCACCACGTTGCGCATAAACTCGCGGCGTAGTTCAGCAACCGTGCTGTGTTCGATTTTCATTGAAGTTCCGGAAAGACGATGAGTAGCCCCAGTAAGCACGGGTTCTGTAAAGAGTAAACACTACCTTATCGGCTATTATTGGCAAATATTAAGATGTTATTAAATGACGGTTCGTCTGAAATTAGTGAAAAAATCATGCGGAAAGGAGGGGGGAGGTTGTATATAACCGTAGGGGGCAGGCATGCCTGACCCGTCTTGTTACTACCCTTTAATCGGATACCCCACTTGAGCGGGGGGCGGTCGGCTTGCCTGGCCTGAAAAAGATGCTCACCAGACTGGTGGGGAACCTGGCGCTGTAAAACAGGGAGAAGCGATGAAAATTATCAACTGTGAAATTCGTGATGTGATCAGCGGTGATAATGTGCGGGTGATGACGCCTGCCAATCTGTACCAGTGTGAACTGCGTGATGATGTGTTTGTCGGTCCGTTTGTCGAGATCCAGAAAGGCTGCATTATTGGACGCGGCAGTCGCGTGCAGTCGCACAGCTTTATCTGTGAAAACGTCACGCTGGGGGAAAATTGCTTTATCGGTCATGGCGTCACCTTCGCTAACGATCTGTTTCACGGCGGCACGCCCGATGCCGATCCTCAGAACTGGATCAGGATCGTGCTGGGCGACAATGTCACTATCGGCAGCGGCGCAACGATCCTTACCGAAGAAATTTGCAGCGGTGCCGTTATTGGGGCGGGCAGCGTGGTGGTGAAACCGGTGAAGGTTAAAGGGATTTATGCGGGTAATCCGGCAAAATTAATCAGAACGCTTTGAATTCCTGTGGCGCAGAAGGGCTGATTGTAAAGAGGGGCAGCCTCACGCTTAAGCTATAGGCGGTACCCCTGAGGTATCCCGATAAATGACTTCTATCGCTAAGCGTCTGGTAATCGGTCTGAGCTGAGCCTGAGCACGCCGCAACGGCAAAAGACGCTCCCTACGCGCTTTGTCACGCGTTACAGGCGCTGAGAGAGACGCACCAGCGCCGCAGTAAAGAGTGCCGGGTCGTTCATTGCACGCGACAGAGTGATGGCCCCCTGAATGCCGAGCACCGCGTCCTGAGCGTTCTCCCGCGCTGATGCGGCCTGCTGCCCGTTGCGAATAAGCGCGGCGGCCAGCGCGTCGATCCAGCGGGCGAAATAGCGGCTAATGGTGCTGGCAAAGCGGTCGCGCGTCTCATCCAGCGCAAATGCGCCCAACAGGCAGATGCGCTGGCCGGAGTGAAAATAGCTCTCCACCGCCTGCCACATCGCGACGATAGCGCTCTGGGCATCCTGCTCATGCAGCGGGGTGAAGATATTCAGTGCAAACCAGCTGTCGACATCGGCCAGCACTGCGGCGGCCATCTCCTCTTTACCGCCGGGGAAAAAGTGATACAGGCTGCCTTTTCCCAGCCCGGTCTTTTCAGTAATGCGGCTGATGCTGGTGCCGTCATAGCCCAGCTCGCGAAATACCGCCGCCACCAGCGGCAGTACATCTTCACGCTGATAAACGCTGCGCATTGCCTACAGCCCCAGCTCGGACAGGCCGGGGTGATCGTCCGGGCGGCGGCCGAGCGGCCAGAAGAACTTGCGATCGTCCGCGCTAATCGGCAGATCGTTGATGCAGGCGAAGCGCTGGCGCATCAGCCCCTGATCATCAAACTCCCAGTTCTCATTGCCGAAGGAGCGGAACCAGTTGCCGCTGTCGTCATGCCACTCATAGGCAAAGCGCACCGCGATGCGGTTATCGCCAAACGCCCACAGCTCCTTGATTAGGCGGTAGTCCAGCTCCTTCGCCCATTTGCGTTTGAGGAAACAGACAATTTCCTCACGCCCGCTGACGAATTCGGCACGGTTGCGCCACTGGCTGTCCGGGGTGTAAACCAGCGACACTTTTTCAGGGGTGCGGCTGTTCCAGCCATCTTCCGCCAGGCGGACTTTCTGGATGGCGCTTTCACGGGTAAAGGGAGGGACAAGAACTGACATGAAAAACTCCGCTTGTGTACTTAAGAGCATTGACTGTACCGATCGTTACAGTGCGTGTCCAGTGCGGAATGATGATGCGCAATGTGGGGCGACCGGAAGGGCATAGATTTCTGCATTTCCCCCAGATATCGCGCCATCTTCAGTGGTTGGTATTCCTGTAGGGGTCGACCATTTTGTCCGGTCGACCCGTTGAACCCGTCACGCCAGGCCGTTATTCACCAATGAGGCCCGAGAAATATCGGCAATGGTTTTACAGCCGGTCAGCGTCATCGCCACGCGCATCTCTTTCTCAATCAGCGTCAGCAGGTTTTCCACGCCCGCCTGGCCTGCGGTCGCAAGCGCATAAAGATAAGCGCGGCCCAGCAGCACGCTGTCGGCACCCAGCGCAATCATGCGCACCACGTCCAGGCCGTTGCGGATGCCGCTGTCGGCCAGAATGGTAATGTCACCTTTTACCGCGTCGGCAATGGCGGGCAGCGCACGCGCCGTTGACAGCACCCCATCGAGCTGACGACCACCGTGGTTAGAGACCACAATGCCGTCGGCGCCGAAGCGCACCGCATCGCGCGCATCGTCAGCGTCGAGGATGCCTTTGATGATCATCGGACCGTCCCAGAACTCGCGGATCCACTCCAGATCGCTCCACGAGATCGACGGGTCGAAGTTGTTCGCCAGCCAGCCGATATAGTCTTCCAGCCCGGTCGGTTTACCGAGGTAGGTGGAGATATTGCCGAGATCGTGTGGTTTGCCGTTCAGCCCGACGTCCCACGCCCACTGTGGATGGGTAACCGACTGCCAGTAGCGGCGCAGCGCGGCGTTCTGGCCACTCATGCCGGAGTGGGCATCGCGGTAGCGCGCGCCCGGGGTCGGCATATCCACGGTAAACACCAGGGTTGAGCAGCCTGCGGCTTTAGCGCGCTCCAGCGCGTTGCGCATAAATCCGCGATCTTTCAGCACGTAGAGCTGGAACCACATCGGGCGGTTAATGACCGGGGCCACTTCTTCAATCGGGCACACCGAGACGGTGGAAAGGGTAAAGGGAATGCCTTTTGCCGCCGCCGCTTTCGCCGCCTGCACTTCGCCACGGCGTGCGTACATGCCGCACAGCCCGACCGGTGCCAGCGCCACCGGCATCGACAGGGTTTCGTTGAACAGCGTGGTGTGCAGACTCAGCTCGGACATGTTGTTCAGCACGCGCTGCCTGAGGGCGATATTCGCCAGGTCATCCACGTTGCGGCGCAGGGTATGTTCGGCGTAGGCACCGCCGTCGATATAGTGAAACAGGAACGGCGGCAGAATGCGTTTTGCGGCGGCGCGGTAGTCGGTGCCGGCTGAAATAATCATCGGTTCTCTCCCTGGAGTGTATCGATTGTATCGTCCGGCAGGCGGGTACTACGCTGCTGCCGGGCATCATCTTCCTGCATGGTTTTCAACGTGTTGTGGACAAAGCCGAGGTGGACGCGGGCGGCGCGGCTGGCGCGCTCCGGCTCCCCGGCGAGGATCGCCAGCAGCAGCTCCTCATGTTGTTCGGTCAGCTGGGCAAAAATGTGCGGCGCGCTGTAGATGCGCTGGCGGCTGTGCATCACCGACGATTGCAGCAGATCGAAGAAGCCGCGCATGGTCTGTAGCAGCACCACATTGTGCGAGGCCTCGGCAATCGCCAGATGGAAGCGCACATCGGCCTGCGCCGCCAGCTCCGGGGCATCGCTTTCGGTACAATTCAGCGTGGCATCGAAGCAGGTTTGCAGCTTCGCTTTATCGGCATCCGTGGCGCGCAGTGCGGCAAACCAGGCGGTGCTGGCTTCAATGGCGTGGCGCGCCTCAAGGATGTCATCGCGATAGTCCGGATCGGCGGCGACCAGCGCTCTCAGCGGCTGCACGATGCGCTGTTCCGACCACGGCGAGGGAGCCTCACACAGATAATGCCCCCCGCCGGTGCGGCTAAACAGCACGCCTTCGCCGACCAGCTTCTGCAATGCTTCGCGCAGCGAAGAGCGTGATACCGTCAGCTCCTGCGCCAGCTTGCGCTCTGCAGGCAGGCGGCTGCCGGGGGCCAGCTGACGCTGCGCGATCAGCGCCTGAATGCGGCTCGCCAGGTGGTCAGCGCGGGTAGTCATGTCTGGTCAGCTCCTGCTGGTGGAAGGAATTTTCGCTGCTGAATTCGGTCCGACCAATTCAGCGCATCAACGGCTATCAGGGGCTGATAGTTAATATTTTGTGAAGAAAAGACAATCTCAGCGCGGGTTTTTTTGTTTTTCTGTGGGCGGGATTCAGATTTTTTCTGGATTGGTAGGACCATTAAACTCTCGCGCGTTTCGATGGGCGGGGCATGCCCCGCCTCTACGAGGGGGAAACTCGCGGGAGATTTTATGTGGGGGCGGGTCTGGCTGGCCCGTCTCTATGCCACGCAGCGCTCATTCCAGGAATCTGTATAGATAATATTGCCATTGCAGTGCTTCCAGGTGATTGCTTCATAGCGCATCTGGATCTCCTCCAAATGCGTGCTGGTCATGCCGCTAGGGAACAGGTGCGGGGTAATCGCCACCAGCTTTACCTTCTCAAGAATGACGTTAAAGTATTCTCCTTCTAAACCTGCATCGAGGATGTGATACATTTTCAGCGTCGCCGATTGCAGTATTCGGCCCTGACTGAGTGCGCGATAGAGTAGCGGAGTGGTCTGATCAAATTCCTTTTGTACGGTAATGGGGGCATGTACTCGGGTGCCGGTCAGCCTGCCGGTATTGCCATCTGTGGGTATCCAGATGTTATGCGTGACCGATTGCAGTTCAATAGCGCCTTCGCGACCAGCCACCAGAGATCCTCCGACAATCGGCGAACCATTTTCGTCGGTTAACCAAAGATAAGCGGGAATAGACATGGTGATATCCTTATGAAATGTTGAAATGATTCAGCGTAATTAGAGATATTTGAAAACAATAAAAATTATGAAAATGGCAAAGATGGCTATTGCCCATCCAGCAAGGTCAGGGAAGTAAGCTAATGCCAGTATTGCGAAAATAAAAATAACAATGACAGGTAGTTCTCCCCAGAGGAAATGGGATAGCTGAATTTTAATCCATCTTTTAAAAAATAATTTCATTATTAAATCATCCCTTTAATTATTTTCACAATATCCATGTCAGATAAGGTTGTCATTGTAGATAAAGGTGTTTTTTTAATTACAGGCTCTATAATAAAGTACATCATTTCAAGTTTCCTGGCATACAGTGCAGCATAGTATACTGAATTAAATGATTTGAGTTGGTTTGCACTGTCAGCAGATTTTTGAACTAACCCACTGTAACTTAAGATACTTGTTGAAAGTGCAGCTATCTTATTCGAGTATTTACTTATCAGTGTGCTAGTCCTGAAACTAAGGCATATGGTTGTAGTTATTGCGGCTATGAATGCTTCTCTATTAAGATGTATTGATGAAACTTTAACGTTAGCACCTATCAGCAAACGTTGTAAGTTCGATATTTTTTATCATCATGCTTATTTATCAGTAGCTCAATGTAAATTTTAATCATCAAGAATATGATGTTACGGTCTTTAAAAAACTGAAAGGCACCTTGAATAAACCTGACTTCCTCATGTCTTAGGTTTGCGCAGATATCCTGATAATTTTCGGTAAAACACGAAGTGTAAAATGCCAGACGCTGCGCGCCGGAACTCATCTGTTTTGCCTGTTCAATAAAGTTATCTTTCACGCCGGAAAGTGCATGTTCCAGCTTCAGTGCCAGAATTTTTTTCGGCCTGCATCGAAGTAATAATTGAATCGCTATAGTACATAGTCATCCCTGAATGTTGAGAGCTAATCCTTAGCATCTTTAGAAGAAAGAGTTCAGTTTGCAATCAGGTTATAGCAATCGAAAATATGTTCAAGAGAGATGTTTTATTGTTTTGAAAAAACGCACTTTTGGCTAATGTTAATTTTAGTCTAGAGGTTGATGTTTTGGGGTGTTATTAACGAATCCACTAAAGAATATTATCGTTGCTCTTTATAGGGTTGTTATAGACAGTGGCATAAAAGCCCGTGCTGATATGCGACGGGCTTCACTAATATCAAGTATTTTAATTTAATCAGGCCAGTTGCAGCACTAACTCTTCGTCTTCAAAACGTAACCCCAACAAATCCAGGCGCTCCACTAAAACCCACAGCAGCACATCACGTGCAATGGGATGTGTTAACTCGGTGATAGCAAAAGCCAGCGCGCGACACTGATCGCACAGTTCGTTAGTTTCCAGGATTGATGTATCGGCCATTCCATAGTTCATGATTTTTGTATCCATATGCAATTAAATAACTTCGCAACCAGAAACGCCAATTCATGGTGGCGAGCTGAACAAGGTTGGCGTACCGGTGCATACAGTTCCCGGTGCTTCATGAGAAGCCCCTTGCCAGCTCACCATAGGCTTTCTGCGGTAGTGTACCGCAAAAATAGGAGATGCTCAGGCTGCGACAAAAAAAAGACGCCAGCGCGTCTCAATTTGTCGCTGTATGCATTTCAGGACGCCAATCCTGTGCCGGATTTTGCCGGTAGAGAAACCTTACTCCTTTCATCTCACTATGCCACCAGGTTGTGCCATCAGTGTTCAACACTGGAGTCTGCCTCGAAAAAAGATGTAACGATGATGAAAACCAGTGGGGATTGAATTGCTGTAGGGGCGACCTTCTTTTTCGGTCGCCCCACCGTGCTTGAGGCCGACCGGAAGAGAAGGTCGGCCCCTGAGGGGGGCCCCACAAAAAGTGATCTGAATATTATCGCGGGATGCCGCGTGCCGAGGCCCGCAGGGAGCGTCTTTTGCCGTTCCGGCGTGCTCAGGCTGAGCTCAGACGGGTTACCGAACGTTTAGCGATAAACGTCATTTCTGGGGATACCTCAGTGGTCGGCCTCTACAATTTAATGCCTCTTTACGCCACATCGTTAAAATTTGGCGCAGGGTTACTGAAAACTAAGCTTTATCTTTTCTGAGCTTGTTTACTGATTTAATAGAAAGGAGAAAGCAACCCAGTCCAAAGAGTTTTATTATAAGATGTCCTGTGACTTCCCCATAGTTCAGTGGGGACAAACCTCCCACTGAATACACATAGAAAATTGTCGTAATCAACGAGTAGACAGCAAAAACCAGAAAGAAAAAAATAAGTACCGATAAAGTAGCGAGGAAATAATATAATGATTTCATATTAAATATTCCCATCCGTTGAAATTCTAATATTTGTTAGCAAGAGTAATCGAACCAAAGCTTCTGTTCACATCAATCGTACATAGTATCATCCTGCACGCCCCTATCTGTTAGTGCTCCGCTACGCCACGCGCTGACCCCTCTGCCGCGTTGACCACCAGCAGATCAGCGATCCCGCGCTGACCATTGCTGCTCCCTGCCAGAACGCGAAGGAGAGGCTGGAGTTGAGCAGCAGCGCGGCGAGCAGCGCTGACAGCACCGGAATAAAGTAGCTGGCGGTCGCCAGCACGGTGACATTGCCGTGCAGGATGCCGATATTCCACGCCGCATAGCCAAAGCCCATCGCCAGTGCCGCCAGCGCCAGACAAGCGCCGACACGCCAGTTCATCACCATCTCCGGCTGCGGAGCGGAGAAATATTTCAGCCACAGCGCCAGTGCGGTAAGCAGAAAGAACAGGGTGATGCCGTTGCTGCCGTTGGCGATTTTTTTGGTTACCACGCAGTACAGCGCCCAGATCAGCGCGCCGCTCAGGGCCAGCCCATAGCTGAGCGGGTTCGAGGCGACGCTGCGGCCAATCTCCGCCAGCGACAGCGGATGATCGCCCGCCAGCACCCGACAGATGCCAATCAGCGAGAGCGCCAGGCCGGGAACCATCAGCAGGCTGCACTTTTGCCGCGTCACCGCCACCGACAGCAGTACCGTCAGCGCTGGCCAGAGATAGTTGACCATCCCCACTTCAATGGCCTGGGTGCTGCTGGCGGCATAGCCGAGGGATAAAGAGAGGCAAATTTCGTAGCTGACAAACAGCAGGCTGCCCAGCAGCAGATAGGAACGCGGAAAGGTATTCAGCCTGGGCAGGCCGACCGTCAGCAGCAGTAACAGCGAGCTGAGGCTGTAAATAGCGGCGGCGCCACCAACCGGGCCTAACCCTTCGCTGACGCCGCGTATCAGCCCGACAATCGTGCTCCACAGCAGGATGGCGATGAGGCCAATCCCCGTTGCTTTCCTGTAATCCATATTATCCGCTGCCTGAAATTTTTAGCTGACTTTACAGCCTGGCGGCCCGTCAGGCGAATTTAATCAGCACCATACCGACCAGCAGCAACAGCACGCCCAGCCAACCTTTGCGGCTCAGGCGCTGGCCGAACAGCGCACGACCTGCGGCGATGGTGGCCACAATGCCGAAGCCGCCCCACAGCGCGTAGGCGACCGACAGCTCGATCCCTTCCACCGCCTGGGCCAGCGCGCTGAACGCCGCCAGCACCGCCAGCAGCGACAGCAGGCCGTAGCCTTTGCGCTGAAAGCCGTTGGAAAGCTTGAGAAAGATATTGGCCGCAATCTCCAGCACCACCGCACCCGCCAGCCAGGCGGCATGAACCCACTCAAACGCTGACATGACGGCCTCCCGTGCGGGTGCCGGATTTAATCAGCGCAATGCCCACCACCAGCGTCGCCAGTCCGGCGATTTTCATGAGCGAGAGCGACTCTTCAAACAGCAGCACGCTGAACAGCGTAATAAACAGAATGCCCACGCCTTCCCACATCGCGTAGGCGACGCCAAGGGCGATTTTTTTAATCGAAATCGACAGGGCAATATAAGAGAGAGCAATCAACAGCAGCATCAGCAGGTAGCCTGCCGGATTGCCGCTAACGCTTGACCATTTCATCAGCAGGGTGCCGGTGATTTCCAGCGCGATCGCCAGAGCCAGTAACATCCAGTACAGCATGATTTATTTTCCACAGAACAGGGGATAACGCGCCCGCCTTGGCGGCAGGATTTAACAGCTTAATGTCGTAGGGTTAAAGCGGGACTAAAGCGCGTTACGCCAGTGTTGTTCACCGGAAAGGGATAAGGCAGAAGAGAAAGCGGGGCACTGCATGATGGGGTCGAGCCTGACCATAGTATCCATAATTTTTACAACTTATCCGCGTTGTTGCTTTTCGTCGGTGCGGAAAGGAAATTGTCTCCGGTAGTTAAACACGGCACTGTTATAGCATGCGGATAGGGTGATTATCTCGCTACTTGCGATTCTTTACCCTGCTATTTAGCCTTGGTTTAGTTATTTATCAGGTGTTTCACAGGATTTTCCCATGCGGCAAAAACCTTTTCAGGATATTTCCTGCGTAGCGGCTCGCATTTTGCCGCGACAGGTCAGGCAAGTTGCCGCGCAGCGGTGTATGTTGCTGACATTCAGGAGAGGGAGCTTTGGGGATGTACGAATTTACGTTGATTTTACTGCTGCTGCAGCAAATGTGTGTGTTCCTGGTTATCGCCTGGCTGATGAGTAAAACCCGCCTGTTTATCCCGCTGATGCAGGTCACGGTGCGGCTGCCGCACAAGCTGCTGTGCTACATCACCTTCTCGATTTTCTGCATTATGGGCACCTATTTTGGCCTGCATATTGAGGATTCGATTGCCAATACGCGGGCGATTGGCGCGGTGATGGGCGGGCTGCTGGGAGGGCCAGTGGTCGGCGGGCTGGTGGGGCTGACGGGCGGGCTGCACCGCTATTCGCTTGGCGGTATGACCGCGCTGAGCTGTATGGTTTCCACCATTGCCGAAGGGCTGATTGGCGGCGTGGTGCACAGCGTGCTGATCAGGCGCGGGCGTAGCGATAAGGTCTTCAGCCCGCTCACCGCAGGGCTGGTCACCTTTTTTGCCGAGCTGATGCAGATGGCGATTATTTTGCTGATCGCCCGGCCGTTTAATGATGCGCTGCACCTGGTGCAGAGCATTGCCGCGCCGATGATGGTGACCAATACCGTCGGCGCGGCGATGTTTATGCGCATCCTGCTCGACAAGCGGGCGATGTTTGAGAAGTACACCTCGGCGTTCTCCGCCACCGCGCTCAAGGTTGCGGCCTCAACCGAGGGCATATTGCGCCAGGGGTTTAACGAAGAGAACAGCATGAAGGTGGCACAGGTGCTCTATCAGGCGCTGGATATCGGCGCGGTGGCGATCACCGACCGCGAGCGGCTGCTGGCCTTTACCGGCACCGGGGACGACCACCATCTGCCGGGCAGACCGATCTCCTCTTCCCTGACCTGGCGCGCTATCGACAGCGGCGAAGTGGTGTATGCCGACGGCAATGAAGTGCCGTACCGCTGCTCGCTGCACCCTAACTGCAAGCTGGGTTCGACGCTGGTGATCCCGCTGCGCGGGGAAAACCAGCGGGTAATCGGCACCATTAAACTTTACGAGCCACGGAACCGCCTGTTCAGCTCGATTAATCGCACGCTGGGGGAGGGCATCGCGCAGCTGCTGTCGGCGCAGATCCTCGCCGGGCAGTATGAGCGGCAGAAGGCGCTGCTGGCGCAGTCGGAGATCAAACTGCTGCACGCGCAGGTCAATCCGCACTTCCTGTTTAACGCGCTCAATACCCTGATGGCGGTGATCCGCCACGACAGCGACAAGGCCGGGCAGCTGGTGCAGTATCTGTCGACCTTCTTCCGCAAGAACCTCAAGCGGCCGTCGGAGATTGTTACGCTGGCTAATGAGATTGAGCATGTGAATGCCTATCTGCAGATCGAGCAGGCGCGCTTTCAGTCGCGCCTCTGCGTGCAGCTGCTGGTGCCGCCGGAGCTGGCGCATCACCAGCTGCCCGCCTTTACCCTGCAGCCGATCGTCGAGAACGCGATTAAGCACGGCACCTCGCAGCTGCTGGGCAACGGCGAGATTACGCTGCGCGCCAGCCGCGAAGGACAGTATCTGCTGCTGGCGATTGAGGATAATGCCGGGCTGTATCAGCCGAAGAGCGACGGCAGCGGGCTGGGCATGAGCCTGGTGGATAAGCGGCTGCGCGTGCGTTTTGGTGACGGCTACGGCATCAGCGTGGCCTGCGAGCCGGACCGTTTTACCCGTATTACCCTGCGCCTGCCGCTGGAGGAGCCAGTATGTTAAGCGTTTTAATTGTCGATGATGAGCCGCTGGCGCGGGAGAACCTGCGCATCCTGCTACAGCAGGAGGGCGATATCGCCATTGTTGGCGAGTGCGGCAACGCCATCGAGGGCATCGCCATGGTGCACAAGCTGCGGCCAGACGTGGTGTTTCTTGATATCCAGATGCCGCGCATCAGCGGGCTGGAGATGGTCAGCATGCTCGATCCGCAGCAGCGGCCGTGGATTGTGTTTCTCACCGCCTTTGACGAGTTTGCGGTGCAGGCCTTTGAGGAGCACGCCTTTGACTATCTGCTGAAGCCGGTAGAGGCAGCGCGGCTGGGCAAGACGCTGGCGCGCCTGCGCCAGGGGCATCTGCAGCAGGAGGTGCAGGATGTCTCGGTGCTGCCGGAGAGCCAGCAGCCGCTGAAGTTTATTCCGTGCAGCGGGCACAGCCGCATCTGGCTGTTACAGATGGATGAGGTGGCGTTTGTCAGCAGCCGCCTGAGCGGGGTTTACGTCACCAGCCACGACGGCAAGGAGGGGTTTACCGAGCTGACGCTGCGGGTGCTGGAGCACCGCACGCCGCTGCTGCGCTGCCACCGTCAGTATCTGGTGAATATGGCGCATCTGAAAGAGATCCGCCTGGAGGATAACGGCCAGGCGGAACTGCTGCTGCGCGACGGTCACACCGTGCCGGTGAGCCGCCGCTATCTCAAGAGCCTGAAGGAGGCGCTGGGGTTGTAGTTTACACGGCAGGTTAACGCTTAAATGACAGGCTGCGGCTTCAGCGCGGCAAACGCGGCGCGGATCTGCGCTTCCGGCAGCTGTACGCCGATAAATACCAGCGTGCTGGCGGGCTGCTCATCGGGCTGCCATTCCCGGTCCCAGTCGGCGCTGTACAGGCGCTGTACGCCCTGAAACAGCAGGCGGCAGGGCTGAGCGTCGATCCACAGCATGCCTTTGTAGCGCAGTAGGCTGTCGGCGAACCCGGACAGCAGCTCCTCCATCACTTTTGATACCGCCTCCAGCGCGACCGGGTAGTCCAGCTCGACCACGACTGAATTGATATCGTTATGCTTATCGGCGATAAAATTAAAGCGCGGTGCGCTGTTGACGACCTGCTCTTCCAGCATAAAACCGCGGGTGTTAAACAGCAGGCTGAGGTCGATCTCACCGTTCACCACCGGATATACCGGCGCGCGGGCGTTAATGCGCTGCAGCCGTGCCAGCAGGTTGGCAGGGGTCCCGGCAACGTCAGTTTTGCTCAGCAGAATGCGGTCGGCATAGCCAATCTGCGACTGCGCCAGCGTGAACTGGTCCATCTGCTGTTCGGCGTGCACGGCATCGACCAGCGCGATCACCCCATCAAGCAGATAGCGCTCGCACAGCACCTCGTGTGCGAAAAAGGTCTGAATAATCGGACCGGGGTCGGCCATGCCGGTGCATTCAATCACCAGGCGGTCAAAGGTAACGTCACCGCTATCGAGGCTGGCGAGCAGCTCCAGCAGTGCCTGCTCCAGCTCGCCGGAGCGCGTGCAGCAGATGCAGCCGTTGGTCAGGGTTTTGATCTGCGTGGCGCGTGCGCCGAGCAGCTGATCGTCTACGGCCACGGCGCCGAACTCGTTCTCGATCACCGCGATTTTGTAGTCATGCTGTTCATGCAGAATATGGCGCAGCAGGGTGGTTTTGCCCGCGCCGAGAAAGCCGGTGAGCACGGTAACGGCAATCGGTGTCATGGTGTTTTCCTTATCAGCAGCAGCGCATGCCGCCTTTGCCATCTCCGCCGTAGCGCGCCTGCTGGCGCTCACGGAAGAACTCTTTGTAGGTCATCATCGGTTTATCCGGATGATGGGTCTGCATATGCAGCACGTAAGTATCGTAGTCAGGAATACCGACCAGCATCCTCGCCGCCTGGCCGAGGTATTTTTTTGCCGCGCCTAAGTTGTCGAACATCGTGTCTTCCCCGTTGTGCGGGCTGGGCGTGCCCAGCCCCTACGAAATAGCGTGCTTCTTACGCGGTGGTTAATGGCCGGATGAAACCTTTATTCCCTCTTTCGGCACCGCCACGTACGGCGTTTCGGTGTCGGTCGGTTGGTCAGTCTGACGCGCTTTCATCCAGGCTTTGAAACCGTAGAAGATAATGCTGTAAACCACCACCAGGAACAGGATACTCAGACCTGCGTTGGTGTAGTTATTGATGACGATATGGTTCATATCGGCGATCTGCTTCGCCGTCAGTTCGCCACCCGCCGCCACCTTCGCTTTGTACTGCCCGGCCATATAGAAGAAGCCTTCCATCTGCGGGTTACTGCTAAACAGCTTAAGCCCCAGCGCCCAGGTGGTACAGATCAGCAGCCACACGGCAGGCAGCACCGTTACCCAGATATACTGCGTGCGCTTCATCTTAATCAGCACCACGGTCGCCAGCACCAGCGCGACGGCAGCCAGCATCTGGTTGGAGATGCCGAACAGCGGCCACAGGCTTTTCACCCCGCCCAGCGGATCAACCACGCCCTGATACAGCAGATAACCCCACAGGCCGACGCAGCCCGCCGTGCCCACGATGCCCGCCAGCAGCGAGTCGGTTTTCTTGAGGAACGGAACAAAGTGGCCGAGCAGGTCCTGCAGCATAAAGCGGCCGGAGCGCGTACCGGCATCCAGCGCGGTCAGGATAAACAGCGCTTCGAACAGGATACCGAAGTGATACCAGAACCCCATATCGGCAATCGGCATGATTTTATCGAACACGTGGGCGATCCCCACTGCCAGCGTTGGCGCACCGCCGGCGCGGTTGAGCACCGAAGGCTCACCGATGTCCTTAGCGGTTTGCATGATCTGTTCAGGTGAAATCACAAAGCCCCAAGAGCTGACGGTGGCCGCGGCCTGCGCCGTGACATCTTTTAACTGCGCCATTATCAGCGGCGCGTTATCGCCGCCCAGCTCGTGCAGATTTGGCATGGTAATGCCGAGGCCCGCAGGCGGGGTGTTCATGGCAAAGTAGAGGCCCGGCTCAATAATCGATGCCGCCACCAGCGCCATCACCGCCACAAAGGACTCCATCAGCATCGCGCCGTAGCCAATAAAGCGCGCATCGGTTTCGCAGGCCAGCAGCTTTGGCGTAGTGCCGGAGGCGATCAGCGCGTGGAAGCCGGAGACGGCACCGCAGGCGATGGTGATAAACAGGAACGGGAACAGCGCCCCTTTCCACAGCGGCCCGGTGCCGTCAATGTACTGGGTGAGCGCCGGCATTTTCAGCTCCGGGTTGAGGATCACGATGCCGATCGCCAGGCCGACGATCACGCCGATCTTCAGGAAGGTGGCGAGGTAGTCACGCGGCGCGAGGATCAGCCATACCGGCAGCAGCGCGGAGATAAACGCATAGCCGATCAGGGTAAAGGTGATGGTAGTATCCTTAAAGGTCAGCGCCGGGCCCCAGTACGGATCGTGGGCCACCACGCCGCCAAACCAGATGCTGGCGACCAGCAGGATCACGCCAATAAGCGAAATTTCCCCGACGCGCCCCGGGCGGATAAAGCGCATATAGATGCCCATAAACAGCGCAATTGGCACCGTCGAGCAGACGGTAAATACCCCCCACGGGCTCTCCGCCAGGGCTTTCACCACGATCAGCGCCAGCACCGCGAGGATGATGATCATAATCAGGAAGCAGCCAAACAGCGCGATGGTGCCCGGCACGGCACCCATCTCTTTTTTGATCATCTCGCCCAGCGACTCGCCGTTGCGCCGCTGGGAGATAAACAGCACCATAAAGTCCTGCACCGCCCCGGCCAGCACCACGCCGGCCAGCAGCCACAGCACGCCGGGCAGGTAGCCCATCTGCGCCGCCAGCACCGGGCCGACCAGCGGGCCAGCGCCGGCAATGGCAGCAAAGTGGTGACCAAACAGCACGTTGCGGTTGGTCGGCACGTAGTTGAGGCCATCGTTATTGATCACCGCGGGCGTGGCGCGCGTCGGGTCGAGCTTCATCACCTTCTGGGCGATGTACAGGCTGTAGTAGCGATATGCCACCAGATAGACCGATACCGAGGCCACCACAATCCACAGCGCGCTGATATGTTCGCCGCGCCGGAGCGCCACCACCGCCAGGCAGCACGCCCCGATGATGCCGAGGATCATCCAGGGTATATGTTTGAAAAATTTATTTTTATTCATAGGGAACCTGGTCATTTTCGCGTTGAAAAAAGGGGTAAGAGACAGGGGTCTATGGTGGCGAATTTCAATACCATCAGGGGGGATTATTGCTTGAGCGGTTGTATAGAACGATAAGCGGTTGCTCGCCGGACTAAGCGGTTTTTCGGCGCAGCTAAGGGATTGAAAACTGTGATTAAGGTCTCGTTGATGTCAAGGTGTTTGGCAACTGGCCTTGGCTCGGGTGGTAAAAACCACCCGTTAGCCCGATGTTGAAGTGATTACTGGCTGAGGCTGTCGCGTGCTTCCTGCAGTTCCTGCTGGGCGCGTGCCAGTTTTTCCTGCTGTTTAGCAATCTTCTTGCTGCTGCCACCGGCCTGAGCTTCGCGCAGGTCGGCCTGGCGCTCGGCGACTTTTTCCATCTTTTCCTGCACCTTCTGCTGACGGTCGGCCATCAGGCTGCTGTCGGTGCAGTGCTGATCGATCTCTTTCAGCGCTCTCTCCAGACCGGCTTTCTGTGCGCTGTTGCCATGGGCTTCGGCGTACTGGATCTGCTGCGCCACTTCGGCACGTTTCGCGGCACAGCCGGTCAGGGTTTCAGCGGCATGAGCTGAACCCATTACCATCAGCAGTGAAGCCATCAGAATACGAATTTTCATGGTGAATACCTCTGTTATTCATCCCCAGTTCAGCCGGGGAAGTTAAGATTTGGCACCCGGCCAGCAGCGCCAGCCGGGTGATGGTAGATCAGACGTTACCCTGCAAGGCGTAATCAGCCTTTGATAACGCTATCCACTGCGGCCTGAGCACACTGCTCATCCAGATGTCCGCCCGGTGCGCCGCCCACGCCGACGGCGCCGATCACCTGGTCACCGTCACGCAACGGTAAACCGCCAGCCAGCAGCAGGAAGCCCGGCACGTCACGCATGTTGGCAGCGCCCGCGTTGGACTGAGCGGCTTCCATCACTTTGCCCGATGGGTTTTTGGTGCTGAGGGCGGTGAAGGCTTTCATTTTGCTGGCTTCAACGGTGTGCGGGCCGGCATTGTCCATACGCTGCAGGGCTTTCACATTGCCGCCGCGATCCAGTACGGTCACGCTAACGTTGTAATTTTTAGCCGAGCAGGATTTGATCACTGCCGCTGCCAGGTCGTTGGCCTGCTGCAGTGAGATGTTTTTTTCAGTCAGCGTTGCCGCGTGCAGGGGCAGAGCGCACAGGCCAGCCAGTACAGCCAGGGTAGAGAAGGTAAGTTTCATCTTTAGGGTTCCTGTTATCGTTCAGAGAACCCTATTTTGCGCAAAGCGTGCGGTAACCACTATTCGCGTGATTACCCGTTCGACCTGGTAGATTTACCAGGTTGTGACAGCATTTTCAGCCGGGCGTACTCCCAGACCAGCGGGGCGAGGCTGCTGACTTCCAGCCGGGCGAAGATTGAGGCGCGATGGGCTTCGGCCGTGCGCGGTGAGAGGGACAGCGCGCGGGCGATCTCCTTGGCGCTTTGGCCTTCAACCAGCAGTTCGAGCACTTCGCGTTCACGCTGGGTGAGCTGGGCGAATTTGTTCTCCAGCAGCTGTCGCTCCTGCTGCTGTGCGGCCCGCTGCTCGCTCTCAACCAGCGCTTCGCTGATGCAGTCGATCAGCTTGTCGCTGTCGAGCGGCTTGGTGAAAAACTCCCAGGCGCCGTGCTGAAAGGCGCGGCGGCAGAGGTCAATGGTGCCGTGCCCGGTCATCAGGATCACCGGCACCAGCGGATAGTGCTGCGAGGTCTCCTCCAGCCAGCTCAGGCCACTCTTGCCCGGCATGCGTATGTCCATCAGCAGGCAGCCGATCAGCGCGGGCGTCACGCTGCTGTCGGCTTCAAAGGCGGCCACGCTGCTGTAGGTAGTGACCTGCCAGCCCAGCGTTTGCAGCAGAAAACTGAGTGAGTCGCGGATTGAGGCATCATCGTCAATCAGCCAGATAGGTGAGGTACTCATTGCTGCTCCCATAACTGAAAATGCAACTGGATACAGGCACCACCGCCCGCATGGTTGGCGAGGGTGATTTTGCCGTTCATGCGCAACATCAGGGTTTCAGCCAGCGACATTCCGAGGCCGATTCCCTCACTGCGGGTGGTGTAAAACGGCATCAGCGCCTGCTCCATTCCTTCGGTTGAGAATCCGCGCCCGCCGTCGGTTAAGGTTAGCACCACGCTCTCCTCTTCCCGGCGACAGTGCACCTGCACCCAGCCTTTGCGCTGGCTGCTTTGCGCCTGTATCGCGTTGCTCAACAGATTGTGCAGCACCTGTTCCAGCCAGAGCGGATCGGCTTTTACCTGTAGGGAAGGCGGGGAGAAGTCGCGCTGCACGGTGATATCGCCTTCGCGAATTTCACGCGCCAGCAGATCCTCCACTCGCGTCCAGACGCGTTTGATCTCTACCGCACCCAGCGTGACTTCACGCTGTTCCAGATGGTCGCGAAAACGCTGTAGTAGCGATGCGATGCGCTGTGTCTGACCCAGCGCGCCTTCCAGCGCGGCAGGTATCTGGCTGACGTCGCCTTTGGCCAGCAAATGCTGTGCCGCCTTTAACCAGTTCTGAATCGCCGCCAGCGGCTGATTGATCTCATGCACCATGCCGGTGGTGATTTCCCCCAGCGCATTCAGCCGGGTATGTTGATAAAACTGCGCGCGGCGGTCGGCCTGGCGCTGGCGCTGATGCTGGTGCACGAACACCATCATCAGCGTCAGCAATGCCGCCAGCAGCAGCGGTGGCCATAGCGAAAGTGCCTGCCAGCGGGGCGATGCGCTGGCCGTCAGCGTGAACGGCTGCAGCTCCTGAGCGAAGGTGGTGCTCCAGTGCCACCAGCCGCTGCTCTCCTGAGCCTGGGAGCTGAGCAGCACGGTGCCCTGCCAGTTGAGCGCCAGATGCTGAAAGCCAGACTGTTTTCTCGCGTCGTCAATCACCGGGCGGAAGTCGACCAGTTCGCGCACCTGCTGCCAGGGGTTGTTCAGCCAGTAGCGGCCATTGTCCGCTGGGGTAATGCGGATCTCCTGCGAAGCGTTGGCAGGCAGCGGCTCAATCGCCACAATTTGCGGAAATTTATGGTTCAGGGCGGCGGCATCGCTGCCGGGGGAGATCAGCGGCAGCACGGCGGCATTTTGCGTTAAGCGGTAGGCAATCTGGGTTTCCAGTGCCTGAAAAGAGGCCTCAAAGCTTTTCCACTGCTGATAAAGCTGCATGCCAGGCACCAGCACCAGCGGGATCAGCATCAGGATCAGCCAGACGATCAGGCTGCGTTTTATGAGCGGAGGCGTCACCAGTTTATCCTTATATCAAATGGGCTGCCTGATTGAGCCTTAATTATTACCAGGAATCAACCGTGCGGCGAGTTGAACAGGACCGGTCCCGGTAACGAAAATGAGTAATGAGTGCCATATGTAAATTGTTGACGCGTTTCGGAAAATACGTTAAATCACTGGAGCCTTTCTGATTCGCTATTTTTAGTCACATTAAAATAATAAAAAAAATCCAATTTCACTGGAGCTATTTGCATTATGCCAGGACGAAGAACAGGTAAAACCCCTAACGAAGAACATCTCGAATATCTCTGCCGGATGGCTTTCCTGAGTGGTTTAGGGGTTATTGTCGGGTGGCTGGCGGTATTTAGTTTGATGCACCAATGGGGAGAGGTTGAATCACTGCTGGTGATGGCAGGTGCAGCCCTGGCCAGCTGGCGGGTGGCAATGCGCGGCAATTTTTCCAGCGGGCTGATGCTGGCCCAGCTGCTTCATCTTATTTACGTCGTGGTGTTTTGCCTGCGCTATGATATTCCCGACCAGGGGATCCCGCGAACCACGCATCTGTATCTGCTGACTATCGCGCTGGTGGGCTATATCAACTATCAGCGCAGGCACACGCTGGCACAGCTGGCGCTTATCGCCAGCACGCTGCTGGCGTTTATTATTCTCAGCAGTGCCGACCTGGTCTATCCCTTTGCCCACCCCATGCAACACCAATTGCGTATTTATATCCCGCTGGTGAATGTCATTTTAGCCACGGGGATTTTATGCGCTGGCATCGTGGCGATGCAGGCCGACTTTTCCCGCCGCAGCGAGAAGATCCGCGCGATCCAGCATGCGCTCTACAATGACGAATTCGTGCTGTTTTATCAGCCGCTGCTGAATGCGACCGGGCAGATTAACGGAGCCGAAGCGCTGCTGCGCTGGCAGCTGCCGGGTAAGGGAATGGTGCCACCGTCCGGGTTCATTCCCGCTGCCCAGCAGGCCGGGCTGATGCCTGCGGTGGGGGACTGGGTGATCGGCAGCGCTTTTCGCGAGCTGGCACACTGGCAGGCGAACCCGGCGACGGCGCATCTTACGCTGTCGATCAACGTTACCGTGGATCACCTGATGAAACCTGAGTTCGTTGCGCGCCTGATCCAGCAGGCGGACAAGGCACAGATCCCCCCTGCGCGGGTTAAGCTTGAACTGACAGAGAGCGTGTTTGCCTCCGATATTGACGCCGTGGTGGCGAAAATGGTTGCCCTGGCCGCCGCCGGATTCCGCTTCTCGCTCGATGATTTTGGCACCGGTTTTTCATCGCTGAGCTACCTGCGCCGCCTGCCGCTGGAGCAGATCAAAATCGACCGCAGCTTTATCTCCGGCGCCAGTGAAAATCGTAAGGGTGCCGTGATCGCCAGGAATATTGCGCGCATGGGGCTGGAGCTGAAGCTGGAAGTGCTGGCGGAAGGCATTGAAACGGCGGAGCAGTGGTCGCTGATGCAGGATTTCGGCTGTACGGCGTTTCAGGGTTTCTACTTTTCGCGCCCGCTGAGTATGGAAGATTTTCGCGCTTTTGCGCTGCAACATCGGCAACAGGGGCCCGCGTGAAGGAGGTTGACGGTTTCAGGCAAAGCCCCGGTCCGATCGCCGGGGCTTTATTACTCCTGCGCCATCAGCCAAACAGCCGCTGGCGGTTTTGCGTCAGCGCGTGCGCCACGTCGGGCAGCATCGGGAAGGAGCTTTGGCCGCCATATTTCTGAATTGAGCAGGAGCTGATCTCCGCCGCGAAGGGAATCGCTTCCTCCAGGGCAATATGGTTGACCAGGCAGTAAGCGATGCCGCCGATAAATGAATCCCCCGCCCCGGTGGTATCCACCACGTCCGGGCAAAACACCGCCGGATAGTGCTGCGCTCCCGCCTGATTCGACAGCACGGCGCCTTTTTCCCCCAGCGTAATAATCACCTGGCCATTAACCCGCTGATGCAGCTCCGCCGCGCAGGCGATGGCATCGCTCACCGAGGCGACGGAGCTTTGATTCATCAGGCTGGCTTCGGTCTCGTTGACCACCAGGAAATCGACCTGGCTGAGCGCCTGCGCGCAGATGTGGCGGGCAGGGGCATTGTTCAGCAGGATCTGGCAGTGGTGCTGGCGCGCCAGGGCGATGGCGCGATCCACCACCTGTTCAGGGATCTCGGACTGCAGTATTACCAGCGGCCGATCGCGAAACAGATCGTCGGTGATATCGGCTTCGCCGATCAGATAGTTCGCCCCTTTAATAATCGTGCTGCAATAGTCACCGGACTCGAGGATCTGCACGATGCCAATGCCGGAGGATTTTCCGCGCTGGCTAATTTGCGTCACGGAAACCCCGTTCTCGCTCAGCGATTTAAGCAGTTCGCTGCCGTAAATATCGTTGCCGACACAGCCCACCATATTCACATTCAGCCCCAGTTTGGCGCACTGCACCGCCTGGTTTGCGCCTTTTCCACCGGGCATCAGCATCAGCTCATTACCGGTGAAGGTCTCCCCCATCTCCGGCAGGCGATCCTGCTGGACGAGAATGTCATAGTTAAGACTGCCAATAACAACAACATGATGTTTCATCATTTCGGCCCTTAATTGGCGGTGCGTTTGGACGCCACCGCATTTCTGGTGTTGTGTAAACTGGTCTGGCTCTTTTCACTGGTTTTGCTGGCAATAATGGTGAAAATGGCGTCCAGAATATTGAGGTGGACAATACGCGTGGTGGCATTTTCCCCGGTAATCGGGTTGTTTTTCACCGAGGAGATAATTGAGTGCTTGGCGATCAGGCTGAGCGGGCTGTTGGGATAGTTGGTCAGGCAGATGGTTTCGGCACCGTGCTCATTAGCGGCTTTGACCATCTGGATAATATCGGTGGTCTGCCCGGAGTGCGAAATCGCCAGCAGAATATCGCCCGGCTGCATCAGCGAGGCGGTCATCAGCTGCTTGTGGCTGTCGCTGAACACCGAGGAGAAGATGCCAATCTTGAGCAGCTTATGATTGAAGTCATCGCAGATCGATCCCGACCCCCCGCAGCCGGCAATAAAGATGCGCGCGCTTTCCGGCTTGTTAATGAACAGCCAGGCGACGGCCTTGATCACCGCGCTGTTAATCACGCTCAACGACTCCTGGAGCGCCATCACTGAATTCAGGAAGGTGCTCTCAATAACCTGTTCGACATACTTTTCCGAGTCGGGGATCAGTGGAATATCGACGATCTCCTCCTGCGAGTTAACCTGCCTGCCAATATTGAGCTTGAGATCGTGAAAACCGGTGAACCCCAGCTTTTTCGACACTTTGGTAATGCTGGAAACGCTGACGTTGAGATAATTAGCGATATCCGTGATACACATTTTAGATAATGACTGGGGATTATCATCAATAAAGCGGGCAATGGAACGTTCTTTTTTACCCAGCTCGGGTGCAAGCGTTCGTGCCAGTAAAAATATCTCATTGCCTTTAAGTCGGTTATGCATATTCAGGGCTCATGGAAAACTTTATCCGTAAGCTAGCATGGACGATAAAGGAAAAGTGTTAACCAGATCACATGCTGTAAAACGTTTTACTATGTCGTTTTACTGGCAGTAAAATAAAATCATCGTATTACGCGCTTTCATTTTACTGGCAGGAAAATGAAAGTATAAACATCTGTTTTAAAAGTGTTTTACTGATAGTAAAATTTTCACTATTAAAAACTCTCTGTCAGTTTTATTTTCGGTATTATTTGATTTTTACCATTTACCAGGCGGGTAAAGTCACTTATAACGCAAGGGAAACTTCATGAAAGGATATTTAAAATGAAATTCTCTTCCCGTATTAATTCATTTCGTTCCCGTCCCGAGTTATTTGATGCTAAGAATAAAATGGACACCTGCGATCTGATTACCCGTATGGGTAGCGTAGATGGCTTAACGCATATAGAACTTAACTACCCGGAACACTTTGTTGGCCAGAGTAAAGAGCTGATTAAAAAGACCATCGCCGATAACAACCTGCAGGTAGGTGGCATCGCGCTGCGCTATAACAAGGAGTTTATCGACGGCGAATTCACTAATCCCGACGCCGCGCTGCGCCAAAAAGCGATTGATATTACGCTGGAAGCGGCAGAAGTGTGCAAGTACCTCGGTGGCAATACCGTCACGCTGTGGTTTGGCTACGATGGCTATGACTATCCGTTCCAGCAGGACTACTTCCGCGCCTACGAGCTGCTAGTCAGCGCCCTGCAGACCGTCACCCACGCACACCCGGATATGCAGTTCAGCTTTGAATACAAACCTTACGAGCCTCGCACCTTCTCCTTTATCGGCGATGTGTCATCAACCCTGATGCTGATTGACGATGTGGGCGCGGATAATCTCGGCATTACCCTCGACTTCTGCCACATGATCATGAAGAAAGAGAACCCGGCTTTCTCACTGTTCCAGTCGGCACGTAAAAATCGCCTGGTCGGCTTCCACCTGAATGACGGCTACGGGCATTTTGACGATGGTCTGATGCTGGGCTCGGTGCATCTGATGCAGACCCTGGAATATATCTACTACGCAAAACGCGTTAATTTCAGCGGCCTGATCTATTTCGATACTTTCCCAAGCCGCGAAGATCCGGTGGCCGAGTGCGCACAGAATATCCGCATGTACAAGGCGCTGGCAGGCTTTATTGACCGCCTGAGCATTGCCGAAATTGACCAGCTGATCAAAAGCCAGGATGCACTGAAAGTGCAGGGCATGCTGATGAAAATGATCGCCGAATAAAAACAAAATCAAAATCTTACCTCTTACTCACTACCAGTCGGTGTCAGACACCGGGGGAAACTATGTTTAATAAAATAGGTTTGCCTAAGAACTTGCTGTGGGGCTATATCGGCCTGACTATTTTTATGATCGGCGACGGAGTTGAACAAGCCTGGATATCTATCTGGCTGGTGGAAAAAGGGCTTTCTGTCGCCCAGGCCTCCTACCTGCTGACCGCTTATGGCGTGACCGTAACGCTGGCCGCCTGGGTGACCGGCGTGCTGGTACAAACGCTCGGCCCGCGTAAGGTGATGCTGTTTGGCCTGGTGACCTTTGTGATAGGCAGCGTTGGCTTTATCGCCATTGGCCTGCAAACCATGCATATGGCGTGGATGCTGCCGTTCTATGCGATACGCGGCATTGGCTATCCCCTGTTTGCCTATTCGTTCCTGATCTGGATTAACTACAGCACGCCCGTTGAACGGCGTGCGACGGCGGTTGGCTGGTTCTGGTTCACCTTCTCGCTGGGCCTGAGCGTTATCGGTCCGTTCTTCTCCTCGCTGGCGTTGCCGGTGCTGGGCGAAATCCACGTGCTGTGGGTCGGGATGCTGTTTGTGATTGTCGGCTCGGTGCTGGGGATTTGGGTGAACCGCGACGTGGTGCCGGCTTCGGAGATCCATCCGTTCAGCGCCGCCGAGTTGCTGAAGGGCATCACTATCCTGCAACGACCGGTGATTGCCATGGGGCTGGTGGTGAAATCGGTCAACGGCATTGCGCAATATGGCCTGGCGACGTTTCTGCCGCTCTACCTGATCAGCTATGGCTACAGCAAAACCGAGTGGCTGCATATGTGGTCGGCGGTATTCCTGGTAGCGATTTTTGCCAACCTGTTCTTTGGCTTCTTCGGCGATAAGTTTGGCTGGCGCACCACCATCATGTGGGTCGGTGGCTTCGCTTATGCTGCGGTGCTGATCCTGGTGTGGGCGGTGCCGCAGGTGCTGGGCCACAACTTCTATGTGATGATGTTTGTGCTGTGCCTGTGCGGGATCACCATGGCGGGTTACGTGCCGCTGTCGGCGCTGTTCCCGATGCTGGCGCCGGACAGCAAAGGGGCAGCGATGTCGGTGCTGAACCTGGGGGCCGGCCTGGGGGCGTTTATCGCGCCTGCCATCACCGCGCTGTTCTACTCCTCGCTGGGGGCTGGCGGCGTGTTGGGGATTTATGCCGGGCTGTATGTGCTCAGCGGCGTGCTCACCCCGTTCCTGAAAACCCCGGAGGAGCTTGAGGCGCAGGAAGTGGTGAAGGGCAAGGGGGCACTGCGGCACTCTGAATAGCTGTAGCCGGGCTTGTTGCCCCGAGGTAAAGAGGACTTTCAGTCTGACGTACCCGGGGCGTTACCGTTTCGTTCCGCTTGGGGAATGATAAAAAATCTTTAAAATACAAATGGTAAAAATAAATTCTGATTATTTTTCACTTGACGGGTTGTTGATTTTTTAACCTTAAAGTCGCATAGTGGCTGAATGGTCACCGTTTGAAATTATATATCAAGGATGATGTCTGTTATGCCTGTACTCATGAAAGAGGATAGTACAATGATTGTTTATCCAGTCTCTTACAGCCCATCCGCTGTAGCGCGGGCATTCAAAATCGTGCATTCCTTCGAGATTGCAGGCGTGGCTATGGCTGTTATTTATGATGCAGCGACGCCACGTGCGGCCATCATTAAGACTGAACCGGAAGAAATCGATGGCGTTAAGCGTAACCGCGCTATCGCTATTCTGGAGCTCGAACGTAAGAAGACAGTAGGTGATGTAGTGCTCTCTGTTGAACGGTTCTGGCAAGACGATGCTTTACAGGTCGAGAGCGTTTGCGTAGAGGGTACACAGCGCGAATTAGGGTTAGCCACTCTACTGTATGAAACGCTGGTTAATGAGTGTGGGGTGGTTCTTATGAGCGATCACATGCACTACCCAGGCGGGAAAGCATTGTGGAAAAAGATTGCGGAACAATCAAAGAGTCTCGCCATATTTGTTCTCGATACTGACCTCGGAGCATTTTTCCCGTATGACGGGCAGCACCTGATATATAATGGCGTATCAATACCAGAGGATGCGATCTGGTCATTACACCCCGATGAATCGCGCCGTGGCGTGATTCTTGTAGCAAAGAATAGAGAAAGATTAGCCGCATACGCCGCATAAAATTAAACCCGCCGCTGGCGGGTTTTTTTTCGCCGTTTGGTCACGGCCGCTGCGAGTTTTGCCGCAGCGGGAACAGGCGGGTATTGATAATGGCAATATTCACTTCGCACGGCTGACCATCATCAAGAAACACGGTTTCGTTGATTTCAATCACCGCATCGTTTTGCGCCAGGTTAAGCAGGGCCAGCACGTCAGGATCGGTGAGATTGAGCGCCGTTAAGTTTTGATCCCTGCGCTGTATTTTTTTACCGGTTATCTGCTCAAGGTAAGAGTATTTGGATATTTCCAGCTTGCTGAACTCCATGCTGCTAAACAGGCTGACCGGCAGGTGAATGTGTTCCAGCGCCACGGGAATATCATCGAAGCACATCAGGCGTAAAATTTTATAGACCTGGTCGCTGTTCTTAATGCGTAGCGCCTGCGCTATTTCCGGCGAGGGCACGCGCATAATACTGACCGAGACTATTTTTCTCACCCCTTTGTGGCCGTGCTTTTGCGCCTGATAATCAAAAGGGGAGAGGGCATGAAACCGTCCTGCGTTATTGCTGATGCCAATAGAGCCAACAAACAGCCCGGATCCTTTCACCCGGTATATTCGCTGCTGCTCAATCAGAATCCGCGTCGCTTCGCGCACGGTTGCGCGCGTAATGCCAATATTTTTGGCGATGGCAATTTCCGTATCGAGCTTATCTCCGGGCAGCAGTTTGTCAGCTTTAATTTTTGTCAGGATATAATCGACAACTTCTTTCTGTTTTTCTGTAATGCCATCGATCATTTCAGTTCATCCCGCTCAGAGTGAGGGCCGACTCGCCTGAGTCGTGCCTGCACAGATGTGCTCTTTATTATTTCGGTGTGCCACTTCAGTGACGTCGAGTTGTGATCAAGTTAACGAATTTACATTCAAGCTCAACATGTCCAGCACTATTTTAACTTTACATATTGTATCTGTACACCTCTGGGTTCATCATCGAGATGACTATACATCTTAAACCTGTCTAGACTTGACCAGAGAGCACTCAGGTCAAGGGACAGAGGCAGTAGCTCTCCACGATGTGACAGATAACGCGATCGGCTTGATTCAGGTATCCCGTAGCTGACTGTACATCCAGGCGAGCTTTTCAGGAGAATGGCGATGTCGCAGCTGGCACAGTGGTTGAATAACGAAAAAATTCAGTATGTTGATCGCGTGGCGAACTGGAAAGAAGCGCTGCACATTGCCGCGCGCCCTCTGCTTAATGAAGGGGCAATAGCGCAGAGCTATATTGATGCCATCATTCGGCAGAAAGAGGAGATTGGGCCTTACTTTGTTATCGCCCCGCAGATTGCCATGCCCCATGCGCGCCCGGAAGAGGGAGCCAGTCAGCTGGGATTATCCATCGTCAAGCTGGGGCAGGCGGTGACGTTTGATTCTGAAGAGAATGACCCGGTCGACGCTATTTTTATGTTTTCTGCGCCGGACAGTCATAGCCATATTGAAATGATCTCGCAGCTGGCGGAGCTTCTTTCAGACGAAGAGATAATGGACAAAATTTTTAATGCGCGCAGTCAGGAAGCGCTTAAATACATTCTGTTAACCGACAATGCTTAGCTGACAGTGTGATTATCAACAACAGGTGATGAGGTCTGAAATGAAAATTATGGCGGTGTGTGGTTCAGGTTTAGGCAGCAGCTTTATGATGGAAATGAATATCAAAAAAGTGCTGAAGAAACTCGAAATCGAAGCAGATGTTGACCATTCCGATCTCGGGTCTGTCACCCCTGATGTGGCAGATGTCTTCGTTATGGCGAAGGATATTGCTTATAGCGCCAACCTTCCTGAGGGAAAAGTGATCGTGATTAATAATATTATCGACCTGAAAGAAGTCGAAAATAAAATACGTGAGTATTTTGATAAATAAAAAAATTGTCACTTTAGATGAACAGCTTACCCTAGAGGTTACTATGTTTACTCAAAACCTTTTGCAATTTGTCGTCGACGTGCTGAAGGTGCCATCCATTCTGGTGGGACTGGTGGCGCTATTCGGGCTGGTGGCACAGAGAAAGCCTTTCCCCGAGGTGATTAAAGGGACGGTGAAAACCATCCTCGGCTTTCTGGTGCTGGCGGGCGGGGCAACGGTGCTGGTCGGCTCGCTGACCCCGCTGGGCGACATATTCAAACACGCTTTTGATGTGCAGGGGATCATCCCCAACAACGAAGCGATGGTTTCCATTGCACTGGCGAAGTATGGCGCACCAACCACGCTGATTATGGCTTTCGGGATGGTGGCTAACATTGTCGTCGCCCGCTTTACCCGACTGAAATATATCTATCTGTCAGGCCACGTCACTTTCTATATGGCCTGTATGGTGGCGATTATTCTGTCGGTGGCCGGTTTTGAAGGGGTGCAGCTGATTTATACCGGCTCCCTGGCGTTGGGGATGCTGATGGCCTTCTTCCCGGCGCTGGCGCAGCCCTATATGCGCAAAATCATCGGTGGCGATCAGGTGGCCCTGGCGCACACCGGCACCATTGGCTACGTGTTATCGGGCTGGATTGGTTCGGTGGTGGGTAAAGGTTCGAAATCCACCGAAGAGATGAACATGCCAAAAAACCTGAGTTTTTTGCGCGACAGCACCATCTCGATCTCCCTGACCATGATGATCATTTACCTGATCCTGTCCGTTTCCGCCGGTAAAGAGTACGTCGAAAGCCACTTCAGCAACGGTCAAAACTACCTGGTCTACTCCTTTATTCAGGCGATCACCTTTGCGGCGGGGGTGTTTATCATTCTGCAGGGCGTGCGCTTAATCCTTGCGGAGATTGTCCCGGCCTTTACCGGCTTTTCTGAGAAGCTGGTGCCCAACGCCCGACCGGCGCTGGACTGCCCGATCGTCTTCCCTTATGCCCCTAACGCGGTGCTGGTTGGCTTTATTTCCAGCTTTGTTGGCGGCCTGGTGGGGTTGTTTATCCTCGGCCAGCTGCACTGGGTGCTGATCCTGCCTGGCGTGGTACCTCACTTCTTCTGCGGCGCAACGGCGGGTGTATTTGGTAATGCGACCGGCGGCAAGCGCGGTGCTATTTGCGGCGCCTTTGCCCACGGCATTCTGATCACCTTCCTGCCTGTGGCCCTGCTGCCGGTGCTCGGTGCGATTGGGCTGACCAATACTACCTTCTCGGATACCGATTTTGGCGTGGTGGGCATTCTTCTCGGCAATATGGCGCGCTTTATGGATAAAGGCACCATCACCATGATCATTACCGCTATTTTTGCCCTGCTGGTGGTGTACAACTTTGCCGCGAAGAAGAAGGCGGTGGTGGAAGAGAGTCCAGAGTAATACCTTTGTGGATCACATCCAGAGAGGAGGAGCTCTCTGGATTGATCAGGTACTCTTTGCCGCTATGGGGTAACGCGGATCACTTTCTGCGTCAGGCTCATGGCGGAATCAAACGGGCTGGTATTGCGCACAATCTTGACCATCACGCTGGCACCCAGCCAGAGCTGGTAAAGGCTTTCAGCGACGTTAGCGGGAGTATCATCAATCACCAGTGAGCCTTCGGTCACACCCTTCTCCAGCGCATCCGCCAGGCGCGAAATAATTCCAGAGGTTCCGGACTGCAGGGTGGCACGCATATTGTCCGAGAGATCGGCCACTTCGGCACCGAGCTTGACGGCAAGGCATCTACCCTGGCAATCGGAGAACGATTGTGATTCTCGCCACAGCCGCCAGTAGTTCATCAGCCGCTGCGCCATCGTCAGATCGGGCTGGCTGAGCGTGCTGTCGAGCTCTGCCAGATAATCCGCAAAATAGTGCGCCAGCATATCGACGCCAAAGGCTTCTTTCGAACTGAAATAGTGATAGAACGAGCCTTTAGGGACACCCGCATCTTTGAGTATTTCATTCAATCCAACGGCAGAAAATCCCTTACCGGCCATGATCCTCTGGCCTGTGGCAAGAATATGGTCGCGGATTTCATTGCCGTGGAAATGAGTTGCAGTTGTCATAGGGTTACGTTACCAAAAGCCAGATCGATCGTCTGTGTGCGCGGAAGTAGAGCCCTATTTTCACAAAATCGGCTCTACTCGTCCACGCCACAATATCAGCCTGCTGTTATTCGGCCAGCTGTTTAATCAGCTGTTCTGCCGTCGCCGCAGACGACGTGGGGTTTTGTCCGGTGATCAGCAGGCCATCACTGACCACATAGGAACTCCAGTCCGGGCCTTTGGAGTAGATCCCGCCTTTAGCAATCAGCTCGTCTTCCACCAGGAATGGCACCACCTCAGTCAGACCCACCGCCTCTTCTTCGCTGTTGGTGAAGCCGGTCACCTTTCTGCCTGCGACCAGCGGTTTTCCTTCAGGCGTTTTGACGTGGCGCAGCACGCCCGGCGCATGACAAACCAGGGCGACGTGCTTGCTGGCCGCCAGGAAGCTCTCGATAAGCGTGATGGAGTTTTTGTCCTCTGCCAGATCCCACAGTGGGCCGTGGCCGCCCGGATAGAAGACCGCGTCGTAGTCAGCCGCTGAAATGCTGTCCAGGCGAACTGTCGCGGCGAGCTGGGCGGTCGCTTCAGCATCGGCCTCAAAGCGGTGGGTCTGCTCAGTCTGGAAGTCAGGCTCATTACTTTTTGGATCTAATGGCGGGTTGCCCCCTTTAGGCGAGGCCAGGGTGATCTCTGCCCCCGCATCTTTAAATGCGTAGTAGGGGGCCGCCAGCTCTTCCAGCCAGAAACCGGTTTTACGGCCGGTATTGCCCAGCTGGTCGTGTGAGGTTAACACCATAAGAATCTTCATCATCAATCTCCTGCCGTTTAATGTAGAGTTTAAATTAGACCAGTCGTCTATGGCGCGGTTAGATTCGTGCCTGCGGTGTGGCTGTAGTAAAGCTAACATCAATTAGACCAGTCGTCTAGTGGCGGCGGATAAAAACGTTCAGCGTAAGTTTGCAGAAGGGGATAGGTTGAGTGGGTTCAGCTTGCTGATACCGCAGAAAGCAAAAAACCCGCCATAGGCGGGTTCTTCTGAATTTGGTGCCCGAACCCGGAATCGAACCAGGGACACGGGGATTTTCAATCCCCTGCTCTACCGACTGAGCTATTCGGGCAACGGGGCGCATTAAACCGTAAGCCATCGATCCCGTCAACGGCTTTATTAAAGAACAGCGACTGATTGCACTCTTTTCCATCAATCCTCAGGGAGCAAGCCGCCTATTGCTGCTTTCTTCCCCAACCGATAGGGCGGTTAAGGCCGCGTGGCAGGCTGTTTTGCCGGTTGAACCCGCTTTTAAAAAATGCCATTATTGCGAAAATTCTGACGTACTCGTCATCCCCGTATTGAGGTCGACGCCATGAGAGGTTCACTGCTGCCAGCCAGCATCTGTAACCGACATCTGCTGATGCCGGGCGGCCGCCGATCTTCCTGCTGTAACACCCTGTTGATACATTCTCTCACCGTGCGGTGAGGTTCTCTTACGCTTAACTTTTGGCCATGCGTAAAAACAGACGCGCTCTGATTTTACTGATGTCTATCGGTCTGAGCGGCACTTCATCGCTGACACCCTGTGACTCTTTCGCCAGCAATGCGTTTTGCGCGTTGCTATGCTGTGCCTCGGCACCCACTCATCCTTGACCGCCGGGATTTGTGCTATGACACCTTTGAAAATTGCAGCCAGTACCACCGTGGCTATTCACCTCCAGACCGGGCGCGAAGTCGTGACCCTGGATAACACCGACTTTACCGATGTGGCGGCGGTGGTTCTCTCCGTTTCTGATTCGCGCTCCGGGGTGCTGGCGCTGCTGCGTCATACCGGGTTTAACCTGCCGGTATTTATCGCGCTGGATGATGCCGCGCAGGCGGAAGATCTGCCGGCGGTGGACGGCGTGCTGAGCGGAGAGGCGGAAGATGCTTCGCTGCTGGAGGCTGCTGCCGCGCAGTATCAGGCGCAGCTGCTGCCGCCGTTCTTCCAGACCCTGACCAAATACGTGGCGATGGAGAACACCACCTTTGCCTGCCCCGGTCATCAGGGCGGGGAGTTCTTCAAAAAGCATCCGGCAGGTCGGCAGTTCTTCGACTTCTTTGGCGAGAACGTGTTTCGCGCTGATATGTGCAATGCGGACGTCAAGCTGGGCGATTTGCTGATCCACGAAGGCTCGGCCAAGCATGCGCAGAAGTTTGCCGCGAAGGTGTTTAACGCCGATAAAACTTACTTCGTGCTCAACGGCACCTCCAGCGCCAATAAAGTGGTAACGAATGCGCTGCTGACGCGCGGCGACCTGGTGCTGTTCGACCGCAATAACCATAAATCAAACCACCACGGGGCGCTGATCCAGGCCGGAGCGACGCCGGTTTATCTGGAAACCGCGCGCAACCCGTTTGGCTTTATCGGCGGGATTGACGCGCACTGTTTTGATGAAGCGTACCTGCGCAAGCAGATCCAGCAGGTTGCACCGCATCGCGCCAGCGACGAGCGCCCGTTCCGCCTGGCGGTGATCCAGCTCGGTACCTATGACGGCACGGTGTACAACGCGCGTAAGGTGATTGACAGCATCGGCCACCTTTGCGACTACATCCTGTTTGACTCGGCGTGGGTCGGCTACGAGCAGTTTATTCCGGTGATGGAGGCCTGTTCGCCGCTACTGCTCGATCTCAAACCGTCGGATCCTGGCATTTTCGTTACTCAGTCGGTGCATAAGCAGCAGGCGGGCTTCTCGCAGACCTCGCAAATCCATAAAAAAGATAACCACCTGCGCGGCCAGCAGCGTTTTTGCAGCCACAAGCGGCTGAACAATGCCTTCATGCTGCACGCCTCTACCAGCCCGTTCTACCCGCTGTTTGCCGCGCTGGATATTAACGCCAAAATGCATCAGGGCGAGGCCGGTCGTCGCCTGTGGCACGAGTGCGTGGTGCTGGGGATTGATGCGCGTAAGGCGATCCTCGCGCGCTGTGAGATGATCCAACCGTTTATCCCCGACGAGGTCGACGGCAAACCCTGGCAGGATGCGCCCACTCATGCGATCGCCGCCGATCCGCGCTACTTCAGCTTTGCGCCGGGCGCAGCGTGGCACGGCTTTGCCGGTTATGAGAAGGATCAGTATCTGGTCGACCCGTGCAAGCTGCTGCTGACCACGCCGGGCATTGATGCCGCCAGCGGCAAATATGCCTCGTTCGGCATTCCAGCCACGATCCTCGCCAACTACCTGCGTGAGAACGGCGTGGTGCCGGAGAAGTGCGATCTTAATTCGATCCTGTTCCTGCTGACCCCGGCAGAGAGCGTGGAGAAGATGGCGAAGCTGGTGGCGAAGCTGGCGCAGTTCGAGCAGCACATCAAAGAAGATGCGCTGCTGCGCGACGTGCTGCCGACCATTTACCGCAAAAATGCGGCCCGCTATGCGGGCTATACGCTGAAGCGCCTGTGCCAGGAAATGCACGATATGTACGTCAGCCACGACGTGAAGGATCTGCAAAAGGCGATGTTCCGCCAGCAGAGCCTGCCAAAAGTGGCGATGAACCCGCAGGATGCCAATATCGAATTTATTCGCGGGAACGTAGAACTGGTACCGATCGCTGAGGCAGAAGGGCGCATCGCGGCGGAAGGCGCGCTGCCTTATCCTCCTGGCGTGCTGTGCGTGGTGCCGGGTGAAGTGTGGGGCGGGGCGGTGCAGCGCTACTTCCTGGCGCTGGAAGAGGGGCTGAACCTGCTGCCGGGCTTCTCACCGGAGCTGCAGGGCGTGTATGTCGAAGCGGATGAAGACGGCGTGAAGCGCCTGCAGGGGTATGTGCTGGTGTGAAAAACCGGGTCGGGCATGCCCGACCACTACGGTGACTCAGCGTAGGGGCGAGGCATGCCCGACCATTAAGGTGGTTCAGCGTAGGGGCGAGGCATGCCTCGCCCGGTACTCACCCACGCTTTATTGCAGTTCCAGTGCATCTTCCCGCGCCTGGCGCACGATGGCTTTGGCAATCCATTTGCCGATATCCTGCAGCTCATCGTTATCACAGCCCCAGATATCCTTCATCACCAGAAAAATCTCTGAGCCGTAAACCAGCGACAGCGACTGCAGCACGCGCTCCATTAACGCTGGCGGCAGCTCTTTGCTCAGCGGCTCGGCGACCTGGGTCAGCATCGCCTTACGATTGCCGCGCACCAGCTTCTCTTTTAGCGGCACCGCATCGGTCGACTGTGACTGCGCCCACTGGGTCAGTGACAGGTGCAGCGCGGCCCTCAGCGTTCCTTCATGCTTCAGCATGCGCGGGAAGGCAAAGCTCAGCAGCTCATCAATGCGCTCGCTGGCATCCTTTTTTGTCGGCTGCCAGTGCTTAATCGGGCTAAGCGTCTCGGTGACGATAGCCGAGACCAGCGCGCTTTGCGTGGGGAAGTAGCGGTAAGCCGTGGCGCGCGACAGCTGCGCTTCCTGGGCTACTTCAGTGATAGAGGGAAAGGCCCCGCTATCAAACAGTTTCATCGCTGTATCAATCAGTAAGCGGCGTGTTCTTGCGCGTGTTGATGTTAATCCTAACACCCCAGCGGAATCCCTTTGCTCCACGATAACCTCATCTTTCCAGTTCAAACGATCTCATCTTCGGGTCGGCAGACAGCTATAAGTGTCACCGGCGTTGACTGCCCGGGGAGGGTTGCGGCTGCTCCCTGGTCATATAAGCGTAGTCAAAATCACTAAGAGACTCATATTTCATTCAATTGATTTATCAATCTTCAAGGTGCTACTGTTAGCGTCACTCAGCGTGGTTTCTTTGTACCTTATGGTTATTTACGTTTTTATATCAAGTTAATCAACTCTTTATTAATCTAAATAACAGGTTTTTTTAACGCCAATGAATAATGATACCGGATCCATCTACGCTGTTGCGACAGCAGATACTAAAGGAAGGGAACTGTTTTACGTCAGCGGGCTGATTGCTCAGGCTGGGGTAAAAGTCGTTACAGTTGACCTGTCAACTCAACAACTTAGCACACCTTTTACCGGTGATATTTCTGCCGAAAGCGTGGCGGATTTCCACCCTGAAGGGCGCGGTGCGGTGTTCTGTGGCGACAGGGGGAAGGCGATAGTGGCGATGGCGAGGGCTTTTGAGATTTTCCTTAGCCAGCGCGATGATGTCGCCGGGGTGATCGGCTTAGGTGGTTCGGGCGGCACGGCATTGATCACGCCCGCGATGCAGGCGCTGCCGGTGGGCATCCCGAAGCTGATGGTTTCCACCATGGCGTCCGGCGACGTTTCCGGCTATATCGGCGCCAGCGATATCGCCATGCTCTACTCGGTGACCGATGTTGCCGGGCTGAACCACATTTCGCGCCGGGTGCTGGGCAATGCCGCGCATCAGATTGCCGGGGCGGTGATGTTTTCTGTGCCGCCGGACAGCAGCGATAAGCCGGCTATCGGCCTGACGATGTTTGGCGTGACCACGCCGTGCGTTGAGGCCGTCAGCGCCGGGCTGGAGGCCGACTATGACTGTCTGGTATTCCACGCTACCGGCAGCGGCGGTAAAGCTATGGAGAAGCTGGCAGACAGCCATATGCTCTGCGGGATGCTCGATCTGACCACTACCGAGGTGTGCGATCTGTTGTTTGATGGCGTACTGGCCTGCGGTGAAGATCGTTTTGATGCGCTGGCCCGCAGCGAAGTACCCTGCGTCATCTCCTGCGGGGCGCTGGATATGGTCAACTTCGGCCATCCTTCCACGATTCCGGCAAAGTACGCCGATCGCCTGTTCTATCACCACAATCCGCAGGTGACGCTGATGCGCACCACGGTGGAAGAGAATGTGGCGATGGCAGGCTGGATCGCGGAAAAGCTCAACCGCTGCGCGGGGGAGATCCGCTTTTTGATCCCGGAAGGTGGCTTCTCGGCGCTGGATGCAGAAGGCCAGCCGTTCTGGTCACCGGAAGCGGATCGGGCCTTTATCCGCACGCTGGAAGCTGAGCTAAAGCAAACCAATTTGCGACAAATAATCAGACTGCCGTGGAATATTAATCATCCACAATTTGCCGCTGCGGCGGTGGCTCAATTTCGCCAACTGGCACCCAGAGGAAAATAACTATGCCTGCTTTTAATCGTCAGCAGCTGCTGACCAAGTTCAGACAGATGATTGCCCGCCGCGAGCCGATTATCGGCGGCGGCGCGGGGACCGGGCTGTCGGCCAAGTGCGAAGAGGCTGGCGGTATCGATCTGATCGTCATTTACAACTCTGGCCGCTACCGTATGGCCGGGCGGGGTTCACTGGCCGGGCTGCTGGCCTACGGCAATGCCAACGAGATCGTCGTTGATATGGCGAAAGAGGTGTTGCCGGTAGTGAAACATACGCCGGTGCTGGCTGGGGTTAACGGCACCGATCCGTTCTGCAATTTCGATAAGTTTCTCGACGACCTGAAAGCGCTGGGCTTTTCCGGCGTGCAGAACTTCCCGACGGTGGGCCTGATTGACGGCAATTTCCGCGCCAATCTGGAAGAGACCGGCATGGGTTACGGGCTGGAAGTGGAGATGATCCGCCTGGCGAATCAGAAAGAGATGCTGACCACCCCTTACGTGTTTAGCGCCGCAGACGCGGTGGCCATGACCGAAGCGGGTGCGGATATCATCGTACCGCATATGGGCCTGACCACCGGCGGAAACATCGGTGCAGAAACTGCGCTGCAGCTCAGGGACTGTGTGCCGCTGGTCAACGAGTGGGCCGCCGCGGCCAAAGCGGTGCGCGAAGATGTCATTGTGCTGTGTCACGGCGGACCCATCTCCAGCCCGCAAGATGCGCAGTACATCCTCGAAAACTGCCCGCAGTGCGACGGCTTCTACGGCGCGAGCTCGATGGAACGCCTGCCAACCGAAGTGGCGCTGACCGACACCACCAAAAAATTTAAAAACATCAGCCGCTAGCGTCGGTATGACGTTCAGGGGTGCAGCCCGTGCTGCACCCCTTTTTTATTGCGTAACGTTACGCAAAACAGCGCGCCCGTCATTGCAGAAATGCACATCAGGTGTAGTTTGACTGCAAAAAATGACTTCAAGGATGGCACAATGAAGAATAGAATAGCCGCATTAAGGAAACGACATCGGGATACGCTGCGACAGATTTTCACCCGACCCGTGCCAACGGACCTGAAATGGCAACGGGTTGAGGCGCTGATTATTGTGCTGGGGGGGACGTTCGCGAGGCTCAGGGTTCCCGCGTCAGATTTCTACTAAATGGCTCACTGGCCCGGTTTCATCGCCCGCATCCGTCACCGGACACGGATAAAGGGGCGGTGCTGGCAGTGAAAGAGTGGCTGGAAGATACAGGAGTAGAACCATGAATAAAGCAACGTCTATCCCCAACGCCATGGTGATTAACGGTCAGCCTGCGGTGGTGAATTTTATTGCTGAGCTGGGCGCATTTCGCGGTAAGTTTCTTGGCCTGTCCGGCTACTGTGATTTTGTTGCCGACAGCATTGAAGGATTAAAACGCGAAGGCGAAATTTCGCTGCGCGCTTATCTGACGGACTGTCAGGATAGCGGCATCGACCCTTATGAGCAGGAAGAGAAAGTGAGAACTTTCACTTTGCGCTATCCGGAGTCGTTTGGTGAGCAGCTGGCGCTGGCAGCCGCGGAGCATCAGCTGTCGCTGAACAGCTATATTGTGGCGGCGCTTAGCGAGAAAATGAAAAAAGCTTAGCGGGGCGATAAAACAAGGCCGGGCATGCCCGGCCTCTGCGACTGTCAGTAGCGGTGATAGCCTTTCTGCGCGTTGGTCACTTTCACCAGGTAGCGGCGTGATTCCGCTGACGGGTGGTTGGTGGTTAGCTGCTGATAGACTTGCGCCGGTGACATATCGTTAATGTTGCTGAAGGCGCGATTTTTATCGCTGGAGAATACCCGCAGCACGCTGCCCGCTCCGCCGTTATAGGCGGTGATCACCGCATAGCGGCGCGAGGTGCTGTTGCTGATGCCGGACAGATAGCTGCCCTGCAAGATCGACAGGTACGCGGTACCGGCATCGATGTTGTTTTCCGGGTCCAGCAGATAGCTACGGCTCGGCTTGCCCCATTTCCCCTTCATACGGAAAACGTCGACCCCGGCAGTGTGCTGCACCACCTGCATCAGACCCAGCGCATCCGCATGGCTGACCGCATACGGGTTAAAGCTCGATTCAATCTGCATAATCGCCAGGATCAGCGACTGATCGACGCCGTATTTCTCGGCGGCTTTACGCACCATTGGCAGGTATTTGTGCGCACGCTTGTCGAGGTGGTTTGGCACCATCGGAATGGTGACGGACCAGATCACATGCAGGCCGGAGTTACGCTTTTGCAGCTTATTCTGGATCAGGTAATCCGCAAAGCTGGCGGCGCGCCCCTGCCAGCGGATCGGCTGGCCGGTGTTATCCAGCACCTGGCCGTACAGCAGCGGCTCTTTACTGATCTGTATATCGTTAACGTCGGAGTAGAGATCGACATTACCCGGATCTTCGCCGATCAGCAGGGTCGTGATAATCGCCTGGCGCAGGCTGGCCATGGGATCCGTTCCGGCGATGGTTTCAATGGTAATGCTACCGGCGTCGAAGTTGATGTGGCTACGGGTGTAATATTGATCGCTGTACTTCACGTAGTCTTTTGGACCGGCGATCAGGACTTCGTTAATGCCCCAGATATTCTCAATGTTGTGGGCAAACTGACCCATCAGGATATCAAAGCCGTTGGTGTCTTTAACCCACTCTTCATGATAGTTATTCTGTTTCTTGCCGGAGCAGGAGATCAGTAATGGTGCAATAACCAGCAGACTTATCAGTTTCTTATTCATCGTTTAATGCTTCGCCCACAATTGAGAGGGCCTCATCTGTGAGGCCCAACGCTTATTCTTCTGGCGGGGTATAACCTTCGATATGAACTTCGTGGCCTTCAAACAGGAACTTAATCATCTCCTGCTCCAGTAGCTTACGGTCATCTGGGTTCATCATGCTGAGTTTCTTTTCGTTGATCAGCATAGTCTGTTTTGCCATCCATTTTGACCAGGCTTCTTTAGAAATCTCGTTATAGATGCGCTTACCCACATCGCCCGGATACAGCTGAAAATCCTGCCCTTCGGCGTCACGTTGCAGGAACGTGCAAAAAATAGTTCGGCTCATTACTCTTCCTCTTCTTCTGTCGCGCGAGCGCTCAGCGCCATTTGCTGCGGCTGACGCAGCTGCTGTAGCAGACGTTCCACCGGCGCGGCCAGCCCTACGGCGGGCGGCTGCGCTAAGTTATACCAGAGACCCGGCCCGGCATCCATTGCCGCACGGGCAGAAGGCAGATCCAGCCACATAGGCACAATATCCAGATGGAAATGGCTGAAGGTGTGGCGGAAGGCGGTCATCTGCTGCAGCGGCTGGTCATCCACCCCGCTGTTGCGTAATGCCTGGCGCAGCTCCTCTTCAGTGCTGAACTGCGGGAAGCAGAACAGGCCGCCCCACAGCCCCACCGGCGGGCGCTGCTCCAGCCAGACATCCTGCCCCTGCTGCATCAGCAGCAGCCAGCCGGTGCGCTGCGGAATAGTCTGCTTCGGCTTTTTGCCAGGGTACTGCGCCCAGCTGCTGTTAGCATAGGCAATGCAGCCGAGGTTCAGCGGGCAGATTTCGCATTTGGGTTTGGAGCGCGTGCAGACCATGGCGCCCAGATCCATCATCGCCTGGTTAAACTGGCTGACTCCCTCGGCTGGGGTGACCTCTTCGCTGATCTGCCACAGGCGTTTCTCCACCTCTTTCTTACCCGGCCAGCCGTCCACCGCATAGCAGCGCGCCAGCACGCGCTTCACGTTGCCGTCAAGAATAGGGAAGTGCTTACCGAGCGCCAGAGAGAGGATAGCCCCGGCGGTGGAGCGCCCGACGCCGGGCAGATCAGCGACCTCTTCGAAGGTCTGCGGGAACAGACCGCCATGCTGCTCAGCCACCTTTTTCGCCGCTTTGTGCAGGTTGCGCGCGCGGGCGTAATAGCCGAGGCCGGTCCACAGGTGCAGTACCTCATCCAACGGCGCGGCGGCGAGGTCACTGACGGTCGGGAAACGCGCCATAAAGCGTTCAAAATAGGGGATGACGGTGGCGACCTGTGTCTGTTGCAGCATCACCTCGGACAGCCAGACTTTGTACGGCGTTTTTTCCAGCTGCCACGGCAGGGTTTTCCGCCCGAAGCGCTGATACCACGCCAGTACCTGCTGAGAAAATTGTGCTGCCTGCATCATCGAAACCGCCGCCGTGTCGTTGCTAAAAATCAGGCAGGGATTCCAGCACAGACAGTCAGGAGTGTAAACCGGATAATCACGGTAATTTGTTATCGCATTGCTGGCCGGATGCAGCCAGCAATGCCTGCGGCGTCTATACTGCTAGCCGGGTAAGCTGACAAGCAGGGCGGTCTTTATGTTTTGCCTTCCTGAAGGCATAATGCCCGCTTTCCAAAGTGCACAGCCGCAGGCAGAATCATGAAAAACGATGTTATCTCACCGGAATTTGACGAAAACGGCCGCGCTATGCGCCGGATCCGCAGCTTTGTGCGCCGCCAGGGCCGTCTGACTAAAGGCCAGCAGCAGGCGCTGGATCAGCTGTGGCCGGTGATGGGCGTTGAGTATCAGCCGGAACCGGTCGATTTAACCACGCTGTTTGGCCGTGATGCACCGGTGGTATTAGAGATTGGTTTTGGCATGGGCGCTTCGCTGGTGTCGATGGCGGCCAGCAATCCACAGCAGAACTTCCTCGGCATTGAAGTGCACTCGCCGGGCGTGGGGGCTTGCCTGGCTACGGCGCAGGAAGCGGGCGTCGATAACCTGCGCGTGATGTGCCACGACGCGGTGGAAGTGCTGGACACCATGATCCCGGATAATTCGCTGCGTATGGTGCAGCTGTTCTTCCCCGATCCGTGGCATAAAGCGCGCCACAATAAGCGCCGCATCGTGCAGGTGCCGTTTGCCGAGCTGGTGATGCGCAAGCTGAAGCTGGGCGGCGTGTTCCATATGGCAACCGACTGGGAAGCCTATGCTGAACACATGCTTGAAGTGATGAGCAGCATCGACGGTTACAAGAACCAGTCGGAAACGGCTAACTGGGTGCCACGCCCGGAATCACGACCGTTAACTAAATTTGAGCAGCGCGGCCAGCGTCTTGGCCACGGTGTTTGGGATCTGATGTTTGAGAGGGTTAAATAATGGCTACACAACGCAGTCGTCGTCTTCGTAAGAAAATGCACATTGATGAGTTTCAGGAGTTAGGTTTTTCCGTGGGCTTCACATTCCCGGAAGGCAGCAGCGAAGAGACCATCGACAGTACGGTTGATGCCCTGATCAATGAAGTGATCGACCCTAATGGCCTGGCGTTTGACGGCAGCGGTTACCTGCAGTGGGAAGGTCTGATCTGCCTGCAGAAAATCGGTAAATGCACCGATGAGCACCGCGAACTGGTTAAGAACTGGCTGGAAGCGCGTAAGCTCAACGATGTCAAAGTGACCGAACTTTTCGACGTCTGGTGGGACTAACTTGTCAGGGCTGACCGAAAAAGAGGGTCAGCCCCTACGAGAGAAAGCACATCACCCATTGTAGGGGCCGATCTTTTTTCCGATCGGCCCTTTCTCAATCAAGGAGCGAAATTTATGCGCAAAGCGCTTTTCAGCGGGGCATTACTGCTGCTGGCCGCCGGTCAGGCACAGGCCGATTATCAGTGCAGCGTGAATCCTCAGGACGACATCATCATCAGCCCGAACCAGGTTGAGGTGGTGGGTGCCAGCGGTAAACTGGCAATCTCTCCGGTAGGCGATGTGCAGCGCAACGGCAAAGTGGTCGATGTTGACGCCGCCACGCGCCAGAAAGCCATTGATTACCAAAGCGCACTGCGCCGCGACCTGCCATGGATCGATAGTGGTGCCCAGCAGCGCCTGGAGAAAGGCCGCGTGGCGCTGGACCGGGTGGTGGTGCAGAAGCTGGGTGAAAACAGCAAGGTGCGTCAGCGCCTGACGACGCTGGACGGCCAGCTCAAGCAGCAGATGAACCGCATTATTGAGCACCGCAGCGACGGCTTGACCTTCCACCATCAGGCGGTCAATCAGGTGCGTCAGGACGGAGAGCAGCTGGTGCAGAACGCGCTGGGTGGCGTGGTGCAGGACAGCCTGAACGAGATGGGCAGCAAGCAGACCAGCGGCGATAATCCGCTGCAGGCGATTATGGGCAACCTTGGTGGCTTACAGCAGGCAATTCAGGCCGAGTGGAGCAATCAGGAGCAGGATTTCCAGAACTTTGGTCATGAGGTGTGTAATCGCGTGACCACGCTGGAAGGGCAACGCAAGGCGTTGATTGCCGGTCTGAAATAAGCGTGATTTTGTAGGGGTCAGGCATGCCTGACCCGTACGTAAATTGAGCATGACCCGTACGTAAATTGGGCCTGACCCCTAAATTTTATTCCGTTAAAAACAGCTCCAGCAGCGAATTCAGGAACAGCTTTCCCTTCTCCGTAATCTGCCAGTATTCCGCGGTTTCCGTCAGGTAACCCTTCGCCAGTGCCTCGTCGATCTGCGCGCGAATGGTGCTTTCCGCAAGACCGGTGTAAAGGCTGTATTCGGCACGCGGCGCGGCTTCCAGCAGGCGGAAACGGTTCATAAAGAACTCGAATGGCTTCTCGCTGTCCGCCACTTCATGGCGCTTATCAAGATATTTCCCGGCCATAAAACCGCGCGGATGCCTGGTTTTGGTGGTGCGAATAATCGTGCCATCCGGCTGGGTGAGCTTGCCGTGCGCGCCGCAGCCGATGCCGAGGTAATCGCCAAAGCGCCAGTAGTTAAGGTTGTGCTCGCAGCGGTAGCCCGGTTTGGCATAGGCCGAAGTCTCATACTGCTGATAGCCGGCGGCGCTCAGCAGCTGATGCCCCTGCTCGAAAATATCCCACAGATCGTCTTCATCCGGCAGGCGCGGCGGTCGTGAGGCGAACAGCGTGTTCGGTTCAATGGTCAGCTGATACCACGACAGGTGCGGCGGGTTGAGGGCGATGGCCTGGCGTAAATCGTCCAGCGCTTCGGCCAGCGACTGATCCGGCAGGCCGTGCATCAGGTCGAGGTTAAAGCTGCGCAGACCGAGATCCTCCGCCAGCCTGGCGGCACGCTTAGCCTCTTCGGGGCCATGAATGCGCCCCAGCCGCTCCAGCTTGGCGGCGCTGAAGCTCTGCACGCCAATCGAGATGCGGTTGATGCCGGCGCGCTGATAGCCGCTGAAGCGGTCGGCTTCCACGGCGCCGGGGTTGGCTTCCATGGTGATTTCAGCCGTTGGCGACAGCGGCAGGCGCGCGCGCACGCCGTCCAGCAGCATCTGCATCGCTTCGCTGCTCAGCAGGCTCGGGGTGCCGCCACCAATAAAGAGGGTGCTGACCTCGCGCCCGCCGGTCAGCGGCAGGTCGATATCCAGATCGTTCAGCAGGTGCTGCACGTACTCCTCGTGCGGCACCTCGCCTTTTAACGCGTGGGAATTGAAATCGCAGTACGGGCATTTCTGTACGCACCACGGAATGTGGATGTACAGGCTTAACGGGGGCAGCTTAACCATTTTTCATGGCGTCCAGCAGCAGGCTCAACGCTTTACCGCGATGAGAAACCGCACGCTTTTCGTCCTTTGTCAGCTCTGCCGCCGTTTTCCCTAATTCCGGCACATAGAAGATCGGGTCATAGCCAAATCCACCCTGGCCTGCTTCAGCGCGGGTGATCTCACCTTCCCAGCTGCCGTGGAATACCAGCGGGGTTGGGTCTTCAGCGTGGCGCAGATAGACCAGCACGCAGTGGAACTGCGCCTGACGCTGGCCATCCGGCACCGCATCCAGCGTGACCAGCAGCTTGTCGAGATTCTGCTGGTCGCTGGCGTCAAGGCCCGCGTAGCGCGCCGAGTAGATGCCCGGTGCGCCGCCGAGCGCATCGACCGCCAGACCGGAGTCATCGGCAATCGCCGGCAGGCCGGTGACGGCTGCCGCGTGGCGCGCTTTCAGAATGGCATTCTCAATAAAGGTCAGGCCGGTCTCTTCGGCTGACTCCACGCCCAGTTCCGTCTGCGCCACGATATCAAGGCCAAACGCGGCCAGCAGGTCAGCCAGTTCACGAACTTTACCGGGGTTGCCGGTGGCGAGTACAACTTTTTGCATAGTTAATCCAAGAGATATTAATTAAAACTGGGCCCAGCCTGGGATGTACTCTAATCCTACGAAATTCAGCATATAGAGGATCAGGATCACCGCCATCGCTGAGAAATCGATGCCGCCCATCGCCGGAATAATGCGGCGTACCGGGGCCATCAACGGCTCGGTCAGCTGGATCAGCACATAGTCAACCGGGTTGCGCCCCTGGCTTATCCAGCTCATCAGTGAGCGCACGATAATTACCCAGAACACCAGCACGCCGGCGGCTTTCACCAGGATCACCAGACCGAGGTAGAGGAAGATCGGATCCGGTACGAACAGGCGCAGCAGCACCGGCCCGAGCAGTACGCTGACGATATACGCAATCAGCAGGGAAGCGCTATCCAGCGGCCCGATAGAGGGGATAATGCGTCGCAGCGGTTTTACCACCGGCTGAGTGATTTTCACCACAAACTGGGAGAAAGGGTTGTAGAAGTCACAGCGCGCCCACTGCATCCAGATGCGCAGTAACAACACTTTGATATAAATCGCCATCACGGTTGTTACCAGAAAGATCAACGCTAGCATGAGGTTCCTCAGTTGTTGTGATTAGCAGCGGCCTGACCGTAGTCGCGCGCGCCGAAAATTGCAGTGCCAATACGCACCATGGTACTGCCCGCCGCAATAGCAGCAGCCATATCGTCACTCATTCCCAGCGACAGCGTGTCGACGCCGGGGTAATCCTGTTGCAGCTGCGTAAAAGCCTGCGCCATCTGCTGACACACCGCCAGCTGGCGTGCGTAGTCGCTTTCCGGCGCCGGGATTGCCATTAGCCCGCGCAGCTTCAGGCGCGGCATTTCCGCTATCTGCTGCGCAAGCGCAGGCAGGTCAGCCAGCATAATGCCTGATTTACTCTGTTCGTCACTGATATTTACCTGAATCAGAACATTCAGTGCGGCTAACTCTGCCGGGCGCTGGTCGTTAAGGCGGCTGGCAATGCGCAGACGGTCAACGGTATGGCACCAGTCAAAGTGCTCCGCCACCAGCCGACTCTTGTTGGATTGCAGCGGACCGATAAAGTGCCAGCTGAGTGCAGGATTCGCCAGCAGCTGGATTTTATCCACGCCTTCCTGCACGTAGTTTTCGCCGAAGCAGCGCTGCCCGGCAGCCACTGCTTCTTCGATCGCGCTCGCGGGTTTGGTTTTGCTCACTGCAAGCAGCGTAATCTCTTTCGGATCGCGCCCGCACTGTGCTGCCGCCGCTGAGATCCGCAGCTGGACTTGCTGTAAGTTGTGCTCAATCGAAGTCATAGTCAGGGAGAAAATATGGATATTGAAGAAATTGTGGCCCTTAGTGTAAAGCATAATGCAGGCGATCTGCACCTTTGCAGTGGTCATTATCCCTTCTGGCGCTGTAATGGTCGCCTTGAGCGCATTGAGGGTGAAGGAGTGATGCAGGATGAGTGGCTGGAAAGCTTCGCCCTGCGCTGGCTGAGCACGGCCCAGCACCAGGAGCTGGCATGCAGCGGGCAGGTGGATTTTGCCCTGACCCTGCCGGATGGCGTGCGGCTGCGCGCCAACCTGTTTCGCCAGCGCTGCGGCCTGTCGCTGGCGCTGCGCCTGATTGCCAGCCACTGTCCGCCGCTGGAAGCGCTGCACCTGCCCGCCATCAGCCAGACGCTGCTGCAGCTGCAGGAGGGGTTGGTGCTGATCGTCGGTGCGACGGGCAGCGGCAAGTCGACCACGCTGGCGGCGCTGATTGCGGCAATGAATCAGCAGCAGCGGCGCCATATCCTGACGCTGGAGGACCCGATCGAGTTTCTGCACAGCAGCGCGCAGTCGCTGATCCAGCAGCGTGAAATGGGTCAGCACTTTAGCCGCTTTGGTGATGGGCTGCGCGCGGCGCTGCGTGAGGACCCTGATGTGATCCTGCTGGGCGAGCTGCGCGATGCCGAGACAATCCAGCTGGCGCTGACCGCCGCTGAGACCGGGCACCTGGTGCTGGCGACGCTGCACACCCGCGGCGCCGCTCAGGCGGTAGAGCGGCTGGTGGATGTGTTTCCGGGCAGCGAAAAGAATCTGGTGCGCAGCCAGCTGGCAGGCAGTTTACAAGCGGTGATCGCTCAGCGTTTAGTGGCGGCGCAGCAGGGGCGGGTGGCGCTGTTCGAAGTGCTGGTCAACAGCCCGGCAGTGGCGAACCTGATCCGCGAAGGAAAAACACACCAGCTGCCCGCGCTATTACAGACCGGCAGTCAGTTGGGGATGCAGACCTTCGAGCAGAGCATGGCGGAGCGGCAGAGAAGGGGGTTATTAGGTTAATGTTGTCCCGGTAGGGGTCAGGCATGCCTGACCCGATGACATTTACGAATAATTATTCTCGAACCAGCTCTCCAGAATAATCACCGCAGAGAGCGAGTCGACGCTGCCCTTACTCAGGGCGCGAAAGCCGCCGCGTTCAAACAGTTCGGCGCGGGCTTCGACGGTGCTGAGGCGCTCGTCGTGCAGATCAACCTGTACGCCAAAGCGGCCGTGCAGGCGGTTGGCGAACTTACGCGCCCGCGCCGTCAAAGGTTGCTCGCTGCCATCCATATTCAGCGGTAACCCCACCACCACGCGGTCCGGCTGCCACTCTTTCAGCAGCGCTTCAATTTTGTTCCAGTCGGGAACGCCGTCGTTGGCCTTCAGCGCGGCCAGCGGGCGGGCGGTGCCGGTCAGCTGCTGGCCAATGGCCACGCCGATGCTTTTGGTACCGAAGTCGAAAGAGAGCAAAGTCTGAGGGCTCATCAGGCGTGCCCTGCATCACTGGCGATGTTGTGGATATCCACGCCAATACTTTTCGCCGCTTCACGCCAGCGCTCGGCAATACGCGTATGGAACAGGATATTGCTGTTGGCCGGGGTAGTGAGCCACGCATTCTCCAGCAGCTCGGTTTCCAGCTGGTCTTTCTCCCAGGCGCAGTAGCCCAGCGCGACCAGCACGTGCTCGGGCTGCTCTGGCGTGCCCAGCGTTTCCAGTACGTCACGCGAGGTGGTGATCACGGTGTTATCCGATACCCGAATACTGGAGGAAAATGTTTTCTGCGCCGAGTGCAGAATAAACCCGCGGTCTTCCGCCAGTGGACCGCCGGCAAATACCGGCTTATCCAGCTTCGCTTCGCTATCACGCGGTGCCGGGGAGATTTTCAATTTTTGCAGGATGCCGTCAACCGTCAGGTTTTCCATCGGTTTGTTGACGATAATCCCCATCGCTCCATCACTATTATGTTCACAGATATAGACCACTGAACGTTTGAACAGCGGGTCCTGCAGCGTAGGCATGGCAATCAAAAAGTGATGCTGTAAATTCATACTTAATGTTCTGTAGTCTGGTTAACGCCCAAGCTCTAAAGCCCGGGCGTTAAGGGTGAGCAGCGGGGCAATCCGGCCCCGCCGCAACAATCAGGCCAGGCGTTTTTCGATCGCATCCATCAGCATACCCGTGATAGAAATCGGGAATGCGGCTTCGATCTCGCGAACGCAGGTTGGACTGGTCACATTAATTTCCGTCAGCTTGTCGCCAATAATATCCAGACCGACAAAGATCAGTCCTTTTGCTTTCAGGGTTGGACCAACACGGCGGGCAATCTCCCAGTCGCTTTCGGTCAGCGGACGCGCTTCGCCACGACCACCTGCGGCCAGGTTGCCACGGGTTTCGCCCGATTTTGGAATTCGCGCCAGGCAGTAAGGCACCGGCTCGCCGTCCACGACCAGTACGCGCTTGTCACCGTCTTTGATGCCGGGAATGAAGTTCTGCGCCATGCAGTAGAAGCTGCCGTGTTGGGTCAGGGTTTCGATAATCACCGACAGGTTAGGATCTTCTTTCTTCACGCGGAAAATGGACGCCCCACCCATGCCGTCCAGCGGCTTCAGGATGATGTCGCCGTGCTGCTGCCAGAATTCACGGATCTGGCTGGCGTTGCGGGTCACCAACGTATCTGGCGTCAGCTCGGCAAACCATGCGGTGAACAGCTTCTCGTTACAGTCGCGCAGGCTCTGCGGCTTGTTCACGATCAGCGTGCCTTTCTCTTCGGCACGCTCAAGGATGTAGGTGGCATAGATGAATTCGGTATCAAACGGCGGATCCTTACGCATCAGCACCACGTTGAGATCGGACAGGGGGATGTCCTGCTCGCTGCCAAATTCAAACCACTTATCCTGGTTCTGCTCAACGCTCAACAGACGGGTACGCGCACGGCCTTCACCGCCACGCAGATAGAGATCGTTCATCTCCATGTAGTGAATTTCATAACCACGGCGCTGAGCTTCAAGCAGCATGGCGAAGCTGGTGTCTTTTTTTATGTTGATGGAAGTAATCGGGTCCATCACGATGCCAAGCTTGATCATTCTTTTCTCCACTACGCTCTAAATTAGTTAGCTGTGTTTAACCCAAATCACCAAAGCGCACCTGCAGGGCGGTAATGGCCGTCAGGGCGGTGGTTTCGGTACGCAATACGCGCGGCCCGAGGAGGATATCGGTAAAGCCGTGCTGCGCTGTCATGTTGATTTCATCCGCTGACAGCCCGCCTTCCGGTCCAATCAACAGGCGAACCCGCTCAACCGGCAGCGGTAAGGTATTAATACTGTGTTCTGCCCGCGGATGAAGATTTAATTTTAACCCGCTATCCTGCTCGGCACACCAGGCGTCAAGTGCCATCGCCGGTCGAACCTCCGGCACGCTGTTGCGACCGCACTGTTCGCAGGCGGCAATGGCGATTTTCTGCCACTGCTGGATTTTTTTCGCCAGTCGATCGGCATCCAGCTTTACGCCACAGCGTTCAGAAAACAAGGGGGTAATGACATTTACTCCGAGTTCTACCGCTTTCTGGATGGTGAACTCCATCTTTTCACCGCGTGACATGACCTGCCCCAGGTGCAGGTGCAGCGGTGACTCGCGGCTATCGGCGCGGCCTGCGGTGATTTTGACGCGCACATTTTTTTTATCGGCCTGAATAATCTCGGCGGAAAAAGTCAGATTTGTGCCATCGAACAATTCCAGCTGCTGGCCCGGCACCATGCGCAGTACGCGCCCGATATGGTTTGCCGCATCGTCATGCAGGGCGATTTCACTGCCCACGTCTAAAGCTTCAGGGTGATAAATGCGGGGTATACGCATGGAAATCCTGTTGAAAGTTATCAAATCGCTGTGAATGCGGCTTAGTGTAGGTCAGTGATTTTACCGCTGGCAAGCTCGCTGTACATACGGATTATGGTTGCCCTGCACGCTGGCAATGCGCTCATCGCGCTCACACTCCCACTGGCTGACCGGATAGAGTTTATTCCAGGCGGTCATCAGCTGCGTCTGCTGCTTCGACATACTGAGCTGGTAGCGATCGCGCATGTAAAACCAGGTGCGGGCAATGGCGCCGCGCGCCCGGGCAGGTGGCTCGGCCAGCTTATTCTTGAAGTCGACCTTCATCGCGCACTGACCGTACTGCTGCTCTCCACCGTTCCACTGGCCGTACATAAAGTTGCCGCGGTCGCCGTTCACCTCTCCAATCGACGGTTGCAGGTTGTGCAGGTCGGTTTCGATACGGCGATAGCCGCTGTCTTTAGCACAGTTTTTACGCCCGCCGTTCTGCCAGCACTGGCGCTGATGGCCGAAGCTCCAGGCCGGAACCACGTGCTCCCACTCGATGCGTCCGGCGCGATTAGCATCTTTACGTACCTGGTAACCGCAGGATGCGAGGTCCGGCACGCCTTTTTTTCCGTGCCAGTTAATTTTACAGCCGCAGTAGAAGCTACCAGGGGCGGCGGCATTGATCTGCGCCGCATAGGCTTTAGCCTGGCCGAAGCTATTCTGGTGATAGTTATCCAGGCTGAGTGCCTGGGTAAAGAAGGAGGGAAGCAGCAGGGTGACAGCCAAAACGGCCCAAATTTTGCGAGACATATTCCAGTAAATCTGTAATCCATGAAAGAGGCGTGGAGAGTAACAGAAGTACCCGTAATTACGAATAATTGGCTGAGATATCAGTCCAATATCGACTGATTATTAAACGAAATAGGGTTTTTTAAGAATCCTGGAAATCACCCGCTGTTAAAATATCCCCGCACTTCAGGCAGCGATATTCGCTCTCGCCACGCATCACCCGGTTATGACGGCGGACGGTGAGCTGGTGCTGCTGACAGCGGCAGCGATAGGGGTAAGCACGGCTGCGTACCGAGCTGATTTCAAACTGATGGGTGCGACGCGCAGGGACGCCGAGCACGCTCTCCATCATCCACTTCCACTCTTTACCGTGCGGGGCGACGCGCCCAAAGTGCTTCCACACCAGCAGATGCGCCAGCTCGTGCGGCACCACCTCATCGATAAACGCCTGCTGGTTCTCCAGCAGCAGTACCGGGTTGAGGCGAATTTCCCAGCTTTGCAGCCATGCCGTGCCCGCCGCGGTGCCGCGCTGCTGATAGACCAGCGTCGGCTCCGGATAGCTGCGCTCCAGGCGCAGGTTAGCCTGCTGCAATTTTTCACGCAGCTGGCGCATAACCGCCTGTTGCAGGGCGATGGGGAGTCTTTGAGGTTTCATCAGGGCAAGAATACGGGGGGATGAGAGGATAAGCAATAAGCTGGCCGGGTTGCCCCGGCCAGAGGATAAATCAGTTATCGCTGACCGATATCGCGCAGTTTTTTACCGCCCAACAGGTTGCGTTCGATGTGCTCCAGCGAAACGTTTTTCGTTTCCGGGATCAGGGCAATCGTCAGCACGATGAAGAACAGGTTCAGCGCCGCGTAGACCCAGAAGGTGTTGGCGTTGCCGAGGGTGTTTAGCATGGTCAGGAAGGTGGCGCCAACGATCATGTTAGCAATCCAGTTAGTGGCGGTGGACACGGTGATACCGAAATCGCGCCCTTTCAGCGGCTGGATTTCAGAACAGAGTACCCAGATCAGCGGACCGGCACTCATGGCGAAGCCAACGATAAACATCAGCAGCATGGCAATCGCGAAGTACTGTGCGGTGTCGGAGTGAATACCGACGTGCAGCATGGTACCCAGAATACCCATCCCCAGCGCCATCACCATAAAGCCGAGGATCAGCGTTGGCTTACGGCCCCAGCGGTCAACCAGGCCGATAGCAATAAAGGTGGCCAGCACGTTCACCAGGCCGACAATCACCGTACCCCACATCTGCTGCGTGGTATTGGTGAAACCGGCAATCTCAAAGATTTTCGGCGCGTAGTACATGATCACGTTCATCCCGGTGAACTGCTGCATCACCTGCAGCAGCACGCCCAGATACACCGCACGGCGGAAGTTACTGTTGTCTTTGAACAGCGACCAGCCGGACTGCTTGATCTTCAGGCTTTCACGGATCTCATCCAGCTCACGTTTGGCCTGTTCGCTGGTGTCACGCAGGCGGTCCAGCACGCGCTGGGCGCTACGGAAGTCACCTTTCGCCGCCAGCCAGCGTGGGCTGTTGGGCAGGAAGAAGACGCCAACCAGCAGCAGCAGGGCAGGGATGGTAATCACGCCCAGCATCCAGCGCCATTCGCCGGTGAAGCTAAATGCGGTATCGGAAAGATACGCACCGAGAATACCGATGGTGATCATCAGCTGGTACAGCGAAATCATACTGCCGCGAATTTTCTCCGGGGCGATCTCAGACAGGTAGAGCGGTGCGGTGTAAGAAGCGACACCGACAGCCAGGCCCAGCAGGACGCGGGCAACAATCAGCATTTCCGGGTTAGGCGAAAATGCGGACCACAGGGAGCCGATAACGAACAGCACTGCGCCGATCATCAGGCTCTTTTTACGACCAAGATAGGAAGACATCCAGCCGCTGCCGACGGCACCGATGGCGGCACCAAACATCATTGAGCTGACGATCCACTCCTGCTGATGCGCAGTGACGTTGAAGTCTTTTGCGATGAAAGGTAATGCACCGGCGATAACGCCAATATCCAGGCCGAACAGCAGACCGGCCAGGGCTGCAAGGAAACAGACGAACAGGGTCATGGCCTTGTTCGATGTTCTGCTGCGTTTTTTATTATCAGGCATAACGCCTCCGTTTAGGTAGTACCGCTTGTTGTTGTTATAGATGTTAGAAAACCCAGGCGCATCAGACTGTGCTTCAGATCACACTGGTGTAATCGCTTACACACCAGAAGTATCTGAAAATGCCTTTTTTCCCTGCCGCTGCGCTTTGTAACCTGTAAGTCATAGCAATTTATAGTGTGTATTATTTCGCAGCCCAATCAACATCAGACAGTGCTGAAAATAGCGCATTTTATGTCGAAATGTTAAGAGAGGAAAATCTTAATTATCAGAAAAGTAAGATATTTATAAATGTAACCGTTATCATCTCGCCAATAAAAAAGGGGCACCCGAAGGTACCCCTTTAAACTCTTAGCCGAAAAGGTTATTTCAGGCCGGCAGCTTCACGCAGCTGGGCGGCTTTGTCGGTTTTTTCCCAAGGGAAATGTTCGCGACCAAAGTGACCGTAAGCGGCCGTTTCACGATAGATCGGATGCAGCAGGTCGAGCATCTGGATCAGACCGTAAGGGCGCAGGTCGAAGAACTCGCGCACCAGCAGGGTCAGGGTTTCGGTAGAGATTTTCTCGGTGCCGAAGGTTTCCACCATGATTGAGGTCGGTTCTGCCACGCCGATAGCGTAGGAAACCTGGATTTCACAGCGGTCAGCCAGGCCGGCAGCAACGATGTTTTTCGCCACGTAGCGCGCAGCATAGGCCGCCGAACGGTCCACTTTTGACGGATCTTTACCGGAGAACGCACCGCCGCCGTGACGAGCCATGCCGCCGTAGGTATCAACGATAATCTTACGACCGGTCAGACCGCAGTCGCCCATTGGGCCACCAATAACGAAGCGGCCAGTCGGGTTGATGTGATATTTGGTGCTGGCGTTGACCCACTCTGCAGGCAGAACCGGCTTGATGATCTCTTCCATCACCGCTTCCTGCAGATCTTTCTGCGAGATATCTTCCGCGTGCTGAGTCGACAGCACTACCGCGTCAATACCCACGATCTTGCCGTCGTCATACTGGAAGGTGATCTGGCTTTTTGCATCCGGGCGCAGCCACGGCAGCGTGCCGCTTTTACGCACTTCCGCCTGGCGCTGTACCAGACGGTGAGCGTAGGTCACGGGAGCAGGCATCAGCACGTCGGTTTCGTTGGTGGCATAGCCAAACATCAGGCCCTGGTCGCCTGCACCCTGTTCCAGCGGATCGGTACGGTCAACGCCCTGGTTAATGTCAGGTGACTGCTTGCCAATCGCGCTCAGTACGGCGCAGGAGTTGGCATCAAAGCCCATATCAGAATGAACATAGCCAATATCACGCACGGTCTGACGCGTGATCTCTTCGATATCAACCCATGCGCTGGTGGTGATTTCACCGCCGACCAGCACCATGCCGGTTTTCACATAGGTCTCGCACGCAACGCGGGCTTTCGGATCCTGCTCGAGGATGGCATCGAGCACGGCATCAGAAATCTGGTCGGCGATTTTATCAGGATGTCCTTCTGATACGGACTCGGATGTAAAAAGGTGTTTAGCCATTTTATTCTTTACCTTGACTTGAACGGGTGGAAGATCGACTGCATAGCGCAAAGACTGGAAACCAGCCGGTCACTCAGAATTAGCGCCCCCACAGGCAAAGCCATGAGCAGTAGTACAAGACGCTTAGAAGTTAACCGGTATAGACGGATTAACATCTGGACGGCTATTTTAGGTTACACGTTAAGCGGATTGCCAGTTTTTTTTACTGAAAGGATTTTTCAGTCAGCGTAAAGAGTGGCAATTAATCCTGACAGGGGTCGCATTTAGCACAGTAAGATTTTGCAATTTCACAGGGTTAGCTGTATAAAACGCCGCGCCTGCCGTTGCGGTTTTGACTTGCGCCGCACCAGACTGCCAGTCACCGTGTTTTTAGTGACTTTCAGCCTCAGTTCTTGCTTTTCCACACATTGGTTAAACTGTCACAACACCACGATATTCTCGGATTATCCTGAGTATTGTCCCTGTTGGCTCTCTGGCTGCTGATACGGAGTCCGCGACGTGTCTTACAATGTTATACTTCACAAGCCGACTCTTCGCTCTCAGCCTGTCAGGCTGAACCGGGCGACGGTCGATGATTTCTTGCTACAGGATGCTCCTGTAGCTGCTGGCTGTTTTGCTTCATTACAACTTGAGGTTCGCGATGTCTGACGACATGAAGAATATTAAGGGTTCGTCAGCTGGCGAACAGGGTGTACTCCGCTCGATGCAGGAGGTAGCAATGAGCGATCAAGATGCCAGCCGCATGCTGCGCACTTACAATATTGCCTGGTGGGGCAATAACTACTACGACGTCAACGAGCTGGGCCATATCAGCGTCTGCCCGGATCCGGATGTGCCGGAAGCGCGCGTCGATCTCGCGAAGCTGGTGAAAGAGCGCGAAGCCGAAGGCCAGCGTTTGCCCGCCCTGTTCTGCTTCCCACAAATTCTGCAGCACCGCCTGCGTTCGATTAACGCCGCGTTTAAACGCGCGCGCGAGTCTTACGGCTATCGCGGTGATTACTTCCTGGTTTACCCGATTAAGGTTAACCAGCATAAGCGCGTTATCGAATCGCTAATCAACTCCGGCGAGCCGCTGGGCCTGGAAGCCGGTTCCAAGGCCGAGCTGATGGCCGTGCTGGCCCATGCGGGCATGACGCGTTCGGTGATCGTCTGTAACGGCTATAAAGACCGTGAATATATCCGCCTCGCGCTGATCGGCGAGAAGATGGGCCACAAGGTCTATCTGGTGCTGGAAAAAATGACCGAGGTGAAACTGGTCCTCGAAGAGGCCGAACGCCTGAATGTGGTGCCGCGCCTCGGTATCCGCGCGCGCCTTGCCTCGCAGGGCTCCGGTAAATGGCAGTCGAGCGGCGGGGAGAAATCCAAGTTTGGCCTCTCTGCCACTCAGGTACTGAAGCTGGTGGAGATCATGCGCGAAGCGGGCCGCATGGAGAGCCTGCAGCTGCTGCACTTCCACCTCGGTTCGCAGATGGCCAATATCCGCGATATCGCTACCGGCGTGCGCGAGTCGGCGCGTTTCTACGTTGAGCTGGCGAAGCTCGGCGTTAATATCCAGTGCTTCGACGTCGGCGGCGGTCTGGGCGTTGACTATGAAGGCACCCGCTCGCAGAGCGACTGCTCGGTCAACTACGGCCTGAACGAATATGCCAACAATGTTATCTGGGCGATTGGCGATGCCTGCGAAGAGCACGGTCTGCCGCATCCAACGGTGATTACCGAATCGGGCCGCGCCGTGACTGCGCACCACACCGTGCTGGTTTCCAACATCATCGGTGTGGAACGCAACGAGTTCAGCGAGCCGCAGCCGCCGCTGGCAGACTCCCCGCGCCCGATTGTCAGCATGTGGGATACCTGGCAGGAGATGCACGAGCCGAATAACCGCCGCTCGCTGCGCGAATGGCTGCACGACAGCCAGATGGACCTGTTTGACATCCATACCGGTTACTCGCAGGGGACTTACGATCTGACCCAGCGCGCCTGGGCGGAGCAGCTCTATCTCAGCATCTGCCACTATATTCAGCAGCATCTGGACCCGAGCAACCGCGCGCACCGTCCGATTATTGACGAGCTGCAGGAGCGCATGGCGGATAAGATTTACGTCAACTTCTCGCTGTTCCAGTCGATGCCGGATGCGTGGGGTATTGACCAGCTGTTCCCGGTAATGCCGCTGGAAGGGCTGAACCAGGTGCCGGAGCGCCGTGCGGTGCTGCTGGACATCACCTGTGACTCGGACGGCACCATCGATCACTACGTCGACGGCGACGGGATTGCCACCACCATGCCGATGCCGCAGTACGATATTGATAACCCGCCGATGCTCGGCTTCTTTATGGTTGGGGCGTATCAGGAGATCCTCGGCAACATGCACAACCTGTTCGGCGATACCGAAGCGGTCGACGTGTTTGCCTTCCCTGACGGCAGCGTGGAAGTACAGCTGTCCGACGAAGGGGATACCGTGGCGGACATGCTGGAGTACGTGCAGCTGAACCCGGCCGAGCTGCTGACCCACTTCCGTAATCAGATCAAGCAGAGCGATCTGGATGAGGATCTGCGTGCGCAGTTCCTCGCAGAGTTCGAAGCCGGGTTATATGGCTACACTTATCTGGAAGACGAATAATCTTCCGGCGCTGCGCGCGTTTGCTGGCGCGCAGCAAATAAGAAGTCTCCAGCCAGGCACTCAGTGCCAAGAGTTAAGGAGTCGAATATGGGTTTGCTTGACGGTTTTCTTAAAAGTGCGTTGGGCGACGGCGGCGGTAACGCGGCCGGTGGGCTTAACGTGGGACAGTTTCAGGCCATCTGGGAATGGGTTCAGGAGCAGGGCGGCATTGAAGTGCTGTTCAATAAGTTTCAGCAGGGCGGTCTTGGTGCCATTCTGAACTCCTGGATTGGCAACGGGCAGAATGCGGCGATTGGCAGCGGTGAAATTCAGTCGGCGTTTGGCAGTGGCGAGATCCAGTCGCTGGCGGACAAGCTGGGGACCGATCGGCAGGGTGCCGCTGACCTGCTCAGCCAGTTCCTGCCGAACTTTGTCGACGGCATTTCGCCGGGCGGGGAAGTGAAGCCAGAAGTGAAGTCCGGCTCTGCCGATTTAGGTAGCTTTGTTAACGATATTTTTAAACGTTAAACCAGGCTAAAATAGTGCTTAATCAATCCCTTCCTCGTCGGGCCTAACGACGCGGTGGGGATTTTTTTTCATCTTTTTTTGCTCAGTCAGAGAGGAACAGCTATGTATAACACCCTGGGTAATCAGTACGATAACTCGCTGGTGTCTAACGCCTTTGGTTTTATGCGTTTCCCGGTTAACTTCCAGCCCTACGACAGCGATGCCGAGTGGGTGATTACCGGCGTACCGTTTGATGCCGCCACCTCCGGCCGCCCGGGCAGCCGCCTCGGTCCCGGCGCTATCCGCCAGATCTCGACCAATCTCGCGTGGGAAGGCTGCCGCTGGCCGTGGGAGTTTGACCTGCGTCAGCGCCTGAACGTGATTGACTGCGGCGACCTGGTTTACGCCTTCGGTGATTCGCAGGACCTGAGCGACAAGCTGCAGGCGCACGCGGAGAAGCTGCTGGCGAACGGCAAGCGTATGCTGACCTTCGGCGGTGACCACTACATCTCGCTGCCGCTGCTGCGCGCCCACGCTAAAACCTTCGGTAAGATGGCGCTGGTGCATTTTGATGCGCACACCGACACCTACTCTAACGGCCCGACCTTTGACCACGGCACCATGTTCTATACGGCACCGCAGGAAGGGTTGATCTCACCGGAGCATTCCGTGCAGATCGGTATCCGTACCGAGTTTGATAAGTCACTGGGCTTTAACGTGCTGGATGCCGCGCAGATCAACGATCGCAGCGTCGATGATATTCTGGCGCAGGTGAAGCAGATTGTTGGCGATCTGCCGATCTACCTGACTTTCGATATCGACTGCCTTGACCCGGCACATGCGCCTGGCACCGGCACTCCGGTGATCGGCGGCCTGACCAGCGATAAAGCCAGCAAGCTGATCCGCGGTCTGCAGGGCATGAACATCGTGGGGATGGACCTGGTGGAAGTGGCACCAGGCTATGACCAGTCTGATATCACCGCGCTGGCGGCGGCCAGCCTGGCATTGGATATGCTGCACGTGCAGGCATCCAACAAAGGTTAATCCGTCTGCCCCGCAGCGCGGAATGCGCTGCGGGGTAAATACTTCTCCTCTCTGCCAGCCAAATTAACGCCGTTTTTAATTCACCCCGAAGAAAGAGTGGCGCTGCCGGTAATAGCGTTTTTTTTAAAACCCTGCCGGGATTGGTCGAAATTGTTTTACTGGTGAAACTTTCTATTATTCTTATTCAGCAGTGACAATTAATCCTGGAAAATACTTTTTGCACTAATCATGCCGGTGATGGTGTCTTTGCTGCTGTTTTAAAAGGGTATTTTTCGCTGCTGCTGTCTGGATCTGATTTTTGCTGCAGATTTAATTTATCGCGCTGAATTCATTTTGTTTCGTGATCCCCCGCACGTTTACTTTAAATAAAAATCCTCTTATTTAATTTTTAGCAAATATCGCCTATTGACGCGTAATCCTCCGCTTCTATATTGACCGTATTAGATAGGAAACAAAGTTTTATATATGAAACAGATGCGGGAGTTAAATAATGAGCTGGAGCCCTATTTGTCATATTTCGCAGGTGCAGGCCGATTTTCCCTTCGCCGGCAATATCGATGGCCGCGAGATCGGGATTTATCTGGTCGATGGTGAATATTACGCGCTGGAGGATATCTGCCCGCATGCCTATGCCCTGCTGAGCCAGGGGTTTGTTGAGGATGGCAAAGTGGAGTGCCCGCTGCATGAGGCTGTTTTTGATATCAGAACGGGACGCTGCCTGCGTGAACCGGGGGAGCGCGACCTGAAACGCTATCCATTACGGATAGTCGATAACCAGATTCAAATCACTATCGTTGCGGAGGATGAGCAACCATGAGTAATCACGCGGAATTTAATCCACATTTGCCGCAGAGCTGGCAATTCACTCCCCCGAAAGAGGGGGGGACCGGTGCCATCCACCAGCCGGGTGAATATCAAAATATCATCTGGCAGACGCGTCGTCGTGAGCCTGACGCCTTTGAAATCGCCCTGATTAGCGCGCTGGAAACGCTGTTTTCCCAGCAGATAAATACCCTGGAGCAGCTGGTGGCGGCGCTTAATCAGCAGCGGGTCTTCGATCGCGGCGGTAAGCCGTGGAGCGATGCCAGCCTGCGCGAATTTCTACAGGTCAACGGTTACTGACAGGGGGCGAAGATGACTGACGTACAGAAATATCTCGATCAAGGATTACGCGGCCTGTGGTATCCGGTGCTGGCGGGCTGGGAAGTGCACTCCGCGCCGGTGGGCATTACACGGCTGGGACAGCAGCTGGTGGTATGGCGTGATGCCGAAGGCAAACTGCAGGCGCTGGAAGATCGCTGCCCGCACCGCGGTGCGCGCCTGTCGATGGGCTGGAACCTCGGCGACCGTATTGCCTGCTGGTATCACGGGGTGGAAGTGGCGGGCAGCGGTACGGTGAAAGATGTGCCGGCCGTCGACCGCTGCCCGCTGGTTGGGCAGCAGTGCGTGCGCGCCTATCCGGTGCAGGAAGCGCATGGCGCAATCTTTATCTGGTTTGGCGTTACCGCAGAGGATCCGCCAGCGGAACTGGTGTTCCCGCAGGAGCTGGCCGACAGCAAGTCTTACAGCAACTTCCTCTGCACCGCTGCATGGAACTGCAATTATCAGTACGCGCTGGAAAACGTGATGGATCCGATGCACGGCACCTATCTGCACTCCTCTTCGCACTCGATGGCGGAGGGCGACCACAAGGCGGATATGTCGCTGCAGCCAACCGAAACCGGTTTTGTGTTCCAGAAGGATGGGCAAAAAGGGGTGAATTTCGACTGGGTAGAGTTTGGCGAAAGCGGAGCGCAGTGGATGCGGCTGTCGATCCCCTATCAGCAACGTTTCGGACCGGGCGGCCCGTTCTGGATTGTTGGCATGGTAGTGCCGGAAGAGCAGAATCGCTGCCGGGTATTTTTCTGGCGCATTCGCCAGGTTGAAGGCTGGCAGCGTGATATGTGGCGCTTCTTCTACCGCAACCGGCTGGAGAAGCTGCACTGGGACGTACTGGAGCAGGACCGGGTGATCCTCGAATCAATGGCCCCGGCTGCGCGTGACCATGAATATCTCTATCAGCACGATGTCGGGCTGTCACGCCTGCGCCGCAGTATGCAGAAAGCGGCGAAGCAGCAGCTGGCAAGACTGGCAGAGTTAGCCCCCCAGGAGACGCCGTGATGGGCGGGCTGCTGGCAGGAAAACGCATCGTGATAACCGGTGCAGCGCGTGGCCTGGGCTGGCAGTTTGCGCAGGACATCGCCGCGCAGGGGGCACGGGTGGTGATGCTCGATATTCTGGCCGGCGAGCTGGAAGCCAGCGCTGAGCAGCTGCGTGAGCAGGGGGCGCAAGTCGAAGCGCTGCCGCTGGATATTGCCGATCCGCAGGCGATTGTCGACGTTATGCAGCTTGTCGCCCGCGAGGGCGGCCTCGACGGGCTGGTTAATAATGGCGCGCTGGCGACCGGCGTCGGTGGCAAAAGCATGCTGGATTACGACATTGAGCTGTGGGACCGCGTAATGCAGGTCAATGTGCGTGGCAGCTGGCTGGTTTCAAAAGCGGCGGTGCCACTGATGAAACGCGGCGGAAAAATCGTCAACGTCGCCTCGGATACCGCGCTGTGGGGCGCACCGAACCTGCTGGCGTATGTTGCCAGTAAGGGCGCGATTATTGCCATGACGCGCTCAATGGCGCGGGAGCTGGGAGAGCGCGGGCTGTGCGTCAATGCCATTGCCCCGGGGCTGACGCGGGTCGCCGCCACAGAGTACGTGCCAGCGGCCCGGCATCAGCTGTATGAGCAGGGGCGCGCGCTCGCCGGAGCGCAGCACCCGCAGGACGTCAGCGGCAGCGTGATTTGGCTGTTGTCATCGCTGTCTGACTTCGTTACCGGGCAGCTGCTGCCGGTTAACGGTGGATTTGTTTTTAACTGATGTGCAGGAGTCTTCATGTCTGAAGCATCAAGCTGCCGCTATCTGATCCCGGGATTAGATCGCGGGTTGCAGCTGCTACTCGCCTTTAGCGAGCAGCAGCGCGAAATGACCTTCGCCGAGCTGCACCGGCTGGTCGACATGCCAAAAGCCAGCGCTTACCGCGTGGTGCAGACTCTGGAGCACCTGGGTTTCTTACAGCGTAACCCGCGTAACAACACTTTTACTCTTGGCATGATGGTGCTGCGGCTGGGGTTTGAGTATATCGCCTCGCTGGATGTGGCGCAGGCGGGGCAGCCGGTGATTGAGCAGCTGCGCGACCGCAGCCAGTGTAGCAGCCATCTGGCGATACGCGACGGGCGCGATCTGATTTACATCGCCCGCGTCAGCGCCGCAGGGGCGCGCATCAATCAGGTGAGCGTCGGTTCACGGCTACCGGTTCACTGCACTTCGCTGGGCAGGGTGCTGCTCACCGATCTGAACCGCAGCGATTTTGAACAACTCTATCCGGAGCCGCTGATTGCGGGCGCGGCCCAGGTGCCATCCCAGGATCGTGAGACGCTGTGGGAGATGGTGCAGCAGGATAACCAGCGCGGTTATGTGATTGGTGAATCTTTCTTTCGCCCTGGAATTTCGTCGATTGTTTACCCGATCTTCGGGCCCAGAAGTCGGGTGGCGGCAGTGGTCAGCATCATGGTGCCAATGCACGAAATTCCGGCCGCTGACCGCAGGCATTTGCAGCAGCTGGTGGCCGATGCCGCGACGAAAATCTCCGGCCTGTTAGGGCATCACGCCCAGGCCGGCTAACCCATTCACTGCGTAAATTTTTCAGGCGCTTAACCGCGTCGGGGATCTCTACGTCCGGATTCGTCATTTTGAACAAAAAAGAGGCAGAGAGCATGCGCGTAACTGGAATTGAAAAGCTGGAATTTGGCGTTGAAGACCCGGCACTGTGCAGCAAATTCATCCGTGATTTTGGCCTGTCGCCGGTGAACGGCAGCGATCGTCTGTTTCAAACGCTGAGCGGCGCACAGGTTGAATTCAGCCCGCTGGACAACCCGGACCTGCCAGCGGCCTTCGAAGCAGGCTCCACCCTGCGGCGCGTCACCTGGGGGGTTAAAGATGCAGCGGCACTGGCCGCCATTGCGCAAAAAATGCGCGACCAGCCCAGTTACCAGGAGCGCGGCGGGGCGCTGTACTGCACCGATCCTAATGGTATGGCGCTGCGTATTGTTGTCCGCCAGCAGCGTAAGGTCGAACTCGAGGTTCCGGGCATCAACCAGTGGGACGATATTCGCCGTATCGACCAGCCGAGCCCGGTCTATTCCCAGGCAACGCCAATCAATATTGGTCACGTGGTGTTTTTTGTCAGTGACCTGGCGCAGACGGAGAAGTTCTATCGCGAGGTGCTCGGCTTCGAGGTTTCTGACCGCTACATCAATCGCGCGGTGTTCCTGCGGGCTCAGCAGCGCGGTGGCCATCACACCCTGTTTCTCCTGCAGCTGCCGAATGGTAAGCGCGGCCTGAACCACGTGGCGTTTACCGTGCGCGATATCCATGAAGTGGTCGGCGGTGGCCTGGCGATGAACAAACAGCAGTGGAGCACCTTTATTGGCCCCGGCCGCCATCCGGTCTCTTCCGCCTATTTCTGGTACGTCAACAGCCCGGCTGGGGGGGCGTTCGAGTATTACACCAACGATGACTGGCTGACGGAAAACTGGCAGCCGCGTGAGCTGGAGCACTCGCTGGTCTCCTTTACTGAATGGGCGGTAGAAGGAGGCATCGATTACACCACGCGCCGCCAGCTGAAGAGTGAGGAGGCGCTATGAGCGCCGGGATCGTGATTATCGGCGGCGGGCAGGCGGCCGGCTGGGCGGCGAAAACCCTGCGCGACAGGGGCTACGACCAGCGTATCAGCGTGGTGGCCGACGAGCCGTGGGACTTTTATGAACGACCGCCGCTGTCGAAAAGTGTGCTGTTGCAGGAGGAGGTCGCCCTGACCCGCCTGTTTAGCGAGCCTGTGCAGGCGGCGCTCGATCTCAACTGGTATCGCCCGCTGCGCGCCGAGCAGATCCTGCGCGCTCAAAAGCGCGTGCTGCTCAGCGATGGTCAGCAGCTGCCCTACGATCGGCTGTTGATTGCTACCGGTAGCCGTCCTCGCCTGCCGGGGCGCGAGTGGCAAAACCATCCTTGTATTCACACCTTACGCAGCTGGCAGGACGCCATCTCGCTGAAAGCCGGGCTAAACGACTGCCAGCGCCTGGCGGTGGTTGGCGGCGGCTGGATCGGGTTAGAAATTGCCGCTTCGGCCCGCAGCAAAGGTATCGACGTCACGGTGTTTGAGCGCCAGCCCGCGCTGTGCCAGCGCAGTATTGACCCGGCGGTATCGGCGGCGCTGCTGGCACTGCATCAGCTGCACGGCGTGCGGGTGCATCTCGACTGCGGCGAAATCGTACTTCATCAACAGCAGCAGCGGCCTCGGCTGAGCAGTGCGTGCAGCGAAGCCGTAACCTTTGACCGCGTGGTGGTGGGGATTGGCATTGAGCTAAATCTTGAACTGGCGCAGCAGGCCGGGCTTGAGGTCGCGAATGGCATCGTCGTAAATGCCCACGGGCAGACCAGCGATCCGGCGATTTTTGCCATCGGCGATGTGGCGCGCCATCCGCAATACGGTATCTCGCTGCAGTCCTGGGCCTTTGCCCAAAATCAGGCCATTGCCACCGCGCAGGCGATGCTTGATCCGCAGGCTGAAGGGTATGGCGAGATCCCCTGGCTATGGTCGGATCAATACGACGTCAATATTCAGATCCTCGGCCTGCCCGGTGACGCGGCAAGCACCATTGTCAGGCCGCAGCCCGGAGGTGGGCTGTGGTTCCGTCTCGGCGCGGACAGCCGCCTGCAGCAGCTGGTGGCGTTTAACGATGCGCGCAGCATTAAGCTGGCGAAGCGCTGGATGCTGGCTCAGCGCCCGCTGGATGCGGCGCAGCTGGCTGACCCCGACTTTTCACTGATGTCGTTACGTTAACCGGAGGCCAGGCAGATGAGCACACTTGAACACCCGCCGCTTGCGGCAGCCGGGCAGGTTGAAACCGTTCGCTGGTCGATCCCGCTGGCGCTATTTGCCTGCGTGCTGCTGGCCTTTTTCGACAAGGTGAGTATTGCCGCCCTGTTTTCTGACGTGCACTTTCAGCAGGCGATGGGGCTGAGTTTCGACACCACGCGGCTGGGGCTGTTAATGAGCGCCTTTCTGCTCAGCTATGGCTGTTCTTCGATGTTGCTCAGCGGGCTGGGCGACCGCATCAATCCGCTGCGTTTGCTGGCGGGCATGATGCTGCTGTGGTGCCTGCTGATGGTGGCGATGGGCTTCTGCCACTCCTACCGGACCATGCTGGGATTGCGCATCGCGCTTGGCGTGGCGGAAGGGCCGCTGTTCCCGCTGGCATTTGCCGTGGTGCGCAATAACTTCCCGCAGCACCTGCAGGCCCGCGCCACCATGCTGTGGCTGCTGGGAACGCCGATTGGTGCTGCCATCGGGTTTCCCCTCTCGCTGTTTATCCTCAGCCGGTTTGGCTGGCAGAGCACCTTCTGGTTTATGGCGCTGCTGACGCTGCCCGTCGTGGGCTGGGTATGCCTGGCGCTGCGCAATATTCGCCGCGGATCGCCAGGCACCTGCAGCAGTACACAACCGCGTAAAGCCGCGCGCGCAGTGCTGTATCGCAGCGGTCACTTCTGGCTTATCTGCCTGTGCAATATCACCTTTCTCACTTACCTGTGGGGCGTGAACGGTTGGCTCCCCAGCTATCTGGTCGAGGGGCGCGGCATCCACCTGCGCGACGTCGGCTGGCTCTCGTCGCTGCCGTTTATCGCCATGCTGGTGGGGGAAGGGCTGGGGGCCTGGCTCTCCGACCGCGTCGACCGGCGGGCACTGGCCTGCTTTATCTCGCTTGCGGGTGCATCACTTGGCCTGCTGGCGGTGCTGCACCTGCAACAAACCGCGCAGGTGATTGCCGCCATGAGCTTCAGCACCTTTATGTGGGGAGCCGGGGCGCCGAATATTTTTGCCCTGTTGGCGAAAGCCACGCCGCCCAGCGTCAGCGCTACCGCGGGGGGCGTTTTCAACGGCCTGGGGAATTTTGCCGGGGCGCTGGCACCCCTGCTGATGGGGGCATTAATCGCCGAATCTCACAGCATGGACAGCGGCCTGCTGTTTCTGGTGGTGATGGCCGCAGCGGGCTGCGTGCTGTTACTGCCAATCCTGAAACGTTACTGAGGAGTACTCATCATGTCAGAGACTAAATCTAACGCTGTTGTAAAACCCGCCAACCTGCCGATGGATGAGTGGGTAGAGTCGCGCATTGCGCGTTTTTCCGGGCGCAAATATGACTGGAATGCCCTGAAGTTTCAGGCCGATTTCGACCCGAAATACCGCCGGGCGCAGATGCGCTATATCGGCACCGGGGCGACCGGCGTCTCCGCAGATACCAACACCGTGCCGGCCGAGCATTTCACCTTCTCAACCATGGTGCTGCCCGCAAAAAGTGAAGGGCCGCTGCATCTGCATGACGATGTGGAGGAGGTGTTTTTCATGCTGAAAGGCTGCATCACGCTGATGGTCAAAGATGGCGACAGCTACTGTGAAACGGTGCTCAACGAACGTGACCTGATCTCCGTTCCTGCCGGAATTTATCGCGGTCTGTTTAATCACGGCGAAGAGGAAGCGCTGATGTGCGTGATGCTGGGCACCGCGCAGCCGCATATCCCGACCTATCCGCACGATCACCCGCTGGCTAAGGTAAAACGTCAATGATCCAATGGTGGGAAACCGGAAATGGACCGGCGCTGGTGCTGCTGCACGGCATCAGTTCCGGCAGCGGCAACTGGCATAAGCAGCTGAATAACAGCGGCCTGCAGCAGTGTTGCCACATGCTGGCCTGGGATGCGCCGGGTTACGGGCAGAGCCAGCCGCTCACTCACCCCCATCCCTCCGCCGCGCTGTATGCCGATGTGCTGGCGCAGATGCTGGATGATGCCCATATCTCGCGTGCGGCGGTGGTAGGGCATTCGCTGGGGGCGCTGGTGGCCAGTGCTTTTACCGTGCGATATCCAAACCGCGTCACGCGGCTGGTGCTGGCCGACCCGGCGCAGGGCTACGGCAGTGCGCCGCCTGAAAAGCAGCGCCAGGTGATGGAACAGCGCGAGCAGCAGCTGTCCGGCGGTTTACGGCAGCTGGCCGACAGCCGCGCCGCCCATCTGCTGCGCCCGCTGGCCGATGAACGCGATATCGCAACGGTGGCGGCGGGCATGCGGCGGTTGAATGCGTCGGGGTATTTGCAGGCGGCATCCATGCTGGCAACGGAGGATATCCATCACTGGCTGGCGGATATTCACTGCCCGACAGAGGTGTGGTGCGGTGAGCTGGATGAGATTACGCCGCCAGCGGCGGTGCGTGAGCTTGCCCGCCGCTGGAGCCTGCCTTACCTGACGATCCCGACTGCCGGGCATGCCTGCTATCTCGATAATGCGGCGTTTTTTAATCGCCAGCTGCAGCGTATTACGGAGGCCGAAAATGAACCTGCAAATTAACGGGCGCGTGGCGGTGGTCACCGGGGGATCCTCCGGTATCGGCTTCGCTACGTTACAGCTGCTGCTGGCCGCCGGCGCCAGAGTGGCCTTCTGCGGGCGCGACACGGCGCGACTGGCCAGTGCGCAGGCCAGGCTGCGTGAGCAGTTCCCCGAGGCCGATATGCTGGCGCACCACTGTGACGTGCTGGTGCCGGAGCAGGTTGAGCGCTTTGCGCTGGCGGTCAGCAAACGTTTTGGCGCGGTGGATATGCTGATCAACAACGCCGGGCAGGGCTATGTGGCGAACTACGCAGACACGCCGCGCGATGCCTGGCTGCATGAAGCAGAGCTGAAACTGTTTGGCGTGCTCAACCCGCTACAGGCTTTTTTGCCGTGGCTGGAACAGTCGGATATGGCTTCGGTGACCTGCGTCAATTCGCTGCTGGCGCGCCAGCCGGAGGAGCACATGATTGCCACCTCTGCGGCGCGTGCTGCGCTGTTAAACATGACGCTGACCCTGTCGAAAGATCTGGTCAGCAAAGGTATTCGGGTGAATTCGATCCTGCTCGGCATGGTGGAGTCCGGGCAGTGGCGGCGGCGCTTTGAACAGCGTGAAGATCGCGATCTCAGCTGGGAGCAGTGGACGACTGCGCTGGCCCGGCGGCGCGGTATTCCGCTCGGAAGGCTTGGCAAGCCGGAAGAGGCGGCGCGCGCGTTGCTGTTTCTCGCCTCGCCGCTGGCCTCTTTCACGACCGGGGCGGCGCTGGATGTCTCAGGCGGTTTTTCCCGCCAGCTATGAGGGTAAATGATGAAAAAGATCATGCTAATCGGCTTTGGTGCCATGGCACAGGAAGTACTGGCGCGGCTGCCGCAGGGCGTTGAGCCTGGCTGGATAGTGGCGCGGGAAAGCCATCATGCGGCGATCCGCGATCGCTTTGGCACACGGGTTGCCGCACTGACCTCCCCTGAGGCCTGTGACGGGCAGCCGCAGCTGGTTTTGGAGTGTGCCAGCCAGCAGGCCGTCGGCGAATATGCTGAATGTGTTCTGCGGCGCGGCTGGCGGCTGGCGGTGATTTCCACCGGCGCGCTGGCGGATGAGTTACTGCATCAGCGCCTGCTGGCGGCCTGTCACCGCGGGGGGGGACGGTTGATCCCGCTTTCTGGTGCCGTCGCCGGGCTGGACGGGCTGGCTGCCGCGCGCGAGGGCGGATTGGACCATGTGATCTATCAGTCGTGTAAAAGCCCGGCCAGCTGGCGGGGTAGCCATGCGGAAACGCAGATCGACCTGATGGCGGTCAGCGACCGTCAGGTGTTCTGGCGCGGCAGCGCGCGTGAAGCTGCACGGCTGTTCCCGGCTAACGCCAATGTGGCGGCAACCATTGCTCTGGCGGGGATTGGGATGGACCAGACGCAGGTTGAGCTGATGGTTGACCCGACAACGCAGCGCAATACCCATACGCTACAGGCGGCGGGAACGTTCGGCGATCTCTACCTGGAACTGCGTGGTTATCCGCTCAGCAGCAATGCGAAAACCTCCATGCTGGCAGCACTCAGTGCCGTACAGGCCTGCCGTCAGCTGCTCTATCTCTAAGGAATCCTGATGGAAACGTTAAAGCTGTACCTGGCCGGCGAGTGGCGCGAAGGACGCGGTGAGCGTTTTTGCAGCACTAACCCGGCCGATGGATCGGTTAATGCCTGGCTGCATGCCGCCAGCCTGGACGATGTTGAGCTGGCCGTTAACGCGGCCGAGCGCGCCTGGCGGGCGCCGCAGTGGCGGCAGAGGCTGCCACACCAGCGTGCCGCGATCCTGCATCGTGTGGGTGACCTGATTACGCAACGGCTGGAGGCGCTGGCGCAGCTGCAGACGCGCGACAACGGCAAACCGCTGGCGGAGACGCGCGGGCTGGTCGCCAGCGCTGCCGCAACCGCCCACTATTTTGCGGCCGTCTGTGAAGTGATGGAGGGGGAGCTCCCGCCGCCGCGCAGCAACGACTTTATTACTCTCAGTCGCTACGAGCCGATCGGCGTGGTGGCGGCAATCACGCCGTGGAACTCACCGATTGCCAGTGAGATGCAGAAAATTGCCCCGGCGCTGGCGGCAGGCAATGCCGTGGTGCTGAAACCGGCGGAAGCCACGCCGCTGATGGCGCTGGAGCTGGCCGCGCTGTTTGAGCAGGCCGGGCTGCCGCCGGGGCTACTGAGCGTACTGCCGGGCAAAGGCTCAATAGTCGGGGAAGCGCTGGCGCGTCATGCACGGGTGAAGAAGATCTCCTTTACCGGTGGAACCCGCACCGGGCAGCGGCTGGCGCATATCGCGGCGGACAAACTGATCGGCACTTCGCTGGAGCTGGGAGGGAAATCCCCGACCATTGTGCTGGCCGACGCCGATATCGAGCAGGCCGCACGCGGCATTTGCTACGGCATTTTCAGCTCTGGCGGGCAGGCGTGCATTGCCGGATCGCGGCTGTTTATTCATCGCTCTCTCTACCCACGACTGATCGACAGACTGCTGCAGTTAACGGAGGGCCTGCGGCTTGGCGACCCATTGCGTCCCGGCACCCATATCGGCCCGCTGATCGGCCCCGAGCACCGCCAGTCGGTGATGGACTATGTGGCGCTGGCGCGTGAAGAGGGTGGCGAGATTTTGTGCGGAGGAGAGATCCCTGCCGATCCGGCGCTGGCGAACGGCAACTGGTTCCAGCCGACGATTATCGCCGGGCTGAATAACGCGGCAAGAGTGTGCCAGGAGGAGATCTTCGGCCCGGTGCTGGTGGTGATGCCGTTCGATGATGAGGAGCAGCTGATAGCCCAGGCCAATGATTCGATTTATGGCCTGGCGGCGGGCATCTGGACTCGCAACATCCCTTATGCCCTGCAGCTTGCCGATCGGCTGGAGTGCGGCACGGTGTGGATCAATACCTACAAAGTCTTTTCGATAGCCACGCCGTTTGGCGGTTTCAAGCAGAGTGGCCTTGGGCGCGAAAAGGGGCTGCAGGGCATTAAGGCCTGGATGCAGCAGAAGAGCATCTATCTGGCGATGACCCCGGCAATTAACGCCTGGAGTGACTAACTATGGAACGGGAAGTAGCGATGAGCGAAATGATAACGGTGGGTGAAGCGCTGGCGCGGACTCTTGAGTTATACGGGGTTAAAACGCTGTATGGGATTATTTCTATTCACAATTTACCGATTGCCGATGCCATCGGCCAGCGTGGGAAGCTGCACTTTGTTCCCGCTCGCGGCGAGGCGGGCGCAGTGACCATGGCTGATGCGCACGGGAGGTTCAGCGGGCTGGGGGTGGCGCTAACCAGTACCGGTGCCGGAGCGGGCAACGCGGTAGGGTCGCTGCTCGAAGCGATGAACGCCGGAACGCCTCTGCTGCATCTGACCGGGCAGGTTGAGAAGGCGTATCTTGATGCCGACAGCGGATTTATTCACGAAGCCCGCGACCAGCTCGCTTTCCTGCGCAGCTCCGGTAAGGCCGCGCTGCGCGTGCACTCGCCGCAGCAGGCGGTGGCGCTGCTGCATCGGGCAATCCAGACGGCTCAGACGCCGCCGTGCGGTCCGGTTTCGGTCGAGATCCCGATAGATATCCAGAACAGCCTGATACCCGCCTCGCTGGTGACGCCGCCGGTCGGTCCACTTTCTGCGCCTGCGCCGCCGGAGAGCGTGATTGCCGCGCTGGTGGAAAAGGTGAAACGTGCCCGGCGCCCACTGCTGTGGGTCGGCGGTGGAGCATCAGGCTGCAGCGAGGCAATAAGAAAGCTGGCAGACGCCGGGTTCAGGGTGATCTCCAGCGCGCACGGTCGCGGTATTTTGCCGGATGATCATCCGCGCAGCCTGCGCGCATTTCACAATTCCCCTGCGGTGGAAGGCGTGATGGCGCAATGCGACTTAACGCTGATCGCCGGTTCGCGCCTGCGCAGTAATGAGACGCGCAGCTGGACCCTGACGCTGCCACAGCCGCGGGTGCAGATTGATATCGACCCGGCAGCGGCCAGCCGAAATTATCTGGCGGACGAGGTGCTGAACTATGACTGTGCTGCGCTGCTGAATGCACTGGCACAGCGCCTGTCACCGGTCAGCGATGCGGCGGGCGATCGCCAGATTGCGCAGGCGGTGGCAGAAGCGGAACGTGAACTGCGCGCCCAGTGCGGAGTGTATGCCGGGCTGAACGATGCCGTTGCCGCCGCGCTGCCCGCGCAGGGCATTCTGGTGCGTGATATTACCGTTTCCGGCAGCGTCTGGGGCAGTCGTTTACTGCGTGCCAACGGCCCCTTAGCCAATATTCATTCGCTGGCCGGGGCAATCGGAATGGGGCTGGCGATGGCGATTGGCAGCGCGCTGGCCAATCCGCAGCGTAAAGTGATTGGCCTGGTCGGTGACGGCGGGCTGGCGCTGGGCGTCGGCGAGCTGGCGACGCTGGTGCAGGAGCGGGCTAACGTGACGCTGCTGGTGATGAACGACGGAGGTTACGGCGTGATGCGCGGCATTCAGGATAAGTATTTTGGCGGGCGGCAGTATTACAACGAACTGCACACGCCGGATTATACCCTGCTGGCGCAGTCGATGGGGATGCAGGCATGGAGCATCAGCGATGCCGCCATGTTCAGCAGCGTACTGGCGGAAGCGATAGCGATGCCGGGGCCAACGCTGGTGGAGGTAAAAATGAGCGCAATCGGACCCTTGCATTTTGCCGGCCCACCGCAGAAAACCTTATATTAATGATTCGGGGCGGGCATGCCCGCCCCCTGCCGCGCCCGCAATTACTTACCGGCCGCGATACGCTCTTTGATATGGTCGGCGCGCGCCTGAGAAGCCGGATGCGAGTCAAACATACTGCTTTCGTGCGTGCCTTCCAGCTTCGCCAGCTTCTCGAAGCTGGTCACCAGACCCTGCGGGTTAATATTGCGTTTTTTCAGCAGATCAAACGAGTAGTCATCGGCCTGCGATTCCTGGCTCTGGGAGAACTGCGCGTTCACCAGTTTTTCACCCAGGTCACCCAGCTGCGACTGTGACAGCGAAGCGGCAATACCGCCAGCAGAGGCCGCCGCGGTGCGGATAGCGGTGGTGGAGTAGGCCAGCTGCATCGCTTTACGCGAGTGGCCCAGCGCGACGTGGCCCATTTCGTGGCCCAGCACACCTTCCACTTCATTATCGGTCATCATATCCATCAGGCCGCTGTATACGCGGATGCAGCCGTTTGCCATCGCCCACGCGTTGACATCTTTGGTGACGTAGACTTTGTAGTTAGCCGGCGTACCGTTGATGTTGTCGCCCAGCGCGGCGGAGATCTTCTTCAGGCGTTGAGCATAGGTGCTGCTGGCCGGGGCAATCTGCGCTTCACTATCCATCTGCTGACAGGATTTTTCGCTCAGCTCTTTAACCTGCGCATCGCTCAGGGTAGCCGCCTGGTAAGCCTGCGCGCCTGACTGCATCAGGGCATTGCTGTCAAAATTCTGACAGCCGGAAACTAATGTCGCGAGTGCGATCGCGCTAACAGAAATACGTTTCATCATTCCAGTTCATCCATTTAGGTAACAAGGTAAAGAAATCAAAAAGTTGGCAATTTATGCTGGGCGAATTATTGCCAGCGAAGACGGAGTTATAGCCTTTGCTGGTATAAATGCATAGCACCACTGCTCCGAAAGGGCCACTAATGTGACTTTTTTTACATCCTGCGCCATGTACATGTTACCCGTGTTTCATGTACATTGATTGTCGACTTTCCTTCGGCTTTGCCTGATAACTCATTCATTACAATAGGTTAAGGACGGCGAAGCGTTAAATCCGACCTGGAGTAGAAAATGTCTTCTCGTAAAGAGCTTGCCAACGCCATTCGCGCATTGAGTATGGATGCGGTGCAAAAAGCCAAATCCGGCCACCCGGGTGCCCCTATGGGTATGGCCGATATCGCCGAAGTTCTGTGGCGTGACTTCCTGAATCATAACCCGACGAACCCGCTGTGGGCTGACCGCGACCGCTTCGTGCTGTCAAACGGCCACGGCTCAATGCTGATCTATAGCCTGCTGCACCTCAGCGGTTACGATCTGCCAATCAGCGAACTGGCTAACTTCCGTCAGCTGCACTCCAAAACCCCAGGTCACCCTGAATACGGCTACACCGTAGGCGTTGAAACCACCACCGGTCCACTGGGCCAGGGTATCGCCAACGCGGTCGGTTTTGCTATTGCAGAACGCACGCTGGCCGCGCAGTTCAACCGTCCTGGCCACGATATTGTTGACCATAACACCTACGTGTTCATGGGTGACGGCTGCATGATGGAAGGCATCTCGCACGAAGTGTGCTCGCTGGCGGGTACGCTGAAGCTGGGCAAACTGGTCGCGTTCTATGATGACAACGGTATCTCCATCGACGGCCACATTGATGGCTGGTTCACCGACGACACCGCGCAGCGCTTCGAATCTTACGGCTGGCACGTGGTGCGCGGCGTGGACGGTCATGATGCCGACGCGATTAAGAAAGCGGTTGAAGAAGCTAAAGCGGTGAGCGACAAGCCTTCCCTGCTGATGTGCAAAACGGTTATCGGCTTCGGTTCGCCGAACAAAGCCGGTACTCACGACTCCCACGGCGCGCCGCTGGGTGACGAAGAGATTGCACTGACCCGTAAGCAGCTGGGCTGGAACCACGCGCCGTTTGAAATTCCTTCAGACATCTATGCACAGTGGGACGCAAAAGAAGCGGGCCAGGCGAAAGAAGCCGCATGGGACGAGAAGTTTGCGGCCTACGCGAAAGCCTTCCCGGAGCTGGCCGCTGAGTTCAAGCGCCGCGTCAAGAACGAGCTGCCGGCTAACTGGGCTGCTGAGTCGCAGAAGTTCGTTGAACAGCTGCAGGCTAACCCGGCGAAAATCGCCAGCCGTAAAGCGTCACAGAATGCCATCGAAGCCTTTGGCAAACTGCTGCCGGAATATCTCGGCGGCTCCGCTGACCTGGCGCCAAGCAACCTGACCATGTGGTCTGGTTCTAAGCCAATCAACGAAGATGCAGCGGGTAACTACATCCATTACGGCGTGCGCGAATTCGGTATGACCGCTATCGCTAACGGTATCACCCTGCACGGTGGTTTCCTGCCGTACACCGCGACCTTCCTGATGTTTGTTGAATATGCCCGTAATGCGGTGCGTATGGCTGCACTGATGAAGATCCGCCAGGTGATGGTCTACACCCACGACTCTATCGGTCTGGGCGAAGATGGCCCAACTCACCAGCCGGTAGAGCAGCTGGCAAGCCTGCGCGTGACGCCAAACATGAGCACCTGGCGCCCGTGTGACCAGGTTGAGTCGGCGATTGCGTGGAAATATGGCATCGAACGTCAGGATGGCCCAACCGCGCTGATCCTGTCGCGTCAGAACCTGGCACAGCAGGATCGTACCGCTGAGCAGCTGGCTAACGTTGCGCGTGGTGCATACGTGCTGAAAGATTGCGACGGTACGCCGGAGGTCATCTTCATCGCTACCGGTTCAGAAGTTGAGCTGGCCGTGGGCGCTTATGAGCAGCTGACGGCTGAAGGCCGTAAAGCGCGCGTGGTTTCCATGCCGTCTACTGATGCCTTCGACAAGCAGGATGCCGCTTACCGCGAATCCGTGCTGCCGAAAGCTGTCAGCGCGCGCGTGGCGATTGAAGCCGGTATCGCAGATTACTGGTTCAAATACACCGGTCTGAACGGGGCTATCGTCGGGATGACCAGCTTCGGCGAGTCTGCACCGGCCGAGAAGCTGTTCGACCTGTTTGGCTTCACCGTGGATAACGTGGTCGCTAAAGCGAAAGCGCTGCTGTAATCACCTAACGGGCGAGGCATGCCTCGCCCGTGGATGTCATCGCGTAGGGGGCGGGCATGCCCGACCCTTTTTTGTTCTCACCGATAAATGCTAAATTTGTGACGTAGATCCAAACTTACGCGCCACAATTGATCCCAATCATTCCTATTATTCCTCACTTCTATTATTCTAGCTGAAGCGTTTCAGTTGTCAGGCGTCCCGGTTATTTCCGCATGCTGACCGACAAGAATCTGCTGTACAAATCGCCACGGCTGGCTCAGGCTAATTGTCCGATTTTACGGTGAATTCTGGTGCAGGAGTACTATGACAGTTCGCATTGCCATTAACGGGTTTGGTCGCATTGGGCGCAATGTTTTACGCGCGCTGTACGAGACCGGGCGACGTGCTGAAATTACGGTCGTTGCCATCAATGAGCTGGCGGACGCCGCTGGCATGGCACATTTGCTGAAATACGATACCAGCCACGGGCGATTCGGCTGGGATGTGCGTCAGGAACGCGACCTGCTGACGGTAGGGGATGACACCATCCGCCTGCTGCATGTGGCAGAGATTGCGCACCTGCCGTGGCGCGAGCTGAATGTCGATGTCGTGCTCGACTGTACCGGAGTTTATGGCAGCCGTGCCGATGGTGAAGCGCATCTGCACTCCGGGGCGAAAAAGGTGCTGTTCTCCCATCCTGGCGGGCACGATCTGGATGCCACCGTGGTTTACGGCGTGAATGAGAAAGAGCTGCTGCCGGAGCATTTGCTGGTGTCGAATGCTTCCTGTACCACCAACTGCATTATTCCGATTATCAAGCTGCTGGATGATGCCTGGGGTATTGAGTCCGGCACCGTCACCACGATTCATTCGGCGATGCATGACCAGCAGGTGATTGATGCTTATCACCCGGATTTACGGCGCACCCGCGCTGCCAGCCAGTCGATTATTCCGGTCGACACCCGCCTGGCTGCCGGCATTACGCGTATTTTTCCGAAATTTAACGACCGCTTCGAAGCGATTGCGGTGCGCGTGCCGACCATCAACGTGACGGCGATTGACCTGAGCGTCAGCGTGCGTGACGCGGTAAAGGCCTGCGAGGTCAACGCCCTGCTGCAAAGTGCGTCAGAAGGGGCATTTAGTGGTATAGTTGACTATACGGAATTACCGTTAGTCTCGATAGATTTTAACCACGATCCGCACAGTGCCATAGTGGACGGCACGCAGACGCGGGTCAGCGGTCAGCACCTGATTAAGACTTTAGTCTGGTGCGACAACGAATGGGGCTTTGCTAACCGGATGATTGATACCACGTTAGCGATGGCCGCAAGCGGTTTCAGGTAGGGCGCGGTTTGCGCCTGTAAAACTTAAGAGTTAAACGAGAGGATTCACCATGTCTGTAATTAAGATGACCGATCTGGATCTTGCTGGTAAACGCGTACTAATTCGTTCCGATTTAAACGTGCCAGTGAAAGAAGGGAAAGTGACGTCTGATGCACGAATTCGTGCTTCATTGCCGACCATCGAAGCGGCCCTGAAGCAGGGCGCAAAAGTGATGGTAACCTCCCACCTTGGTCGCCCGACCGAAGGTGAATACAACGAAGAGTTCTCACTGCTGCCGGTAGTGAACTACCTGAAAGATAAGCTGGGCGCGGAAAACGTCTCCCTGGCGAAAGAGTACCTCGACGGCGTTGAGCTGGAAGCCGGCAAGCTGGTGGTTCTGGAAAACGTTCGCTTTAATAAAGGCGAAAAGAAAGACGACGAAGCGCTCTCTAAAAAATACGCTGCCCTGTGCGACGTCTACGTGATGGACGCCTTCGGCACCGCGCACCGCGCGCAGGCTTCAACGCACGGCGTGGGTAAATTTGCCCCAATCGCCTGTGCTGGCCCGCTGCTGGCCAACGAACTGGAAGCGCTGGGTAAAGCCCTGAAAACCCCTGCACGCCCAATGGTGGCAGTGGTTGGCGGTTCAAAAGTCTCCACTAAGTTTGACGTGCTGAACTCGCTGGTGAAGATTGCTGACACCGTGATTGTTGGCGGCGGTATTGCCAACACCTTCGTGGCTATCGACAACAACGTCGGTAAATCACTGTACGAGCCAGATTTCGTTGACGCGGCGAAAAAACTGCGCGATGAGTTCAAGATCCCGGTGCCTACCGACTCCCGCGTCGGCACGGAATTCTCTGAAACTGCACCGTCTACCGTGAAGAAAGTGTCTGAAGTTCAGGACAATGAAGAGATCATGGACTTCGGTGATGAAACCGCAGAAGCAATGGCTAAGCTGTTGAAAGAAGCTAAAACTATTCTGTGGAACGGCCCGGTTGGCGTGTTCGAATTCCCTAACTTCCGCAAAGGCACTGAAATCGTTGCTAAAGCGATTGCAGACAGTGACGCATTCTCCATCGCTGGCGGCGGTGATACGCTGGCGGCCATCGACCTGTTTGGTATTGAAGATAAAATCTCCTATATCTCTACCGGCGGCGGTGCATTCCTCGAGTTCGTGGAAGGCAAAACTCTGCCTGCGGTTGCCATGCTGGAAGAGCGTGCGAAGCAGAACTAATTAATCCTCAGTGCGGGGTGTTTAATGCCCCGCGTGAGATCTGAATCCTTTAATACGACCGAAGAAACAGGACAAGCTAACATGTCTAAAATTTTTGATTTCGTAAAACCAGGCGTTGTCACCGGTGACGACGTTCAGAAGATCTTCAAAGTGGCGAAAGAGAACAAGTTCGCCCTGCCAGCAGTTAACTGCGTGGGTACAGACTCCATCAACGCCGTTCTGGAAACCGCTGCGAAAGTAAAAGCACCGGTCATCATTCAGTTCTCCAACGGTGGCGCTGGCTTCATCGCCGGTAAAGGCCTGAAATCAGACAAGCCGCAGGCTGCTGCTATCTTTGGCGCAATCTCTGGCGCACACCACGTGCACCTGATGGCTGAACACTACGGCGTGCCGGTTATCCTGCACACCGACCACTGCGCAAAGAAACTGCTGCCGTGGATCGACGGCCTGCTGGAAGCGGGTGAAGCTCACTTCGCCAAAACCGGTAAGCCACTGTTCTCTTCTCACATGATCGACCTGTCTGAAGAGTCACTGGAAGAAAACATCGAGATCTGCAGCAAGTACCTGGCGCGCATGGCGAAAATCGACATGACCCTGGAAATCGAACTGGGCTGCACCGGTGGTGAAGAAGATGGCGTGGACAACAGCCATATGGACGCTTCCGCGCTGTACACCCAGCCAGAAGACGTTGATTACGCTTACACCAAGCTGAACGCCATCAGCCCGCGTTTCACTATCGCTGCTTCATTCGGTAACGTGCACGGCGTGTACAAGCCAGGCAACGTGAAACTGACCCCGACTATCCTGCGTGATTCTCAGAAATACGTCAGCGAAAAACACGGTCTGCCAGTGAACTCCCTGGACTTCGTATTCCACGGCGGTTCCGGTTCATCTGCGGCTGAAATCGAAGAGTCTATCGGTTACGGCGTGATCAAAATGAACATCGATACCGATACCCAGTGGGCAACCTGGGACGGCATCCTGCAGTACTACAAAAAGAACGAAGGTTATCTGCAGGCGCAGCTGGGCAACCCGGAAGGCGCGGATAAGCCGAACAAGAAGTACTACGATCCACGCGTATGGCTGCGTGCTTCCCAGTCTTCAATGATTGTTCGCCTGGAGCAGGCATTCAAAGAGCTGAACGCGGTCGACGTACTGTAATTTAGCTTCTGCTCAAAAAAGGCCCTGAGGGGCCTTTTTTTATGCAAACAATTCGGAATGTTCAGGTGATTTCGTGACTTGTTTGGCAAAACTGGGATTTTTTGCATACCCTTAACGCCATCGGCTGCCGCTTGCTGGCAGAGTTTTGAATGCCCACTTTGGGCCAACAATGGGATGAGTTGATGGAAGATTTAAATGTAGTTGGTGGCATTAACAGTGCAGGCGGCTGGCTGGTGCGCAATCAGGCGCTGCTGCTGAGCTATGCCGTGAACATTGTTGCGGCGATTGCCATTATCATTATCGGGATGACTGCCGCACGTCTTATCTCCAGAACGGTTAACAAGCTGCTGGTTGCGCGTAATATTGATCCAACCGTGGCGGACTTTCTCTCTGGTTTGGTGCGTTATGGCATCATTGCTTTCACGCTGATCGCAGCACTTGGGCGCGTAGGCGTGCAGACCGCCTCGGTGATTGCTGCGCTGGCAGCTGCGGGTTTTGCCTTCGCTCTGGCATTGAAGGATTCGCTGTCGAATCTGGCTGCCGGGGTGCTGCTGGTCACCTTCCGTCCGTTCCGCGCGGGCGAGTTTGTTGACCTCGGCGGCGTGATGGGGACCGTGCTGAACGTGCAGATTTTTTCAACTATGCTGCGCAGCGCCGATGGCAAAATTATTGTCATTCCGAACGGCAAGATCATCGCTGGTAATATCGTTAACTTCTCGCGCGAGCCGGAACGCCGTAACGAGTTTATCATTGGCGTGGCCTACGACGCCGATATTGATCAAGTGCTGGCGCTGCTGCGTGAAGTGGTTGATGCTGAGCCACGCGTGCTGCAGGAGCGCGGCGTGCAGATCGGCCTGAACGAACTGGCGGCCTCTTCCGTCAACGTGGTGATCCGCTGCTGGAGCAAAGCGGGCGATCTGCAGAACGTGTACTGGGATCTGATGAAGAACTTCAAGCGCGCGCTGGATGCTAAAGGGATCGGTATTCCTTATCCGCAGATGGACGTGCACCTGCATCAGGTCAAAGCGCCTGAAGCCGAAGCGGCAAAAGCTGAGTAATGGTTTCCGGGTCGGCCTGAAATAGTGGCTGACCCATTATTAGCCTTTCTTATAAACCATTAATTTTTTCCATTTCCCCTAATAATTCCCGCGCTATAAACTTGCCATCATCGTTATCCGCTGAGGGCTTTCCCGTGTTATCTGTTTTCCTTCAAGGTGTTGCCATGGGCGCAGCGCTAATTTTACCGCTCGGCCCGCAAAATGCGTTCGTGATGAATCAGGGCGTGCGACGTCAGTATCATCTGATGACGGCGGCACTCTGCACGCTGAGCGATATCGTGCTGATTTGCGGTGGGATTTTTGGCGGCAGCGCCTTGCTTAACCAGTCACCGCTGATGCTGAATCTAGTGACCTGGGGCGGCGTGGCCTTCCTGCTGTGGTACGGCTTTGGAGCCCTGCGCACCGCGTTTAGCGGCGATGTTGATCTCGCGTCGGCGAAGGCGTTAAAGCAGGGGCGCTGGCGTATCGTGGCGACTATGATGGCCGTCACCTGGCTCAATCCGCATGTCTATATTGATACCTTTGTGGTGCTCGGCAGCCTGGGCGGGCAGCTGCCTGAAGAAGCGCGCCGCTGGTTTGCGCTCGGCTCCGCCAGTGCCTCGGTGCTGTGGTTCTTCGGTCTTGCCCTGCTGGCCTCCTGGCTGTCGCCGTTGCTCAACACCAGCCGAGCCCAGCGCATCATCAACCTGCTGGTCGGGCTGGTGATGTGGGCCATTGCCCTCAAACTGGCACTGCAGGCACTCTCTTTCCTCTGACGGGAACTTCACTCCAGGAATTGATGTCATAGCGTGAGCTGTTATCACGCACTAAAATATGCTGAACCGTTGCTCTGAGACGGAACAATTCGCTGCCGCAGCGCTTTTCTGCGGCAGCTGCTCATACGAAGCCGATGAAATACCCCATGGAGGAAGCAGTGAAGCTGACTAAACTGGCCCTGGCCGCAATGATTGGATTGGGAACGCTGCCATTAGCTGCGCAGGCAGACGAGTTACCTAATGGCCCGCACGTGGTGACGTCCGGGCAGTCCAGCGTCGATGCCACCCCGGATATCGCCACGCTGGCTATCGAAGTGAATGTTTCCGCGAAGGATGCGGGCGAAGCGAAGAAACAGGCGGACAGCCGCGTCCAGCAGTATTTCGACTTCCTCGATAAGAACGGGATTGAGAAGAAAGATATCAACGCCGCCAACCTGCGGACCCAACCTGAATATGACTACACCAAAGATGGCAAATCGGTGCTGAAAGGCTACCGCGCGGTGCGTCAGGTGCAGGTCACGCTGCGCAAGCTCGATAAGCTTAACGATCTGCTGGATGGCGCGCTGAAGACGGGCCTGAATGAGATCCGTTCAGTGGAGCTGGGCGTGGCCAACCCTGAAGAATTTAAAGCCAAAGCGCGTAAAGCCGCGATTGAGGATGCCACCAGGCAGGCAGGCGAGCTGGCGCAGGGCTTTAATACCAAGCTTGGCCCGGTTTACAGCATCCGTTATCACGTGGCGAACTACCAGCCTATGCCGATGGCGCGCATGTATAAAACCGCAGATGCCGCCCCGATGACGTCTGCCGCGCAGACCTACGAGCAGCAGAGTATTCACTTCGACGACCAGGTTGATGTGGTGTTTGAACTGCAGCGTAACCCTTAATCCTGCACGGGCCGATCGGAAAAGAAGATCGGCCCCTACAAATGCCTGGCATGCGGTTATTCCGTATCCTGACGCAGCACGCGATGGCCGTGCGCCAGCAGCGCATCGGTCACTTTACGCATCAGCCGGCTCTCCGGCGCAAAGCGATGCCAGTACAGCATGCGGCGCTGCAACAGCCCCGGGGTCAAATCAATCAGTTCACCTTCCGCCAGTTCACGCTCAATCTGCAGATGTGGGATCATACAGCAGGTCGTTCCCTGGCGCGCCAGCTGCACAAAGGCTTCCGACGAGTTAACGATATGGCACGGTACGCTGCCCGGTGACAGGTCAAAGTTCTGCTGTAAAAATGCCTGATGCATATCGTCCAGATGGTCGAAGGCGACCGCCGGGGCTTTCAGCAGCGCGGAGCGCGTAACGCCATTCGGGAAGTAGCGGGCAGCAAACTCTTTCGAGCCAACGAACAGATAGTCCAGCGCGCCCAGCTGATCGACCAGACAGCTCGGTAACGGCTGCGGCTGAATACTGATTGCGCCGACCACTTCACCGCGACGCAGGCGTTCCTGGGTGCGCGTCTCATCTTCCACCTGAATGTTCAAACGCACCGGCGAATCCGTCAGTACGGTTTTCAGCGCCGGTAACAGCCAGGTTGCCAGGCTGTCGGCGTTGACCGCCAGCGACAGAAGCAGGGGAGTGGTGCCGCCGTTATCATCGCCGAGCCACTCCTCTTCCAGCAGCTCGACCTGGTGCAGCAGCGCCAGCAGTTTCTGCCCCTGTTCTGTCGGACGCGGTGGTACGGTGCGCACCAGCAGCGGCTGTCCGAACATATTCTCCAGCTGCTTAATGCGCTGGGAAACCGCAGACTGGGTAATACAGAGTTTTTGTGCTGCACGTTCAAAGCCGCGCTCGCGAATCACTGCATCCAGCGCCTGAAGCGTTCGATAATCCGGGCGTTTCATCAGTCGTTCTACTCTCTTTCAGGTGTGGAAGTTGCACTATGCCATATTTTACGCATTTTGCGCCGTGCTAACCTCACTTTATGAATCAACCACTTTGTGGGCTGTGTTCCAATCCTGCCAATCAAATGCCGCGCAGAGCGGTTTTTTTTTGCAGCCTTGCTTTATACTACGCGCACACAATGCAGCACAGGTTTTAAACATACCATGACGCAGGATGAACTGAAAAAAGCCGTTGGCTGGGCAGCGCTTGATTACGTCACGCCGGGCACGATTGTTGGCGTGGGCACTGGCTCGACCGCTGCACACTTTATTGATGCGCTGGCCTCAATTAAGCATCAGATCGAAGGCGCTGTTTCCAGCTCTGAAGCCTCCACCGCGAAGCTGAAAGAGTATGGCATTCCCGTTTTTGATCTAAACGAGGTCGACCAGCTGGCGGTGTATGTTGATGGTGCCGATGAGATCAACCGCCAGATGGAGATGATCAAAGGCGGCGGTGCGGCGCTGACGCGTGAGAAGATTATCGCTGCGGTGGCCGATCGATTCATCTGCATTGCGGATGCCTCCAAACAGGTTGATGTGCTGGGTAATTTTCCGCTGCCGGTTGAGGTGATCCCCATGGCGCGTGCCTATGTGGCGCGTGAACTGGTTAAGCTCGGCGGGCTGCCGGAGTACCGTCAGAACGTGGTGACCGACAACGGCAACATTATTCTCGACGTGCATAATCTCAAAATTATGGAACCGATTAAGCTGGAAGCCGCCATCAATGCGCTGCCGGGCGTGGTCACCGTTGGGCTGTTTGCCGCGCGCTGTGCTGATGTGGCGCTGATTGGTACGCCGGATGGCGTCAAGACCATCAAAAAATGATCTGTCCGGCGCCCACCCGGTGCCGGATATTTTTTGCCAAAAAACATCTTTTCTTTTGCAGGCTAAATTTGGTGACTTATGTCACATTGTGCCTGCCTGCCGCACTATCCTCCTGGTCGTGGGCATTGCACCATGATTTTCTATCGCTTTGTTCTGGCTCAGAGCTTCGCCGTGCTGAGCGTCAGGCAATCGTTTGTATTGCCGCAGGCGTAAATTTTGTTATTTTGACAGAAGGCTGGCTTATATCAGCCATCATTGAAGTCTGCTAAATAGGGTCGGGAAATGGCAAAAGTATCACTGGAGAAAGACAAGATTAAATTCCTGCTGGTGGAAGGCGTGCATCAGAGCGCCATCGATAACCTGCGCTCTGCTGGTTACACCAACATTGAATTTCATAAAGGCGCACTGGACAGCGAAGCGCTGAAAGAATCCATCCGCGATGCACACTTCATCGGGATCCGCTCGCGCACCAACCTCACCGAAGAGATCTTCGCGGCGGCGGAAAAGCTGGTTGCCGTCGGCTGCTTCTGCATCGGGACCAACCAGGTTGATCTGCACGCTGCTGCTATCCGCGGTATTCCGGTGTTTAACGCACCTTTCTCCAACACCCGATCCGTAGCTGAACTGGTTATCGGCGAACTGCTGCTGATGCTGCGCGGCGTGCCTGCGGCTAATGCCAAAGCGCACCGTGGCGTCTGGCACAAGCTGGCGGTCGGTTCGTTTGAAGCGCGTGGCAAAAAGCTCGGTATCATTGGCTATGGCCATATCGGTATGCAGCTGGGCGTGCTGGCGGAAAGCCTTGGTATGCACGTCTTCTTCTACGATATCGAAAGCAAACTGCCACTGGGCAATGCGACCCAGGTGCAGCATCTCTCCGACCTGCTGAATATGAGCGACGTGGTGAGCCTGCACGTGCCGGAAACGCAGTCGACGCAGAATATGATGGGTGCGGAAGAGCTGGCGCTGATGAAGCCGGGCGCGCTGCTGATTAACGCTTCACGCGGCACCGTGGTCGATATCCCCGCGCTGTGCGACGTGCTGGCGAGCAAGCATCTGGCAGGCGCGGCGATTGACGTGTTCCCGGAAGAGCCGGCGACCAACAGCGATCCCTTCCTGTCACCGCTGTGCGAGTTTGATAACGTGATCCTGACCCCGCATATTGGCGGTTCAACTCAGGAAGCGCAGGAAAATATCGGTATTGAAGTGGCGGGCAAACTGGCGAAATACTCTGATAACGGTTCAACGCTGTCAGCGGTTAACTTCCCGGAAGCCTCGCTGCCGATGCACGGTGCCAATGCCAGCCGTCTGATGCACATTCACGAAAACCGTCCAGGCGTGCTGACGGCGATAAACCTGATTTTCGCCGATCAGGGCATCAACATCTCAGCCCAGTATCTGCAGACCACGCCGCAGATGGGTTATGTGGTGATTGATGTTGATGCGACGCAGGATGAGGCCGATAAAGCGCTGCAGCTGATGAAAGCGATTCCGGGCACCATTCGCGCCCGTCTGCTTTACTAAAAGGCGGCCTGACCTGCTGTAGGGGCCGATCTTCTTTTTCGATCGGCCCTGGGCGGTGTTTGACACCGCCGCAATCATTCACCACTGCCAGATCTTCGACGGCGTAATCAGCGCCGGTAACGGGATATCCCACTTCGCCACCGGCAGCTTATCGACCTGCTGACAGTCATGCGCCAGCCCTACGGGCAAAAAGCCATGCTGCTGCCAGTTCTGCAAGGTGCGGTCGTAAAATCCGCCCCCCATTCCCAGACGTTGCCCTTCGGCGTCAAACGCCACCAGCGGCACCATCAGCACATCCAGCTCGCTTAACGGCAGCAGACGACGGATATCCAGCGGCGGCTCCGGGATGCGCAGGCGGTTAATCTTCAACTCGGTATGCTCGTCATAGCGCAGAAAAAGCAGCTGGCCCGCAGAAAACGGATGCAGCACGGGCAGATAGACCTGCTGTTTGCGCTGCCACAGCTTGGCGATTAACGGGCGGGTATTGAGTTCACCATCTACCGACAGAAACAGCGCAATGTTTTTTGCCTGCTGTAGCGGGGCAAAATTGAGCGCGTGTTCAGCGACCTGCACCGCGGCAAGCTGCTGCTGCTCATCGCTGAGTTCGCGCCGCAGGTGGCGGACGTGGCTGCGGATATCCTGACGGTCGAGAAGATTAAGGCTCATGTTCTGGCAACTCCATATGCGGATGGTGTTTTCAGATTGCCGGGTAAGGCTGGGAGTGTAAATGCCAGAAAGAAGGGGGAGAGCTAAAAAAGGTGGATCTCCGAGATGCCGCCGCAGGCTGTAACCCTTGAACCCATGGTTCAAGGTGAGTATGCCGTCGTAACCATCAGGCTTCTCGGACGGACCGAGCATGCGCACAGGTTACAGAGCGTCACACTCTGTTTGGTATTAATTATCGGCTCAGGGGACGGGCCCGCTTGCAAACATCTCAGAGAATTTTTTACTTCACCGTCACTCTATCATAGCTAACGTTGAAGTGTTATTCGAACTTCGAACCAGTACGTTCAGTTATGCGACCCTGCTCAAGCAATGCCTGTTCAATGGTCTGCTGCAGCATGCGAATACGCTGCTCCATGTTGGACGCATAGTCACGAGTTTTGACTTTTTCCTGCGCCAGTTCATGGCAAATATTGAGTGCGGCGATGAAAACCAGCTGCTCAGTATTTGTGACTCTAGTGCGAACTTTTAAGTCTTGCAACCGTTGATTGAGGTCCTCGGCGGCCAGGTTCAGCGCATCTTGCTGTTCCGGCGGACAATTTACTCGTAATGAACGGCCAAAAATTTGAATATCTACCGGTTGTGCAGACATGCCACCTTCCTGACTGATTACTGCGCCCGCAATCACCCTTACCACTCAATGGCTTGGGAGGGGCGCCACTATAACTACCCCTAATATAAGAAACAACCCCTTTCTGGAATCGTTGAGGCACCTGGTGGTAGCATATCACGAACTAAACTCGCCAACGACGGCCAAAACGTATGTCACTAACCAACACAATGCCGGGCTATGACCAGCTGGCCTCAGTACTGACGCAGCAGGGAGTCGGAATGACCCCTGCCGAAATGCACGGCCTGATCAGCGGATTGATCTGTGGCGGCAACCAGGACAGCAGCTGGCAATCGCTGGTCCACGACCTGACTAACGAGGGCATGGCGTTTTCACAAACGCTGTCACAGCCTTTGCAGCAGCTACACGAAGCGACGGGCAACTCGCTGGAGGATGAAGGCTTCCTGTTCCAGCTTTACCTGCCAGAGGACGATGATATCACCGTGTTTGACCGCGCCGATGCGCTGGCGGGCTGGGTGAATCACTTCCTGCTCGGCCTTGGCGTCACGCAGCCGAAGCTCGACAAAGTGAAAGGGGAGACCGGCGAAGCCATCGACGATCTGCGTACCATTGCCCAGCTGGGCTATGACGAAGACGAAGATGAAGAAGAGCTGGAGCAGTCGCTGGAAGAGGTGATCGAATACGTGCGCGTAGCGGCCCTGCTGTGCCACGACACCTTCACCCGTGTCGTGCCGACCAATGTGGTAATGAAAAAGCCAACGCTGCACTAAACTGTCGCTACTCAGCGGTTTAATGGAACAGCATTCAGGAGATCGTATGACCCAGCAAGAGTTTCTGCGCCGCCGCCAGGCGCTGTTAGCAAAAATGGCCCCGGCCAGTGCGGCATTGATTTTTGCCGCCCCGGAAGCAACTCGCAGCAACGACAGCGAGTATCCCTACCGGCAGAACAGCGATTTCTGGTACTTCACCGGGTTTAATGAACCGGAAGCGGTGCTGGTGCTGATCAAAAGCGATGAGAATCATAATCACAGCGTGCTGTTTAACCGCGTGCGCGATCTCACGGCTGAAATCTGGTTTGGCCGCCGTCTGGGGCAGGATGCTGCGCCTGCGGCTCTGGCGGTGGATCGTGCGCTGCCGTGGGACGATATCGGCGAGCAGCTGCACCAGCTGCTTAACGGGCTGGACGTGGTGTATCACGCGCAGGGCCAGTACGCCGGGGCTGACAGCATCGTGTTCAGCGCGCTGGACACCCTGCGCCGCGGCTCGCGACAGAATCTCTCTGCCCCAGCCACGCTGACCGACTGGCGCCCGTGGGTGCATGAGATGCGCCTGATTAAGTCCGCGGAAGAGCAGGCGGTGCTGCGTGAAGCGGGCCGCATTAGCGCGCTGGCTCATACCCGCGCCATGCAGAAATCGCGTCCGGGAATGTATGAGTATCAGCTGGAGGGGGAGATTCATCACGAATTTAACCGCCACGGCGCCCGCTATCCCTCTTACAACACCATCGTAGGTGCCGGGGAGAACGGCTGCATTCTGCACTACACCGAAAATGAGAGCCAGATGCGCGACGGTCAGCTGGTGCTGATCGACGCGGGCTGCGAGCTCAACGGCTATGCCGGCGATATCACCCGCACTTTCCCGGTTGGCGGCAAATTCAGTGCACCGCAGCGCGCCATTTACGACATTGTGCTGGCCTCGCTGAATAAGGCGCTGGCGCTGTATCGCCCCGGCACCAGCATCCGTGAAGTGACGGCGGAAGTGGTGAAGATTATGGTGAGCGGCCTGGTAGAACTGGGTGTGATGCAGGGCGATGTCGATACCCTGATCGCAGAAAATGCCCATCGCCAGTTCTTTATGCATGGTCTGAGCCACTGGCTGGGGCTGGATGTGCACGATGTCGGTCACTACGGTGTTGACCGCGACCGCATCCTTGAAGCGGGCATGGTGTTGACCATCGAACCGGGGCTCTATATCGCCCCGGACGCGGACGTACCCGTTGAGTATCGCGGTATCGGTATCCGAATTGAAGATGACATTATTATCACCGCAGACGGCAATGAAAACCTGACCGACACGGTGGTGAAAGAGGCGGATGAGATTGAAGCACTAATGGCGGCAGCGAAGCGTTCATGAGCATAATTATCGCAGGTGGCGGGATGACGGGAGCCACGCTGGCGTTAGCCATTTCCCATCTGACTCAGGGAAAACTGGCGGTCACCCTGGTGGAAGCCACAGAACCTGCCAGCCGGGCGCATCCTGGCTACGACGGGCGTGCTATTGCCCTGGCGGAAGGCACCTGTCAGCAGCTTGCCGCGATTGATCTCTGGCCGCTGCTGGCCTCCTGCGCCACGGCAATCACCGACGTGCACGTCAGCGATCGCGGCCACGCCAGCTTTGTTTCACTCAGCGCCGCCGACTACGGCGTTTCCGCACTGGGTCAGGTGGTTGAGTTGCACGAGGTCGGGCAGCGACTGTTCAACCGCCTGAAGCAGGCGCCGGGGATCACGCTGCGCTGCCCGGACAAAGTCGCGCAGGTGACGCGCACCCAGGATAGCGTCAGCGTGACGCTGGCAAGTGGGGAGACGCTCAGCGGCGAGCTGCTGGTGGCCGCTGACGGTTCGCATTCGCAGGTGGCTACCACCTGTGGCATGAGCTGGCAGCGGACGGATTACCAGCAGGTCGCGGTGATTGCCAATGTCTCAACTCAGCTGCCGCACCAGGGGCGGGCGTTTGAGCGCTTTACCGAACATGGCCCGCTGGCGCTGTTGCCGATGTCAGACGGGCGCAGTTCGCTGGTGTGGTGCCATCCGCTCGCGCAAAAATCCGCTGTGGACGGCTGGGAAGACAGGCGTTTTATTGCGGAGTTGCAGCGTGCATTTGGCTGGCGGCTGGGGCGCATCACCCATGTCGGCCAGCGTCATAGCTATCCGCTGCAGCTGCAAACCGCTGCACAGCATGTTGGCCATCGTCTTGCGCTGGTCGGCAATGCGGCACAGACCCTGCACCCCATCGCCGGGCAGGGCTTTAACCTCGGTATTCGTGACGTGATGTCGCTGGCGGAAACGCTGGCGGCGGCATGGCGTGCCGGGCAGGGCGTGGGCGCATTCGCCACCCTGCAACACTATCAGCAGCGCCGTCAGCCGGACGCGCAGGCCACCATCGGCATTACCGATGGGCTGGTCAGACTGTTTGCAAACCGCTATACGCCGCTGGTTATTGGGCGCAATCTGGGACTGCTGGCGATGGATCATCTGCCGCTGTTACGTAATTTGCTGGCCGAGCGCACGTTGGGCTGGGTTAAGCGTTGAGGAGAAAGCAGTAATGCAAACCTATGATGTGATCATCGCCGGTGGCGGTATGGTCGGGCTGGCCGTGGCCTGTGGCTTACAGGGCAGCGGGCTGCGCGTGGCCGTGCTCGAGCGCGAAGTGCCGACGGCAGTTGAGGCCGATGCAGCCCCTGGGCTGCGCGTCTCGGCAATCAACGCCGCCAGCGAACGCCTGCTGCAGCATCTTGGCGTCTGGAGCACCATTCTCGCCGCTCGCGCCAGCGCCTACCACGGCATGGAAGTCTGGGACCGCGACAGCTTCGGCCATATCGCGTTTGACGATGAGCAGCAGGGGCTGGCGCACCTCGGGCATATTATCGAAAACCGGGTGATCCACCAGGCGTTATGGCAGCGTGCGGAGAGCCTCAGCGATATCACCCTGATCGCCCCGGCGCAGTTACAGCAGGTCGCGTTTGGTGACAACGAAGCGTTCGTTACCCTGCAGGATGGCAGCATGATGACCGCTCGTCTGCTGGTCGCGGCGGATGGCGCCAACTCCTGGCTGCGTAATAAAGCCGATATCCCGCTGACCTTCTGGGACTATCAGCATCATGCGCTGGTTGCCAACATCCGCACCGAGAAACCGCATGACGCGGTGGCGCGTCAGGTGTTTCACGGCGACGGCATTCTGGCCTTTCTGCCGCTCAGCGACCCGCATCTGAGCTCAATTGTCTGGTCATTATCACCGCAGGAAGCCTTGCGCCTGAAGGAGATGCCTGCTGCGGTGTTTAACCAGCAGCTGTCGGTCGCGTTCGACCTGCGTCTCGGCCTGTGTGACGTTGAGAGCGAGCGTCAATCCTTCCCGCTGATGGGGCGCTACGCGCGCAACTTCGCGGCTCACCGTCTGGCGCTGGTTGGCGATGCGGCCCACACCATTCATCCCCTGGCCGGACAGGGGGTTAACCTTGGCTTTATGGATGCCGCCGAGCTGATAGGCGAGGTCAGGCGGCTGCAGCAGCAGGGCAAAGATATTGGCCAGCATCTTTATCTGCGCCGCTACGAGCGCAGCCGCAAGCATAGCGCGGCGGTGATGCTCGCCAGCATGCAGGGTTTCCGCGAGCTGTTTGACGGTAATAATCTGGCGAAGAAACTGCTGCGCGATGTTGGCCTGGCGCTGGCGGACACGCTTCCCGGCGTTAAGCCACGCCTGCTTAAGCAGGCAATGGGGCTGCACGACCTGCCTGACTGGCTAAGCTGAGCATCAGTAAAGAATCGGGGCTGCGGCCCTGATTGTCGGCAATCGCACATATTCACCAACAGCCAGACAGCTAAAGATGCAAGGATTACGTCTTTCGATTGGTTGAATTTTGTGCGATTGAATTCAGGGAAAGCAAGGATGGCGGAATGAGCGAAAATGTACACCAATGGCGCAGTTATCGTGTGTCGCAAACAGGGGGTAACGGAGGTGGAATGGACAATTTGACCAGACGCGTTGAACATCTGGAACAGGATACCCATCAGATCAAAATTGATCTGGCCATACTCACCACGCGCTCTGAAAGCTTTGCCACCAAAGCCGATGTTGAGAGTGTCAGAACAGAGGTGCAAGGTATCCGCGCTGAGGTGATACAAGAGTTAGCTGCTTCGGAAGCGCGTAACAATGCCAGATTTGACGCTAATAACACCCGGTTTGATGCGATTAACACTAAGTTCGATAACATCAATACTAAGTTCGACACTATTAACACTAAGTTCGACACGATAAACACTAAGTTCGATACGATTGATGCCAGATTCGATGCCTTAAATGCCAAAATCACCTGGACGCTTCTGATCCCGGCAATCCTGGCTATCATTGCCTGGTTCGTCAAGGAAGCGATTCTGAAAGGCTGATTGATGTTTTGATATATCAACCCTCATCTCGTTTGAGTAGGCATCTGGTTATCTGGATGCCGATTATCAGCATGACTGAGGTCTCTTCTTAACGTTTCTCCCCCTCTTTTTTTCTCTTTGCACTTTTGGTGCAATCGATGCCCCTTTTTTGTACATCGTTTGAATTATTCTAATTCCACCCCCGTGTTCGCATTACTTTTAATAATGCATAAGCCTTTTTCCTGAAGTGGTTTTTTCCCCATGCGTGCTTAATCCTGGCCTTTAAACTGAATGAGTAGCGGTTAATTACTGAATTCGTGCGGTATAACGCATTTTTATGGTGAAAAACACTGGAAACTCAGCCTCGCCATTTTTAGTACTGCCACCGATTCGACCCCGTTTTGCTTATGGTTAATTGGTGTATTCGGTGGTAAGTTCAGGTCTAAGGTATCGTTTGCGTCGGTCCCGCACAGGCGGTGATAGGCGCTCGTCAGCAACCGGATATCAGATACAGGAATGATATGACTCAGCAAACCGAGACTCAGCAAACTCCCCTTTCCGCACAGCATCAGGCGTGTGGCGCCCGCATGGTGGATTTTCACGGCTGGATGATGCCCCTGCATTACGGCTCGCAAATGGACGAACATCATGCAGTGCGCACTGACGCCGGGATGTTTGACGTTTCTCATATGACGATTGTCGACCTGCACGGCGCACGCACGCGCGAATTTCTGCGTTATCTGTTGGCCAATGACGTTGCCAAACTGACGTTGCCGGGCAAAGCCCTTTACACCGCCATGCTCAACGCCTCCGCCGGGGTGATTGACGATCTGATTGTTTACTTTATCAGCGAAGAGTTCTTCCGCCTGGTGGTCAACTCCGCCACGCGTGAGAAGGATCTGGCGTGGATCGGCCAGCACGCAGCTGACTACGGCGTTGAGTTGACCGAGCGTGACGATTTGGCGCTGGTGGCCGTGCAGGGCCCACATGCCCAGCAGAAAGCCCAGACGCTGTTTGATGATGCGCAGCGCGCCGCCGTCAGCGGAATGAAGCCGTTCTTTGGCGTGCAGGCCGGTGACTATTTCATCGCCACCACCGGTTATACCGGTGAATCCGGCTACGAGATTGCCCTGCCAAACGAGCAGGTTGCCGATTTCTGGCAGAAATTGCTGGCAGCGGGTGTCAAACCTGCCGGCCTCGGCGCGCGCGATACGCTGCGCCTGGAAGCCGGGATGAACCTCTACGGGCAGGAGATGGATGAAGGCGTTTCTCCGCTGGCCGCCAATATGGGCTGGACCATTGCGTGGCAACCGGCCGATCGCCAGTTCATTGGCCGTGAAGCGCTGGAACAGCAGCGCGAAAAGGGCACCGACCAGCTGGTGGGCCTGATCATGACCGAAAAAGGCGTATTGCGTAATGAACTGCCGGTGCGCTTCAGCGATGCCGATGGCAACCAGCATGAAGGTATTATCACCAGTGGTTCATTTTCCCCAACCCTGGGCTGCAGTATTGCCCTTGCGCGCGTGCCTGCGGGGATTGGCGAGCAGGCGATTGTACAGATCCGCAACCGCGAAATGCCGGTGCAGGTGACTAAACCAATTTTTGTCCGCGCCGGTAAGCCGGTGACGAAATAATTTTTGCCTTTTTGGAGAGCATATTGATGAGCAACGTACCAGCCGAACTGAAATATCGTGACAGCCATGAATGGGTGCGCAAAGAAGCCGATGGCACCTTTACCGTCGGGATCACCGAGCATGCGCAGGAGCTGCTCGGTGACATGGTGTTTGTTGACCTGCCGGATCTCGGTAACACCTACAGCCAGGGTGAAGACTGCGCTGTGGCAGAGTCGGTGAAAGCCGCGTCTGATATCTATGCCCCGCTGAGCGGCGAAATCATTGAAGTCAACAGCGCGCTGGAATCTGAGCCTGAACTGGTGAACAGCGATCCCTACACCGAAGGCTGGCTGTTCAAGATCAAAGCCAGCGATGATACCGAGTTCGAAACCTTGCTTGATGCCGCTGCTTACGCTGCCGCCATCTCAGAATAACGTTTAATCGTCACTTCAGGGCGGGCTATTCGCTGCCCTGGAACCCGATGCCCGATGCAGGATTTACCGCTAATGACCCAGACTCTCAGCCAGCTTGAACATCACGGTGCATTTATCGAGCGCCATATCGGACCTTCCCAGGAACAGCAGGCAGCGATGCTCAGCGCCATCGGTGCCTCATCGCTGAGCGAGCTCATCGCCTCGATTGTGCCCGCCGACATCCAGCTTCCCAGCCCACCTGCGGTAGGCGATGCGCTGACCGAACACCTGGCGCTGGCCGAGCTGAAGGCGATTGCGTCACAAAATCAGCGCTATAAATCCTTTATCGGCATGGGGTACACCCCGGTGCTGACGCCGCCGGTGATCCTGCGCAACATGCTGGAAAACCCAGGCTGGTACACCGCATATACCCCTTACCAGCCGGAAGTTTCCCAGGGACGTCTGGAAGCGCTGCTGAACTTCCAGCAGCTGACTCTTGACCTGACCGGGCTGGATATTGCGTCTGCCTCGCTGCTGGATGAAGCGACCGCCGCCGCCGAAGCGATGGCGATGGCAAAGCGCGTCAGCAAGCTGAAAAATGCCAATCGCTTCTTCGTTGCTGATGATATTCATCCGCAGACGCTGGACGTGGTGCGCACCCGCGCTGAAACCTTTGGCTTCGAGGTGCTGGTCGATAAAGCGGAGAAAGTGCTGGAGCTGCAGGATGTGTTCGGCGTGCTGTTACAGCAGGTCGGCACCGGCGGTGAAGTGCATGACTACGGTGACCTGATCGCTGAGCTGAAAAGCCGCAAAGTGGTGGTCAGCGTGGCGGCCGACTTTATGGCGCTGGTGCTGTTACAGGCGCCGGGCAAGCAGGGCGCGGATATCGTCTTCGGCTCCGCGCAGCGCTTCGGCGTACCAATGGGCTACGGTGGTCCGCATGCGGCGTTCTTCGCCGCGCGTGACGAACACAAACGTTCGATGCCTGGCCGGATTATCGGCGTATCGCGTGATGCCGCGGGCAACACCGCGCTGCGTATGGCGATGCAGACGCGCGAACAGCATATCCGCCGTGAGAAAGCCAACTCCAACATCTGCACCTCGCAGGTGCTGCTGGCAAATATTGCCAGCCTGTACGCGGTGTTCCACGGCCCGGCCGGGCTGAAGCGCATCGCCGGGCGTATCCATCGCCTGACCGATATTCTTGCGGCCGGATTGCAAAAGGGCGGTCTGAATCTGCGTTATCACAGCTGGTTTGATACGCTGACGGTAGAGGTGGCGGATAAAGCGGCCGTGCTGGATCGTGCGCTGAGCTTTGGTATTAACCTGCGCAGCGATATCCTCAATGCGGTCGGCATCACGCTGGATGAAACCACCACGCGTGAAGACGTCGCGGCGCTGTTCTCAATCCTGCTGGGCGAGCAGCACGGGCTGGAGATCGATGCCCTCGATGCGGATGGCGCTTCCGTGCCCGCTGCAATGCTGCGTCAGGATGCGATCCTGACCCATCCGGTGTTTAACCGTCATCACAGCGAAACCGAGATGATGCGTTATATGCACAGCCTGGAGCGCAAAGATCTGGCGCTCAATCAGGCGATGATCCCTCTTGGCTCCTGCACCATGAAGCTGAACGCGGCGGCGGAGATGATCCCGATCACCTGGCCCGAGTTCGCCGAGCTGCACCCGTTCTGCCCGGCAGAGCAGGCAGCTGGCTATCTGCAGATGATCGGCCAGCTGTCGCAGTGGCTGGTGCAGCTGACCGGCTACGACGCGCTGTGCATGCAGCCGAACTCCGGCGCGCAGGGTGAATATGCCGGACTGCTGGCAATCCGCCGCTATCACGAAAGCCGCAACGAAGCCGGACGTAATATCTGCCTGATCCCAAGCTCTGCACACGGCACCAACCCGGCTTCGGCGCAGATGGCCGGTATGGCGGTGGTGGTGGTGGCCTGCGATAAACAGGGCAATATCGATCTGCACGACCTGCGCCTGAAGGCAGAGCAGGCGGGCGAAGCACTCTCCTGCATTATGGTCACATACCCGTCAACGCACGGCGTGTATGAAGAGACGATCCGCGAAGTGTGCCAGATCGTCCATCAGTTTGGCGGTCAGGTTTACCTCGACGGCGCCAACATGAATGCGCAGGTCGGCATTACCACGCCGGGCTATATTGGCGCAGACGTGTCGCACCTCAACCTGCATAAAACCTTCTGTATCCCGCACGGCGGCGGTGGCCCGGGTATGGGACCTATCGGCGTGAAAGCGCATCTGGCACCGTTTGTACCGGGCCACAGCGTGGTGCAGATTGACGATATGCTGACCGGGCAGGGCGCGGTGTCCGCTGCGCCATTTGGCAGTGCATCCATTCTGCCCATCAGCTGGATGTATATCCGCATGATGGGCGCAGAGGGGCTTAAGCAGGCGAGTTCGGTGGCGATCCTTAATGCCAACTACATTGCCCACCGCCTGCAGTCAGCTTACCCAATCCTCTACGTCGGGCGTGACGGCCGCGTGGCGCACGAATGTATTCTCGATATTCGTCCGCTGAAAGAGCAGACCGGTATCAGCGAGCTGGATATTGCCAAGCGCCTGATCGACTACGGATTCCATGCCCCTACCATGTCCTTCCCGGTAGCGGGCACCCTGATGGTTGAGCCGACCGAATCGGAAAGCAAAATTGAGCTGGACCGCTTTATCGATGCAATGCTGGCAATCCGTATGGAAATCGATCGCGTCGCCAACGGTGAATGGCCGGCGGACGATAACCCGCTGGTGAATGCGCCGCACACGCAGATGGAAATTGTCGGTGAGTGGAGCCATCCTTATACGCGTGAGCTGGCGGTATTCCCGGCAGGCAGCGACAACAAATACTGGCCTACCGTGAAGCGCCTCGACGATGTTTACGGTGACCGCAATCTGTTCTGCTCCTGCGTGCCGATGAGCGAATACGAATAATCATCTGACAGGCAGCAAAATTTTGGTTATTTGTAGGGGCTGACCTTCTTTTCTGGTCAGCCCTTTTTATTGGAGATGCTGAATGAATATCGCCTTAATTACCGGTGCCAGCCGGGGGATCGGTCGGGCGACCGCTATCCTGCTGGCGCAGATGGGCTGGCGGGTCGCCGTCAACTATGCCCGCCGCAGCGATGCCGCACTGGAAGTGGTGGATGTGATCGAACAGCAGGGCGGCAGCGCATTTGCGATTCAGGCGGATATTGCCGATGAGGCGCAGGTGACAGCGATGTTTGCGCAGATCGACCGCCAGCCAGGGCAGCTGACAGCACTGGTGAATAACGCCGGGATCCTGTTCCAGCAGGCGACGCTGGAGCAGCTGAGTGCCGAACGCATCAATCGGGTATTTGCCACCAACGTGACCGGCAGCTTTATTTGCTGCCGCGAGGCGGTCAAACGCATGGGCCATCATCACGGCGGCAAAGGTGGGGCGATTGTCAATGTCTCTTCCGCCGCGTCGCGCACTGGGGCACCGGGCGAGTACATTGACTACGCCGCCTCGAAAGGGGCCTTGGATACCCTGACAAAAGGGCTGTCGCTGGAAGTGGCGGCACAGGGCATTCGCGTCAACGGCGTGCGGCCCGGCTTTATCTACACCGAAATGCACGCTGACGGTGGGGAGCCGCAGCGGGTGGACCGCCTTGCCGCGTCAATACCTATGCAGCGCGGCGGTCAGCCAGAGGAGATCGCCCAGGCCATTGCGTGGCTGCTGAGCGACGACGCCTCATATATTACCGGTTCGATTATTGATGCGGCGGGTGGAAGGTAAGGCGAAATAGTTGTAGGGGCGAATCCTCTTTTTCGCTCCGCCCGCAAATCACAATAACCATCCCTGCTGGTGCGCATCATCCAGATGCTGCTCCAGGTGCTGCCACAGCTCCGGCCACTGCTGCGCCAGCTTCACGTTGCGGGCCTTAACCTGCTCCAGGCGAATGCCGTTCTCTCGCCAGCTCTGTCCCTGGTTGTGCAGGTTAAGCATGATGGGCAGTGCGCGGTCAAGCATGTTGGCGAAGCGCGCATCGGCGCTTTCGCCGGATTCATACTCATCCCACAGGGCGCGAAAACGCTGATTGAGCTCCGCAGGCAGCAGGCCAAAAATACGCCCGGCGGCCGCCACTTCCTGCTCATGAATCGCATCGCGTGCTGCCAGGTCGTAAACCATCACATCCCCGGCATCGATCTCCACCACATCATGCACCAGCGCCATCTGCACCACGTGCGGCACGTCGATCGCCTCACGGGAAAACGGTGCCAGGCTCATGGCGGCCATCGCCAGGTGCCAGCTGTGTTCCGCAGAGTTCTCCTGGCGCGCATTGCCCAGCAGTCGCGTGCGGCGCTCCACGCCTTTCAGCTTGTCGAGCTCCATTAAAAACTGCACCACTTCTGTCATCGCGCCGAAATCTAAGGCTGCTACCCTGTCAGACATCACACTCTCGCTTATTCCCTGAAAAAACGTGCCAATAGTTTAAGGGAAACGTTTGCGTAATTCTTTAAAGAAAATGTATTACGAGGTTACATATATATTTTAGCTTACATGTGTACTCTGAAATTATTCTCAGTTAGGCTATTAGTGATGAATTTTCCACCCTCGCATTTTGCGGGGGGTGGACCTATTTCTACGGGGATTATCGTTAGATATGGCGAAACAAAAATTACTGGAGCCCGGCTACTCCCTGGCGGAAGAGATTGCCAACAGCATCAGCCACGGCATTGGCTGCCTGTTTGGCGTGATTGGCTTAGTTCTGATGCTCGACCAGGCCATAGATGCCCGTGCCGGTGCGCTGGCGATTGCCAGCTACAGCCTTTACGGCGGCAGTATGATCCTGCTGTTTCTCGCTTCCACGCTGTATCACGCCATTCCTGGCGAACGCGCTAAGTTCTGGCTGAAAAAGCTCGACCATTCGGCAATCTATCTGCTGATAGCTGGAACCTACACGCCGTTTCTGCTGGTGGCGCTGAAATCGCCGCTGGCGCACGGTCTGATGGCGTTTATCTGGGGGCTGGCGCTGGTAGGGATAGTGTTTAAGCTGGTGTTTGCGCACCGCTTTGAGGCGCTGTCGCTGGTTACCTATATGCTGATGGGCTGGCTGTCGCTTATCGTGCTGTATCAGCTGGCGATGCGCCTGCCGTCAGGCAGTATCTGGCTGCTGGCCGCCGGGGGGATAATCTATTCGCTCGGGGTGATTTTCTACGTGGCGAAGCGCATTCCTTACAACCATGCCATCTGGCACGGTTTCGTGCTGGGCGGCTCGCTGTGCCACTTTCTCGCCATCTATTTATACGTGATGTAAGGGGCTTGCGCCCCTCTCTGTTTAACCCTGGGTGATTTCGTAAGGCAGCGGCTGGATCGCCAGTTTGCCGCCTTCATCGCCCTGCACGCGCAGCACGGTATCCGCTTCCAGGTCGTTATTCAGCACCGCCTGCACCCAGACCTCGCCGTTATCCAGCTGGCAGGCGGCAAGGATAGTGCCGGTGCGGCGCCAGTTCTCACCCATCTGCATCTCCAGCGCATCATTGGCTGCCGGTACCACGCCAGCCTTACCGGCCAGCCAGAAGAGCGCACGCTTGTTGGCGCCGCGGAACTTGGCGCGTGCCACCATCTCCTGCCCGGTATAGCAGCCTTTTTTAAAGCTGATGGCGTCCAGTGCCTGCAGGTTGGTCGCCTGCGGGATCAGCTGGGCGCTGGTGGCGCTGTCGATAATGGGGTAGCCCGCTTCAATCTCCAGTGCCAGCCACTGCTGACTGTCGTTGAGCTGGGCTTCACCGGCCAGTTTATCCTGCAGCGCCTGCGCTTTTGCCGCCGTGGTGACCAGCAGGAAACGCTCGGCGGGCAGGTTGAACCATAATAGCGTGCTGTCATCCTGTTGAATCACCGGGGAGCCGGCGTCGGGCAGGGCGTCAAAAACGCCCGCCAGGGCGGCGCGTGCCTGGAACCCGGCCACGCCCAGCAGCACCGCTTCATCGTCCGGGACCAGCGTCACTTTGGCAAATACCGCGTATTTTTTCAGCTCGGTCAGCTGAGTGTCGCGCAGGCTGCGGCGCTCAATAAAGGCCATTCCTTCGCCACGGTGGAACAGGCGCAGGTTGCTCCACATCTTCCCTTTGGCATCGCAGTGCGCGGCAGGGCGGTGCTGATTATCGGCCAGCGCCGCAACATCCAGCGTCACCTGCCCCTGTAAATAGCTCACGTGGTCTGCACCGCTGGCGTTCACCAGCGCCCACTCTTCCAGTGAAATCAGGGTCAGCGGCAGGCGTGCTGAGGCGACCGGCTGGCGGGGAGGGAAAGAAATATTCGGCATAATTCAGTCCTAAATTAACGAATTTATTAAAATCTGCTGCTCATGTTAAAAGAGCGCACCCGCTTTGCAACCTGTTTCCAGAAAAAGCGGCACAAAACGCGTGATAACCCTGCAACCGGTGCCGCTGTTTTGCGCGCAACGCCGCAAGCGCGCCATCACATCATCAACAGCACCGCAAAAAAGCGTTACACTGTGCGCCATGTTTGGTTAACCGACGCTGAGTGACATGGATATTACAAATAAAGCACGTATTCACTGGGCATGCCGCCGCGGCATGCGCGAACTGGATATCTCCATCATGCCGTTTTTTGAGTATGAGTTTGACTCACTGGACGACACCGACAAGCAGCTGTTTGTCCGGCTGCTGGAGAACGATGACCCGGACCTGTTTAACTGGCTGATGAACCACGGCGAGCCGGCCGATGCGGAGCTGAGAAGGATGGTGGCGCTGATTCAGGAGCGAAACAAACAACGTGGTCCTGTGGCAATGTAAGCTGCGGGTTTCCTGGTATGCCCGCTGTGCCTCGCTGATGCTGCATGGCACCGTCATCCTCGCGCTGCTGCTGGCAGCCTGGTCGGCCAGCTTTGGCTATACCCTGCTGTGGGCAGGCTTAACGGTGCTGGTGGTGCTGGAATGCCTGCGCAGTCAGCGGCGGATTGTCAGACGCGAGGGGGATCTCGCCCTGCTGCCGGGGCACATTGTGCGCTGGCGCCAGCAGCAGTGGCAGATGCCGATTCCGCCGTGGATCACCCGCCAGGCGATACTGCTGTCGTTGCGTAATCACGCAGGTCAGCGCGAGCGGCTGTGGCTGTTTGCCGACGCTATGGAAAGCGCCGAATGGCGCCTGCTGCGCCAGCAGCTGCTGATGAATAAGGAGCGCGCGGATGAGTAGTGCGACGATCTGGTTAGTTGAGGATGAAGCTGCCATCGCGGATACCCTGCTCTACATGCTGCAGCTTGAAGGCTTCACTACCCGCTGGTTTCCCCGCGGGCTGCCGGTGCTGGAGGCGGTTGCCCGCCAGCAGCCCGATCTGGTTATTCTTGATGTCGGGCTGCCGGACATTAACGGCTTTGAGCTGTGCCGCCAGCTACTGGCGCAGCTGCCTGAGCTGCCGGTGCTGTTTCTGACTGCGCGCAGTGAGGAGATCGACCGCCTGCTCGGCTTAGAGATCGGCGCGGACGACTACGTCGCTAAACCCTTTTCACCACGCGAAGTTTGCGCCCGGGTGCGAACCCTGCTGCGCCGCCTGCAAAAACAGCAGCGTGTGGCGCAGGCTGCGCAACTTCAGGTCGGGCGCTTTACCCTTAATGAGGCTGCTGCCAGCATTCAGTGGTGCCAGCAGCCGTTATCCTTAACGCGCTATGAATATCTGTTACTGCGAACCCTGCTGCTGTCACCCGGGCGCGTTTTTTCACGCCAGCAGTTGATGGATCTGGTGTGGAAAGAGGCCGAGGAGAGCCTTGACCGTACCGTCGATACCCATATCAAAACTCTGCGTGCCAAGCTGCGTGAAATCAACCCTGACAGCCAGGTGCTGATGACTCATCGCGGGCTGGGGTACAGTCTGGTGGCGGGCTGATGCGCATCGGAATGCGCCTGCTGCTCGGCTACTTCCTGATTGTCGCGGTGGCTGCCTGGTTTGTACTGAACATCTTCCTGCAGGAGATAAAACCCGGCGTGCGGCGCGCGATGGAAGGTACGCTGGTGGATACCGCCACGCTGCTGGCACAGTTTGCCCGTAGCGATATATTGAGCGGCATTCCGCAGCGCGGACAGCTGGCGCAGGCATTTGGCCAGCTTGCTGATTATCCGGTTAATGCCAGCATTAGCGGCATCGCCAAGCGGCGTAATGAGTATCGCGTCTACCTCACTGACGATCGTGGCAAGGTTTTATTCGACTCAGCGGGGCGGGCGACGGGGGAGGATTACTCGCGCTGGAACGATGTCTGGCTGACGCTGCGCGGGCAGTACGGCGCGCGCAGCACCCGCAGTAATCCGGATGATGAAAGCAGTTCGGTGATGTACGTGGCTGCTCCGGTGCGTGACGGCGAGCGGCTAATCGGCGTGGTCAGCGTAGGCAAGGCCAACAGCACCATGCTGCCGGTGATCCGCCGCAGTGAGCACCGCATTCTGTGGGCGGGTGCGGCGCTGCTGGGGATAGCCTTGCTGATTGGGCTGGGATTTGTGCTGTGGATCAACCGCTCGGTTGGGCGATTAGTGCGCTATGCCGACTCGGTCACGCGCGGCGATGCGCTGCCGCTGCCCGCGATGAACAGCAGTGAACTGCGTAAGCTGGCGCAGGCGCTGGAGAGTATGCGCCTGAGGCTGGAGGGCAAACGCTATATTGAGCACTATGCTCACGCCCTGACGCACGAGTTGAAAAGCCCGCTGGCGGCAATACGCGGAGCGGCGGAAATTCTTCAGGAGTGCCCCCCGGTCGAAGTGGTACAACGCTTCTCTGCCAATATCCTGCAGCAAAATGCGCGCATGCAAAGGCTGATCGACAACCTGCTGCGCCAGGCGAAGCTTGAAAACCGCCCGGAGATTGCGCTGCAAACCCTGGAACTGCTGCCGCTGATGGCATCGCTCTGCGACAGTCGTGCGGTGCAGGCACAGGGTAAGCATCTGCACATTGACCATATTGCCGTTGCCGGGATCAGCGTGAATGCCGATCGGCTACTGCTGGAACAGGCGCTGGCTAATCTGTTGGATAACGCCCTGGATTTTACGCCGCAGCAGGGAGAGGTGACGCTGAGTGCCGAACTTCTTGATACGGAAATCGTCATCAAGGTCAGCGACAGCGGGAGCGGTATCCCTGATTACGCCCTGCCGTTTATCTTTGACCGTTTTTACTCCCTGGCGCGCAGCAATGGAGAGAAAAGCAGCGGATTGGGGCTGGCTTTCGTGCAGGAAGTGGCGCGTCTGCATCACGGCAAAATAACGCTGAGCAATCTGCCGCAGGGAGGGGTGGTTGCCTGTCTGACGCTAAAGAAATCCTTCACCACTTCACCGTCCCTTCACACAGCTTCATTCTCACCTCATTAACAGCGGTTAGCTTCTGCGTGACAAACTCAGGAGGAACCCATGATCAAATCCCCGCTATTCTGGAAAGTATTAACCCTTATTGGCTGCCTGCTGCTGCTGCTGGTACCGCTGCAAATGCTCAGCTCACTGATCGCCGAGCGTACCGCCTGGCGCGATGATGTGGCGCTCAAGCTCAGTCAGAGTACCAGCGGTCCGCAGCGCCTTTTTGGTCCACTGATTGCCGTACCCTGGAGCGAAATCACCCGCGAAATGCAGGACGGAAAAGAGGTGACCAAACAGGTCAGCCACCTGCGTTATTACCTGCCAGAGAGCCTGAAAGTGGCTGGGGAGCAGCGTGTGGAGCCGCGCAGCGTGGGCATTTATCAGGGGCAGGTATGGCGCACAGACCTTGCGCTGAGCGCCACCTTTGATGGCGGGCAGTTACGCGACCTGAACAGACCCGGCATTACGCTCGGTGAGCCTAAGCTGGTGATGGCATTGGGGGATTCGCGCGGCATCAGCGGCGTGTCAGCACTGCATATCGGCGAGCAGAGCTTCGATTTCCAGCCGGGAAGTGAACTGCCGGGCAGCAGCGAAGGGCTGCATGTCACCCTGCCTGACCGTGTGCTGCAGGAGCAGAGTCTGGCGCTGAATTTTACCCTCAAGCTTCAGGGGACTCAGCAGCTGGAGGTGGTGCCGCTGGGGAAAAACAGTACTTTCGATTTACAAAGCAACTGGCCGCACCCGGGCTTTACCGGCAGCTTCCTGCCCGAAAAGCACACCATTACAGCGCAGGGCTACAGTGCCCGCTGGCAGAGCAGCTGGTTTGCCAACAACCTGAACTCGCTGGTGCGTGACGACCGCACCGTCAGCAGCGATAAACTGCCTGCTTTCAGCGCGATGGTGGTCAATCCGGTTGATCAGTATCAGCAAACTGAGCGGGCGGTCAAATATGCCGTACTGCTGATTGGCCTGACTTTTATGGCGTTCTTTCTGTTCGAAACCCTCACCGCGCTGCGCGTTCACCCGATGCAGTATCTGCTGGTTGGATTGTCGCTGGTGATGTTCTTCCTGGTGCTGCTGGCGCTGTCTGAGCATATCGGTTTCAACCTGGCGTGGCTCAGTGCCAGCCTGACCTGCGCGGCGATCAACGGCTTCTACCTGCAGGCGGTGCTGAAAGGATGGCGCCGAAGCCTGATGTTTGTCACCGGGCTGCTGGTGCTGGATGCGGTGCTGTGGCAGCTGCTGCAGTCAGAGGATAGTGCGCTGCTACTGGGAACCGGGGTATTGATGGCGGCACTGGCAGCAATTATGGCTCTGACGCGCCATATCGACTGGTATCGCCTGTCCGCAACGCAGGTCATTAACGGGCTGAGCGAAAAAGAGGGCCAGCCGCGACAGTAATTCGTGCAGAGTGCCGTTACCGGATGCAGGGGGCGACCTTTCTACCCGTCGCCCCTTTTCTGATTACAGCAGCTCCGCCATCTCGGTCAGGATCTGCTCACACCACTGCGCAATGCGCTCATCGGTCTGCTCAAACTGGGTGATATCATCCAGCGCCAGCCCGACAAATTTCTGACCATCCGCGGTGAGCGGTTTGGTACTGGTAAATTCGTAGCCTGCCAGCGGCCAGTAGCCGACAAACTTGACGCCGGACGGGGCCAGTACTTCATGCAGCATGCCCAGCGCATCGAGGAACCATTCGCTGTACTCCCCCTGATCGCCCATGCCGTACAGCGCCACCACTTTGCCCTGCAGATTCAGCGTTGGCAGATCGGTCCAGATCGCTTCCCAGTCCTCCTGCAGCTCGCCAAAATCCCAGGTGGGAATGCCGAGGATCAGCAGATCGTACTGCTCCATCAGCGCCGGGGAGTCATCTTTCAGATTGTGCAGCGTGACGAGATCTTCGCCGATAAAGTCGCGGATTTTCTCAGCGGCCATTTCGGTATAACAGGTGCTGGAGCCGTAAAACAGACCAATATTCATGGTAGTGGAACTCATTTTTCCTAAAGTCTGGTGGCGATTATATCAGAAACGGCCATGAATAAGGCATAATGGACGCGCTTCACTCAGCGTGAGGAGGGCGTATCATGCTGATATTTCGCTATAAAGTAGCTTCTGGCAGCGCACTGACAGCCACGCCGCGTCATTAAAAGAGAGGATAAGGTGCAGGATAACGATCTGATTGAGCAATTTCTTGATGCCCTGTGGATCGAGCGCAATCTGGCGCAGAATACCGTCGCCTCCTATCGTCTCGACCTGCGTTCGCTGTGCGGCTGGCTGGAGCATCAACAGCACTCTTTACTGAGCGTGGATGCCGTCAGCCTGCAGGGGTTTCTCGCCGAGCGGCTGGAAGGCGGTTACAAAGCCTCCAGCTCTGCCCGTCTGCTGAGCGCCATGCGCCGCCTGTTCCAGTATCTCTACCGCGAGAAGCTGCGTGAGGACGATCCCAGCGCGCTGCTCTCCTCGCCCAAACTGCCGCAGCGCCTGCCTAAGGATCTGTCGGAAGCCCAGGTTGAACGCCTGCTGCAGTCGCCCTGCCTTGACCAGCCGATTGAGCTGCGCGATAAAGCGATGCTGGAACTGCTGTACGCCACCGGGCTGCGCGTCACCGAACTGGTGGGCTTAACGCTCAGCGATGTCAGCCTGCGCCAGGGCGTGGTGCGGGTGATCGGCAAAGGCAACAAGGAGCGGCTGGTGCCGATGGGGGAAGAAGCGGTGCACTGGATCGAGCAGTTTATCGAGTACGGGCGCCCGTGGCTGCTCAACGGCCAGACGCTGGACGTGCTGTTTCCCAGTAACCGCGCGCAACAAATGACCCGACAAACCTTCTGGCATCGCATCAAACATTACGCCACACTGGCGGGCATCGACAGCGAAAAACTGTCACCGCACGTGCTGAGGCATGCATTTGCCACGCATCTGCTTAACCACGGTGCTGATTTACGCGTGGTGCAGATGCTGTTAGGCCACAGCGATTTATCCACAACCCAGATTTATACGCACGTGGCGACCGAGCGCCTGCGCCAGCTGCATCAGCAGCATCACCCGCGTGCCTGATTTCAGAGTACATAAGGACATCAAATGAAGAAGCATTACCTGTTACTTTCTCTCCTCATCGCTTCGGTCAGCGGGCTGGCCCACGCCGACGATGCCGCCATTAAACAGTCGCTGACCAGACTGGGCTTACAGCAGACCGAGATCCAGCCTTCGCCGCTGCCGGGCATCAAAACCGTGCTGAGTGAGAGCGGTGTGCTGTACGTCACCGAAGACGGCAAACACTTCCTGCAGGGACCGCTGTACGACGTCAGCGGTGGCCAGCCGGTCAACGTGACCAATCAGCTGCTGCAGAAAAAAGTCGATGCGTTGAGCAACGAGATGATCGTCTACAAAGCCGCAAAAGAGCAGCATGTGATTACGGTATTTACCGATATCACCTGTGGCTACTGCCGCAAGCTGCACGAGCAGATGGCGGACTACAACGCGCTGGGCATTACCGTGCGCTATCTGGCCTTCCCGCGTGAAGGGATGAACGGTCAGGTAGCCAAAGAGATGAAGTCCGTCTGGTGCAGCGCCGACCCGCGCAAAGCATTCAGCGCCGCGATGAAAGGCGAAACGGTCGCCCCAGCCGATTGTAAAATCGATATTGGTCGGCAGTACAAACTGGGCGTGCTGTTCGGCATTCAGGGCACGCCTGCCATGCTGCTGGAAAATGGCACCATGATCCCAGGCTATCAGGGGCCGCAGGATCTGAAGAAATTCCTCGACAGCCAGAAAAACGGCGGCTGATTTTCGTGAACAGTAAAACTGAACTCCGTCGCCGCGAGGCGACGGATGCTGCTGCACTTCCTGCTGAACTGCACCCGCTGTTACGTCGTCTCTACGCTCAACGCGGTGTTACCGCCGCTGCCGAGCTGGAGCGCGGTGCGAAAAACCTGCATCCCTTCCAGTCGCTGAGCGGTATTCAGCAGGCGGTTGAGATCCTGCAGCGCGCGCTGGCGGATAACCTGTGCATCATGATCGTCGGCGATTTCGACGCCGACGGCGCCACCAGTACCGCCTTAACGGTGCTGGCGCTGCGCAGCATGGGCGGCAGCAACATTAAATATCTGGTGCCGAACCGTTTTGATGATGGCTATGGCCTCAGCCCGGAAGTGGTTGAGCAGGCTGCGGCACGCGGCGCGCAGCTGATTGTTACGGTCGATAACGGCATCTCCTCGCACGCGGGGGTGGCGCTGGCGCACCAGAAAGGGATCCCGGTGGTCGTGACCGATCACCACCTGCCGGGCGACTCGCTGCCTGAGGCTGACGCTATCGTTAACCCCAACCTCAGCGACTGCCAGTTCCCCTCACGGGCGCTGGCGGGCGTGGGCGTGGCGTTTTACCTGATGCTGGCGCTGCGGTCGCAGCTGCGCGACAGCGGCGTGACCACGCTGCCAAACCTGGCGGAACTGCTGGATCTGGTGGCGCTGGGTACGGTCGCCGACGTGGTGCCGCTGGATGCTAACAACCGCATCCTGGTGTGGCAGGGGCTGAGCCGTATTCGCGCCGGGAAATGCCGCCCGGGTATCCGCGCGCTGTTGGAGATCGCCAATCGCGATGCCCGTCAGCTGGCTGCCAGCGACTTAGGCTTCGCGCTTGGGCCGCGCTTAAATGCTGCGGGACGTCTCGATGATATGTCGGTTGGCGTGGCGCTGCTGCTGAGTGACGATCTCGGTCAGGCGCGTATGCTGGCCAGCGAGCTGGATGCGTTAAACCAGACGCGTAAAGAGATTGAGCAGGGGATGCAGTCAGAAGCGCTGGCGCTGTGCGATCGTCTCGAAAGCAGCGATGACGCGCTGCCGCTCGGCATCGCCATGTATCATCCCGAGTGGCATCAGGGCGTTGTCGGCATTCTGGCCTCGCGCCTGAAGGAGCGCTTCCACCGCCCGGTGATCGCCTTTGCTCCGGCGGGGGACGGCACGCTGAAAGGTTCTGGCCGCTCGATTGCCGGGCTGCACATGCGCGATGCGCTGGAGCGGCTTGATACGCTGAACCCCGGTCTGATTATTAAGTTTGGCGGCCACGCGATGGCGGCGGGTTTGTCGCTGGAGGAGTCTAAGTTCGACGCGTTTCGCCAGCGCTTTGCTGAGCTGGTCGGCGAGTGGTTGGATGCCGAGTCCCTTCAGGGCGTGGTCTGGTCCGACGGTGAGCTGATGGCGCAGGAGCTGACGTTACCCACGGCGGAGCTGCTGCGCGAAGCCGGTCCGTGGGGGCAGGCCTTCCCGGAGCCGACCTTCGACGGCAAGTTCAAGCTATTACAGCAGCGGCTGGTGGGCGAGCGTCATCTGAAAGTGATGATTGAACCGCTCGGCGGCGGCCCGCTGCTGGACGGCATCGCCTTTAATGTCGATACCGCCCTGTGGCCGGACCCGAGCGTCAGGCAGGTTGAGCTGGCGTACAAGCTCGACGTCAATGAGTTTCGCGGTAACCGTACCGTGCAGCTGATTATCGACCATCTCTGGGCGCTGTAAGCAACAGCCTGTAGGGGCCGACCCTCTTTTTTGCGGTCGGCCCTTTGCACTATCCCGGGCGGCGGCTCAGCGCCAGCTTCGCGGCAAACAGCAGAAACACCCCGCCGGTGGTGCGGTCCAGCCATTTCACTACCTTCTCACGCTTCAGCACCCCGGAAAGACGGCGCGTGCTGAAAATCAGTAACGATGACCACAGTGTGCCGAGCAGCACGTGGATCATCACCAGGCCAAAAGTCCACAGCACCGGTGAATGTCCGCTCGGGATAAACTGCGGCAGGAAAGAGACGTAAAAAATACCCACTTTCGGGTTCAGCAAATTGCCGAAAAAGCCGCGCAAAAACCAGTTTTGCGTGCCTTTTGCCAGCCTGGCCTCGCCCATCTGGCTGCGTGGCTTCAGCAGCATCTGTGCGCCCAGCCAGGCGAGATAGGCGGCACCGCACCACTTCAGCAGGTTGTACGCCAGCTCGGACACCGCAATCAGCGCACCCAGGCCGAAAGCGACCGCCGCTGCCCACGCCAGACAGCCGGCATTGATCCCCAGCTGTGCCTGAATGGCCTTTCTGCTGCCCTCCACGGTGGAGGTGCGCAAAATCAGCGCGGTATCCAGCCCCGGCGTCAGGGTGAGCAGGGTGGCGGCGAAAGTAAATGCCAGCAGGGCATCAGTAACGGACATCTTCAGGTCTCCATTGTGGTCAAAAGAGCGGGTCAGGCATGCCCGACCCCTACCGCACAAAACGCACAAGGTGCGTTCTGTGCTACAAACCGGGCGCTATTTCAGTTAAACTGCGTGGTTACATTCTCGTCCATTTCGATCACCTAAAAAGATCTCAAAACATGTTTGAAATTAATCCGGTAAAGAACCGTATTCAGGATCTCACAGAGCGCAGCGCCGTTCTTAGGGGGTATCTTTGACTATGATGCCAAGAAAGAACGCCTGCAGGAAGTAAACGCTGAACTTGAGCAGCCTGATGTCTGGAATGAACCTGACCGCGCCCAGGCGCTGGGTAAAGAGCGCTCCGCATTAGAAGCCGTTGTTGAAACGCTGGATCTGATGGAGCAGGGGCTGGAAGATGTCACTGGCCTGCTTGAGCTGGCCGTAGAAGCCGAAGACGAAGAGACCTTCAATGAAGCAGTGGCTGAACTCGATATTCTGGAAAAGAAACTCGGTGAATTAGAGTTCCGCCGCATGTTCTCCGGCGAGTACGACAGCGCTGACTGCTACATGGATATTCAGGCCGGTTCCGGCGGCACCGAAGCACAGGACTGGGCCAGCATGCTGCTGCGTATGTACCTGCGCTGGGCGGAAGCCAAAGGCTACAAAACTGAAATTATTGAAGAGTCCGACGGTGAAGTGGCCGGAACCAAATCCGCCACCATTAAAATCATCGGCGATTACGCGTTCGGCTGGTTGCGTACTGAAACCGGCGTCCATCGCCTGGTACGTAAAAGCCCGTTCGACTCCGGCGGCCGCCGTCACACCTCGTTCAGTTCGGTGTTTGTCTACCCGGAAGTGGACGACAACATCGATATCGATATTAACCCGGCCGACCTGCGTATTGACGTTTATCGCGCTTCGGGTGCCGGTGGTCAGCACGTCAACAAAACCGAGTCGGCGGTGCGTATTACCCACTTACCGACCAACATTGTGGTGCAGTGCCAGAACGACCGTTCTCAGCATAAGAACAAAGATCAGGCCTTCAAACAGCTGCGTGCCAAGCTGTATGAATATGAAATGCAGAAGAAAAATGCGGACAAGCAGGCGGCGGAAGACAACAAGTCTGACATCGGCTGGGGCAGCCAGATCCGCTCTTACGTGCTGGATGACTCCCGCATCAAGGATCTGCGTACCAACGTAGAAACGCGCAATACTCAGGCGGTTCTGGACGGCGATCTGGATCGTTTTATCGAAGCAAGTTTGAAAGCAGGGTTATAAGGAACTCACATGTCTGAACAACAACCGCAGGCCGCTGATGCCGCACTTGAGCTTAATAACGAACTGAAATCACGTCGCGAAAAGCTGGCCGCACTGCGTGAAACTGGCGTGGCGTTCCCGAACGACTTCCGCCGCGACAGCACCTCTGACGTTCTGGCGGCGAAATACGCCGATAAAGAGAATGAAGAGCTGGAGCTGATCGGCGAAGAGTTCAGCGTTGCCGGTCGTATGATGACCCGCCGCATTATGGGTAAAGCCTCTTTCGTCACCCTGCAGGACGTGGGCGGGATTATCCAGCTCTACGTTTCCCGCGACGATCTGCCGGAAGGCAAATACAACGAGCAGTTCAAGAAATGGGACCTCGGGGATATTCTCGGCGCGCGCGGCAAGTTGTTTAAGACCAAAACCGGCGAGCTGACCCTGCACTGTAGCGAACTGCGCCTGCTGACTAAAGCCCTGCGTCCGCTGCCGGACAAGTTCCACGGCCTGGCAGATCAGGAGACCCGCTACCGCCAGCGTTACCTGGATCTGATCTCAAACGACGACTCGCGTAAGACCTTCAAAATCCGCTCACAGATCATGGCCGGTATCCGTAACTTCATGGTTGGCCGTGAGTTTATGGAAGTGGAAACCCCGATGATGCAGGTGATCCCTGGCGGTGCTTCTGCACGTCCGTTTATTACCCATCACAACGCGCTGGACATCGATATGTACCTGCGTATTGCGCCAGAGCTATACCTGAAGCGCCTGGTGGTCGGTGGCTTCGATCGCGTGTTCGAAATTAACCGCAACTTCCGTAACGAAGGTATCTCGCCGCGCCATAACCCTGAGTTCACCATGATGGAACTCTATATGGCGTATGCGGATTACAAAGATCTGATCGAGCTGACTGAAAGCCTGTTCCGCACGCTGGCGCAGGACGTGCTGGGCACCACCGTGGTGCCTTACGGTGACCAGCAGTTTGACTTCGGCAAGCCGTTCGACAAGCTGACGATGAAAGAAGCGATTCTGAAGTATCGCCCGGAAACCAACCTGGCCGATCTCGACGATTTCGATAAGTCCGTGGCTATCGCCCAGTCTATCGGCATCAAAGTTGAGAAGAGCTGGGGTCTGGGCCGCGTGGTCACTGAGATCTTCGAAGAGACCGCAGAAGCGCACCTGATCCAGCCAACCTTCATTACAGAATACCCGGCAGAAGTGTCGCCGCTGGCGCGCCGTAACGATCACAACCCGGAAATCACCGACCGCTTCGAGTTCTTTATCGGCGGCCGCGAAATCGGCAACGGCTTCTCGGAGCTGAACGATGCGGAAGATCAGGCCGATCGTTTCCTGCAGCAGGTTAACGCCAAAGATGCCGGCGATGACGAAGCGATGTTCTACGACGAAGACTACGTTACCGCCCTGGAGCACGGCCTGCCGCCAACCGCCGGCCTCGGCATCGGTATCGACCGTATGGTGATGCTGTTCACCAACAGCCACACCATCCGCGATGTGATCCTGTTCCCGGCACTGCGCCCGACCAACAAGTAAGTCCTGTTTTTCTGATAAACGGTCCGCAATGCGGGCCGTTTTTTTTTGCTTCCATCAGCAAAATAGCCAATAGTGACTGTTCAAAAATATCCCGGCACGGAGAGCAGCCATGACCCGACCTGATTTTATCCGCCACTGGCAGGAGCTGGAGGGGGAGGATAATGAACACTACCCGGACAGCGACGAGCTGATGTCGATTGGCGCCCCGCTCGGGCACCTGCTTGGCTTGACGCGTCTGGGGATCCACCACGAGCGCCTGCTGCCGGGACGCCGCATGTCCTATCCACATGCCGAAAGTGCCGAAGAGGAGTTCGCTTTCGTGCTGGAGGGCGAGCCGGACGTATGGATTAACGGCGAGCTGCACCGCCTGCAGCCCGGAGATGCAGTGGCGTTTCCGGCTGGCACCGCCATCTGCCACACCTTTATCAACAACAGCGATCGCGAAGCGCGCTTTATCGTAGTCGGTGAAGCCAATAAACCTGAGAACCGCATCTGGTATCCGAAAAATCCGGTCTACCTCGCCACGCGTGAGGATCAGTGGGAGAACCCCCCCGCGCAGGAATTTGGCCCCCATGACGGGCTGCCGGATGCCCAAAAGAAGGACCAACAATGAAGACGCTGGGACTGATTGGCGGCATGAGCTGGGAATCCACCGTGCCCTATTACCGCACGATCAATGAAGGGATCAAAGCCCGCCTTGGCGGCCTGCACTCGGCTAAAATAGTGCTGTACAGCGTTGATTTTCATGAAATTGAAACCTGCCAGGCCAGCGGAGAGTGGGACAAGGCCGGGCAGATGCTGGCCGATGCTGCCAGCGCGTTACAGCGCGCCGGGGCTGAGGGCATCGTGCTCTGTACCAACACCATGCACAAAGTGGCGGATGCGATTACCCGGCAGTGTGCGCTGCCATTCCTGCATATCGCCGATGGCACCGCCGCCGCGATTAAACAGTCTGGGATGTCGCGCGTGGCGCTGCTCGGCACGCGCTACACCATGGAGCAGGAGTTCTATCGTGGGCCGATGCGCAGCCAGCACGGCATTGAAACCCTGGTGCCGCCCGCCGCACAACGTCAGGAGATTAACCGCATCATCTTTGACGAGCTGTGTCAGGGCACCTTTACGGCCGATGCGAAAGCTTATTATCAGCAAGTGATTAGCGGGCTGGTAGAACAGGGGGCGGAAGGGGTGATCTTTGGCTGTACCGAGATCGGCCTGCTGCTGAGTGCGGCGGACTGCCCGATCCCGGTGTTCGACACCACCGCCATTCACGCCCAGGCGGCGGTTGAGTTTATGCTCGACTAAGGTTGTTGAGGGGGCGACCAAAGCTGCGGGCGCCCCCTGCGATTACGATTTCACCGCGTCATTCAGCCACTCTTTAAAGCGGGCGTAGGGGATATACAGCGACACGTTCTTATACAGGGTTTTGCCGCTTTTTATGTCGTTGATACGCCTGCTGTAGCCAACAATTACGCCGCCAATCGAATCGTCAGAGGCATTGTACACCGCCCCACCGGACATCCCCTGCACCACGCCCGCATCGGAAGCCACCACCACGCAGCTCACCTTGTTCCAGGAATTTTTCAGCCCGGTGTTGATCAGGTTGGTGCCGCTGGATGCCACCGGCAGCGCCGAGATAAAGCTGTAGCCGTAGAGGTTCACCTTGTCGCCGATCAGGCCGTTACGGAAGTGCGGCGGCTGCAGGTTGCTGTTTTTATGGTACACCACCGCGAGATCGCACTCAGGGTGATACGACTTCACCTTGTACAGCGAATATTTTGCTACGTGCGCGGCGGTCAGGCTGTAATCCGGCGTCAGCGGAATGGTGGTGCCGAGCGTGCCCAGCCCTAATACCGTGGGGATACCGGTCACCGTCATATCGACGCGCTGTTCAGCCTCGCTGCTGTACTGATACTTCCCTACAGAACACCCCGTCAGGCACAGTGCTAGCAGGCAAAGTGCAATGCGCATCGACTCTCCTCAGCGGTAGGTAGGATCCTGACTGTTATCGCCAAATCCTGATATTTGACTTATCGGCTGTGCCTGGCAGAACTTTAATGTATCGCCGCGGCGGTAAGGTCTGACTCATTGCGCCCGCAATGCAAGCAGCCTGAACATCCAGATTGAAAACTAAGAAAAAGCCCAGTTTAAAATGATTAGAAAAAATGATGTTTCGGTGAGCTACTGGCAAGTATAGCGAAGAAAAAAGACAAAATGAGTGTGGGATCACATTTTATTGATTCTGATTTTAACGCAAATCGCCAATTGTTGCTTCTGCGGCAACAGACCCTTGCCGACGCCGGACTGTAAGCCTTTCATCAGCTGTGCTTTAATTAGTTAATGTGATCTGGATCAAATTTATTCCTCTGATGGTTCATATCGGGGCAGCTGGATTATATTTCTTCACCTGTTCGCTGTTGCTCTCAACATCCTGAGAGCCGAATTTCTATTATCCTGGGAGTGTTTCATATGCCTGTTTCATTACTGGCGCTGGCGCTGAGTGCCTTTGCCATCGGCACCACCGAATTCGTCATTATGGGGCTGCTGCCGGAGGTGGCGAATGACCTGCGTGTTTCCATCCCCTCGGCGGGCTGGTTGATCAGTGGCTATGCGCTCGGCGTAGCGATTGGCGCACCGATTATGGCGCTGCTGACCGCGAAGCTGCCGCGTAAACGCACGCTGATCCTGCTGATGGCGATCTTTATCGTCGGCAACATTCTCTGTGCGCTGGCCTACACCTACAACCTGCTGATGCTGGCGCGTATTGTCACCGCGCTCTGTCACGGTGCGTTCTTCGGAATTGGTGCCGTGGTTGCTGCCAGCCTGGTGGCGCCGGGCAAGCAGGCATCCGCCGTGGCCCTGATGTTTACCGGCTTAACGCTGGCGAACGTGCTGGGCGTACCGTTGGGAACCTGGTTTGGCCAGATGTTCGGCTGGCGCGCCACCTTCTGGGGCGTGGCGATTATCGGCGTACTGGCGTTTATCGGCCTGATCGTCAGCCTGCCAACCAACCGCGACGAAAAGCCGGTGCATCTGGCTGCCGAAGTGAGCGCGCTGAACAACGGTAAGCTGTGGCTGTCGCTGCTGATGACGGTGTTCTTTGCCGCCGCGATGTTTGCGCTGTTCAGCTACATTGCCCCGCTGCTGCTGCAGGTAACGGGCATCACCGACCGCGGCGTCAGCTGGACGCTGTTCCTGATCGGCGCTGGCCTGACGGTGGGCAATATCCTCGGCGGCAAGCTGGCCGACTGGAAAGTGTCGTTCAGCCTGATCCTCAGCTTCTCGCTGATTGCGGTGTTTTCACTGCTGTTTAGCTGGACCAGCCACTCGCTGTGGTTAGCGGAGATCACCCTGTTCCTGTGGGCGATGGCCACCTTCGCTATGGTTCCGGCGCTGCAAATCAACGTGGTGCGCCACGGGAAAGATGCGCCAAACCTGGTGTCGACGCTGAATATCTCGGCGTTTAACGTCGGCAATGCGCTCGGGGCCTGGGTTGGCGGTGCAGTGATTGGCGGCGGCTACGGCCTGACGGCGGTGCCGGTATCGGCCGCCGTGCTGGCGCTCATCGGCCTGCTGGTCTGTCTGTACACCTTCCGTGGCTCACGCGGTCGTCCGCAGGTGGCGAACGCTTAACTCAGCCGCTGCGCCAGCCGCTCGCTGAACAGGCCGATGTGCTGGTGCAGATGCTGACTGAAGGCGTCGACCAGCGCAGAAGCAGGGCGATGGCGCGGCCTGATCAGACTGACGGTGAACGGCACGGCAATGCTGAAGCGCCGGATCGTCACTCCGCTGTCGGCGTAGTCAAGCGCCGTCAGCGGGTTGACTATCGATACGCCAATCCCCGCTTTCACCATCGAACACACTGATGCCGCGCTGTGCGTCTCCATCACCATGCGCCGCTGCACGCCATGCTCAGCAAAAATCCCATCCACAATCTGCCGATAGCTGTCGGTGCGCGACAGGCTGATGTAGTTCTGCCCGTTGAAATCGGCCGGGGTCAGCACGGCGCGCTGCGCCAGCGCATGGTCGGCAGGCAGCACGCAAACTTCATCAGCGGTAAACAGCGCGCTGCGCTCGGTGCCTGCCGGGGTATGGGTGGTTTCGGTCAGGCCCAGATCGTAGCGCTGCGCCGACAGCCACTCCTCCAGCAGCGGCGACTCCTGCGGAATAATATTCAGGCTCAGATCCGGGTAGCGCTGCATAAACGGCTGGCACAGCAGCGGCAGCAGCGACTGCGAAAATACCGGCAGGCAGGCCAGCGACAGCTCGCCCTGACGGAACTGGCGCAGCCCTTCCGCTGCGCTGATGATGCGATCCAGCCCGTACCACGAGCGCTGCACCTCCTCGAAGAGATGGAGCCCCTGCGCTGTGGGTTGCAGACGGCCGCGCACCCGCTCAAACAGCTGCAGGCCGGTCAGCTTCTCAAAGCGCGCCAGCTCGCGGCTGACGGTGGGCTGGGAGGTGTGCAGCAGCGCCGCGGCTTCCGTCAGGTTGCCGGTGGTGATCACCGCGTGAAAAATCTCAATATGACGTAACGAAACCCCGGCCATGATCTGATCCTCTGACTCTCACAACCTATATCATGGATGAATAGGGTTCGTTAAAACAGATATTTTTCTCCCGCCCCCTGCTGTGGCGTAATAGCGGCATAACCTTATGGAGAACTGCTTATGCCACGCCTGCTTACCGACACCACCACCGCCCTGAATCAGGACAACCTGCTGCCGCTGGCGCTGCAATACGGCGGCCCGCTCTGGGCGTACGATGCGGCGATCATCCACGATCGTATCAGCCAGCTACAGCAGTTCGACGTGGTGCGCTTTGCGCAGAAGGCCTGCTCCAATATTCATATCCTGCGCCTGATGCGTGCGGCGGGTGTGAAGGTGGATTCCGTCTCGCTGGGTGAGATTGAGCGTGCGCTGGCGGCGGGCTATGTGGCGGGCGGCGATGAGATTGTGTTTACCGCCGACCTGCTGGATGAGCCAACGCTGGCGCGCGTGGCCGAGCTGAAAGTGCCGGTGAATGCGGGATCGGTGGATATGCTGCACCAGCTGGGCCAGGTCTCTGCCGGGCATCCGGTGTGGCTGCGCGTCAACCCGGGCTTTGGTCACGGTCACAGTCAGAAAACTAACACCGGCGGTGAGAACAGCAAGCACGGTATCTGGCACGAAGATATGGCGCTGGCGCTGGAAGCGATTCAGCGCTACCCGCTGAAGCTGGTCGGCATCCACATGCATATCGGTTCCGGCGTTGACTACGGCCATCTGGAGCAGGTGTGTGATGCGATGGTTAACCTGGTGGTGAGCTTTGGTCAGGATCTTGAGGCGATCTCCGCCGGGGGTGGCCTGTCGATCCCGTACCGCTTCGGGGAAGAGACGATTGATACCAGCCACTATTACGGCCTGTGGGACGCGGCGCGTCAGCGCGTGGCGCAGCACCTCGGCCACCCGGTGAAGCTGGAGATTGAACCGGGGCGTTTCCTGGTGGCGGAGTCCGGCGTACTGCTGAGCCAGGTGCGCGCGGTGAAGAGTATGGGCAGCCGTCACTTTGTGCTGGTGGACGCCGGCTTCAATGACCTGATGCGTCCTTCCATGTACGGCAGCTATCACCACATTTCCGCGATGGCCGGTGATGGCCGCCAGCTGGATGAATCCACGACGCTTGCGAGCGTAGTGGCGGGGCCGCTGTGCGAATCCGGGGATGTCTTCACCCAGCTGGAAGGCGGCAAGGTCGAGACCCGTGCGCTGCCTGCAGTGAAAGTCGGCGACTGGCTGGTGTTCCACGATACCGGTGCCTACGGCGCTTCGATGTCTTCCAACTACAACAGCCGCCCGCTGATCCCGGAGGTGCTGTTCGAAAACGGCGAGCCGCGCCAGATCCGCCGTGCGCAAACCGTCGCCGAACTGCTGGCGCTGGAGCTGTAACCCGGGCGGGGCATGCCCCGCCCCTACACAAATCGTAGGGGTCGGGCATGCCCGACCCGTTGAATCATCCCGCGAACATCTCTCTCCTCAGCAGCACAATCTCCTCGGCCAGATCGCGGCACAGCATCGCATTCATCAAGTGATCCTGCGCGTGCACCAGGATCAGCGTCACCGGCACTTTGCCGCAGCCCTCATCGGCACCGATCAGCTGCGTCTGGATCTTATGCGCGGCGCGTGAAGCCTCAGAGGAGGCCGCCAGCGCCTCATCTGCCGCCTGCCAGTCGCGCTTGCGCGCCTGCTGGATGGCGCTCATGGCGTGGGATCGCGCTTCACCCGCATTAATCAGCAGCTCCATCATCGTCTGTTCAAAATCCATGATTGTCTCCATTGGTATACCAAAATTGGTTGATTCATCTTATTGGAATACCAGTGATCACTTCTGAGAGATTTATCACAGTAAATAATCACCGATTGTTTATTTTTGGTATGCCACTGCCGCGTGAGCTGCAGAAATATTCATGCCGGGATGCCTGACCCCTTACCTCGAGGATTCACCCATGTCTCTACAGGAACGGCTAATCGACTCTCTGGGGAGTTTTGCCACCAAGTTCAACAGCTATCGCTATATCATGGCGATCAAGGCGTCGTTTATTACGCTGATGCCGGTCATTATCGTCGGTGCATTTTCGGTGCTGATTTCCAATATGGTGCTGGACGGCAAAAATGGCCTCGCCAGTTTTCAGGCGCTGTCGTTCCTTGCCGAGCTGAAACCGATCACCTCCAGCATCAACTACGCCACGCTGAGCTTCCTCAATATCGGCGCGGTGTTTCTGATCGGCATTGAGCTGGGAAAAATCAACGGCATTAAAACGCTGTTTCCTGGCCTGCTGGCGATCATCTGCTTTATTGCCGTCACCCCCACCACGCTGAGCATGATGGTCAATGGCCAGATGCAGGTGGTCACCGACGTGCTGGCTAAGCAGTTCTCCGACACCAAAAGCCTGTTCCTCGGCATGTTTATTGCCATCCTTTCGGTGGAGATCTACTGCCGCCTGGAGCATGTCGATCGCCTGAAAATCAAAATGCCGGACACCGTGCCGCCCAACGTTGCCGCCTCCTTCTCGGCGCTGATCCCGGCGATTATCACCGTCTCCGCCATCGCCACCTTTGGCTTTATCTTCCACCGCTTCACCGGCATGTATCTGTATGACGCCGTGTACAAAGTGGTGCAGGAGCCGCTGGAATCGGTGGTGCAGAGCCTGTGGGGCATTCTGCTGCTGATGTTTGTTGCCCAGCTGTTCTGGGTGATTGGCATCCACGGTAACCAGATGGTGAAGCCGATCCGCGAACCGCTGCTGCTGGGGGCGATTCTGGTCAATATGAACGCCTTTGAGCAGGGTAAAGAGGCGCCGAATATCATCACCATGCCGTTCTGGGATGTGTATATGAGCATCGGTGGCTCCGGGCTGACCATCGGCCTGCTGAGTGCGGTGATGCTGGCGACCAAGCGCAAAGAGATGCGTGAAATCGCCAAGCTCTCCTTTGGCCCCGGCCTGTTCAATATCAATGAGCCGGTGATCTTCGGCATGCCAATCATGCTGAACCCGATCCTCGCGATCCCGTTCATTATCACCCCGCTGATTACCGGTTCCATCGGCTACTTTGCGACGCTGACCGGCTTTGCGGGCAAAGCGGTGGTGATGGTGCCCTGGACCACGCCGCCGATTATTAACGCCTGGCTCTCCACCGCCGGATCGATGGGGGCAGTGGTAACGCAAATTGTCTGCATCCTGGTGTCGATCCTCATCTATATCCCGTTTGTCAAAATTGCCGCCCGCCGCGCAGAGGCTGCGGAAGCGCAGGCGCTGCAGCCTGAACTGGCGAAAAACTAAGGAGCGAAAATGAGTAAGGTAACTATCCCCATTCCGGCTGATTTTATTCTCGGTGCTGCGGCCTCCGCATGGCAGACCGAAGGCTGGAGCGGCAAGAAAGCGGGCCAGGATTCGTATCTCGATGCCTGGTATCAGCAGGATCGCCACGTCTGGCACGACGGCTACGGCCCGGCGGTCGCCACCGATTTCATCAACCGCTATAAAGAGGACGTGGCTCTGATGAAAGCGGCGGGGCTGACGCACTACCGCACCTCAATCAACTGGTCACGCTTTCTTACCGACTATGAGAATGCGGTGGTGGATGAAGAGTACGCGGCGTATTACGACAGCCTGATTGACGAGCTGCTGGCAAACGGCATCCAGCCGATGCTCTGCCTGGAACATTACGAACTGCCCGCCACGCTGCTGGAGCAGTACGGCGGCTGGGCATCGAAACACGTGGTCGAGCTGTTTGTGCGCTACGCAGAGCAGGTGTTCGCCCGTTACGCGCACAAAGTGACGCGCTGGTTTGCCTTTAACGAGCCGGTGGTGGTGCAGACGCGGGTCTATCTCGATGCGCTGCGCTGGCCGTATCAGCAGAGCACCGACACCTGGATGAAGTGGAACCACCACAAAAATCTCGCCACGGCGAAAGTGGTGCAGCTGTTCCGCGCCAAAGGCTATCAGGGCACCGTCGGCACCATCCTCAACCCGGAAGTGACCTATCCACGCTCGGCTGCCGCGCACGATGTGCGGGCGGCAAAGATCTACGACCTGTTCTATAACCGCGTCTTCCTCGACCCGGCAATCAAAGGCGAGTACCCGGATGAACTGCTGGCGCTGCTGGAAAAGCATGGCGTGAAATGGCAGGTCGACGCGCAGGAGCTGGCCATTATCCGCGCCAACCGCGTCGATGAAGTCGGTATCAACCTCTATTATCCGCACCGCGTGAAAGCACCGTCGCGCGCCTGGCACCCGGAGACCCCGTTCCACCCGGCATACTATTTTGAGCACTTTGAACTGCCGGGGCGGCGGATGAATAAGTCGCGCGGCTGGGAGATCCAACCGCGCATCGTCTGGGATATGGCGCAGCGCATGAAGAGTGAGTATGACAATTTCCCGTGGTTTATTGCCGAAAACGGCATGGGAATTGAGAACGAAGCGCAGTTCAAAAACGCCAGCGGGGAGATTCAGGATAACTACCGCATTGAATTTATCGGCGAGCATCTTTACCAGGCGCTGCTGGCGCGTGAGGCGGGCATCAACTGTCAGGGCTATATGCTTTGGGCCTTTACCGACAACGTGTCGCCGATGAACGCGTTTAAAAACCGCTACGGACTGATCGAGATCGACCTGCAAAACCAGCGCCAGCGCCGGATGAAAAAATCCGCCCACTGGTATCGCCAGATAAGTGACAGCCGCCAGCTCAGCATTGAGCTGGATGATGAAGCCAAATAAGGAGTTAATCATGCAAAGAATCGTTCTCGCCTGTGCAGCAGGCATGTCCACCTCGATGGTGGTGACGCGGATGGAAAAAGAAGCGGCGGCACGCGGGCTGGAGTATCAGATCTACGCCATCCCGGAACAGAACCTGCGCGACGAGCTGGAAAATAACGTCGGTGAAGTGGCCGTGGTGCTGCTCGGGCCGCAGGTGCGCTTCAAGCTGGAGGAGAACCGCAAGCTGACCGACAGTTATCAAATCCCCATCGCGGTGATTGATTCGGTGGCTTATGGCACCCTTAACGGCGCAAAAGTACTCGATCAGGCGCTGGCTTTGGTAAACTAGCGCCAATCAATACGGATAATGGCTGAAAGGGTGGTTTTGTGGACAAAGGTGCGCCTGCGCAGGAAAAAAAGCAGTATCAGGAAATCGGTCACGATCTGCGCCAGCAAATCATCGATGGTCACTATCCGGTCGGTTCGCGTCTGCCGCCGGAGCGTAACATCGCCGAGACCTGGGGCGTCAGTCGTACCATTGTGCGTGAAGCGCTGCTGATGCTGGAGCTGGAGGGCACGGTAGATATTCGCCAAAGCTCCGGCGTCTACGTGATGCGCATCCCCTCGGAGAGCAGCGACGAAGAAGAGGCATTCTTCCGCAGCGACGTCGGGCCGTTCGAGATGCTGCAGGCGCGCCAGCTGCTGGAGAGCAATATCGCAGCCTTTGCGGCCAAGATGGCCACCAAAGCGGATATCGAAAACCTCAAGCGCACGCTGGAGCAGGAGCAGCGCGCCATCGCGCTCGATGACAAAAGTCAGGACAATGACAAAATGTTCCACCTGCTGCTGGCCGGGGCGACGCAGAATCAGATGCTGCTGGACACCGTTAACAGCATCTGGCGTCACCACGAAAGCAGCCCGCTGTGGCAGCAGCTGCGCGGCCATATTGAAACCCGCAGCTACCGCCTGAAGTGGCTCGGCGACCATCAGACCATCCTTGCCGCGCTGCGCCGCCGTGACGTGATGGGGTCGTGGCAGGCAATGTGGCAGCATCTGGAAAATGTGAAGCACAGCCTGCTGGAGCTTTCCGATGCCGATGCCCCAGATTTCGATGGCTATCTGTTTGAATCAGTGCCGATTTTTCAGGGCAAGCTGGTATGAGTGTGCTGCGTATTGTGCCGCTGAGCGCGGTACCGGCAACCCGCGAAGTGGTCACCGACTGGCTATGGCAGGCTTTTGGCAGCGATAACAGCCGCGACTTTTATGCCAGCGTGATCGACAGCAGCCTGAGCGGTGCCGACCTGCCGCTGACGTTTGTGGCGCTGGATGACGAGCGCCCGGTGGGGACCGTGGGATTATGGCGCTGCGATTTAATCAGCCGTCAGGATCTCTTCCCGTGGCTGGCGGCGCTGTACGTGGATGAGAGCTATCGCGGACGCGGTTTAAGTGAACGGCTGCAGCAGACGGTGATCGACTGCTGCCTGCAGCGCGGCGACCGCCATCTGTATCTCTATTCGGCCTGCGCGGATTATTACGAGCGTTTTGGCTGGCGCTATATCGGCGATGCGCTGGATTACCCGGCGACGCGCGTGCGTTTGTATCATAAAGCGCTGGGTTAAGCGGCGCGAGTCGGGCATGCCCGACCCCTACGGCGATCCCACGGATACGGCGTAGGGGCGACGGCCTGCCTCGCCCGTTGTTTCGCGGGGTTACTGCGGCGACCCTACCGAATGGCGGCGTACCAGCGTTGGGCTGAACAGGTTGGTGACCTCCGGCAGCGGCTGGCCGTGGGCTAACGCCAATGCCAGCGCGGCAGCCTGCTGTGCCATGGTGACAATCGGATAGCGCACGGTGGTCAGGCGCGGGCGCACATAGCGCGACACCAGCACATCATCAAAGCCAATCAGCGACATCTCTTCCGGCACGCGCACGCCGTTATCGCTCAGCACCGCCAGCGCCCCGGCGGCCATCGAATCGTTATAGCAGGCCACCGCGCTAAAGGTTTTCCCCTGGCCGAGCAGTTCGGTCATCGCCTGCTCGCCGCCCACCTCATCCGGCTCGCCAAACGCCACCAGCCGATCGTTGCACGGCAGGTCATGCTCTTTCAGCGCGTCGTAATAGCCCTGCAGGCGGTCGCTGGCATCGGAGATCGGGTGGTTGGAGCAGATAAACGCGATATTTTTATGACCCTGCTGGATCAGATAGCGCGTCGCCAGCCAGGATCCGTAGCGGTCATCCAGCGCAATGCAGCGCGTTTCAAAGCCGGGCAGCACGCGGTTGAGCAGCACCATCCCCGGGATCTGCTGCATAAGCGGCAGCAGATCTTCATCGGGAACTTTCTTGGCGTGAACCACCAGCGCCGCACAGCGGTGGCGGATAAGCTGCTCAATCGCCTGACGCTCTTTCTGCTCGTTATGGTAACCGTTACCAATCAGCAAAAAGTTGCCGGTCTGCCAGGCGACCTCATCAACGGATTTCACCATCGCGCCGAAAAACGGATCGGAAACGTCACCGACCACCAGCCCGATGGTTTCCGTGGATTGCTGCGCCAGCGCCCGCGCATTGGCGTTCGGGTGGTATTGCAGCGACTCCATCGCCTGATTTACGGCCAGCCTTGATGCTTCACTGGCTTTGGGGGAGTGATTAATCACGCGTGAGACGGTAGCGACCGAAACGCCCGCGAGCCTGGCAACATCCTTAATGGTAGCCATCGGTTAAATGCCTTCCTGGGTAAGCGTTTACATAGCGGATAGTGTTGCGGAAAGCGCCAGCGACTGCAAGCGTGCAGAGTGTCGCAGCCATCGCAAACCGGAGAGATAAACCACATCTGCCGGGGGGGTGTGAAAGATGATATTCTGAGTTTCCAGAAAATTTGCCGAATAGCGGATCCTGCCATGACGATTAAAAAACTGCCCCATCTGGCCCACTGGGGTGCCTTCAGCGCCGTGGTCGAAAATGACAAACTGCTGCGCTGTGAGCCTTTTTTCGCGGACCAGGATCCGTCACCGATGCTCAACACCATTCCCGAGCTGGTCTATTCGGATAAACGTATCCGCCAGCCTATGGTGCGCCGCTCGTGGCTGAAATCGCGTGAGAAAAGCGACCGCACCCTGCGCGGGCGCGAGGACTTTGTCGCGGTGGATTGGGAAACCGCCCTCGATCTGGTGGCGGAAGAGAACCGCCGCGTGCGCGATCGCTACGGTGCCAGCGGCATTTTTAACGGCTCTTACGGCTGGTCCTCTGCCGGGCGCGTCAACCACGCGCGCACGCTGGTACGCCGCTTCTATAACCTCGGCGGCGGCGGCATCGACCAGCAGGGCAACTACAGCTGGGGCGCGGCGCAGTTCTTCCTGCCGTATGTTATCGGCACCTATATGCCGCTGACCGGGCGCGTCACCGACTGGCCGAGCGTGGTCGACCACTGCGAGATTTTTGTCGCCTTTGGCGGCCTGGCGCTGAAAAACAGCCAGGTGGCGTCCGGTGGGGCAGGGGAGCACAGCCTGAAGCCTGCGCTGCTGCAGCTGGCGGCTAAAGGCACGCCGGTGATCAACATCAGCCCAATGCGCGATGACTGCCCGGCGTTTGTTAACGCAGAGTGGATCCCGATCCGCCCGAATACCGACGTGGCGCTGATGCTGGCGCTCGGTTATGAAATTGAGCGCCTCGGGGCGGTGGATAATGCCTTCCTGCAGTCGCACTGCGTGGGCTATCCGCAGCTGCGCGACTATCTGCTCGGCCACAGCGACGGCCAGGCGAAAACGGCGCAGTGGGCCAGCGCGATTACCGGTATCCCGGCGGCGCGCATCAGCCTGCTGGCGCAACAGCTGTGCGGCAAGCGCAGCTTTATTACCTGTTCCTATTCGGTACAGCGCGCTCATCGCGGCGAGCAGCCGTACTGGATGATGATCGCGCTCTCTTCGATGCTCGGTCAGCCGGGCCTGCCGGGGGCGGGTTTCTCCTTCGGGCACGGGTCGATGAACAGCGTCGGCAACCCGCGCACCGAGGGGCCATCGCCGCTGATGTCGACCGGGCGCAACCCGATTGAAGATCTGGCGATCCCGGTGGCGCGTATCAGCGACATGCTGCTGAATCCGGGGCAGGAATATCGCTTCCAGGGCAAGACGCATCACTACCCGGATATCCACCTGATCCACTGGGCCGGTGGCAATCCATTCCACCATCATCAGCAGCTCAACCGGCTGGTAGAGGGCTGGCAGCGCCCGGACACGGTGATCGTGCAGGATATTGTCTGGACGCCCGCGGCGCAGATGGCGGACATCGTGCTGCCGGTGACCACCTCCCTTGAGCGTAACGATATCGGCGGCTCATCGAAGGACCGCTTCGTGCTGGCGATGCATCAGGCGATTAAGCCGCAGCACCAGGCGCGAAATGACTTCGACATTTTTGCCGATATTGCCGAGCGCCTCGGCTACCGCGACACCTTTACCGAGGGGCGTGATGAGATGGCGTGGATCAAGCATCTTTACCAGCGCTGCGCGCTGGCGTATCAGGGCAAAGGCATCGACTTCCCGGAGTTTGAAACCTTCTGGCAGCAGGGCCACGTCGAGATCCCGCAGAGCGATAAGCCGTGGGTCTTTATGGCCGATTTCCGTCAGGATCCGATAGCCAATCCGATCAAAACCGCCAGCGGCAAGATCGAGCTGTTCTCGCAAACCATTGCCGGTTATCAGCTGGAAGATTTCGGTCCCCATCCCGAGTGGCAGCCGCCGCAGGAGTGGCTGGGTGCGCCAATCGGCGAGCGCTTCCCGCTGCACATGATCTCCATTCAGCCGCACGACCGTCTGCACAGCCAGATGGATGCGACCCCTTCCGTGCAGGCGAATAAAACCGCCGGGCGTGAAACGCTGTGGATGCATCCTGACGATGCGGCCGCACGCGGCATCAGCGACGGCGACGTAATTGAAGTGAGCAACGACCGTGGCCGTATGCAGGCCGGGGCGCGCCTCACCGACGGCGTCAGCCCGCAGGTGGTGCTGATCGCCACCGGCGCCTGGTTCGATCCCGGCTTTGGTAAAGCGTGGAAGCCGTACGATCGCGCCGGAAATCCCAACGTGCTGACGCTGGATATCGGTACCTCGTCGCTTACCCAGGGCCCGAACGCGATGAGCTGCCTGGTGGAAATTAACAAGGCTGACGTGACGGACTGAAAAGATTGCAGAAACCCCTACAGATCACATAGCTGGTTACATTTTGCGGGTAACTGTTGCGATTGCGCGGTAGCGGCTGAAGTGGGGGGATTGCTACAGTTCAGATCCCAGAGGTATTGATGGGTGAACATCAAAAAGTTTTTATCGCTTTGTTTCACCAACCTGCGCAGATGCGCAGGTTTTTTTTGCCTGTCACTCACGATCTGAAACACAGTTTCCCTGTTAACCCACCTGCATTTTTTGTATAACTCCCGCATAGTTACCTCGTTCTCTTTTCCGGAAAATTGATGCCGCCGCTCAAACGAAACAAGGCTAAAGATCAGCCTGCTCCCACTTTTAATCCCGTGCGTTTCCGACTGGTGTGCCTGGGTGTGCTGGGCTGCCTGGTGTTCCTGCTGGCCAGCACCGCGGATTTGCAGCTCATCAACCATCCAATGCTGGAGAAGCAGGCGGACGAGCGCTCGCTGCGTACCGTTACGCTGCCGACTAATCGCGGCACATTGCTGGACCGTAACGGTGAAGCGCTGGCCCTGAGCGTGCCGTCGCGCGATATTATTGCGGACCCGCAGCGCGTGCTGGAAGCGCACCCGGATTTCACCAGCGCCAAGTGGGAGTACCTGGCGAATGCGCTCGATCAACGCCCGGAACAGCTGGCGGCCCAGATTAACGCCAATCCCAATCGCCGCTTCCTTTATCTTGGGCGTAAAATCGAACTCGGCATTGCCAAAGATATCGCCAAGCTGCACCTGACCGGCATCACCACCGTGTATGACGACAGCCGCTTCTACCCGATGTCGGAGGCGACCGGCCCGCTGCTCGGGATAGTCGGCGCGGATAATACCGGCCTGACCGGGCTGGAGAAGGGCTTCGACAAGCTATTGCAGGGCACGCCGGGCGTGGAGAAGTATCGTCAGGATGCCAACGGTAATATTGTGGCGATGATCAACTACGAGCCGCCCAAACAGCCGCCGACGGTGCAGCTCAGCATCGACAAATTTGATCAGTACACCATGTACAGCAAGCTGCGCGACGGAGTGATCCTCAATAAAGCGGATTCGGGCGCGGCGGTGCTGATTAAGATCGACACCGGGGAGATCCTCGGCATGGCGTCTTACCCCTCTTTCAACCCGAACAACTTTGTGGATGTGTCGCCGATGCAGATGCGCAACACGGCGATTAACGACAGCTATGAACCCGGCTCGACGGTGAAGCCGCTGGTGGTGATGGAAGGGCTGATCCGCAAGCTGGTGCGCCCGGATTCGGTGCTGGACACCACGCCGTACCGCGTTAACGGCCACCTGATCCGCGATGTTGGCCACTGGCCGCGCCTGACCATGACCGGCATCCTGCAAAAATCGAGCGATATCGGCGTGTCGCACATCGCGCTGGCGATGCCTGCCGAAGTGCTGGTCAACACCTACCACTCGTTCGGGCTGGGCAAGCCGACCGGGCTGGGGCTGACCGGCGAAAGCGTGGGCTACTTCCCGCTGCACCGCGAGCGCTGGGCCGATATCGAACGCGCCACCTTCTCATTCGGCTATGGCCTGCGCGTCACCCCGCTGCAGATTGCGCGGGAATATGCCACCCTCGGTTCGTTTGGCGTTTATCGCCCGCTGTCGATCACCAAGGTCAGCCCGCCGGTCATGGGCACCCGGGTCGCGCCGGAGGATACGGTGCGTTCGGTGGTGCACATGATGGAGAGCGATGCGCTGCCGGGCGGCAGTGGCGTGCGCGCCGCCGTGCCGGGTTACCGCCTGGCGATTAAAACCGGTACCGCCGAAAAGATGGGCGACAGCGGAAAATATGACGGTGGCTACATTAACTACACGGCAGGCGTGGCCCCGGCCAGTAACCCGCAGGTGGCGCTGGTAATTATGATTAACCACCCAACCGCCGGCGACCACTTTGGTGGCTCGGTGGCCGCCCCGGTATTTGGCAATATTATCGGCCCGGTGCTGAAGCATATGAATATCGCGCCCGATGCGTTAAATAACCATGGCTGAGAAAAATCCTAATACAATCAATATGTAAAGAAGTGCAGCAGCGGTCATAACTGGTTGCATTTCGCGCCAATCATTTGCTTTTGTTCGCTGGTTTCCCGCAGGGCTTCTGGCGACAATGGCTTTCCCAGAGGTATTGATTGGTGAGAATGCAGCCTGCTCCCGGCAGGCTGATACCCTGTTCAGTTGCACCAACCCACGCGGATGCGTGGGTTTTTTTTTGCCTGCCACTCTCCCTTTACCTAATCATGTCAGCAGAAAGACTCGCTAACATCTGCAGCCGCTTTAATTACACCAATCGTCAAAAGAAAAAATCCCGACCCTGTAAGGTGCTTCTACCACTGCGCAGTTCTGCATTCCATTGCGCGGTGTCAGCCCCTTGATGTGTTGGTAGCGCGACAAGGGGCGCTTTATTACTCTCGGGAATTGATCACCATGCCGAAACTTAAAGACAGGACACAGAAAGTCGGTGGCCGCTCAGCGGCTTTTCAGTTGCGTATCAACCCTGAACTTCACGCTCAGCTGAGAACGCTGACCGACGATGACAATGTCACGCTTGCCTGCTGGCTGAAGGAGTTGGCCCGGCGTGAGCTGCGGCGGCGAGGGATTGAACCACGCGGCTGATAACAGCAATTAACCGAACCAAGGGGCCATGTGCGGCTGCTTATTATGTTGATTCGGCACGAAGAGTTTAAACGTAGCGTTTCGATAACAACCCTTGCAGAAACTTAACACTGTCAGGATGACGCTCCCTCTATAATGGCTCTCCTTTATGAGAGTAATCACTCTCGTTACTAATTAGTATCATCTAATTGAGACTTCACCATGCGCTTAAGGATCCTCCCCGCGAGTTTAATTTTTTTGCTGGCCGCCTGCGATCGGACGCCCGCGCCACCCATTAGCGAGGCTGCCGTCAACGTTGGCGTCGCGACGCTACGCAGCCAGCCGGTCATGCTGTTTACCCAGTTGCCTGGCCGCACCACTGCGGTACGTACCGCAGAAGTACGCCCGCAGGTGAGCGGGATTATCCTCAAACGCCTGTTTACCGAAGGCAGCGAGGTAAAAGCCGGGCAGCCGCTGTACCAGATCGATCCGGCGACGTATCAGGCTGCTTACGATAAGGCGCTGGCGACCTCAATTAACGCCGACAAGCTGGCGGCGCGCTACAAACCGCTGGCAGCCGCCCACGCCATCAGCTTCCAGACCTGGGACGATGCCGTCGCCGCCGCGCGCGAAGCGAAAGCCGATTTCGAAAGCGCCAAAGTCAATCTCAATTACACCCACGTGCTGGCACCGATCGGCGGTCATATTGGCCGCTCGCTGTCGACGGAAGGCGCGCTGGTGACCAGCGGGCAGACCGGCTATATGAGCCTGATCCAGCAGCTTGACCCGATCTACGTTGACGTCAGCGAGTCCTCACTCAGCCTGCTGGCACAGCGGCGAGCCCTGACTGATGGCCGGCTGAAGGCCGCAGGGCAGAATGCCGCCGCCGTAAAGCTGACGCTGGAGGATGGCTCGGCCTACCCGCTGGAAGGGAAGCTGGAGTTCACGGAGGTGACCGTCGATGAAAGCACCGGCAGTGTGACCCTGCGAGCGGTATTCCCCAATCCGCAGCACCAACTGCTGCCGGGAATGTTCGTCCATGCCAGCCTGCCGCAGGGCGTCTCCGAGCAGGGGCTGCTGGTGCCGCTGGAGGCGATAATGCACGACACCAAAGGCCGCCCCTATGCGTTTGTGGTGGGGGCAGATAACCGGCTGCAAGTGCAGATGGTCAGCACCGGGCAGATGATCGGCAAAGCCTGGCTGGTCAACTCCGGCCTGAAAGCGGGCGACCGCGTGGTGGTGGACGGCCTGCAAAACGTGCGTGCCGGAACGCGGGTCAACGCCACGGCGAGCCAGCCCAAAGTCGCGCCGCAGGCCAACCTCACTACCACCGATCCTTCCGCGCAGTAAATCAGGGAAATCAGATGTCAAAATTCTTTATTGAACGCCCGATCTTTGCCTGGGTGGTGGCAATTGTGGTGATGCTGGTCGGCGCACTGTCGATCTACAGCCTGCCGATCAACCAGTATCCTAACATTGCGCCCCCGGCGATCTCGGTGCAGGTGGCTTACCCAGGCGCCAGCGCGGAGACCACCCAGAACACCGTGGTCCAGGTTATCGAGCAGCAGCTCAACGGGCTGGATAATCTGCGCTATATCGAATCACAGAGTAACAGTGACGGTAGCGCGACCATCATTGTCACCTTTAATCAGGGCACCGACCCGGATACTGCCCAGGTGCAGGTGCAGAACAAGGTGTCGCTGGCGGAATCCCAGCTGCCGACCGAGGTGGTGAATCAGGGGATCAACATCCGTAAATATCAGGCTAACTTTATGCTGGTCGTTGGTCTCACCTCCAGCAACCCTAATATGAGCAACGGCGACCTGGCGGATCTGCTGGTGTCGAAACTGCAGGACCCTATCGCCCGCAGTAACGGCGTCGGTGATTTTATCGTGTTGGGGTCTGAGTACGGCATGCGCATCTGGCTCGACCCGGCGAAACTGTACAAATATCAGCTGATCCCCAGCGATATTACCACCGCCATCACCCAGCAGAACGTCCAGGTCTCCAGCGGTAAGCTGGCGGGGCTGCCGACCGTACAGGGGGCGCGCTTCAGCGCCACTATCGTCGGCAAGACGCGCCTGCAGTCGGTGGAACAGTTTAAAAATATCCTGCTGAAGGTAAATACGGACGGCTCGCAGGTGCACCTGCGTGATGTCGGCGGTGTCGACCTCGGTCCGCAGGATTACAGTATTTCCGCCACCTTTAACGGTAAGCCTTCCGTGGGGATTGCGCTGCGCCTGGCCAGCGGCGGCAACGTGCTGGATGCGATCAACAGCGTGCGCGCCACGGTGAAAACCATCGAGCCGTTCCTGCCTGACGGCGTAAAAGTGAACTTCCCGTATGACACTTCTCCGGTGGTCAGCGCCTCAATCCACGAGGTAGTGAAAACGCTGATTGAGGCGATTATCCTGGTGTTCCTGGTGATGCTGCTGTTCCTGCAAAACCTGCGCGCTACCCTGATCACCACCATGGTAGTGCCGGTGGTGCTGCTCGGCACCTTCGGTATTTTGTCCGTCTGCGGTTACACCATTAATACGCTGACGATGTTCGGCATGGTGCTGGCGATTGGCCTGCTGGTGGATGATGCCATCGTGGTGGTAGAGAACGTCGAGCGCGTGATGCACGACGAAGGGCTGGATCCCAAAGCGGCCACCATTAAATCGATGCAGCAGATTCAGGGGGCGCTGGTGGGGATTGCGCTGGTGCTGTCGGCGGTGCTGCTGCCGATGGCCTTCTTCAGCGGATCGACCGGGACCATCTACCGCCAGTTCTCGATCACTATCGTTTCGGCGATGGTGCTGTCGGTGCTGATGGCGATGATCTTCACGCCAGCGCTCTGCGCCACGATGCTAAAAGCCAGCTCGGCCGAGGTGAAAACCACCGGCTTCGCGGGCTGGTTCAACCGCAAATTTGACGCCGGGACGCTGAGCTATACCCGCAGCGTGGGCACGGTGATCTCACGCCGGGGCCTGTTCTTTATCGTCTACCTGGTGATTGTCGGCGCCACCGGCTACCTGTTTACCCGCGTGCCGACCTCGTTCCTGCCGGACGAGGATCAGGGAGTCATGATGATGCAGATGACCCTGCCCGCTAACGCCTCCAGCGAGCGCACCCAGCAGGTGCTGGATGAGGCCGGAGCCTGGCTGCTGAAGCACGAACCTGCCGTACAGTCGGTGTTCTCACCGAACGGCTTCAGCTTTGCCGGGCGCGGGGAAAATACCGCCATGTCCTTCGTACTGCTAAAACCCTGGGATCAGCGCAACAGCAATGAGTCGGTGGCTAAAGTGGCTGCGCGCACCATGGCGTACTTCGCCACGCTGAAAGATGTCAAAGCCTACGCGCTGGTGCCGCCTGCGGTCATGGAGCTGGGTAACGCCACCGGCTTCGACTTCTTCCTGCAGGATATCAACAACCAGGGCCATGCTGCGCTGATGGCGGCGCGTAATCAGTTCCTCGCCAAGGCCGCGCAGGACAAACGGCTGTTCGCCACCCGCCCCAACGGCATGGAGGATGAGCCGCAGTACCACCTGATTATTGACGATGAACGCGCCCGCGCGCTGGGGCTGAGCCTGGAAGATATCAATGACACGCTCTCCACCGCCTGGGGGTCGACCTACGTTAACCAGTTCATCTACAACGGGCGCGTGAAGAAAGTTTACGTGCAGGGCAACGCCGGCTCGCGCGTCACGCCGGAAGATCTCGACAAGTGGTACTTCCGCAATGCCAGCGGCGATATGGTGCCTTATTCGGCGTTTGGCAGCGGTAAATGGCAGTACGGTTCGCCGCGCTATGAGCGCTTTAACGGCGTCTCGGCGGTAGAAATTATGGGTTCCCCGGCGGCAGGCTACAGCTCCGGCGATGCGGTGAAGGCCGTAAATCAGATTGCCGCCACGCTGCCAAAAGGGTTCCGCGTGCAGTGGCACGGCCTGTCGTATGAGGAGCAGATGTCCGGATCGCAGACCCCGGCGCTGTATACCATTTCGATCATCATGGTGTTCCTGTGCCTGGCGGCGCTGTATGAAAGCTGGTCGATCCCCATTTCTGTGCTGCTGGTGGTGCCGCTCGGCGTGCTGGGGACCATTCTTGCCGTGCTGCTGCGCGGGCTGACCAATGATGTGTTCTTCCAGGTCGGGTTGTTGACCACCGTCGGGCTGGCGGCGAAAAACGCCATTCTGATCGTCGAGTTTGCCAAAGAACTGCACGATAACCACGGCAAGAGCCTGGTGGAAGCGGCCACCGAAGCGGCCAGGCTGCGTATCCGACCGATCATCATGACCTCCATGGCCTTTGTGCTGGGCGTATTCCCGCTGACCATTTCGCACGGCGCGGGGGCGGGTAGCCAGCACTCTATTGGTACTGCGGTGGTGGGAGGCATGATCACCGCAACCTTCCTCGCCATCTTCTTTGTGCCGATGTTCTATGTGGCGATCTCACAGTGCTTCACGCGTAATAAAAAGACGCAAACTGAGGATGAACAACATGATGCGTAAGTCTTTAACTCTGGGCGTGGTGCCGCTGGCGCTGATTATGGCGGGTTGTACCATGGAGCCGGACTATCATCGCCCGGCGCTGCCGGTGGCCACACATTACGGCAGCCAGCATCAAACCCGCGCCGGAAATGGCGCAGAGATCCGCTGGCAGAGCTTTTTTAACGACCCGGTGATGCACAAACTGATTGCCAGCGCGCTCGCCAATAACCGCGACCTGCGGGTGGCGGCGCTGAACGTGGAAGTGGCGCGTTCGCAGGTGCAAATTGACCGTGCGGCGCTGCTGCCGTCCATCGACCTCGATGCTGAAGGGAGCGGCACCCATCTGCCAGGGGGCCTTTACAGCACGCAGAGCAGCGGCCCGGTAACTTATCATCAGATGAGTACCAGCCTGGGGGTGACCGCGTGGGAGCTGGACTTCTTCGGCCGCCTGCGCAGCCTGCGTGACCAGGGGCTGGAACAGTATCTGGCCACCGCAGCCACCCAGCGCGCGACGCAGATCAGCCTGATCTCCGAAGTGGCTTCGAGCTATCTGTCGCTGTGCTCGGATAACGCGCTGCTGGCACTGGCGCAGGAGACGGCGAAAAGCCAGCAGGACTCATATGACCTGACCAAACGCAGCTATGACGGCGGCGTGGCCAGCGAGCAGGATCTGGTACAGGCAGAAACGTCGGTGCGCACGGCGCAGGCCGATATCGCCAGCTACAGCCGTCAGGTGCGTCAGGACGTTAACGCGCTGGCGCTGCTGGTGGGGAGCGATCTGCCGCCGGACCTGCTGGCGGGCGCGCGCCTGCAGAAAGCGTGGCATTTTCCGGCCACGCCAGCGGGCCTGCCGTCTGACCTGCTGACCCACCGCCCGGATATCATCGCGGCGGAACATACCCTGAAAGCCGCCAACGCCAATATCGGCGCGGCGCGGGCGGCGTTCTTCCCCAGTATCAGCCTGACCGCTTCCGGCGGTTCGACCTCCGCCACCTTCAGCCACCTGCTCTCCGGCGGCACGGCGGCCTGGTCGTTTGGCCCGAGCATCAGCCTGCCAATCTTCGATGGCGGGGTGAATTCGGCCAATCTGGATATTGCCAAACTACAAAAACGCATTGAAATTGCCGACTATGAAAAAACCATTCAGACCGCCTTTAAAGAGGTGGGCGATGCGCTGGCGGGGCAGGAAACCTATCAGGATGAGCTAAAAGCGCGCCAGCTGGATGAGGCGGCAAACCAGCGCAATTTCAGCTTTGCCACAGTGCGCTACCGCGAAGGGGTGGATAATTATCTCAATGTTCTGGTCGCGCAGCGTTCACTGTATGCGTCCCAGCAGTCGCTGATTGCCACCCGTCTGGGGCAGCTAAACCAGCAGATCACGCTGTATAAAGCGCTGGGAGGTGGCTGGAGATCGTGAGCATTCCTGATTAAATATCGCACTTCTTACGAAATTCTTACGCCCTCAATATAGAATCTCGTTAGCTAAATAGATGATAATGGGAATTACTATCAACAACTGTTGATGGTTGAGCGGGTCAGGCATGCCTGACCCCTACAAAACCAGAGTACAAATCCGCCGCTGTCGCGGCATGCTGGCCCACATCAGATACCCGTAGCGGCCACGGCATGCCAGGCTCGTATCCGATACCCGTAGGGGCCACGGCATGCCTGGCCCGTCAGGATGTGGATGTACAAGGAAGCGTAGGGCACAGATCTGACCCGCTTTGCATTCTTATCGCGCTGGAAATTCCGGCGCATTTATCACTTTGCTGCATCTTAAAGAACGTAACCTCATGACCGCGAACCGCCCGAAAAAGCCGCACTCCCGGCGTAAAATAATCCTCTGCGTTATTTTGCTATTGCTTGTCGCAGGCCTGGTCTGGCGCTTCTGGCCTGCGCATTCCGCAGCGGGCGCGCATGGCGGCATGAAAGGGCCGGGCGGGCCCGGTAGTGCAGGCCCGATGATGGCGGGGATGACGACGCCGGTGCACACCGGCGAGGTTACGCAGGCCGATGTGCCGATCTATCTGACGGCGCTGGGCACTGTCATCCCCAACGCCACGGTCACCGTGACCAGTCGCGTTGACGGGCAGCTGACGCACGTTTACTTCAAAGAGGGGCAGAAAGTCAGCGCCGGGCAGCTGTTGGCGCAGATTGATCCGCGCAGCTACCAGGCGACGCTGGCGCAGTATCAGGGCGACCTCAATCAGAATCAGGCGCTGCTGAAAAGTGCCCAGCTGACGCTGGCGCGCTACCAGAAACTGTTTGCCCAGGATTCGCTGGCGCGCCAGGATCTCGACACGCAAACGGCCACCGTCGGCCAGTACAGCGGGGCGGTGAAAGCCGATCTGGCACAGATTGATGCGGCAAAGCTTAACATTGAGTATGCGCGCATCACCGCCCCGATCGGCGGGCGCGTTGGCCTGCGATTGGTCGATGCCGGTAACATGGTGCAGAGCAGCTCCACTACCGGGTTAGTCACCATTACCCAGACCCAGCCTGCCGCGGTGACCTTTAGCGTGCCGCAAAGCCATATCCCGTCGCTGCTGAAAGCGCTGCACCATGACCAGAGCCTGCCCGCCACCGCGTTTGACCAGCAGGGCAGCAGCGAGCTGGGGCACGGGGAGGTGCAGTTTATCAGCAACCAGATCGATACCAGTACCGGTAGCGTGGAGCTAAAAGCGCTGTTTGCCAATCAGGATGAGGCGCTCTATCCCAATCAGTTTGTCAATCTGCGCCTGCAAACCGGCACGCTGAAACAGGCGACGGTCATCCCGGCTCAGGCACTGCAGCTCAGCAGCGATGGCAGCTTTATCTGGGTGGTCAATAAAGACCACAGCGTGACGCGCAGGGCGGTGAACACTGGCCCGGCGTTTGGTGACAGCCAGCAGGCGATCCTCGCAGGGGTGACGGCAGGCGAGCAGGTGGTGACGGAAGGGATCGATCGCCTGACCAGCGGCAGCAAAGTATCGGTGGTCTCTGCCGAAGAGGCGCAGAGCGCGGCCGGCAGTAAGACAGCACCATGAATCCGTCACGCATTTTTATCGCCCGCCCGGTAGCCACTATCCTGCTGATGGTGGCCGTGCTGCTCTCCGGGATTTTCGCTTACCGCATGCTGTCGACCTCGGCGCTGCCGCAGGTGGATTATCCGACGATTCAGGTCACCACGCTCTATCCCGGCGCCAGCCCGGACGTGATGGCCTCCTCGGTCACCGCGCCGCTGGAACGCCAGCTTGGGCAGATGTCGGGCCTTAGCCAGATGTCCTCCAGCAGCTCCAGCGGCTCTTCGGTGATTGCGCTGAAGTTCTCCCTCGACCTGTCGCTCGACGTCGCGGAGCAGGAAGTGCAGGCGGCGATCAACGCCGCCGACAGCCTGTTGCCGACCGATCTGCCCAATCCACCAACCTATAAAAAGGTCAGTCCGGCAGACAGCGCGGTGATCGCTCTCGCGGCCAGTTCGGAGACGCTGCCGCTGACCAAAGTGCAGGATCTGGTGAACACCCGTATCGCGCTGAAGCTGTCGCAGATCTCCGGCGTTGGCATGGTCACGCTGGCGGGCGGGCATCAACCCGCTATCCGCGTGCAGATGGATCCGAAGGCGCTGGCGGCGCACGGCCTGACGCTGGAAGACGTTAATACCCTGGTCAGCAACAGCAACGTTAACGGCTCAAAGGGCGGATTCGACGGCCAGTTTCACTCGGTCACCATCGACGCCAACGACCAGCTGCGCACCGCCGCCGAGTACGGCAATCTGATCCTCACTTATAAAAATGGGTCGGCGCTGCGCCTGCGCGACGTAGCGCACATTGAAGAGGCGGCGGAAAACACCTGGCAGTCGGCGTGGGCGAATAACAGCCCGGCGATTGTGATCGGCGTACAGCGTCAGCCCGGTGCCAACGTGATTTCGGTGGTGGACAGCATCAAAGCCCAGCTGCCGGCCCTGCAGGCTGCGCTGCCGGACGGGGTGAAAATGACGATACTCTCCGACCGCACCCAGACGATTCGCGCCTCGATTAGCGACGTACAGTTTGAGCTGATGCTGTCGATTGGCCTGGTGGTGATGGTGACTTTCCTGTTCCTGCGCAATGTGGCGGCGACGCTGATCCCCAGCCTCGCGGTGCCGCTGTCGCTGGTCGGCACCTTTGGCGTAATGTATCTGGCGGGCTTCAGCCTGAACAACCTGTCGCTGATGGCGCTGACCATCGCCACCGGCTTTGTCATCGACGATGCGATTGTGGTGGTGGAGAATATCTCCCGTCGTCTTGAGCAGGGCGAAACTCCGATGGAAGCGGCGCTGAAAGGCTCGGCGCAGATTGGCTTCACTATTATCTCCCTGACTTTCTCGCTGATTGCGGTACTGATCCCGCTGCTGTTTATGGGGGATGTGGTCGGGCGGCTGTTCCGCGAATTTGCCATCACCCTGGCGGTGTCGATCTTCGTCTCGATGCTGGTGTCGCTGACCCTGACGCCGATGCTGTGCGCCTACCTGCTGCGCCACATCCCCGAGAAGCGCCAGTCGCGCTTTTACCGCAGGGGCGGCCAGTTCTTCGATAAGCTGGTGGCCGGCTACGACCGCCTGCTGACCATCGTGCTGAACCATCAGCGGCTCACGCTCTGTGTCGCGCTGGCCACGCTGGTGTTTACCGCGCTGCTGTACGTGGCGATCCCAAAAGGCTTCTTCCCGGCGCAGGATACCGGGCTGATCCAGGGCGTCACCGTGGCCTCGCAGGATGTGTCGTTTAAGGAGATGTCGCGCCGTCAGCAGCAGCTGGCAGCGGAGATCCTGAAAAATCCGGCGGTCGAAAGCCTCTCCTCCACCGTCGGCATTGACGGCAGCAACACCAGCCTCAACAGCGGGCGCATGCAGATCAACCTTAAATCCTTTGCGGATCGTGACCAGCGCGCCGATGCGGTGATCGCGCAGCTGCAGCAGGCCAGCGCCAGCGTGCCGGGCATTCAGCTCTATCTGCAGTCGGCACAGGATCTCACGGTCAATGACCAGGTGACGCCGGACCGCTACCAGTTCAGCCTCGACGATGCCGACAGCGAAAGCCTGGTGGCGTGGTCGCCGAAGCTGGTCAGCGCGCTGCAGCAGCGCCCGGAGTTCAGCTCGGTGGTGAGTAATTTGCAGGACCAGGGGCAGGTGGCATACGTTGAGTTGAACCGCGATGCCGCCGCGCGCTACGGTATTACCGCCGCCGATGTTGACACCGCGCTGTATAACGCCTTCGGCCAGCGGCTGATTTCCACCATTTTTACCCAGTCGAATCAGTATCGCGTGGTGCTGGAAGTGGCACCAACCTTCCAGCAATCCCCGGCGTCGTTTGACGATATCTGGCTACAGCCGTCCGGCAGCAGCTCGACTAGCACCACCAGCACCACCAGCAGCGCCACCAGCTCAACGTCCACCAGCGCGTCCGCCACGTCCACCACCGGGATGGTGCGCCTGACCTCGGTGGCCGCCATCCATCTGCGCACCGGTTCGCTGGTGCATATGCGCCTCAATCAGTTCCCGGCGGTCACCGTGTCGTTCAACCTGAATGAGGGCTACTCGCTGGAGCAGGCGCAGCAGGCGATTAGCGAGGTCAGCGCCGCGCTGGCGCAGCCGTCATCCATTACCCTGCGCTACCAGGGCGAGAGCGCCGCGTTCCAGAACGCCACCGGCAATACGCTGTGGCTGATCCTCGCCGCGCTGCTCACAATGTATGTGGTGCTGGGCATTCTCTACGAAAGCTTTATCCACCCGGTGACCATTCTCTCGACGCTGCCCTCGGCGGCGGTCGGCGCGCTGCTGACGCTGCTGCTGGCGGATACCGAATTCAGCCTGATCGCGCTGATTGGGGTGATCCTGCTGATCGGCATCGTGAAAAAGAACGCCATTATGATGATCGACTTTGCGCTGGAGGCGGAGAATAAGCAGCACCTCAGCCCGCGTGAGGCGATCCACCAGGCGTGCCTGCTGCGCTTTCGCCCGATCCTGATGACCACCATGGCCGCGCTGCTCGGGGCGCTGCCGCTGATGCTGGCTTCCGGTTCCGGAGCCGAACTGCGCCAGCCGCTGGGGCTGGTGATCGTCGGCGGGCTGATCTTCAGCCAGCTGCTGACGCTGTTCTCCACTCCGGTGATCTATCTGTGGTTCGACGGCATCTCGCAGCGCGCCAGACGCGCTGTGCGCCGCTCCGCCGTGCGGGGGCGTGAATGAGTATTACGCGGCTGTTTATTTTCCGCCCGGTGGCCACGCTGCTGCTGACGCTGGGGATCCTGCTGCTGGGCGCGCTCGGCTATCGCCTGCTGCCGGTCGCGCCGCTGCCGACGGTGGATTTTCCGACCATTATGGTGTCGGCAAACCTGCCCGGCGCCAGCCCGGAAACCATGGCGGCCACCGTCGCTACCCCGCTGGAGCGTGCGCTGGGGCAGATTGCCGGCATTAGCGAGATGACCTCGGAAAGCTCGCAGGGCTCAACCAATATCATCCTGCAGTTTGCCCTGAGCCGCGATATCAACGGCGCGGCGCGCGACGTGCAGGCGGCAATTAACGCCTCGCGCAGCCTGCTGCCCAGTAGCATGCCGTCGCTGCCGACCTACCAGAAAGCCAACCCGTCCGACGCACCGATAGTGATGATGGCGCTCTCGTCCACCACCCGCACCAGCGCCGAGCTGTATGACCTGGCCGATAGCAAGATCAAACAGAAGGTGGCGCAGGTGAATGGGGTCGGGGAGGTTTCGCTGCGCGGCAGTGCGCTGCCCGCGGTGCGCATCGACCTGCAGCCGCAGCTGCTCAGCCAGGCCGGTATCTCACTGGATACGGTGCGCGCGGCGGTGGCCAACAGCACCACCAATCTGCCGAAGGGGATGCTGGAAGGGAAAAGCCAGTCGTGGATGGTTGACGGCAACGGCCAGCTGGAGCAGGCGCAGCAGTATCGTGAGCTGGTGGTGAGCTACAGCAACGGCCGCGCCATTCGCTTAAGCGACGTGGCCAAGGTGTATGACGCGGTGGAGGATAACTACAGCGCCGGTTTCTATAACGGTTCGCCGTCGGTGACCATTGGCGTAACGCGCTCCGCCGGGGCCAACATGCTGGAGACCATCGACGGCATTAAGGCGCAGCTGCCGCTGATTGAGAAACAGCTGCCCGCCGACGTCAAGCTGACCATCGTGGTGGATCGCGGCCCGAACGTGCGCGCTTCGCTATACGACACCGAGGAGACGCTGCTGATCGCCATGCTGCTGGTGATTGGCGTGGTGTTTATTTTCCTGCGCGACGTGCGGGCGCTGGCGATCCCGGCGCTGGCACTGCCGGTATCGCTGGTCGGCACCTGCGCGGTGATGTATCTGCTCGGCTACAGCCTGGATAACCTGTCGCTAATGGCGCTGATTATCGCCACCGGCTTTGTGGTCGATGACGCCATCGTGGTGCTGGAGAACATCACCCGCTATATCGAACAGGGGCTAAGCCCGGTGCGCGCCTCGATCAAAGGCGCGCAGGAGGTCAGCTTTACCGTGCTGTCGATGACCCTGTCGCTGATCGCGGTGTTTATCCCGATCCTGCTGATGGGCAGCATTGTTGGCCGCCTGTTCCGCGAGTTCGCGGTGACGCTCACTACCTCACTGATTATCTCGATGGTGGTGTCGCTCAGCCTGACGCCGATGCTCTGTTCGCGCCTGCTGAAGCGTAAACCGACGGTGGCAAAGCGGCCACATCCTCTGTACCAGTGGATAGAAAACGGCCTTAATCGCCTGCTGTCCAGCTATGCGGCGGCGCTGGCGTGGGTGATGCGCCACCAGCGCCTGACGCTGTTTAGCCTGCTGCTCACCGTGCTGCTCAACCTGTTTCTCTATGCGGTGGTGCAGAAGGGGTTTTTCCCCAATCAGGATACCGGCCTGCTGATGGGCATGATGCGTGCCGATCAGAACGTCTCCTTCCAGGCGATGGAGCCAAAGGTCAAAGCGTTTGCCGCGATGATCGAAAAAGATCCGGCGGTGGATGGCGTGATGTCGTCGATGGGCAGCGGGGCATTCGGTTCGCGCAACACCGCGATGTTCTTCGTGCATCTGAAGGACTTCGACCAGCGTGACGCCAACGCCAGCGAAGTCGCCAACCGCCTGAGCGGCAAAATGAGCAGCGTGCCCGGGGTGCAGCTGTTTCTGATGGCGGCGCAGGATATCCATATCGGCGGGCGCAGCGCCAACGCCTCTTATCAGTACAGCCTGCAGGCTGACGATCTCGACACGCTGCGCGTCTGGACGCCGAAGGTCAAAGCGGCGCTGGAGGCGATCCCGCTGCTGACCAGCGTCGATTCTGACTCGCAGACCGGCGGCCAGGAGGTGATGATCAACATCGATCGCGATCGCGCCACCCGCCTCGGCGTCAACGTGCAGATGCTTGACGATATGCTGAACAACGCCTTCAGCCAGCGCCAGGTCGCCACGCAGTATAAAACGCTGAATCAGTACCACGTGGTGATGTCGCTCAGCGGTGAATGGACGCGCGACCCGCAGACGCTAAATAAGCTGTTTGTGATAAACGCCAGCGGCGATCGCATTCCGCTCTCCGCCTTTGCCAGCTTCAGCGGGGCTAACGCGCCCTTGTCGGTAAACCATCAGGGGCAGTCGGCCACCAGCACCATCGCCTTCAACCTGCAGGATGGCGTATCGCTGGAGCAGGCGCAGGCGGCGGTGAAAGCGGCGATGGCGAAAATCGGCCTGCCGGAAAACGTGCAGGCGGGCTTTGCCGGAACCGCGCAGGCGTTTGCCGAGCTGAGCGCCTCCATGCCGTGGCTGATACTGGCAGCGTTGGCGGCAGTCTATATCGTGCTGGGCATGCTGTATGAGAGCTATATCCATCCGCTGACCATCCTCTCCACGCTGCCGTCCGCCGGGGTTGGCGCGCTGCTGCTGATGCTGCTGACCGGCACCGAGCTGACGGTGATTGCGCTGATCGGCATTCTGCTGCTGATCGGCATCGTGAAGAAGAACGCCATTATGATGATCGACTTTGCGCTGGCCGCCGAACGCCAGCAGGGCTTAAGCCCGCAGCAGGCGATTACCCAGGCCTGCCTGATGCGTTTCCGCCCGATTATGATGACCACGCTGGCCGCCTTCTTCGGCGCGCTGCCGCTGGCGCTCGGCAGCGGCGGCGATGCCGATCTGCGCAGCCCGCTGGGGCTGGCGATTGCCGGTGGCCTGGCGCTCAGCCAGCTATTAACCCTGTTCACCACCCCGGTGGTGTACCTCTATCTTGATCGCGTCAGCCGCGCCACTCAACGCCAGTGGCAGCGCCTGCGCCATGCTGAATAATCCGATGATAACCATGATCAAAACCATGATGAAAACCCTACCCATTGCGCTGTCCCTGCTGATCGGCGGCTGTGCCGTTGGCCCGGACTACCAGCGCCCGAGCGCGCCGGGCGCGCTGCACTATAAAGAAGCGCAGGGCTGGCAGCAGGCCACTCCGCAGGACCTGGCCAGCAAAGGCGCGTGGTGGGCGGTGTATCACGACGCCACGCTTGACGGCCTGCTGCGTCAGGTGCAGATCTCCAACCAGAATGTGGCGCAGTATGAAGCGCAGTATCGCCAGGCGCTGGCGCTGGCCTCGGAATCGCGCAGCGATCTGTTGCCGGTCGTTACCGGCAGCGGCAGCTCAACGCGCAGCGGCACCGCCAGCAGCAGTGAAACAGGCAAATCCATCAGCAACAGCCATTCGCTGCAGGCGTCCGCGTCCTGGGAGCTGGATATCTGGGGCAAACTGCGCCGCACGCTGGAGGAGAACCGCGCCAGCGCCGATGCCAGCGCGGCGGAGCTTGCCAACATTACCCTCAGCGCGCAGTCAACGCTGGCGCAGGACTATTTCCAGCTGCGCATTCTCGACCAGCGCATCGCCCTGTACCAGAAAAGCGTTGAGGCCTACCAGCGCTACCTGACGGTGATCAACAATAAATATCAGGCGGGCAGCGAATCGCGCGGCACGCTGGCGCAGGCGGAAACGCAGTTGCAGAGCGCCCGCGCCTCGGCGCTCGATCTCAGCTGGCAGCGCGCGCAGCTGGAGCACGCTATCGCGGTGCTGATCGGCAAAACCCCGGCGGCGTTCAGCCTGGCGGTGGCACCGCTGCAGGCCACGCTGCCCGCTATTCCGCAGGCGTTACCGGCGGATCTGCTGCAGCGCCGCCCGGATATCGCCCAGGCCGAGCGCACCGTGGCCGCCGCCAATGCGGCGATTGGCGTGGCGATTGCCGGTTACTATCCCGACCTGACGCTCAGCGCCAGCGGCGGCTACAGCAGCTCGACCTTTAGCAACCTGATCTCCCTGCCGAACCGCGTCTGGTCGCTGGGGCCGGAGTTGAGCGGGACGCTGCTCGACTTTGGCGCCACCTCGGCGAAAGTTGAGCAGGCGCGCGCTGCCTATGACGCAGATGTCGCCAGCTATCGGCAGACGGTGCTGTCCGGCTTCGAAGAGGTGGAAAACTATCTGGTGGAGCTGCACACTTTGGCCGCGGAAATGCAGGCGCAGCAGCGGGCGGCGGCATCGGCGCAGGAGTCCGCCCGCGTCACCTATAATCAGTATCAGGCCGGGATGATCGACTATCTCGACGTTGCCAGCACCGAAAACACCAGCCTCAGCCAGCAACAGAGCCTGCTGACGCAGCAAAGCACCCAGTGGGTCACCAGCGTGCAGCTGATCGTGGCGCTCGGCGGCGGCTGGAAAATCCCGTAGGGGTCGGGCATGCCCGACCCTGGTTTTATTGCGGGCGAGGCATGCCTCGCCCCTACATGTCATCACCGCACCAATTCCTTAATAAATATTGAGTTGTCCGCACCTTTCCTGCATCGTTATCGCAGTTTATTGCAGCGAAAAGGACAAGACATGCTGTTTTCCGTACTGCGTTTTCTGTTGCGGGTGCTGTTCCGCACGCGCCTGAACGGCGACCTCTCTGGGTTTTATAAAGAGAAGGTGATCATCACCCCCAACCACATGTCGTTTATTGACGGCATCCTGCTGGCGGTCTTTCTGCCGGTAAAGCCGGTGTTTGCCGTATATTCCTCGATCAGCGAACAGTGGTATATGCGCGCGCTGCGCTCGCTGATTGACTTTGTGCCGCTCGACCCGACGAAGCCGATGGCGTTAAAACATCTGGTGAAGCTGGTTGCCCAGGGGCGCCCGGTGGTGATCTTCCCGGAAGGACGTATCACCGTCACCGGCTCCCTGATGAAAATTTACGACGGTGCGGCGTTCGTCGCCGCCAAATCGCAGGCGACGGTGGTGCCGATGCGCATTGAAGGGGCTGAATTCTCGCCGTTTGGCCGCCTGGCCGGGGTGTTTAAACGCCGCCTGTTCCCGCGTATTACCCTCACCGTACTGCCCGCTACCGTTATCCCGATGCCGGATGCGCCGCGCGCGCGCGACCGCCGCAAGCTGGCGGGCGAGCATCTGCAGCATATTATGATGGAAGCACGCATGGCGGTGCGCCCGCGTGAGACGCTGTATCAGGCGTTTCTCGCGGCGCGCACCCGCTACGGCCTGTTCAAGCCCTGCATTGAAGACGTCAGCTTCAAGCCTGATAGCTACACCGGGCTGCTGAAAAAAGCGCTCGGCGTCGGGCGCATTCTGGAGCGCTACACCCGGCAGGGCGAATATGTCGGCCTGCTGCTGCCGAATGCCACGGTCACTGCGGCGGCGATCCTGGGCGCGTCGATGCGCGGGCGTATTCCGGCGATGCTCAACTACACCGCCGGAGTGAAAGGGCTGACCAGCGCGCTGACCGCCGCTGAAGTGAAAACCGTCTTTACCTCGCGCCAGTTCCTCGACAAAGGCAAGCTGTGGCACCTGCCGGAAGGCGTCACTCAGGTAAAATGGATCTACCTCGAAGATCTGAAAGATACCGTCACCACGCAGGACAAACTGTGGGTGCTGCGTCATCTGCTGATGCCGTCCAGAGCGGAAGTGGTGCAGCAGCCGGAGGATGCAGCCATGGTGCTGTTTACCTCGGGGTCGGAAGGCCACCCCAAAGGCGTGGTGCACTCGCACAAAAGCCTGCTGGCCAACGTCGAGCAGATCCGTACCGTGGCGGACTTTACCCCACGTGACCGCTTTATGTCCGCGCTGCCGCTGTTCCACGCCTTCGGCCTGACCGTCGGCCTGTTTACCCCGCTGATGACCGGGGCGCAGGTGTTTCTCTACCCCAGCCCGCTGCATTACCGCATTGTGCCTGAACTGGTGTATGACCGTAACTGTACCGTGCTGTTCGGCACTTCAACCTTCCTGAACAACTATGCGCGCTTTGCCAACCCGTATGATTTCGCCCGCCTGCGCTACGTGGTTGCCGGCGCTGAGAAGCTGCAAAATTCCACGCGTGAGCTGTGGATGGAGAAGTACGGCATTCGCATTCTCGAAGGTTATGGCGTTACCGAGTGTGCACCGGTGGTGGCGATTAACGTGCCGATGGCGGCAAAATCCCACACTGTCGGGCGCATTCTCCCGGGTATGGATTCACGCCTGATCTCGGTTCCGGGTATTGAGAATGGCGGCCAGCTGCAGCTGCGCGGCCCGAACATTATGAAAGGTTACCTGCGTGTAGAACATCCGGGGGTGCTGGAAGCGCCGGCGGCAGATAATGGCGAGGGGCAGATGGAAGCGGGCTGGTATGACACCGGCGACATCGTCAGCTTTGACGAAGGCGGCTTCTGCCAGATTCAGGGGCGCGTGAAGCGCTTTGCTAAAATCGCCGGCGAGATGGTCTCGCTGGAGAGCGTCGAGCTGATCGCGCTGAAAGCTTCCGCTGAAAAACAGCATGCGGCAACCATCAAGCCGGACGGTAATCGCGGCGAGGCGCTGGTGCTGTTTACCACCGATACTGAACTGACGCGTGAGCAGCTGACCCGCGCCGCCCGCGAACTGGGCAGCCCGGAGCTGGCGATACCGCGTGATATCCGCGTGCTGAAACAGCTGCCGCTGCTCGGCAGCGGTAAACCGGACTTTGTCACCCTGCGCGAGATGGCAGAAAAGCCAGAGGCACACCATGAAGAGTGAAGTTGCTGGCGCTAAGCCGCTGATGTCGAAAGGCATGATGGCGGTGATCGCCGCCCAGTTCCTGTCAGCATTTGGCGATAACGCGCTGCTGTTTGCCACCCTTGCGGTGCTGAAACAGCTGGTCTATCCGGACTGGAGCCAGCCGATATTACAGATGGTGTTTGTCGCCACCTATATTATCCTCGCGCCGTTCGTCGGCCAGCTGGCGGACAGCTTTGCTAAAGGACGGGTGATGATGTTCGCCAACGGGCTGAAGCTGCTGGGGGCGCTGACCATCTGCGTGGGGCTGGATCCGTTCCTCGGCTACAGCCTGGTGGGGATTGGCGCTGCGGCTTACTCCCCGGCGAAGTACGGCATTCTCGGCGAGCTCACCGACGGAGAAACGCTGGTAAAAGCTAACGGACTGATGGAGTCCTCGACCATCGCCGCAATCCTGCTGGGTTCGGTGGCGGGCGGCTTCCTCGCCGACTGGAATCTGACCGGGGCGCTGGTGGCCTGCGTGCTGGCCTACGGCCTGGCGGTAGCGGCTAACCTGCTGATCCCGAAGCTGGCGGCGGCGCGCGGCGGCCAGTCCTGGCACCCGAAACAGATGTCGGCCAGCTTCTTCAACGCTTGCCGCGTGCTGTGGCGCGACGGCCAGACGCGCTTCTCGCTGGTCGGAACCAGCATGTTCTGGGGCGCGGGCGTCACGCTGCGCTTCCTGCTGGTGCTGTGGGTGCCGGTGGCGCTGGGGATAACCGATAACAAAACGCCGACGCTGCTGAATGCGATGGTGGCGATAGGGATTGTTATCGGTGCGATTGCGGCCGCGAAGCTGGTGACGCTGAAAACGGTCGGCCGCTGTATGCCTGCCGGGGTGTTGATCGGTGTGGCCGTCGTCGCCTTCTCGCTGCAGCATCAGGCGATCAATGCTTACGTGCTGCTGGTGATTATCGGCATGCTCGGCGGGTTCTTCGTGGTGCCGCTCAATGCGCTGCTGCAGATGCGCGGTAAAGAGAGCGTCGGGGCGGGCAATGCGATTGCGGTGCAGAACCTCGGTGAGAACACCGCGATGCTGCTGATGCTCGGCCTTTACTCGCTGGCGATCAAGCTGGGCGCGCCGCCGGTTGCCACCGGGGTCGGCTTCGGCGCGCTGTTTGCTATTGCCATTGCGGTACTCTGGGGCTGGCAGCTGGCACAAAAACGCCGGGTATAACCGTCACGGGCCGAAAGGCCCGTTTTGCTGATTAAAGCGCACAACTTCCCACTCATTCTGCTTTCTGAAGGTCCCTTCTCTGCGCTAAAGTGACCCGGCGTCACTCATGACGCATCAGTACCACTGTCTTTATGGAGAAACGGACATGGAAAGAAGGGAATTTATTGCTAAATCTGCCCTGGCGCTGATTGCCTCTGGCATCGGGGCCGGCGCCAGCAGCTCGCTGTTAGCCAGTACTCCGCAACCGCAGCCAGCTCTGGCGGTGAATGATAAGTCGGGTAAGCCAACGCTGGCATTTGTGCTCTACCCGGGGATGACGCCGCTGGATCTGGTCGGCCCGGCCACCGTGCTGAGAAACCCGCATCTGAACGTAGAATTTGTCGCGCATGATTTACAGCCGCTGAGTACTGAGCTCTCCTTTCTGCAGTTTTTACCCACCACCACCTTTGATCGGCTGAAGCAGGTCGATATTCTGTGCGTGACCGGCACCGGCAATCCTTACGCCCATCTTCAGGACACTAAGATGCTCGACTGGATGCACAAAGTGGGCAGTAAAGCGGAGTGGGTGACCAGCGTCTGCACCGGGTCAATTCTGCTGGCCGCTGCCGGGCTGATGAAGGGCTACAAGGCGACGACGCACTGGTCGATGATTGACGATCTCAAGCCGTTTGGCGCCATCCCGCTAGATGAGCGGGTGGTGATTGACCGTAACCGTATTTCCGGCGGCGGCGTCACCGCGGGTATCGATTTTGGTCTCACCCTGAGCGACACGCTGATGGGCAGAGAGAGCGCCGAATTTGCACAGCTGCTGGTGCAGTACGATCCGCATCCGCCTTATAACAGCGGCACGCCAAAAACCGCGCCGGCTAACGTGACGGCAGAGGCCCGTAAAATGATCTGGCAGATGGTCGAAGGGGCAACGCCAGACTGGAAGCAGCGGGTGCAGCAGAGCGCTAAACGCGCCCTGCAATACTAAAATAGCTGACCTGGCGCTGTAGGGGCCGATCATTTTTTCGATCGGCCCTGGTGAGTGAGGAACGGGGAATTATGGCGCCGGGTAAGTGTACCGGCGATGAATCGCTTCCAGCCCTTCAATCACATCCTCATTCAGCGTGACGTCGTAGCTGTCGATATTAATTTTCAACTGCTCCAGCGTGGTGGCCCCCAGCAGCGTACTGGCGACAAACGGCTGCTGACGCACAAAGGCCAGCGCCATCTGTGACGGATCCAGTCCGTGTTTTTGCGCCAGCGCGACATACTCCGCCACGGCCTGCCCGGACTGCTCGCCGCTGTAGCGGGTAAAGCGGCTGAACAGCGTATTACGCGCCCCGGCCGGTTTCGCCCCGTTAAGATATTTTCCGCTCAGCACCCCAAACGCCAGGCTCGAATAGGCCAGTAGCTCAACGCCTTCGTGATGGCTGATCTCCGCCAGGCCCACTTCAAAACTGCGGTTCAGCAGGCTGTAGGGATTCTGAATGCTGACAATACGCGGCAGCTCGTGTTTCTCTGCCAGCTGCAGGTAGCGCATAACGCCCCACGGTGTTTCATTCGACACGCCGATGTAACGAATTTTACCGGCACGCACCTGCTCGGTCAGTGCTTCCAGGGTTTCCAGCAGCGTGACGGTCGCGGCGTTATCGCTGTACTGATAGTTCAGCTTGCCAAAATAGTTGGTCTGGCGCTGCGGCCAGTGCAGCTGATAGAGATCGAGATAATCGGTGTTCAGACGCTTCAGGCTGGCGTCCAGCGCGGCACGAATATTTTTGCGGTCCAGCGCCTGGTTTGGGCGGATTGACGCATCGGCGCCGCGCACCGGGCCAGCCACTTTCGATGCCAGCACCACTTTGTCGCGGTTGCCGCGGGCTTTCAGCCAGCTGCCAATGTAAGACTCGGTCAGGCCCTGCGTTTCCGGGCGCGGTGGCACCGGGTACATTTCGGCGGTATCGATCAGATTGATGCCGCGGCTGAGTGCTAAATCCAGTTGTGCATGGGCGTCGGCTTCGCTGTTTTGCTCACCAAACGTCATGGTGCCCAACCCCAGAGAACTGACTTCCAGGGTGCTGTGAGGGATACGGTGATAATGCATTGCCGGCTTCCTTTTTCATTATTAAATGGTCAGGGACATCAGCTTCGTCCGCAACAGAGTGCTTTCTGCCTCAGGTCAGCGCTGACGCGCCAAAACCCGGTTTTTGACTATAACCGCGCAGGCCTGGTGGGGGAAGAGGGGATTTATCGGGAAATGCGCCAGAGAGCCACCTTCAACCGCGCAGGACCAGGTGGCATTGCATAACTTAACGCTCAACGATGGAGGAGACTTCATCACCGTTGATCTGCTTCTCGTGGCCAGAACCATCAGTGTATTTCACCAGCCCGGTCTCTTTATCAATCTGCGGCTTACCGTCAGTCATAATCATCGTACCGTCTTTGGTTGCCATCACATAATCACTGCTGCAACCGCTGACTAAAACTGCCAGGCCCAGCACCGCTGCGCCAAAAATAACCTTCATATTCGTCTCCGTTACGCTTTCATTACTCTCACTTTAGCCCAGTAATAAACTATTTTCCCGGCGTCGATAATCGCATGAGTCCGAAAGTATAGCTGACGCACATCCGGCCATTGACTTATCCCGCAGAATTTACCTGCGGGATAATAGCGCTTTACGCGGGCTGCTTCTTATTGCGTAACAGATTGAGGCACTCTACCGACATCGAGAAGAACATGGCGAAATAGATGTAGCCTTTCGGAATATGAATGTTGAAGCTCTCCAGCATCAGCGTGAAGCCAACGAGGATTAAGAACGCCAGCGCCAGCATTTTCACCGACGGATGGCGATCGACAAAATCACCAATTGCACGGGCGGCAAACATCATTACCAGCACGGCAATCACCACGGCGGCCATCATAATAATCAAGTGATCGGACAGGCCTACGGCGGTGATCACCGAGTCGAGGCTGAAGATAATATCCAGCACCATAATCTGTACGATAGCCCCGGCAAAGGAGTGCACGTTGGTTTTATGCTCACCTTCGCCGCCTTCAATACTTTCGTGGATCTCCATGCTCGACTTCCACAGCAGGAACAGTCCGCCGAACAGCAGGATCAGGTCACGCGCTGAGAAGGCGTGGTCCATCAGCGTGAACAGCGGATCGGTCAGGCGAATAACCCAGGCAATAGAGGCCAGCAGGCCAAGGCGCATCAGCATTGCGCCGGCCAGGCCAATACGGCGGGCGGCATTCTGCTGATGTTTTGGTAGTTTGGCGACCACCAGAGAGAGGAAAATAATGTTATCGATCCCGAGGACAATTTCGAGGATCGTCAGCGTACCCAACGCTAACCAGGCATTAGGATCGGCAATCCATTCAAACATAAAAAGTGAATCCTTAAACTTAAACGAAAGCTAAACGGCGATTATACGCAAGGTTGACTATCGCGTAACAGCTTTTATAGCAGGAAATGGCGGGCAAGCAGCGGGGCGGTAAAGCTTTTCTTTAAATAGAAGCCGCGCGGCAGGGTCATAATCGGCTGCCCGTGCTGACCAATGCCTTCCGTCAGCGCTTTACTGTTGGCGGCTTTCGGGCGGATCTGCAGCACTTCGCCGTGGCGCGCGGTGATCTGCTCCACCTGGCCCAGCACGATCATATCCATCAGCTCCTCCCAGTCGCGCTGCAGCTGGCGCTCTTCTTGCTCATTCGGGCTCCACAGCAGCGGCGCGCCGACATGGCGATGCTCAAGCGGGATCGCCCGATCGCCCTCTACCGGCACCCACAGCACCCGATGCAGCTTGTGGCGCACGTGGCTGTTAAGCCAGGTCACGCCGCTGTTGCCGGTCAGCGGCGCCACGCAGACAAAGGTGGTTTCCAGCGGGCGACCGGCGGCATCAATGGGAATGGTTTTCAGCTCCACGCCAATCTCCGCGAAGTCCTGCTGCGGCTTACTGCCCGCGCTGGCACCCAGATAGCGCTCCAGCAGCATCCCCACCCAGCCCTTATCGCGCTTGAGATCGCGCGGGATCGGCAGCGCAATCCGCAGCGCCAGTTCTCCCAGCGTATAGCCCGCCAGTGCAGAAGCGCGCGCCAGCAGTTCGGCTTCATTTTGTGGGGGAGGGATAAGGTTGAGATCGCCAGTCATAATAACTTCCGGATTTTGTTCAAAAAATAGACGTCATTTGCCCACACGGCCAGAGAAAGATTTCAGGCTGGGGAAAACGCTAATAATAGCATGATAAATCGTGTTTTTTTATTCTATCGCCCGCAGGAAAAACGCTCGCTCCCAGGGGTTTTACCCGGGTTGTCACCGACAATGAACAGGTTCCCCCGGGTAGTTATCCACAGAAAAGTGGGATAACTTGCCCTTTTTGATAATACTGTTTCGATTTACAGCCTTGACTCAGGGGTTTTTACCCGCCTTAGCCGTTATGCAGCCTAACTAATCGGCATATTCTGTGGATAACGTTCTAAGTGTTCGATCTTTCATCAGCGGGCGATCCTGCGCTGATGACAGCAGCATGACAACCCAGGTAAAAGCTGTGACTAACCGCTAAAGATGATGATTAATATGGGTTTATTCTGAGTTAAATTACGGGTGAGTTTTGCCGTCCATAAAGTTTTCCCCACCTGTTAACAGAGTTCTGCACAAAGCTATCCACAGAAAACGTGAATAAGATCGCCTTTTTAACCCGCTTTCTGTTTATAACTTTGCGTTAAAGGACAAGTTATCCCAGCTGAAGCGCCACACATCGCCTGAAACCAGTGGTTTACCGTCTGTAAGGAGTATGAAACAATCAGAACATCCAGTTTTAGTTTGAGGTAGTCCGGTGATCGATGATGATGGCTACCGCCCGAATGTTGGTATCGTAATTTGTAACAGGCAGGGACAGGTGTTGTGGGCCAGACGTTATGGTCAGCACTCCTGGCAGTTTCCTCAGGGAGGGATTAATCCTGGCGAGACGGCGGAGCAGGCGATGTACCGCGAACTTTTCGAGGAAGTCGGTTTGAACCGCAAGGATGTTCGTATCCTTGCATCTACCCGTAACTGGTTACGATATAAGTTGCCAAAACGTTTGGTGCGTTGGGACACAAAGCCGGTTTGTATCGGCCAAAAACAGAAGTGGTATCTTCTGCAGCTGATGTGCAATGACGCGGATATCAATATGCAGACCAGCAGCACGCCAGAGTTCGACGGCTGGCGCTGGGTCAGTTTCTGGTATCCGGTTCGCCAGGTGGTCTCTTTCAAACGCGATGTTTACCGCCGCGTGATGAAAGAGTTCGCCAGCGTGGTTATGCCCCTGCAGGAGACGACCGTTCAGCGGAATACGCCTGGTTTTCGACGGAAGAGAGGTTAAGCCACGTAGATTATGCTCACACAGCTGCGCGAAATAGTTGAGAAAGTGGCGGCAGCGCCCCGGCTTACCGAGGCGCTGGATATTCTGGTTAATGAAATCTGTCTGGCGATGGATACCGAGGTCTGCTCGGTCTATCTTGCCGACCACGATCGCCGCTGCTACTACCTGATGGCTACGCGTGGGCTAAAAAAGCCGCGTGGGCGCACGGTCGCCCTGGCATTTGACGAAGGCATTGTCGGGCTGGTCGGTCGTCTGGCAGAGCCTATCAACCTTGCTGATGCGCAGAGTCACCCCAGCTTCAAATATATTCCCTCCGTGAAGGAAGAGCGTTTCCGCTCCTTCCTTGGCGTGCCGATCATCAGCCGCCGCCAGCTCCTTGGCGTGCTGGTGGTTCAGCAGCGCGAGCACCGCCAGTTTGATGAAAGCGAGGAGTCGTTCCTCGTCACCCTCGCCACGCAGATGGCGGCTATCCTCTCGCAGTCCCAGCTTAATGCCCTGTTTGGGCAGTACCGGCAAACGCGCATTCGTGCGCTGGCCGCCGCGCCTGGCGTCGCCGTGGCGGAAGGCTGGGTCGACTCCAGCCAGCCCTCGCTGGAAAACGTCTCTGCCGCCTCCACGCTGGACACGGTGCGCGAGCGTGAACGCCTTGCCATGGCCATCAGCGAAGCCTCCAGTGAGTTCCGCCGCTACAGCAAACGCTTCACCGCCAGCATGCATAAAGAGAGTGCGGCCATCTTCGATCTCTACTCGCACCTGCTGAGCGATGCGCGGCTGAAGAAAGATCTGCTGGCTGAGATCGATGCGGGCTCGGTGGCGGAGTGGGCGGTGAAAACCGTGATTGAAAAGTTTGCCGCCCAGTTCGCCAGCCTGCAGGACAGCTATCTGCGCGAGCGCTCCGGCGACCTGCGCGTGCTCGGGCAGCGCCTGCTGTTTCACCTCGATGACACCATGCAGGGCACCAACAGCTGGCCGCCGCGTTTTGTGCTGGTGGCAGATGAGCTGACGGCGACCACGCTGGCAGAGCTGCCGCACGATCGCCTGGCGGGCGTGGTGGTGCGCGACGGCGCGGCCAACTCGCACGCAGCGATCATGGTGCGGGCGCTGGGCATCCCGACGGTGATGGGCGCAGATATTCAGCCGGAGCTGATGAAAGGGCGCCTGCTGATCGTCGACGGCTATCGCGGCGAGCTGCTGGTTGACCCGGAACCGGTGCTGGTGCAGGAGTATCAGCAGCTGATCAGCCAGGAAAATGAGCTGAGCCAGCTGGCCGAGGATGATGTATTTCTGCCGGGCGCACTGAAAAGCGGCGAACCGGTGAAGGTGATGCTCAATGCGGGCCTCAGCGCGGAGCATGAGCAGAAGCTCGGCAGCCGCGTTGACGGCGTTGGCCTGTACCGCACGGAAATCCCATTTATGCTGCAAAGCGGCTTCCCGTCTGAGGAAGAGCAGGTGGCGCAGTATCAGGGCATGCTGCAGCTGTTCCTCGACAAGCCGGTGACGCTGCGAACGCTGGATATCGGTGCTGACAAGCAGCTGCCGTATATGCCGATCAGCGAAGAGAACCCGTGCCTGGGCTGGCGCGGCATCCGCCTGACCCTCGATCAGCCCGAGATCTTCCTGGTGCAGCTGCGCGCCATGCTGCGCGCCAACGTCGCCAGCGATAACCTCAGCATTCTGCTGCCGATGATCACCAGCCTGGATGAGATCGACGAAGCGCGCCGCCTGATCGACCGTGCGGCTCGTGAAGTGGAAGAGATGCTCGGCTATGCCATTCCGCAGCCGCGCATCGGCATTATGATCGAAGTGCCGTCGATGATCTTTATGATCGACCAGCTCAAGCAGCGGGTCGATTTTGTCTCCGTTGGCACCAACGATCTGACCCAGTATCTGCTGGCGGTCGATCGCAACAACACGCGGGTCGCGAGCCTGTATGACAGCCTGCACCCGGCAATGCTGCGGGCGCTCAAAGTCATTGCCGATGAAACCCGCCGCGCCGGGATTGAACTCTGCCTGTGCGGTGAAATGGCCGGTGACCCGATGTGCGTGGTGATGCTGGTCGGGATGGGCTATCACCATCTCAGCATGAACGGGCGCAACGTGGCGCGGGTGAAATACCTGCTGCGCCACATCGATCATGAAGAGTCACAGGCGCTGGCACAGCGTGGCCTGGATGCCCAGCTCGCCAGCGACGTGCGCCATATGGTGGCGGCGTTTATGGAGCGCAGGGGATTGGGCGGTCTGATCCGCGGCGGCAGATAGGTACAATTAATAAAGTTTACAGTTAGCCGGGGCCGCAATAATTCGCGTTATGCTATGATGCGCGCCTTATGCAGCCGCCGGGCTGAATGACGCAGGGGCGTGCTCCGCCCGTCAATGCAACGCTCTGGCAATATTGGCTGCCTGTCTGGACAGACTTCAACAATGGTGAAAGATGAATAACGGCTATCTGGCTTTCCCCCAATTTGACCCGGTGATCTTCTCCGTCGGGCCAATCTCTCTGCACTGGTACGGTCTGATGTACCTCGTGGGCTTCATTTTCGCGATGTGGCTGGCGGTGCGCCGTGCTAATCAGCCGGGCAGCGGCTGGAAAAAAGAAGAAGTCGAAAACCTGCTGTATGCCGGTTTTCTCGGCGTTTTCCTCGGTGGGCGTATCGGCTATGTGCTGTTCTACAACCTGCCGCTGTTTCTCGATAACCCGCTGTATCTGTTCAAAGTCTGGGATGGCGGTATGTCATTCCACGGCGGTCTGATTGGGGTGATCGTGGTGATGCTGGTGTTTGCACACCGCACCAAACGTAACTTCTTCCAGGTGTCTGACTTTATCGCTCCGCTGATCCCGTTTGGCCTCGGCGCGGGCCGCCTGGGTAACTTTATCAACGGCGAACTGTGGGGCCGCGTTGACCCGAATCTGCCGTGGGCGATGCTGTTCCCAGGCTCCCGCAGTGAAGATATCGCGCTGGTCGCCACTCACCCGGAATGGCAGTCGCTGCTGTCGACCTACGGGGTGCTGCCGCGCCACCCTTCGCAGCTGTACGAACTGATCCTTGAAGGGGTGGTGCTGTTTATCATCCTCAACGTGTTTATTCGTAAATCTCGCCCAATGGGCGCGGTCTCCGGGCTGTTCCTGATTGGCTACGGTGCGTTCCGTATTATTGTCGAGTTCTTCCGTCAGCCGGACCAGCAGTTGGGTCTGTTCAGCGGCATCAGCATGGGGCAGATCCTCTCGGTGCCCATGATTCTGGCTGGCGTGATTATGATGGTCTGGGCGTATCGTCGCCGCCCTGCGCAACAGGTTCGTGAGGAAAAATGAAACAGTATCTGGCGTTAATGCAGCACGTGCTCGAGCAGGGCACGCCGAAAAATGACCGCACCGGAACCGGCACGCTGTCGATTTTTGGTCACCAGATGCGTTTCAACCTGCAGGACGGTTTTCCGCTGGTCACCACCAAGAAGTGCCATCTGCGCTCAATCATTCATGAGCTGCTGTGGTTCCTTAACGGTGACACCAACATCGCCTACCTGAAGGAAAATAAGGTGTCGATCTGGGACGAGTGGGCCGATGAAAATGGCGACCTCGGGCCGGTTTACGGCAAACAGTGGCGCAGCTGGGGGGCAGCGGATGGCCGCCAGATCGACCAGCTGAGCAAGGTGGTCGAACAGCTGAAAAGCGACCCGGACTCGCGCCGCATCATCGTTTCGGCATGGAACGTGGGCGAACTGGACGAGATGGCGCTGGCCCCATGCCACGCGTTCTTCCAGTTCTACGTTGCGGACGGCAAGCTCTCCTGCCAGCTGTATCAGCGCTCCTGCGATATCTTCCTCGGCCTGCCGTTCAATATCGCCAGCTACGCCTTGCTGGTGCATATGATGGCCCAGCAGTGCGACCTGGAAGTGGGTGATTTTGTCTGGACCGGTGGCGATACCCATCTGTACAGCAACCACCTGGAGCAGACGCGCCTGCAGCTGACGCGCGAACCGCGCGCCCTGCCGAAGCTGATTATCAAGCGCAAGCCGGAGTCTATCTTCGACTATCGCTTTGATGACTTCGAGATCGAAGGTTACGACCCGCATCCGGCCATTAAAGCCCCGGTCGCCATCTGACCGTCTGCCTCTCCGCGCGCTGTTGGCGGAGAGGCTCATTCTTCCCCCCGTTTCGTCCGCAATTTTCTTCCATTCCTGAAGCCTGCCCGCAAACTGAATGACACGCGCTGCAACACGCTGATCTCCCTGGATAACAGCGCATAAAACGCATCTCCCGAGCTGATATCTTTTGCCCACAAGCGCAGAATTCCGCAGATGAAAACGCATAACCTTAGCGGATTCACCCTGCTGGAAATGATGGTGGTGGTGACCCTTGTTAGCTTACTCAGCCTCGGCGGCTGGCATGGCTGGAACAGCTTTCAGCAGCGGCAACAGCTCAACGACAGCGCGCTGCAGATCCAGCGCCTGCTGCAGCGGCTGCGCAGCGATGCCAACTGGCACAACCGCACGCGGCTGCTGTGGCTTAAACCTGGCGCTGACTGGTGCCTCGGCGCGGGCGAGGGCGCACAGCCGTGCTCTGCGCCGGGCCCTCTGCACTTACGGGCGCCGTACCCGGGGATAGTGGTACAGACGCTGACCGACGGGATGGGGTTTTATGGCAAAAAAAATGCCGCCCGCCCGGGGAGGATCGTCATCGCAGGGGAGGCCGGCGAGCGGCGGATTATCGTCTCCGCGCGCGGTCGGGTGCGCATCTGCGCGCAGGATAGCGAGGAGTGTCGATGAAAGCGCACGGCTTTACGCTGCTGGAAACCCTGATTGCGCTGGCGGTCGGTAGCGTGCTGATGCTCGGCGCAACCCGCCTCCTGCCGCTGCTGCAGGGGCAGAATCTGCGCCTGATGATGCAGGTGCAGCTCAATGAGGAGCTGCTGCAAATCATGCAGACGCTGGAGAAAGCCATCAGGCGCGCCGGTTACTGCCACGGCGACTGCCATGGCCCGGCGTTCAGCCTGCAGTCGGCGGGCAGCTGTCTGCTGCTGCGCTGGGATGAAAACAGCAATGGCAAATGGGAAGCGGCCGGGCGCGATGACAGCGAGCTGTATGGCTTCCGGCTGCGGGCGGACAGCCTGGAGATGCAGCGTGGCATCAGCAGTTGCCAAGGCGGCGGCTGGGAGCGGCTCAACGACCCGCGCATGATTGGCATTCGCGCTTTCAGGGTGACGCGTGCGCAGCGGCAGGTAAAAATCACGCTCGGTGGCTATGCCAAACTGTTACCCACCGTGACGCAGCGCGTTGAGCACTGGCTGACGGCGGAAAATCTGTGAGGGTCGCAGCGGTTGAACGGCAGCGCGGCAGCGGCGCACTGCTGATGGTCATCATTATCCTGCTGATGGGCACGCTGCTGCTGAACGCCACCCGGCGTCAGCTCAGCGACTCGCTTAGCCTGGTCGCCGACCAGCGCCTGTATCTGCAGCAGCAGGCTGCGGCAGCCTCGGCGCTGGCGTGGGGGGAGCGCCTGCGCTGGGGCAGGGAGGCGGACTGGCAGTGCCAGCAATTCACGTCGTATGGCTGGCGCGCCTGCCTGCGGCGCCTGCCGTCTGCCATCTTGCTGCGTGCCGACAGCGGGCCGGGGACGCTGGCGTGGTATCGCTGGGTTGCAGAACGGTCTGGCAACGGCGTGCGCGCACTGCCGCACGGCTGGCTGGATTTCTGCCCGCTGGCGGAGAAAGGAGACTGTGATGTTGAGCCATGAGCAGGGATTTAGCCTGGTGGAAACGCTGTTTGCACTGCTGCTGTTCAGCCTGAGCTTTACGGCCCTGATGCACTATCAGCAGGCGCTCGGCCTGGGGTTCCAGCTGCAGTGGCAGCAGCGTGAAGCGTGGCGTCACGCGCAGCAAAGGCTGGAGGGCCATGAGATGCCCGGCTGGCGCTCCACGCTGCAGTCGCGCAGCGGCCCGTCAGGGTGCCAGCTGCTCAGCGCGCAGGCCATCGGCCCCGCCGGGCGCAGCGCAGAACTGACGCAGCTGCGCTGCCCGGCGCACGGTGATTAACAGATGCTATTTTTCAAGCCGTGCCGAACGGGTTACAGTAGCCGTCAGCAAAAATTAAAGGACCGTGACATGTTTACCGTTTACCACTCCAATCAGCTGGATCTGTTAAAAACGCTGGCCTGCTGGCAGATTGAAAACCAGCCGCTGCGCGATCCGCTCCGTTCGGAGGTGGTACTGGTACAGAGCCCGGGTATGGCGCAGTGGCTGCAGATGTCGCTGGCCGAAGAGTTTGGCATTGCGGCGAACATCGACTTCCCGCTGCCCGCCAGCTTTATCTGGGATATGTTTGTGCGCGTCCTGCCGGAGATCCCGAAAGAGAGCGCATTTAACAAATCCAGCATGAGCTGGAAGCTGATGGCGATCCTGCCCGTGATGCTGGCGGACGACGCTTTCACCATGCTGCGCCACTACCTCAGCGACGATGACGACAAGCGTAAGCTGTTCCAGCTCTCCGCACGCGTTGCCGACCTGTTTGACCAGTATCTGGTCTATCGCCCGCAGTGGCTGAACAGCTGGCAGCAGGGGCAGCTGATTGACGGGCTGGGCGAGGCGCAGATCTGGCAGGCTCCGCTGTGGGCGGCGCTGGTGGAATATACCCATCAGCTCGGCCAGCCGGAATGGCACCGTGCCAATCTCTATCAGCGTTTTATCGCCCGGCTGGAGGGCGACAGCACGCGCCCCCCTGACCTGCCGGATCGGGTGTTTATCTGCGGCATCTCCGCGCTGCCCCCTGTCTATCTCCAGGCACTGCAGGCGCTGGGCAAACACATTGATATCCATCTGCTGTTTACTAACCCCTGCCGCCACTACTGGGGCGATATTCAGGACTACGGCTTCCTGGCAAAGCTGCAAAGCCGCAACCGCCGCCACTACCAGGACAATCGTGAAATTCCGCAGTTCCGTGACGTCGAGAACGCCTCGTCGCTGTTCAATGCCGATGGCGAGCAGCAGCTGAGCAATCCGCTGCTGGCCTCCTGGGGAAAACTCGGGCGTGACAACCTCTATCTGCTGGCGCAAATGGAGCCAAACGAAGTTTTCGCCTTTGTCGATATTGAGCCGGTAAACCTGCTGCAAACGCTGAAGCGCGACCTGCTGGAGCTGGAAGATCATGCGGCGATTGGCCTGAAGCAGAGTGAGTGGGCCAGCAGCAGCAGCAAGCGCGTGCTGGCAGCCGAGGACCGCTCGGTCTCTCTTCACCTCTGCCACAGCCCGCAGCGCGAGGTTGAAGTGTTACAGGACCGGCTGTTGGCGATGATGGACGCCGACCCGAGCCTTACCGCGCGCGATATCATCGTGATGGTTTCGGATATCGACGCCTACACGCCGTTTATCCAGGCGGTATTTGGCAATGCTCCGCCAGAGCGCGCGCTGCCCTTCGCGATTTCTGACCGCAGCGCCAGCCAGGCGCACCCGGCGCTGCAGGCGTTTATCTCCCTGCTCAGCCTGCCGGACAGCCGCTTTACCGCTGAAGAGGTGCTGGGGCTGCTGGAAGTGCCCGCCGTCGCCGCCCGATTTGCGGTCGATGAAGAGGGGCTACGCCTGCTGCGTCACTGGGTTGCGGAATCCGGCATTCGCTGGGGGCTGGATGATGACAACGTGCGCGAGCTGGAGCTGCCCGCCACCGGCCAGCACACCTGGCATTTCGGCCTGACGCGCATGCTGCTGGGCTACGCGATGAACAGCGAAGCGGGCGACTGGCAGGGCATCCTGCCCTATGACGAGTCCAGCGGACTGATTGCTGAACTGGCGGGCAACCTGGCGGAACTTCTTGCCCAGCTGCACCGCTGGCGGCAGTGGCTGAGCGAGGCGCGTGCGCTGCCGGCGTGGCTGCCGCTGTGCCGCCAGCTGCTTGACGACTTCTTTACCCGCGATGCCGAAACCGAAGCGGCGCTGGCGCTGATAGAGGAGCAGTGGCAGCAGGCGATCGCCTACGGGGTGCAGGCTGGCTATCAGCCGGCGGTGCCGCTGACCATCCTGCGTGACGACCTGGCGGCGCGCCTCGACCAGCAGCAAATCAGCCAGCGCTTCCTCGCCGGGCCGGTCAACTTTTGTACCCTGATGCCCATGCGTTCTATCCCCTTCAAGGTGGTGTGCCTGCTGGGCATGAACGACGGCGTTTACCCGCGTACCCTACCGCCGCTCGGGTTTGACCTGATGAACCAGCAGGCGCAGAAGGGCGACCGTAGCCGCCGCGACGATGACCGCTACCTGTTCCTGGAAGCGCTGAACTCGGCGCAGCAGCAGCTGTACATCAGCTATATCGGCCGCTCGATTCAGGATAATAGCGAACGCTATCCTTCAGTGCTGGTCAGTGAATTAGTGGAGTACATCAGTCAGAGCTTCTGCCTGGCCGCCGATCGTGACAAGGATGTTGATAGCAGCGCTGAGGCGCTGATCGACCATCTGCATCATCTTCACAGCCGCATGCCGTTCGCGGCAGAAAATTATCGCGAGCAGGCGGAATTTCGCAGCTTTGCCGCCGAGTGGCTGCCCGCCGCCGCCGCCCGCGGTACGGCGCACCCCCCGTTTATGCAGGCATTGCCGGAAGAAAGCGAAGAGATACTGAGCTTTGACAAGCTGGTGCGCTTCTGGCGCCACCCGGTACGGGCACTCTTCAGCCTGCGCCTCGGCGTCAGCTTCCAGCTGGAAGAGACCGCTCTACCGGATGCGGAGCCGTTCTCCCTCGACGGTCTCAGCCGTTATCAGGTCAACGCCCAGCTGCTGAACAGCCTGATCGACGGCAGCGAGAGTGATCGTCTGTACGCGCGCCAGCGTGCCGCCGGGGCGCTGCCCTACGGTGCCTTTGGTGAACTGTTCTGGCAGGAGCAGGAGCAGGAGATGAGCGAACTGGCCGGGCGCATCCGCGAACAGCGTGCCGCGGCGGAAAGCTGGGAAATTGCGCTGGAGATCGGCGGCCTGACGTTAAGCGGCTGGCTGACCCAGGTGCAGGATAACGGCCTGCTGCGCTGGCGGCCCGGCATTCTCAACTTTAACGATGGCCTGACGCTCTGGCTGGAACACTTGGTGTATTGCGCGCTGGGCGGCAGCGGCAGCAGCGTGATGCTGGGGCGCAAAGAGAGCGCGTGGCGCTTCCCGCCGCTGCCAGCAGAGCAGGCTTTGCAGCAGCTGGCTCACTATATTGACGGTTACCGGCTGGGCATGTGTGCCCCGCTGCTGCTCACCGCTTCCGGTGGGGCCTGGCTCAAAGAGTGTTTTGATGATAAAACCGGCGTGGTGCAGCGCGATGATGCCACGCAGAAAAAAGCCCGGGCGAAGCTGTTACAGTGCTGGCAGGGCAATTATCAAATTGACGGTGAGGGCAGTGACCCGTACCTGCAACGCCTGCTGCGTACCCTGGATGAGACCGGCGTGCAGGAGATGACTGAACAGGCCGAACGCTGGCTATTACCGTTGTTGCAGCATCATCGCCCGGATTAAGCATGTTTCCAGGACATTCAGGCTGACATCCTGTAGTGTTTTTGACTTGGTTACCTGGCGTGCGTGACACAGCCGTACGCTGAAATCTGTAAGCCGATATTCAACCGGCAGGAAGCCGGAGAATAACAGCCCGTTGAGGAGTTTGAATGCGTCGTTATGCAGTCTGGTTAGCTTGTTTTGTTTCCGTCACGTTGTTCGCCCCGCTGGTTCAGGCGCAGGATGGCTGGCAACCGATTACTGAAACCATCCGCAAAAGTGAGAAGGATCCTCGCCAGTACCAGGCCATCAAGTTAGACAATGGCATGACCGTGCTGCTGGTTTCCGATGCGCAAGCCACCAAATCGCTGGCGGCGCTGACGCTGCCGGTGGGCTCGCTGGAAAACCCCACTGACCAGCTTGGCCTGGCGCACTATCTGGAACATATGGTGCTGATGGGGTCAAAACGCTATCCGCAGCCGGATAACCTTGCTGAATTCCTCAAAAAACATGGCGGCAGCCACAACGCCAGCACCGCCTCTTACCGCACCGCGTTCTACCTGGAAGTGGAAAACGATGCGCTGCAACCCGCAGTCGATCGCCTGGCCGATGCCATTGCCGAACCGCTGCTCGACCCGGTGAATGCCGACCGCGAACGCCATGCGGTTAACGCCGAGCTGACGATGGCGCGTTCGCGTGACGGGCTGCGTATGGCGCAGGTTGGTGCGGAAACGCTCAACCCCGCACACCCGAGTTCACGCTTCTCCGGCGGCAATCTGGAAACCCTGCGCGACAAGCCCGGCAGCAAGCTGCACGATGCGCTGACCGCGTTTTATCATCGCTACTACTCCGCCAACCTGATGAAGGCGGTGATCTACGGCAATCAGCCGCTGCCGGAGCTGCAAAAAATTGCCGCGGCGACCTTTGGCCGCGTCGCCAACCATCATGCCACGGTACCGGATATTAGCGTGCCGGTGGTGACCGATAAGCAAAAAGGTATCATCATTCACTACGTGCCGGCCCAGCCGCGCAAGCAGCTGAAAATCGAATTCCGCATTGATAACAACAGCGATAAATTCCGCAGCAAAACCGACACGCTGATTGGCTATCTGATTGGCAACCGCAGCAAAAACACGCTGTCGGACTGGCTGCAAAACCAGGGCCTGGCCGATTCGATTAATGCCGGGGCCGACCCGGTTATTGACCGTAACGGCGGCGTATTCTCGATTGCGATTTCGCTGACCGATAAAGGCCAGGCGAACCGCGATGAGGTGATTGCGGCGGTGTTCAGCTACCTCAACCAGCTGCGCAGCGAGGGGATTGATAAGCGCTACTTTGATGAAGTGGCGCACGTGCTGGATCTCGATTTCCGCTACCCGTCGATCACTCGCGATATGGACTACATCGAATGGCTGGTGGACACCATGCTGCGCGTTCCGGTCGCCGATACGCTGGTGGCCCCGTATATCGCCGATGACTACGATGCGCAGGCTATCAGAGCGCGGCTGGACGGCATGACGCCGGAAAATGCGCGCATCTGGTTTATCAGCCCGAAAGAGCCGCACAACAAGACGGCCTACTTTGTTGATGCCCCCTATCAGGTCGACAAAATCAGCGCCCAGCGCTTTAAGGACTGGCAGGCGGCAAGCGATAAAATCAAACTGTCGCTGCCGGAGCTTAACCCGTATATCCCCGATGACTTCAGCCTGATTAAAGCCGATAAGCCTTATCCGCGTCCGCAAGAGCTGATGAATCAGCAAGGGCTGCGGGTGTTCTATATGCCAAGCCAGTATTACGCGGACGAGCCGAAGGCCAATATCACCCTCGCGCTGCGTAATAAGGCGGCGATGAGCACGGCACAGAATCAGGTTATGTTTGCGCTGAATGACTACCTGGCGGGCGTCGCGCTGGATGAACTGAGCTCGCAGGCGTCGGTGGGCGGCATTAGCTTCTCCACCAGCGAAGACGACGGCGTGACCTTCAGCGCTACCGGCTTTACCCAGCGCTTGCCGAAGCTGATGAGCCAGCTGCTGAAGGGCTACTCCAGCTTCACGCCGACACAGGCGCAGCTGGAGCAGGCGAAATCCTGGTATCTGGAACGCCTGGATGCGGCAGACAAAGGCAAAGCCTTTGAGCTGGCTATCCAGCCTGCGCAGCTGCTTTCTCAACTGCCTTACACCCAGCGCAGCGAGCGCCGCAGGCTGGTGGCTACCATCAGCCTGCAACAGCTGATGGACTATCGCAAAATGCTGCTGGAGCAGTCTGCGCCGGAGCTGATGGTGGTCGGCAATATGACCCCGGATGCGGTGCGCAGTCTGGCCACCGAGGTGAAAATCCAGCTCAACTGTGAAGGCCATGAGTGGTGGCACAGCGAGCACGTCACCATCGCTAAGCCAACGCTGGCTAACCTGCAGGAGGCGGGCAGCAGCACCGATTCGGCGCTGGCAGCAGTCTACGTCCCGGTTGGCTTTGAGGAGTATCAGAGCATGGCCAGCAGCGCGATGCTGAGCCAGATTATCCAGCCGTGGTTCTACAATCAGCTGCGCACCGAAGAGCAGCTGGGCTATGCGGTGTTTGCTTTCCAGATGCCGGTTGGCCGCCAGTGGGGCATTGGCTTCCTGCTGCAGAGCAACGTTAAGCAGCCTGCCTTCCTGCTGAGCCGCTTCAAAGCCTTCTACCCCACGGCGGAGAAACGCCTGCGGGAGATGAGCAAAGCGGACTTTGCCCAGTATCAGGCCGCGATGATCAACGAACTGAAGCAGCGTCCGCAGACGCTGGATGAAGAAGCCGGGCGCTTCAGCAAAGACTTTGACCGCGAGAACTACAAGTTCGATACCCGCGAAAAAGTGATTGCTCAGATCCAGGCGCTGACGCCGCAGTCGGTGGCTGACTTCTTCCATCAGGCGGTGATGGCACCGACCGGGCTGGCGCTGCTGTCGCAGATTTCCGGCAGCCACCACGGTAAAGCCGACTATGCCAGAGAGAAGGGCTGGACCACGTGGAAAGACCTCACCATGCTGCAACAGTCGCTGCCGGTGAGCCAGGATACGCCATGAGCCAACGGGGGCCTGAGCGGCTTGAGCCGTTAACTCTGCCGCTGCACGGTGAGCGGCTGATTGAAGCCTCAGCAGGGACCGGTAAGACCTTCACCATCGGGCTGCTTTACCTGCGTCTGCTGCTCGGTCTGGGCGGCGAGGCGGCATTCAGCCGCCCGCTGTCGGTCGAAGAGATCCTGGTGGTGACCTTTACCGAAGCGGCGACCGCCGAGCTGCGCGGGCGTATTCGCGCCAATATCCACGAGTTGCGCATCGCCTGCGTGCGCGGCGAGAGCCGCAACCCGATGCTCTGCGCACTGATGGCCGAACTTCCCGATCGCGACTGGGCGGCCTCCATGCTGCTGGCGGCGGAGCGACAGATGGATGAAGCGGGGATTTTTACCATTCACGGCTTCTGCCAGCGCATGCTGAATCTCAACGCGTTCGAGTCCGGTATGCTGTTCGAACAGCAGCTGATAGAAGATGAAACCCCGCTGCGCCGCCGGGCGACCGCTGACTTCTGGCGCCGTCACTGCTACCCGCTGCCGCTGGCGGTGGCCAGAGTGGTGCGCCAGCTGTGGGCGGGCCCGGAGCAGCTGCTGAAGACCCTGTCACCGTGGCTGGGGGGCGAAGCGCCCGCGCTGAAATCAGCGCCGCATCCTGACGAAACGCTGGAGCAGCGCCACGCGAAGATCATTGCGCAGATCGACGCGCTGAAACAGGCGTGGCTGGCGGCGGGCGATCTGCTGGCGCTGATGGAAGCCTCCGGCGTTGACCGGCGCAGCTACAATAGTAAGCACTTACCTAACTGGCTGGAAAAAATCAGCCAGTGGGCGCAGCAGGCGACGGAAGATTACGAGGTGCCGAAAGACCTTGAGCGCTTCGGCCAGCGCGTGCTGCTGGATAAAACCAAAAAGGGTGAACCGCCGCGCCACGCGCTGTTTGACCAGATCGATGCCTTCCTTGCCGAGCCGCTATCGCTGCGTGACCTGGTGATTGCCCGCGCGCTGCACGAGGTGCGTTTTGTCACCCAGCAGGAGAAGCGCCTGCATGCGCAGCTGGGCTTCGACGATCTGCTGGGGCGCTTTGATGCCGCCCTGCAGCAGCCGGGCGGCGCGGCACTGGCGGCGGCTATTCGCCAGCGCTATCCGGTCGCTCTGATCGATGAGTTCCAGGATACCGACCCGCAGCAGTACCGCATTTTCCAGACGCTGTACGTGCGCCAGCCCGACAGCGCGCTGCTGCTGATTGGCGACCCGAAGCAGGCGATCTACGCCTTTCGCGGCGCGGACATTTTTACCTATATGAAGGCGCGCGCCGAAGTTAGCGCCCACTACACGCTGGAAACAAACTGGCGCTCTTCACCGGCGATGGTGGACGGGGTTAACCAGCTGTTTTTACGCCAGAACAATCCGTTCCTGTTCAGCGAAATCCCCTTTATCACGGTGGCTGCGGCGCAGCCGAACCAGACCTTAAGCTTTAGGCTCGATGGCCAGCCGCAGCCCGCATTACAGTTCTGGCTGCAGCCGGGGGAAGGCGTGGGGGTAAGTGATTACCAACAGTTTATGGCCCGCCAGTGTGCCGCGCAGATCTGCCGCTGGCTCAGCGCCGGTCAGCTGGGCACAGCGCTGATTGGTAAAGCCGATAAGCAGCGCCCGGTGCAGGCTTCGGATATCACAATCCTGGTGCGCAGCCGCAGCGAAGCCTCGGTGATGCGCGAGGCGTTAAACGGCCTGAATATCCCGTCGGTGTATCTCTCCAATCGCGACAGCGTGTTTACCACCCCGGAAGCGCGCGAGATGCTGTGGCTGCTGCAGGCGGTGCTGGCGCCGGAGCAGGAGAGAGTGCTACGCAGCGCGCTGGCCAGCAGTTTGTTTGGGCTGGATGCCCTGGCGCTGGATGCCCTGAGCCGCGACGAGCGCGCCTGGGATGCGCTGGTGGATGAGTTTGCCGGATATCGCCAGCGCTGGCTGAAACGCGGCGTGCTGCCGATGCTGCGAGAGCTGATGGTGCAGCGCCAGATGGCAGAGAATCTGCTGGCCTCCGACAGCGGCGAGCGCCGCCTGACCGATCTGCTGCATCTTGGCGAGCTGCTGCAGGAGGCTGCTGCCACTCTGGACAGCGAACATGCGCTGGTGCGCTGGCTGGCACAGCAGCTTGAGCAGCCGGACAGCGCGGTGGCTAATCAGCAGCTGCGGCTGGAGAGCGACCGTCACCTGGTGCAAATAGTCACCATCCATAAATCCAAAGGGCTGCAGTATCCGCTGGTGTGGCTGCCGTTTGTGGCGAACTACCGCGAGGCGGATAACGGCGTCTATCACGACCGCCAGACCTTTGAAGCGCTGCTCGATCTGCAGCAGGGCGAAGAGAGTGTCGAGCTGGCGGAGCAGGAGCGGCTGGCGGAAGATCTGCGCCTGCTGTACGTGGCGCTGACCCGTTCGGTGTATCACTGCAGCGTCGGCATTGCGCCGCTGGTGAAAGGCAACCGCAAAAAAGAGGGCAACAGCGACCTGCACCGCAGCGCGCTGGGCTATCTGGTGCAGCAGGGTGAAGCCGCTGATGCTGCGGGCTTGCGCACTGCCCTGCTGGCTCTGCAAAGTGAAGCCACGTCACTGGTGGAGCCGGGCGAGCCTGACGACGCGCCGTGGCAGCCGCAGCGGGAGGAGGCGCAAAGCCTCAGCAGTCTGCAGATGGCGCGGACGCTGCGCGATGACTGGCGCGTCACCAGCTACTCCGGCCTGCAGCAGCACGGGCAGCCGACGGCACTGGACCTGCTGCCGCGGCTCGATGTCGATGCCGCCGGGGAAGCCAGCGCCGAGCGCCTGCCGCAGCTGACGCCGCACACCTTTCCACGCGGTGCCGCGCCCGGCACCTTCCTGCATGGCCTGTTTGAAACGCTGGAGTTCACAGAAGCCGTTGACGATACGTGGCTGATGCAGCAGCTGAGCGGACAGGGGCTGGATGAAGCCTGGCTGCCGGTGATGCGCGAGTGGATTACGCGCATTTTACACACGCCGCTTAACAACAGCGGGGTCTCGCTCCACCAGCTGCCCGCCGATGCGCGCCGGGTGGAGTTGCAATTTTACCTGCCGATTGAACGCCTGCTGAAAGCAGAAGCGCTCGACGCGCTGGTACGTCAGGATCCGCTGTCGGCGGGCTGCCCGCCGCTGGATTTCTATCAGGTGCAGGGCATGCTGAAAGGCTTTATCGACCTGGTGTTCTGCTGGCAGGGGAAATATTACCTGCTGGATTACAAATCCAACTGGCTGGGCGAAGAGAGCAGCGCCTATACCCAGCAGGCAATGGCGCAGGCGATGCAGTCGCACCGCTACGATCTGCAGTATCAGCTCTACACCCTCGCGCTGCATCGATATCTGCGCCACCGCCTGGCGGACTATGACTACCAGCAGCACTTTGGTGGGGTGATCTATCTGTTCCTGCGCGGCCTGGACGGCAGCGATGCCAGCAACGGCATCTACAGCACGCGGCCCGCGCCGGAGTTTGTCGAGGCGCTCGACCAGCTGTTTGCCAAACAAGCGGAGAGTGATGTATGACGCTGGCTGAAGCACTGCAGCAGGCGCAGAGCCTGCGCCTGCTGCGCGCGCTCGACGTGCAGTTTGCCCGCATGGTGGCCACTGAGCAGCAGCCCGCGCTGATGCTGGCGGCGGCGCTGGTCAGCCGCGATGCGGGAGAGGGTCACGTCTGCCTGCCGCTGGACCAGCTTCAGCCGCAAGCCTTTTTCGCCGGGCGCCATCCCGAGCTGGCGCAGGCGCTGTGGCAGGCGGCGGGTGCACCGGACGACTGGTCAACGCTGCTGCTGGCGCAGTCGGCGGTCAGCGACGGCAGCGCAGCAACGCCGCTGGTGCTGCATCAGCAGCGCCTGTATCTGCACCGCATGTGGCAGAGCGAAGGCGAAGTGGCGCAGTTTATTCAGCGCCAGCCGATCCCGCAGGCGCGGGAAGAGGCGCTTATCCGCATGACGCTGGACCGCTACTTTGGTCAGCAGCCTGATGACTGGCAGAAGATAGCCGCGGCGGTGGCGCTCACGCGGCAGGTGGCGGTGATTTCCGGTGGCCCCGGCACGGGCAAAACCACGACGGTGGCCAAGCTGCTAGCCAGCCTGATCGAACTGTCGCCGGGTACGCCACGCATTGAGCTGGCGGCACCGACCGGTAAAGCGGCGGCGCGCCTGACGGAGTCGCTGGGCAAAACTCTGCAGAGCCTGCAGCTGGATGCGGCGGTGCTGAAAAGTTTCCCGCAGGAGGCGACCACGCTGCACCGGCTGCTGGGCGCGCTGCCCGGCAGCCAGCGGATGCGCTATCACGCGGCTAACCCGCTGCACCTCGACGTGCTGGTAGTGGATGAAGCCTCGATGGTCGATCTGCCGATGCTGGCCAGCCTGATCGCTGCGCTGCCGCCGCAGGCGCGGGTGATATTCCTCGGCGATCGTGACCAGCTGGCCTCGGTGGAAGCCGGCGCCGTGCTGGGCGATATCTGCCGCTGTGCCGAGTCTGGCTACAGCGTGCAGCGTGCCGCCGAACTGTCGCGCCTGACCGGCTGTGACGTGGCAGGGCGGGACGATGCTGACGCTCCCCAGGTGCGCGATGCGCTCTGCCTGCTGCGCAAAAGCTACCGCTTTACGGAGTCTTCAGGGATTGGCCAGCTGGCGCTGGCGGTGAATGCCGGTGAGGTGAAGCGGGTGGAGCAGGTCTTTGCCCAGGGCTTTAGCGATATCAAGCGTCACGCGCTCAGCAGCAGCGAAGACTATCAGCAGCTGCTAAATGAGTGCGTGGCGGGCTATCGTGACTATCTGACGCGGCTGAAGAGCGGAGCATCACCGGCGGAGGTGCTGTCGGCCTTTAGCCGCTTCCAGCTGCTGTGCGCGCTGCGCGAGGGGCCATTTGGCGTGGCGGGGTTGAATGAGCGCATTGAGCAGGTGCTGCGTGCCGCCGGACTTATCCGCCGCAATGTGGCGCTGTACGGCAAGTGGTATGCCGGGCGGCCAGTGATGATCGCCCGTAACGACCGCGCGCTGGGGCTGTTTAACGGCGATATTGGCATTGCGATGCTGGATGACGAGCAGCAGCTAAAGGTGTTTTTCCCGCTGCCGGACGGCACGATTAAAGCGGTACAGCCCAGCCGCCTGCCGCCGCATGATACGGCCTTTGCGATGACGGTGCATAAATCCCAGGGATCGGAGTTTGAGCACACGCTGATGGTGCTGCCAAACCAGGTGATGCCGGTATTAACGCGTGAGCTGGTCTACACCGCGATCACCCGCGCCAAACAGCAGCTGACGCTGTACGCCGATAAAGCGGTGTTTGGCAGCGCGGTGAAGATGCGCACCCGGCGCCGTAGTGGATTGGTGGAAAGGTTAACGACGGCGTGAAATAACCGGCGAGGCATGCCTCGCCCCTACGGATAGGTTGAACCCTACCTGTTTTTCGTAGGGGTCAGGCATGCCTGACCCGAGTTAGCACAAGGTAGCGGGATCAACTCTGCCGGGTATGCACGCTGGCTTCGCGCAGGTCGACCATCAGCACTTTTGAACGGCGCTGATAGTTGTACATCTCTTTTTTGCTCTCCGGCAGCAGCTCGACATCCACCGGCATAAAGCCGCGCTCCTGGAACCAGTGAATGCTGCGGGTGGTCAGTACAAACAGCTTTTTCAGCCCCATCTGCCGTGCCTGCAGCGCTACGCGCTCCAGCAGCGCTTCGCCGCGTGAAGAGCTGCGATAATCCGGGTGAACCGCCACGCAGGCCATCTCGCCAATCTGCTCTTCCGGGAACGGATAGAGCGCCGCACAGCCGATGGTCAGGTTGTCGCGTTCAATGATGGTGAACTTGTCGATCTCCATCTCCAGCTGTTCACGCGAGCGGCGCACCAGAATACCCTGCTGCTCCAGCGGGCGGATCAGCTCCAGAATGCCGCCGATATCGTTAATGGTGGCGCGACGGATCTGCTCGGCGCTCTCCATGACAATCTGGGTACCGATACCGTCGCGGGAGAACAGCTCCTGTAACAGGGCGCCATCCTCCTGATAGCTGATCAGGTGGCTGCGGCGCACGCCGCTGCGGCAGGCCTTCACCGCACCGCGCAGGAAGCGTACCGTGCCGGAGTGATAATCCTCATCGCTCTCCAGCTCTTCAATGCGCTTTTGCGCCTCGTTGGGGAACAGCTCGGAGACAATCACGCCATCGCGGTTGGTCACCCCCTGCTCGGAGCAGAAGCCGATCATCTTCTCGGCCTTGAGCTTAATCGCCAGCTGCGTCGCCACCTCTTCTGAGGTCAGGTTAAAACTTTCGCCGGTCACCGAGACCGCCACCGGGCCCATCAGCACGATAGCACCGCTGTCGAGCTGACGATGGATCGCCTCTTCATCAATGCGGCGAATACGCCCGCTGTGGCAGTAATCCACGCCGTCATCGACGCCGAGCGGCTGGGCGATAATAAAGTTACCGCTGACGACATTAATATGCGCGCCCTGCAAAGGGGTATTGTTGAGGCTCATCGACAGGCGGGCGGTAATATCCAGCTGCAGACGGCCTGCGGCCTGCTTCACCAGCTCCAGCGACTGAGCGTCCGTGACGCGGGTGTGTTTATGGTAAAGCGGTTCCAGATTGCGCTCGGCAAGGCTGGCGTCGATCTGCGGGCGGGCGCCGTACACCACCACCAGGCGGATACCGAGGCTGTGCAGCAGGCCGATATCATTAATGATGCCGGAGAAGTTCTCGTGCTCGATGGCTTCACCACCCAGCATAATGACAAACGTTTTACCACGGTGGGCATTGATGTAGGGAACGGTATGGCGAAATCCCTGAACCAGCTCGGTACTACGTTCCTTCACGGCAAACCCTCTTTGCATTATTATTCGGTAAAAGTGTATTTTTATTCTTTTCTCGTCCTGGGTGCAAGTGACTTTTATCCTTACTTATCACCCGCTCGCGCATTTCCCACAGTCTAATATGCTGCATTTATTCGCTTTTTCGGGGTGACACTGCCTGGTGGATTCGTTAAAGTTTTTGCAAAATTTTCTTTATTGGCTTTTTATTAGACAAATTACAGCATCTGGAGTGGCATGACCGATTCAACTTCGCTTAACCGGCGGCGATTTCTACAGGGCGCCGGGGCCGTCTGTTTGCTCAGCGTTAGCCGGGTAGGCTGGGCAGCCAGCAGTCACGTGGTGGCCATCCGCATCTGGCCTTCCTCAACCTATTCGCGCCTGACCATTGAGTCGAATACTGCCCTGAAATATAAGCAGTTTGCGCTGAGCAACCCTGACCGCGTGGTGGTGGATATTGAAAATATTCATCTTAACCGCGTGCTTAACGGCGTGGCCAATCTGGTACGCAAGGATGACCCCTACATTAAAAATGCGCGCGTGGGTCAGTTTGATCGCAACACCGTGCGGCTGGTGCTGGAGCTGAAACAGAACGTCAGCCCGCGCGTGTTCACCCTCGATCCGGTCGCCGGGATTAAAAACCGTCTGGTGCTCGATCTCTACCCGGCGCGGGACCGGCCACAGGATGATGATCCGCTGCTGGCGTTGCTGAAAGATTACAACCAGGGGGATCTGGAACGCAGCCAGCCAGCGGAGGCCGCGCTGCCGGGCAAAGCAGGGAGAGATCGGCCGATTGTGATAATGATCGACCCCGGCCACGGCGGGGAGGATTCCGGCGCGATTGGTAAGCATAAGACGCGGGAAAAAGATGTGGTGCTGAAAATCGGTCGCCGCCTGAAGCAGCTCATCGACAAGCAGCCGAATATGCGCGCTTATATGACGCGTAATGAAGACGTGTTTATTCCGCTGAAGGTGAGGGTGGCCAAAGCACGCAAGCAGCGCGCCGATCTGTTTGTCTCGATTCATGCCGATGCCTTCACCAGCCGCGCGGCGCGGGGCTCTTCGGTCTTTGCCCTGTCGACTAAAGGGGCAACCAGCACCGCAGCACGCTTCCTCGCTCAGACGCAGAACGAATCGGATCTGATCGGCGGCGTCAGCATGAGCGGCGACCGTTATCTCGACCACACCATGTTTGATATGGTGCAGAGCCTGACCATCAACGACAGCCTGAAGTTTGGTAAAGAGGTGCTTTCGCGCATGGGGAAGATTAACCATCTGCACAAGCGCAGCGTGGATCAGGCCGGGTTCGCCGTGCTGAAAGCACCGGATATCCCATCGATTCTGGTTGAAACCGCCTTTATCAGTAATATTGAAGAGGAGCGCAAGCTGCGCACCACGCGTTTTCAGCATCAGGTGGCAGATTCGATTCTGGCGGGGATAAAAGCCTACTTTGCCAGCGGCGCGTCACTGGCGCCGCATAAATAGTCAGCGGGCGGAAAGGATTCTGCCGGGATTTTTGGCAAGGGGGCAAATTTCAGATACAAAAAAACACCCTTAAGGGTGCTTAATTGGTTGCGGGAGCCGGATTTGAACCGACGACCTTCGGGTTATGAGCCCGACGAGCTACCAGGCTGCTCCATCCCGCGTCCGGTTGACGCTTTAACTCTACTTCTCACCACGAGACAAAATTGGTTGCGGGAGCCGGATTTGAACCGACGACCTTCGGGTTATGAGCCCGACGAGCTACCAGGCTGCTCCATCCCGCGTCCGCGTGGTTTGTCGCTTCCATCACGACACTATCTTTTACTGCTGCTTCACTAAGCTGCTAGTGAATTGGTTGCGGGAGCCGGATTTGAACCGACGACCTTCGGGTTATGAGCCCGACGAGCTACCAGGCTGCTCCATCCCGCGTCCGTGGAAGCGCACTATACGCCTGATGGGTTTTGTTGCAACCCCTTTTTACGGATAAGTGGGCAAAATCGTGCTTATCACTCATTTTTTAACCCAGCTGCTGGATTGTTGCACAAATGCGTACTTTTTCCGGCGGCACGTTTAAATCTGACCACGCCTTTGCTATCTTCGCGCAGGGTTCCCGCATAAAGGTAAACAAGGCATGAAAGGACGTTGGGCGAAATATCTGGTGACCGGCACGCTGCTGGCACTGCTGGCGGGCTGTTCGTCAAAACCCACCGATCGTGGGCAACAGTATAAAGACGGGAAACTGGATCAGCCGCTCGGGCTGGTCAATCAGCCCAACGCGAAGGGCCGCCCGGTTAATGGCCGAGACTTTGCCGACCAGGTGGGGCAGATCCGTTCATATTCATCGGGCATGTATTCGCGCCAGTCGGGCACCTACAGCGCGATTGAGAGCTGGCTGATGGCCGGGGGCGATACGCGCCAGCTGCGCCAGTTCGGGCTGGATGCTTATCAGATGGAAGGCACCGACAACTATGGCAACGTGCAGTTTACCGGGTACTACACGCCGGTGATTCAAGCGCGATATACCCGCCAGGGTGAGTTCCAGTATCCGCTGTACCGCATGCCGCCAAAACGTGGCCGCCTGCCAAGCCGTGCCGATATCTACAGCGGTGCGCTGGGTGAACGCTATATCGTGGGTTACAGCAACTCGCTGATGGATAACTTTATTATGGATGTGCAGGGCAGCGGCTACGTTGACTACGGCGACGGGCGCCCGCTGACCTTCTTCGGCTACGGCGGCAAAAACGGCCATGCCTATCGCAGCATCGGCAAAGTGCTGATCGACCGCGGTGAAGTGAAGCGTGAAGATATGTCGATGCAGGCGATTCGCCACTGGGGTGAAACGCACAGTCCGGAAGAGGTGCGCGAACTGCTGGAGCAGAACCCATCCTTTGTGTTCTTCAAGCCCGAAACGTTTGCGCCGGTACGCGGAGCAAGCGCGGTGCCGCTGGTGGCAAAAGCCTCGGTCGCTTCTGACCGTTCGCTGATTCCACCGGGAACGGCGCTGCTGGCAGAAGTTCCTTTACTGGACAACAACGGTAAATTTACCGGAAAATATGAGATGCGCATGATGGTGTCGCTCGACGTCGGCGGCGCAATCAAGGGCCAGCATTTTGATATTTACCAGGGCATCGGCCCGGATGCCGGTCATATGGCCGGATGGTTTAATCACTATGGCCGCGTGTGGGTATTAAGAACCGCACCGGGCGCGGGCCAGCCGGTATTCTCATCGGCACAGAACAGTTCTTCTCAGGGGTCATTACTGGTCAGTCAGTAAACCCCGACGGGCCGCTTGCTGCGGCCCGCTGCTTTTAAGGAATTAATCCATGATGGTTCTTTCAGACGCCTGGCGGCAGCGCTTTGGCGGTACGGCGCGTTTATATGGTCAGTCTGCGCTACAGCTGTTTGCCGACGCGCATGTCTGCGTGGTGGGTATTGGCGGCGTGGGGTCGTGGGCGGCGGAAGCGCTGGCGCGTACCGGAATTGGGGCGATCACCCTGATCGACATGGATGATGTCTGCGTCACTAATACTAACCGGCAGATCCATGCGCTGAAAGACAACGTCGGGCAGGCGAAAACCGAGGTGATGGCGCAGCGGATCCGCGAAATTAATCCGGAATGCCGCGTCACCTGCATTGATGACTTTATTACGCCGGACAATACCGCAGAGCTGATGAGCCAGGGCTACAGCTATGTGATCGACGCTATCGACAGCGTGCGGCCGAAAGCGGCGCTGCTGGCGTGGTGCCGTCGCAATAAGATGCCGCTGGTGACCACCGGCGGGGCGGGCGGGCAGATTGATCCCACGCAGATCCAGGTCGCCGATCTGGCAAAAACGATTCAGGATCCGCTGGCGGCGAAGCTGCGCGAGCGGCTGAAAAACGACTTTAACATCGTCAAAAGCAGCAAGGGTAAGCTGGGCATTGACTGCGTGTTCTCAACCGAGGCGCTGATGTACCCGCAGCCGGATGGCTCGGTATGCGCGTCACGCAGCACCGCTGAGGGGCCAAAACGCATGGACTGCGCCGCAGGTTTTGGCGCGGCAACCATGGTGACCGCCACCTTTGGCTTTGTCGCGGTGTCGCACGTATTGAAGAAGATGATGGCAAAGGCGGCACGCCAGGCGTAACGCGGATTCGGGGCAACTGCACGGCCGACCCTCTTTTTCGGTCGGCCTCTGTTTGCCCGGGCCGACCAGAAAAGCGGTCGGCCCCTACGGCAAGAGAGTGCTCGCCATCACCGCATCGGCCAGCGCCTGCAGCCCCGCGCTGCGCGAGGCGCTCAGCTGATCTTTCAATCCCAGCCCGTCAAACAGCGCCAGCGGGTCCGATCCGCGGATCTCGGCGGCGGTTTTTCCCTCTACCGCACACAGCAGCACGGCTAACAGCCCGCGCACAATGCGCCCTTCGCTGTCGCCGTAAAAGTGCATCTGCCCATTTTCTAACTGCTGATAGCCAAGCCAGACGCGGTTTTCACAGCCGCTCAGCTCAATGTCCGCCGTTTTCAGCGCCTCCGGCAGTGCCGGCAGTTTTTTACCCAGCAGGATCAGCTGGCGATAGCGATCCTCCCACTGGCGAAAGTGGGCGAACTGCGTCAGTAGCGACTCGGCAGTCACCTCTGTGCCAAACGGGTGCGGGGCGATCGGGGATAAATTCATCATTAATCAGCCAGTAGCGTCAGAGCGGTGGTCATCGCCGCGGTCAGCGCGTCCACATCTTCCAGCGTGTTATAGGGGGCGAAGGAGGCGCGCAGTGTCCCGCTGACGCCGAGCGCAGCCAGCAGCGGTTGCGCACAGTGCTGACCGGCGCGCAGCGAGATCCCGCTCTCCGCCAGCAGCGTAACCACGTCACTGTGATGAATACCGGCAATATCAAACGCCAGCAGGCTGGCGTTGCCGCAGCGGTAGCTTTGAAAGCCGGGCAGAGCAGCGAGCCGCGCTTCGGCAAGGTCGGCAAGGTCGCAGCTCCAGCGCTCGGCGGCGGCAATATCAACGCTGCTCAGCCACTCCAGCGCGGCGCTCAGGCCAATCACTCCGGCAACGTTTGGCGTACCTGCCTCGAAGCACCACGGCACTGCCTGCGGGGTGAATCCGTTAAAGTCGACGCGGCTCAGCATCTTGCCGCCGCCCTGCCACGGCGCCATCTCTGCCAGCAGATCTGCCCTGCCGTACAGTGCGCCGATGCCCATTGGCCCATACAGCTTGTGTCCAGAAAAAGCGTAGAAATCAATGTTTAGCGCCTGTACATTCGGCGGGCAGTGCACCACGCCCTGGGCGCCGTCGACCATCACTTTTGTGCCGCACGCATGGGCCAGGGCCATAATCTGCTGCAGGTCCGGGCAGCCGCCGGTGACGTTCGACATCTGACCGACAGCCAGCAGGCGGGTGCGGTCGTTGAGCAGCGCGGGTAGCAGGCTGAGATCCGGCAGGCGGTCGGCGCCAATCGGCCACTTCACCACTTTGGCCCCGGTCTGCTCAGCCACCATCAGCCACGGCACCAGATTGGCGTGGTGCTCGGCTTCGCTAACCAGGATCTCATCCCCCGGCTGCAGGCGCGGACGCAGATAGCTCTGCGCGACCAGGTTGATGGCCTCGGTGGTGCCTTTGGTCCAGACGATGTTGCTGCCATCGCTGGCATTCAGCAGTCTTGCCACCTGATTACGCGCATTCTCATAGCGCGCGGTGAGCTGCTGCGCGGCGGCGAACTGACTGCGGTGAACCGTCCCGGCGCTCAGGCGATAAAACTGCTCGGTGGCTTCGATCACCGCCAGCGGTTTCAGCGCGGTAGCGGCACTGTCCAGGTAGCATCCGGCATCGCCCAGCGCGGGAAACTGCTGGCGAAACTGCAGCGGGTTAAATGACGTCATCTGTTTCTCGTAATTTAGGACCAGGCTGAAATTTATGTACTTTTCTGGCAAAGACGGCAAAGCGCGTTATGCTAATTCAGGTAAAGTTTAAACGATTACCTGTCATTAAGAGCAACGTCTGCAGGTAGTTTCACTCTCAGCATGGAGATATAAAAATGAAAAAATTAGCCGCAGTTATTGCAGCCTGTGCCATGACTTTTACTCTGGCCGCGTGTTCAAGCAACTATGTTATGCACACCAATGATGGTCGCACTATCGTATCCGATGGTAAGCCAGTGGTCGACAACGATACCGGAATGATCAGCTACAAGGATGCCAACGGCAATAAGCAGCAGATTAACCGTTCTGACGTGAAAGAGATGGTTGAGACCAACCAGTAACAGGCGACAGGCAAAAAAAAGCACCGCGTTAAGCGGTGCTATTAAAATCACTTGGACAGACAGGGTAAATCTACAGGAATAAAAGGTAGCTCAGCTACCAGACCCGAAAATCGTCAGGTCAATTGCAAACACAACATCACGACCACAAGCCAAAAGCCCCTCAAAATTCCGCGAGTTAACCCGTAATTTCAATGCACTTTTCGTTCCGGCTCAGGAAGTGGCGCAACTATAGGTATTTGCTGGTAGTTCCTCAACGGACAAATTATAATGGCTCGGATAAAAAAAACTAATACGTCACTCTGACAGTCAGAGCTGTACCCGGCCTTGAGCGAAAAGCATCCATCTACCATGTCTAAACGTTTACCACCGCTAAATGCCCTGCGCGTTTTTGATGCCGCAGCGCGTCACCTCAGCTTCACCAAAGCGGCTGAGGAACTGTTTGTCACCCAGGCCGCCGTCAGCCACCAGATCAAGTCGCTGGAGGATTTCCTCGGCCTGAAGCTGTTCCGCCGCCGCAATCGCTCGCTGCTGCTGACCGAAGAGGGGCAGAGCTATTACCTCGATATCAAAGAGATTTTTACCGCGCTGAACGACGCCACGCGCAAACTGCAGGCGCGCAGTGCCAAAGGCGCACTTACCGTCAGTTTGCTGCCGAGTTTTGCGATTCAGTGGCTGGTGCCGAGGCTAACCAGCTTTAACTCAGCTTATCCGGGCATCGACGTGCGTATCTCCGCCGTCGACCGTGATGAGGAGAAGCTGGCTGATGATGTCGACGTGGCGATTTTCTACGGGCGCGGTAACTGGCCGGGGCTGCGGGTGGAAAAACTGTATGCGGAATATCTGCTGCCGGTCTGTTCCCCACTGCTGTTAACCGGCGAGCGCCCGCTGACCTCCCCAGCCGGGCTGGCCAACCATACGCTGCTGCACGATGCTTCACGGCGTGACTGGCAGGCATATACGCGCCAGCTCGGGCTGGGCAGCATTAATGTGCAGCAGGGGCCGATATTCAGCCACAGCGCGATGGTGCTGCAGGCGGCGATCCACGGCCAGGGCGTGGCGCTGGCTAATAATGTGATGGCGCAGAGTGAGATAGAAGCGGGGCGTCTGGTCTGCCCGTTTAACGATGTGCTGGTCAGTAAAAATGCTTTTTATCTGGTTTGTCATGACAGTCAGGCAGAACTGGGTAAAATAGCCGCCTTCCGGCAGTGGATCCTTGCGAAAGCAGCAAGCGAACAGGAAAAATTCCGCTTTCGTTACGAACAATAAACCCGCCTGGCGCGCCGATACCGCCGGGCAGTGATTAAGCACCACGGAGCGCGCTCCGTGTTCTCAGAGGATGTTGTTATGTCCAGTCGTGCAATGCTGATTTTCGCCGCCATCAGTGGATTTTTCTACGTGGCGCTGGGGGCTTTTGGCGCCCATGTATTGAGCCGGTCGCTGGGGAGCGCCGAAATGGCCTGGATGAAAACCGGGCTGGATTACCAGGCGTTTCATACTCTTGCGGTACTGGGTTTGGCTGCGGCGATGCTACGCCGCGCCGATATCTGGTTCTACTGGAGCAGCGCGTTTCTGGCGCTGGGCACGGTGTTATTCAGCGGCAGTCTTTACTGCCTGGCGCTGTCGCACCTGAAAATTTGGGTGTATGTTACGCCGATCGGAGGCACCTGCTTCCTGATCGGCTGGATTTTGATGTTGGTTGGCGCGCTGCGTCTGAAAAAAAGGGCAGATCGCCATGAATAAGATTTTACTGTATTGCCGTCAGGGTTTTGAGAAAGAGTGCGCGGCGGAGATCACCGCTAAGGCCGCCGAGCGCGAGATTTTCGGTTTTGCCCGGGTGAAAGATGACTCCGCCTACGTGCTGTTTGAGTGCTATCAGCAGGGGGAAGCCGAAAAGCTGCTGGCCTCACTGCCGTTTAGCGAGCTGATCTTCTCCCGCCAGATGATTGTGGTCGGTGAGCTGCTGCGCGATTTGCCGACCGAGGACCGCATCACGCCGGTGGTGGGGATGCTGACCGGCGCGGTAGAGAAGGGCGGCGAACTGCGCGTTGAGGTGCCGGACACCAATGCCAGCAAAGAGCTGCTGAAATTCTGCCGCAAGTTCACCGTGCCGCTGCGCGCCAGCCTGCGTAAAGCGAATATTCTGCTGAACTATGAGACCAACAAGCGCCCGGTGATCCACGTGTTCTTTATCGCGTCCGGCTGCTGCTATGTCGGTTACTCGCTGCCGGCCAACAACTCCCCGCTGTTTATGGGCATCCCGCGCCTGAAGTTCCCTTCCGATGCGCCAAGCCGCTCCACGCTTAAGCTGGAAGAGGCTTTCCACGTGTTTATTCCTGCCGACGAGTGGGATGAGCGCCTGGCGAGCGGGATGTGGGCGGTGGACCTCGGGGCCTGCCCGGGCGGCTGGACCTATCAGCTGGTGCAGCGCAGCATGATGGTGAACGCCGTGGATAACGGCCCGATGGCGCCAAGCCTGATGGACACCGGGCAGGTATTCCACCAGCGTGAGGACGGCTTTAAGTACCGCCCGACGCGCAGCAATAACTATTGGGTGGTGTGCGACATGGTGGAGAAACCGGTGCGCGTGGCAAATCTGATGGCGGACTGGCTGGTGAACGGCTGGTGCCGCGAGGCGATCTTTAACCTCAAGCTGCCGATGAAGAAGCGTTATGAGGAAGTGTCGCAGAACCTGCAGATGATCCACGAGAAGCTGGTGGAAAACGGCATTAACGCGCAGATCCAGGCGCGTCAGCTGTATCACGATCGCGAAGAGGTGACGGTGCATATTCGCCGTATCTGGGCCGCCACCCCGGGCCGCCGCGACGAGCGTTAATCTTTCCATCGTGAATCTGGCGCGGGCCGATCGAAAAAGATGATCGGCCCCTACAGTAGGGGGGGACCGCTTTTCTGGTCCGCCCGCGAATTACGGCAAGCGTAAATCCTTTAAATTCCCCGCCAGTACCAAGTCCGTTCTCAGCGTGGCGACCTGCTGGCAGATTTCCGCCATCTGGCGATGCTGCTCCAGCTTATTGCGCCACTTCTCCGGCACCCGATCCAGCTGCTGATAAATTCCAGCCAGGCTGCCAAACTGCTGCAGCAGCTGCGTGGCGCTTTTACCGCCGATACCGGCCACGCCCGGGATCTTGCTGCTGCTAATCCCTGCCAGCCCCCAGTAGTCGGTGAGCTGGGCTGGCGCCACGCCAAATTCGGCGGCAATAAACGGCACGTCGAGCCAGCGTTTCTGGAAATAGTCGCGGATCTGCACGTTTGGTGCCAGCAGCTGGCAGTAGCCTTTATCGGTGGAGACAATGGTGGCCTGATGCCCGGCGGCGGCCACTTTGCTGGCGAGCGTGGCGGCGAGGTCGTCAGCCTCATCGCCGGGAGAGTGCCAGCAGTTAACCCCTACGCCGGCAAAGGCTGCGCGCAGCAACGGCATTTCATTGTGCAGCGCATCCGGCATCGGCGAGCGCCCGGCTTTGTAATCCGGCAGCAGCCGGTGCCGCCAGCTGTCGGCGCGGTCGTCATCGTCAAACACCGCCACAGCGTGCGTCGGGCGGGTATGCATCAGCAGCTGATGGATGGCATTCAGGCAGGCGTCCTGGCAGGGAGAACCCTGGACGGCGTGTATGCGGCGAATCAGATTCAGCGCATCGATAATCAGTAAATGGTGCAAAATCGTTAATCCTGAGCGGCCCGCAGGCCGCTCGTCGGTTACTTGATGATTTCGTAGCAGGGAATATAGGCACTGCCCGGCAGCTTCATGCGGTGCTGAGCCACAAAGCCCTGCAGCAGATCGTCCATGCGCCGCATGATCTGCGGATCGCCGTGCAGCTTGTATGGCCCTTTCTCTTTGATGGCGCGAATGCCGACATCCTTAACGTTACCGGCGACGATCCCGGAGAAGGCGCGACGCAGTGCCGCAGCCAGATCCTCGGCGGGCTGATCCGGCGACAGGTTAAGGTTTGCCATATTTTCATGGCTCGGCATAAACGGCATCTGCAGGTCAGGAGCAATGCGCAACGCCCAGTTAAAGCTGTAGGCGTCGCCGGTTTCGCGGCGATGCTCTTTCACTTTCGGCATCGCTTTCTTCATCAGCCGCGCCACTTCCGCCGCATCATCGATAATGATGGTGTAGTGTTTACGCGCCTCATCACCCAGGGTGCTGGCGATAAACTCGTCGAGCACCTTGAAGTAGTCGGCGCTCTCTTTCGGCCCGGTGAGGATCAGCGGCAGCACCTGGTCATGGTTATGCGGGTTCATCAGTATACCCAGCAGATAGAGCAGCTCTTCCGCCGTTCCTACGCCGCCCGGGAAGATAATGATGCCATGCGCCATGCGTACAAAGGCTTCCAGACGTTTTTCAATGTCCGGCATGATGATCAGCTCGTTAACCAGCGGGTTCGGCGGCTCGGCGGCGATAATTGACGGCTCGGTCAGGCCAATAAAGCGGCCCTCTCTGTAGCGCTGCTGGGCGTGGCCGACGGCGGCCCCTTTCATCGGCGCTTCCATCACGCCCGGTCCGCAACCGGTGCAGATATTCAGTTCGCGCAGGCCGAGCTGGGCACCCACGCTGCGGCAGTACTGATATTCCACGGCGTTAATGGAGTGACCACCCCAACACACCACGGTGTTCGGCTCTTCGCCGACGTGCAGCGCGCGCGCATTGCGCAGAATGGAGAATACCAGGTTGGTAAGATGAACCGGATCTTCAATTTTCAGCCGCTGGAAGCGACCGGCCTGATCGATCTGGCCGTTGACGAACAGGATGTCGCGCAGCACGGCAAACAGGTTAGCCTGCAGCGCACGGATAATTCGGCCATCAACAAACGCCTCTTCCGGCGGGTTGATCAGCTCCAGTTTGACGCCGCGCTCACGGCGCAGCACGTTGATATCAAAACTTTCGAAGCGGGAGAGCAGCTCATGGCTGCTGTCGGTTTGGCTACCGGAGTTGAGCACGGCGAGTGAGCAGTTACGAAACAGCTGGTAGAGATCACTGCTGGCCGTGCGCTTCAGCATGTCGACTTCCAGTTGTGAAAGCAGGTCCATCGAGCCAAGAGGGCTGATATGTGTAATCAAGTGAACTCCTTTACACCCGCCTGGGTGTGCAGTAACCCCGTGATATGGCGGTCAACGGGGCAAAATTTCCCTGGGCAGCGTGCTGCTGCTGCCCGTGTCCAGATTAGCCTTTTCGCCTTTGATTTAACAACAGATTAACAGAGATAAACCGGAGATTACTGGCGAACCAGGCGCGAGCGTCCCGGCTTGAATTGGCCATTGGTGCGCCACGGGTTGATATCCAGCCCGCCGCGGCGCGTGTAGCGCGCGTAAACGCTCAGGCTTTCCGGCTGGCAGTAGCGCAGAATATCGCTGAAAATACGCTCGACGCACTGCTCGTGAAACTCATTGTGATGGCGGAATGAGACCAGGTAACGCAGCAGGGCTTCGCGCTGAATGCGCGGGCCGCGATAGCCGATCTGCACCGAACCCCAGTCGGGTTGATTGGTGATCAGGCAGTTAGATTTTAGCAGGTGGCTCACCAGCTGCTCTTCAACGATCTCCCCAGCGGCCGCGTCGCGCAGGTAGTCAGCATTGAACTGATAGTCATTAATCTCGATGTCCTGCTCATCAATGCAGGTGCCATCGAAATGACCAATCGGCTGCCCTTCAATTTCCTGCAGGCGGAACAGAGCCACGCTGACCTTGCCTGCGGCGCAGGCGCTGAGATCGCGCTCCAGCGTCTGCCGCACTTCGCCCCAGTCGGCAAATTTGGTCTGGTTAAAGCTGTTGAGGTAGAGCTTAAAGCTTTTCGACTCGATCAGGTTCAGGCTGTCGGCATCCAGCGCCACTTCACCTACCGCCACCTGCGGCAGCCCTTTGCTGTTGAGCCAGGAGAGCTCGTACAGCGTCCAGATATCGGCTCCGGTGAATGGCAGAGTATCCGGGTAGAGCCCCAGCGGTTCACGATTCAGGCTACGCGGCACCGCCTGCAGCAGCGCGGGCTGATAGCTGTCGTGGTATTCTGTGGGTTTCCCCAGTGTCAGGCCTTCCAGTGCCTGATGATGGTCGTATGAAGACATGCTGATACCTTATTGCGCCCGTCGGGACAGGCGAGATGACGAATTCGTCAGCCTGATTAGCATTCAGGCTACAATGGCCTGTAAGTGTAACCCAGCCAGCTAAGAGTGAAAAAAGAATGATCGAACAAACCGCCCAGGCATTACGCGATTTTAGCCAACGCTACTGTGACCTCTGGCAGCAGGAGAGCGGCCACCTTCCCGCCAGCGAGGAGCTGCACGGCATCCCTTCGCCCTGCGTCGTGGCTACCCAGGGCGATGCCGTTTGGTGGCAGCCGCAGCCGTTCACCCTGGCGCAAAACCTTGATGCCGTTGAGCGTGCGCTGGATATTCAGCTGCAGCCTGCCGTGGCTGCGTTCTACACCGCACAATTTGCCGCTGATATGTCCGGAACTTTTTCCGGGCAACGCGTGTCTCTAGTGCAGGTCTGGAGTGAAGATGATTTTCAGCGCGTGCAGGAGAACCTGATTGGTCATCTGGTCATGAAGCGCCGGCTGAAGCACTCTCCGACTTTGTTTATCGCCACCACAGACTCTGAGCTGGAAGTGGTGTCGGTATGCAATTTGAGCGGTGAAGTGATCCTTGAGCAGTTGGGCACGAAAAAACGTCAGGTTCTCGCCCCATCTCTTCAGAATTTTCTTATTCATTTACAGCCGCTTAGTGGCCTGTAATGCGCTTTTCTCTGCCCGTCATGTGCGAGATGTCTCACAAAGTTTGTGAGAGATCGCTACGAATCAACTAAATGCCTGCTAACGTTCAAATGTAAAAATATTGTAGATCATTAAGTTAGCCAAATTACTGCGAATTATCCTAAGCTTATGCCACAAAAAGCCGTGAGAAGTATCTTGTTTGCTTATGATAATCAGGCAAAATTAACTCATCTGAACGGCGCTTCAGGAACAGAATTAACGTCAAGGAGTGACGTGCTCATGGAATGAGTTGGACCCATCAGAATGATGTTGCAGGGACAGGCTTCGGGATTGAAGCAGGGAAACCTCAGGATGAGGCAATGGACACCTCCAGGAAGGAGAACGTGAACCGTACAGGATGACGGCTATCAGGGAAGTGAATGGATAACATCTGGACGATGTTTGCTCAGGAGAGCACAGGAACAGTTTTCAAGGAAGAGCAGGGAGCATAAAGGTAGCTGGAAAGCTGCAAACGAACCGGGGGCACTGTTAACACAGTGCCCCTTTTTTCGTGCATACTTTTCACTGAGCAGCCTGTGAATGCTATGCTCTGCGCCCTTATCCACAGTGGGAGATCCCTATGAGCCGTGAACAACAGATTCAGGAACGATTACTGGCGATTGAATCGTTGCTTAAACAGGCGGGGCTATGGCAATCCGTTGCGCCTAACAGCGAAGCTTTTACCAGCACTGAGCCTTTCTGCCTCGATACCATGACGCCGCTGCAGTGGCTGCAGTGGGTATTCCTGCCGCGTATGCAGGCCCTGCTGGATGCGGCTGCCCCCCTGCCCGTCGCGCTGGCCATCGCCCCCTACTATGAAGTCTGGCTGGAGGGTGAAATCCCGCAGCGCGCGGAGCTGCTGCACCGCTTAAACGCGTTCGATCAGCTGTTCGAGTCGCCCAACTAATGCTGGAGATTATTTATCAGGATGAGTGGCTGGTCGCAGTAAACAAACCCTCGGGCTGGCTGGTACATCGTAGCTGGCTCGACCGCCATGAAACCGTGTTTGTGATGCAGACCGTACGCGACCAGATTGGCCAGCACGTTTTCACCGTACACCGGCTCGATCGCCCAACATCCGGCGTGCTGCTGATGGCGCTGTCCAGCGAGGTGGCGCGCCTGCTGTCGCAGCAGTTTGAACAGCATAAAATACAAAAAACCTATCATGCCGTAGTGCGCGGCTGGCTGGAGGGCGAAGAGACGCTCGACTATCCGCTGACCGAAGAGCTGGATAAAATCGCCGACAGGTTTAGCCAGCCGGAAAAAGCCCCGCAGCCTGCGGTAACCCACCGGCGCGGAGTGGCAACGGCCGAGCTGCCGGTAGCGGTCGGACCTTACGACACCACGCGCTATTCGCTGGTGGAAATGCTGCCGCAGTCGGGTCGCAAGCATCAGCTGCGCCGTCATATGCGGCATCTGCGTCATCCGATTATCGGCGACAGCGCCCATGGCGACCTGAAGCAGAACCGCTCAGCGGCAGCCCACTTTGCGATGAATCGCCTGATGCTGCATGCCAGCGAGCTGCGCCTGAACCATCCGGTGAGCGGCGAGCCGCTGCTGCTGCGAGCCGGGCTGGATGCGGTTTGGCAGCGGGCGATGACGCACTGCGGCTGGCAAAACACGCTGCAGCAGATCCCCCGGGTTGAGTTTGCGGCTGAAAGCCCGCAGGATAGTGAGAAAACTGAGTTCTGATAAGGAGAGAGGGTATGGCTGAGGTAGGCATTTTTGTGGGCACCGTTTACGGTAACGCGCTGTTGGTTGCCGAAGAGTCCGAAACCCTGCTGGTTGAAGCCGGGCACCAGGTCAAAATTTATGAAGATGCAACGCTGCAAGAGTGGCAGCACTACGCGGATAAAGTGGTGCTGGTGATCACCTCGACCACCGGGCAGGGCGATCTGCCGGACAGCATCGCGCCGCTGTTCCACGCGATTAAAGATAAGCTCGGCCACCAGCCACGGCTGCGCTACGGCGTGATTGCGCTGGGCGACAGCAGCTACGATGATTTCTGCGGCGGCGGTAAAAAGTTTGCCGAACTGCTGCAGGAGCACGGCGCGCAGCGCGTCGGCGAGATGCTGACGGTGGATGCCTGCGAAAATCCGGAGCCGGAGGAAGTTACCTCCCCGTGGGTCGAGCAGTGGGCTAAGCTCATCGGATAAAATATGCCGTATCTGTAGGGGCCGATCGTCTATTTCGATCGGCCCGTGCCAATGGTGCCCCGCCGCCAACCTGATGGATAACCTATGAAAATCGTTATCGCCCCGGATTCCTATAAAGAAAGCCTCTCTGCGTTACAGGTTGCCACCCAAATCGAACTGGGTTTTCGCGACATCTTCCCCGATGCACACTACGTCAAGCTGCCCGTCGCCGATGGTGGTGAAGGCACCGTTGACGCCATGGTTGCTGCGACGGGGGGGCGTATTATTCCGCTGCGCGTCACCGGGCCGCTGGGCACGCCGGTTGATGCCTTTTACGGGCTGTCCGGTGACGGGTGTTGCGCGATTATCGAAATGGCCGCCGCCAGCGGGCTGGAGCAGGTGCCCGCCGATCGGCGCGATGCGCTGCACGCCACCAGCTGGGGTACCGGCGAGCTGATCCGCGATGCGCTGGATAAGGGCGTAGAACGCCTGATTATTGGTATTGGCGGCAGCGCAACCAATGACGGCGGCGCGGGAATGGTGCAGGCTCTGGGGGCTAAATTACTCGACGCCAGCGGTAAGCCGGTGGCTTACGGTGGCGCGGCGCTGGCGCGGCTGGATGCAATTGACCTCAGTGAATTCGATGCGCGCATCAAAAGCTGCCGTATCGAGGTCGCCTGCGATGTGACCAATCCGCTGCTTGGAGAGACGGGGGCATCGGCGGTGTTTGGCCCGCAAAAAGGGGCATCGCCGCAGCAGGTGAAGCAGCTGGATGAGGCGCTGGCGCAATTTGCCCGCATTATTCAGCGTGACCTGCAGTGTGACGTGTTAAGCGTGGCCGGCGGCGGCGCCGCAGGGGGGATGGGCGCCGGGCTGTTTGCGTTCTGTCAGGCCACCCTGCGCCCGGGCATTGAGATTGTCACCGATGCCTTAGGTCTGGATGCGCTGGTGCAGGATGCCACGCTGGTGATCACCGGCGAAGGACGTATCGACAGCCAGACTATTCAGGGTAAAGTCCCGATTGGCGTGGCGCGGGTGGCTAAGCGCTATCACATACCGACGATCGCCATTGCTGGCAGCCTGACGCAGGATGCGGGCGTGGTGCATCAGCACGGGCTGGACGCGGTATTCAGCGTGATCTACCGCATCTGCAGCCTGCAGGAGGCGCTGGACGAAGCGGCAGAAAATGTGCGTATCGCCGCGCGCAATATCGCCGCCACGCTAGCTATTGGGATGCATATTCGTTAATGGCGACCGCGCCCGCTGGCGTGCGGGAAATTCCGTTGGGGTCAGGTATGCCTGACCCGCTATGACCAACCCGCGGCTAATGTTTTAACCGTTCCGTTGCCAGTCTCGCCACGTTCTGCATCTCATCCAGTAGCTCAAACAGCTCAGGCTCAACGGCGCTGATATCCTCATGGTGGCGCAGGTTTTGCTCCAGCTGCAGGCACAGCTGTTTCATGCGCGGCACGCCGCTGTAGCTGGCGCTGCCGTGCAGCTTATGGATGATATCGCGCAGCGCCGGAATATTATTTTCGCCAATATACTGGTCGATCAGCGACTGCACTTCTGGCAGGAAATCCACCAGCATCTGCAGCAGATCGCGGGCGAGGTCGGGCTTATTAGCCGCCTGACGCAGCGCCAGCGCCCAGTCGAGGGACGCCGGGACTTCAATCACCGGCGGCAGCGCCTGGCGCGCACCCGGCGAATAGCGCGCCAGCAGGCGGCAGAGTTTTTTCTCGTCGATCGGCTTGGCAAGATAGTCATTCATCCCGGCTTTAATCAGTTGTTCGCGTTCACCATCCAGCGCGTGCGCGGTCACGGCGACAATCGGCGTATTCGCGTGCTGCGGCAGGGCGCGGATCTCTTCACTGGCGCGGATACCGTCAATTTCCGGCATCTGAATATCCATCAGAATAATGTCGAGATGCTGAAGCCTGGCCTGCTTGATTGCCGCTTCGCCGCTGTCACACAGGACAATGTGCGCCACCTGCTCTTCGAGAAGCGCGCCAATCAGCTTGAGGTTGGCTGGATTATCGTCCACCGCCATCACCCGCAGCGGCAGGCGCGGGCGCTCGATCAGCTGCTGAACATCTCTGTTATGGTGATCCACCAGAATCGGCAACAGGCGCGTCATCGAAATCGGTTTGATCAGGCAGGCGGTGACGCCGCGCGCTTTCAGCTCTTCGGTATACACCTGCATCTGGAACGGCAGGCCCATAATCACGCTATCGGCGCGTTGCAGAATCGGCGTCAGCTGCTCACCGGTAATTTCCAGATGATGGCGATCGGCCACCGGCAGCCCCATCAGCAGCACATCGTAGTGCGGGTCCGGCAGCTCGGCCAGCGTTGGGCTGTAGTGGATATTCATCGGCGTGATGCTGAGCATCTCCATCATCGCTTTGGCCGCGGCGGCGTTAGGCTCAACGTAGGCCAGGCTTTGCCCCTCAATGCAGTCCATCAGGCGCGGATCGCTTGCCGCGTTGGGGTTAAGCGCCAGATTAATGTGGAACCAGAAGGTGGAGCCGTGGTTCAGGCGGCTGTGGAAGGAGATTTCACCGCCCATTTCGTTAACCAGCTTTTGGGTGATCACCAGCCCCAGCCCGGTGCCGCCGTGGCGCCGGGAGATGCTGGCATCGGCCTGGCGAAACGCCTGGAACAGCTGCGACTGCTGCTTTTCGGAAATGCCGATGCCGCTATCGTGGATCTGGACTTCCAGCTCCATGCGGTTATTGCTCAGCGCCCGTTTTTCCACGCGAATATCAATATTGCCGCGCTCGGTAAATTTAATCGCGTTGCCCAGCAGGTTGACGATGATTTGCTGCATGCGCAGCGGATCGCCGATGGCATTATCCGGCACGTCGCTCTGAATATTGAGCGTCAGCTCCAGCCCTTTATCGTGCGCCGACTGCGCCAGCAGCACCACCACCTCGTCCAGCGTGGCGCGCAGCGGGAACGGAATGGTTTCCAGAATCAGCTTGCCCGCTTCCAGCTTGGAGAAGTCGAGCACGTCATTGATGATGCTCAGCAGATTATTCGCCGAGCGTTCGATAGTGTGCAGATAGTCGCGCTGCGTCGAGTTGAGCGTGGTTTTCAGCGTCTGGCGGGTAAAGCCGATCACGCCGTTGAGCGGAGTGCGCAGCTCGTGCGACATGTTAGCGAGGAACTCGGACTTGATGCGCGCCGCCTCCTGCGCACGTTTTTTTGCCAGATCCAGCTCAACGTTCTGGATCTCCATCTGCTCCAGGGTTTCGCGCAGATCGGACGTCGCCTGGTCGATATTCTGCTGCATCTCTTCGTGATAGGCCGTCAGCGACATCGCCATCGAGTTAATGCCGTTTTTCAGCACGTCCAGCTCGCCGAGCATATAGCCTTCAACGCGGCTGTCGAGCTGCCCACGGCGAATGCGGTCAACGGTACTGACCATATTGCGAATTGGCCCGGTAACGTCGCGCATCAGGCGGTAGGCAAACAGCATCGCAATACACAGGCACAGCAGCAGCAGCAGGGTGGAGATAAACACCTCTTTATACTGCTGCAGGCGCACCGACTGCAGGTCGAGCTCTATCGCCACATAGCCGAGCGGATTACCGGTCGGTTTGGCGTCCTGGCCCGGAGACTCATCGGGGTAGTAACTTTCAGAAAGGATTGGCGTGCGTAGAATGACAGAGTTACCCATGCGCTGTTTCAGGTATTTAGCCGTCAGCGGGGTGTTATCCGGCAGGCGCAGCAGGTCAGGGGACTGATGATAATTTGAGGTGACGAACAGCTGATTATGGTCATCAAACACCGAGATAGCGCGCACGATATCCGAATGGCGGCGGTGCAGCAGGCTCACCAGCTGGCGCACCGATTCGCGGCTGTGGAAGGTCATACCGTATTCGCTGGAAACGGCCAGCGGCTCGATAATATTTACCCCGGCATCGGTCAGTTGAGTTTGCAGCTCGTTATAGCGATTGACGACAAAAAACGTCGACAGCAGCAGCCCGATCATCAGCGTCGGCGCCAGAATTAAGATCATCATGCGTGCCCGCAGGCTGTATTTGGTCATAATATTCCCTGTGCGCGGCGTGCAGCTCTGCCGTCCATGTTGCGTATTATCCTGAATGAGTCGAATTTTTTCTGCCGCTATGCCAGGCTACACCCGATTTTTTTCCGGTAATAACCCTGACTTTTCGAGAAGCAAAGAAATAATGGCGCAATTCTACTCTGCAAAACGGCGCGTGACGACCCGCCAGACGATAACGGTAACGGTTCATGATCTGGATGCTTTTGGTCAGGGCGTGGCACGCCACAATGGCAAGGCGCTGTTTGTGCAGGGCGCGCTGCCCGGCGAACAGGTCGAAGTCAGGATCGCGGAGGATAAGCGCCAGTACTCACGCGGAGTGGCACAGCGCATTATTAGCGCCAGCCCGCAGCGAGTGGAGCCGCGCTGCCCGCATTTCAGCCGCTGCGGTGGCTGCCAGCAGCAGCATGCATCCAGCGAACTCCAGCAGCAGAGCAAGGCAAAAGCGCTGGCGCATCTGCTGACGCGGGAAAACGGCTTTGCCGTGAGCGTCGACGACGTGATTGCCGGGCAGCCCTGGGGCTACCGCCGCCGCGCCCGTCTCAGCCTCAATTATCAGCCGAAAACGCAAACCCTGCAGATGGGGTTCCGCGAAAAAGCCTCCAGCGAGCTGGTCAATATCACGCAATGCCCCATTTTGAAGCCCGAACTTAATGCATTGATTCAGCCACTTCGCGCAGTGCTCAATGATTTGCAGGCGGTGCGACGCCTCGGGCACGTTGAACTGGTGCTGGCCGATAACGGCCCGCTGCTGGTGTTACGCCATCTTGACCCCCTTGCTGACAGCGACCGGCAAAAACTGGAACAGTTTTCGCATGAGCATCAGTTGGCACTGTATCTTGCCCCTGACAGTGACACGCTTGTGCAGCTTTCGGGAGAGATGCCACACTATCGTTCTCACGAACTGACGCTGACCTTCAGCCCGCGCGATTTTATTCAGGTCAATGATGAGGTCAATCAGCAGATGGTGGCCCGTGCGCTGGAGTGGCTGGAGCTGAAAGCGGACGACAGGGTGCTTGATCTGTTCTGCGGAATGGGAAATTTTAGCCTGCCAATGGGTATACTGGCTGAAAATGTCGCAGGTGTGGAGGGTGTTGCAGCATTAGTGGCGAAGGGTGCGTATAATGCAGAATTGAATAATTTGCATAACGTGTCGTTCTGGCAGCATAACCTCGAAGAGGATGTCAGCCGCCAGCCCTGGGCTGCTCAGGGATTTAACAAGGTGTTACTGGACCCGGCCCGTGCCGGAGCCGCCGGCGTGATGGCGCATATCATTAAACTTGCGCCGCAGCGGGTGGTCTATGTGTCCTGTAACCCGACGACGCTGGCACGGGATAGTCAGGCATTACTGACGTCCGGCTACCAATTGGAACGGGTGACAATGCTCGATATGTTCCCACATACCGGGCATCTGAAATCCATGGTGCTGTTTAGCCGAAAATAGGTCCCTGAACGGGGGCTACGCCAGGAGAGGATATGGTTGCGGTAAGAAGTGCACATTTGAATACGGCTGGCGAGTTTGCGCTCGACCAATGGATCACCAGTCTGGGGATCTCCAACCAGCAGTCATGTGAACGACTGGCCGAAACCTGGCGCTATTGTGAGACGACCACCAAAGACCATCCTGATGCCGCGCTGCTGCTGTGGCGCGGCGTTGAGATGGTGGAAATCCTCTCGATGCTCAGCATGGACTGCGAAACGCTGTGTGCCTCGCTGCTGTTCCCGCTGGCCGACGCCGGCGTGGTTACCGAGCAGCGGCTTGAGGAGCAGCACGGTAAAGCTATCGTCTCGCTGGTTCACGGCGTGCGCGATATGGACGCCATCCGCCAGTTAAAAGCCACCCATAATGACTCGATGGCCTCTGAGCAGGTCGATAACGTGCGCCGCATGCTGCTGGCGATGGTGGAAGATTTCCGCTGCGTGGTCATCAAGCTGGCGGAGCGTATCGCCCACCTGCGCGAAGTCAAAGACGCGCCGGAAGATGAGCGCGTGCTGGCGGCGAAAGAGTGCACCAATATCTATGCTCCGCTGGCTAACCGCCTCGGTATCGGCCAGCTGAAGTGGGAGCTGGAAGATTTCTGCTTCCGCTATCTGCACCCGGACGAATACAAGCGCATCGCCAAGCTGCTGCACGAGCGCCGTATCGATCGCGAAGACTATATCGATACCTTTGTGCAGTCGCTGCGTACCGAAATTGTGAAAGAGGGCGTGAAGGCGGAAGTGTATGGCCGCCCGAAGCATATCTACAGCATCTGGCGCAAGATGCAGAAGAAAGCGCTGGCCTTTGATGAGCTGTTTGACGTGCGTGCCGTGCGCATCGTGGCGGAGCGTCTGCAGGACTGCTACGGCGCGCTGGGCATTGTGCATACCCTGTATCGCCATCTGCCCAGCGAGTTCGACGACTATGTCGCCAACCCAAAACCCAACGGCTACCAGTCCATCCACACCGTGGTGCTGGGGCCGAAGGGTAAAACCGTTGAGATTCAGATCCGCACGCGCCAGATGCATGAAGATGCCGAGCTGGGCGTGGCGGCGCACTGGAAGTATAAAGAGGGCGCGGCAGCCGGCGGCAGCGCACGCGGCGCCTCCGGCCATGAAGGGCGCATTGCATGGCTGCGTAAGCTGATTACCTGGCAGGAAGAGATGGCGGACTCCGGCGAGATGCTCGACGAAGTGCGCAGCCAGGTATTCGACGACCGGGTCTATGTGTTTACCCCGAAAGGGGACGTGGTGGACCTGCCGGCCGGCTCCACGCCGCTCGACTTTGCCTACCATATTCACAGCGATATCGGCCACCGCTGCATCGGCGCGAAGATAGGCGGGCGCATCGTCCCGTTTACCTATCAGCTACAGATGGGCGACCAGATCGACATCATCACCCAGAAGCAGCCGAACCCGAGCCGCGACTGGCTGAATCCGAACCTTGGCTACGTGACCACCAGCCGCGGGCGCTCTAAGGTGCACGCCTGGTTCCGTAAGCAGGATCGCGACAAGAATATTATCGCCGGGCGCCAGATCCTCGACAACGAGCTGGACCACCTCGATATCAATCTGAAAGATGCCGAGAAGCTGCTGCTGCCGCGCTACAACTTCAACACGCTGGATGAACTGCTGGCGGCAATCGGCGGCGGCGATGTGCGCCTCAATCAGATGAGCAACTTCCTGCAGTCGAAGCTGCACAAGCCAAGCGCGGAAGAGGAAGACCGCGAGGCGCTGCAAAAGCTGACGCAGAAAACCTCCAACAGCGTACCGCGCAGTAAAGAGAGCGGGCGCGTGGTGGTCGAAGGTGTCGGCAATCTGATGCACCATATTGCGCGCTGCTGCCAGCCAATCCCCGGCGATGATATCACCGGCTTTATCACCCAGGGGCGCGGGATCTCGATTCACCGCGCCGACTGCGATCAGCTGACGGACCTGATGTCACACGCGCCGGAACGCATCGTCGATGCCGTCTGGGGTGAGTCTTATTCCAGTGGCTATTCGCTGGTGGTGCGCGTCACCGCCAACGATCGCAGCGGCCTGCTGCGCGACATCACCACCATTCTGGCTAACGAAAAGGTCAATGTGCTGGGCGTTTCCAGCCACAGCGATACCAAAAGGCAGCTGGCGACTATCGATATGGATATTGAAATTTATAATCAGCAGGTGCTGAGCCGGGTGATTGCGCGGCTGAATCAGGTGCCGGATATCATCGACGCCAAACGCCTGCATTAATCGGGTCGGGCATGCCCGAGCCTACGTAGGGGCGACGCATGCGTCGCCCGCCCATTCAACATGGATATCATTATGACTTCTCTCGATCGCCTGCTGGGCATCATGAAAACCCTGCGCGATCCGGAAAACGGCTGCCCCTGGGATCGCCAGCAGACCTTTGCCACTATCGCGCCTTATACCCTCGAAGAAACCTATGAAGTGATCGACGCGATCAACCGCGCCGACTTTGACGATCTGCGCGGCGAACTGGGCGATCTGCTGTTCCAGGTGGTGTTTTACGCGCAGATGGCGCAGGAAGAGGGGCGCTTTAACTTCGACGATATCTGCAACGCCATCAGCGATAAGCTGGAGCGCCGCCATCCACACATCTTTGCCGATGCCCGGGTGAGCGGCAGCGCTGAGGTGCTGGTTAACTGGGAAAAAATCAAGAGCGACGAGCGTGCGCAGAAAGCTCAGCATTCGGCGCTCGACGATATTCCTGCCGCGCTGCCAGCGCTGATGCGCGCCCATAAAATCCAGAAACGCTGCAGCAGCGTGGGCTTTGACTGGACCACCATCGGCCCGGTGCTGGATAAAGTACATGAAGAAATTGATGAGGTGATGCACGAAGCGCAGCAGGCGGTTATCGACCAGGACAAGCTGGAAGAGGAGATCGGCGACCTGCTGTTTGCCACGGTTAACCTGTCGCGCCACCTCGGCAGTAAGGCGGAAACCGCGCTGCAGAAGGCCAATACCAAATTCGAACGCCGCTTCCGCCAGGTTGAACAGATTATCGCCAGTCAGGGGATGGAAATGTCGCAGGCTAACCTGGAACAGATGGAAGACGCGTGGCAGGTGGTAAAATCCCAGGAATAATTGGCTGACACGATTCAACAAAAATGTGACATACGTCAACCTTATTTTTCCGCTGTTCAGGTAATGTCTGGGCGGTAAATGCGGTGGACGGCACACAACCGGAAACGATCAATTGTCGCACCCGGGGGATTCGGGTATACTATTTTCCCGTCCTGGTTATTCATTCCATCGTCTTTAAACCTACATTCTCAGGTTCAGCATGACAACGAACTATATATTTGTGACCGGCGGGGTCGTTTCCTCTCTGGGTAAAGGCATTGCCGCAGCCTCCCTGGCCGCCATTCTCGAAGCACGTGGTCTTAATGTGACCATCATGAAGCTGGACCCGTACATCAACGTGGATCCGGGCACCATGAGCCCGACTCAGCACGGTGAGGTCTTCGTGACCGATGACGGCGCAGAGACCGATCTTGACCTCGGTCACTACGAGCGCTTCATCCGTACCAAAATGAGCCGTCGTAATAACTTCACCACTGGCCGTATCTACTCAGAAGTGCTGCGCAAAGAGCGTCGCGGTGACTATCTGGGCGCGACCATTCAGGTGATCCCACACATTACCAATGCCATCAAAGAGCGCATCATCGAAGGCGGCGAAGGCCACGATGTGGTGCTGGTTGAAATTGGTGGCACCGTGGGTGACATCGAATCCCTGCCGTTCCTCGAAGCGATTCGTCAGATGGCGGTTGATGTAGGTCGTGAGCACACCATGTACATGCACCTGACGCTGGTGCCTTATATGGCTGCTGCGGGCGAAGTGAAAACCAAGCCAACCCAGCACTCGGTGAAAGAGCTGCTGTCGATCGGTATTCAGCCTGACGTGCTGATCTGCCGTTCTGACCGCGCTGTACCGGCCAACGAGCGGGCGAAAATCGCGCTGTTCTGTAACGTGCCGGAAAAAGCGGTTATCTCACTGAAAGATGTCGACTCCATCTACAAAATTCCTGGCATGCTGAAATCGCAGGGCCTGGATGACTATATCTGTAAGCGCTTCAACCTGAATGCCCCGGAAGCCAACCTGGCCGAGTGGGAGCAGGTGATTTACGAAGAAGCCAATCCAGGCGGCGAAGTGAACATCGGTATGGTCGGCAAATATGTCGAGCTGCCGGATGCTTACAAGTCGGTGATTGAAGCGCTGAAGCACGGCGGCCTGAAAAATCGCGTCACCGTGAATATCAAACTGATTGACTCACAGGATGTTGAAACCCGTGGCGTGGAACTGCTGAAGGATCTGGATGCTATCCTTATTCCTGGCGGTTTCGGCTATCGCGGCGTGGAAGGCAAACTGATGACGGCGCAGTACGCGCGCGAAAACAACATCCCTTACCTTGGCATCTGCCTGGGGATGCAGGTTGCGCTGATGGAATTCGCCCGCAACGTGGCACATATGGAAGGCGCGAACTCGACTGAATTCGTCCCGGACTGTAAGTACCCGGTGGTGGCGCTGATTACCGAATGGCGCGACGAAGACGGCAACGTCGAGCAGCGCACTGAGCAGAGCGATCTGGGCGGCACCATGCGCCTCGGCAGCCAGCAGTGTCAGCTGACCGAAAACAGCCTGGTGCAGAAGCTGTACGGCTCTGACACCATCGTTGAGCGTCACCGTCATCGTTATGAAGTCAACAATATGCTACTGAAGCAGATTGAGGCGGCTGGATTACGTGTCGCAGGCCGCTCAGGGGATGACCAGCTGGTTGAGATCATTGAGCTTCCTGACCACCCCTGGTATGTTGCGTGTCAGTTCCACCCGGAATTCACCTCAACACCTCGAGACGGGCACCCGCTGTTCAGCGGCTTTGTAAAAGCCGCCAGCGAGTACCAGAAGCGTTTGGCAAAATAAGTGTTTTCATAACAGCCTGAAAATTTGAACGTTTCAGGCTGTTTGTGTCTAAGTTTAAGTTAACTTGTACTGAGGAAAAACTAATGTCCAAAATCGTTAAAGTCATCGGTCGCGAAATCATCGACTCCCGTGGAAACCCGACCGTTGAAGCTGAAGTTCATCTGGAAGGCGGCTTTGTAGGTCTGGCAGCAGCGCCATCAGGTGCTTCTACCGGTTCTCGCGAAGCGCTGGAACTGCGTGACGGTGACAAATCTCGTTTCCTGGGTAAAGGCGTAACCAAAGCGGTAGCCGCCGTTAACGGCCCAATCGCTGACGCGGTAACCGGTAAAGATGCGAAAGACCAGGCCAACATCGACAAGATCATGATCGATCTTGACGGTACTGAGAACAAATCTCAGTTTGGTGCTAACGCCATCCTGGCCGTTTCCCTGGCTGCGGCCAAAGCAGCAGCAGCTGCTAAAGGCATGCCACTGTACGAGCACATCGCTGAACTGAACGGCACCCCAGGCAAGTTCTCTATGCCACTGCCAATGATGAACATCATCAACGGCGGCGAGCACGCAGACAACAACGTCGACATTCAGGAATTCATGATCCAGCCAGTTGGCGCGAAAACGCTGAAAGAAGCTGTGCGCATGGGTTCTGAAGTTTTCCATACCCTGGCAAAAGTGCTGAAGTCGAAAGGCATGGGCACTGCGGTCGGTGACGAAGGTGGCTACGCGCCAAACCTGGGTTCTAACGCCGAAGCGCTGGCTGTTATCGCTGAAGCGGTAAAAGCAGCAGGCTACGAACTGGGTAAAGATATCACCCTGGCGATGGACTGCGCAGCGTCTGAATTCTACAAAGACGGCAAGTACGTGCTGGCAGGCGAAGGCAACAAATCCTTCACTTCTGAAGAGTTCACTCACTTCCTGGAAGACCTGACCAAACAGTACCCAATCGTCTCTATCGAAGACGGTCTGGATGAATCTGACTGGGCTGGTTTCGCTTACCAGACCAAAGTGCTGGGCGACAAAATCCAGCTGGTGGGTGACGATCTGTTCGTTACCAATACCAAGATCCTGAAAGAAGGTATCGACAAAGGCATCGCTAACTCCATCCTGATCAAATTCAACCAGATCGGTTCACTGACCGAAACCCTGGCTGCGATCAAAATGGCAAAAGACGCCGGTTACACTGCGGTGATCTCTCACCGTTCAGGTGAAACTGAAGATGCCACCATCGCTGACCTGGCGGTGGGTACTGCTGCAGGCCAGATCAAAACCGGTTCTATGAGCCGTTCTGACCGTGTCGCTAAGTACAACCAGCTGATCCGTATTGAAGAAGCGCTGGGCAACCGTGCGCCATTCAACGGCCTGAAAGAAGTGAAAGGCCAGTAAGCTGCTGATATCTGAAGCCTGATGGGCTGAGGATTATCTGAAAAGCCTCGTCTGCGGACGGGGCTTTTTTTTGCTTATTATATTATTTTCAGTGAGTTAGCTGAGAATCCCTCGATGCAGAAAAGTCCTGGTTCACGGTGGGTGGGGCGTTTTCTTCGGTAATTTTGTGTAAATTCCTGGTAATGTTTGTAATCAGGAACGTCAAAATGAAATACCGTGCTGATGTTGACGGGCTGCGCGCACTCGCCGTACTGCCCGTTATTGCGTACCACATGGGGATAGGTGGTATACCCGGCGGGTTTACCGGGGTGGATATTTTCTTCGTCATTTCAGGCTATCTGATCTGCGGAATTATCTATAACAACGCGATGGCGGGAAATTTCTCTTACCTCGACTTTTATAAGCGCCGCTGCCTGCGCATTCTGCCGCCGCTGTTTGTGGTGCTGCTGGCTACCCTTGTCTTTGGTTATTACCATCTGCTGCCCGCGCAGTTTAGCGACCTGAGCAACAGCGCTCTGGCGGCGCTGCTCTCCGCCTCTAACATCTTCTTCTGGAAAACCACCGGTTACTTTGACGGCCCGGCCGATCTGAAACCGCTGCTGCACACCTGGTCGCTGGCGGTAGAAGAGCAGTTCTATATCCTCTTCCCTATCGTACTGCTTTTGGTGGTGCGCCTGTTCCGCCGCCGCACGACGCAGGTGATGCTGCTGGTGATTGTCGCCTCGCTGCTGCTGAGTATCTATGGCGTTACCCGCAAGCCGACATTTACCTTTTACATGCTGCCAACCCGCGCCTGGGAACTGGCGCTGGGGGGGATTATTGCGGTTGCCGGGCTGGAAGCCAAAACGGCGCGCTTAACCGCCGGGTTGAAGCACGGTATGAGTCTGACCGGGCTGGCGCTGATCCTCTACGGCTTCTTCCAGCTGAATAACGCGATGCCTTTCCCGGCGTGGAATGCGCTGTGGCCCTGCGTCGGCAGCTTCCTGATTATCCTTGCCGGCCAGCAGTCAGTGGTCTCGCGCGTGCTGGCGCTGAAGCCGATTGTCTATATCGGCATGATCTCCTACTGCCTGTACCTCTGGCACTGGCCGATTATCGTCTATGCGCGCATGTTCTTTAACTTCGAGCCGGGCGTGCGCGAGCTGACGATCCTGGGCCTGACGTTTGCCCTGGCGATTGCTTCGCGCTATCTGATTGAAATTCCCTTCCGCTACAAACTCTCGTGGGTCTCACCCGGGCGGATTGTTACCGCATCGGTGGTTGGCCTGGCGGTGATGTCTGCCGGGGCGATCTATAAGGGCCATCTCAGCAACGGCTCCGGGCAGTTCTCAGCGCAGGCGCTATCGCTGGCGCAGTATGCGCAATACAGCAAAATGCCGGAGTTTGACTATCAATACCGTCGCGGGCAGTGCTTTGTCGATGGCAAAAGCCATGAGGATAAACCGTTTGACCGCCAGTTCTGCCTGCAAACCGTGGCGGAAAAGAAGAACTACGTGATGATCGGTGACAGCCATGCGGCGCACCTGTGGCGTGCTGTCAGCCTGGCGGCAGGCAGTGACATCAATGTTATCCAGGCGACCTCGGCGGGCTGTAAGCCGCTCTCCAGGCAGCCTCTGCGCAATCCGTGCAGCGAGCTGGTGGATTACGTGTATGACCAGTGGATACCCGGGCATAAAATTGATGGCGTGATTATTTCGGCGCGCTGGGCAGCGGAAGACATTGCGCCGCTGCGCGCCACGCTCGACCACCTGAAAGCGCGTTCGGATAACATCATCGTGATGGGGCCGACCGTGGAGTACACCGAAGCCCTGCCGGACCTGCTGGCCTATCAGACCGACGGGCGCAAAGATCTGGTCGCCTCCTCCGTCAGGAAAGAGGTGCGCGCAACGGATGCGCAGATGAACGCGGCAATGCTGGCGCAGGGGACGCGCTATATCTCAGTCTACTCGATTGTCTGCCCGGGTAACGTCTGCCGGGGAATCGCCTCCGACGGCCATCCGCTCTCCAACGATTACGGCCATTTCACCCTGAGCGGAGCGAAGGATGTGGCGAAGCAGGCGATGATTCAGATGCACGACAAAAAGTTTATGTAACCCTCCACCCCCGGCAGCCGTCGGGGGTTTTTGTAATTAATTTAAGTAAGAATCATCTTGTGCCGATATTACCTGTACCAGGAGTTTTCCTATTACAGAGTGGGCATCATGCTTAAAAATATTAAAGTCGTTACCAGCATTGTCATTATGCTGCTCATTTTCAGCACGCTGCTGCTGGTTTCCAGCGCGCTGTCGTTTAATGCGATCAGTAAGGACAAGGATAATTTCACCCGCGCCAGCATCCTGACCCAGCAGCAGGGGCAGCTGAGCGACGCGTGGCAGACGCTGGTGAAGACCCGCGTCACGATTAACCGTGTCGCCATCCGCATGCTGAAAAATCAGACGGACGAGAAGTCTCTGGCCGCCATTAGCAAGCTGCTGAGTCAGGCTCAGGAGACGCTGGATGATGCTAACCAGCACTTCGCCCGTTACAAAAGCTTTCCCATGCAGGTTGGCGAAAATGAACAGCTGGCTAACACCGTTGAGCAACACTATCAGCAATTTTCCGATACCTTAAAAATGTCAGTCCAGTATCTGGGTGCCAATAACTATCAGGCCTACGGCAATCTGGAAGCGCAGGAAGCACAGGACAATCTGGAAAAAAGTTACGATAGCTGGCGGGTACAGAATGGCAAACTGCTGCAGGTCGGCACCGAGGATAACCAGCAAGGCTATCGCCATATGGTGTGGACGCTGGCGCTGGTGGTACTGAGCCTGGTGCTGCTGGTCATTGCCGTCTGGATGGTGATTAAACGCGTACTGCTGACGCCGCTGAAACAGCTGCTGGAACATATTCAGCGCATCGCCTCCGGTGATCTGTCAGAGACGCTGGTGGTGGAAGGGCGCAGCGAAATGGGCCTGCTGGCTGACGGTCTGACGCAGATGCAGCAGTCGCTGATCGGCACCGTTAGCAACGTGCGCGACAGCTCTAACGCCATCTACACCGGCGCCAGCGAAATCTCGCAGGGCAACAACGACCTCTCATCGCGCACCGAGCAGCAGGCGGCATCGCTGGAGCAGACTGCCGCCAGCATGGAAGAGCTGACGGCGACCGTGAAGCAGAATGCCGAAAATGCGCGGCAGGCCTCTTCACTGGCAAAAAGCGCGTCAGAAACGGCTGAAAAGGGCGGACGCGTGGTCGATGGCGTGGTGAAAACCATGAGTGAAATTGCCGACAGCTCTAAAAAGATTGCTGATATCACCAGCGTGATCGACGGCATCGCCTTCCAGACCAATATCCTGGCGCTTAACGCCGCGGTGGAAGCCGCGCGTGCCGGCGAGCAGGGGCGTGGATTTGCCGTGGTCGCGGGCGAAGTGCGCAATCTGGCGCAGCGCAGCGCCCAGGCGGCGAAAGAGATTAAGGGGCTGATTGAAGCTTCTGTCAGCCGCGTGGATGCCGGTTCCCAGCAGGTCACCACCGCCGGGGAGACGATGAACGACATCGTGAATGCGGTAGTGCGCGTCACCGATATCATGGGCGAGATCTCCTCCGCCAGTGACGAACAGAGCCGCGGCATCGACCAGGTTGGTCAGGCGGTCACCGAGATGGACCGCGTGACCCAGCAAAACGCCGCGCTGGTGCAGGAGTCCGCAGCGGCGTCTGCCTCGCTGGAGGAGCAGGCGGGCCGTTTGTCGCAGGCGGTGGCGGTATTTAAAATCAGCCAGCATCAGGCAAAAAGCCTGACGGCGCCCGCTGTCAGCGTGGCAAAGTCGCCAAAGCTGACGGCCCCGCGCCAGATAACGGCCAGCGATGAAGGTAACTGGGAGACCTTTTAACGCGCAATGGCGGGAAAAAGCACAGTGTGATTGGCCTTATCCCGTCAATCTGCCATAATCTGCGCCCTTAATTTAGCCGCCAGTCGAGATGTGAATGCAGTACCCGATAAATGAAATGTTCCAGACGTTGCAGGGCGAAGGTGTTTACACCGGCGTGCCGGCAATTTTTATCCGCCTGCAGGGATGCCCGGTGGGCTGCAGCTGGTGTGATACCAAACACACCTGGGATAAGCTGGCCGATCGGGAAACCTCGCTGGGGGATATTCTGCTGAAAACCGTAGAAACCGATGCCTGGGGCGCGGCGGATGCGGCGGCTCTGCTTGGGGTGATCCGTCAGCACGGTTGGACGGCTAAGCACGTCGTGATTACCGGCGGTGAGCCCTGTATTCACGATCTGACGCCGTTGACTGCCGCATTGCAGGAGAATGGCTTTAGCTGCCAGATTGAAACCAGCGGCACTCACGAGGTGCTCTGTACCCCGGAAACCTGGGTTACGGTCTCGCCGAAGGTGAATATGCGCGGCGGTTACGATGTGCTGAACCAGGCTTTAATCCGCGCCGACGAGGTGAAGCATCCGGTGGCTCGCCAGCGTGATGTTGATGCGTTAGACGAGTTGCTGGCAACGCTCAGCGATGAGAAAACGCGGATTATCGCGCTGCAGCCGATCAGCCAGAAAGACGATGCGACCAGGTTGTGCATCGAAACCTGCATTGCGCGCAACTGGCGCCTGTCGATGCAGACCCATAAGTATCTGAATATTGCCTGATTAACCCTCTTTCGGGCCGATCGTTAAGACGATCGGCCCGCTATCAGCGGCCTACATCGGCCACTTCATTTCGCCTTTCAGTACCTTAGCGCTTAATTCCAGGCTGGATCTATCCTTCAGCTGCGGATATTGCGCGTTCATCGCGGCAATAAAGGCGTGGGAGTCCTTGCTGTTGGCGAGGTTCTTTTCCGCAGCCTGCAGATAGCGCTGAGTAAAGTTTACCGAGGTTATCGTTTCTGCCGCGCCGGGCAGGAAATGGCCCGGGATCACCCGCAGCGGTCGCAGGGCTTTGATATCCTCCAGCTTCTGCTGCCAGACGGCACGCTCTTCGGGCGTCTGCGCATCCGCCAGCCAGACGTGAATATTGTTGCCTGAAACCAGCACGCCCCCCAGCGCGGTTTTCAGCGTGGGGATCCACAGCCAGCTATTCTGCGGCTGCGGGCCATCGATGCCCTTCACTTCAATCACCTCTCCGTCGACCTTGAGCTTGTCCCCCTCCAGTACCTGCGGGACAATCAGCGACTGCGGGGCGTTATCCGCCATCTTCGGTCCCCAGAATGCCAGCTTGCCATCTTTAGTCTGTTTTATCAGATCGACCGTGGCGGCAGTGGCGAGGATTTTGGCCTGCGGGAAAGCGTTATGGAGGGTTTCAAGGCCGAAGTAGTAGTCCGGATCGGACTGGCTGATAAACACCGTGGTCAACTGCTTGCCGGTCGCTTTGATGCGTTTTACCAGCGCTTCGGCATCATTGCGCTGAAACTGGGCGTCAATCAGCACCACTTCACGCGGGCCGGAGATAATTTCGCTGGAGACGGCAAAGATACTGGCTTCGCCAGGGTTATACACTTCCAGCTTGAGTGATTCAGCCGCATAAAGTGGAGCACTGGCGGCAACAGCCAGCAACAGAGTAAGACGAGCTTTCATAATGGGCACCTTCAGCCTGAAAAGACCCAGTTTAAGTTGCATAAATCAGCAGATAAACCGACTATCAGGCAACAGATTGTTGCATAAACCGGACATATCATGGATCGCCTCACTGCAGCCCACGTCTTTATTACCATTGTTCAACGCGGCAGCCTGTCCGCAGCGGCGCTCACCCTGGATATGTCGCGAGCAATGGTCACCCGCTATCTTACCCAGATGGAGAGCTGGTCAGGGGCGCGTCTGCTTCACCGCAGTACGCGCCGACTAAGTCTGACCCCGGCCGGAGAACATGCGCTGGTTCGCTGCGAGCAGATTATCGCACTGGCGCAGGAGATAGAGCACAGCCCCCCGCCGCAGGGCCAGGCGCTGTCGGGCCGCCTGCGGATCTCCTGCTCGCTGTCACTCGGGCAGAGCGTATTGATGAAGGCGCTCGAGGTATTCCAGCAGCGGCACCCGCAGGTGCATATCGATCTGCACATCAGCAATGAGCGGGTTAATCTGATCGAGGAGCGTATCGATTTGGCGATTCGCATTACGGCGCAGCTTGATCCGAACGCGATCGCGCGCCGGCTGGATACCTGCCGCTCGGTGATTTGCGCGTCACCCGCTTATCTGAAGCTGGCGGGAACTCCGCAGCTTCCGGAGCAGCTGGTGCAGCACAACTGCCTGTGCTATTCGCACTTCGGTAAGAGCCTGTGGCATTTCAGCCAGGGGAGTGAAAAGCAGGCGGTAGCCGTCAGCGGTAATTTAAGCGCCAATGACTCCGTTATGCTGCTGTCAGCGACGCTGGCAGGGGTGGGGATCTCCATGCAGCCAACCTATAGCGTCTTGCCCTTGCTCGCCAGCGGCCAGCTGGTCGCGCTGCTGCCGCAGTATCAGTTAGAGGATCTGGGGATGTATGCGATATACAGTTCACGCCAGCATCAGCCACCGCGTCTGCGGGCGCTGCTGGATTTTCTGGCAGAGTGGTTTCGTGGGGAACGGGCGCAGGGATAGCGGAAGATGACAACGAGGGACCCAGGGGCGAGGCAAGCCTCGCCCACCCTGTTAACCGCGATAAACGCAGCCAGCCGTACAGGTTTCTTTCACCATCACCGCGCTCAGCAGCGGCAGCACCGGTTTCATCTGCTGCCAGATCCAGGCAGCCAGCACTTCGCTGGTCGGGTTCTCAAGGCCCGGAATATCGTTGAGATTGTAGTGATCCAGACGATCGTAAACCGGCTTGAAGGCCGCTTTGATCTCTGAGAAATCCATCACCCAACCGGTATGCGCGTCCACTTCGCCTGTAATTTCCAGCCGGACCATAAACGAATGCCCGTGCAGGCGGCCGCATTTGTGCCCGGCTGGCACGTTCGGCAGGTGGTGCGCGGCTTCAAATTGAAAATCTTTAAATAGCGTGGTCGCCATAATTCTAGTCTCAGTCTTTGTCTTAAAAACCGCCGCAGGATACCGGAAAACAGCTTTTTTCGCACCCGTTTCGCGGCTATTGGCAGTAAGTGAAAGTGTTATCAAATACTGACGCTGCCAATGCGTTGAAAAATAACGCAATAATCAATCTGTTTTGCTGCTAACGCTTACCCCTAAAACTGCTTAGTCATTTTGGTTATTTATTATTTCCAACCCTTATTTAAGGGTTATTATGCTTGCCCTTACCCTGTTGCTATAGAACTTCGACTGTGGAATTTTCAACGCAATGACGACTCAGGCTCCCAATAACTTGCTTCCGTTAAACCCGGACCAGCTCGCCCGCTTGCAGGCAGCCACCGGTGATTATTCAGCGACCCAGCTGGCCTGGCTTTCCGGTTATTTCTGGGGCATGGTTAACCAGGCGCCGGGTAGTGCCGTTGCGGCGGCACCCGCTGCGGTTGAAGCGCCGACCATCACTCTTCTTTCCGCTTCTCAGACCGGCAATGCGCGCCGCCTCTCTGAACAGCTGCGCGATGACCTGCTGGCCGCCAAACTGAACGTCAATCTGGTGAACGCCGGTGACTACAAGTTCAAGCAGATCGGCCAGGAAAAACTGCTGGTGGTGGTGACCTCCACTCAGGGTGAGGGCGAGCCGCCGGAAGAAGCCGTCGCGCTGCATAAATTCCTGATGTCGAAAAAAGCGCCAAAAATGGACGGTAGCGCCTTTGCGGTGTTTGGCCTTGGCGATACCTCTTATGAGTTCTTCAGCCAGGCCGGGAAGGATTTCGACGGCAAGCTGGCTGAACTGGGCGCTGAGCGCCTGTTAGATCGCGTCGACGCCGACGTCGAGTACGCGGCGCAGGCGGAAGCCTGGCGCAAACAGATCGTTGAGATCCTCAAGGCACGCGTGCCGGATGCCAGCGCCACCCAGTCAGCGGCAGCCGCGGCGGGCAGCGTGAATGAAATTCACAGCAGCCCGTACAGTAAAGAAGCGCCGCTGACCGCCAGCCTGGCGGTGAACCAGAAAATTACCGGCCGCGACTCCGATAAGGACGTGCGCCACATTGAAATCGACCTTGGCGATTCCGGCCTGCGCTACCAGCCGGGCGATGCGCTTGGCGTCTGGTTTGAGAACGATGCCGCGCTGGTGCAGGAACTGCTGGAGCTGCTGTGGCTGAAAGGTGACGAGAGCGTTACCGTTGATGGCAGTACGCTGACTCTCGCTGAAGCGCTGCAAAAACATTATGAGCTGACGGTGAATACCCCGCAGATTGTTGCGGAGTATGCCAAACTTTCCCGCAATGAGGCGCTGCTGGAAACGGCCGGCGATAAGGCCAGGCTGCAGCACTTCGCGCAGAATACGCCGATTGTCGATATGGTGCGTTTCGCCCCGACCGAACTGAATGCCGAACAGCTGACCGGCCTGCTGCGTCCGCTGACGCCGCGCCTCTACTCGATTGCCTCCTCCCAGGCCGAAAGCGAGAGCGAAGTGCATATCACCGTGGGCGCGGTACGCTATGAGATTGAAGGGCGTGCCCGTGCGGGTGGTGCATCCAGCTATCTTGCTGACCGCCTTGAAGAAGACGCTGAAATCCGCGTGTTTATCGAGCATAACGACAATTTCCGCCTGCCCACCAACCCGGAAACGCCGGTGATTATGATTGGTCCGGGCACCGGTATCGCCCCGTTCCGCGCCTTTATGCAGCAGCGCGATAACGATGGCGCCGGTGGTAAAAACTGGCTGTTCTTCGGCAATCCGCACTTTACCGAAGACTTCCTCTATCAGGTTGAGTGGCAGCGCTACGTCAAAGATGGCCTGCTGACTAACATCGATTTAGCCTGGTCGCGTGACCAGCAGCATAAAGTTTACGTTCAGGACAAGATCCGCGCCAAAGGGGCGGAAGTGTGGCGCTGGATTGAAGAGGGCGCGCATATTTACGTCTGTGGCGATGCTAACCGCATGGCGAAAGATGTAGAACAGGCATTACTGGAAGTGGTTGCTGAATTTGGTGCAATGGACATCGAATCGGCCGATGAATTTTTGAGTGAGCTGCGCATTGAGCGCCGTTATCAGCGAGATGTGTACTAATGAGCGATGAAAAATATCCAGGACCGCTGGTTGTCGAAGGCAAGCTGGTCGACGCCGAGCGTCTGAAAAAAGAGAGCAACTATCTGCGCGGCGGCATTGCGGAAGACCTGAATGATGGTCTGACCGGTGGCTTCAATGGCGATAACTTCCTGCTGATCCGTTTTCACGGTATGTACCAGCAGGATGACCGCGACATCCGCGCCGAGCGCGCCGAGCAGAAGCTGGACGCCCGTCATGCCATGATGCTGCGCTGCCGTCTGCCGGGCGGCATTATGACGCCAACCCAGTGGCTGGCGATTGATAAATTCGCCGCCGACAATACCATTTATGGCAGCATCCGTCTGACCAACCGTCAGACCTTCCAGTTCCACGGCATCCTGAAAGGCAACGTGAAACCGGCGCACCAGATGCTGCATGAAGTGGGCCTCGACGCCCTGGCGACCGCCAACGACGTCAACCGTAACGTGCTGTGCAGCTCAAATCCGATTGAGTCTGAGCTGCATCAGGAAGCCTGGGAGTGGGCGAAGAAGCTCTCTGAGCATCTGCTGCCGCAGACCCGCGCTTACGCCGAGATCTGGCTGGATCAGGAGAAGGTCGCGACCACCGACGTCGAGCCAATCCTCGGCGAAACCTATCTGCCGCGTAAGTTCAAAACCACCGTGGTGGTGCCGCCGCACAACGACGTCGATCTGCACGCCAACGACATGAACTTTATTGCCATTGCTGAAAACGGCAAGCTGATCGGCTTCAACCTGCTGGTGGGCGGGGGCTTATCTATCGATCATGGTAACAAAGCAACTTACGCCCGCACCGCAACCGAGTTCGGCTATCTGCCGGTTGAGAAGATCCTCGACGTGGCGGCTGCCGTGGTGACCACCCAGCGCGACTGGGGCAACCGTACCGATCGTAAAAACGCCAAAACCAAGTACACCCTGGAGCGCGTCGGTCCTGAGGTGTTCAAAGCGGAAGTGGAGCGCCGTGCCGGTATCACCTTCGAGCCGACCCGTCCTTATGCGTTTACCACGCGTGGCGACCGCTTCGGCTGGGTGAAGGGCATCGATAACAAATGGCACCTGACCCTGTTTATCGAAAACGGCCGTATTCTTGACTATCCTGGCCGGCCGCTGAAAACCGGCCTGGCGGAGATCGCGAAGATCCACCAGGGCGACTTCCGCTTAACCGCCAACCAGAACCTGATTGTCGCGGGCGTGCCGGAGTCGGAGAAAGAGAACATTGAACAGCTGGCGATCTCGCACAGCCTGATGGAGAACGTCAGCCACCAGCGTGAAAACTCGATGGCCTGCGTCGCGTTTCCGACCTGCCCGCTGGCGATGGCCGAAGCCGAACGCTTCCTGCCGGAGTTTGTCACCCGCGTTGAGGGGATCCTGACTCAGCACGGCGTCGGCGATGAGCACATTGTGCTGCGCGTCACCGGCTGCCCGAACGGCTGTGGCCGCGCGCTGCTGGCCGAGATTGGGCTGGTAGGCAAGGCGCCGGGCCGCTATAACCTGCACCTTGGCGGTAACCGCATCGGGACGCGCATTCCGCGGATGTATCGCGAAAACATCAACGAAGAGCAGATCCTGGCTACCCTTGATGAACTGATTGGCCGCTGGTCGCAGGAGCGTGAAGCCGATGAAGGCTTTGGTGACTTCACCATCCGTGCCGGTGTGGTTAAGCCGGTACTCGATCCGGCCCGTGATTTTTGGGAATGATGGAGGCGTGATATGGCAGTTCTCGATCTCTCTGCACTGAACGAGTTACCGAAGGTTGAGCGCGTGATGGCGCTCGCCAAAATTAACAACCAGCTGGACAAGCTCTCCGCCGAGGATCGGGTGATCTGGGGCCTGGAGAATCTGCCGGGCGAAGCGGTGCTGACCTCCAGCTTTGGGATTCAGGCGGCGGTCAGCCTGCACCTGGTTAACCAGCAGAAACCCGGCATTCCGGTGATCCTTACCGATACCGGTTATCTGTTCCCGGAGACCTACCAGTTTATTGACCAGCTGACTGAGAAGCTGGATCTTAACCTGCAGGTGTTCCGCGCTGAGCACAGCCCGGCGTGGCAGGAAGCGCGCTACGGAAAGCTGTGGGAGCAGGGCGTTGAGGGTATCGAACGCTACAACCAGATCAACAAGGTCGAGCCGATGAACCGCGCGCTGGAAACGCTGAACGCGCAGACGTGGTTTGCCGGCCTGCGCCGCGATCAGTCCGGCAGCCGAGCGCATCTGCCGGTGCTGGCGATCAAAAAAGGGGTATTTAAGCTGCTGCCGATTATCGACTGGGACAACCGCCAGGTTTATCAGTATCTGCAGCAGCACGGCCTGGGTTATCACCCGCTGTGGGAGCAGGGCTACCTGTCGGTGGGCGACACCCACACCACGCGCAAGTGGGAGCCAGGTATGGCAGAAGAAGAGACCCGTTTCTTCGGCCTGAAGCGCGAGTGTGGGCTGCACGAGTAATATGCCGGCCGGGTGAGGCATGCCTCACCCCTACGCACTAACGTCTTTTCGCATGCCCGACCCGCTGATCCAGCCAGCGTAAATCAAATCCCCGTCAGCTCGGCAAACTTTTTCGCGGAGCGGGTGATATTCACTTTGGTGACGTCGTAGCTGGCGACCTGCTGGAAGGGGTCTTCTGCCAGAATCACATCCAGCTGTTTCCGATCCATTTCCCTTACCATGATCATGCCACCGGTGCGCGGATCTTTGCGTCCAGCGCTGATAAAGGCCCCGGCAGTGAAGTAACGGTTGAGCCAGTCAATGTGCGGCTCTAACAGCGCTTCTATTTCTTCCATTGGGCGGGTGTAGGTCAGAAATACGATATACATCGGCAACTCCAGAGTTTAAGGATTAGCAAGTTCGCGGATCAGCGGCAGCAGCACGGTGACGCTGTCGTGGGTACGGCGCGTGATGCGGCCCGGCAGCCAGCGGTCAATATAGGTTAAATTATCCCGCTGTGCCTGATGGCGCAGCAGGGTGGGAAATTTCGCAGCGACTGCCCGTGGCGCCTTTCCATTAACCCCATCGCTGGCCTTCACCAGCAGCAGCGGGAAGCCTGCCCGATCAAACGGCCCCTGCTCCTGCGCGGCGTTGAGCTTGATGGCGCTGATACCGTGGCGGTGGGCCAGCGCTATTGCCCGGTCGCGCGTCTGCTGGATCACCGCTTTCGGGGTTTTGCTGCCGCTGCTGAACGCCAGCTGATTACCGATAATCAGGCTGTCGAGGTTAATCACCAGCAGGGTGTTATGTCTCTCTTCCGGCGTCATGCGCGACAGGTAATCCTCGCTGCCCTGCTGGCCAATCTCTTCACCGCTGAGCGCCACGAAACGCAGGCTGTAGTGCAGCGGCGTGCTGGCAAGCCGTGCGGCCAGTTCCAGCATCACGCCGAGGCCTGAGGCATTATCATCAACGCCCTGATCGCTCAGTCCCCCGAGATTTTGCTGCATCTCTTTGTCGCTGTGCGGCATCCAGCTGTCGCTGTGGGCGATAATCACAATCTGCTGCGGCACTTTGCCTTCGCGCGCGGCAATCACCGAGGTGGCATTCACATTACGCCACGCCTGATGCCCGTCCTGATATTGATACTGATAGCGGGTATTAAAACGGCGCTGGTCGCTGTGGTAACCCAGCTGGCTGAACTGCTGCTGCAAATAGTCGGCGGTGAGCATCTCTGCCGGGCTGCCCGCCATGCGGCCGGGAAAATAGGTGGCGATATGACGTAACTGCTGTTCTGCCATGCTGCCGCTCTTAAGGCTGGCCGCATGGGCTGGCAAACTGAGGCCGCAGCCGAGCAGCGCTGCCAGCGCTCCCAGACGCAGGAGAGTGAACATGTGGCGATCCTTAATCGTCATCCTGTGACGTAATGTGCGAAAATATTTGCCGGGCTAGTATGAAATTGTGAAGCAGGTTACACAATTTCAATCTCTCTGAAAGCCCCCAAATATCATCCGTTAAGCACATTTTGTTCGCTGCTTAACCACGACGTTATTCCATTCAGTAACTACTCATTCCAATTAGTAATTTCATAAGCTTGCTGGCCGGGACGTATAGTCCCTCTAACTTAACGTGTTTAAGACAGGGTTCACGTGGATTATCTCCCTTTATTTGCGGATATCAGGCAGAAGCCGGTGCTGGTGGTGGGCGGCGGTGATGTTGCTGCGCGCAAGATTGAACTGTTGCGCCGCGCCGGCGCACGGGTGCAGGTGGTCTCACAACGGCTGTGTGAAGAGCTGACGGCGCTGGAGGCCAGCGGCAGCATCGAATGGCTGGCGACGGAGTATCAGGCCGCGCAGCTCGACCGGGTATTCCTGGTGATTGCCGCAACCGACGACGGCGATTTGAACGGCCAGGTTTTCATCGATGCCACCGAGCGCCATCTGCTGGCTAACGTGGTGGATGACCAGCCGAAATGTTCATTTATTTTCCCTTCAATTGTTGACCGCTCCCCGCTGGTGGTGGCGATCTCCTCCAGCGGCACGGCGCCCGTGCTGGCACGCCTGCTGCGCGAGAAGCTGGAATCTCTGCTGCCCGCCAACCTCGGCCAGATGGCAGAAATCGCCGGGCAGTGGCGCAACAAGGTCAAAGCACGTTTTAACATGATGTCGGATCGCCGCCGCTTCTGGGAAAAGGCATTTAACGGCCTGTTTGCCAACCAGGTGGCTTCCGGCAACGTCGAGGGGGCAAAGCGCACCCTTGACGAGCAGCTCACTGACCCGGAAGCGTCCCAGGGCGAGATTATCCTCGTCGGCGCGGGCCCGGGCGACAGCGGTCTGCTGACGCTGCGCGGCTTGCAGGTGATGCAGCTGGCGGACGTGGTGCTGTATGACCATCTGGTCAGCGATGAGGTGCTTGACCTGGTGCGCCGCGATGCCGATCGCATCTGCGTGGGCAAACGCGCTAATGCGCACAGCGTATCGCAGGAAGAGACCAATCGCCTGCTGGTAGAGCTGGCTCGCCAGGGTAAACGTGTGGTGCGCCTCAAAGGCGGTGACCCGTTTATCTTTGGTCGCGGCGGCGAAGAGCTGCAGGCCGCAATGGCGGCGGGCATTCCCTTCCAGGTGGTGCCGGGCGTCACCGCAGCCGCGGGCGCCACCGCCTATGCCGGCATCCCGCTGACGCACCGCGATTACGCGCAGAGCGCCCTGTTTATTACCGGCCACTGCCGTGCAGACGGTGAGGATATGGACTGGCCTTCGCTGGCGCGCGCCAGTCAGACGCTGGCGGTCTATATGGGAACAATGAAAGCCGGTGAGATTTCCAGCCAGCTGATCGCCCACGGTCGCGACCCGCTCACGCCTGCGGCGGTAATCAGCCGCGGCACCCGTCAGGACCAGCAGGTTCTGACCGGCACCTTACAACAGCTTGAAGAACTGGCACGCAACGCCCCAACTCCGGCGCTGATAGTGATTGGCGAAGTAGTCAATCTGCATCAGCAGCTGGCGTGGTTTCAACATTCAGCGCAGCAGGATGGACGCGAGTCCCCCGTTGTGAATTTGGCTTGAGGAAAAGTTATGGATCAAAAACGACTCACTCATCTGCGTCAACTGGAAGCGGAGAGTATCCATATTATTCGCGAAGTGGCGGCAGAGTTCGGCAACCCGGTGATGATGTACTCCATCGGTAAAGACTCATCGGTGATGCTGCATCTGGCGCGTAAAGCCTTCTACCCGGGGACGCTGCCGTTCCCACTGCTGCACGTTGATACCGGCTGGAAATTCCGCGAGATGTACGAGTTCCGCGACCGTATGGTGAAAAACATCGGCGCCGAGCTGCTGGTGCACCGTAACCCGGAAGGGGTGGCGATGGGGATTAACCCGTTTGTCCACGGCAGCGCGAAGCATACCGACATCATGAAAACCGAAGGGCTGAAGCAGGCGCTGGATAAGTACGGCTTTGATGCGGCCTTCGGCGGCGCGCGCCGTGACGAAGAGAAGTCACGCGCCAAAGAGCGTATTTACTCCTTCCGCGACCGCTTCCACCGCTGGGATCCAAAAAATCAGCGCCCTGAGCTGTGGCACAACTACAACGGCCAGATCAATAAAGGCGAAAGCATCCGCGTGTTCCCGCTGTCAAACTGGACCGAGCTGGATATCTGGCAGTACATCTTCCTGGAAAACATTGAAATTGTTCCGCTCTATCTGGCCGCCGAGCGCCCGGTGCTGGAGCGTGACGGTATGCTGATGATGATCGATGACGATCGCATTGACCTGCAGCCCGGAGAAGTGATCGAGCAGCGCATGGTGCGTTTCCGTACCCTCGGCTGTTGGCCGCTGACCGGGGCGGTGGAGTCAGAAGCGCAAACGCTGCCTTCGATTATTGAAGAGATGCTGGTCTCCACCACCAGCGAGCGCCAGGGGCGCATGATTGACCGCGATCAGGCAGGCTCCATGGAGCTGAAGAAACGTCAGGGTTATTTCTAAGGAGCCGTCATGAACACTATCATTGCACAACAGATTGCCGATCAGGGCGGGGTGGAAGCCTGGCTGCACGCACAGCAGCACAAAAGCCTGCTGCGTTTTCTCACCTGCGGCAGCGTCGACGACGGCAAAAGCACGCTGATTGGCCGCCTGCTGCACGACACGCGCCAGATTTATGAAGACCAGCTCTCCACGCTGCACAACGACAGCAAGCGTCACGGCACCCAGGGCGAGAAACTCGACCTTGCGCTGCTGGTGGATGGCCTGCAGGCCGAGCGCGAGCAGGGCATCACCATCGATGTGGCGTACCGCTACTTCTCCACCGAGAAGCGCAAATTTATCATTGCCGATACCCCGGGCCACGAGCAGTACACTCGCAACATGGCCACCGGCGCCTCAACCTGCGACCTGGCGATCCTGCTGATCGATGCGCGCAAAGGCGTGCTGGATCAGACGCGCCGCCACAGCTTTATTTCGACGCTGCTGGGCATCAAACACCTGGTGGTGGCGGTCAACAAAATGGACCTGGTGAACTACAGCCAGGAGACGTTTGAGCAGATCAAACAGGACTACCTCGATTTCGCGGCCCAGCTGCCGGCCAATCTGGATATCCGCTTTGTCCCGCTGTCGGCGCTGGAAGGCGAAAACGTGGCGTCAGCCAGTGCGCAGATGAACTGGTACAGCGGCCCGACGCTGCTGGACGTGCTGGAAACCGTTGAGGTGCAGCGCGTGGTGGAGCAGCAGCCCATGCGCTTCCCGGTGCAGTACGTCAACCGTCCGAACCTCGACTTCCGCGGCTACGCCGGAACGCTGGCTTCCGGCGTGGTGCAGGTGGGGCAGCGGGTGAAAGTGCTGCCGTCCGGCGTGGAATCTTCCATTGCGCGCATTGTCACCTTTGATGGCGATCTGGAGCAGGCGGCCGCGGGCCAGGCGATTACCCTGGTGCTGAAGGACGAAATCGATATCAGCCGTGGCGATCTGCTGGTGGCGGCCGATGCCGATCTCAAGCCGGTACGCGGCGCAGCGGTTGACGTGGTGTGGATGGCGGAACAGCCGCTGTCACCGGGCCAGAGCTTTGACGTCAAAATCGCCGGTAAGAAGACCCGCGTGCGCATCGAAAATATCCAGCATCAGGTGGAGATCAATAACCTGACGCAGCACGTTGCCCAACAGCTGCCGCTGAACGGCATTGGCCTGGTCGATGTCATCTTCGATGAGCCAATGGTGCTCGACGCCTATCAGCAGAACCCGGTAACCGGCGGGATGATCTTTATCGATCGCCTGAGCAACGTCACCGTGGGCGCGGGCATGATCCGCCAGCCGCTGGCAGAGGACGTGCCGCAGCACCGCGGCGACTTCAGCGCCTTTGAGCTGGAGCTGAACGCGCTGGTGCGCCGCCACTTCCCGCACTGGAATGCCCGCGACCTGCTGGGCGGTAAGTAATATGGCGCAGCATGATGAAAATGTGGTGTGGCATGCCCATCCGGTAAGCCGGGAGGAGCGCGAGTCGCAGCACGGTCATCAGGGCGCGGTACTGTGGTTTACCGGGCTGTCCGGCTCCGGTAAATCCACCGTGGCCGGGGCGCTGGAGCAGGCGCTGCACCAGACTGGCGTCAGCACCTATCTGCTGGACGGTGATAACGTACGCCACGGCTTATGCCGCGATCTCGGCTTCAGCGATGATGACCGCAAAGAGAATATCCGCCGCGTTGGCGAAGTGGCAAAGCTGATGGTGGATGCCGGGCTGCTGGTGCTGACGGCGTTTATCTCTCCGCACCGCGCCGAGCGTCAGATGGTGCGCGACATGCTGGGGGAAGGGCGCTTTATCGAGGTGTTCGTCGACACGCCGCTGGCGATTTGTGAAACCCGCGATCCGAAGGGGTTATACAAAAAAGCCCGTGCCGGAGAGCTGCGTAACTTCACCGGAATTGACTCGGTATATGAAGCGCCAGAGCCTGCGGATATTCATCTTGATGGCGAACAATTGGTAACACAATTAACCGCTCAGTTGTTAGATCTGCTGCGTCAGCGAGATATCATCAAATCCTGAGATGGCTATGGCCAACGCCCCTGCGGGGGCGGTGATCGGGCGGCGACAGCGCAACAGGCTGAAGCCGCCCAGCTTCAACGGGATATTTATGCAAAACGTTACCCCCATGCTGGCACGAAAAGACGAACGCGAACGCGAAGAGCCCTCATGGTCTTTTCCCGGCGGTGTCGTGGGCTTTGTTTCCTGGTGGGTCGCGCTGGCGATACCTTTCCTGCTGTATGGTTCCAACACGCTGTTCTTCTTCCTCTACACCTGGCCCTTCTTCCTGGCGTTACTTCCGGTCTCGGTGCTGGTCGGCATTGCCACCAGCGTGCTGCTGCGCGGTCAGCTGCTGTGGACGATGCTGATCACCGCACTGCTGGTAATTTGCCTGTTCTGGCTGCTGTTCACCTTGCTGAGCGGCTGGTAACCTCTCCTCGTTGATGAACAAACGCATCGCTGCGTTACAAAATTTTGCCGTCGTCCTGCGGCTGCCGGGTTATTTCTGGTGCTTTTTAACGCGTTTTTATGCCGTATTCTGAGAAAGTGGTTCTATTTCACCTGTAGTGTGGAGTCGTACCAAAAGTTATGGGATGATTGAGCCGTTTTTCAGGGGGCGGGGATGGGAAAACTTACGCTGCTGTTACTTGTACTACTTGGCTGGTTGCAATATTCGCTCTGGCTGGGCAAGAACGGCATTCATGACTATACGCGCGTTAATGAGGATGTTGCGGTGCAACAGGCGAATAACGCGAAGCTAAAAGCGCGCAACGATCAGCTGTTTGCCGAAATCGACGATCTTAACGGCGGTTCGGAAGCGATCGAGGAACGCGCACGCAATGAGCTGGGGATGATTAAACCCGGCGAGACTTTCTATCGCCTTGTGCCGGATCAAAACAGAAGAAACGCGCAGCAAGGTCGAACCGCTAACCAGTAACGATACTCATGACTAATGTCGTCTCCTTCCCGGATGTGATTGCCGTGGTTCCTGCGGCAGGCATCGGCAGCCGTATGCTGTCAGAATGCCCGAAACAGTATCTCACCATTGATGGAAAAACCCTGCTCGAGCACAGCCTGGATGCGCTACTGGCGCACCCGGCGGTAAAGCGCGTCATCGTTGCCCTGAGTCCGCTGGACAGCCATTTTTCTCAGCTGCCGGCTGCGCGGGATCCCCGCATCACTAGCGTGATCGGCGGTGGCCAGCGCGCGGATTCGGTACTGGCCGGGCTGCAGGCGGCCGATGGCGCGGATTGGGTACTGGTGCACGACGCGGCGCGCCCCTGTCTGCACCTCACTGACTTAACCCGCCTGCTGGCGCTAACCGCGACCAGCCAGGTTGGCGGCATTCTGGCCGCGCCGGTGCGCGACACCATGAAGCGCGCAAGCCACGGCCGCGCGGATATCGATCACACCGTCGATCGTGAGGCGCTGTGGCACGCACTGACGCCGCAGCTGTTCCCGCTCACTCTGCTGCGCGACTGCCTGCTGAAAGCGATTGAGGAAGGCGCCACCATTACCGATGAAGCCTCGGCGCTGGAGTACTGTGGCTACCGTCCCGAACTGGTCAGCGGCCGCAGTGATAACCTGAAGGTGACGCGCCCGGAAGACCTCGCGCTGGCGCAATTTTACCTCACCCAAATACACAAAGATTAAGGAGTGCGCGTGATGCGTATCGGACACGGTTTTGATGTACATGCCTTTGGCGGCGAAGGCCCGCTGATTATTGGCGGCGTGCGTATCCCTTATGAAAAAGGTTTACTGGCGCACTCCGACGGCGACGTGGCGCTGCACGCGCTGACGGATGCGCTGCTGGGCGCCGCTGCACTCGGCGACATCGGCAAACTGTTCCCGGACACCGATGACGCCTATAAAGGCGCCGACAGCCGCGAGCTGCTGCGCGAAGCGATGCGTCAGATCGCCAAAAAAGGCTACCGCGTGGGTAACGTCGACGTGACGATTATTGCTCAGGCGCCGAAAATGCTGCCGCACTCGCCGCAGATGCGCATCAATATCGCTGAAGATCTCGGGATCCATATGGATGAGGTCAACGTCAAGGCGACGACCACGGAAAAGCTCGGCTTCACCGGGCGCGGCGAGGGCATCGCCTGCGAAGCCGTTGCGCTGTTGATAAAGGCATAACCATGGATTTAACCACTCAGGGCTGGCTGTACGGCCAACCCACCGCCAGCGGCGTGCTGAAAGCCAACGCCGAAGATTTCGTGGTGATTGAAGACCTTGGCTACGCGCCGGATGGTGATGGTGAACAGCTGCTGGTGCGCATTCGTAAAACCGGCTGCAACACCCGTTTCGTGGCGGAAGCGCTGGCAAAGTTTGCCGGGATCCACCCGCGTGACGTCAGCTTTGCCGGAATGAAAGATCGCCATGCGGTCACCGAGCAGTGGTTCTGCCTGCGTATTCCGGGCAAGGTCACGCCCGATCTCAGCACCTTTGAACTGAGCGGCGTGCAGGTGCTGGAAAGCGCCCGCCATCGCCGCAAGCTGCGTACCGGTGCGCTGCAGGGCAATGCGTTTACGCTGATCCTGCGCCAGATCTCCGACCGCGCTGCGGTGGAGCAGCGCCTGCAACAGATCGCTGCGGGCGGCGTACCAAACTACTTTGGCAGCCAGCGGTTTGGTCATGAAGGCAATAACCTGACGATGGCCCAACGCTGGGCGGCGGATGAGATCAAAGTGCGCGAGCGTAATAAGCGCAGCTTTATTCTGTCGGCAGCGCGCAGTGCGATGTTTAATCAGGTGGTCAGCGACCGCCTGGCGCAGCAGGGCTCGCTGGGCAAAGTGTTAGCGGGTGATGCGCTGCAGCTGACCGGGCGCGGTAGCTGGTTCGTGGCGGAAGCCGCAGAGCTGGAGAGCCTGCAGCAGCGCGTGGATAACAATGAGCTGCGCGTCACCGCACCGCTGCCGGGATCGGGCGAATGGGGCACGCGTGAGGATGCGCTGGCCTTTGAGCAGAACAGCCTGGCGAGCGAAGCGGCGCTCATCGCGCTGATGGAACGTGAGCGCGTTGATGCGGCGCGCCGCGCAATGCTGGTTATCCCGCGTGATTTGCGCTGGGAGTGGCAGGATGATGTGACGCTGGAGATGAATTTCTGGCTACCGGCAGGCAGTTTTGCCACCAGCGTGGTGCGCGAGCTGCTGCAGACGCAAAGCGCCCACGACGACGCCGACGAATAATCTGCCGGGTTACCGCTTCTGCGGTAACCCAATATCTCCCTTCTTTTTTTTCTGCAGATAATAACTAATCTAATCACTTAATTTAGTCAATTAAATATCAGGTCAGTCCTGTTATTTATTCCTTCGCTGAATGACTCTCTGCCGCCATAAAATGCGCTATCTATTTTTAATCCTATATTTAATTTTCAGTTGATGTAGTCTCATTTTTGTCAGGAATTAAGCGTCACGCATCAATAAATGGATAAAGGATGATTTCAGGGATGAAATACTTTTCAGCCGCAGCGGTGATGTGCCTGCTATTAGCCAATGCCGCATCGGCAAACCTGCCCGCGCTGTCGCAGGAGATTATCGAACAGCAGCAAAAGGCCGGGCTGGAGCAGGCACAGCAGCAGCGTGAAGCGCTGCTGACGCCACAGAATATTGCCCCTTTACCCGCCATTGCGGATAAGGATAGCGGCAGCTGTCAGTACATCACGCGGATTAAATTTATCCAGGCTGACAGCCTGTCGGAAAAAGATAAAGCCGCCCTGGTGCGCCCCTTTGTTGGCCGCTGCCTGACGATGAGCAATATTATGCAGCTGCAACGTGCCGCAACCAATCGCTATATCCAGCGCGGTTTTATCACCTCACATATTTGGCTGGCCCCACAGGATCTGACGCGCGGAACGCTGGCTCTTACCGCCAGCGAAGGGCGGGTTGAATCCATCACCCTGGCGGGAGATCGCCCGCTGATGCTTAACAGTGCTTTTCCGCACCTGACAGGTCGCGTTCTGAACCTGCGCGATCTTGAGCAGGGGCTTGAGCAGCTTAACCGTCTGCGTTCGCAGCAGGTCACCATTGATATTCAGCCGGGAACCCGCGCCGGCTATTCCGCCGTGGTACTGCATCGTGATAACAGCAGGCTGCCGCTGCAGGCTGAACTGGGCATCGACAATAGCGGACAGAAAAGCACCGGACGCGGCCAGCTCAACGCCAGCGCCTCGCTGGATAACCTGCTGCGGCTGGCCGACCGCTGGCTGATTTCAGCCAGCCATAACAGCGACTTTGCCAGCAGTCACCACAGCCGGGCAGTTAACGGGGCGCTGACGTTGCCGTGGGGCTGGTGGCTGCTGAGAGTGCAGGGCGGATGGAGTGAGCAGCTGCAGGCGGTCCATGCCCGCAGCGGTAGCTGGGACTACCGGGGGGAGAGTGTCAGCCAGCGGCTCAATCTCAACCGCATGCTGTGGCGCAATGACAGGAGCAGACTGGCTGGCGATGTGGGGCTGAACCACCGACGCATCACCAACCGCCTGGCGGGTGAAAAATTGCGCGTCAGCAGCCCCAGGCTCAGCGTGCTCCAGCTTGGCGCCAGTTTCTCCACGCAGCTGGCGGGCGGCTACCTGACGTGCAATCCGCTGGTGGACCGCGGAATAGCGCTGTCCGGTGGTGGAAAGGGCGCACCGCAGGCGCAGGGTGCACCGCGCAGAACCTTTACCAAATACAGCCTGAACACCAGCTATCTGTACCCGCTCAGCCCACGTCTCTCCTGGCTCACCTCTGCCTATGGGCAAGCTACGGCGGACAATCTGCACGCCAGTGAACGGCTCTCCGTGGGCGGGCAGTATTCGGTGCGCGGGTACAAAGATCGGTATCTCAGCGGTAATCGTGGCCTGTACTGGCGTAACGAACTGAACTGGCAGTGGCGCAGCCTGCCGTGGCTGGGCAGCATCAGCATCACGGCGGCGCTGGATGGCGGCTGGCTGGATGGAGAACGAGGAAACATTAGCGGCGGCAAGCTTGCCGGCAGCGCGTTGGGGATCGCGGCTCAGGGACGCGGGTTCAGCCAGTCGATCAGCGCGGCAAAACCACTGGCCTACCCGCATGGACTGCACCCGGATAGCTGGGTGATGTACTGGCAAGTGGGCGTTCGCCTGTAGCCTGCTGTTATCACGGGCCTGTCGGCCCACCCTTCAAAGGACTGAATTATGAATAAACACACTCATCCGCTGGCGCGCGGCGTCAGCTACCTGCTGATAGTTTTGACAGCGCTACAGCCTGCGCTGGCGGGAGGGATCACCGCCAGCCAGGCGACGACCCTGGTACAGCAGGGTACGGTGCCGGTGGTGACGATTGCCCCGCCAAATGCCGCCGGGATCTCACATAACCGCTATGCCGACTTCAATGTCGCCAAACCCGGCGCCGTGCTGAACAACTCGACCGTGGCAGGACAATCCGCGTTAGCCGGGTCGCTTGACGCCAACGCCAGCCTGCAGGGAAAGGCGGCGCAGCTGATCATCAATGAAGTGACCGGCAGCAGCCGTTCTGAGCTGCAGGGCCAGCTGGAGGTGTTTGGTGAGCGGGCGGACGTGATGATCGCTAACCCCAACGGTATAAACTGCGACGGCTGCGGAGCGATCAACAGTGCAGGGCTGACGCTGACCACCGGAAAACCGCAGCTTGATGCGCAGGGGATGCTCCACGCGCTGGAGGTGACTCAGGGCACGGTATCCATCGGTCCCGGTGGCCTGAACGGCAGCGGGCAGGACTATGTGGAGATCCTCAGCCGGGCCAGCGAGCTGAACGGCAGGATCACCGCCCGCAGCCTGGCGCTGACCCAGGGAGCCAACCGCATTGATTACCAGCAGGGGCGGGTAGAACCGATTGCCGGGGTGGGGGCTGCCCCGCAGCTGGCGGTGGATACCAAAGCGCTGGGTGGTATGTACGCCAGTAAAATACGCCTGCTGGGCACCGAGCAGGGCGTGGGGGTTAACCTCAGCCACATAACCAGCGACCAGCAGTCGATCGTGCTCAGCGCGAACGGCAAGCTGCAGCTGGCTGATATCAATGCGAAAACCGACCTTAACGCCAGCGGCCGCGAAATCAGCGTTGCCGCCGGGAACGGGCTGAACGCGGGTAACGATATTACCCTGAGCGCGGATGCGCTGACGAATCAGGGCTCGGTTGTGGCCGCGAAAGATATGCGTATTTTCAGCGAGCGTATCAGCAACGCAGGCAGCCGCGCGCGGCTGGAGGCCGGTAACAACCTCTGGCTGCAAAAGGATGCGCAGGGTGCAAAGGCGCAGCTGGTTGAAAACCGTTCGGGGACCATCACCACCGGCAGCGGCGACATGGTGATCCGCACCGAGAAGCTGAACAACCTGCGCGATCGCCTGGTGTTGGGTACCCGGCGTGGGGCGCATGATGAAACGGGCACCTTTCTTTATGACGACGCGTTTAATGCCGCTAAGTATCCGGATGTCAGCAAACGCCCCAAAACCGATGCGGTAAGCGAGAGATTTGACCGGTGGTGGGGGCCGGGCACCCTGATTGAGCGGGTTATCATTCGTCATTATGCTGATGCCTGGGTGAACAATGAGAGCACCGAATATTTTTCCCTCACCAGCGAGCAGCCAGGGGTAATTGCCTCCGGCCATCATCTCTACGCCAGTGCCGGTGAGCTGACCAATGCCGCCAGCATCATCAGCGCAGGCGGCAAGATGGTCCTCACCGGTAACCATCTTGAGGTGCTGAGCTATGACGGCGGGATAAAAAAAGATTTCTCGATTTACCGTCGTGATGCTGTAGCTGACGGAGAGTACGAGCGCAGAAATCTGAGGTGGTACGACAACTTTATTAAAACGGCAACCCAGGGCGTGGCACTGGAAACCGGAGAAACGCTCAACTCACGCCTGAGCGCAGAAGGCGATCTGGTGGCTGATTTTAGCGGCAGCATCAGCGCCAGCCTGCCGCTACCGTTCGCGCCAACGGAAAAAACCGAGCTGACATCGGCACTGCGTCCGGACACCTTCAGCGCCCGCAACATTCTGCTGCATGCGGGGCGTATCACCAGCAATGACGGCATGTCTGCCAGCGGCAATATGACCTTGATCGCTGACGACGCCATCCTCAATCAACGGGGTTCGCTGACGGCCGGCGGTAACCTGTCGCTGACGGCGATTAACGACATTGAAAATATTCAGGGCAACCTGCGGGGAGAGAGCGTTGAACTGCTCAGCCGCCAGGGCAGCATCCTCTCCTCCACGCCCGACCGGCCACGCGCCTTCTCCGCTGACCGTATGCAGCTGTTTTCCACTATCAACGCCGGGGCGCTGGCAATCAGTGCCGGAAAGCATATCGCGCTGAACGACACCGAACTGCAGGTGCAGCACAGCATCAGCGCAAACAGCGGCGGCGACCTGACGATTGCGGCCAGTGACCGGCTGCTGACCCCTCCCGATTTTCTCAAGGCCGGATCAACCCTGACCCCGTTCGAACATTACAATCGGGCGCTGATGATCCCTGGCCGGGCAGCGGTGGACGGGGAGATCTCGCTGACGGCGGGCGGGGAGATGGCGTTGAACGGCGTGGGGCTAAGTGCCGGGAAGGGCATTATTCTCTCTGCGGGCCAGAGCATTTCTCTTAGCCCTCGCACGATTTCAGAGCAGAATCGCTTGCTGGATAAATGGCTCACCATAGAAAACCATGCAAAATATTTTCCGTCGTGGCGTGCCCCCGAACTGCGAGCCAGCCTGAACAGCGGCGCAGATCTGCAAATCCATGCCGCAGCGGATATCACTGCGCAGGGGGCACAGCTCACCAGCGCCGGAACCACCACGCTGTACGCCGGGCGCGACCTGCTGCTGGGCGCACAGGCCTATTCGTTTATCGATGCCTTTAACGACAACAACAAAGATGAACGCCAGCTGGTGGCAGATATTCAGGCAGGGAAAAACCTGACCCTGGCCGCTAACGGCAGCCTTATCACGCACGGCAGCAGCGTGAGCGCGGGCGGGGATTTAACCGCTACCGCAGGCGGCAATATGCGTTTCGAATCGGTGGCTAACCGTATTTACCGCGAGCTGAGCAACGGTTATAGCGAAACGCTAGGCCAGCAGGGAACCGCACTGACCAGCGGTGGGGTGCTGACGCTGATTGGCAGCGGCAGCATTCTGTTCCAGGCCACCCGGCTGCTGGCACAGCGCAGCCTCGACGTTGCCGCGCAAGGGGGGTATCTCTATGCCCAGGCAATGGAAGAGAGCAGCAGCTACGAGAAAAAAACCACTAAACGTAAGTGGTGGGGCAAGAAAACGACCATCAGGCAAACTGGCCGTTCAGTGACGAATAAAGTCACCGCCTTCAGCGCCGGGGAGGATATCAGCCTGCTGAGCGGCGAAGACAGCACCTTTGAGGCCAGCAAAATCAATGCGGGCAGGAATGCCAGCCTGATTAGCCAGCGCGGCCAGGTCATCTTTCGTGCGGTAAACAACAGCGCCTTTGAGCAGACCGTTACCACCTCTAAAGGCTTCTTCATCAGGCAGGCAAACCGCGGCTATAAAGCCAGCAGCTGGGTGCTTCCCGCGGTGAATTTTGGGGGCGCGCTGACGATTGAGGCGGCAGATGGCATCAGTGCCGATGTCAAAGCGCAGAACCGCCAGCAGCTACAGGCCACACTGGCGGTTCTGGGCAATGCGCCGGGTAACGAATGGCTTAACGCACTGAATACCCGGACTGATGTGCAGTGGAAGCCGGTTCAGGATGCTTACGAAAACTGGGATTACCACCACCAGAGCCTGAACCCGGCCGTGGCGGCGGTGATCGCCATTGCTGCCGCCGCCGTCACGGCAGGTAGCGGGCTGGCGGCAACGGCTGGCAGTGCAGCCGCCGGCAGTACGGGGGGAATGACCGGCACGGCTGCCTTCGGTGCCGGGTACTCGGGGATGATGGCGCTCACTTCTCAGGCGGCCGTGGCGCTGGTGGAAAACCAGGGTGACCTGTCTAAAACCCTTAAGGCGCTGGGGAGCCGTGAATCGGTGAAATCCCTGGCCACCTCCATGGCGGTGGGGGGCGCGCTGGCCGGCTTCGATCGGGTGCTGGATATTCAGGCGGTTAATCCGGGCAATGCCCGCCTGCCGGTGCTGGCGAACGATAACTGGCTGAAGGTCGCTCAGCGCGTAGCCGGACAGTCGGTTATCAGCTCCGGCCTGACCACCGTGATTAACGGCGGCAGCTTCCAGGATAACTTCAGCAAGGCGCTGCTGGCTTCCCTTGGCGATCAGCTGAACGCTGAAGGCGCCGGGCTGATCGGCGACAACGGTGCGGTGCTGGGTGAACCGGGCAGGGTGTTGAGCCACGCGGTCGTCTCCGGTATTAGCGCGGAGATTGCAGGCGGCAGTGCAAAAGGCGCGGCGGTGGGCGCGCTGGCGGCGGAGGTGGCGGGCATTGTCATGCAGAGCACGCTGTTCGAAACGCAGTATCTCAATGAGAACGAACGCCAGCTGGGCAGGCTGCAGGAGGCGCTAAACGGCAGCGAAGCGAAAGCGCAAACCGCACGCTTTGTCGGGGCGCTGGCCGGGGCGATAACTACCCATACTCCTGAGGGAGCCTACAGCGCGGCGAAGAGCGGCGAGCTGGTTTATCGCTACAATATGACGGAGCACATGCTGGAGCAGTTTGCGCTGGAACAGCAGCTTGACACGCTGGCAGCAGATAAAGGCGACAGCGACGCTGCTGTTCGCGTGGCCGGCAGGCGCGATGCGATGGCGGCGGTGGTGATTGTCGGCAGCGGCGGTCTGGCAGCGATGGTGGGCGGAACCGTGATTGCCGCCGCCGCCCCGGAGATGATACTGGCCGCCCGGCTGGCGCTGGCGGGGTGTAAAAGCAACCCGGTATTATGCCTGAACCAGGCCGGGATTTATGCGGCGGATATAGCGGCGCCGGAAGCGGCGGTCGGCACCGGCAGCCTGCTTGCGGGTAGCACAATACTGGTGGGTAAAAGCCAGGAAGAGGCAGTACAATTCGGCAGGCAGGTGGTGGCCGCGTCCGGTAATCTGCTGAAGGACGGCAAGGCAAACCAGGGTAAGCTGGGCGAGTTTATTGCTGCAAAGGGCGTTGCAGTGAATAATGCGCTGGGAGATATACCCAAAGAAGCCTCAGTGAAGATTAACCCATTAAATCCAATGAATAAGGTCGACTTGTTGGATGAAAATGGAGGAAGTGTAAATGTTAGTAGCCCGGTTAAATTCTTTATCAGTAAAGGGCAGCAAAATAAGCATATTCCGGGAACAAACGAATATAAAATCTCAACGGATGCAGGGCTAAGTAAAAGTGTACTCACTGTAGAGCCTGAGTCATTACTTACAAAACCAGGAACAGGCCAGCAGGTTGGAAATGCTCCAATTGGAACGCCTGGTTCGAAAGAAAGAATCAATTATGGTAAAAATATCGGCAATTATATAGATCCTCAAACTGGCATATCAACCCCGACTACCAATGGGGTAGTGCATTATGGTAAGAATGGTGTGCATATTGTTCCAGCTAGACCAACTGAAAAATGAGAAAAGGAGTAGTGAAGGTGACTGATTTAACTAACTTTTTAAAGCTTTCGCTCCAGCGGGCTTTACTAGGTAGGATTACAGGTAATATCAGGTGTATAAGCGCAAGCTTAAACGGCGAAGTTATCTGCATTAATTTTTTTTATGATGGTAAAATATCTGAGTCTGATGAAGAGAATGCTTCAGATGTTGAAACTGAAGTAATTGCAGATTTTAACGAAAAATTTGTTATCAGTAGTTGTCTTAAACAACTTAATTACCCAAATAAAGTAATTAAAAATGATGGTTTTTTGGCGTATTTAAGAAAGGAATGAATTATAATTGACAGCTAATTTTCTGGGGGGGACTTATCAGTCATTAATTCAAATATACCCTGCTATGCTGCGCTTAAACTTCGGCACATCGCAGTTGCTGTGTAACGCTCGGCCCGGAGATGATACTTGCCGCCCGGCTGGCGCTGGCCGGGTGTAAAAGCAACCCGGTATTATGCCTGAACCAGGCCGGGATTTATGCGGCGGATATAGCGGCGTCGGAAGCGGCGGTCGGCACCGGCAGCCAGCTTGCGGGTAGCACAATACTGGTGGGTAAAAGCCAGGAAGAGGCAGTAGAGTTCGGCAGGAAGGTGGTGGCCGCGTCCGGTAATCTGCTGAAGGACGGCAAGGCAAACCAGGGTAAGCTGGGCGAGTTTATTGCTGGTAAGAATGGGGCTGGTTCTGGAGCTATTGAGCCAACAGGATTATTACCCATACCGGGCAATCCCACCATTCCGGTGAGTAAGGTAGATGCTAATAGTGAGTTTATAGTTGATAGTGCCCAGTTAGGTAAAAAACTTGGCAAGCATGTTGAGGATTTTGGCGGTAGCGCATCGAGTGAAGCTGACAGGCAATTAGTTTTAAACAGAATGCATGAAATAGCTAATAATCCTGATAAAATTATACCGGGGACGTTTTCAGGGCAAGGAGATAGTGGTACAAGAGGTGATGTATTCTTTAGAATAAAAGATAACGATGTTGTCGTTACTAAACCTAACGGTACCTTTGTTACTATTTTAAAGGATGGTGTGGTAAATAACACTTCTGTAAAAAATGCTTTGCAAGGGAAGTATTAACATGATTGAGGAATTGAAAGAGTGGCTCAGTTTAATTGTGGGTAAAAAACTTAAATCAGTCTGCGGTCTTATATATTTCTTTGAGGTAGGAGATACTAACCACCCACAAGAGTTACAGGTTATTTTTGAGGCGGCGATGATAAAAAAAATTAGTTGTTCATCGGATGGCGCAACATTGTTAATTCAAGACTCACCTATGATTGAAAGTGAATTAGGGGAATATGGGAAGCAATTAATCAGAGATATCTCTGATATGCCTGCTTTTGAGCGGGTAATAGGTGAAGAATTACACGGCGTAGACATCATTTCCTCCGGGGTAGAGCAAGGTGTTGTTGGTCTTAGATTCAATTTTTCTAACTCAAAAAAAATAGACATACTAACGCTTGGTGATGAAATTTCTTTCTATGAGATTACACCATTAAAGATAATTGAAGAGGAGGGGTTAAGTTTTCTTTCTATTTATGAGTAGTAACGGTATTGGTACTGAATATCCGGACTGATATGCAATGGAAGCCGGTTGAGGATGCTTACGAATACTGGGGTTACCACCACCAGAGCCATAACCCGGCAGTGGCGCTGGTGGAAAACTAGAGTGACCTGTCTAAAACCTTGAGGCGCTGGGGAGCCGTGAATCGGTGAAATCCCTGGCCACCTCCATGGCGGTGGGGGGGCGCGCTGGCCGGTTTCGACCGGGTGCTGGATATTCAGGCGGTTAATCCGGGCAATGCCCACCTGCCGGTGCTGGCGAACGATAACTGGCTGAAGGTTGCCCAGCGCGTAGCCGGAAAGTAGGCTAGTAGCATGCAGCCGTTGAGGAAATTCGTTCATTATCCAGAGAAAATGAAAGCGCTAATATTTTGTCTAAGTCTGGTTACCACATTTAGCAAAAACCTGTTACGCCCAGCGTTAAGAATCCTGACTTTAAAATAAATAGTGAGATATTCGACTACCAGTTTAAGTAATGCGATATCGAGAAGTAACCAGTCTGTAGATAAGTTGCTATATTCTGATGGCTGACTATTACATATCACTACGGATCACTATAATACAAGCACAAGAATTGGACGGTGGGGGTAATTATGAAAAAAGTTATTTTACATGGGGGTAGAATAAAAAGTGAGTCTGATTTTCATAGGGAAATATCATCGGTCTTGGATCTTGGTGAATATTATGGATGTAACCTTGATGCTTTATGGGACTGCTTGAACTATAATGTTGAACGTCCTGTTTTGATTATCTGGCTCAGATCCTTAGATTCAAAGGACTACCTGGGAGGGGATTTTGAAAGGATATTGCATGTTTTTAATTTTATTAAACATCAAGATATTGAAGCTGGTTTGAAAGATTGCTTTGATTTCATCCTACAATAGGATTTCTATTCTAAGCGACCAGAAAAGTTTTTATTTTTTCAAGATAATATTTTAATTGCTGTGGCTACTATATTGCAATCACCTGCTTGTCTACCATTATAATGGGTAAAAGCCAGAAAAGGCAGCACAATTAGGCAGGCAGGTGTTAGCCGCGTCCGGTAATCTGCTGAAGGACGGCAAGGCGAACCAGGGTAAGCTGGGCGAGTTTATTGATTCCAAAAAGTTTGATTATCTCTTTGGTAATGTGAAAAGTAGCGAGCATAACGCAAACCGTTCTACACAGTTGGCTCAGACAATGGACCGCTTGGGCTTGGAAAACAACGAGATAGGGATGAGTATACTTACCGAGCATTTAAAGGATGTGGTAAATATTAAGAGTAATGTTGTATATAGCTACACTAGAGGAAATCAATCCTTTGAAGTAAGGGAATCATTACTTTTCGGTCCATCAGGAAAAGCTGAAAAGTTAGAAACTACTTTTGAGATTATGCCTGATGTTTCTCGTAGATTTGTTACAACTATTCCTAAAGATGGTAAAAAATAATGTTTATTAAATCGTTTCCGGATGAAATCGATTTTCTGGGTTTTTTTGAGTCAGGGCCTATGAAAACCAGTGAAATAGATGACTTACATTTTGCATATCAGACCACTGATGACAGCGGGTTAGGGATTATTTTTTCATTCTGCGCTACAGCTGGCTGGATACAATCGGTTATTTCATGCAATGATAAGGAGATATCTAAAAATCTCTGCGAAAATGTCGACGAGATAAAGTTGCAGAAAGATGCTTTAGGCGAATACTTATACTCTGAAATTGTCACTGATGAGCTTATTACTAAAGTCGTAATACGTGTGAGGCCATATATATCAGTAAGATGTAGTTCTTTGATTCGATGATTAATCGAAGCTGGGCAGGGAGCCACGTTCTCGTCTTCGGTATTAGCGCGGAGATTGCGGGCGGCTGTGTGAAAGGCGCGGCGGTGGGTGGAACCGTGATTGCCGCGACCGGCCCGGAGATGTTACTGACCGCCCGGCTGGCGCTGGCGGGGTGTAAAAGCAACCCGGTATTGTGCCTGAACCAGGCCGGGATTTATGCGGGGGATATAGCGGCGCCGGAAGCGGCGGTCGGCAGCGGCAGCCTGCTTGCGGGTAGCACAATACTGGTGGGTAAAAGCCAGGAAGAGGCAGTACGATTCGGCAGGCAGGTGGATTTATAGTTATCCAGATGCAACTGAATACCCCAGCACATCTGAACTCTACAGGTACCAAGGCTAATTTGAAACATACAAAGTCAATCCAGCAACGGGAGAGCGAGTACGGATTGACAATGGTCATATGAGTATTAATGAATGAAAGCTGAATTGAAGACTTTAGGCAATGATTTATCCGATCTGGATTTTTACCCACAAGAAGAGCCAGATAACTTTAATATGTCATTAACTCTAACAATCGGTCCTGTAGGGGAGGCTGGAAGCAATTACTTTTATGTCAGAGTTTGCACTCCCGAATGGCTCTGCAAGCATCAGTGGCTGCCGGAACTGATGCGACATACGCTTCTGGTGCGCAAATATGATCTGGATGAGATCACAAAGACCATTACGGATCATATTGATCGGTGCGAAGGCGAAGACTGGATGGAGATTGCGCAAAAACTATCAAGGGTCTTTGCCTGGGAATATGAAGACTATCAGCCTTAATGATATATCCCACCTTTATCTGGCGGGATATCACTGCAGGAAGCGCCTACAGCGCGGCGAGCTGATTCACCCCTTATCCGCCCCTGTCCCAACTGAAACCAGAAACTTACACCTACCACAAGCTGAATCATCCAGCTAAAATGCATCAACTGACCCATCGGCGACATCGTGGATTCATCGCTCATGATATTTCGTTATCATGTCGCTCACGATATCCCATCGCTGATAAGGCATAAAAATCAACATATTAGGTGTTAAATGCGCATATTGCTGAGTAATGATGACGGTATCCATGCGCCAGGCATCCAGACACTGGCGAACGCCCTGCGTGAATTTGCCGAGGTGCAGGTGGTGGCGCCCGATCGCAACCGTAGCGGCGCCTCCAATTCGCTGACGCTGGAGACGCCGCTGAGGACCTTTAACTATCCGAATGGCGATATTGCCGTGCAGATGGGCACGCCGACGGACTGTGTCTATCTCGGGGTGAATACCCTGATGCAGCCAAAGCCGGACATCGTCGTTTCAGGCATCAACGCTGGCCCTAATCTGGGCGATGACGTGATTTACTCCGGGACGGTCGCTGCTGCAATGGAAGGGCGCCACCTCGGGCTGCCTGCGCTGGCCGTGTCGCTGGACGGGCATCAGCACTATGACACCGCAGCGGCGGTAACCTGTTCGATCCTCAAAGCGCTGCTGCGTGAGCCACTGCGCACCGGGCGTATCCTCAATATCAACGTGCCCGACCTGCCGCTGGATCAAATTAAAGGCATCCGCGTGACGCGCTGCGGCAGCCGCCATCCCAGCGATCGGGCGATCCCCCAGCAGGACCCGCGCGGCAATACGATGTACTGGATTGGCCCGCCGGGTGAAAAGCTGGATGCCGGCCAGGGAACCGATTTCGCCGCCGTCGATGAAGGCTATGTTTCCGTGACCGCTCTGCACGTTGACCTCACCGCGCATGCCGCGCAGGAAGTGGTCTCCTCCTGGCTGGAAAGCGTTGAGGTCAGCCGCCAATGGTGAGTGGTCGTATAGAGACGTTGCTGGCGCAGCTGCGCCTGCAGGGCATCGATGACGAACGGTTGCTAAAGGCGATTGAAGAGGTGCCGCGCGAGCGTTTCGTCGATGAGGCTTTCGAACATAAAGCCTGGGAAAATACCGCTTTGCCGATTGGTTCCGGGCAGACCATTTCACAGCCCTATACGGTCGCCAGAATGACCGCGCTGCTGGAGCTGACGCCGGCATCCCGGGTGCTGGAAATCGGTACCGGCTCGGGGTATCAGACGGCGATTCTGGCACATCTGGTGGAGCATGTCTGCTCGGTTGAGCGCATTAAAGGTTTGCAGTGGCAGGCCAAGCGCCGCCTTAAGCAGCTCGATCTGCATAATGTCTCTACCCGCCACGGCGATGGCTGGCTGGGTTGGCCATCGCGCGGCCCGTTCGATGCGATTATCGTCACCGCCGCGCCGCCGGAAATCCCCACTGCGCTGATGTCACAGCTCGACGAGGGCGGCATCATGGTGCTGCCGGTAGGGGAAGAGCAGCAGGTGCTGCAGCGTATTCGCCGTAAGGGCGATGAGTTCCTGATTGAGAATGTTGAAGCGGTGCGCTTTGTGCCGCTGGTTAAAGGCGATCTGGCCTGAGTCAGAGTAAACCAGGACATTTCTATACAACTGTTCCGTGGCACGCCATCATTGATATTGTTAGTATCTGAATAAATTTGCGCATGCGGGCCTTGCTGCCGTCAGCTATGTTGCGTCTCTGAAGTTAAAGTATTGCCGTAAGTGGGGGATTAATGAGCACGGGAAGCCCAGTATTTAAATTGCGCCGTATTGCGGCCGTTTCATTGGTAGGATTTTGGCTGGCAGGTTGTACCAGCAGCGATAACACGCAGGCCCCCATCAGCTCCGTTGGCGGAAATGACTCCGGCATGATGAGCAGTAATTCCGGTATGAGCAGCGCAACAGGCGGCAGTTCCGGCGGTAGCAATGGCGGATTTATTCCCCCGGCGCGTCCCCCATCAAATGGCGGTATGGTGACCCCTTCTGCCGCCCCGGAACAGAACGTGACCACCGAAAATGGCCACATCGTTTACAACCGTAGTTATGGGAATATTCCGAAAGGTAGCTATGGCGGCGACAGCTATACCGTGAAACGCGGCGATACACTGTTCTACATTGCCTGGATCACCGGAAACGATTTCCGCGACCTGGCACAGCGCAACAATATCGCCGCGCCTTACAGCCTCAACGTTGGCCAGCAGCTGCAGGTCGCCAACGGCACGGGTACGCCTATTACCGGCGGCAATGCGGTCACGGCAGCTGATGCGACCGCTGGCGGTGTCAGCACGCCTCCGTCCGGTGCGCAAATGACAACCGCAACGGTTGCACACCAGCCGGTAATTACGTATTCTGAGGATTCAGGTACACAAAGTGGAGGCAAAATGCTGCCTTCGTCCGGTAAAACTGCTGCAACGACAACAGTGCCGGTTACCGCCCCGACCGTAAGTAGCACGACGGACAGCACTACCCCCGTGGGAAGCTGGCGTTGGCCAACAGATGGTAAGATCATTGATAACTTCTCTGCCTCAGAAGGTGGCAATAAAGGTATCGATATCGCGGGATCTCGTGGTCAGTCCGTCGTTTCCACCGCCTCCGGTCGCGTGGTTTACGCCGGTAACGCGCTACGCGGATACGGTAATTTGATTATCATCAAACATAATGATGACTACCTGAGTGCTTATGCCCATAACGATACGATGCTGGTCCGTGAACAACAAGAAGTGAAAGCGGGCCAGAAGATTGCAACCATGGGCAGTACCGGCACAAGCTCGGTTAGATTGCACTTTGAAATTCGTTACAAGGGGAAATCCGTAAATCCGTTGCGTTATTTACCGCAACGTTAATCCGGCAGAACCTTGGTGTTCTGCCCTTGGGATCACGGGTAGGAGCCGCTTATGAGCCAGAATACGCTGAAAGTTCAAGATTTAAATGAAGACGCGGAATTCGACGAAAACGGAGCTGAGGTTTTTGATGAGAAGGCTCTCGTCGGAAATGAACCTGGTGATAACGATTTAGCAGAAGAAGAGCTGCTGTCGCAAGGCGCAACACAGCGCGTGCTTGATGCCACGCAGCTCTACTTAGGAGAGATTGGTTATTCTCCATTGCTCACGGCAGAAGAAGAAGTTTTCTTTGCCCGCCGTGCACTCCGTGGTGACGTGCCATCGCGTCGCCGCATGATCGAAAGTAACCTGCGTCTGGTGGTGAAGATTGCCCGTCGTTACAGCAATCGTGGTCTGGCGCTGCTGGACCTGATTGAAGAAGGTAACCTCGGCCTGATCCGTGCCGTAGAAAAATTTGACCCGGAAAGAGGGTTCCGTTTCTCTACTTACGCCACCTGGTGGATTCGTCAGACTATTGAACGGGCGATCATGAATCAAACCCGTACCATTCGTCTGCCGATTCATATCGTTAAAGAGCTGAATGTTTATCTGCGCACTGCGCGTGAACTTTCCCACAAGCTCGACCATGAGCCAAGTGCGGAAGAGATCGCAGAACAGTTAGATAAGCCTGTTGATGACGTGAGCCGGATGCTGCGCCTCAACGAACGCATTACCTCAGTCGATACGCCGCTGGGTGGAGATTCTGAGAAAGCGCTGCTGGACATCCTGGCCGATGAAAAAGACAACGGCCCGGAAGATACCACGCAGGACGATGATATGAAGCAAAGCATCGTCAAGTGGTTGTTCGAACTGAACGCCAAGCAGCGTGAAGTGCTGGCACGTCGTTTCGGCCTGTTAGGTTACGAAGCGGCCACGCTGGAAGACGTGGGTCGTGAAATTGGTTTGACCCGCGAGCGTGTACGTCAGATTCAGGTTGAAGGCCTGCGTCGTCTGCGTGAAATTCTGCAGGCGCAGGGTCTGAATATTGAAGCGCTGTTCCGCGAATAACACGCGAGAATAAACGGCTTCAATAAATACTGAACAGGGTAATGCGAAAAGCGGTGACTTCGGTCACCGCTTTTTTATTGCCTGCGATTCCGGGTTCTTGAAAGGTCGCGGCAAGGCATGTCAGGATTCTTGGGAAGTAGGGGCGAGGCATGCCTCGCCCGCGTTGGGGCCGGTGCTACACCAGCGACTTCAGGCGGTAAATCCACTCCAGCGCCTGGCGTGGCGACAGCGAATCCGGATCCAGCGCTTCAAGCGCTTCTACCGCCGGGGAAGTCTCCTCTACCAGCAGCGGCAGCTGCGAACCGTCGGCTTTGGTGGCGGCGGCGCTGCCTGACAGGGCTTCGAGCTCCTTCAGCTTCTGGCGCGCACGCTTAATCACCTCTTTCGGCACCCCCGCCAGCGCGGCAACGGCCAGGCCATAGCTCTTGCTGGCGGCGCCGTCCTGCACGCTGTGCATAAAGGCGATGGTATCGCCGTGCTCAACCGCATCAAGGTGTACGTTAGCCACGCCTTCAATCTGTTCCGGCAGCGTGGTTAGCTCGAAGTAGTGCGTGGCAAACAGCGTCATCGCTTTGATGCGGCTGGCCAGGCTCTCGGCACAGGCCCACGCCAGCGACAGGCCGTCATAGGTCGAGGTACCGCGCCCGATCTCATCCATTAATACCAGGCTGTACTCGGTGGCGTTATGCAGGATATTGGCGGTCTCGGTCATCTCCACCATAAAGGTCGAGCGGCCTGAGGCGAGATCGTCCGCCGCGCCCACGCGGGTAAAGATGCGGTCAATCGGGCCTATCACCGCCTGCTCGGCGGGCACGAAGCTGCCGATATAGGCCATTAGCGTAATCAGCGCGGCCTGGCGCATGTAAGTACTTTTACCGCCCATATTCGGGCCGGTAACCACCAGCATGCGGCGCTGGGGTGACAGAGAGAGCGGATTGGCGATAAACGGCTCTTTCAGCACCTGCTCAACCACCGGGTGACGCCCGCCGGTCAGCTTAATACCCGGCTTATCGCTCAGCGTCGGGCAGCTGTAATTCAGCGTCCAGGCGCGTTCGGCGAGGTTGCTCAGCACGTCCAGCTCCGCCAGCGCCGAGGCGCTGTTCTGCAGCGCTTCGAGGTGCGGCAGCAGCAGGTCGAACAGCTCGTCGTACAGGCCTTTTTCCAGTGACAGCGCTTTGCCTTTTGAGGTGAGAACCTTGTCCTCATACTCTTTCAGCTCGGGAATAATGTAGCGCTCGGCGTTTTTCAGCGTCTGGCGGCGCACATAGTGGATCGGCACCAGATGGCTCTGCCCGCGGCTGACCTGGATGTAGTAGCCGTGCACGGCGTTGAAGCCGACCTTCAGCGTATCCAGCCCCAGCTTTTCACGCTCGCGGATCTCCAGGCGGTCGAGATAGTCGGTGGCGCCATCCGCCAGCGCGCGCCATTCGTCCAGCTCGGCGTTGTAGCCGGGGGCAATCACTCCGCCATCGCGCACCAGCACCGGCGGGGTTTCAATAATCGCCCGCTCCAGCAGCTCGCGCAGCTCGGTAAATTCGCCCATCTGCCCACGCAGGGTCTGCAGGTGGGCAGTTTCGTTATGCTCCAGCTCGGCGTTGAGCAACGGCAGCTGCTGGAAGGCATGACGCATGCGGGCCAGGTCGCGCGGGCGGGCAGTGCGCAGCGCCAGGCGTGCCAGAATACGCTCCAGGTCACCGACCTGACGCAGCAGTGGCGTGACGGATTCATGCAGGTCCTGCAGCGCGCTGATGCTCTGCTGGCGCTGAGCAATGGTCTGCGCATTGCGCACCGGCATATGCAGCCAGCGTTTCAGCATGCGGCTGCCCATTGGCGTGACGGTTTTATCCAGCACCGATGCGAGGGTGTTCTCCATGCCGCCGGCGAGGTTTTGGGTGATCTCCAGGTTACGGCGGGTAGCGGCATCCATAATGATGCCGTCCTGCTGGCGCTCCATGGTTAGCGAGCGAATGTGCGGCAGCGAGGTACGCTGGGTGTCCTTAACATACTGCAACAGGCAGCCTGCGGCGCGCAGCGCGTGGTGCGCCTGCTCAACGCCAAACCCGCTCAGGTCACGAGTGGCAAACTGCAGGTTCAGCTGCTGGCGCGCGGTGTCCAGCTCATACTCCCACAGCGGGCGGCGGCGCAGGCCACGACGGTTTTCAATCAGCGCCATCGCGGCAAAATCTTCCGGATAAAGCAGCTCTGCCGGATTGGTGCGCTGCAGTTCAGCCGCCATGGTTTCCAGGTCGGTTGGCTCGGCAAGGCGGAAGCGGCCGGAGCTGATATCCAGCGTGGCGTAGCCAAACCCGCGCTGGCTCTGCCAGATAGCCGCCAGCAGGTTATCCTGGCGCTCGTTCAGCAGCGCTTCATCGCTGATGGTGCCGGGGGTGACGATGCGCACCACTTTGCGCTCGACTGGCCCTTTGCTCAGCGCCGGGTCGCCAATCTGTTCGCAGATCGCCACCGATTCGCCGAGCTGCACCAGCTTCGCCAGGTAGTTTTCTACCGCATGATAGGGCACGCCCGCCATCGGAATGGGTTCACCGGCCGACGCGCCGCGTTTGGTCAGTGAAATTTCCAGCAGCTGCGAGGCGCGTTTCGCATCGTCGTAAAACAGCTCGTAGAAATCTCCCATGCGGTAGAACAGCAGGATCTCAGGATGGTCAGCCTTGAGGCGCAGATACTGCTGCATCATAGGGGTGTGCGAGCTGAAATTTTCTAATGTACTCATAGTCTTGAGATGTCCATTATCATAAAAATTAGAGAGTTAAGTGATTTTATGATTATCATTTTTTCTCACGTAGTCTCGCTGGATCTCATGAAATCCTACAGTTCACGGCAGGCTAAAGTGTCATTTGCCAAACTGTAGCAGGGTAAAATGCAGCTTTACTGGCCACAACCTACATCTCTTTTCACGAGTACGTGGTGAATATGATAACGGAGTCTGTTTGACAGGAAAACCAGCGGGCAAGCGACTTTCTTCGAGGGCGCTCGAAACAATGGAATCTGGTGATAGTGAATAAGCGGGTGTTGGAGAAAACCTACGAAGAGGCTGTGTGCGGAAAAGCCCAGCCGGCCAGAAATCTCAGCGACGGAATAACCGCGTTCCGTTATCTGACGGACGGCTCCTCCCTTCAATTCAGGTGTAAATCGTGGTGCGCCATTACGCTCCTCTTATGCGCAAGTTATAATGCAGAATCGTCTACCGGGGCAGGGGTAGTGAGTGAGTCTCTGAGAGACTTTAGTGAATTCGCGTGGAAATTTTAGTATGATTTTTGTGCGATGAATTTCCGCCCAGATTCTGCTTTCAGGAGTAAATATGAGCAACAACAAAAAAACTCAGGCAAGCTACGCCAGGCCATCTCGTGCTGACATTGTTCGTTCAGTGGTGACGTCTACAGCTGTCGAAACAGGGCAGTCATCAGCGAAGATCGAAGCTTCCCTTGAAGCGACGCGAAAAAAATTCTCCCATTTACGCCTTGCTTAATCCCTTCTTAAAGCCTTACTAACCCAGTATTTCATCGGCTCGTAACCCATAGGCATGCCTGCATGACTAGCCGACATATTGGGTTTTGTTTTGCTCCCAGCTATGATACTTCGGCGTTTTTACCCCCTGAACCGCCATCACTTCGGTTAATAGTCGCGATTAGCGTCAGTATCCTTCTCTAAATGAATGGATAAGTATCAGCTCGACATGGGTTATGGCGATCGGGAAGGCGGCTCGCAGATTAGGTGAAAAAACCGGGCGCGAGTCGCTCAATCCACCCGGTAACAGGCGATACGCGTCATGACTGTTAACAAAAATTCCCCTGGCTCAGGCGTCCAGCACGCGATCATCGCGGGCATCCCGCCGGGAACCATCGTATGATTGTGTTATCTAAGTGATATCTGGTGCTGATAATCATTTCTTTATTGTCTTTCTTTATGCCAGTTTTGCAGTCGTTCACTGCCGGATGGCGTCATTTTTGGAGAAACTATGCGTAAGTTGAAAGTGGTGTTGTGTTCAGCCGTGTTGTCGGCTGCAGCGTTGTCCGGCATGTCCACCGCTTATGCGGAAGGTGAACAGCCGGCAGAAACTGCGGTTCCGGCCGTGCCAGAAGTGCAGAGCCAGACCCCGCCGGTTCAGACCCCGGAATCCCAGAACTCGCTGTCGCAGGCACCGGGCGATGCGCAGCAGGCAGATCAGCCTAATCCTGCCGACCCGTATGAAGTGAAAACCTTCTTTGCTGACTTTAAGCGTTTTTCCATTGGTGATATCGCACCGGACCTTTACCGCAGCAAAAAGTATGAAGTGAGCCAGTGGAACGTACGCCATCTGCCTGCGCCGGAAGCCGACAGCCACTGGACCTATATGGGCGGTAACTACGTGTTAATCACCAACGCTGAAGGTAAGATCCTGAAAGCTGAATCCGGTGAAATCTACTACAAGCACTAAGCCAGCCTGTCATCAAACGGCGCTTTGCATCACCACCGCGAAGCGCCGTTGAGTAAATCCGCTTTAATTCCTCCCGCTCAATGCTTTATCCTCTATTTCTGACCTCCCGGCCTTGCAATATGGATATCTGATGCGTTATCTGGCAACTCTTCTTCCTCTAGTCGCTTTACTTTCCGCCTGTAGCAGCCAGCCGAAAACGGCCCCGGCTGAACCCCACGGCAATCCGTTTAAAGGCAACGGCGGCTTCCTGCTTGAGCCTGCCCACAGCGGCACCGTGCTGGGGGGCGATTTCTCCAATAATCAGGCGGCCAACGCATTTATCGACAAAATGGTGCGCAAGCACGGTTTTGAGCGCCAGCAGCTGCACGATGTGCTGGCGCAGGCAAAGAACCTCGACTGGGTGATCCGCCTGATGGACCGCCAGGCACCCACGCCAACCACCCAGGGGCCAACCGGGCCAAACGGCGCGTGGATCCGCTACCGCAGCAAATTCATCACGCCGGACAACGTGCAGAATGGCGTAGCGTTCTGGAACCAGTATCGCGATGCGCTGCAGCGGGCGCAGAAAACCTATGGCGTGCCGCCAGAAATCATTGTCGGCATTATCGGTGTGGAAACGCGCTGGGGCCGCGTGATGGGTAAAACCCGCATTCTGGATGCGCTGGCGACGCTGTCATTTAACTATCCGCGCCGCGCCGAATACTTCAGCGGTGAGCTGGAAACCTTCCTGCTGATGGCGCGTGAAGAGGATGATGATCCGCTGGACCTGCGCGGATCGTTTGCCGGAGCAATGGGCTATGGCCAGTTTATGCCGTCGGCATTTAAGCAGTATGCGGTCGACTTTAACGGCGACGGTCATATCAATCTGTGGGATCCGGTCGATGCGATTGGCAGCGTGGCGCACTACTTCCAGCAGCACGGCTGGCTGACCAACGGCACGGTGGCCGTGCAGGCTAACGGCCAGGCTCCCGGGCTGGAGAGCGGCTTTAAAACCCGTTACACCGTGGCGCAACTGGCTTCTGCCGGGCTCTCACCCACTATCCCGCTCGATAACAACCAGCAGGTCAGCCTGCTCAAGTTTGATATGGGCACCCGCTATCAGTACTGGTACGGGCTGCCGAACTTCTATGCCATCACCCGCTATAACCACAGCAACCATTACGCGATGGCGGTGTGGCAGCTGGGTGAAGCCGTGCGCGATGCGCGCTAGGGCGTAACGCGATTCTGTTGCAATTTTGTTATTTATCGCGCTGGCAGTCAGGCTTACAGTAGCCCTGGCTGCCACCGACCTTTTAGCGAGGAATAATGAAAGACTGGAACCCCGATCTCTACCGCCAGTTCGAAGCTGAGCGCACCCGCCCGGCGCAGGAACTGCTTGACCGCATCCCTTTATCCAACGTCTCTTGCGCCACCGACCTGGGCTGTGGCCCCGGCAACAGTACCGAGCTGCTGCATCGGGCGTGGCCCGCTGCCCGTATCACCGGGCTGGACAGTTCGCAGGCGATGCTCGATCAGGCGCAGCAGCGGTTGCCGGGCTGTGCGTTTGAGCTGGCGGATATCCGCAGCTGGCAGCCCAGCCCGCCGCAGGAGGTGATTTATGCTAATGCCTCACTGCAGTGGCTGACCGATCATCCGCAGCTGTTCCCCCACCTCATTAATCAGCTGGCTGCCAACGGCGTGCTGGCCGTGCAGATGCCGGATAATCTCGATCAGCCCAGCCACTGCCTGATGCGCGAAGTGGCCGCACGCCCACAATGGCAGGACAAGATATCGCCACAGGCCGCCGAGCGTAAACGGCTGCTGACCACCGAACAGTATTACGACCTGCTGAGCGCCGCAGGTTGCCGGGTGGATATCTGGCGCACCACTTACTATCACGTGATGCCCTCGCCGCAGTCGATCGTTGACTGGCTGCGTGCCACCGGCTTACGGCCCTTCCTGGCCGGGCTTAGCGATGCGCAGCAGGCGCAGTTCCTCGCTGATTATCTGGCCGAAATCAGCGCGGCTTATCCCGTTCGCCACGATGGCAATCTGCTGCTGGCCTTCCCGCGCCTGTTTATCGTGGCGCAAAAAATCTGACCCCATGCTGGAAGACGCGCCGCAAAACGCGCGTCCCCATACTCCTGCCTGAAAGAAAAGTGCTACTCTCTTGCTCTTCATCATCGGGCAGGGGAGAGCGGTATGACAGATCGTGAATTAAGCCAGTTGTGCACCCGGGTAGGGCAGCTGCTGCTGGCGCGCAATGCCAGCGTCACCACGGCGGAGTCCTGTACCGGCGGTTGGATAGCCAAGGCGCTGACCGACATTGCCGGCAGCTCAGCCTGGTTCGAGCGCGGCTTTGTCACCTACAGCAATGAGGCGAAACAGCAGATGGTTGGCGTCAGTGAATCTACGCTGGCGCAGTTTGGTGCGGTGAGTGAGCAGGTGGTGCGTGAGATGGCGCAGGGCGCGCTCAGCGAGGCGGGCGCGCAGTATGCACTGTCGGTCAGCGGCATCGCCGGGCCGGATGGCGGCAGTGAGGGGAAACCGGTGGGCACCGTGTGGTTTGGCTTTGCCGCCTCGACGGGAGAAGTCCTGGCGCTGGTTGAGCGTTTTCACGGCGACCGCGAGGCCGTTCGTCGCCAGGCAACGGCCTGGGCGCTTCAGACCCTGCACGATCATTTTCTCAAAAATTAAACTTGATACTGTATGACCATACAGTATAATCAGCGCATATTTTAGAGACAAAGCAGCGTCCGCGTGTGCTTTACCCGCATGATTAGGAGTAGAAATGGCTATTGACGAAAACAAGCAAAAAGCACTGGCAGCAGCGCTGGGCCAGATTGAAAAGCAATTTGGTAAAGGCTCCATCATGCGCCTGGGTGAAGACCGCACCATGGATGTGGAAACCATCTCTACCGGTTCGTTATCCCTGGATATCGCACTGGGTGCTGGCGGTTTGCCTATGGGCCGTATCGTCGAAATTTATGGCCCGGAATCTTCCGGTAAAACCACGCTGACGCTGCAGGTTATCGCTGCCGCACAGCGCAAAGGTAAAACCTGTGCGTTTATCGATGCCGAGCACGCCCTTGACCCGGTCTATGCCAAGAAGCTGGGCGTAGACATCGATAACCTGCTCTGTTCTCAGCCGGATACCGGTGAGCAGGCGCTGGAAATCTGTGATGCGCTGGCGCGTTCCGGTGCGGTTGACGTGATCATCGTTGACTCCGTTGCGGCGCTGACGCCAAAAGCGGAAATCGAAGGCGAAATCGGCGACTCCCACATGGGCCTTGCGGCACGTATGATGAGCCAGGCGATGCGTAAGCTGGCCGGTAACCTGAAAAACTCCAGCACCCTGCTGATCTTCATCAACCAGATCCGTATGAAAATTGGTGTGATGTTTGGTAACCCGGAAACCACGACCGGTGGTAACGCACTGAAGTTCTACGCCTCTGTCCGTCTGGATATCCGCCGTATCGGTGCGATTAAAGAAGGTGACGAAGTGGTCGGTAGCGAAACCCGCGTGAAAGTGGTGAAAAACAAAATCGCTGCCCCGTTCAAGCAGGCTGAGTTCCAGATCATGTACGGCGAAGGTATCAACATCTTCGGTGAGCTGGTGGACCTGGGCGTTAAGCACAAGCTGATTGAAAAAGCCGGTGCATGGTACAGCTACAACGGCGAAAAAATTGGTCAGGGTAAATCCAACGCGGGTAGCTTCCTGAAGCAGAACCCGGCGATTGCCAATGAAATCGACGCGAAGCTGCGTGAAATGCTGCTGGGCAACCAGGACGACAAGCCTGATTTTGTCCCTGCTGCGCATGAAGTGGACGAAACCAGCGACGCAGACGAAAAGTTCTGATAGCGGTATATTCCCAGGGTCAGGCATGCCTGACCCTGGTTTTATCTTCACCTTCCTCCGTTTTATCCCAGCCTGAACCTGCTTTACCCCTTTAATCAGCCCATTCTCAACGCTTTTTCCTCGCACGGCACCTCTACAGACGTTACCCTTAACTCGTGTACATCTAACCGAAAACGGTGTGGAGCACTATGTCAGAAACCACCGAACGAAACCGGCAGGCAAAACTGCTGGAGCGGGCAACGCGTATCCTCGCGATGCGCGACCACAGCGAGGCGGAATTTCGCCGTAAGCTGGTGGTCTCCAGCGAGCGTGCGGCCCAGTTCTCAAAGGCGGAAACGCCACCAGAGCCGCTGCGCCCGGAGGAGATCGACCAGGTTGTTGAGTGGTGCTATCAGCATAACTGGCTGGACGATACGCGCTTTGCTGAGCGCTATCTGGCCAGCCGCAGCCGCAAGGGTTATGGGCCGCAGCGCATTCGCATGGAGCTGGGCCAGAAAGGCATCGATAAAAACCTGATTGATGAGACGCTGGCCGCCAGCGAAATTGACTGGTCGAAGCAGGCGTTTGATCTGGCGGAAAGGAAGTTCGGCCTGCCATTTCCTACCGAATGGAAGGAAAAAGCCAGGGTACAGCGTTATCTGATGACGAAGGGCTTCTTTAGCGAAGATATACGGGCTATTTTTGCAAATTTTGATGATTGACCTTCGATGGGATTTTACTTCCCTCTGAAGAAAATTTATCTTATTCACCACTTTTTGTTCGTGTGTCGCCGCAGGCAGCAGCCGATCCGGCGTAACATGACCCACGAAACGTACGTTAGCGTGATTCCAGGACAAATATGAGCAAGAGCACTGCGGAGATTCGTCAAGCGTTTCTCGACTTTTTCCAGAGCAAGGGACATCAGGTTGTAGCCAGTAGCTCCCTCGTCCCAAACAATGACCCGACGCTGTTATTCACCAACGCCGGGATGAACCAGTTTAAAGACGTTTTCCTCGGGCAGGACAAGCGTAATTACTCCCGTGCGACCACGTCGCAGCGCTGCGTGCGCGCCGGTGGTAAGCACAATGACCTCGAAAACGTCGGTTACACCGCGCGTCACCACACCTTCTTCGAGATGCTGGGCAACTTCAGCTTCGGCGACTACTTCAAGAAAGAGGCGATTGGCTTTGCCTGGGAGCTGCTGACCAGCCCTGAGTGGTTCGGTCTGCCTAAAGAGAAGCTGTGGGTCACCGTGTACGAGACCGATGACGAAGCTTACGGCATCTGGGAAAACGAAATCGGCGTGCCGCGTGAGCGCATCATCCGCATTGGTGACAACAAGGGCGGCGCCTACGCTTCCGATAACTTCTGGCAGATGGGCGATACCGGCCCGTGCGGCCCGTGCTCGGAGATCTTCTTTGACCACGGCGACCACATCTGGGGCGGCCCTCCGGGCAGCCCGGAAGAGGATGGCGACCGCTATATCGAGATCTGGAACATCGTCTTTATGCAGTTCAACCGTCAGTCCGACGGCACCATGCTGCCTCTGCCGAAGCCATCCGTGGACACCGGCATGGGCCTGGAGCGCATCAGTGCGGTCCTGCAGCATGTGAACTCTAACTACGAAATCGACCTGTTTGCCAAACTGATTCAGTCTGTGGCGCAGGTCACCGGTGCGACCGATCTCAGCAATAAATCGCTGCGCGTGATCGCCGACCATATTCGTTCCTGTGCCTTCCTGATTGCCGATGGTGTGATCCCGTCGAATGAGAACCGTGGCTACGTGCTGCGCCGCATCATTCGCCGTGCGGTGCGCCATGGCAACATGCTGGGGGCAGAAGGGACCTTCTTCTACAAACTGGTTGCTCCGCTGATTGCCGTTATGGGCGCAGCGGGTGAAGATCTGCAACGCCAGCAGGCGCAGGTCGAGCAGATCCTGAAAACCGAAGAAGAGCAGTTTGCGAAAACCCTGGAGCGCGGTCTGGCGCTGCTGGACGAAGAGCTGGAAAACCTGCAGGGCGACACGCTGGATGGTGAAACCGTCTTCCGCCTCTACGACACCTTTGGTTTCCCGGTCGACCTGACGGCGGACGTCTGCCGCGAGCGTAACCTGAAAATCGACGAAGCCGGATTCGAGCAGGCGATGGAGCAGCAGCGTCAGCGCGCCCGCAGCGCCAGCGGTTTCGGAACTGACTACAACAATGTGATCCGCATTGACCAGGCCTCTGCCTTTAAAGGCTATGAAGAGCTGGCGCTCAATGCAGCAGTGACGGCCATCTTCGTTGAAGGGCAGGCCGCTGATGAGATCAATGCCGGTCAGGAAGGGGTGATTGTTCTTGATGAAACGCCATTCTATGGTGAATCCGGCGGTCAGGTTGGCGATACCGGCGAGCTGAAAACCAGCGATGCGAGCTTCAGCGTGAACGACACGCAGAAGTACGCGCAGGCGATTGGTCATATCGGCAAGCTGTCGGCAGGCAAGCTGCGCGTCGGCGATCGCGTGGCGGCACAGGTGAATGAGGCGCGTCGTGCGCGTATTCGTCTTAACCACTCGGCAACGCACCTGCTGCACGCGGCGTTACGTCAGGTACTTGGCGAGCACGTGGCGCAGAAAGGCTCACTGGTGAACGACAAATACCTGCGTTTCGACTTCTCGCATTTCGAGGCGATGAAGCCGATAGAGATCCGCCAGGTTGAAGAGATTGTCAACGCGCAGATCCGTCGCAACCTGCCGATTGAAACCAACATCATGGAGCTCGAAGCGGCGAAAGCTCATGGGGCCATGGCGCTGTTTGGCGAGAAGTATGATGATCACGTGCGCGTTGTCGGCATGGGTGACTTCTCAACCGAGCTGTGCGGCGGTGTGCACGCCGTGCGTACCGGTGATATCGGCCTGTTCCGTATTACCTCTGAGTCCGGCACTGCCGCTGGCGTGCGCCGTATTGAAGCCGTTACCGGGGAAGGGGCGCTGGCACAGGTTTACAGCCAGAACGAGCAGCTGCTGGATATCGCACACCTGGTAAAAGCCAACAACAGTAATCTGAATGAGAAAGTGCGTGCGCTGATCGACCATGCGCGCGGGCTGGAAAAAGAGTTGCAGCAGCTGAAGGATCAGCAGGCTGCGCAAGAAAGCGCATCGTTAAGCAGTAAGGCGATTGCACTGAAAGGCACCAAACTGTTGGTCAGTGAGCTGAGCAACGTCGAACCGAAGATGCTGCGTACGATGGTAGACGATCTGAAAAATCAGCTCGGCTCCGCAATTATCGTGCTGGCAACGGTTAGCGACGGCAAAGTCTCTCTGATTGCTGGCGTGACCAAAGACCTGACCGACCGCGTGAAAGCGGGCGAACTGGTGGGCGAACTGGCTCAGCTGGTCGGTGGTAAGGGTGGCGGTCGCCCGGATATGGCTCAGGCAGGCGGTACAGATGCACAGGCGCTGCCTGCTGCGCTGTCAGGCGTTGAGTCATGGGTAGCGGCAAAACTGTAACACTATAAAAAACGTGTCGCGAGCAGGCGCACCGGGCGTAAATCCGGGGCGCTTTACTTCCGTGCGACAACCCTGTAATCATAAAGTCAGGTTGATAATCCGGTTTTCGGCTAAACTAACTATCAGCAGAATGTATTGGTAAGCAGGTGCACTCTTAGTGTATTTGTCATAATCTACGTTTAGCGTTATATGATGGATAATGCCGGGAAGCAGTTAGCCCGACTCTTTTAATCTTTCAAGGAGCAAAGAATGCTTATTCTAACTCGTCGAGTTGGTGAAACCCTCATGATCGGTGATGAGGTGACTGTAACTGTGCTGGGAGTCAAAGGTAACCAGGTACGTATTGGTGTGAACGCCCCTAAAGAAGTTTCGGTGCATCGCGAAGAGATTTATCAGCGCATCCAGGCCGAAAAAACTCAGCAGACAAGTTACTAACGGATCCAGCGCCTCGCTCCCCGTAGCGAGGCGCTACCGGTTTTTAGTTCCCTTTTTCTCTTCCTCCCCACTCATTTTCCCCTTTTGTTACCCATTCACGCTGTTCTTTTGGCAAAAAATTTATCCGTAGACAGGTTTATGCCGTGCTGACGTAGCGTTGCTATTCGCAGTTTCATTGTTGATAAATCACTCTTTTTGTCGCCAATTTGGCCGTATTGCGTGGCTTTTGTGCAAACAAACACGAGTGACGAAAAAAGGGGGAGAAATTGTTTGACTTACAACGCCCAGAAAGTAATATGTGCGCCACGCAGTGCCGATGAGCAGAAACAACGTTCTGAAGCACAACTCGAAAGAGTGCTAGTGGTGAGGTGGCCGAGAGGCTGAAGGCGCTCCCCTGCTAAGGGAGTATGCGGTCAAAAGCTGCATCCGGGGTTCGAATCCCCGCCTCACCGCCATTTTGCATCCATAGCTCAGCTGGATAGAGTACTCGGCTACGAACCGAGCGGTCGGAGGTTCGAATCCTCCTGGATGCACCATCTTCTTTAAAGCGGCCTGGCGCGGCTTTAATATTGGGTAGTACCGATGAAGGCTTGTAGCCTTCATCACGGTGAGTAGTCAGCACCCTGCGTTATACAAGAATTAACAATGCATCCATAGCTCAGCTGGATAGAGTACTCGGCTACGAACCGAGCGGTCGGAGGTTCGAATCCTCCTGGATGCACCATTCTTCAGTATCTCCTCAGGTTTGTCGCTTTACCTCCCCCAACGTTTTATCAAATGCATCCATAGCTCAGCTGGATAGAGTACTCGGCTACGAACCGAGCGGTCGGAGGTTCGAATCCTCCTGGATGCACCATATTTTAGTCAGCATGAAGCACCCTGTTTTGCAGTAAACCTCGTCATACGTTTTACCTATGCATCCATAGCTCAGCTGGATAGAGTACTCGGCTACGAACCGAGCGGTCGGAGGTTCGAATCCTCCTGGATGCACCATAACTCCCCACATTAGCAGCACCGCTGTACTGGCATGTTGTGAGTTGTATCAGCCAGAATCATTAAACCTAATCAGATCCACCAATTCTCGAATTCCCCCTTAACTTCATGGTCTTAAGCCAAATTCCACCTGAGCTTTATCCCACGTATTTATCTGAATCTCAAAATCCCTATATGTTTCAAGGCATTTGCGGATCCATGCTACCAGCGACAACCAGTGTGCTTTTACGCTAAAGTATTCGTTCCGTTATCAGGATGGATACGAGAATGTACGATGCTTATGATGGCTTGATTTTCGATATGGATGGCACCATCCTCGACACCGAGCCGACACACCGTAAAGCCTGGCACCAGGTGCTGGCGCAGTACGGCATGACCTTCGACGAAACGGCGATTATTGGCCTTAATGGCTCACCGACCTGGCGCATTGCACAGGTGATTATTGCCGGTCATCAGAGCGACCTCGATCCTCATCGACTGGCCGCAGAGAAAACCGCCTTACTGAAAACGATGCTGTTTGATACCGTCCAGCCGCTGCCGCTGATTGACGTTGTTAAATCGTACAAGGGGCGCCGCCCGATGGCGGTAGGCACCGGCAGCGAGCATGCGATGGCGGTGGGGCTGTTGCAGCATCTCGGTCTCCTGGCACATTTCGATGCCATTGTCGGAGCAGATGATGTTAAACGCCACAAGCCGGAACCTGATACATTTCTGCGCTGCGCTGAATTGATCGGCGTACCGGCCGCGCGCTGTGTGGTGTTCGAAGACGCTGATTTTGGTATACAGGCAGCAAAAGCAGCAGGCATGGATGCGGTGGATGTCCGTCTGCTGTGAGTGAATGGCTTTCGTATGGTTCGATGTTTGCCAGTAGCTTTCTCAGCGCCACGCTATTACCGGGCAGCTCAGAAGCGTTACTGGTAGGGCTTTTGCTGGCAGGGAAAGTTTCTGTTGGCGCTCTGGTTGTCACTGCCGCACTGGGAAACACCCTGGGCGGATTAACCAACATTGTAATAGGTCGCCTGCTTCCACAGAAAAATCAGGGGCGATGGCATGACACAGCAACGGCGTGGCTGCACCGTTTGGGGCCTGCTGCGCTGTTTTTCAGCTGGTTACCAGTGATTGGTGATCTGCTGTGCGTTGTTGCCGGGTGGCTACGTTTTGCCTGGTTGCCGGTGGTGATTTTTCTCGCTATCGGCAAGACCTTGCGTTACGTAGTACTGGCGGCCGCAACACTTCAGGGCATGGAATGGTGGCATTGATTCGCTTTAGGGCGGCGCTACGGTTAACATTATGCTTAACAATAATAAGTTTTTCTCTGAGCGGGAGGTCAATTTGATCCCGGACGTATCACAGGCGCTTTCCTGGCTGGAAGCTCATCCTGACGCACTTAAAGGTATTGGCCGCGGCATTGAGCGCGAAACTCTGCGCGTCAAACCGGATGGTCATCTGGCCACGACCGGGCACCCAGCTTCCCTTGGCTCAGCCTTGACGCATAAGTGGATCACCACTGACTTTGCCGAAACGCTGTTAGAATTTATCACGCCGGTCGATCAGGACATTGATCATCTGCTGGCGTTTTTACGCGATATCCATCGTCACGTTGCGCGCGAACTTGGTGAAGAGCGCATGTGGCCGATGAGCATGCCGTGCATGATCGATCCCGGCCAGGATATTGAACTGGCGCAGTACGGCAGTTCGAATATCGGCCAGATGAAAACGCTGTATCGCCAGGGGCTGAAAAACCGCTATGGCGCACTGATGCAGATTATCTCTGGCGTGCACTATAACTTCTCGCTGCCACTCTCATTCTGGCAGGCGTGGGCAGGGGTGAAGGACGCGGAAAGCGGTAAAGAGGCGATCTCCGATGGCTATCTGCGCCTGATCCGTAACTACTACCGCTTTGGTTGGGTGATCCCTTACCTGTTTGGCGCATCGCCAGCAATCTGCTCTTCGTTCCTGCAGGGGAAAGAGAGCGCGCTGCCGTTCGAACGCAGCGATAAAGGCATGCTGTCACTGCCTTACGCCACTTCACTGCGTCTGAGTGACCTGGGCTACACCAACAAGTCACAAAGCAGCCTCAACATTACCTTCAATAACCTCGCGGAATACATCAAGGGCCTGAAGGCGGCGATTAAAACCCCGTCTGAAGAGTTTGCCGGCATGGGCGTGAAGGATGAAAACGGCGACTGGCTGCAGCTGAATACCAACGTCCTGCAGATTGAAAATGAGCTGTATGCGCCAATCCGTCCGAAGCGCGTGACCCGATCGGGCGAAGCGCCTTCGGATGCACTGCAGCGCGGCGGAATCGAGTATATCGAAGTGCGCTCGTTGGATATCAACCCGTTCTCGCCGATAGGCGTGGACGCCAACCAGGTGCGTTTCCTCGATCTGTTCCTGATCTGGTGTGCGCTGGCTGAAGCACCGGAGATGAGCAGCGCAGAACTGGCCTGTACGCGTAAAAACTGGAATCGGGTGATCCTTGAAGGGCGTAAACCTGGCCAGACTATCGCGATGGGGTGTGAAGAAGCACAGCATCAGCTGGTAGACGTGGGCAAGGCGCTGTTCAGCGATCTGCGGCGCGTAGCGGAGACGCTGGACGGGCAGAGCGGCGAACATCACTATCAGGAAGTCTGCGATCGTCTGGTGGCCTCGTTTGACGATCCCGATCTGACTTACTCAGCGCGTTTCCTGCAAACCCTGAAAGCCAATGGCATTGGCGGTGCCGGACTGGCGCTCGCCGAGCAGTATCGCCAGCAGCTGAGCGAAGAGTCGCTGGAAGTGCTGACTGAACAGCAGCTTAGCGATGAGGCTCTGCGCTCTAAGGTAAGTCAGCAGGAGATTGAAGAAAGTGATACGCTTAGTCTGGATGCCTTTTTGAAAGACAAAGGCTAGCGTTAGAAAAGAAAAAGGCCACAATCACTGTGGCCAAATTAACATCTCTGTTGTCAGGGATGAGATGATGATAACAAATGCGCGTCTTTCATATATTCAGACGCGCCCTACGCGTAAAAGTTTCATCATTGCAAAAATAAATTCATTAGTTGAGGTAACCGTATGCCATTGCTGGATAGCTTTACCGTCGATCATACCATCATGAATGCGCCTGCTGTGCGCGTTGCGAAGACCATGAAAACGCCACAGGGCGATACCATTACCGTATTCGACCTGCGTTTCTGCCGTCCGAACATTGAGATTTTGACCGAGCGCGGGATCCATACGCTGGAGCACCTGTTTGCCGGCTTTATGCGTAACCACCTGAACGGTGACGGTGTCGAAATCATCGATATTTCACCAATGGGATGCCGCACCGGTTTCTACATGAGCCTGATTGGCGTGCCGGACGAAAAGCGCGTAGCGACTGCGTGGAAAGCGGCGATGGAAGACGTGCTGAAAGTGAAGCAGCAGAGCGATATTCCTGAACTGAATATCTACCAGTGCGGAAGCTGTGAGCTGCACTCGCTGGAGCAGGCTCAGGAGATCGCGCGCAACGTCATCTCTAAAGAGATTGGTGTGAACCGCAATGAAGAGCTGGCGCTGCCAAAAGAGAAGTTGAAAGAGCTGCACATCTAAATGTAATGGGTCGACCGGAACAAATGGTCGACCGCTACACGATTAAGCTCAGGGGCTGACCTTCTTTTTCGGTCAGCCCTTTTGTATTTTACGACCCGACCGATTCCTTCAATGATGTCTGCGGCGTGATGCGCACCTGCTTAATCATGTTGTCCTGCACATCGAGAATATCAACGGCGTAATGGCCGATATGGACCGTGGTTTCCGGCAGCGGGATATCCTGCAACTCCTCCAGAATCATCCCGTTCACGGTGCGCGCTTCCTCTTCCGGCAACGTCCAGTTAAAGGCTTTGTTCAGCTCGCGGATATTGGCGCTGCCCTCAACCAGAACCGAACCATCGTTCTGCGGCACCACTTCTTCGGCAAGCGTTGGCGACATGGAGGTGGTGAAGTCGCCGACAATCTCTTCGAGAATATCTTCGATGGTCACCAGCCCTTTGATATCACCATACTCGTCCACTACCAGCCCGACCTTCTTCTTGTTGCGCTGGAACTTCACCAGCTGCACGTTGAGCGGGGTGCCTTCCGGCACGAAGTAGATCTCATCGGCGGCGCGCAGCAGCACTTCCTTGGTGAACTCTTTCTTCTCGGTCATCAGACGGTAGGCTTCGCGCACGCGCAGCATGCTCATCGCATTATCCAGAGAGTCGCGGTACAGCACGATGCGGCCATGCGGTGAATGCGTCAGCTGGCGAACAATCGATTTCCAGTCATCGTTGATATTGATACCGGCAATCTCATTGCGCGGCACCATAATGTCATCCACGTTGACCTTTTCCAGGTCAAGCACCGACAGCAGCATGTCCTGATTGCGGCGCGACATCAGCGAGCGTGATTCGTGGACGATGGTACGCAGCTCATCTTTACTCAGTGCGCCGCTGATGGCACCGTCGCTTTTGATACCGACCATGCGCATCAGCATGCGCGTAATGGTGTTAAGCAGCCACACCAGCGGCATCATGACGATCTGCAACGGCCCCAGCAAGATGCTGCTCGGGAAGGCGACTTTCTCCGGGTAGAGCGCGGCGATAGTTTTTGGCAGCACCTCTGAGAACACCAGCACCAGGAAGGTCAGAATACCCGTGGCAATGGCCACCCCGGCATCGCCGTACAGGCGCATCCCGACGATAGTCGCCAGCGCTGAGGCCAGAATGTTGACCAGGTTGTTGCCAATCAGCACCAGGCTTATCAGGCGGTCCGGGCGGCGCAGTAATTTTTCGACCCGACGCGCGGCGCGGTTACCGTTTTTAGCGAGATGGCGCAGCTTGTAGCGGTTGAGCGTCATCATGCCGGTTTCGGAGCCTGAGAAGTACGCCGATACCAGAATCATGATGACCAGCGTAATAATCAGGGTCGTAGTTGAAACGTGTTCCAAGAGAGGTCCTTGCTTTGGAAATTCAGGAAGTTAATAAGTGCTGCAGCATGCGGCTACCAAAATAAGCCATGGTAAGCAAAAATGCCCCGCCGCAGTTGAACCAGACGACGCGGCGTCCGCGCCAGCCTTCGTGGTAGTGGCCCCACAGCAGTACGATATAGACAAACCAGGCGAGTATCGACAGCACGGCTTTATCAATGTTCTCACGACTGAACAGATCCGGTAAGTAGAACAGACCGGTGCAGAGCACCAGCGTCAGCAGCACCACGCCAATTTGCGTAATGTGGAACATCTTACGTTCTATGGTCAGCAGCGGCGGAATGTCGGTGCTAAACGCCAGCTTCTTGTTCTTCAGCAGCCAGTCAATCCACGCCAGTTGCAGAGCATACAGCGCGGCGATAATCAGGGTGGCGTAGGCGAAAAGGGCGAGGCCAATATGCACCATCATTCCCGGGGTGGTTTCCAGGTGAGTGATAAAGGCATTGGGAACGAAAGTCGCAAAAGCCAGGTTAATCAACGCGAAGCTGTAGACTATCGGCAGCAGGATCCAGCCACGATTACGTGAAGCGACAATGGTCATAATCGCGCAGATCAGCAGACTCACCAGCGAACCGATGTTCAGCAGGCTGAGGTTCTGCCCGCCATCAGGCCCAAATATGCGCTGCTCAAGCGCCACGGCGTGAAACACCAGCGCTGCCACGGCGGACAGCACCGCCAGACGGCGCCATGTGCTGTTCTTACGCAGCAGGCTTGGAACGATCAGAGCAAGGCTGAATGAGTAGGCGAGTAGCGCCAGAATCGCAAATACGGACATAGATCTCGTTAGTTACCGACAAGACTGAGAAAAAAACCAGTATAGCGCCAGCGACGGCTGGCTCCAAACGATCTCAACTCATATGGCTGAGATCGCTGCGTCACTATGTTATAATCCGCGCCATTGTGTCGCCGAGGCGGCCTCTCATTACGTTGAGCGAGAGACGATGTTTGATAATTTAACCGACAGACTGTCGAAAAGCCTGCGCAATATCAGTGGCCGCGGGCGGCTGACAGAAGACAATATTAAGGACACGCTGCGCGAAGTGCGCATGGCGTTGCTGGAAGCGGACGTTGCGCTGCCGGTAGTGCGTGACTTTATCGGACGCGTCAAAGAGCGCGCCGTCGGTCACGAAGTGAACAAAAGCCTGACCCCGGGTCAGGAGTTCGTGAAGATCGTTAAAAACGAACTGGTTGCTGCCATGGGCGAGGAGAACAACACTCTGAACCTGGCGGCGCAGCCACCGGCCGTGGTGCTGATGGCGGGTCTGCAGGGTGCGGGTAAAACCACCAGCGTCGGTAAGCTCGGTAAATTCCTGCGTGAAAAGCACAAGAAGAAAGTGCTGGTGGTCTCCGCCGACGTTTATCGCCCGGCGGCGATCAAACAGCTGGAAACCCTGGCCGAGCAGGTTGGCGTCGACTTCTGTTCGTCAGACCTCAGCCAGAAGCCGGTCGACATCGTTAAAAATGCATTACAGCAGGCTAAGCTGAAATTCTACGACGTGCTGCTGGTGGATACCGCCGGTCGTTTACACGTCGATGAAGCGATGATGGACGAAATCAAGCAGGTTCATGCCGCGATTAATCCGGTAGAAACGCTGTTTGTGGTCGATGCCATGACCGGTCAGGATGCCGCGAACACCGCGAAGGCGTTTAACGAAGCGCTGCCGCTGACCGGTGTGGTTCTGACGAAAGTCGACGGTGATGCGCGCGGCGGTGCTGCACTGTCGATTCGTCACATCACCGGTAAACCGATTAAATTCATGGGTGTCGGTGAGAAAACCGAAGCCCTGGAGCCGTTCTATCCGGAGCGTATCGCCTCACGTATCCTCGGCATGGGCGACATGCTGTCGCTGATCGAAGATATCGAAAGCAAGGTAGACCGCGCTCAGGCCGAGAAGCTAGCCAGCAAGCTGAAGAAGGGCGACGGGTTCGACCTCAACGACTTCCTCGACCAGCTGAAGCAGATGCGCAACATGGGCGGCATGGCCAGCCTGATGGGCAAACTGCCGGGCATGGGACAGCTGCCGGACAACGTTAAATCGCAGATGGACGATAAAGTGCTGGTGCGTATGGAAGCGATGATCAACTCCATGACGCGCAAAGAGCGTGAAAAGCCGGAGATTATCAAAGGCTCACGCAAGCGCCGTATCGCGACCGGTTCAGGCATGCAGGTGCAGGACGTTAACCGCTTATTAAAGCAGTTTGACGATATGCAGCGCATGATGAAGAAGATGAAGAAAGGTGGCATGGCGAAAATGATGCGCGGCATGAAAGGTATGATGCCGCCAGGTTTCCCAGGCCGTTAAGCAAGCTGGAAAATGGCTCAGGCGAATTAGATTGCTTTTTGCGCCAAAATGAGTAAAATTTTCGGGCTTTTTATATTGCACCCGGGCCCCGTTCCCTCAATGGGGCCCGGTTGTTTTATTAACTAAAGAGGATGTTATGGTAACAATTCGTTTGGCACGTCACGGCGCTAAAAAGCGTCCGTTTTATCAGGTAGTCGTAACCGACAGCCGTAATGCTCGCAACGGTCGCTTCATCGAGCGCGTTGGCTTCTTCAACCCGATCGCTTCAGGTCAGGCTGAGCCACTGCGTCTGGATCTGGACCGCATTGAGCACTGGGTTGGCCAGGGCGCTACTCTGTCTGATCGCGTTAACGCGCTGATCAAACAAGCTAAGAAAGCAGCTTAATCTGTCACGGTGGTCAACATGAGCAAGCAACTCACCGCCCAGCCTCCCGCTAACCCGTTAATTCTGGGGAAGATGGGCTCGGCCTACGGTATTCGTGGTTGGCTCAAAGTGTTTTCCTCCACCGAAGACGCTGAAAGCATTTTTGACTATCAGCCGTGGTTTATCCAACGTGCGGGTCAATGGCAGCTTGTCGAGCTGGAAGGCTGGAAGCGCCACAATCAGGACATGATCATCAAAGTCAAAGGCATTGACGATCGTGATGCTGCGGGTCTGCTGACCAATTGCGAAATTGTCGTGGATTCAGAGCAACTGCCGGAACTGGAAAGCGGCGACTATTACTGGAAAGACCTGATGGGCTGCCAGGTAGTCACTACCGAAGGTTATGAGCTGGGTAAAGTCATCGATATGATGGAAACCGGTTCAAACGACGTTCTCGTCGTCAAGGCTAACCTGAAGGATGCATTTGGTGCGCAGGAGCGGTTAATTCCGTTCCTCGATGAACAGGTTATCAAGAATGTCGATCTCACTACTCGCACCATCAAAGTAGATTGGGATCCTGGTTTTTGAGCTCCGAACAAAACGGTAATACTCCGGCGCAAAGTATGTGGATTGGCGTAATCAGCCTGTTTCCTGAAATGTTTCGCGCAATTACCGATTACGGAGTAACTGGCCGGGCAGTAAAAAATGGCCTGCTCAGCATTCAGAGCTGGAGTCCTCGTGACTTCGCTCATGACCGACACCGTACCGTGGATGAACGTCCTTACGGCGGCGGACCGGGAATGCTAATGATGGTTCAACCCTTACGGGATGCCATCCACGCAGCAAAAGCGGCGGCAGGAGAAGGCGCAAAGGTGATTTATCTGTCACCTCAGGGGCGTAAACTCGATCAAGATGGGGTTTGCGAGCTGGCGACCAACCACAAGTTAATTCTGGTGTGTGGTCGTTATGAAGGGATTGATGAGCGCGTAATCAAAACCGAGATTGACGAAGAATGGTCGATTGGGGATTACGTACTCAGCGGTGGCGAGCTGCCAGCGATGACGCTGATTGACTCGGTTTCCCGGTTTATTCCGGGAGTGCTGGGGAAACAGGCATCAGCCGAAGAGGATTCGTTCTCGGAGGGTTTGCTGGATTGCCCACACTACACCCGCCCTGAAGTGTTAGAAGGGATGGAAGTACCGCCAGTTCTGCTGTCGGGCAACCATGCTGATATTCGCCGGTGGCGCCTGAAACAGTCGCTGGGCCGTACCTGGCTTAGAAGACCTGAACTTCTGGAAAACCTGGCTCTGACTGAAGAGCAAGCAAAGTTGCTGGCTGAGTTCCAACGGGAACATCGCCAGGCAACAAAACATGATACGGCTGGAAAGGCATAACGCCATCCGCCTTAACTATCAGTTTACCCAGGATAAGAGATTTAATTATGAGCAACATTATTAAGCAGATCGAACAAGAACAGATGAAACAGGACGTACCTTCATTCCGTCCGGGTGATTCCGTGGAAGTGAAAGTATGGGTCGTTGAAGGTGCTAAAAAGCGTCTGCAGGCATTCGAGGGCGTGGTTATCGCTATTCGTAACCGCGGTCTGCACTCTGCATTCACTGTTCGCAAAATTTCTAACGGCGAAGGTGTTGAGCGTGTATTCCAGACTCACTCCCCAGTAATCGACTCGATCACTGTGAAACGTCGTGGTGCTGTGCGTAAAGCCAAACTGTACTACCTGCGCGAGCGTACTGGTAAGTCTGCACGTATCAAAGAACGTCTGGGCGCTAAAGCGGCCTCTTAATAGTTAATAGCAAACAAAGGGCTGGCCTGCGGGCTGGCCCTTTTTTTATCCGCAAAATTCCTCTAATATCCCCGCGAAATTTTCTGCCTGTCGCGCCCGCCGAAACGAAATAAAAAGCCGTTGCCTGCTGATATTTAACCGGATATGTAAAAATTAGCGCGTATGTTTGATAGAACCCTATCCAGTGCAGGAACGACATTCGCTATGCGTTTTACGCCCAGCCCTTCAACCGGCGTGTCGATGAAAATCGGCGGTGCCCTGACCTCTACGCTGATGATGGCCTGCGTGAAAGGATTAGACGGCGCTATCCCGGTTGGAGAGGTGATCTTCTTTCGCTCTTCAGTGGCGCTTATCCCGCTGTTTATCTGGCTGTGGTACCAGGGCAACATCCTTGACGGTATCCGCACGCGCAATGTTAAAGGACACTTCCTGCGCGGGCTGGCCGGCACGGGAGGATTGTATTTCAGCTATCTGGCACTGCTGTATATCTCGCTGACTGAGGTCACCGCGATCAATTATGCCGCGCCGTTGATTACGGTGATCATGGCGGCACTCTTCCTGCGGGAGAAGGTGAAGTCTCATCGCTGGGTCGCGGTCATTGCCGGGTTTGCCGGGATCATCGTGATGATGTCCGGGCAGCTGTTCTTTGCAAGAGAAGGGGCATTCAGCACGCTGAGCTGGCTGTCTACGCTGGGCATGATCCTGGCGCTGCTGGCGGCGGTGTGCATCGCCGGCGCCTCGATTCAGATCCGCTACCTCAACGGCATTGAAAAACCTGGCGCAATTGCCTTCTGGTTCGCCATTACCACCACGCTGACCTCGCTGTTGACCCTGGGTTTTGGCTGGTCACTGCCCAACGGCAGGCAGCTGATGTTGCTGCTGGGCTGCGGACTATTAGGCGGGATAACGCAGATCCTGCTAACGCTGAGCCTGAAATATGCCGATGCCTCGCTGCTGGCACCCTTTGATTACACCACGCTACTCTGGTCGGTGTTTATCGGCTATCTGTTCTGGGACACATTACCGCAGTCGGCAACAATGATTGGCGCGGGGCTGGTGGTCAGCGGGGGAGCGATCTCTCTCTATTTTGAACGGCGCAGTCGGCGGGGGATCACGCCGCTCAACGTCGGCGGATAATCTGAGGCGGGACCCGCGCCCGCCTCAATTGATTACTGGCTTGCTGCGCGCAGCAGCTCAACCAGCAGTGGCGACAGCTCATGGCGCAGCGCGGCACGCTCGGACTGGAAAAGCGTGGCGGCGAAAAACTTATGCCCCGGGAGCTCCATCGCGCGCACATCGCCATCACGATCGTGCGCGCTGAGGCGTAGTGGGTAGCCGCTCAGCTCGTCAACAAAATCCGGGTTTACGCCAAAATTACAGTGATAGCCCTCTGTTATCTCAGATTTGCCATAGGCCCGCGCCAGCAGCGTGTCGGGCTTAATCAAAATATCCCCGTTTTTCTCGACCAGCGAACAGCTCAGCGGAGCAATAACCAGTCGACCCCCGCTGGCCGTTTCGGCATGGCCGGCATCGGTCCAGCCCATCACATTACGAGCATATTCCACGATAGCGTACTGAAATCCGGCGCAGGAACCGAGAAACGGCACGTTGTTCTCTCGCGCATAAGTAATCGTCATAAACGCGGCATCATCGCTGTGATACGGGCTGCCCGGCACCAGCCAGATGGCATCAAAATCCTGCAGCATGCTGCGGTCGGTCAGGGTTTCAGTGGGTAGCCATTGTGGGGTAACGTCGAGATTAAGGGCTTGTGCAGCCAGGGTAATGGCCAGGGGGATGGCCTGATGGGCAACGGCATCGGGGCGGTAGTCACCAACCAGAGCTAAACGAAGGTGGGTCATTGTAGTTTCCTGTGCAGGTAAAAAAGGATGCTACTGCACTATTTTCACGCTGGCAAGCACCGCAGGTTATTCGTATGCTGGGTGTCTACCGCACGCAAGGAGAGAGATGTGACACAGCGTATCAATCAGTTTGGACAACCCATTGGCGCAGCGCTGCCGGACTGGCAGCCCGTTGCTATTCCCGCACCCCAGGCGCTGAGCGGCCGCTTTTGCCGCCTGGAACCGCTTGATGCCGCCCGGGATGCGGCTGGCCTTTATGCCGCTTATGCTTCGGCTCCCGACGGACGCGACTGGACCTATTTAACGGAAGATCGCCCGGAAACCCTGGCTGATTTTCATCTCTGGCTCGGGCAGCGCGCCGCAGAGAAAACCTTTGTCACCTTTACCATCTTCTGTACGCAGCGCGAAATTCCGGTAGGACTGGTTTCCTATATGCGCATCGACCCGGTTAATGGATCGCTGGAGATCGGGGGTGTCACCTGGTCGCCATTAATGAAGCGCACGGTGATCGGCACAGAAGCCCTGTGGCTGATGATTAAGCACACCTTTGACCTCGGCTATCGCCGCTGTGAGTGGAAGTGTGATGCGCTGAATCTGCCATCGCGCAATGCGGCACTGCGCTTAGGGTTCACCTGGGAGGGCACTTTCCGCCAGATGATGGCACGCAAAGGGCGTACGCGTGACTCCGACTGGTTTTCTATTATTGATGGCGAATGGCCAGCGATCGACAAGGTGCTGACTGACTGGCTGTCCCCGCAGAACATCGATGCGCAGGGGCAGCAGCGTGAATCGCTCAGCGCGCTAATGCGGGCGGTGAAGGTGGTAGATGGCGGTATTGACCGGGCCGCTGTTCAGCACGATTAGCCCGTAACGCACAGCGACTAGTTCCGCGCCGGCACTCACCGCGACAGCACGGCTGGCAAGGTTGCTTTCAGCGGCAAGGATCTCAATAACGTCGATATCCGGCTGGGAGAACGCCCGTTCAACCAGCCATTTTACCGCGCTGCGGGCGATCCCCTTACGCTGTTCGCTACTGCGCACCCAGTAGCCAAGCGCCGCCGGGATCTCTGCGCCCGCCGGATAACGTATCCCGGCGCCGCCCAGCAGGCGACCATCTTCTGCAAACAGGCCCAGCTCGTCCGCAGCGCCCTGTTGACGTTGCAGGTGGGTGTAGCGGAACCACTGACGGGCCTCTTCCTCACGATAATCCTTATGTGCCCACGCCATCCATGGGATTAGCGTATCCAGAGAGTGATTAACCGCACTGGCAAAGGCAGCTGCATCGTCTTCTGCAAAGGGGCGAATGATTATATTCACGATCGGCTCCTGCCCTGTTCCCTGACTGCGGCTGAGTATAGATCCCGACAGTTGCGCAGGTCACGGAAATGATTGAGTTTTTTAAATGCCAGTAACGTCATGTAAATTTAAGTGTACACTTGGCTTTTACGCATCAAGTTATCTATACTATTGTTTTTAAGCATTTATATTGGCTTTATGACGGTGTTTTAATGTGTGTGGTAATAAATGTGTACATGCCGTTATTGTATTCTGTACGCATTCTGGTACAGTTGATTTCAACCTCGCTGAGGATCCCTATTAACGAATTGCCAGGATGACGATCATGCAAAAAGATGCGCTGAATAATGTACATATTGCCAACGAACAGGTGCTGATTACCCCGGAAGAACTGAAAAAGCAGTTCCCGCTGAATAGCGTGCTGGAAGGTCAGATTGCCGCTTCACGCCAGACTATTTCTGACATCATCAGCGGGAAAGATCATCGCCTGCTGGTGGTGTGCGGTCCGTGCTCTATTCACGATACCGAAGCGGCCCTCACCTATGCGCGTGACCTGAAAGCGCTGGCGGATCAGGTTGGCGATCAGCTGTACATCGTGATGCGCGTCTACTTTGAAAAGCCACGTACCACCGTGGGCTGGAAAGGGCTGATCAACGATCCCCATATGGATAACACCTTTGATATGGAAGCCGGCCTGCATATTGCGCGCCAGCTGCTGCTCAATCTGGTGGAGATGGGCCTGCCGCTGGCAACCGAAGCGCTGGATCCAAACAGCCCACAGTACCTGGGGGATCTGTTCAGCTGGTCTGCGATTGGCGCCCGTACCACTGAATCCCAGACGCACCGCGAAATGGCTTCTGGCCTGTCAATGCCGGTTGGCTTCAAAAACGGCACCGATGGCAGCCTGGGTACCGCGATTAACGCCATGCGCGCTGCGGCCATGCCACACCGCTTTGTCGGTATCAATCAGGCAGGGCAGGTGTGCCTGTTACAGACTCAGGGCAACCCGGACGGGCATGTGATCCTGCGCGGTGGTAAAAAGCCTAACTACGGCCCGGAAGACGTGGCGCAGTGTGAAAAAGAGATGCAGCAGGCGGGACTCCGCCCCGCCTTGATGATAGATTGCAGTCATGGCAATTCTAATAAAGATTTCCGTCGCCAGTCGGGCGTTGCCGAGTCTGCGGTTGCGCAGATCAAAGATGGCAACCGCTCTATTATCGGCCTGATGCTGGAAAGTAACATTCACGAAGGCAATCAGTCTTCCGAGCAGCCGCGCAGTGATATGCGCTACGGGGTTTCCGTCACCGATGCCTGCATCAACTGGGAAACCACCGAAAGCCTGCTGCGTGAAATTCATCAGGATCTGAACGGAGTGCTGGCGGCGCGTCTGTCGCAAGAGGGTTAACGAGTTATGGTGGCTGAACTGACCGCGCTACGCGATCAAATCGACGAAGTGGATAAAGCGCTGCTGGACCTGCTGGCAAAACGGCTGGAGCTGGTAGCGGAAGTGGGCGAGGTGAAGAGCCGCTACGGATTACCGATTTACGTCCCGGAACGTGAGGCCACGATGCTGGCCTCGCGCCGCGCCGAGGCTGAAAAGCTTGGCGTACCGCCGGACCTGATCGAAGATGTGCTGCGCCGCGTGATGCGTGAATCCTACACCAGTGAAAATGATAAGGGCTTCAAAACCCTCTGTCCTGAACTGCGTCCGGTGGTGATCGTCGGCGGTAAAGGGCAGATGGGGCGACTGTTTGAAAAGATGCTCACGCTGTCCGGTTACCAGGTGCAGATCCTCGACAAAGGGGACTGGGACAATGCTGAGGCGATGCTGGCGAATGCCGGTATGGTGATTATCAGCGTGCCCATCCACCTCACCGAGCAGGTGATTGGCGAACTGCCGCCGCTGGCGCCGGACTGCATTCTGGTTGATCTCGCTTCGGTGAAGAGTAAACCGCTGCAGGCGATGCTGGCAGCACACTCTGGCCCGGTATTGGGTTTGCACCCGATGTTCGGGCCGGACAGCGGCAGCCTGGCAAAGCAGGTAGTGGTCTGGTGCGATGGCCGCCAGCCGGAAGCCTACCAGTGGTTCCTCGAACAGATTCAGGTTTGGGGCGCACGCCTGCACCGCATCAGCGCGGTGGAGCACGATCAAAATATGGCGTTTATTCAGGCGCTGCGCCACTTTGCGACCTTTGCCTATGGCCTGCACCTGGCCGAAGAGAACGTGCAGCTGGAGCAGTTACTGGCGCTCTCCTCACCGATTTACCGCTTAGAGCTGGCGATGGTCGGGCGACTGTTCGCGCAGGACCCGCAGCTTTACGCTGACATCATTATGTCGTCGGAAAGTAACCTGGCGCTGATCAAGCGTTATTATCAGCGCTTTGGCGAGGCGATTAAGCTGCTGGAGCATGGCGATAAGCAGGCATTTATTGACAGCTTCCGCCGCGTGGAACACTGGTTTGGCGACTACGCTAAACGCTTCCAGGCGGAAAGCCGCACGCTGCTGCGCCAGGCTAACGACAGCAGAGCGTAGCTCTGCCGTAGGGGACGACCCTTTTTTCCGGTCGTCCCGCGAGTTCAAGCGTTGCTCTGCCGTAGGGGACGACCCTCTTTTTCGGTCGTCCCGTTAGTTTCAGCGTAGCTCTGCCGTAGGGGACGACCCTCTTTTCCGGTCGTCCCTCGCTGAGGATTTGCACGCTATAGAGGCTGATCGCAGAAGATCAGCCTCTACACGTTTTCAGTTACTGCCATGATAGTGCGTGCGGTAGAAGCGCTGATACCAGCTGTCCGCCTGCTGCTGCATATCAATATCGCCAAATTTCTGCGGATAAAGTTTCTTCGCCATCCACAACTCCCCCAGCGCCATCGCTTCCGGCATCGGATAACCCCAGGCCTTTGCGTATTCCGGCATCAGATACACGCGATGATTTTTTACCGCATCAACCGTCTGCCAGACGGGCTGTTGATTAATTTCATTGATAACCTGTGGGTAGCGATCCTGCACGAATATCACCTGTGGGTTCCACGCCAGAATCTGCTCCATTGATACCTGCTTATAGCCATTAACCGTAGCGGCCGCGACGTTAAGCGCCCCGGCGTGCGCCATCATCAGCCCGGTATATTTACCGGAGCCGTAGGTCGTCAGGTCAGGATTGGCCATATATACGCGAATGCGCTGCGCCTGCGGCACGGTTTGCAGCCGTTCGGCTACCTGCTGGCGCTGACTGAAAGTCGCCGCAATGAGCTTCTCTGCCTGAGGCTGGCGGTTAACCACCTCGCCAATCAGGCGAATACCCTGTTTAAGCCCGTCGTTGTAGGCCTGCTCCTCATTACCCAACTGCGGATTCAGCTGAGCGGCCTGCCGGGTGTCGCTGCGTAGCGAGATGGCGACCACGGCAATACCAAGATGCTGGATCTGGTCAATCATCTCCTGCGGCGCGTAGTTGGTGACAAATACCACCTGCGGATCCAGCGCGACCAGTTTTTCCAGGTCAACATGGGTCAGATCGCCCAGAGCGGGAATACTCTTCAGCTGCGGAACCAGCCGGGCATAGCCATCCCCCAGCTGCTGCTGCCAGTTACCGAGGATCCCGACCATTTTGCTGGTGGCATCGAGCTGCACCAGCAGGTTGAGCGTTTGATGTTGCAGGACAACCACGCGGTCAACGCGATCGGGGATGGTTACCTTGCGCCCGAGCTGGTCAGTGACCTGGCGCGCCGCCAGTGCGGAAAAGGGGAGCAGAACGGTGAGAAAAGCGACAGCAAAAAGCCGTGACAGCGGGATCATAATAAATGCCTGTTGTTCGTTGTATATCTAATGATATAGCGGTCGGCGCGGCAGGGAAATTGATTCTCTGGGATTAGGGGAAAAGCCGCCAGCCGGCATCGGGCTGGCGGCTGCCGGTTTACTGCGGGTCGACGGCGACCACGTTCTCGCCCGGATAGCAGCCAAGCACTTTCAGCGAGCGGGTGATCGGTGCCAGCTCGCGCAGCGCTTCCTGCACGTCGTCATTGCGCAGGTTGCCCTGGAAGTCGATGTAAAACATCTCCTGCCACGGGTTGCCGTTAATCGGGCGCGACTCCAGCTTGCTCATGGTCAGATTGTGCTTGCGCAGCACCAGCAGAGCTTCAACCAGCGCACCCGCCTGCTGGCCGGTGGCCATAATCAGCGTGGTTTTGGCTGGAACCTGCAGCGACACTTCAATCGGCTTGCGCGCCAGCACAATAAACCGGGTGATGTTCTGGCGCTGGTTAGCCAGATTACGCTCCAGCACCTGCAGGCTGTAAAGCTCGCCACCGGCTTCACTGCCCAGAGCGGCGACTTTTGGCGAGTTCATCGCGGCGACTTTTTCCATCGCGGCTGCGGTGCTTTCGGTGTACTCAATTTTCCAGTGCGGATAGCGGTTAATGAACTGGCTGCACTGCTGGAAGGGCTGCGGATGGCTATAAACCGTTTCGATTTCCTGCAGCGTGGTATTGCCGGAGACCAGCACGCAGTGGTCGATAGGGAGAGTAATTTCACCCACGATTGACAGGCTGGTCTGTTGCAGCAGATCGTACACGTCGGTAATGGAACCCGAGGTGGTATTCTCCACCGGCAGCACCGCGTAATCTGCCTGGCCGGTTTCGACCTGGTTAAAGATATCGTGGAACTTCAGGCAGCCGCTCTCAATAAAGCTGTCGAAATGGCGGGCGGCATAGTGGCGCGAAGCCAGGTGGGAATATGAACCTTTTGGCCCGAGGAAGGCGATGCGTGCCGAATGCGGGTTAGTATTATTCAGCTGTTTTTGCAGCAGCGCCTGCTGGGTCAGCACGGAGTCTTCAATGATCTGCTGGAACAGGCGCGTGATGTAATGAGCATCAAGCTTGTGGCTTTTACCCAGGCTGATCAGATGTTCGAGCAGGTCGCGCTCGCGGTCGATGTCACGGATAGGGCGGTGCGTAGCCATTTTGGCCTCGGCAACTTCTACCGCCAGCGCACGGCGCTGTGCCAGCAGCGTCAGCAGTTGTTCGTCCAGTGCGCTGATCTTACCGCGCAGAGCAAGCAAAGGGTTTTCGGAGTTCATATGTGCTACCTGTCCAGATTTCGCTAAAAAAAAAGCCTCCCGGTTGGGAGGCTTTATTGTTCGTCTTCGCATTCATTCTTACACGACGAATTGCCTCCCAGTCAGGGGAAGGTAAAAAAGAATGCGAAGAAAAACGGAACTGATTTCATTGGGGTATCCACCATATCTTGAAGGGTTAAAGTAACCGCTGCAATTTCCTTCTGTCAATAAAAAACGCGCCCGCAGGCGCGTTATCCTCGTTTTAACGAATTTATTCTTCGTCAGCCTCAACCACGCTGAGGTCTTTCACACTGGCGTTAGCGCGGCGCGCTTCGCCTTTATGCTGAACCTTGTTCAGCTGACGCTCCAGTTTGTTGATCAGGTCATTGATTGCCGTATACATATCTTCATGTTTGGCACTGGCAATCAGCGGACCGTTGGGCGTATTGATGTTCGCATCGGCAACAAACTCTTTCGGCTCCTTTGAAAGAACAATGTGCGGGTTTATCAGGTGGGTCTGCCACTTTTCGAGCTTAGCTAGACGGTCTTCGACATGCTGGCGAATTGCCGGAGTAATTTCCATTTGTTTACTGGTAATGTTCAGAACCATAGTGCTTACCTCTCTGTCATTTCCGTCTTGGTAGGTCCAGCATACCGTGAAAAACTGATAAATGTGTGATCAGTATCACGTTTTTTTGTCACTTTTTGTCAAGTGCGTGAAAATTGCGAGCACGGCAGGTAAATGTCCTTTCAGGGGTTGTACCCTGGCATTTTAGCTGGCATTGTTGGTGGGTTAACCGGGCGGGGAATTTAGCGATGAGCTGGATTTTTAGCCAAAAAAAGGCAGCCCGCAGGCTGCCTTTTTTATTGCGTCAGGATCAGGCCTGATTAGCGGCAATGATTTTTGCTACACGCTCGGCTTCCGCGTTCAACTGCAGCTGACGGTAGGCATTTTCCATCAGTGGCAGAGCAGTACGGGTTGCCTGAGTATCCGGGTAATCTTTCAGCATTTGCTCTACACGGTTAACCACAGCGACATATGCCTCGCGTTTAGTGTAGAATTCCGCCACGGATAGCTCATATTTCGCCAGGCGATCTTTCAGGAACACCAGGCGCTTGCGTGCATCCGTCGCATACTGGCTGTTTGGATAGCCGCGCAGCAGCTGCGAGAAGTCTTTGAATGCATCACGCGCATGGGTGGGATCGCGGTCTGAGCGGTCGATACCAAAAAAGCCCTGCAATGCGCTGTCATCCAGCGCCATGTCCGTCAGGCCACGCATATAGATCACGTAATCAATGTTCGGATGGGTCGGATTCAGACGCATAAAGCGGTCGATGGCGGCCTGCGCCAGCGGCAAATCGGCATTTTTATAGTAAGCGTAGATCAGGTCTAGCTGAACTTGCTGGGAGTAAGGGCCGAATGGATAGCGGTTATCGAGCGCTTCCAGTTGCGTTATTGCTCCTTTAAAGTTACCGTCCTGCAGTTTTTGCTGGGCAGTGGCATAAATCTCGGAAGGTGGGCTGTCTGGCACCACATCCTTGGAGCCGGAACATCCAGCTAATGCCAGGCTCAACGTGGCTGCAGCCACCAGATATTTCATACGCGTCATGACGATTTGCTTATCCTCAGAGTGTTATTCAGGAAGCTGTCCGTTAAGCCTCCGGTAGTGACCAGGTACGATAGCACATTATATTAAACGGCATCGCCGTGAAAACCCAACGTTAACGAAGAAGCTGTTTATTTATGGCACAACAAGTAAAACTCAACGCAACGGTATCCGAATCGCAACTCGGACAACGGTTAGATCAGGCTTTGGCCGAATTGTTCCCTGATTATTCACGTTCTCGCATAAAAGAGTGGATTCTGGACCGTCGCGTCACCGTAAACGGTGCAATTATCGACAAACCGAAGGAAAAAGTGCTCGGCGGTGAGCAAATCATCATCGATGCAGAGATCGAAGAGGAAGCTCGCTGGGAAGCGCAGGACATCCCACTCAACATCGTCTATGAAGATGACGACATTCTGGTGATCAACAAGCCACGCGATCTGGTGGTGCACCCTGGCGCCGGTAACCCGGATGGCACGGTGCTGAACGCCTTGCTGCATCATTTCCCGGCGATTGCCGATGTGCCGCGCGCGGGCATCGTTCACCGCCTTGATAAAGATACGACCGGTCTGATGGTCGTGGCGAAAACGGTACCTGCCCAGACTCACCTGGTGGAGTCCCTGCAGCTGCGTGAATTCACCCGTGAATATGAAGCCGTGGCTATTGGCCGCATGACGGCGGGCGGAACGGTCAACGAGCCGATCAGCCGCCACTCGACCAAGCGTACCCATATGGCCGTTCACCCGATGGGTAAACCGGCTACCACGCACTACCGCATTATGGAGCATTTCCGCGCGCACACGCGTCTTCGTCTGCGCCTGGAAACCGGACGTACGCACCAGATCCGCGTGCATATGTCGCACATTAACCATCCGCTGGTGGGCGATCCGTTATACGGTGGCCGCCCGCGTCCGCCTAAGGGTGCATCTGAAGCCTTTATCGGTACGCTGCGAGGCTTTGACCGCCAGGCACTGCACGCCACCATGCTGCGCCTTTACCATCCGATCACCGGGATTGAGATGGAATGGCATGCGCCGCTGCCGCAGGATATGGTCGACCTGATCAATGCCCTGAAGGCCGATACTGAAGAATTTAAAGAGCAGATGGACTGGTAATGAGCCTGATCGTACCGAACTGGTCGGTTCCCGTTAACGTTCGCGCGTGCAGCAGTACGCGTATGGGGGGCGTCAGTCAGGCGCCGTGGAACAGCCTTAATCTTGGCGATCACGTTGGTGATGACCCTGAGCACGTGCGGGTGAATCGCCAGCGGCTGCTTGAGTTGGGCGATCTGCCTTCGATGCCGCAGTGGCTGGAACAGGTACACGGTACGGACGTTTTGCCGCTCAGCTGGCATACTCCCGCTTCACTGCGTGCGGATGCGGCCTATACCCGTACCCCGGGCGTCGTGTGCGCGGTGATGACGGCTGACTGTCTTCCGGTGCTGTTCTGTTCGCAGGATGGTCAGGAAGTTGCGGCTGCTCATGCTGGCTGGCGTGGTCTGTGCAATGGCGTGCTGGAGGAGACGTTAAGTGCTTTTTCGGCGGCGCCTGCTGAGATCTCTGTCTGGCTTGGTCCGGCGATCGGCCCCGATGCATTTGAGGTTGGCCCGGAGGTGCGCGCGGCGTTCATTGCACAAAATCCAGGCGATTCAGCGGCTTTCCGCCCGAAAGGTGAAAAGTTTTATGCGGATTTATGGCTGCTGGCAAAACAGCGGCTACAGGGCTGCGGAGTGCGCCAGGTCTGGGGCGGCGGGCAATGCACCCATACTCAGGCTGAGCAATTTTTCTCCTTCCGACGCGATGGCGTCACCGGCCGTATGGCAAGTTTGATCTGGCTGATATAACCTAGCGCGATAAGACGGTCCGGATTGATGTTTTTTTCTCCAAAATGTCAGGTCATTAACCTTGAAAAATTTGAGGGATGACCTCATTTAATCTCCAGTAGCAACTTGACCTGATAGGGGGAAATTATGCGTCTGGATCGTCTTACTAACAAATTCCAACTGGCACTCGCCGACGCTCAGTCACTGGCTCTTGGCCACGACAACCAATTCATTGAACCTCTGCATCTGATGAGCGCACTGCTCACTCAGGAAGGTGGATCCGTTCGCCCTTTACTGACTTCAGCCAGCGTGGACGTTTCGTCCCTGCGTAACGCGATTGAACAGGCGCTCAGCCGTCTGCCGCAGGTGGAAGGGACCGAGGGTGATGTTCAGCCTTCTGCCGACCTGGTGCGGGTACTTAATCTGTGCGACAAGCTGGCGCAGAAGCGCGGCGACAACTTTATCTCTTCAGAATTATTCGTTCTGGCGGCGCTCGATTCGCGTGGTTCGCTGGCTGATTTATTGAAATCTGCCGGAGCAACCAGCGACAAGCTAACAAAAGCCATAGACCAGATGCGTGGAGGCGACAGCGTGAACGACCAGGGAGCTGAAGATCAGCGCCAGGCATTAAAGAAATACACCATCGATCTGACCGAGCGTGCTGAGCTGGGCAAACTTGACCCGGTCATCGGCCGTGACGAAGAGATCCGCCGTACGATTCAGGTTCTGCAGCGCCGTACCAAAAATAACCCGGTGCTGATCGGTGAGCCAGGCGTGGGTAAAACCGCGATCGTGGAAGGGCTGGCGCAGCGCATTATCAATGGTGAAGTGCCGGAAGGGCTGAAAGGCCGCCGCGTCCTGTCGCTGGATATGGGGGCATTGATTGCCGGGGCGAAGTACCGCGGTGAGTTCGAAGAGCGCCTGAAAGCGGTATTGAGCGACCTGTCAAAACAGGAAGGTAACGTCATTCTGTTTATTGACGAGCTGCATACCATGGTCGGCGCCGGTAAAGCCGATGGCGCGATGGATGCGGGCAATATGCTGAAACCGGCACTGGCGCGCGGTGAGCTGCACTGCGTGGGTGCCACTACGCTGGATGAGTATCGTCAGTATATAGAGAAGGATGCCGCGCTGGAGCGTCGCTTCCAGAAAGTGTTTGTTGCCGAACCGAGCGTGGAAGACACCATCGCTATTCTGCGCGGGCTGAAAGAGCGCTATGAGCTGCATCACCATGTGCAGATCACCGACCCGGCGATTGTGGCGGCCGCGACCCTGTCGCACCGCTATATTGCTGACCGCCAGCTGCCGGACAAAGCCATCGACCTGATCGATGAAGCGGCTTCAAGCATCCGTATGCAGATTGACTCGAAGCCGGAATCACTGGACCGCCTGGAACGCCGGATTATCCAGCTCAAGCTGGAGCAGCAGGCACTGAAGAAAGAGTCTGACGATGCCAGCATCAAGCGTCTGGATATGCTGGAAGCTGAGCTAAGCCAGAAAGAGCGCGAGTATTCAGAGCTGGAAGAAGAGTGGAAGGCGGAGAAAGCCTCACTCTCCGGTACTCAGCATATCAAGACAGAGCTGGAAAATGCCAAGCTGGCGATGGAGCAGGCGCGCCGTCAGGGCGATCTGGCCCAGATGTCAGAACTGCAGTACGGTAAAATTCCAGAGCTGGAAAAACAGCTTGAGAGCGCCACTCAGTCTGAAGGCAAAACCATGCGCCTGCTGCGTAACCGCGTGACCGACGTCGAAATTGCCGACGTACTGGCGCGCTGGACCGGCATCCCAGTGGACCGCATGATGGAAGGTGAGCGCGATAAGCTGCTGCGTATGGAGCAGCAGCTGCATACTCGCGTGATTGGCCAGAACGAAGCGGTTGAAGCGGTTTCGAATGCCATTCGCCGCAGTCGTGCAGGTCTGGCCGATCCTAACCGCCCGATCGGTTCCTTCCTGTTCCTCGGTCCAACCGGGGTGGGTAAAACCGAGCTGTGCAAAGCCCTGGCGAACTTTATGTTCGACAGTGACGATGCCATGGTGCGCATTGATATGTCCGAGTTTATGGAAAAACACTCGGTGTCGCGTCTGGTAGGTGCTCCTCCCGGCTATGTTGGATATGAAGAGGGGGGCTACCTGACAGAAGCGGTTCGCCGTCGTCCATATTCAGTGATCCTGCTGGACGAAGTCGAGAAGGCGCACCCGGATGTGTTCAACATTCTGCTGCAGGTACTGGATGACGGTCGCCTGACGGATGGTCAGGGTAGAACGGTCGATTTCCGCAACACTGTTGTGATCATGACTTCGAACCTCGGTTCCGACCTGATTCAGGAGCGTTTCGGCGCGCTGAGTTACGATGCCATGAAAGAGATGGTGATGGCCGTTGTCAGCCAGAGCTTCCGACCTGAGTTCATCAACCGTATTGATGAGCTGGTGGTCTTCCACCCGCTGGGCGAGCAGCATATTGCTTCTATTGCACGTATTCAGCTGACGCGACTGTACCAGCGCCTTGAAGAGCGCGGTTATGAACTGCATATCTCAGAGGCCGCACTGCAGAAACTCGCGGAGAATGGTTACGACCCGGTTTACGGGGCAAGGCCGCTGAAACGTGCGATTCAGCAGCAGATAGAGAATCCGCTGGCGCAGCAGATTTTATCCGGGGAGCTAGTACCGGGCAAAATCATCGAAATGGATGTGGAAAACGACGTCATCGTCGCACATCAGTAATAACGGTAAGTGACAAAAATGGGCCATTGGCCCATTTTTGTTTATTAAAACGGCAAAAAACGGGCTTTAAAGGGTGTTTTGCCTGGAAATTGAGCGCTTGAAAAGTTTTTTACGATTTGCCCTTGCCAGTCTCCAGAAAATCCCTATACTGCGCCTCCACTGACACGGAACAACGGCTTACAGGCCAACGTGTTGAGAGGTTCAGGAAGTTCTGAACCGCCGGAAAAACTTCTCAAAAAGAAGTTGACTCCGAAGGAGGAAAGCGTAATATACGCCACCTCGCGACAGGAAGCTTCGGCACTGCTCGCAACGCTCTTTAACA